>Ga0256404_1000009_pt1 | contig 430323 bp, 392 predicted proteins | sample RumenRJG_01DNA_FD_185990 | JGI IMG/M metagenome (GOLD analysis project Ga0256404, IMG submission 185990) | Bovine rumen microbial communities from Lethbridge, Alberta, Canada - RJG_01 | ecosystem: Host-associated > Mammals > Digestive system > Stomach > Rumen | place: Canada: Alberta... | reverse complement strand
TTACAAAGGTGTAAGTAACTTTTGTATAATCTGCTGAACTTGGCGGTGTCGGTACAGTCATCGATGCTAATTGACTGTAGTAATTTGAAGATTCATTAGATAATGCAGTTCTCTGCTGGTTTATCTGTTGTCCTTCATATTCGGTATTAGTCTTTCGAGCCGTCAAAGTTAAAAATCTTGCTTGTGATGCACTCATTCCCATAGTGACTGTTCCTTTCGTCTTTTACGCTATATCTTCCATGTCGGTTTCATGTTTTTCAAACTTTAATTTTTTATTCCTTTTTGCTTAACATTCTGTTACAATAATCCCAAATCCCAATAATAATGGCAATCCTACATGTTAAGACATGTTACAGGGTATTTATGATAGAATGATTTTGTTGATAAATTTCAGGGGGTTAAAATGGCTAATATAGTTTCACCATCAATCTTATCTGCAGATTTTGCTAATTTAGAGCGAGATATTAAATCAGTTGAAAAATGTGGTGCAGACTGGATTCATGTAGATGTTATGGACGGTCATTTTGTACCGAATATAACAATTGGTGTGCCAGTGGTTAAATCTATTAAAAGGATTACAGCTTTACCGTTGGATGTCCATTTAATGATTGAAAAACCTGATTTTTATGCTCAAGCTTTTATTGATGCAGGGGCTGATATTTTAACTTTTCATTATGAAGCTTTAGATAATGATAATCAGATTCAACAGTTAATAAACAAAATCAAGTCCGGCTCTGTAAAAGCCGGTATATCTATAAAGCCCAAAACAAAGCCTGAGGTTTTACTGCCTTTTTTAAATTCAGTTGATATGGTGTTAATAATGACTGTAGAACCGGGTTTTGGCGGGCAGAAATTTATGAGTGAATGTGCTGAAAAAATCAAATTTATTAAAGACAATTCGCCGAAAAATTTGATTATTCAGGTTGATGGCGGTATTGATAACAATACCGCAAAAATATGCACTTCGCTTGGTGCAAACTCTTTAGTTGCGGGAAGTTATATTTATAAGTCCGATAATATACAAAATGCTATTGCAAGTTTAAAATAATTATCCTTTAAAATAGTCGCAAATTAATTTTTCTCTATGACGGGGAATGAGATGTTTAATTCGTTCAATTACAGAATTTTGCTGTAAATTTTCAAGCTGTTTTTTCAGAATAGCTTTTTCAATTAAAACCTTGTTGTATAAATCTGAACAGACTTCACTTTTATCAATATGTTCTTTTAATTTCGCCAGTTGCAATTCTTTTTCTTTAATAGATGCAATTAGTTCTTTTTTCACGATTAGACCTTTCTTCCTTACACATTAAGATTATAATGTTTCTTGAAATTTAAAATCAACTTTTTAGGTGATTTTAGCCTAAACTTTTAATAAATCATACTCATAGCCTAATTTTAAGGCTTCTATATTCTTAGGTATCAAATTGGCTCTGTGAGGCGGAATAACATTGTTTAAAGCTTTTTGTAATGTTTCAAGTGAAATTAAACCGCTAATTTTAGAAAGTACTCCAAGAGCCAGTATATTAGCCATTTTTACGCTGCCTAAAACCTTTTCAGACATTTCTGTAATTGGTGTAAATACATAGTTAATATCGTTGCGTAATTTTTTTTCTAATGCGAGTGAAGTATTTACAATAATTGTACCGCCTGCTTTCACCTTTGTTATAAATTTATCAAATGATGCCTGATTCAATACTATAATAAAGTCTGCGCTTGATTTTTGAACGGCACTAACTTCTTCGTCAGACATGACGATTGAACAATTAACCGTTCCGCCTCTCATTTCTGCCCCATAAGAAGGATACCAGGTAACATTTTTGTTATCTATCATAAAACCATTAGCAAGTACTTCACCTGCCAAAAGCACCCCTTGACCTCCAAAACCTGCAATTATAAAATCTTTTTCCATAATAATTCTCCACTCACACTTTTTTAATTTTCTGTAATGTCTTTGTATATCCCCGGTTTGAATACCGGCATCATTTCTTCCCTTACTCTTTCATGAGCTTTTTGCGGTGACATTTTCCAGTTTGTCGGACAGGTTGAAAGTATTTCAACAAACCCCAATCCGAGTCCTTTTAGTTGTACTTCAAATGCCTTTTTTATTGCCTGTTTAGCCTTTTTAATATTCGCAATTGTATCCAATGAAACTCTTGCACTAAATGCCGTACCGTCGCAAAGTGCAATATGTTCTGCTATTTTTATCGGATATCCGTAGTATTCAAGGTTTCTCCCTGTCGGAGATGTTGTCGTTACTTGCCCTAATACTGTAGTTGGACCAAGCTGACCTCCTGTCATGCCATAAGTTGTATTGTTAATACATATTGCTGAAATTTTTTCTCCTCTTAGTGCTGCATGTATGCTTTCAGCAAGTCCGATTGACGCGAAATCTCCATCTCCCTGGTATGTAAACACAAATTTATCAGGTCTTGCTCTTTTTATTCCTGTTGCTTCTGCCATTGCTCTGCCGTGAGGAGCCTCAAGTGCGTCAATATTTAAAAAGTCATAAATCGTAACGGAACAACCTATTGCACACGCTGCAATGGTATTTTCTCTTATTCCCAGTTCATCCAGACATTCTCCGACTAATCTTACTGCAATGCCATGATCACATCCGGGACAAAAAGTATATTTTGCATCTTTTTTAAATGAATCCGGTATTTTAAATACTTGTGTTGCCATTATATGAGTTCCTCCACGCGTTGAGCAATTTCTTCCGGAGATGGAGGAGCTCCAACGCCCTTATTAACAAGTTCTACATCTGCCCTGCCGTTTACCGCAAGTTTTACATCCTGTATCATTTGTCCCATATTTACTTCGACAGAAATGAATTTTTTTGTATTATCTGCCAATTCATTCAGTCTTTTTGAAGGGAACGGGAATAAGGTTATCGGCCTGAAGAATCCGGCTTTAATGCCTTTTTCGCGTAAATATTTAACTGCTGTTTTTACATTTCTTGCAGTAGAGCCAAAACTTACCAAAATAATATCTGCATCTTGTGTTCCTATTTCTTCCCATTCTGTTTCATTTTCTTCAATTTGTTTGTATTTTTCAAATAATTTGTTAAGGTAAACGCATTGATCTTCTGCAATCGGAGCATAAGATCTTATAATTCTTGCCTCTCTGCCTTTGGCTCCGGATAATGCCCATTGAGAATTGTCTATTTCCGGATATGGATAAGGTTTAAATTCAACAGGTTCCATCATTTGCCCTAATAAACCGTCTGCAAGCAGCACTGTCGGGTTTTTATATTTATGGGCAAGATAAAATGCTTTATATGTGAGGTCTGCACATTCCTGAACGGTAGAAGGAGCAAGAACTATCAATTTATAATCTCCGTTTCCGCCGCCCTTTGTTGCCTGAAAATAATCTCCCTGAGAAGGATAAATATTCCCAAGTCCCGGACCGCCTCTCATAACACTAACCAAGACAACAGGCAATTGATCCGAGGTTGCATATGATAAACCTTCCTGCATAAGTGATACCGCGCAGGAAGAAGATGATGTCATCGCTTTAACACCGGTAGAGCATGCCCCAATTGTCATATTAATAGCTGCAAGTTCGCTTTCTGCAGAAACATATCCTCTGCCAAGCTCCTGCATTTTGCCGCTCATGAATTCTCCGATTTCACTCTGCGGTGTTATCGGATAACCGAAATAGCATTGACATCCTGCGAGTACCGCAGCATTTGCTATTGCATAATTGCCTTTCATTAATACTTTTTTATTTTCTAAAACTGCTGTCATTTCAACCTCTGTTTGCTGTCTTATATAATAATTAATTCCGAACTAAAAAATAAGAATTAGCCCCTGTACACTTCTGTTATGGCTAAATCCGGACATCTTGTTGCACACATTGCACATCCAAGACATTCTTTGTTAGGATCGCAAAATTCTACTACCCTGTTTCCAAGATTATTTGTTTTGTCGCTAACTTTTATTAATTTTTTAGGACACTCGTCTATACATAAATAACATGCCTTACATTTGTTTTGGTCTATAACTATGTTACTCATGACACCCTTCCTTCTCTAATCTGTATATTTTAATTTTAGCACTAACTATTTTTTTTAAATCTATATTTGTTTTTATTCTTAACATTTGTAATAAATAATGTAAAAAAAATTTACTAAACTGGTAAAACTTGCTAAAATTTTGCATGTAGGGATAGTTTATTAATATTTTTTAAGGATAACGAAATGGCTCAAGATGTAGACAAGATAATAAAGTTATTGCATGAAATGCAAAGGTCTAACAATGCAAACGCAGATAGTTTTGACAGATTATTGTTAGAACTTGCAGATAAATTTGATTCGGTAAATCCGGAAGCTTCAGCTGAACTTATGAATGCATATATAAGTGAGTTAGCTAAATCTGTTGATGATAAGTATTCGGTTACTTTGGCAAAATTTCAGGATATAGAACAAGCTCTTAAAGCTGTTTATAACAATCAGTCTGATGCCGTTAAAAATTCTGACATGAAAGAGCTTTTTGAGTTATTTTCCAAAAATGTTAATAATTTCTACACAGAAGCTCGTCAGGAAAAAGCTATTTTGGCCGGAATTGAATCAAAACTGGCGGATTTACTATCTAACAAATCTGATAAAAATGATATTATAAGAACTATTTCCCTGTTAAAAAACGATTTTGAAAACATGAACCAGGCTTATAAAAGCACGATTGACAATGTTAATACAAATTTGAAGTCAATCCTTTCAAATTTAATAAACTTGGATCCTACAAAAAGCGGTGATACTGCAAAGGCTCAAATTGAGATTATGTATCATGCCGTAAATGATATTGTCAACAAAATTCAGGGTTTTGAAGAAAAAGGGGACAATCTCGAAAAAATCCTTTCAAATGTTGCTACAAACAAGGATTTAAAAATCACAAAAGGTATTATCGACTCAATAATAGCTAAAACTTACGAAATAGAGCAGATTTTGAAAGATGTTTCCGATAAAGATGATATGGATGAAATTCGTAAGGCCCTTGAATACATCAACAAGAAGGCTGACAGAACCGCAACGGCTGATGAATTTGTCCAAATCAGAGATAAAGCTGACGGATTGTTATCTATGGCGGAAGAAGTAAAAGTCACGCTTGGTAAAATTGCTTCAGATATAGAAAATGTCCCTGTCGGTGAAGAACTCGAAAATGCAATGAAAAAACTTTATTCCCAGCTTGATGAATTAGGGCAAAGTGTTGAGTCTTCAAGCGTAAAAGATGAGATGGATATTGTTTCGGAAAAATTAGAATCGCTGCAAAACGAGCTCGAACTTATTAAAAATATTATAAATGACTTGAATGATGCAATCACATCTCGAGTAATCAGTGCAATAGAATCTATGTCATTTGGTCCTAATTCGGAAGATTTAAAAGAAGCCATTTCCAAAATAATAGAATCGTTGCCTAATAAAGAAGATATTGATAGTATTTTGCAAAATAATAACACCGTATTCCAAAGTTTACTTGACAGAACGGTTGAAATATCCGAAAAGCTGGATTCTATTCCTGCAATAGAAGAAAATATCCAATCCATTTCGGAAGGTCAAAAGAATCTTTCACAGCAAATTTCCGATATTAATTTTGAAAAAGAGTTTTCATATATATATGATAAAACAACTTCTATTGAAAGCTGGCTTATAGATTCTAATATTAAAGAAAATTCTGAAAAGATTGCTGCTCAAATCCAAGGTACTCCATCACTTGCGAGTTTAGAGGAGCTAAGTATCAGGACAAATCAAATTATTGAGTCTTTAGAAGAACTCTCAAAAAGCAAAAATGTTGATAATGTCGGTGATAATTTGGCTCAAATAGATGCAAATGTTTTGGAAATTATTAATTTGCTGAAAAATAGTTCGATTCATGATGACAATATTGAAATATCCGATAAATTAGAGGATTTAGAGCGTTCAATTTCGGAAATTGTTTCAAGAAACGAATTTAATGATTTTATTGAAGAATTGAAATATTGTATTACAAGATTAAGTACAAATACTGGCTCTTGTACCGAAAATATTGAACAAATGATTGAATTGCGTAAAGGAATTGAAGATAAACTTAATTCTTTTGATTTTTCTCAAGTTCTTCGTGTGTTAAACGGTAAGTTTGATCAGCTGCAGAGCAGATTATCCGATTCTATTACGGAAGAAGTTATAGAAAATATTCAGTCAGGTGTTCATAAAGCGTTATCCGCAAATGAGGTATTTGAAGATATTAATAAAAAGGTTTCTGAAGTTGAAACTAAAATTGATACAACAGAACAGAGCATTGTTTCAATTGATGAATTTATCAAAAGTAATCTGCCAATGAGCGAAGATTATTTAAAATCCCAGATAGACGAAATTAAAAATCTTATCACTACAAGGGCTGCTCATTCTCATGGGGCGCAGGCAGGTTTTGATGGGGATGATATAGACATCATTAAAGATTACCTTGACGATATAAGATCAATTGTATCTCAGGATCCGAATGATGAGCTGATTTATAAAATATCTTCTATTGAGGATATGATTTCAGTTCATCACACATTCTATGAAAATGCGTTTTCAAGTATAATTGAGCGTCTTGATTTAATTAAATCTGACATGGGCTCAATTCCTGAAGATGCAAAACAATTATCCCAGTCAGTTTCTGAAATTTCAACATTGGCTGATAGCTTGTCTTCAATGAAAAAAGCCGGAGTAATTGCTTCTGCAGGTGATCAAAGCTTTACGCTTGTAGAAGATTTCCTCAATGATAAATTTGAGGATCTGACAAATTCGTTGTCGGGCATGGTTTCTAAATCCTCCGAAGATGGAAATTTTGTATATAAATCAGTTTTGTCGGAAGAAAAATTAAATGCATTGATTGACTTTGTCAATGATATGAAAGAAAAATCAGAAAATGTTGATACAAAATCTCTTGATGAACTTAATGATCAGCTTTCAGATTTTAAGCAGGAATTACAGTTAGTATCAACAGATATAAAACAGTATTTAAGCTCCAAAATTACGGAATTGCTTGGGGGGATAACTTCAGTAAAAGAAGATGCTCAAAAGCTAAATGGGGCTGCGGATACAGATGAAATTGAAAAGAGTGTTGAAGCTTTATATACAGATGTAATGCAAAATGAGTTATCTTCTCAGAATGTTATATTGTTAAATGCATTGCATGATAAATTTTCAAAGAAATTGCAGGAATCTCAAAATGATCTTAAAGATGTTGTTTTAAGTGATACAGATTCTATTATTATTAAATTAGAAGCATTAAGAGAGTATGTCGAAAAATCTCTTGCGAATTTTGTTCCTCCTGATGCCGAGGATATGGCGGAAATCAAAAGTTTCAGAGCTGAACTCGAAGATTTTAAAAGTTCTTTTGAACATTCTCTAAAAGAAACAGCGGATTCTATAATCAGCTACATTTCCTTGCAGAATGATGATTTAAAATCTTTAATTTCAATATCAAATAATCATGACGACATAATTGATGCTATAGAAGGTCTGAAATCATATTTCAGAAAGATTAAAGCAAAGGCTTCAGATGATGGTGATGCTGTTGAAATTGATGATTCGGCTGTGAATTCTGCAGATTATGATGATTTGTGTTCAAAATTTAAGGATTTTTCTTCAAAGATTGAAAAATTGTCAGATGATAACGAATCAATTTCTAAAGTTTTGGATTTAATCAGTTTGCGTCTTGAAGAAGCTTACGCACCAAAAAATATTGACGATGATTTTCTTGATTCGGATATTGAGGATGATAAATCTGTTTCAGGTTTTGATTTTGTAAAAGCATTTGAAATGCTTCAAAAAGATATTACATCATTAAAAGCGTCTGTTTCAAGGCTGAGAATGTCTGACAGCAAACCATCCGAAGTAGATGGGTCTGGTGAAAGTGAGTCATATGATACGGTTGAAGAAGCTAATGTTGAAGAATTCCTTACTAATATTAATGAAACTTGGCTTGATGATATAAAGAATTTTATAACATTCTCTAATGATGCACTTGAACAAAAAATTGATGTAATAAATTCAAAACTTGACTTGATGGTGTCAGATACCGCAAACACTGATTTGCTGGAAAACATTTCTGATACTGTTGTAGAGGTTGATGAAAAGATTTCAGGCATGCTGGAAGAACTAAACAACCGAATTGCTGAAATTTCAGGTTCAGGTAGTGTTGATGAAATCGCAGAAATTAAAGATTTAATTATTGAACAGCAAAATTACATAAAAGATTTAGAACCGAGCGAAAAGCTTGATGCGTTCAAAAAATGTCTTGATGAATTGACTGTTCAGGTTACAAATCTTTCTGGTCCGGGAGCGGAAAATATTACAAAATCGGTAAAAGAGATGAAAGATTCTCTTATGAATGCTGTTGTAACAATCTTTGATCAGGTTTCTTTTGTAGAAGAAAGTGAAGATATTAAAGATTTTGTTGAAGAAAGAACTGATGAAATTAATAAAAATATTGAGCAGATAACAAAACAGCTTCAGCAAATGTCATCAACCGTTCCGAATGATTACAATTATTCTTTGCAGGATATTGAAACTGACCTTGCAAAATTAAGACTTGCATTAAATGATTTAAAAGTAAATCCGGATGATACCGTTCATCAGGATGATGTTGCAATGATTACCGATAAGCTTCATTCTATCAGTGAATTAGTTGATTCATTAACACAGGATGAAATGAAAGAACTAAAATCAGAAATATCTGCCTTAAAAGAACAAACACAATTTTTGATAGCAACATCGGATAAATCTTATAACGCTTTGAACAGTGGTATTGCAGGGTTTGAAGGTATTATAAATGACAGTTTAACAGGAAAGGTTGATCAGGTGACTAAAATGCTTGAAAAATCGGCGGATTCTGACAATGTAATCAAACAGGCTCTTATTTATATGGGAGAATGGATTGATTCTGCAAGTGATAATATTAATAAAATCTCTGACAATTCTGAAGAAATTGCCAAAATAAATGACAATTTGAAAATGTTAAAATCTTCAATAAATACAGAGGTTACACAGTCTATAGAGAATAAATTTGATTTGTGGAATGCAAATCTTCAGAAGTTAGAGCGTCAAATTTCTAAAGTCGAGAATTTAGAAGAACAGTTTGCCCGTCAACAAGACAGAATTGACCGTTTGGAAATGAATATTGACAAATTGGTTTCAATGGTGGAAAATATGGATGATTCTACATCAATCAGGAAGATTGATAAAATTGAAAAACAGTTATCTAAATTAGGGACAAGTATAGAGAAGTTGACATCTTATGTTGAATAGTACTTTAACCAAAGAATTGCATAGAATTATCCCGCGAGAGAATGTTCTTACTGAAATTGAAGAGCGTTATGCGTATTCTTTTGATGCTTCAAATATTACAAGTAAAAATATCGCTGATGCGGTTGTTTTTGTTGAGTCTGTCGAGGATGTTCAGGCGGTTGTAAAATTTGCAAACATGCACAGCATACCTGTTATATGCAGAGGGGCGGGAACAAATACTGTTGGAGCTTGTGTTCCAACTGCAGGCGGAATCGTTATTAATTTTTCTAAAATGAACAGAATTTTAGAACTGAATGCTGAAAATATGTCTATACGCGTTGAAGCCGGAGCTACGGTTGATTCGGTACAGCAAGCTGCCGGTAAATTCGGCTTATTTTATCCGCCTGATCCGTCAAATTTGAAGGTTTCAACTATAGGCGGGAGTATTGCTCAAAATTCTGCAGGTGCCAGGTGTTTTAAATACGGAGCAACAAAAAATTATGTACTTGATATGCTTGTTGTTACTGCCGAAGGTCAGCTTATGCACACCGGTTCAAATACTGTAAAGAATGCCGTAGGATACAACCTTGGCAGTTTGTTTATCGGTTCAGAAGGAACTTTAGGCATTGTAGTTGAAGCAACATTAAAATTGATTCCAAAACCCGAAGATACTCAGGTTATAATGGCTTATTTTGATTCTATTGAACAAGCCGTAGTTTGTGTTAATCAGATTATTGAATACAAAATGTTCCCTTCAACAATTGATTTTATGGATAAGAATGCGATTAATACTGTTGAACAGTTCTATCCTACGGGGTTGCAGTGTGATAAAGAAGCAGCCTTGTTAATTGAAATTGATGGAGAGAAATCACAGCTTTCTGTTTTGAGGGAAAAGATTTGTTCAATTTTGCGTATAAATAAGGCTTCAAGTGTTCAGTATTCTACAAATCATGAAGAAGCGGAGAATATTTGGATAGCAAGGCGTTCATCAATGAGTGCTTGTGCAAAATTGAAACCTAATGTTACGACAGATGATATTATTGTGCCGCGAAACAACCTTGTTAAACTTGTTAACGGAGTTCATTCAATATGTGAAAGGCACAATTTAACTGCCTGTCTGGTTGGTCATGTAGGGGACGGTAGTATTCATCCTCAAATACCGATTGATTTTTCTGATGAAAAAGAATATCGTGCATACAAAATTGCTAAATCTGAAATGTATCAGCTTGCAATAAATCTCGGCGGTACTATTTCAGGTGAACATGGTATCGGATTAGAGAAAAAACACTATCTTTCAAGGGTAGTAGATAAATCTGCAATTGATTATATGCGCCAGATTAAAAAGATTTTTGATCCCAACAATATTCTAAATCCGTATAAGATTTTTTAGTAGCCAAGATGGAATATTGCAAAGTCTTTTTCGTTTGCATAAGTTCTGTGTTCTATTGGAACTTCTTGAATTTTGTATAGTTTTGGTTTGTATTCCATTCTTAGTAATTTACATGCAAGTTGTTCTGCCTTATCCAATATGCCCATGTGTTTTTCAAGATTTTTCTTAGGATCCCAGTTGTATAATGGAGAGTAACTTTTGTATGGGCCTTCAAAAAATACGCCGATTGGTTCGGGATGGAATGATATATTTTCTCCATATAGTCCGTTTGATAACATTGAATCAAGATTTTTTCTAAGTTCTGATGCAGATTCTTTACTTAGTTCGGATATTTGTTTCCCTCCAAATTCTTTGCATTTGTCTGATATATTATATTGCATCTTGCCCCAATATCCGAGAAATTTTGTAGCATCTCCGCTTTTGCCAAATCCTGTACCATCGGTATCTGCGTGTATTTCTTCGTAAAAAGTGTTACCTTTTGGAATTTTTACGATAACACCTTCAGTGCAAAACATGTGATGAGTTCCTTTTGTTGGGTTCATAAAAGATGAACTCATTTCATAATTAGAGTTTGGACGTGATGCTAATTCTACACTCTGCAGGTTATTTGTTGCGTGGCAATAATTATATACATCTTCCGGCTTTAATTCTTTTACTGCACCTGTTTCATCTTTATACATTATAGGCTTTTTGCGGTCAAAATATACAACGATATTTTCAATTCCGTCTTTATTTATTTTTTGTACGGAATCTCCATTGATGATGAATTGACTTGCTTTTGGCAATTTTGTCTGAGTGATTTCATAATCACTTTTCCAACGTAATAAACTATCTGTATTAACTTCTTTTAATTTTGCCTCTACCGTTGATTTTGACGCTGTTTGAATTCCTTTTGCATCATTAATTATTTCAAACATTTGATATGAATTTTCGTGGCGAAGTTCACATCCTGCTTTTTCAATCAATGCCATTGTTAAATTATTTGCTTCCGCATCTTTATATAAATTCTGATTTTTCACAAGAGCATATAGTTTTAGTTTGTTTTCATGTGGCAATCCTATTTTTTCTGCCAAATAAAATGCATTAAATGCTGATTGTTCTGCATTTTTTATTCCATGAATTGATGATGAATCTTTTAGTATAACCGCCAGCTGTGCAGTAAGTTTATCTTCTGCAGGTAGTTGTGCAAATCTTTCATCTTTCATTACTTTTTGCAGTATATTTACTGTTTCATTATCGATTTTGCGAATTTCAGGATATATTTTGGCAATAGTTTCACTAATATCTTTGCCGTCTGCATTAGTTAATCCTTCCAAACTCTTTATTGCTGTATGTCGTTGAGCTAAAGGTAAAGCTTTTACATCAATAGAGGTTTCTTTTATGAGTTTGCCCATAAATGATTTATATTCTTCTTTTGAGTTTGGTAATACTTCTATATCTTTATAAACATTTTGTGTTCTTTCCCAAAAAGGATTTGAGGCTAATTTTGTAAGAAGTTCATTCTTTTTCGGAATTGATAACTCATCTAATGTTTTTATTCCTTTTAGATCTTTAAAAGCTAAACCGGTAATAATTTCTTGTTGTGCATTTTTAGAATCTTTATATTTATCTATAATAGCTTTTGATTCCTCTAATGCTTTTTTATCAAAAGAACCGTCTTTATTAAGTGCATATTTGAAGAATTTGCCCCCGTCACGAAAGTTTACGGCACTTTTGTGTGAAAGTTCTGAATATATATTTCGCAGTTCTAAAAGTGCATTTTTGTCTGTTTTTGCGATGTTGAGATTTTTCATTATTACTTCTATTAAACCATCATACACATAACCGTTTTCATCCGGAAGTTCAGATATTATATCTAATGCTTTTTTATTATATTTCCCGTCAGAAGTCATGAAGTATTTTTCAAATTCTCCAAAATTATCACTATTATATCGGTTTAGTTTTTCAATACTGCCAAATTGTTTAATTGCCTCTTCTTTAGAAATTTCAACAACATCTTTTGTTAATTGTTGTCTTGGCACATATTTTAAATCTTTCGTACTCAGAGCTATATTTGGTTTGATTTCAATAAGCGGTTTTGTTCCGAATGATACATATTTCCCCAAATGCTCTACGGCATTCATTCCTAATTTCGAAATAGACATAACTACTCCTTAAAATTCTACACAATAATATAAAGTATTTTTTTTTTTAATAATTGCTTTTTTTATTAATTGTTAACTTTTGGTTAATTTTGTCGGGTTTTATCAAAATCGGGTTAATAATATAAGTGTTGAAAGTGATGAATTAAAAAAGAAAGGAGAACATCATGAGATTCTTAATTAAAAAAACACCTGACAACTTTATTAAATCTGTCAATGATGAAATCAGTTCTATTTTAAACAGAAATTTTGACAGCTTATTTCCGGAGTATATTAATGACGAAGATGTATCCGAGAAATTAGCAATGCCGGTAGAACTGCATGAACATGAAAAAGAATATTGCGTAAATGCCGAGCTTCCGGGAGTTACAAAAGACAATTTGGATATTGATATTGATAAAAATCACATAACAATCAATGCCAAAAAAGAAGAAGAAAAAGAAGAAAGTGATAAGCACTATAAAAAATCAGAATTCCGCTACGGTGAATTTTCAAGAACGGTTTATTTCCCGAATGAAATTGATACTGATAAAACATCCGCGAAATTGGAACATGGTATTTTGAAAATAACAGCTCCGAAGAAAGAAGCGGAAAAAGAAAATGTAAAAAAATTGACAGTCGAATAAATAATAAAGCCTGAGGGTTTACCTTCGGGCTTTATTTTTTAGCTAGTATTTTTATTACATCCTGAACTTTGTCTGCAATGTCAAATAAATTTTTATTTTTCAGCAAACCAAAATCTGCAATCTTTTTATATACAAATTCAAAAGGCTTCCAAAAATCAGAGCCAAATAGTACAATTTTCTTATTCGTTCCGTAAGCATTTTTCCCGACAAGAGCAGTTGCTTCCTGAATAGTTCCGGCACTCCCCGGGAATATAACAAACTTATCTGATACTTTTGCGAATTTTTCAATTCGGTCAGCTTCGCTTGTCGCTTTTCCTATCAGCACACAATCGTTTAAATTCTCATTGCCCCAAAGTTGTTCCGTAATAATTGCAAGATTTTGAACAGGTTTATTGTTAATATCTTTTACAGAATATTTCCGGGCTGTAGAATAAATCTCTCCCATAATTCCCGTTGTGCCGCCGCCATGCACAATATTATAACCGTTTTCGATAAAATGGCGGGTAACATCAGAACAGGATTTTAAGTATTTATCAATACCATCTGAATTTCTGGAACTCCCTAATATAACAATATTTTTTGCTTTATTTTCAGGTAAATATTGCCTGCTGTCAATCGCAGGTACCTGACGCATTATTCTTATGTTTTCTTCTATTGAATTTATCATATTATTATGTATTTGTGCTTGTTACTATGGGCAAAGAGTTTCCCAATCCGGTTCATCCTCTTCTTCTCCCGGTTCTGTAATATGCTCATTGTTTTCGAGCATAACCATCAGTGATAATTTAAGTTGGCGCTTGTAATTTTCTCTTGCTCTTGCAAGTGTTTTGGCGCAAAAAGTGAAGCTTGGAATTTCTTTTATTTCTATGTAGTAATACGGATTTCCGTCAAAGTCTAGGTCTTGTCCTTCGATTAGCGTCCAGTTTAAGTTTAAGTAGTAATCTAAATCTTTTTCCATTTTTTAGTTTTCTAAAGAGGAATTACTCAACGGCTGAGTAATCATAATCCCTTCTCCTCCGACTACATCTGCTCTTTGTCCGTCAATGTATAAATACACCGGAATTGTAGTATTCAATTTAACTGTTTTAATTAGCTGATAAAGCCTTTTATACAAACTGTCTGCTCCGCCGTACACAAAAGGTGATGAAAGGTTTACAATAATGCTGTCAGGAAATTCTTTTATGCTGATAACCTGTGTTTCTCTCGGAATTTCAGAATATATACCTTTTTTTTGTTCTTCGGGTTTTGGACCTCTGATTAATGAATAAACGGCAAATTTAACTTTTGAACCGTCAACATCTTGACAGTATTCTCTTTTAACAGCTTTGTATATTTCTTCATTATGTTCGTTTTTGCCAATAAAATAGATGTTAACAAATTCTTTTGTAACCGTATTTGTATCCGCTTGAGCTTCTTCCTGTGTTCTTTGTGATACTTCAATATCTTCAGCCTTTATTTCAGGTTTTGGCATGAATATCTGGAATGCAACTACCCCTATAACTGCAAGCATACATATTCCAATCAGTACTAAAAGAATTTTTTGTCTTTTATCCATAAGGATTCAGCCTCCATTAATCTTTAGGAACAACAATGATTCCTTCTGCAATTATGATGTTATTTTTTATTGCAACATTTCTTACATGAAGCTTTGCATTTTTATTATTAAAAATATTTATTGAAAAATCAAGAGGGTTAATATAGCTCATAATTGAATCGATTTTCTTTAAATCCATTGTTTTTGAATTTGACGAGAGTCTTGTATTTTTTAGACTGATTCTTCCGTCTGTAACTTTTAAATCCCCTACTATTTCAATTTTTTGTGTTTTTAAAAACGGAATAGCGATATTCATTGAGTAGTAGAACTTATTACCCCTGATTGAACTTTCTGTAGATTCTATTCTTACTCCTGCAAATGATAGTTTGTTCATATTCTTTAGCAGCGTTTGGTATTTTTCTGACTGCATTGTTTTGTTAATGTCATCAGAACTCATTTGAATATTAAATGACATTGGAAAGTCTTCTTTGAATGTAACATTGCCTTGCTTGTCATACTGAATGTAGTTAAATTCGCATAACGATTTTAATTCTACTGATGACAGGTAAATGCCGTCTATACTGACATCTTTCCCTGTTATTATCAAAGACTTAAATCTGCCGTTTGCTAAATCTTTGCCGCTGTATGAGTCAATGTTGATATTTAATTTTCCGCCTTTAACAGAATTTGATATTATTTTTTTTAATACAGATTCTGAAATCTTTGTTCTTGTAAAATTTATACCTGTAATTTTACTGAAAAAAGTGCTTATCGGGTTATTCAAATCGTATGGCTCAACGCACTGATAAGAACATTCAGAACCGAATGAAATACCTGATGTAAACAATAATATCCCCAACAATAATACTAATTTTTTCATAATTCCTCAAAAACTTTCTTTACTTTAATTGTATCTTTATCAATATAACCTACTCCATACATTTTACCACCATAAACAAAAAACACAATATCACCTGTGTTGTTTTTGTTTTGTATAAATCTGTTTTTTATTGCAATTCCGTGTATAATACGGTCTTTTTCCAGCGTATTTAGTTCATATTTCCCGTCAGGAAGAACATCAATCGGGTTAATCAGATTTTTTTCAACAACTTCGATGTTATTTATGTTTTCAAGTTTAACAGCGGTTTCCAATTTGAACATTCCGGCTTTTGTTCGTTCAAGTCCGATTAAATGTCCTCCGCAGTTTAGTTTTTGTCCTATGTCATATGCAATTGAGCGTATATATGTTCCTTTTGAACATTCTATTGAAATTTTTGCTGTTTGATTTTTGCAGTCAAAATCAAGTAGTTCTATTTTGTGTATGGTAACTTTTCTTGGCTTAATTTCGACATTTTGCCCTTTTCTTGCATATTCATAAAGTTTTTTGCCGTTAACTTTTATTGCGGAGTAGATAGGGGGCATTTGTTCAATTTCCCCTTCAAAGCATTTTAATATCTCCGCCAGTTCGTCTTTGGTTATTTCCCTGTCGTATGTTTTAACAGTTTGACCTTCTTTATCGTAGGTGTCTGTATCTGCCCCAAATTGAATTGTTGCAGTATATTGTTTATCGTCCGGCAGATATTCAATAAGTTTGGTCGATTTGCCAATACAAATCGGCAGCACTCCTGTTGCAAAAGGGTCAAGTGTTCCGGTATGTCCGATTTGCCTTATATGCGTGATTTTACGCAAAGCGGCTACAACATCAAAAGATGTCATTCCTTCCGGTTTGTATATGTTTAAAAAGCCAAACAATTACTTGATTTCCCCTTTTGAAATCTTGTTGAGCAAATCCATTACTCTTGAAGATTTTTCAAGTCCGTCTGTAAATTCAAATTTTAATTCTGGAGTAAGTCTTAATCTTAATTGCTTACCTACATTATATCTTATTTTTGGAGTAGATTTTTCTATAACTTCTTTGGTTGTTTCTATATCTTCAGGTGAGCCAAGTACACTGTATATTACTCTTGCGTACGAATTATCATGAGAAACTTCAACATCAACAATTGAAACAACTCCTTTTAATCCTCTGATTTCTTTTCTCAGAATTTCGGAAATGTCCCTCATCAGTTCTTTTCTGACACGTTCGTTTCTCAATGACATAATATTTACTCCTTAGTTAGCAGTATTATATCATAAATATTCGTAAAAATAAAATTTACGATAAAGGGGCTGTATCGCCCCTTAAATTTTTTATATTTCAAAAAGACTGTGTAGTCTTTCTTGTATATCGTCTTCGTCAAGTTCTTGAGTTATTTTATTAAGATTAATTGCCATTTGGTAGTAATTAGCCGCATCATTTACAAAACCCATTTTTTGACTTGCTCTGCCGGCATTAAAGTATGCAAGAGTATAATTAGGGTTAAGTTCTATTGCAGTTTCAAAGTATTCCAAGGCTTCCATTGCATCAGATAATCCGTCAAGGTATAAAATTCCAAGATTATTTTGTGAAAATGCATTTCCCGGATTTAATTCAACTGCTTTGTGGTATGCAACAAGAGCTTCTTCAAGATAATCTTTTTCCCATAGTGCAACGCCAAGTTTTGAATATCCTCTTTCTTCATCGGGTTTTAGTGTAACCGCATCGCAGTATGAGTGAATGGCTTTGTCTAAATCGTAGTCTGCCATGTAAATATCGCCAAGAGCAATATATAAATCATAATTATTAGGGTCAAGTATTATTCCTGCCTGATATGTTGAAATTGCCGCTTCAACATTTCCTTTGTTTCCGGCATAAATTGCACCAAGTGCCTGACATACAATTGATGTCCATTCCGGATCAGGATTTATGGCAATTGCTTTCTGATAATGTTCAATAGCATCATCATATAATTCCGCTTTTGCATAAGCATAACCCAATGAATTGTTATAGAACGGGTTTTCCGGATCATTTTCTACTGCAAGTTTAAAAGCGCTGACCGAATTTAATTTGTCATTTTTATTCATATATAAATGGCCAAGTTCGTAGTAAATTTGTGCAGTATCTATATTAAATTCAAGTAATTTTTCATAGCAGTCTATGGCTTCGTCTGTATTTTCAGGGAAATATGCCTGTAATATAGTTGCAAGCTTAACCATTACATTTCTGTTTAGCGGATTTTCTTCAATAACTTTTCTGTAACATTCCGCTGTTTTTTCAATATCTTTGTTTTTGTATGCAATATCGCCTATGCGGTCATAGAATAAGTCGTAATTAAAAGTTTTATTGGCTGCTTTTTCGTATAATTTTTCCGCTGAATTATACATTTTGAACTTTTCCATGAATTTTCCGATAGTTGAATAAGAAAAAACGGACATGTCTTTAGACATATTCTTATAGAACATTTTTATTGTAGTTCTGTCCCATGCAAGCATTACGCTCCCTGAAAGGAAGTAATACATAAATTTAAGATAATCAGGGAATGTTCCTCTGCTGCAGTTTATTTTTTCAAGTAATGCCTGTGATAGTATCATTCTTGAACGGCCTGAATTTATACCGCTAAGGCTGATTGCAGTTTTGTATTCTTTTTCTGCAGATTCATAGTCTGCGGAAATCTGCATGAAGTAACCGGCATATAAATGCGCATTAATATTGTCAGGAGATATTGATACCGCGGCCTGACATTGTTCTATTGCACTATAAACACTAATCTGCCCTTGCTCCCACATTAAAGACGCAAGCCTGTAATATGTTTCAGGTATAGACGGATCGTATTTTACGGCATCTATATAGTTATCTATAGCTTCCTGCAAGTCATTATTTTTTTGACCGAGAAGATATTTTTCATGTGCTAATCTGGCTTTTTCTAAATAATTTTGTGCCTTTTCCTTGTTTATGCTGTTAATTGCACCTATCGGCATTAATACTTGTTCTGACATTTTGAGCTCCAATAAACTAATGTGTATAAATATTGTCGTCTGTCAATTTATCATCTTTAATAAATTTGTTAAAATCTCATCTGTTTGTATTAGTAAATTGGCTAAATTTATCATTAAGTATTGTTAACTTATTATTTTGATAGGGCAATTTTAAATATTCATCTGTTTTATCTGCAATATATGATTGGAGGTTATATATGTTAGTAGGCAGCAATTCAAATTCCCCACAGTTTTGTGCTTTAAGGTTAGGTTCTTTAGCTGAAAACGGTAAAAGTAAGGTTCAGAAATGTTTTCCTGCAACTCATCATTTTTCTGATTTGCAAAAAGCTTCAATTTCGCAAGCCGAAAATCCTTATGATGTTGTTGTTTCTTTGCTAAAAGAAGGGTCAAAAAAAGTTGTTGCACGTGTTATGAAGCCTCTGTCTAATGGTGAAACAGAACCTGTCGTGTTAGCAAGTGTTTATCCGCGAAAAGGTTTTTTAAGCCGTGCGGATGAAAACATGAGAGTAGTAAAAGCTGCTTGTGATAAAGCAAATAATTTTAATTGTGTTGTTTAGTTTACTCGGAGAATAATCTTCAGAAGTTCATTGTTAATTTTTCGGTAAAATTCATCGGCAAGTGTGTATTTCCCGTGCTCTTTTAACATTAACCCCCAATCACCCTTAAACAAAGGGTTAAATTCTGCACAGTCTATAACTTTAGTATTACTGCTTTTTATAGTAAGATTTTCTTCGGATTGATTTAAAATTATATTATAATAACTGTCGGGTTTTCTGTATCTCATAATAATATTGTTTAATTTTTCAATTTGGTCATTTGTTATTGGTTTAAAAGTCGCAATTAAAAAATATAGCTCCAATTCTTCAATATTAATATATTCATACAAGTTGTTAATTCTTTTTAAGTATCTGGTTTTAAATTCTTCAAATGTAAACCCGTCTTCATGGTTAAAAATAAATCCGGCGTTATCATCTTTCCAGTATTTTGCATTAAATTTTGATGTGAAAATATTGCTAATTTCATCTTTTACTTCGTTATTTTGGACAAAATCGTATTCAATTCCGCTAAAAAAATCCGAAAATTCATTATCTAAATTGTTTAATATCGCTTCAAAATTCCAACAGAATGCCAAATCATACGGGCAAGTCTTTTCACCTTGTGCCTTTGTTGCTTTGAAATTACAAACAGTTGCAATTACTCTTGGCAGGCAATATGTACCTAAACATACAATTTTAAAACCTTTGTAACTCATGCTTTAAATAAAACTAAAAACACAATAATTTGTCAAAAATATATATTTTTATCTCTTCGCATATTTTTCTTTGGCAAAAAATCATGTTTGTATTATTATTTAATTAGTTATAGTTGTGGATATTAAGTAGTAAATAAGGAGGTTATAATATTATGGCTAAAACTATCACAGTTGATGGTAACTACGCTGCGGCGCATATTGCGTATGCATTAAGCGAAGTATCAGCTATCTACCCTATTACTCCATCTTCTACTATGGGAGAATGGATTGATGAATGGGCATCACAACACAAAAAAAATATTTGGGGCAAAGAAGTAAAAGTTGCCGAAATGCAATCTGAAGCCGGTGCAGCAGGTGCTGTACATGGTTCTTTGGCTGCGGGTGCTTTGACTTCTACATATACAGCTTCTCAGGGTTTATTATTGATGATTCCTGTTATGCACAAAGTTGCAGGGGAAATGCTCCCTCACGTTATTCATGTTGCAGCACGTGCATTAGCAGCTCAGTCATTAGCAATCTTTGGCGACCATACAGATGTTATGGCTTGCAGAAACACAGGTTATGCAATGTTAGCAGCTAACTCTGTTCAGGAAGAAATGGATTTGGCTCTTGTTGCACATTTAGCAACTTATAAGGCTAAAGTTCCGTTCTTGCAGTTCTTTGACGGATTTAGAACTTCTCACGAAGTACACAAGATTGAAGAAATTTCTTACGAAGAAATTGCTTCTTTAGTTGAACCAAAATATATAGAAGAATTCAGACAAAGAGCATTAAGACCTGAAGCACCGGTTTCAAAAGTTGGTGCACAAAACGGTGATGTTTACTTCCAAGGCCGTGAAACTTCTAACAAATACTATGAAGCAGTACCTGAAATTGTTCAGGAATATATGGACAAAGTAGCAAAAGTTACAGGCCGTCAATATCATCCGTTTGATTATGTTGGTGCTGCTGATGCTACTGATGTAATCGTTGCTATGGGTTCAGGTTGCGAAACTATTGAAGAAACAATTGAATATCTAAATTCAACCCGTGGTACTAAATATGGTTTGGTTAAAGTTAGATTATACAGACCATTTGATGTTGAAAGATTTAATAAAGCACTTCCATCAACTGTTAAAAGAGTTGTTGCAATGGACAGAACAAAAGAACCTGGTTCAATTGGTGAACCTTTATTCTTGGATGTAGTTGCAGCGTTGGCAGGAAAAGATATCAGAGTAATCGGCGGAAGATATGGTTTAGCTTCTAAAGAATTTACTCCGTCAATGGTTCTTGCTATCTATAAACATTCTGAAAAGAATGGTTTCCACGGTTTTACTGTTGGTATTAATGATGATGTTACACACAAATCATTGCCAATTGAAGAACATATCGTAACTGAACCTGAAGGAACAACAAACTGCATGTTCTGGGGTTTGGGTTCAGATGGTACTGTTGGTGCTAACAAAAACTCTATTAAAATCATCGGTCAATATACTGACAAAGATGCTCAGGCATACTTTGCTTATGACTCTAAAAAATCATTTGGTGTAACAGTTTCACATTTAAGATTTGGTGATAAACCGATTAAATCAACTTATTTAATTACAGCACCTGATTTTGTTTCTTGCTCTGCTCATGCTTATGTTGGCAGATATGATTTACTTAAAGGTATTAAAGAAGGCGGTACATTCTTGTTGAACTCTCCATGGTCAAAAGAAGAAGCTTTCTCTCACTTAACAAGAGATATGCAGGAAACTATTATCAATAAGAAAATTAAATTCTATAATGTAGATGCTGAAAAACTTATCCACGAACAACCTGGTTTACGCGGTAAGGGTGCAAATACAGTTATGATGGTTGCATACTTCAAAGTTAGCGGAATTATTCCGTTTGAACAAGCTTATGAAGGAATGAAAGAAATGACCAAGAAAACCTTTAAGAAAAAAGGTGATGATGTTGTTAATATGAACTTGGCATTGATTGATGCAGCTATTAATGCGACAGAAGAAGTTGTTATTCCTGCTTCTTTAGATGGTGTTGCTCATGCAGATCATGTTGAAATGATTTCAAAAGATGCAGATGAATTTGCAAAGAAAATTATTGAACCGTCTATGAGACAAAAAGGTGACGATATTCCTGTTTCAGCTATGAGTGTTGATGGTGTAATTCCTACAGGAACAGCTTGTTTAGAAAAACGCGGAATTGCTCCTCGTGTTCCAAAATGGAATTCTGAAACTTGTATTCAGTGCGGGATTTGTGCTTCTGCTTGTCCTCATGCTGCAATCAGAACTAAATTAGTTGAAGAAAAAGATTTAGCTTCTGCTCCTGCTTCATTCAAGACTGTTGATGCAAAACCAAACGATCACGGTGAAAAATTCAAAGTTCAGGTATATTGCAACGATTGTACAGGCTGCGGTGTTTGCGTAGATCAATGCCCTATGTCAAAAGTTGCAGGTAAAGAAGCTTTAACTTGGTCAACAATTGAAGAAGAAACAGCTGTAGGCGAAGTTGTAAATGAAAAATTCTTTGATGCATTACCTGATAATGTAATGGGTAAAAACACTACAAAAACAATTAAAGGCGCTATGTTGAGAAAACCATTATTTGAATTCTCAGGTGCTTGTGCAGGTTGTGGTGAAACACCTTATGTTAAATTGGTTTCTCAATTATTTGGTGAAAATGCAATCATTGCAAACGCAACAGGTTGTTCTTCAATTTACTCAGGTACATTCCCTACAATCCCATATACAAAAACTAAGGAAGGCAGAGGTCCGGCTTGGGCTAATTCATTATTTGAAGATAATGCTGAATTTGGTTTTGGTATGAGATTAGCTGTAGATGCTAACAGAGAACTTTTAAAAGAAAATGTTGAAAAAGTTCTTGCCAACCCTGAAGCCAAAGCAGATGTTAAAGAAGCATTGGAAAATGCAATGGCTCACTGGGATAACTCAAAAACTCCAGAAGCTGTAGAGGCTCAAAACAAAGTTAAAGAAGTTTTGGCTAAACATCAAAACGACATGTGCCCAACTTGTAAGAAAATTCAAGAACTTCAAGATTACTTTACTGATAAATCTGTTTGGATTATCGGTGGTGACGGATGGGCAAACGATATAGGCTACGGCGGTATTGACCATGTTCTTGCTCAGAACAAGAATGTAAACATCCTTGTTCTTGATACAGAAGTATATTCAAATACAGGCGGTCAGGCTTCTAAATCTACCCCAACCGCTGCTGTTGCAAAATTTGCTACAGGCGGTAAGAGAACATACAAAAAGAACATGGGCTTGATGAGCATGTCTTATGGTTATGTATATGTTGCATCAGTTGCATTGGGTGCAGATAGAGCTCAAACTCTTAAAGCATTCCAGGAAGCTGAAGCATATAACGGACCATCAATCATATTTGCTTATGCTCCTTGTATCGCTCACGGTATTGATATGTCTAAAACTCAGACAGAACAAAAACGTGCCGTTGAAGCAGGTTACTTCCCATTGTATCGTTACAATCCGGAAGCTGAAGTTCCATTTACTTGGGATGCTAAAGAACCTAAAGCTGATTACCAAGAATTCATCAGATCAGAAGGACGTTATAAGTCATTACTTAAAACAAATCCTGATGCTGCTGAAGAACTATATGCTCAGGCTCAGAAAGATGCAGCTACAAGAATGGATGTATATAAAGCAGTTGGTGCATTGCTTAAATAGTAATTCATTAAATATAAAAACAGAGGTTCAAATTCTTGAGCCTCTGTTTTTTATTTGCCTCTTTCACTTGATATTATTTCCAGTATTATTTTTTTTATTGTTTCAAGCTTTTCATCAAGCTTAAACTTTTCTAATGTTTTTTGAGCATTACGGGTTATGAAACACATATAATCTTTACTATCATTAATTAGCGAAATATATTTTTGTTCTTCTTTAAATGCGAAAATTTCACTTTCCAGAGCTTCTTTAAAGTAGTTTAGTGTTATTATTCTGTTTTCGCTTGGAATTTCGGTGAGAAGCTTTCGAAGTTCCTGTTTTAGTTTGATAATGTCAATAGCTGTGCATTGTTCTTTTGAGTCTGTTTTGTATATATTTTTAAAATAAAAGTTATCAAGGTCTTCTGCTATTCCGCATCTGTTTATTACCTTTGCGTATGTTTTTGTCTTCTTCGGATTCAGTGCATAATCAAGTAAATGCGCGCTTTCGTGCATTAATATCGGGAGCATGTTAAATTTTAATTGATTATTGCATGCAGGAAGTGACATTTTAAATTTTATTGCATTATCATCTTTAAAATAGGTCGATAAAAGCCCCCCGACTTTTTCTTCTTCTTTATCGGTTAATTTTTTTATGCTGAGATATATTGTCTCCGGCAGATTCTTTTTGTATTCACGTTCAATTTCTCTGATGGGAACTCTATCTCTTTTATCATAAAGAGTAACAATATGTTCGAAGATTTCAGAATTTATCTTTTCTGCTGTTTTTAATTTTTCCGCAGGTGTTCCGAATCTGTATTTTGGAGAAAATTTTATTTTTGGTATGCGCATATTGGTATTAAATACAAAAATTTTTTTTCTTGTTAGTAGTAGCAAAAAATTTTTATTATTGGTTTTAAAATAGTATGATTAAGATTACTCCATACATAAAATACCCTATTGCAGCATTAACACTAACCGGAGCATTGTTATATCCGCAAAAATCTTATTCACAGCTTGAAATTACTGAAACTATTACAACATCAAACGGTAAAAAAGTAGTAACAACACCGGCTACAGATGTATTTGTAAGGCAAAATGGCGGTATTACTCCGCAAGGCACATCTTCTGATGAGGTTTTGGCAAATGCACCATCTCCGAGTGTAGTTGTTCAGGGTAAGATGAAAAGGGCAAAAATTGTTGTAGATTTGAGCAAAAATGTTTTGTATCATTATGGCGACAGCGGTGAACCTCTTAAAGCATATTTAATTGCAAGCGGGAGAAGAACCGGTTATGAACCGACTCCGACTCATAAAGGTTTGAGAGTTGTTTCTCATAAAGAAACATATCCTTATCGGACTGCACCTCCTCATACAAAAAGATATAAACATCCAAAAGATTATGGTCCTATGGTAATTATACTAGACCGTATGGATCCCCAAACGGGTGAAACTTCCCGTATAGGTGAATTTATTCATGGGAATCGTGATGCTTCTTTATTAGGCAGATATGTTTCACATGGGTGTATGCGTATGGATAATGATGTAATCCGCTATCTTGCCCCTCTTATGAAGCGTGGAGATCTTGTTTTAATCAAGTAAAGTTATAAAAATAAATATTTTTGGTTAATTTTTTCGGATATGTTGAAATTTTTTAAACTATCATTAAATAGTTTATATGGCGTTTAATAGTGTAAAAAATTATTATGAAATTTTAGATGTAGATGTGAATGCTTCTTTGAGTGAAATTAAAGCTGCATACAGAAAGCTTGCGAGAAAATATCATCCGGATGTAAATAAACAAGCCGGAGCGATAGAAACATTTAAAGAAATCACAAAAGCATACGATACACTATGCAATGATTTAGAACGTATGAAGTATGATACGGTTCATGGTATATTTCATCGTGATTTTTCAGAACCTGAAGATAATTTTTGCAACAAACAGGAAGAAACTTCAGAGAATAAAAATGAATCGCATCAGGATACTTTTGAAAAACAAATTTATAAAAATCAGGAAACAAAAGAAACTTCAACTAATAATAAAACAAAAACCAAAACCCAAACCCATAAACAAGGTAATTTATGGGTTGAATTTATTGCAAAGTGGTTCAGGTGTACTATTTCAAAATTAAAAAAAATTAAAAGAATAAATGACAGCTTAAAGCCTAAAAAAGGTGATAATATCACTTCTGAAGTTGTAATCAGTCCGGAAGAAGTAGTAACCGGAAGCAAACGGATAATTCATATCCGTAGTACAAAAACTTGTCCAAAATGCCAAGGGCACAGATTTACCGGTGGAGGAAAATGTTCAAATTGCAACGGTAAAGGTGTTGTGTCAGAATCAAAAAAAATTACCGTATCTATTCCAAAAGGTGTAAAAGACGGTACGAAGCTTCGTTTAAAAGGAGAGGGAGCTTCCGGTAAAAACGGTGGTCCAAACGGGGATGTTTATATTACCGTGAGAATTGAAACAAAAACTCAAATTCGCTATGATAAACTGAATATTTATTATAATGTTCCTGTTACACCTTTTGAGGCTGCATTAGGCGAAGAAATTTCTATTCCTGCTTTTGATGGAACCATAAAATTAAAACTCCCCCCAAACACTTGTTCGGGACAAAAATTCCGTCTTGCAAAGCAGGGGATTAAGAAAAATGGTAAAATTGGAGATTTAATTGTTACGGTAAGTATTGAATTTTCTCATAATTTGTCGGATGATGAAATAAAGTTGTATGAACAGCTGAAGAATTTGTCAAAAGATGATGTGAGGAAAAATTTTGGTTACGGAAGCTAAAATAAAAGAGATTTTTTCATCAATTCAAGGTGAAGGTTCTGTAGTCGGGTATAAACAGATATTTGTAAGGTTTTGCGGCTGCAATTTGAATTGTAATTATTGCGATACTGATTTTAGTGAAAATGATTCTCAAATTTATACGCCTTTAACTTTAAAAGAAAAGATTTTTTCAGATTTTGATGTTTCAACTGTTCATTCTGTATCCTTAACCGGAGGAGAACCTCTTTTGCAGGTCGATTTTTTAAATGAATTTATTCCTTTGATTAAGAGTACTCCTGATATGAAGATTTATCTTGAAACGAATGCTACATTAACAAAATCGTTATTAAAAATAAAAGATAAACTTGATATTATTGCTGCGGATATAAAACTTCCTTCTGCAACAGGTAGAGATACTTTTTCTCTGCACAAAAGTTTTTTGGAAAATTGCGGTGGTGTTCAGACTTTTGCAAAGATTGTATTTGATGAAAATATAACAGATGATGAAATTGATAAATGTGTAGATATGGTTAAAAATTCTGAAATTGAATTGATTTTGCAGCCAAAAATGAATGATGATAAGGTTTGTGTTTCTTCAGAATTTTGTGAATCTGTTATGGATAAATTTTTGAAAAAGTATAAGTATGTTCGCTTAATACCTCAAACACATAAATTTTTAAATATCAGATAGCTTTATTTTTGGTTTACGGGACTAATTCCCCATTGAAGTTTATTTCTCAATACCGAATAAAAATCATTCTCTTTTAAAAGAGCCAGTTTTGCATAGTATTTTGATTTTGTAATTGTAATTTCTTTTGTGAAATCAAAAATTTCCTGTCCGTCAGCACTTACTGTGTAGCTTTGATTCGGACATGACAAGATTTTTATTGTGCTTTGTGATGATACAACTATCGGTCTTGCCGAAAATGTATGAGGGCAAATTGGTACAATAATAATTGCATCTGTGTCCGGTGTTAATACAGGGCCTCCTGCCGCCATCCCGTATGCAGTAGAGCCTGTCGGTGTCGAAATTATAATTCCGTCTGCATAATATTCACAGACAAATTTGTCGTTTATTTCCAGTTTAAAGCTTGAAGCTCTTGACGGTATAATTCCTTTTATTACAAAATCATTAAGAGCATTATAATTCCCGCTTTCAAGCATTAATCTGTTTTCAGTTTTATAATCCGCATTAAGAATACTATTTACAGCGCTTTCTAAATTTGTTGTGCCTGCTTGTGATAAAAATCCTAAATGTCCAAGATTTATTCCAAAAACAGCAATTCCGAATTTTGAGTAAAATCGTGCGGCTTTAAGAATTGTTCCGTCTCCGCCTATAACAAAAACAAAATCGCATTCTGTTTCTAACTTATCAATACTGAAAACTCTGAAATCGGCATTATATTTTTGTAAAATGCCTTTGAGTTTTTCCATTACACTTACAGAATTTTCAATATTCGGGTTATAACATATTGCATATTTTTTCATACGTTTAGTTTATATCAAATAAACTAAAATAGGAATATAATTATTTTATGTCTGAAAAGCATTTTGTATATATGATTTTAACTTCTAAAGGCACTTTGTATTGCGGATATACTGACGATGTTGAAAAACGTTTTAATGAACATTTATCAGGTAAAGGGGCAAAATATACCAGAGCTTTCAAGCCTGTAAAAGTTGTTTATACAAAAGAATTCAGCTCAAAATCAGAGGCTTTGAAAGAGGAATATCGTATAAAACATAAATTATCAAGGAAACAAAAACTTGAATTGATAAATTCTTAACTAATTTATGATAGAATGTTTTAAAGGATTAGGAAGTGTTATGAAAAAATCTACATTGTTTGATATTATTTCTCCTGTCATGGCAGGGCCGTCAAGTTCTCACACTGCCGGAGCTGTCAGATTGGGTTTATTGGCAAGAAATATATACAAAAAAACTCCCAAGAAAGTAATATTCAAATTGTATAATTCCTATGCGCAAACAGGCAAAGGGCACGGCACTGATAAGGGCTTGCTTGCGGGAATATTAGGTTTGAATGTCGCAGACAGAAGAATAAAAAATATTTTTGAATCTGATATAGCTAAAAGTATTGATTACAAATTTGAATATTATGATGATTTTAACAGGCACCCAAATTCTGTTGATATCGAGATTTTTGATGATACAAATATGTCAATATCAGGTGATTCAGTCGGGGCGGGAGAAATTCTTATTACAAGAATAAATGAATTCCATGTTTCTCTGTCGGGCAATTATAATACTTTAATCTTGGTATATCGTGACAGACCGGGGGTTATATCTGCTGTAACTTCTTTCTTGCAGGATGAAAATATCAATATCGCATCGCTTGATTGTGACAGAAATGCCAAAGGGCAGGACGCATCTATGATTATATGTGTGGATGGTCATCTTAATCCTGATATAGTGGAAAAAATTGAGGCTCAAAAAGAAATATATTGGGTTACTTATGTTGAAAAGCTGGAAAGTTAGATTATGGATACAAATATAAATACTTTTGAACAATTATATGATATTTGCCTTTCTCTGAATAAAAAGATATATGAGATTGCACAGGAAAAAATGGCACAGGAAGCGGATACTACCGTTGAACAGGTTAGAGCCTTTGCCAATAGAAGTCTGTTTGCAATGAAAGAAGCAATAGATTCAGGTATGCAAAGTAAAGAACTTTCACTGAGCGGAATGTGCGGTCAGGATTGCTATAAAATGCACCGCAGATATGAAAAAGAATCAGCAATGTTTGGCGATTTATTCCAAAATATTGTTATGTATGCTCTTGCAACCAGTGAAGAAAATATCCGTATGGGTACAATTGTAGCCTGCCCAACTGCAGGTTCCTGTGGAATTTTGCCGTCAGTTTTAGTAGCAGTCAGCAGAAAGTATAATTATTCGGAAAAAGATCAGTTAGATGCTTTAATTACGGCAGGTGAAATAGGTCGTATAATTTCTGTTAAAGTTGCTTTAGCCGGTGCGGTTGCAGGATGTCAGGCAGAGTGTGGTGTTGCAAGCGCTATGAGTGCGGCAGCTCTTTGTCAGTTAAGGGGTGGTACTGTTTCTCAAATACTTAATGCCTCTGCTCTTGCCCTGAAAAATCTTTTGGGTTTAAGCTGTGACCCTGTTGCGGGACTTGTTGAAGTCCCTTGTGTAAAACGCAATCCGTTTTTGGCTGTTCATTCTGTTACTGCGGTTGAACTAGCTCTTTCCGGTGTTGAATCAAAAATTCCTATAGATGAAGTTGTGGATGCTATGGCACAGACGGGAGCATTGATGTCTCCAATGCTTAAAGAAAGTTCAAAAGCAGGTCTTGCAACGACTAAAACTGGTTTAGCAATTAAAAACAGAGTCTTTGGGAATTAAATTGTTAAGCTTTGTAACATTATTCCTTACTTCTGAAATTGTGACTTTTTAAAATACTTTATTAAAGTATAGATAAGAACAATATCATGGAGAGAGTCAGATGAGCATTAAAATTTTCAGTGCAATTGTAAAAGGTTTAACAAATCGTGAAGTGAAACAGGAAACAAGAGCTTCCAAAAGTCAGTTAATTACTATGAGCGGTCAATATTACAACGGAACAGATATTGTTTCTGTTGCAGGATATGAATCACCTAAAATTGTTAATGATTCGCTTGCAGTATTAAATGATAAATATAAAGGTGTTGTTCCGAAATTTCCTTCAAAAAACGAGCCTCCGTTTGATCCGGTAGCTTCGGATTTGGCGGCAGCAGGAAAGTCAACGATGTTGGTAAATTCAGATTAATAAATAAAAAAACACCCGTTTGAGCGGGTGTCTTTTTTTATAAAAAATAAATTTTATACAGCGTAAACGCTTACTTGTTTTCTGTCGCGTCTGTGTGGTTCAAATTTAACCTGACCGTCAATCATAGCGTATAAAGTATCATCAGAACCAATACCTACATTGTTACCAGGGTGAATTTTTGTACCTCTTTGGCGAACAATGATGTTACCGGCTTTAACGATTTCACCGCCGAATTTTTTTACGCCTAAACGCTTCGCTTCGGAATCACGACCGTTACGGGTAGATCCCATACCTTTCTTATGTGCCATTTTTATATTCTCCTTTTAGTTTCTTGTCTATTCTGCTGATTCTACTGCTTCTTCTTTTGAAGATTTTTTTGCAGTTGTTCTGATTTTAGAAATCATAACTCTTGTAAATTGTTGTCTGTGACCTTGTTTTTTTCTGTATCCTTTTTTAGGTCTTTGTTTGAAAACAATTATTTTTTTAGCTTTGTCGTGTTTAACGATTTTGCCTTCAACAGAAGCTCCAGATACGTAAGGTTGACCAACTTTAGATTTTTTGCCGTTAACTATCATGACAATTTTGTCAAAAACAACTTTTTCATCTACAGCGCCTTCTAATTTTTCAATATCAATATAACGGCCTTCTTCAAGTTGATATTGTTTTCCGCCTGCTTCTACAATTGCGAACATATCTTTTTCCTTTCAATTGTGGGTTCGTAATTTCCCGGAGTTAAAAATGCCTGTATCTATACAAGCTGCTGATATTTCGGCACTCCGGACAAATTTTATAAACGATTGCCCGAGTAATCACGTATAGTTATTATCTTACACGGACAGTCTATTGTCAAGCAGGTTTTATTTTTCAGGTGTTTACAATTTGTTACAATATGGCAATTTCGTTATAAATGTTTTGTTTATATATATACAGGGGAAAGTTTAAGGGAAAAATATCATGTTAGTTACGGATATTAGACTTATTGAACAAAGGAAAAGTTTATACAGACAGCATTTGTTGGGCGATTATAAAAAGCAGGGTGTTGAAAAGCCTGTGTTTACATCTGAGCCCGTATCTTGTCGTGTTGACAAAGGAGAGTCTTCTTATAAGCCTCAGTTCAGCTTTAACATTTCAAAAAATGTTTCAATTGGGGAAATTCATTCTATTCCCGAATCTGTAAAACACGGTTTATATTTTAAGTTAAGTAATTGGTATTTATCTAATATTTCTGCAATTTACAAAGTTGTAGAAAACAAAGGGGTTAATTGTGCAGACAGCAGAGTAAGAGATATTGATGTCTGCTTGGCTAAATATTCTCAAAAGGTTGCACAGGAGATGGATGTTTCATCAGCTTGTTATACAGGAGTAAAACATGCACTTTGGTCAAGCGGGGTATTGAATGACTACTCTGATATGCCAAGAGGCAGTGCACATGTTGCAACGGAATATTTTGATGCACATCCTGAAAAATTTGAAAGAATAGGTGTAAAACTAAAGGATTTGAATAAACTTCCTGCAGGATACATTGTTGTATATAAAAGGGATGGTCTTGACGGTCATATTGCCATAACTAACGGTTATGGTCAGGAAACAAGTGATTGTACTGACAATATGAAATGGGTTCAAAGGCAAAAAGGTCAGGCAACTTTTGATGTTTACAAATTAACTGACGGTTGGAAATATAATTCTGCAACCAAAAAACTTGAATTTAAACAACAATAGTTATTTTGATAGAGCGTTCGCACCTGATACAACTTCTATAATTTCATTCGTAATAGCAGCCTGTCTGATTTTGTTGTATTGAATGGATAAATCGTGAATAATCTTTTCTGCATTGGTTGTTGCGGCAGACATGGCTGTCATTCTTGAAGCAAGTTCGCTTGCGTGAGCCTCTAATAATGCCTGATAGAAAGTATTTGTAATAAACATCGGTACTATTTTTTGTAATATATGGTGCATATCAGGGGTAAATTCCATTAACGGTTCAATAACACTATCCGAAAGTCTTTCATGAGGATTTTTTACTCCTTCAAGCGGCAGAATTGCCCAGCTGTCAACACTATAGCTTACCATATTACGAAAACTTGTAGTGATAATTTCAATTTTGTCTATTTTATTGTTTACATAATATTCGGCCATATCTTCCGCAATTTCTCTTGCATCCATTGCTCCCGGATTATCTATGCAGGAAAAATATTTCCTTTCAATGTTGCAGCCAAGAGCAATCAATTTTTTACGGATAATTGATATTCCCTTTTGACCTGCAATAAATACCTTTACACCAATACCTTGTTTTTGATATTCTTTAATCTGCTTCAATGCCAGTTTAACAACATTCGCACTATATGCTCCTGCGAGTCCTTTATTTGCAGTAACAATAAACATTCCGACATTTTTTATTTTCCTGCGTTCAAGCAGTTTTGGGTAGTTATCAATGGCATGTTTAATTTTGAGTGTTTCAGAACTAAATTCCGGCACCGAATTTAAAAGTTTTTGAAACATGTTGTAAAGCTCTATTGCGTAAGGACGAGAAGCTTTAGTTGCGATTTCTGAGGAACGAACCTTTGCTGCCGCAACCATCTTCATTGCACGGGTAATTTTTTTAGTGCTTTGCACGCTGTTTATTCTGTTTTTTATACTTTTTAAATTTGCCATTATTTATCTTTCTGTTTAGAATGTTTCTTTGAATTTGTTTAAAGAATTTTTCAGGATTGTTTTATCCTCGTCAGATAAGCCTTCTCCGGCATTTAACCTGTCTGATAGTTCTTTTAGATTTGCATTGAAATAAACAAACCAGTCTTTTTTAAATTTTTGGATTTTTGTGTTTTCTATATCATCTAAAATTCCTTCATTTGCGGCAAACAGGATAGAAACCTGTTCGGCAACACTAAGAGGATTATACTGAAGCTGTTTGAGAACTTCTGTCAGTTTTTCGCCTCTTAAAAGTTGTTTTTTTGTTGCAGCATCAAGGTCAGATGCAAATTGAGCGAATGCTTCAAGTTCTCTGTATTGAGCAAGGTCTAAACGCAACTGCCCTGCAACTTGTTTAATTCCTTTTGTTTGTGCTGCTCCGCCTACACGGGAAACTGATATACCTGCATTAATTGCCGGTCTTTGTCCTGAATTAAATGCGTTACTTTCCAAGAATATCTGACCGTCAGTAATAGAAATTACATTAGTCGGAATGTATGCTGAAACGTCTCCTGCCTGCGTTTCAATAATCGGCAGTGCCGTAATACTTCCGCCGCCAAGTTCGTCATTAAGTTTAACGGCACGTTCCAATAGTCTTGAATGCAGATAGAAAACATCTCCCGGATATGCTTCACGTCCCGGCGGTCTTTTTAAAAGTAAACTCATTGCACGGTATGCCTGTGCATGTTTTGATAAGTCATCATAAATAATCAAAACATCCTTGCCTTGCTCCATAAATTCTTCACCGATTGTAACTCCGGCAAATGGAGCAATATATTGCAGAGGCGCTGATTCATCAGCAGTTGATGAAACAATAATTGTATAAGCCATTGCACCTTTTTCCTCAAGAGTTTTGGCAAGATGTGCAACGGTTGAAGCTTTTTGTCCTATTGCAACATATATACAAATTACATCTTTGCCCTGCTGATTAATTATTGTGTCTATCGCAATAGCGGTTTTACCTGTTTGTCTGTCCCCGATTATGAGTTCTCTTTGACCTCTGCCAATTGGTGTAAGTGCATCAATTGCGGTTAAACCGGTTTGCAAAGGCTGATAAACCGAACGCCTTGTAACGATACCCGGTGCAACTCTTTCAATCGGTCTTGTTTTTTCATAAGGATAATCCCCCTTACCGTCAATCGGTTTTCCTGTCGGGTCGATTATTCTTCCGATAAGTCCGTCTCCTACAGGTACTGATGCAATTTGATTGGTTGTTTTTACAATAGTACCTTCTTTTATATTTGTGTAATCTCCAAGAATAACAACACCAACATTATCTTCTTCAAGGTTCATTGCAATTCCCAAAGTCCCTTTACCGTCTTCAAAACTGACAAGTTCGTTTGCCATAGCGTTTCCTAAACCGTAAACTCTTGCAATACCATCCCCGACTTCAAGAACCGTTCCGGTGTTTGATATTTCGGTTTCAAGATTAAAATTTTCAATTTTACTTTTGATGATTGAACTTATTTCATCAGGTTGTATCAGTGCCATAATATCTCCTATTTCATTATTTTATTTAAATTTTCTAATTTATGTCTTAAACTTGTATCTATAACTGTATCGCCCAGTTTAAATATTAGTCCTGCGATAATGTCTTTATCTGTTTCCCATTGCGGCATAACTTTTTTGTTTAGTTTATTTTCAAGTTTAGCTGTAATGTTTTTTTTCATTTCTTCATTTAATTCGATGGCTGAAATAATTATTACATTTTTTATATTGTTTTCTTCGTAATAGTTTATTTTGAAACTTTCAACAATTTGTTTTAATCGGTTTATTCTGTTTTTTTCAACAAGAACAATTAAAAATTTGTATATTTCAGAATTTATCTTGTCTTTAAATATTTCGTCAAGTATTTCGGTTTTATGTTTTGTATTTATTGCAGGATTTTGAATAAGGTGTGTCAATTCTTTGGAATTTGCAAAAACCTCCTCAATTTGCGTAATCTCATCCAGCACCTGACCATTATCAACGGCAAGTTTTAAAAGAGTTTGAGAATATATTTTATCTATTTGATTAAGATATGCCATCTAAAACCGCCTTATCAAGTTCATTTATACTGTCTTCTATAAATTTATTGTGTAGATCTTTATTTTTTTCGAGTTCTGAAATAATGTTATCTTTTGCCGCTTCAACGGATCTGGTTCCCGTATTTGATATTAATATTGCTCTGACTGATTTTTCTTCTGAGTCAATAATCTTTTGAGTGTTATTTTTAATATTTTCAATTTTAACTAAAGTATCTTGAGATACTTGTTCTTCAAGTGCTTTAGCCTTAACTTCTGCTGCGGAATTTATATTCTCAACTTCTGCTGCAGTATTTTTAACTTCATTCATTGCCTTTTCTTTGTTCGCCGCAGCTTCTTTCAGGGTAATATCAGATTCTTCAATTCTTTTAATAATTTTTGCGCGCATATTTTCAATAATCGCAGGTATATCAAACTTTTTGCATATCAATATTATAATTGCCAAAAATATTGTAAAATTCAGCAAGTTTGAATGCAGTATGAGGTTATATATTTCACCAATATTACTCATTTCCCTCTCCTGTATTTCTGCTTAATAACTTATCCGTTATAAGCTGTGCAAAATGTCTGATATCCGGATTCATGATTTCTTTAATGTTTTCTTTTTCATTCTGAAGCTGTTGCTTTTGCTCTTTTATGCAGTTAAGACTTTCTTCTTTAGCTTTGTGAATTTTTTGTGAACTGTTTTCGTACGATTCTTTTAATTTTGTATCCAGGGAATTTTTTGCATCCGCTTTTGCCTGAGCAATTTCTCGGGCTTTCTTTTCAAGTAATGTTTCAGCTTCTGAATTTAGTGTCTTTGCGTTTTCGGTATTATCCTTTATAAGTTTTTCTCTCTCGTCAACAATTTTTTCCAACGGACGATAAAGTATAGCGTTCATCAAGATAACGAACACAATAAAGCTGATTATGGTTACTATAAAAGTTGCATTAAATTCCATTACAAATTATTCCGTTACATCATACCTACAAGTTTTAATGCTACAATTAAAGCGTAAATTGCACAGGCTTCTGACATTGCTGCACCAATCATGAAAAATACAAGTGCTTTTGTTGCAATTTCAGGTTGTCTTGACATTGCATCCATCAAACCTTTTGTTGCAAAACCGATACCCAAGCCTGCACCGATAGCACCGCAGCCTATTGCAATGCCGCCGCCTAATTGTCCTAATTCTGTTACTGCCATAATTTTTTCTCCTTTATTTTTTTTATATTACTATTCTTCTTGTATTGCTGATGAAACATATACCATTGTCAGCATTGAAAACACCAATGCCTGAACACAGGCAACCAAAACTTCAAAAAACATGAAAGGTAAAGGCAGAAAATATGCACATAATCCAAGCATTGCTGATATGAGTATTTCCCCGGCCAAAACGTTTCCAAAAAGTCGCAGAGCCAATGTTAATGGTCTTGTGAACATTTCTAATATATCAATTAAACCGATAAAAATATTTATCGGTGATAAATCTGCAAATAAAAATCTGATTTTTTTCTTTTTAAATCCCATGAACACATAATATACGAGTACGATAATTGCTAATGCCGCAGTTACATTTATATCGTTTGTCGGAGAGGCAAGTTCTCCATGTTTCATTTGTAAAATATGAAACGGTATTTGTCCCATAAGATTTGCAACAATTATAAAAAGAAACAATGATGCGATTAAAGGAATATGTTTTCTGCCTTCTCTACCCATCAAAGAATCTGACATCCCCCAGAAAAATCCCAAAATATTTTCAAAGGCTGTCTGCATTATAGAGGGCATTACGGAAATTTTACGCACGGCTAAAAAGGCGCATATAAGTAAACATGTCATTGCAAGCCACATTGTTATCAATGTATCCATATTAACAGATACACTTTTACCCCATAATTGAAAGGTATATATCCAATGTTCCATAGTCCTCCCTCTTATTAATTAATATTATCATTTAAAAACGGTTAATGCAATTTGTTAACTTTTTGCATTCATTTATAATAAAAAAATATTTTTTGCCTTATCTTGTTTTGTTTGTTGTATAATTATTCTAATCGCGATTATGATTAGAGGATATTAATGAAAGTTATAAGAATAGAGGAGATTGATTCTACAAACAGTTATGCAAAATCTCATATTGATAATTTTGCAGACAGAACTGTTATTCATGCCCGCCGTCAGACTAATGGCAGAGGTCGTTTTAATCGTAAGTGGGTTGATTTGGGTGAAGGCAATCTTTTCTTTTCTCTTGTATTAAAACCTTCGGCGTCAATGGATCCTGTTTACCCTAATATTACTCAATATGCCTCTGTTATTTTGTGTGATGTGCTTGAAAATTATGGTGTAAATGCAAAAATAAAATGGCCTAATGATGTTATGATAGACGGCAGAAGAAAAATTAGCGGTATATTATCAGAAACCGTCATGGATGGTTCCATTCTTAAAGGAATTGTTCTTGGTATAGGTGTTAATTTGAATGCATCACAATCAGATGTTTCTGATATTCCTGACAGGGTTGCAGCCAGTCTTAATCTTGAGATTGGGAAATCTGTAAATATGGATGTTTTTCTCGATGAATTTGTGAATAAATTTTTCGAAAATTATGATGAATTTTTGGAAAAAGGTTTTGAATTTATAAAAAGAGATTATATAAATAAAAATTGTTTTTTAGATAAGGATTTAAAAGTTCAGGTTTTGAATGAATTGAAAAACGGTATTGCAAAAGGGGTAAATGATAACGGAGAATTACTTTTGCAGGATGCCGATAACAAAGAATTAGTACTATCAATAGGAGATATATTATGAATAATTTAGAAAACGGATTAGCGTTATTACTAATCGGTATGGGAACGGTTTTAGCCTTCCTGACTTTATTAATATTCTGTATGGGTATTATGTCAAAGGTTGTCGGCTGGTTAAATAAATTATTCCCTGAAGCAACAGAAGAAGTAAAATCTGCGATTAAAAAGGCCGCTTCTAATGTTGAAGATGCGATAGCGGTTGCTATTGCCGCAATTATGGCAAAAAGAAATTAGTTATAAGAGAGGATAAATATATGAGTAAAAAACTTATTAAAGTTATGGATACCTCATTTAGAGATGGTTTCCAATCTGTTTACGGGGCAAGAGTTTTTGTAGATGACTTCATCCCTGCATTACAGTCTGCAGTAAAAGCGGGCTTGAAACATTTTGAGGTTGCTGGCGGAGCAAGATTTCAATCTCCGATTTTCTATTGTAATGAAAATGCTTTTGAAACAATGGACAAAATCAGGGCAGCTGTCGGACCAGATATCAACTTACAATCGCTATCACGTGGTGTAAATGTTGTTGGTCTTGATTCTCAGCCAAGAGATGTAATTGACCTGCACGCAAAAATGTTTGCAAAACATGGTGTAACAACTGTTCGTAATTTTGATGCTTTAAATGATGTCAACAATTTGTTGTATTCAAGCCAGTGTATCAAAAAACATGGTTTAAGACACGAAGTTACAATTACAATGATGGAATTACCTATCGGATGTCAGGGTGCTCATGATGTCGAATTTTATGAAAGAGTCTTGAGATCAATTCTTGATGCCGGTATTGAATTTGATTCATTGGCATTTAAAGATGCTTCAGGTACTTCTGCACCAAGAAAAGTTTACGAAACAGTAAAAAGAACAAGAGAAATATTGGGTGAAAATGCAGATATTCGTTTCCACTCTCATGAGACAGCAGGAACAGGCCTTGCTGCATATTTGGCAGCTTTGGAAGGCGGGGCTAATTGTATCGACTTGGCTATGAAGCCTGTTTCAGGAGGAACAGCTCAGCCTGATATCGTTTCAATGTGGCATGCATTAAAAGGTACTGAATACGATTTGGGAATAGATGTTGAAAAAATTCTTGAAACTGAAGAAATATTTAAAGAATGTATGAAAGATTACTTCTTGCCGCCTGAAGCTATGTCTGTAAATCCGATGATTATTCAATCTCCGCTTCCTGGTGGTGCGTTGACAGCTAATACTCAGATGCTTAGAGATAATAATTTAATGGATAAATATCCTGAAGTTGTTGCTGCAATGAAAGAAGTTGTTGAAAAAGGCGGTTTCGGAACTTCTGTTACTCCTGTTTCTCAGTTCTATTTCCAACAGGCATTTAATAATGTAATGTTTGGCAAGTGGAAGAAAATAGCAGAAGGTTATGGCAAAATGGTTTTGGGTTATTTTGGTAAAACTCCATGCCAACCAGATGAAGAGGTTATTAAAATTGCTCATGAACAGTTAGGTCTTGAACCGACAACAGAAACGGTTGTTGATCTTAATGATAAAGATCCTAATAAAGGACTTGAAGTTGCTAAGAAAAGACTTGAAGACGCAGGTCTTGAGGTTAATGATGAGAACTTATTTATTTCAGCAGCTTGTAAAGAAAAAGGTATTTTATTCTTACAGGGCAAAGGTACAATCGGTGTTCGTAAGAATGAAAAGAAAGCTGATTCTTCATCTTCCGGTAATGATACAAACGGTTATACCGTAACAGTAAACGGTAAAAAGTATGCTGTTGCTCTTGAAGGTGATAAAGCTACCGTAAATGGTAAGTTATATGATTTCAGCGTAAAAGAAGGTATTGAAGCAAAAGCAAATGTTGGCGGAGAGGGTACACCTGTTAAGGCTGCTCTTCCTGGTAATGTGTTAAAAGTTATGGTTTCAGAAGGTGATACAATCTCTGAAGGTGATGTAATCGCTGTTGTCGAAGCTATGAAGATGGAAACTGAAATTAAGTCCCCTGTTTCAGGTATTGTTAAATCAGTTGAAATCGAAGTTGGTAATAAAGTCCAGAATGGACAAGTTTTGGTTACAATAGGTTAGGAGGCCGTAGATGGAAATTACAGATGGTTTAATAAATCTATGGCAAAATACAGGTATTTATAACCTGATATTAAAGCCTGACCCTAATTTAAGCGGAATCGAACAATTCCTGCATGTATTCGGTCATCCGATTATGTTGTTAATTTGTTTGTTCCTGCTCTGGTTAGGTATCAAAAAGCAGTATGAACCTTTATTGATGGTTCCTATCGCCTTTGGCGGTATTTTATCAAATATAGCATTTTTGGATCCGAATGAAGCGATTGCCGGACCAAATGGTTTTTTGGGTATAATATTTAATTTCGGTATTGATAAAGGGCTATTCCCATTGATTATCTTTATGGGTGTTGGTGCAATGACGGATTTTGGTCCGTTGATTGCAAACCCTAAGACCGCACTTTTGGGCGGAGCTGCTCAGTTCGGTATCTTTGGTGCATTATTGATGGCATTATGTTTATTTGGTTTTACACTACCTCAGGCTGGTGCAATCGGTATCATTGGCGGGGCTGATGGGCCGACATCAATTTATGTTACTCGTTCTTTGGCACCTGAATTATTAGGTGCAATTGCGGTTGCTGCATATTCTTATATGGCATTAGTTCCTGTAATTCAACCGCCTATTATGAAGTTATTTACGACAAAAGAAGAACGTGTAATTCAGATGGAACAGTTACGACCTGTTTCTAAACGTGAAAAGATTGTTTTCCCGTTAATTGTATTATTTATGTGTATAATTTTGCTGCCGTCCGCATGTCCGTTAGTTGGTGCTTTCACATTTGGTAACTTGTGTAAAGAATGCGGTGTTGTTGAAAGATTGTCTGAAACAATGCAAAATGCTCTGATTAATATTGTTACAATCTTTTTGGGCTTAACAGTCGGATCAAAATTGTCGGCTGATCACTTTTTAACAGTTCAGACATTATTTATTCTTGTACTTGGTATCTTGGCATTTTCATTTGCAACAGGTGCTGGTGTATTGATGGCAAAATTGATGAACTTGTGTGAAATAATTATTGCAAAGATTACAAAACGCGAGCCAAAACTTATTAATCCGTTGATTGGTTCTGCCGGTGTTTCCGCTGTTCCAATGGCGGCTCGTGTATCTAATAAAGTTGGTTTAGAGTATAACTCGCAAAACTACTTGTTGATGCACGCTATGGGACCTAATGTATCCGGTGTAATTGGTTCAGCGGTTGCGGCAGGTATATTGCTTGCTTTATGCAAATAATAATAAATACATATATAAAAAAGACCGTATATTATACGGTCTTTTTTTATTAAGTATAAATAATTTATTTTTCCAGTTTAAAAACATCATGCTCTATTTTAGGTTCTATTGCAGTTGCATCAAAATATGTTGTTTTTGGCAAAGGTTTGTCCCAAAATGCTTTTTTATTCATAACTTTTTTTATTAAGTCTATGAATGCTGTTCTGTCTTTTAGGGTAAGTACATCTGATTTTTCAAGCAATTTTACTTCTGTAGCTCCGGTTACGCCGTTTTTTGCAACAAGATAATCTCTGTTTTTAAGATTTTTGATATTTATTGATACAATTGCATCAGGATTTATTTCGCTGAATTTGTCCAATGTATCAAATGTGTTTCTTGAATTTGCCATAAACGAAGATTTGATAAATTTTTCGATTCTGTGATCTCCGATAATAATTTTTGCCCTGAAGTTAGGACTATTGTTAATTTTACTTATTTCCATAATTTTTCCTTTTTTTGTTATAAGTCTTGAAAAAAAATTTTTTGCTATTTTAAATGGCGTATATTGTAAATATATTTTAATATGTGATTTTTCCTAACACTACTCGTTTTTTTGCCCCCGTACAACAAGGCAGATTATTAGGTATGCCGTAATAGGTGCAGTAACCTAAAAGTGCAAAAGCCATAACTTCTTTAAAATTATTTGAAATTCCGTAATCTTCACAGGTTTTTAAGTCGATATAAGAAGGCAAATATTTGCGCAGAAATTTCATTAAGGTTTTGTTAAAGGCTCCGCCTCCGCATATTACTGCTTCATGTATTCCAACTTGGGGGTAAATAAATCTTTCATAAGCATCAGCAATTGTTTTAGCTGTTAATGCCGTAACGGTTGCAATTATATCTTCGGGATTTTTAGGTGCAAGTTTTAAGATGTTTTCAATATATTGATTGTTAAAATATTCTCTGCCTGTTGATTTTGGCGGTTCAATTAAATAATATTCATCCTGCAAAAGACATTCAAGCCAACTGTCTGAAACTATACCTGAAGATGCAATTTCTCCGTCTTTATCGTAAGGTAATTGAAAAAACTTGTTTGTGCAGTAGTCAATTATTATATTACCAACACCTGTGTCAAATCCAAAAGTGTCAAAATCTTTTGATACGACTGTTACGTTTGAAATTCCGCCAATATTTTGAATTGCAAAATTTTTACCTTTGCCTTTAAACCATTTTTCATCTGCAAAACAAACTAAAGGTGCTCCTTGTCCGTTTTGGGCAATGTCTGCTTCTCTGAAATTTGAAATAACCGTGCAGCCTGTTTTCTGTGCAATGACAGAGCTTTCTCCTATTTGCAGAGTGCTTTTTAGTGAAATATTATCAATTTTTTCATCAAACGGATAATGATAAACAGTCTGACCGTGACTTGAAATAAAATCAGGTTTCCCAAATTCTTCAATAAGGATATTTGCGGCATCTGCAAAACATTCTCCGATTGCAAAATTCATTATACACAAATCTTTTACGCTGCATTCTCCTCTGAATATCTGAAAGATTTTTTCCCTGATATGAGGGGGATATTTATAATTTATTCCTTTAATAAGTTCAACTGTCATGTCAGGGCGAACTTCGCATAAACCCGTATCAATACTATCGCATGAAGTTCCTGACATTAAAGCTATAATTTTTTTATTCTCAAGTTCTTCCATAGTGATATGATATAAAATTATTTTATTAAATGCAAATGTAAAAAAGTATCTCAAACATTTACGTAGTGTAACGATTATAAGCTTAATATTTTGGCAAAATACCGTATTTATGCTATTATATAGGAAAGACATAAAAGATTAGGGGAGAAAACATGTCAGAAAATATTACAACTAATGATCAAGGTATAGAAGCTTTAAATTCTGCTGTTGAGAAGTCTGTAACGGATGTATTGAAAGAGCAGAAGGAAGAATTGAGAAAACAAATAAACGAAGAGTTTGTTGATCCTGATGAAGGCAAGCATGAAGAATTTGAAACTCACACTTCAAATGAATATGGTGCTGAAAACATAAGAGTTTTGGAAGGGTTAGAGGCTGTCCGTGTAAGACCGGGTATGTATATCGGTTCAACTTCTCAAAGAGGGTTGCATCATTGTATATATGAAATCGTAGATAACTCTATTGATGAATCTTTGGCAGGTTTTTGTACTGATATTTATGTAACAATAAATCCTGATAACAGTGTAACGGTTGAAGATAACGGTCGTGGTATTCCTGTTGATGTAAAAGCTGATACTGGTAAATCAGCTTTAGAAATTGTTCATACAGTTCTTCATGCCGGCGGTAAGTTCGGTGATGGCGGTTATAAAGTATCAGGCGGTTTGCATGGTGTTGGTGCATCAGTTGTAAACGCCCTGTCTGAAAAATATATGGTAGAAGTTTCTCGTCAGGGTTATGTATGGCGCCAGGAATATATGAGGGGCGAACCTATGGCTCCTGTTGAAAGAGGTGAAGCTACCGATAAAACAGGTACAAAAACTACTTTCTGGCCTGATCCTGAAATCTTTACCGAAACAACAGAGATTGATTCTGAAGTTATTGGTACTCGTTTAAGAGAAATGGCTTTCTTAAATAAAGGTCTGAAAATTATATTCAAACATCCGGGGATGGAGGAAGCTGAAGTATTCCATTATGAAGGTGGTATTGGAAGTTATGTGGAATTTTTAAATAAGAACAGAACCGTTTTGCATGACAAACCTATTTATATTGATAAGGTTGTCGGTGAAATTCAGGTAGAAGTGGCAATGCAATACACTGATTCTTATCAGGAAAATATTTTATCTTTTGCAAATAATATCAATACACACTTTGGCGGAACGCATATGACAGGGTTCAGAAACGCAATTACCCGTGTATTGAATGATTATGCAAGAAAAAATAAAATTCTGAAAGATTCTGATCAGAACCTTTCAGGTGATGATGTCAGAGAAGGTTTGACGGCCATTGTTTCTGTTAAAATACCTAATCCTGAATTTGAAGGCCAGACAAAAGAAAAATTGGGTTCAATTGAGGCATTGGGTGCTGTTCAGGATGCGGTCAGAGATAAGTTACAAGAATGGCTTGAATTTAATCCAAAGATGGCAAAAGCAATTTTGGAAAAAACTTTGCAAGCTCAAAGGGCTCGTGAAGCTGCAAGAAAAGCAAGAGAATTGACAAGAAGAAAATCTGTTCTTGAAAATTCTACACTTCCGGGTAAATTAGCAGACTGTTCTAACAGAGATCCTTCTCAGTGCGAAATATTCATTGTTGAGGGAGATTCAGCAGGCGGTTCGGCGAAACAAGGCAGAAACAGAATGTTTCAGGCAATTTTGCCGTTAAGAGGTAAAATTCTGAATGTCGAAAAAGCTCGTTTAGACAGGATTTATGCTAACAATGAAATTCAGTCTATGGTTCAGGCATTTGGTATTAAAATAAGCAGAAATCCTGACGAAGTTGAACTTGAAAAATTGCGTTATCATAAAATTATTATCATGACAGATGCTGATGTTGACGGTGCTCATATCAGAACATTGATGTTAACATTCTTCTTCAGATATGCAAGGCCTTTAATAGAAAACGGTTATGTTTATATTGCACAACCGCCGTTATTCAAGGTTACTCAGGGTAAAACTTCGGAATACCTGTTTAATGAACATGTACTGGATAAAATGCTTAAAGAACGTGGTATTAAGAATTTGAGCTTATCTGATAAGAATAAGAAAAATGTTAAATCAGGTGAAGAATTGTTGGAACTGATTAAAAATATGTCAGAATTTTATCGTTCATACAACAATCCGATTTTAAATCTTTATCCTGCTGTATTTTTAAGAGGTATGGTGCGTTCAGAGATTAAATTGGAAGATTTTGACAGTCAGGAAGCAATGAATAAACATTGTGAATACTTAAATCACTATTTACAGGATCACGCTAAAAATTATAATATTGCGGAGGCTGAAAATTACAAAGTTGAAGTTAAATATAATCCTGAAAATGCGAAATATTCTTTCATCTTGCATTTGAACGATGAAGAACATGTAGTATTAAATCAAAATATTATAAAGAGTTCTGAGTATAAGAGATTGAAAGAATCTTATCCGCTGATTCGTGATTTCTTGATAGAAGAAACTGACGGATTGTTATTAGAAACAGATACTGAAAAAGTTGAAATTAATTCTTTTGAAAAACTTCAGAAAACAATTGATGACAGAGGTCAAAGAGGATTACAAATTCAACGATTCAAAGGTTTGGGTGAAATGATGCCTCAACAGTTATGGGAAACTACTATGGATCCTGCAACCAGAACATTGTTGAAGGTAAATATAGAAGATGCAATGATATGCGATCAGTTATTTGATGTGTTGATGGGCGACAGAGTTGAACCAAGACGCGACTTCATTCAGTCAAATGCTGTTTATGCAACTAATATTGATACATAATATTTGTTAATAATAATGAGTTTAAAAAAGTACCGATTTTTGTCGGTACTTTTTTATTGAAAAATTTAATTACTTATGTTTTAATATATCCAAAGGGATATACTTTAATGAATGTATCAAAAATTGTTCCGAATTTGCATTATTGCGGAAAAATATTAAAACAGGGAAATAAATATTTTAGTGGTTCTTTTTTTAAGAACTTGCCGTCAGGTAAAAATTTGTGCCTTGATTATAAAAACGGGCTTTTGAAAAGATCCGTAATTTCTAATGGTGAGATTAATACAAAAGTTTATGATTATGATGACAGTAAAAGACTTGTTAAAGTTAATGATAACGGCAAAGATGTTTTTGTAAAAGAAATAAAAAACAAGTTAGGTATAGAGTTTAGACGTACTGAAAATGTAAATGATAATATTTTTAAGTCTTATGACAAAGACGGGAATATGCTGTTTAACAGAATATTATCAAAGGCATTGAGCAGTAACTTCCTTCGTTATCACAGCAATCTTCTGGGGGATGTTATAAAAGAAGATAGGTATTTTATTTCAAATCTTGTTCGGGACGGTAAAGGAAATTATTGTATAAAAGTAGATAAAGGATGCCCTGTAGAACCTGCTTATGAATGGTTTAAAACGATATACAAACTCTCACAATTAAATCATACTGCTGTATTAGAGCGGGATGGTAATAAAATCTCCGGTTTTGTAAAAGATTCTGACGGACAACAAATTGGCAAATTGGATACTTTGCTTGATAGAAATAATAATCCTTTATGGGAGCGTGCATCAAATGAGAAGGGTGTTTTGATGGATTTTAAATCAACGTATTCTGATGAGGGTTTATTGGAACGGGAAATGTCTGTTATTAATCTAAAGAATATAAAAACAATATCTGATAAGACTTTTGATGCAAACAGAAATGTTATAAATGAAAGAGCTGTTGAGCAAACAATGTCAGGTGAAAGTAATTTTTCTTATTCTTACGAAAGAAAATTTAATGAAAATAATCTTATGACAGAGGAAAAGAAGTATAAAGATGTTGATGGCGAAAAACAACTTGTATATAAAATAAATAATGAATACAATTCTCAAAATCAGCTCATCAAAAAAGAATATTATAATGCACAAAATGAATTGGAATCCATTGAATATAATGTATATGATAAAGACAAGATTTTGCGTGTATCCGGATATAAAAATTTTGAAGATAGTGTAGAAAGTTCTTATGATGTTTTTGATAAAAATGGTATTATCCGAAAAAGAGCCATATTGTATGGAGATGAATCTGTAGAAGAACTTTATGACAAAAACGGATTTAATACAAAGTGGATATTAAAAGATGATAAGGGTAATATAATAGAAAAATATAAATATTTATATGATGTAGTTACAGGTAAAAAATTGTCTGCCGAAAGATTTGAAGGGGATAATTTTGTATATAAGGCCGATTATTCATATTCTGACGGAAAAGAAGCCATTGTGTATAAAGATGTAAATGATAATATTTTGGGTAAGCAATTTATATACTCTCCGAAGGATAATTTTTTTGATTACAGATATGTATATATAAACGCACAGGGTAAACGCTGCAGTTTCGAAGATTTGGCCGGTGTATTACATGATTACGACATATAATTTTCTTGCTCATTTTTAAAAATAATTGTATTATTAAATGGAGAATAATACTTGAAAGGAGAAAGCATGAAAAAGTTATTTGCAGGAATTTTAGTATTCTGTGTTATGTTATTTTGCGCAAATGTTTCAATGGCTTGTGACTGCGGTTGTTGTGACAAGGCAAAAACTTCCGCAGAATGTAATTGTGTAAAAGAAAAATGTAATTGTGGTTGTCAGGACGGTCAGGAATGTACTTGTTCAAAAAAATGTAATTGCGTAAAAAAATGCAAAAAATTGAAAAAATGTTGTAAAAAAGAATGTCAGTGTTGTGATAAGACAAAAGAACTTTGCCCGGAAAAGTGTAAAAGTGAATGTCCTGAAAAATGCAAGAGCGAATGCCCAAAAACAGATAAAGCAAAATCTGTAACGGATGTAATTCATGAAACAGTTGCTCCTGCAGAAATTGATACTGACATAACTTCACAAAATTGTGATAAAGCAAAGAAATGCTGTAAGAAAAAGTGCTTTAAGAAAAAATGTTCTAAAAAGTGTAAAAAAGCAAAATCAGAATGTTCTAAAAAAGGATGCCCTATTGAAGCGGTTGTAACACCGGAAACTTCAGTAGAAGAATAAATTTATATCAAATTAAAACACCCTGTAATTTATACAGGGTGTTTTTTTTAATCTAATTTTATTCCTTGCGGTGTGCCGACACCAAAGAAATTCTTTATAAATTGGTATCCTCCGTATAATGCAAGTCCGCAGGCTGACATTTTCGAAACGGTCTTTGTTCCGGCTAAAGCCCCTGCACCAAGTAAGAGCGGTACAATGTGTGTTCCTAACATTGTGCCAAATCCTTTGACGTATCCTATTCCTTCATTAAAAAATCTTTTCCAAGTTTGATCCAGTTCTGTTGTAAATGACCAGTTTTTAATTTTTTCCTGCGTTTTACTGCCGGAAGTTAGATACATTGAATTATTCAGATAATACATTGTTGAGGCTGCGTCTTTTTCACTTGAATATAAATCTGATTTCATTTTGCCCATATAGTTGGCATCTGAAACAACCATTCCCAAAGCTGCAAGTCCGGCACCTCTTGAAATTATCATTGTCGGGCTTGGTAATATATTTTTTATCCTTGAAATAATTGCCATTTGTTTATTGTTCCTTATTTATGTTTGATAGGGCTTTTATTTTCTTTATCATCTTTTTTGTCTGTTTTAATTCTTGTTCGCTTGTCAGGATCTGTTTCAACTTCTTTATCTACTCTTTTTCCTGCCATTTGAAGAAGAATTTTTGAAGCATCAGAGGAATCAAATCCTTGTCCCTGTGGATTTGTCTGCATGTTCTTTAATATCTGAACAGTAAATTCATCACCGTTCACTATTCTGCCTTCAAGGGCGCTGAGTGCAATTAATCTGATTTCCTGATTAGGATCTTGGAGCATTTTATTTATTAATGCCGTAAGAGCTTTATCATCTTTTCTTGAAGGATCTTCATCCAATCTTTCAAATACATCTTTTGCGGCATTTAATCTTGTTGATTTATCCTGACTGTTTAAATAATTTTCAAGTGTTTTGATATAATTATCGTCTAATAGCACAATGCGTCTTTTTTGCTTCTTTGTACCGTCTTCACTTGTAAATTCAGCCTGAGTTTTTTCACTTGTTGATGTATTGCTATTTGTATTAGTATTTACATTATTGCCATTGTTATTATTTCCGTTGCCATTTGTACCATTGGCGTTCTGATTTGCACCGTTTGTTCCGTATTGTCCTGTATAATAGTTTGACGGATAACTTGGAGCATTTACATTATATGTTGGTCCCATAGAGCCGGGGGTTGCAACAGACGGATTAAATATCTGAATATTTACCCCTGCGGTACTTGCAGGAACCTGAACATTCTGTGGCTGCTGAATGTATTGAGGCTGCGGATAATAATATTGCGGATTTGTTACCGGATATTGCGCGGGGTTAGGATTTTGAACATACTGAACAGGTGCTTGATTAGGCACATTTACCTGCTCAACAGGATAATTTCCGCTGTTATAGTTACAATTATATTGTACCTGAGGATTAATCTGGTTTTGATTTTGTCCCGAAATTTGCATAACACTTACCCTAACTATCTACAAATATATAAAGTATTATTCTCAAAATAAATTGCTATTTTATTTTGAATACTGTTTACAAAAGTACACATAAGTTTTTGTTAAATATTAGTTAAATAGTTCTTTGTCTATTTCTTTTGCAACTTCAAAGGAAGATTTTTTATCGGATAATAAACTTTTCACTTTGCTTAATTCTTCAATCATAGACTGTCTTTTAGTCTCGTTGTATAAAATATCTTCTGTGTCTTCAACAATTTCTTTAACATTTGCTTTGTGTTGGATTAATTCAGGAATAATCCATTTTTCTGCAATAATATTTGGCAGGCACACTTTATCAAGACATCTTACCAATAAATAAATCCAATATAATATTTGTGGTCCTTTGTATGCAATAATCATCGGCGTTTGATAAAGACATGCTTCAAGTGCTACTGTTCCTGAAGCTAAAATTAATGCATCGGATACGCTTAGTAAAGCCTGATTATCTCCCTTTATAATTTTATATTTGCTATTCCCCAAATATTTATCGAAAATCTCATCAGATAAATTTGGCGCATGTGATATGCAAAATTGCAGGTCAGGATGCTTTTGGCTAAGTATATCAATAGACTTAATAAAAGTTTTCATTAAATTTTTCAGTTCAAATACTCTCGAACCGGGGAAAACCGCTACAAGTTTTTTGTCAGGATCAAGTGCATATTTTTTGTAAAACTCTGTTTTTGAAGCTTTCGGGGGCAGCTGTGAAACTAACGGATGACCGCAATAGTGAACATCTATTCCGCAGCTTTTATATAACGGAACTTCAAAAGGAAAAATACACAGAACTTTATCAATGTATTTTTTTATTCTATTAATTCTATATTTTCTGCTTGCCCATACCTGAGGCGGTATATAGTAAAATACTTTAAATCCGGCTTCTTTTAAGAATTTAGAGATAGACAGATTAAAACCGCCGTAGTCTATAAGTAAAACCAAATCGGGTTTAAAATCTTCTTTAAGGTATTTTAAAAGTCTTTTGCCCAAATTAAGATGGTGAATAATAATTTGCGGAGAGATGCCTACAGCAGATAAATTTTTAATATGCTCATACAGTTTTACTCCCTGAGCTTTTAAATTATCCCCGCCAATGCCTTCTATTATATATTCCGAACTGATTCTCTTCAGTTCTTTTGCAACATTTGATGCGTGTATTTCTCCGGAGTGTTCTCCTGATATAATAAAAACTTTTTTCATAATTAAACAGCCATTATAACTATATTATGCTTATCTGCGTATTCAATAACTTTTTCCTGATCAACAATAATTGTTTCATTTGCTTCAACTGCAATAAGACTTGCGTGTCTTCTGTGCATATTTTTTAATGTTTTCATCCCGATTACCGGAATATCAAATCTCTTATCCTGTTTAGGTTTTGCAACTTTTACGATTACGGCATCTTTTTTTGCAAGTTTTGCCCCTCTTTTAATACAGGCATCAGTTCCTTCCAATGCTTCAACAGCCATAATCATTTTGTCTTTAATTACAACAGACTGTCCGACATCAAGACCGCCCATTTCTTTTGCAAGCCAAAAACCGTAGTTTACATCATTCATTTGAGCTTCTGTAGGCTTATGTTTACCAAGAACTCCGGCAGGTATCATAAGATTTTTTATAAATATTGTCTGATCCAAAACCTCAATGCCAATATTTGCAAGCTGTTCAACAATTGTAAGCATTACCTGATCATCATTTAATCTTATTGCCTGTTTAATCAGGTCAATAGCTCTTTTATCAAATTTATTAAGCTGTAGTAATACTTTTTTGTGAACTTTGCCTAAAAATGTTAATTGTTTTATCTGTTCTTCTTTCAGAATATTTTCAATTCTGTCAACTTCTCCCGGATGACAGGAATAAACTTTTGTGCAATATTTTTTAAGTTCTCCGCAATTATCACTTGCGAGTGATATGCAAACGACTTCAAAACCGTTATCTTTTGCATATTGAGCCATTCTAATCGGTAATATTCCGTCTCCTGCTATAAGTCCTTGTTTATTATCTAAAGTTATACTCACTTTGTTTACCTCTTTTATTGTCGGGGTTTCATTGAATTTATTTCTTCAACCTGCTGTTCATTTAACATTTTAGCACCTCCAAGAATTTTTGAAAGTATTAATGTTTTTGCATATGTTTCGCAGGTTTCTGCGTTTAAAAAGGCGTCCTTTAAATCTTTCCCGCCTGTTACATATCCGTGGTTTGCCATTAAAACTGCTTTATATTTATCAAAATAAAAAGCGGTATCCTGTGCCAGTTTTTCAGAGCCGGGAACTGAATATTGCGCGATGGGTATTTTGTTAAAGTGGTATATTATGTCCGGCAATACATTCTCATCTATAGCTTTTGATGTTATTGCATACGCGCTCATATATGGAGAATGAAAATGGCAAATTGCATTAATGTCGTTTCTTTTTTTATAAAACTCTATATGCATAAGTTTTTCTTTTGAAGCCTGTTTTGTCCCTTCAACCAAATTGCCGTTAAAATCTATAACCGAAATATCACTTTCTTCCAAGAATCCGTTAGCACTGCCGGAAGCTGTTATTACAATATTTTCGCCGTATCTGACAGAAATATTCCCTGATACTCCCGGAGATAAATTTCTTTCTCCTGCTAGCTTGCCGTATTTAATAATATCTTGTTTAATCTTTTGGAGCATTTATTCAATGGTCTCCTTGTCTGGATCTTCAAGTTCGATAACAGTTGCATATTCCAGCACTCTTTTTTCCGGGCCTCCTGCCGATTTAAAAAATCTGCTTTCTTGTATTTTATTTATATCTTCTTTTGGAGGTGTAATAAAAGCGATTTCAACTTCTTTTTTGTTGTCGTTGTGACCGAGTCTTTCCGGATTTTTGATTACCATTTTTTCATATGTTACATTTGTTCCTTTCGGGTCAAATGCGACATACAGACCAAAGTATGTTCTGTCCCTGTAGAAGTCGTATCCAAACATAAGTTTAAAATCATCAGGCCCCAATGCAACAAAGAATGCATTTTCCTGGAATAGTCTTTTGTTTGGAGAGTCGTCTGTCAGATTTATATATCCCATCCATCCGCCTGAAATGTACTTATTTAATCTTATTGCTTCAGTAATTTGAATACTGCTTCTGCCGTATCTGTATGAATCATAATGCGGCAAAGGAGAATTGTCATCATATCCTGTTAAGTAATATCTTACATCCTGCATCCAGTTTTTATATTGGGTTCTTATATATGGAGCAAATCTTGCAATAAATTGTGTATCTCCTGTACCGTACAATGCGGCAGAGCCTTGCAAAAGTGCACCTGCCGAGAAGTTAATACGTTTTGGTTGATTTATGTATGAAAATAATACCTGATTAATCTCTGCCATATAACGCGTTCTGGTTGTGGACATGTTTGTGGCATCATTATATCTTTCACCTTTATAACTTTTATCGTCATCTTTCATAAAACCAAATCCGACTCTTTGGCGGAATGTCATATCTCTTCTTTCGCCAAGGAAATCTTTATGCGGATATGATTTATCAAAATACAATTCAGCCATGTACTTAGGCATTCTGCCGCCAAGGAACCATTCATCTACGTACATGTTGTATGCATATTGTAAAAAGAAATTATCATCAAGCTTTTGTTTGCCTCGTAAGAAGAACACATCCTTTGCTGTACCGTATCCCAGTTCTGTTCTGTTGTATTTATTGACATATCTTAAAAGACCGCCAATACCCCATCTGCTGTCACGATAGTTAACAAATGGTACCGCTTTAATAACAGAACCGAACGGTCCTGAAAAAGCAATGCCGGGACCAACAAAAGCCCCTAATTTTCTTCTTGAACCAAATTCAGGAATATTAGATTCAAAATAGCTGTGTTCTTTATCAGTGTACGCTTTTAAAGACGGCCATTTGAAAAACACTTTATCATTGTGTGAAAATTCTATTTTTTTTGCTTTTATAATATCGTGATTTTTACCGGCATCAACTTCAATGTATTTTGCATGAATACCAAGCTGACTTTTATCCGGATCCCCGAACAAATTTGCCTGCTTTTCAGGGTCTACCATCATCCCAATAAAGTCAGGTCCCCCCATAGTAGAAAACAGTCTGTATATATAGGAATTATCGGATCTCATATTACCGTTATTTAATACTAAAAGTCCGTCTTGTTGTGTTGCATCCTGAGCTTCTACTATAACATCCGGCGAATTTAATTTAACTCTGTTAACATACAATGTTTCTTCATTCATGTTAATTTCGAGTTCGTCTGTTTCCATTGGAATACCATCTCTGTCAACAATTACATTTCCAACTGCTTTTAAGATGTTTCCGCCTTCGTTATATATCATTGTGTCTGCGATAACTTTTGTATTTTGCGGCGGAATATACAAAACAGGTCTTCCTGTTGCTATCATATCGCCTGTTTCATCATTAAATGTGATGTTGTCAGAATCAAGCATCAGTTGTTTTTCTGTTTGTTCTTTATTAACTCCGCCTTCAAGTGAAATTGTTTCATCCGGAGCTGTAACAACCTTGTTTATTGTGTTTGATAATTCCGAATTATCTTTTTGAGTTACTTCATTATCTTCTTGTTCACTATCTTCTGCAGGTGCAGATTTTTTATTCCAGAATTTTAGTTTATTATTTCCGCTTTTTTCTTTTTTCGGGCGAGTTTGAGCATACAATACAGAATTTGAAACTCTTAATCGCATTTGTTTGAAAAATGGCATATGATTCGGATCAACTTCTTTAAAATATTTTGCATCCGAATATTCTTCAGCCGGATCATGAAGGTAGTTTGTAATATTCGTCAATGTGGTTTGGAATATTACATCCTGCGGATCAACAGCCGAAGAATCCTGAACTTCATCCCCATATACTGCCGGTATTGTTAATAATGCTGTTAAAATAATTCCTAATAAATACTTTTTCAATTACCTGTTCCCTTTATCCTAAATATAGTTCATCGGATTTGTCGGTTTCCCGTTTACACGAACCTCAAAATGACAATGCGGTCCTGTGCTGTATCCTGTTGAACCTTCCCTTCCAATTTGTTGGCCTTTTTTTACGAATTGACCATTTGATGCTGTTATAGATGACATGTGAGCATAAAGTGTTGTTATTGGTTTTCCATTTATAACTCCATGGTCAAGTATAACAACTTTACCATATCCGCCATACCATCCGCTGTATATAACTTTCCCGTCATTAGATGCAACGATTGCTCCGCCGTTTGGTCCCCCAATGTCTATTCCGGAATGGTAAATTCTTTTATTGAAAATCGGATGAACCCTGTAGCCGAAAGGTGATGTGACCGGTCCTCTTATTGGCCATATAAAGCTTGTTGAGGTTACCACTACCTGATTACCCGATTTTGAATTGTTCTTTGTCATGCTGGCAATCATATTCTGGATGCTTGCAGATTGTCTTGCCAATTCTCTTTCTGTTTTTTCATAGTAGTTCTTATCTTTTTTCAGTTTTTCTATCATATTTTTGTTAGATGCGATAGAACTCTGAATTGTTGCTCGCTGATTGTTAATACTTCTTATAGAGGCTTCAATTTCTCTTTTTTGAGATTCTACCTGACCTTTGAGAGATGAAATTCTTGATGCTTTGTATTTTAAAGCCTGAAATCTTTTATAATCTTCCGTAATAACAATCTTTTGGAAATAAAGAGTATCCAACAATGTATTGACATCTCTTGCATATAATATTGATTCAAACATTCCGGTACGCTGATGCATATAAACTTGTCTTATACGCTTTTTCATATCGTCATCCTGCTTTTGGAAATCCATAACAGCATATTGAAGCTGCTTTTCCAGTGAAGATAAATTAGAAACAAGATTGTTGTAGCGAACAGTGTTTGTTTGCAGTTGTGCATGAGCAATTTCCAGTTTTTGTTGGTTCGAGCTCAGTTTATTTTGTTCTCGTCTTAATTTTAAGTCCGTCTGCCGCTTTTTCTCTCTAATGTAATTCTTCTTATTATTAGTTTGGCGCAGTTGAGTTTTTAAATCTGTGCTGGTCGCACTAAACGCGGATGTTGCTCCTATTAGTGTAACGCCCGAGATAATAAAAAGTATTAACATTTTTTTGAAATAGTTTGAGATTTCCATATTTCCTTTACTTCATTAGAGAAAAAGCCATAAATACCATAGAACCAAATGTCCATATAAGGAAACAAGTTCCCATAATGATGATAAATGCTTTTTGATGTTTTCTGAAAAATTCCATATTTTCTCCCTATTTTAATTTCATTCTACTATCAAAATAATCAATGTGCAAGAAAAATTATGTAAAAATATTTCGTTTTGTATCGTTTTAAAATATGCAAAATTTTGTATTTTATTTTATAATTGTGTTATAAATTAGGGGATATATTTTGTGAGGTTTTAATGGATGTATTAGAAAGAATTAATTACTTAAAAGATGAAATAAACAAGAGTAATTATGAATATTATGTAAATGAAAATCCTTATTTAACCGATTTTGAATATGATAAATTATTTTCAGAGTTAAAAGAAATTGAGGAGAAATATCCTATGTTCAGAACTCCTGACAGCCCGACACAAAGGGTTGGTTCAGTGAGTGAAAAATTTTTACCTTACAAACATAAATACAGATTGTATAGTCTTGATAATTCATATGATTCGGAAGATTTGGAAAAATGGTATGAAAGAGTATGCAAAGAGTATAATAAAGAACTTGATTTGGTTTGCGAATTAAAAATTGACGGTCTTGCTATTGCCCTAACCTATGAAAACGGTATATTTAAAAGAGGAGTAACACGAGGTGACGGTGTTACAGGGGAGGATATAACGCAAAATCTGAAAACAATAAAGGCTGTTCCTCTTAAACTTTTTGAACCTGTAAATCTTGAGGTCAGAGGAGAGATTTATATGCCAAAATCTTCTTTTGAAAAACTGAACCAAGAAGCGTTAGAAAATGGTGAAAAGGTTTTTGCAAATCCCCGTAATGCTGCAAGCGGATCATTAAGGCAGCTTGACAGTACCGTAACAGCCAAAAGAGATTTGTCAATGTTTACTTATACCGCAATTTTTGAGGATGAGAAAGATAAAAAATATAAAACTCATTACGACAGTATAATGAGGCTCAAAGAATTAGGTTTTAAGGTAAATCCGAATATTCGCAGTGTAAAGAATATTAAAGGAGTTATTGATTATTGTAATGAGTGGGATACAAAAAGATTTGAGCTTGATTATGCAACTGACGGTGTTGTAATAAAGGTAAATGATATTGCTGTTCAGAAGGATTTAGGTTATACGGCAAGAGCGCCAAAATGGGCAACAGCTTTCAAGTTCCCGCCGGAGCAGGTTTCGACAAAATTACTTGATATAGAATTAAATACCGGTAAAACGGGGGTTGTCACTCCTGTTGCGGTTTTAGAACCTGTTTTACTTGCCGGTAGTACTGTTTCAAGGGCAAGTTTGCATAATTTTGACGAAATAAAACGTCTTGATATTAGAATTGGTGATAATGTTCTTATAATGAAAGCTGCCGAAATTATACCAAAAGTTGTAAAAGTTGTTGAAAGTGAAGAACATTCAAATCTTAAAGAGTACATCCCGCCAGTTAATTGTCCTGCATGCGGGGCGGTACTGACAGAAAAAGAAGGACAGGTCGGGCTATATTGCTCAAATCCTAATTGTGAAAGTCTTATGTGTGCAAAAATTGAATATTGGGCAAGTAAAGAGGCAATGGATATTGACAAGGTAGGCCCGTCTTTGATAAGTCAGTTATATGATAAGAAAATGATTTCAAATTTTGCGGATTTATACAAACTTCTTCCTCAGGATTTTATGATGCTCGATTTAATACAGGAAAAATCCGCTATGAATATATACACTTCCATACAGGGAAGTAAAACCCGTCCGCTAAACAGATTGCTGACAGGTTTGGGTATCAGGCATGTTGGTAAGGAAACAGCGGATATTTTAGCCGGAGAATTTTCGTCAATTGAAGCATTAAAAACTGCAACGCTTGAACAATTATCGGCAGTTGAAGGAATCGGTGAAATTATTGCGCAGTCTATATATGATTATTTTCATGATGAAAATAACTTGAAATTATTATGTGAGTTATCAGAACTCGGAATAAATCCTGTTGAAAAAGCATCTGCAAAATCAGACAAACTTGCGGGTAAAACTTTTGTATTGACAGGTACTCTTGAAAATATGACAAGAGATGAGGCTTCGGCATTGATAAAATCTCATGGCGGGAAAACATCATCATCTGTCAGTAAAAATACCTCTTATGTCCTTGCAGGAGCTAATGCAGGGTCGAAATTGGACAAAGCTCAAAATTTAGGTGTTATAATATTGACAGAAAATGATTTTCTTGAAATGATAGAAGAAAAGGAATAGTAATGAAAATAATTCAGATTAACGGATTAAGAGGAATGTTAATGGCAGGATTTATAGTTTCCTGTCTGTTTGCCGGATTTGTTATATCTCCGGGGATTGTTGCTATGCATATGTGGAATCGCTATTTGGTTCCGGCTTTAAGTTTTCCTGTATTAAACGGTTTTCAGGGTATGCTTTTGTGGGGAATTATAGTTTTGACTTATGTTGTTCTTACAAAAGGTTATATGCCTGTATCATTTGCTAATCCTGATAAAATATCTGATGCGGAACTTGATATGATTATGAAGAAAGCCAAAATTCATTCTGATTTGAGAAAGATGAATGCTCAGGTAATGTCATTTGACAAATTTGAAAAACAGGTTCTCGGTAAAAAATCTGAAGAAGAACAAGAAAATAGTGAAGATTGCGAAGATAAATTCGCAAATATGAAATAGGAGAATATTATGAAAAGATTTTTAAGTGTCGCTTTATTAGTGGGTGCATTTGTTCTGCCGTTGACTTATCTTCCTGCAAATTCTGTAGATGCGGTAAAAGAACAGGGTACTGTTTCGGTGTCATACTCAACTGAAAAAGAAGTTGCACCTGATACGGTTGAATTTTCTATTGCGGTAAGAACAACAGATAAGAAATCCATGCAGGAAGCATCAACAAAAAATAAAGAAATCTCAAATAAGGTTTATGAGTATCTAAAATCTAATATAAATACTGCAAATGGTGATTATATAAAAACTTCAAATTTTTCCGCATCACCTGTTTATATATATGTAAATAATAAAAGAATTCTTGATAAATATGAAGTTTCAAATAATATAATTGTCCATACAAAAAGTCTTGATAAAGTATCTTCATTGATAGATCATTCTATCTCACTAGGGGCTACAAATGTTAATAGTTTGAATTTTATATTATCAAATAAAGATGCTCAATGTGCGGAATTGCTGTCAAAAGCTTCAAAACAGTTGAGATCTCGTGCTAATTTGGTAGCAGCTGCTTTAGGAAGCAGTGTTTCAGGAATTAAGAATGTAAATACATCTTGTTCTTTAAATCAACGCAGGGTAAGTTACGGATATACAAATATGAAATTAATGAGTGCCCGTGCTTCTGCTGACGGAATTGTTCAAGAGGCATCTACAAATATTGAATCAGGTAATATTACTATCTATGCGAATGTTGATGCTCAATTTTATTTAAAATAATTTCAGTTACTGTTAATAATAAAAAAAGGGAACAAATTGTTCCCTTTTTTTATTTTGATTTTGCCATTTGCTTTTGCTTGTATTCGATAAGACATCTGGCAAGCTGATCAGGACAGCTTGTTGGTTTTGGTCCGCATGTCAGTCCCCCGAGTTTATCGATAACATCATCCACACTCATACCTTTAATAAGTTCTTTAATTCCTTTAAGATTTCCGTTGCATCCTCCGTAAAATTCCGCATCAAGAATTCTATCATCCTGTATTGCTACCTGCATAAGCTGACAGCATGTGCCTTCTGTTTGATATTGTAATACTTCCGGTTTGCTCATATTATTTTCTCCTATATTTTATCTTGTTACATTATCACATGATCTGATTAAATTTTCTAATGTTAAGATTTTTTTAATTTTTGTATTGTCATGTAGCAAAAAATTTTTTTATGTATTTTGATATACACATGAGAATATTTAGAATTTCAAACACAGGAATCGCTTTTAGCGGTGTCAGGCAGGATAGAAACACGGTAGCTCAGTTAAAACAGGATAATCCGTACGATTTGAATGTTCCTAATCAGCGCCGTATAAATACCGCAATAGAAGATTTATCAAAAGTTGCAGGTGAGGATAATGTAAACTTTTTATTAGATGTATCTGAAAATTTAAAGTACGGTACAAATATTGATCTGGGTAAAAAGCCTTATAACGATTGGAGAAAAAAGCTAAATGCCGCAGCTGTAAAATCTTTAAGTCTTTCTGATAAATCCGTTCAGGAAAAATTATCAGCGCGTTTAGATAAAGTTCTTAATGCTCAAAAAGAATACTCTCCGGACGAAAAATTAATTATGGTTCAGCGAGAGTTGTTATTTGAAAAAGTTGACCAAAAGGCTCTTTCTGAAATAAAAAATACAAATACACGCAACTTATACAGAAATTTGAATTATTTTATTATATCTTCAGAAGTGCCGACATCTCAAAAACTTTATATTTTGAAGCGTTTAAATTATTTTATGAGTGAAGATTATCATATCAATCCTCAGCTAAAAGATAAGAAAACACAGGCTTTGGCTGAAATTGTAAATGATATAGTTATTAACACTCCGGAATCAAAAATACCGAACATTAAAGCAATAAACCAAAAGCAGCACGGAATGTGCGGTGCTATTTCTGTTTCAAGGAAAGCTCTTGCGTACGAAGATAAGGTAAATTATGTTGATATGCTTATATCAGAGCTTGATGATACTCCTTTTATTCAGGTGTATGACAGAACAAAGCTTGGTACAAAATCAAAAATTCCTGTTCCAAAAGCTAATATTGATTATGATTATGCCTTGTCAAAGGGTTACAGAATAGTAGATGCCGCCGTAATGAACTGGATGAATGTCGGTGATACAGCCGGTGCATTTAATGATGTAATTGGTGCTTATACAACTTTTGATAAAGAAAACTTTGAAACATTTGCGGACTCTCATCTATTTAATGATATTAGTGAAGAAGCCGTTCCAAAACAAGATTTTTACAGAAGTTTAACCAAAGCAAAATCGGTTATTGGTAAATATATAAAAGATGTTGAAAAGCAAAAATATTTAAAGCAAAGTAAGATTAGTAAACTTCCGGAGTCTGTTCATACAGAATATGAAGATTTCAAGGTTTTAAGGGGTATATTGAGGCAGGCTGTTCCTACGGCTTCTGAAAAAGAGATAAGAAATTTTGCAAACACTTTGATTAAGTTGAGTGTAAATAGTTCGGATGATAAAGCAAAGTTAAATGATTTAAAGAAATATGCCTATATAAGCAGAGAACCTGAAGATTTAAAGTCTGAAAAAATTAAATTATTTATTACGGAGAATTCTTCAAAACCCGTAAACCTAAAGGTTTTGTCATCAAACAGTAAAGATATTCTTGAACTTGTATCCGAGATAAAAGCTCAAAATAGTCCTTTATCAACTCCTGCAATGGATTTTCGCAGAAATCAAAAATTGCTTGATGCCGCTGCAGCCTACAGAACCCAACAGGTTTTCCAGCTGGATATCCCGGAATATAAAGAAGCTTTGATGCAGCAATTCAATATTCCTGATGAAGAATCAGTAATAATTGATAATCTGAATATGCTGTCTAAAAAAATTAACAACGGTACAATAAATCCGAAACTTAAAGAAAAATTATTAGATAATTTCAGTAATGATATTAAACAGGTGCGTGAAGCTGTTGATACTCCTGCATCTGACGATAAGATACTTGCGGATGTTTTGGATGAGTATTCGGTTACAATGAATGCAATTAGAACAAATATTGCAGATGATATGTATCATTCTTTATTGCGAAATAACAGAAAATTCAACCTTATTACCAAATTACAAAGTTTACAGTTTGCAGTACAAACCCAAAATGATAAAAATTTAGTATCTGATTTGGCAAGTGATTTCAAGGTTAAAAATAATAAAAAAGCTGTTGCAGATCGTCTTGAAAAATATATAGATATACTTTCAGCTAAAAATTGCACAGATGAACAGTATCGGGATATATTCAATAAAACAGGACAAAAATCCGAATTAAGGGAGATTTACTCTGCTTATAAAATAGCTTCAGATGCAATGTTTGAACAGGGTAATGAGGCTTATATAAAACGTTTTAATTTAATTAATGGCGCACCTGCAGATGTTCCTATTGAGGCGACTGAAGATATGTATAAGGTTTTGGCTCAAAGTTTTGATAATATATCTTTTGTGCTTGCTACTTTACAGAAATCATTGCAGATTACTGATGAAAATGGTGAAATTTTAAATACTGCAGATCCGAAATATTTAATTCTCAAAAAACTTGAAAATATGGGCGAATTACCAACGACCAATGAACTTCGGACTTTAAGGGAACATTTTAACAGATATATTCGTTTCAGATCTGAAGAAGGTAATTCGGAATTAAAATTTTCTCAATTGCCGAAAGAATTGACAACTTTTTCAAAATTTGAAAAGAATACTCTTAAAAAATACGAAAAAAATGTGGATGCATGGTATTCAACCGTAGTTCGCCGTCACACAGATTCATTCAGAGATTTAAAAGTGCCTTTGGAAGAACTTAACCGTGATATTGGTGTAAAAACAGGTGAATATTGGTTAAAAGAGGGTGAAAGCGGGCTTGCAAGCACAAATAGTGTTAAAATATATGAGCATATGACAGATCGTCCTTATTATGTTGAAAAAGACGGTGCTGCAGGTCTTGAACATATTAAAAATTCTCCTTATGCTGCAGGTTCTTCAACCCATGTTGCTAATACTGAAATTTCGCCTCATGCACAGTATGTTGTTGATGTGAAGCCTGTAAAAATTAAAAATGGTGATAAGGAAGAAATTCACAATGTAATATTGCACGATAATACCTGGGGTGCAATAGAACATGAAAATGTTTGGACTGATGATAACGGTTTTACAAGAACTGATTATTCTGCCGGTTATGGCGGGGAACTCGGTTTCATAACGGATGATAATTACCGTAACGGAAATTTGGCTGAAAACCTCTTTGAAAAAGTTGGTAAAAATACTCCTGCTGATATTCAGTCTAAAAAATATAAAAAGCTGACTCGGGATGATGAGGATTTCAAGTATAGAATGTTTAATGCTTTTATATTGCAGGGGGTTCATCCTGGTGCACAGGCTACTGTTTCTGATATTAAATTGAAGCTAATGTTGCCGTCAAATGAACTTATTGATGATTTAACCGATTATGCAAAAGAAATGACAAGAGATGAAATTAAATCTGCAATGCTTCGAATTTCTACCGCGGGTGAATCGGCTCGTCCTATTTACAGAATGATGCTGGAAAAAATTAAAGGTACTGATGATATTGTAGATAAAGGCATCACCTCAAAAGAGCAATATGATAAACTCTCTGACAGCGATCCGTTAAAAATTGCACTTGAAAAAGCGGCACTTTTCCGCTCATACGATAAGCTTCCTGGATATAAGAAATTTTCATCCGAGACCAAATCTGTTGCAGATATTGAAAAGTTAAGAGCATCTATTAAAGATGATGCGCGTAAAAATTTCGATTATATTCTTGCAAAAAATCCTGATATAATCAGATATTCTACGGAATCTTCAAGGAAAGAAATTTATCAGATTTTAAAGACCTTCTCTGATAAAAATAATCTTAATCTGAAGGTAAATGATATGATTAAGATTGTTACAGATATGAAAAAGGTTAAGCCAAAAGAATATGATGGTAATATTGATAACGGCATTAATTTAATTATGAATAATTTCCGTCATTCTGTTGAGCAATATTCATCGGGCAAAATATCAAACCCAAATGAACAAATAGATGATTTATGCAGTCAGGTAAGGAAAACAGTTCAGTCAAAAACAATTGTTACTCCTGCAGATATAAAGAATTTTAATGATGGTGCAAAGTTAAAATTTGCACAATGGGTTGACAGAGAATTTAATCCAAAGAGTGATGAGGAATTTGCTCAAATTCTTACTAAATTAAGAAAAATGCCTAAGTCTGAATTTGAAGTAAAGTATGGCAGTACAATTACAAACGAAGACTTAAATATAAAGGGAATTTCCGGATATGATATTGTCAGAATGATTCGTGCAGAAAATCTTGCAGCAAAAAGAACATTTATAAATATCGTATTTATGCAGCAGTATTACAAGGATGTTCATACCGGCAATACTACTCCGTATTATGAATTGACTAAATTTGGCAGAAATCTGGCTGGAAGCAGCTATAAAAACAGTAAACGCACTTTTGATGATATATATATGGATTATTATTACAGTTTAGAAGCCTTGAATATGGGCAAGATGTTTGCAAAATATAAGGATGAAGCATATAGAAAGTATGGAGTTCTCCCTGCTTATCCTGTTGTTGAAATATCAACAGAAGAAAAGCTTATTGATGCAATGGATACAATTTATGACAAAATTAATGGATATATGGCTTCTTATGCGGCTTATGATTTGCAGATAAAAAATACAGCTGCTGCGACTAAACTCAAAAATTATATCCATAAACTTCCTCAGGATATTGAGCTTTCTGATTATCAATATAAAAAAGTTGTCAAAGCCTTGAAAAAACTTATGAAAGAAAAGGGTGATGAGTTTATATATCGTGATGCTAATAAGCTTGTGGATGATCTGATTGCATCAGGGTCAAGAAGTGTTACGGATTTCGTTGATGTTATTGATTTTATTCAGGATAGATTTGAAGCTTATTCCTATACTCTGGACGGCAAATCAATGGCTGAATCAAAACAAACTTGTTTAGAAAATATTGAGGCGGTAAAATCTTCATATGTTCGTTCTTTATTTGAACCAAAATATCAGAATAAGGCATTTGAAATTTTAAATAAATGGATTTCCGCAAAATCAAAAGCTGTTGCAAAGAACTCAAATGAAGCCTTTATTGAGGCTGATGCTATATATGACAGGTTTAAAGATTTATTTATGAAGCACAGATTAATGCTGACTCCTGAAAAACTTTTAAATGAGTATTTGCTCTTATGTGCTAAAGATACTACTCCAAAAGTTTTGAATATGCCAAATCCTGATTCAAAGGATGCACAGGAAGAATATGAAGGCTTGCGTGATACCTTTAAATCTTCCCTGGAATCTTTATTATATAAATCTGATATGCTGGAAATGCAGGAAATTTTGATGGATTGTGCCGATAAGGGTAATCTTAACGCTGTTCGCAGTACATTTAAAAATTCAACATTGGATTTAAAAGACGGCAGTGTTGTTCCTCTTGATTCCGAACAGGCTCTGTCTCCATTGATTACGCCAATGTTAGCGGAGGAAAATCTTGATACTGCAGTACTATTCGTAAATCAGCTTGGTTTATCCGAAAAGGTGGTTGATATTATTGTAAAAAATCCGCCATTTGAGCAAGCTTATATTAATGCCGATAAGATACAAAGGATGTTAAAAAGTGTCGATAGTCAGGCGAAATATATATTAACAGAGCTAAATAAACTTAGTGATATTGATAATGATCCGAATTATAAGGAAAGGGTTGAACAATACAGACAAAATATTATAAGACGTGCTAAAAATACAAGCTACAGCCGTCCTGCAAGAACTTTTGATACCGCAATAAATGAAGCATTTGATATGTTCAATAAATTCCCGAGTATGTCAAAGTACTTTATACTGTCTGCCACAATGGATGCTGCATTACAAGAGATCAGAAGCAGTCTAAATCATAATGTTGATGTGTTAAATCAGCCTATGAAGATTTTACAAACTCGTACAAATTTATTGCAAAAACTTGTTGTTCCTGATAATTCTTATGTAATTCCAAGTACAAGAGAATACTTTAAGAAATATGGCGAGCTTGTTGATTATATCCAATCACAACCTTCCGCTTTTTCAAATATTGGCATGCATGCAGAATAGTTTAAATAATATATTTTTGTAAAATAAGCTTTTTAAGAGCCCTTGCATATACGTGTTCCGGTTCTATGGTTAGCAATTTTTCAATGTATTCCAATGTTTTGTGGTAATCTCCAAGCTTTTTATATGCTGCTGCCATAGCATAAAGTGCGTCCTGAAATTTCGGATCAAGCGAGAGTGCTTTTTCTAAATCTGAAATTGCCTTTTTAATATCCGGATTTTGTATGTCTTTTCTTGACAAGCTGATTTTTGCTCTGTTGTAATAAGCATCTGTCATATTACCGTCAAGCGAGATTGCCTTTGTATAATCAAGCATTGCTTCATCATATTCGCCAATAGCATGAAAACAAGCACCTCGGTAAAAATATGGAATTGCCCAGTCCTTTTTTATCTCAAGTGATTTGTTAATTTTATCAATTGCATCATTGTATTTTCCATTTTGGAAATCAAATATGCCGTTGTCTAAAAAGTATTTGTAGTCTTGCATTTTTTCATTATATCAAAATAAATAAAAATTTCCACTTGACAGTATGTTAGGTTTGCCTTACACTTTTAATATGATGAGTGAAGTTCAAAATTTATCTTCAGGACTTGAAGATTACATAGAGGCTATATATACATCACAGCTTGAAGATAAATACCTGAAAGGTGCACAATTGGCTCGCAAGCTGAATATATCAAGAGCTTCCGTGTCTGAAGCATTGTCAAAACTTGTTTCAAAAGGCTTGATAACATATAATCGTTACGAATTTATTTCGCTGACAAAAGCCGGCGAAAAAGAGGCAAAAAGAGTATATGAAAAGCATCACATTTTGGCGGATTTTTTTGAAAATGTTCTTGGTGTTTCATCTTTATTAGCCGGTGAAAATGCCTGCAAAATTGAACATATTGTTTCAGGTGATATTTTATCAAGAATGGAAAAATTTACAAAATTTTTTAAAACTCATAAAAAGATATTAGATTTATACATAGAAGAAAGTGAAAAATAATGCCCCGTATAAGTGCAATAGGAAAGTATTTAGATCAACCGTTATTAACAGCTAAAATTAATAAAAGTGTACCGGCGGTTCTTGGTGTTGGTTCAGCTGCAATATTTGCAAATTCTATGATGCAAACTCCAAAAGACGAAAGAAAAAAAACGGGTATTCAGCTTGGTTTAACACTTTTAGCTACCGGATTGTCAGCTATTAATGCTCCTAAAATTGCTTCATTTGTTACGGGTAGAAAACCTGCTTTAACTGTTAATCAGATAAAATCTTTTAATTCTAAAATTGTCGATAATTTTTTGAATAATAATTCTGTTGGTAAAAAAATTACTGAAATTTTAGAAAAATCAAAAGAAGATATATTATCAATAAAAGAAATTAATATTCTTTTTCATAATGACAAAACAAAAAAAGTTGCGCAGGAATTAATTCCTCCCCCTGATAATATTACTTCAAAAGATATTTTTAGGGAAATCGGCTGGCTTTCTGTTTATGGTGCAATCCCTGTTGTCGGAGGTATTGCGGGCGGAATTGCCGGTGATAAATATACTGATGAAAAGTGGAAGAAAAAAGTTCCAAATAAACTAAAAGAGGGTGCTTACCAGTACCTTGCAAATATATTCTTGTGCAATATTGGGGCAGGAGTTGCTCTTGGCTTGTTAGAAAAAGCTAATATTAAATCAAAAGCAGCACGTTGCATTGGTATGGTAACGGGTATATTGCTTACAGGTGTTATAGGGGGCAGTTTTATTGCAAATTATATCGGTAAAAAACTTATAAATCCACTTGTTAATGAAAAATCAAATGATGTAAGAACTCCTGAATTGTTAGATTTAGGGCTTCATACTGATGATATTGCTACAGTTTCACTGCTTTCGGGTTTAAAATGGATTGAACCGTCTTTGCCTTTATTGTATTCGGTTTCAGGGTATCGTGCAGGTATAGGATACAGAAATAGTAAAGACTCGAAATCATAAAAATTTTTAGCATGAATGTTAGGTTATCCTAACACTTCACCTTATTTATAAAACCACAACTGTATAAAGGGGAATAATCCCCTTTTTCTTTTTTTATTTTTTATATGAACAGCAGACTTTTATTTTGCTGTTATCTGCGCAAACGACTGCCCAACGTATAATTTCGCCCTTAAAAACCTGTTGCAGCTTTTGTTCAATGTTTTGAGTATTTTTGTCTAAAACAGTTATATCTGTACGTATTTCGTTTGGCATATACAATTACCTACTCAACCGTAACTGATTTTGCAAGATTTCTTGGCTGATCTACGTCTTTACCCAAAAATTCTGCAATATAATATGCGATTAACTGAAGCGGTACAATTGCAATAATTGGTGAAAACATTTCGTCAACTTCAGGAACCCTAATAATGTAATCAAATAAATCATCAAGTTTTTTATCGGTTGAATTAGTCATTGCAATCATTCTGGCATTTCTTGCACGTGCTTCTTCACTGTTTGATAAAATCTTTTCGTAAACTGAACCTTTCATAAGGATTGATAAAACAGGCATTGTTTCATCAAGCATTGCTATAGGACCGTGTTTAAGTTCTCCGGCAGGATAGCCTGTTGCATTTATGTAGCTGATTTCTTTAAGTTTTAATGCTCCTTCAAGTGCAGTCGGATAATTTATTCCTCTTGCAATGTAGATAAAATCTCTTGTTCCGGAATATTTTCTGGCACAGGTTTGTATTATTTCCTTGTGTGAAAGTATTTGCTCTATTTTTTGCGGTAATAAAAGCATTTCGGATTTTAATTTTTTCAGAACTTCAGCCGGTGCCGAATTTTTTATTTCCGCCATATAAAGAGCAAGTAAATAAAATGAACTTAACTGTGCAATATACGATTTAGTTGCAGCTACAGAAACCTCAATTCCGGCATTTACGGATAGTAAACTGTCAGCTTCTCTTGCCATTGCACTGTCCGGTCTGTTTGTAATAATAAGTATGTGTGAACCTTTTGCTTTTGCTTGCTTAATTGCTGTCAGTGTATCTGCTGTTTCTCCTGATTGAGATACTCCGATAACAAGTGTATGTTCATCAGTTACTGTTTTTCTGTAAATGTATTCGCTTGAAGCTTCTACATCAACAGGAATACCACATAAATCTTCAATTAAGTATTTACCTATCATTGCGGCGTGTAAAGATGTTCCGCAGGCAATTACCTGTATTCTGTTAAGGTTTTTAAGATCTTCTTTTGTGATTTTTACTTCATTAAGCTCAATCGGAGAATCAGAAGTATGTAGTTTCCCGACCAAAATATTTCTTATAACATCAGGCTGTTCGTGTATTTCTTTCAGCATAAAATGTTTATATCCCATTTTGCTTAATGCAACAGGTTCCCACGGCAAAACTTCAATTTTCGGTGAGATTTCTTTGCCGTTTTCGTCCTGTATTTTCAGACTGTCAGGAGTAATTGTTGCAATTTGATTATCTGAAAGATATACAGCCTTATTTGTGTGTTTTATAAATGCAGGAACATCAGAAGCTGCATAATATTCGTTGTTACCGATACCGATAATAAGCGGTGCGTTCCTTTTTGTAATGACAAGTTTCTCAGGTTCATCGTTGTGCATTATTTCAAGAGCATAAGCACCTTCAATTTCTTTTGTAGCAAGTTCGACCGCTTTTGTTAAATCTTTGGTTTTTGCATATTTTAGAGCTACAAGATGTGCAACTGTTTCGGTATCCGTTTGAGAGCGGAATACACAACCTTCTTTTTCAAGTTTTGCTTTTAGTTCTTTATAGTTTTCAATGATACCGTTGTGAACAACCACAAGGTTTCCGCAGTTACAAGTGTGCGGATGTGCATTTACAACTGTAGGAGCACCGTGGGTCGCCCATCTTATATGCCCTATACCCATTGTTGATTTAGATATTTCGTAAGCATGCGGGCTGAGTTCTTCTCTTAAATTTTTAAGTTTCCCGACTGCTTTATATACTTTTATTGAATTGTCACATTTAACAGCAATCCCGGAAGAATCATATCCTCTATATTCTAACTGCTCCAAGCCGTCTAATAATATATCCAAAACAGGACTGTGTCCTACATATCCTACTATTCCGCACATAATTTGTGTCTCTCCTTAAAACTACCTTATAATATTACCATTAATAAGTTTTTTTTCTTACATTTTTATATAATTTTTACATTTACTTTTAAATTATGTTATTATGTATATAAAGGGGAGCAAATTTTGAGTATTATAGCAGACGATAATGATTTTATTGCTAAAAATGAAGATGTAAAAAATCCGGTTACAAAGCCGGAGGTAATAAAAGAGTCTGACAGGGTTTTTGAAAATAGTATAAGACCACAGACTTTTGAATCTTATATTGGTCAGTCCGCCCTGCTGGATACTTTAAAAATTACAATAGAAGCCTCAAAAAAACGAGGTAAAACATTAGATCATTTGCTCTTTTACGGGCCTCCCGGGTTAGGTAAAACTACTCTTGCCGGAGTTATTGGGAACGAAATGGGTGTTGCTGTTAAAATTACTTCCGCTCCTGCGCTGGAAAGACCCAGAGATATAATCGGGATTTTGATGTCATTAGAGGAAGGGCAAATTTTATTTATTGATGAAATTCACAGACTGAATAAGGTTGCGGAAGAAATATTATATCCGGCTATGGAAGATTTTTATCTTGATATGACAACAGGGAAATCACAAACCGTAAAAACTTTGAGGGTTACTCTGCCAAAGTTTACTTTAATCGGTGCAACCACCAAAGCAGGAGAACTTTCAGGGCCGTTGCGTGACAGATTTGGCATAATTCACAGATTGCAGTTTTATACTTATGAAGAACTTGCAAAAGTTATAAAAAGGACTGCAGATTTGCTTGAAGTCGATATTGACAAAGATGCTTGTTATGCGATTGCAAGACGTTCAAGAGGAACTCCTCGTATTGCTAACCGTTTAATTAAGCGTGTAAGCGATTATGCTATTGTTAAATATGACGGTAAAATAAATGCCGATATTTCAAATGAAGCATTAGATTTGTTGCATATTGATGAATTCGGTTTAGACAGTACTGACAGAAATTTGTTAAACCTGATAATAGAAAAATTTGATGGCGGGCCTGTCGGGTTAGAAACAATAGCGGCGGCATTGGGTGAAGATTCAAGAACATTAGAAGATGTATGTGAACCTTATCTTTTGCAATGCGGATTGATACAAAGAACTCCAAGAGGCAGAAAGGCAACACCGGAGGCATACAGGCATCTTGGATATAAAACTTTAAATTTAGAGCAACAAAGTTTATTTTAATAAAAAGGAGTAAAAAATGGATATAAAGGCTGTAATTCTGGCTGCAGGAAAAGGAACAAGAATGAAATCCGAATCGACCCCAAAGGTTTTGCATGAAATTATGGGAAAATCTTTGCTTGGATATGTTTTGGATAATGTCAAAACAATTGCAAATGAGGAATTTGTAATTGTCGGACATCAGAGCGAAAAGGTTGAAAAATTTGTCAATGATAATTATGATAATGCCAAAACCGTATTGCAAACACCCCAACTTGGTACAGGTCATGCGGTTTCAATGGTTTGTCCGTATTTGGAAAATTTTGAAGGTCTTGTTTTGATTTTATGCGGCGATACTCCTTTAATAAAAGAAGAAACTTTAAGGGAATTTATTGAGTTTCATAGTAATTCAAATTCTGATTTAACGGTAATGAGTACGATTTTTGATAATCCTGCCAATTATGGCAGAATAATCAGAGAAAGCGATAACTCCTTAAAGTGTATCGTTGAAGAAAAAGATGCAACTGCTGAACAAAAAGCCGTAAAAGAAGTTAACGCAGGTATTTATTGCTTAAATTGGGGCAAGATTAAAAATGCTTTTTCTCAGTTAAAAACTAATAATGCACAGGGCGAATATTATCTGACTGATATTATTTCTTGGGGTAAAGAACAAAAACTAAATGTAAATGCTTATATATTAGAAGATAGTGACGAAATTTACGGTATTAATTCTCGTTCAAATCTTTCAACTGCAACTAAAATAATGAACGCAAGAAATCTTGAAAAATATATGGCGCAAGGTGTTACTATCGTTGATCCTGATTCTACATGGATAAGCGAGGATACTCTAATTGGTCAGGACACAATTATTTATCCTGCAACTTATATTGAGGGTAAAAATACAATAGGTAAAAATTGTAAAATCGGTCCATGCGCTCATTTAAGGGGCGGTGTTGAAGTCTGTGATAATGTTAAAGTCGGCAACTTTGTTGAAGTTAAAAAAGCAAAAATTTCTTCAAATACAAATGTTGGACATCTTTCTTACATTGGTGATGCTGAACTTGGTGAAAGGGTAAATATCGGTGCCGGCACTATCACTGCAAATTATGATCCGATAAGTAAAACAAAATCAAAGACTGTCTTGAAAGATGATGTAAAAATCGGTTCAAATACTGTTTTGGTTGCGCCTGTAACAGTTGAAGAAGGTGCAAATGTAGGAGCCGGCTCTGTTATTACAAAAAATATTACCAAATGGGCATTAGCTATAACAAGAGCGCCATTGAGAGTGCTTGAAGACTGGGTTCAAAGAAGGCTTAAATAGTTATTAAATCCTTCCTGCTTTGGTATATTTTACAAAATATATTTATAACAATTACATACTTTCTGTATATTATCCGGTTAGATAATATTCTGATTTTATCTGCGGGGAATGTGGAATATCTTATTTACTTTTAATAGCTTTTTCATTGCGTAATTTTCTGTGGAAAGTTATGGCAAATCTGTGTGCTTCATCTCTTATCCTTTGGATTAAAAATAATGCACTTGATTCTCTTGGAAGTAATATGGAATCTGATTTGTTTGGCAAAAAGACTTCTTCTTCCTTTTTGGCAAGGCTGACAAAATCTATTCCTTCTATTCCCATTTCTCCAACAATTTGCATAACACTTGAAAGCTGTCCTTTACCGCCGTCAATGATGATTAAATCAGGCTTATCCCAGCCTTTTTCTCCTAAATGTGATAACCTGCGGGTTAAGACCTCTTTCATTGATAAAAAATCATCCGGTTTGCCTTCTGCTGATTTTATTTTAAATTTTTTGTATTCGGATTTCTTACTTAAACCGTTGATGAATGTAACCATTGATGCGACAGTATTTGTACCCTGTATGTGCGATATGTCGTAACACTCCATTCTGTATGGAAAATTATTGAGGTGCAGTTTTTCTTTAAGGTATGAGCCGATAAGGTTAAAGTCTTCATTAATTTTCGACATTTTGGATAATTTTGCATTGTTTAATATAACTTGGGCATTTTTATCCGCAAGTTTTTGAAGCTCTTTACCTTGAGCTGATTTGCCGTAGCTGATTTTTACATTTTTGCCTGAAATAATGTGCAGCCATTCTTCATAAAGCGATTTTTGACCGATTTGTTCCAGAGCATCTGATACTATTTTATCAGGGAATTCAAGAGAAAGTGTATTGTAGTAATCTTTGAAAAATGTTTCAAAATATTCGATTTTATCTTCTTCTTCAACCTCAAAAGTAAAATCTTTTTTATCAATCAATCTGCCTTCTCTAATCATCATTATTACAATAATCAGGATGCCGTCTTCGTGTGCCAGTGCTATTACATCTTCATTTAATTTGGTGTTTTCATAAACTACTTTTTGCTTTTCAAGAGTTTTTTTCAGGTCAAGATAACTGTCACGCAATCTTGCTGCTTTTTCAAACTGCTCCGAATCAGAGTATTTTTGAATTTGCTCCATAAGTTGTTTTAAAAGTTCTGATTGTTTACCTGATAAAAATAATTCTGCCTGATGAACAACTGCTTTATATTCTTCGCTCGTAACAAGTCCCTGACAAGGTGCAAGACATTTGCCTATTGAGTAATACAAACATGGACGGGATTTGAATCTTGGGGTTTTACATTGTTTTAGAGGAAATATTTTTTTTAAAAAATCCAAAGTGGAGTGCATTGCTCCAATGTTTGTATAAGGCCCGTAGTATCTGCCTTTTAGTTTATTTATGTTCCTTTTTCTGACTATTTGTATCCTTGGAAAATCCTCATCCGTAATTAAAAAATAAGGGTATTTTTTGTCATCTTTAAGTAAAATATTATATTTGGGTTTGTGTTTTTTTATTAAGTGGCTTTCTAAAATCAATGCTTCAACTTCAGAATTTGTAATGATGTATTCAAGTTTTTCAATTTGCGATACAAGTACATTTACTTTAACGCTGTCGTGATGTTTTCTGTTAAAGTATGATTTAACGCGTCTTTTAAGATTTTTTGCTTTTCCGACATAAATAATTTCTCCCTCTTTGTCGTGGTATAAATAACATCCCGGGAGTGACGGCAGCATTTTTAGTGTTTCTTTTAGTGTTTCGTTCATATTAGTATTATTGCATAATCTGTTGCGTAACTTCTACTTTTTTTTCAATGTATTTTTTTACAAATTTATGTTTGTATAGTTTAAGTTTAGAAAACTTTATGGCTTTATGGTCTTTACATACAACGGTAATTGATTCCTGTTCCGGATTTTTATTAATTATAGTACCGGCAATCGCATCAGGATAGGATTCTTCAAGAATTTTAAAATTGTACGGATCAGCTATAAAAAATACATTTTCGTGTGTGATATAGCAAGGCAAAAACGGATGCAAAGCTCTTATTGTCCGAGAAATTTGCTCTGAAGTTTGTACCTCAAAATCAAGCATCATTTCTTCGCCTCTGATATGTGGAAAGTATGTTGCGTATTTTTCATTTTGATTTACCGGCGTTAAAATTTTTTCGTTAAGGTCAGTAATAAATTCTGCTATCAAACTTCTTGCGCTTCTGACTGTCCTTTGCCTTAATTCTTTAGATGTGTCATTGTCTAAAATAGGGACTTTTTCTTGTTTTAAAATTGCACCGGAGTCGTAGCTATCGTTCATCAGGTGAATGGTTATTCCTGAATATTTTTCGCCGTGCAGAATGGTTTGCATATATGGGTTTGGACCTCTGTATTGCGGTAATAATGACGGGTGAATATTTACTGTCGCAAGCCTTGGAATGTTGTATGTTTTAGCACAAATTTTTTCTTTCCATGTTCCGACAATAATTAAATCAACATTTAATTTAATCATTAGTTTTTGAAATTCTTCAGAGTTTGCGGATTTCATTCGAATTTGATGAAGTTTGAGATTTTTTATTAGTGTTACTTCCGGTGCAGGAATAAAACAATCTTCAATAATACCTTTGAGTAAATTTCTTTTAGTGTCTTCATATCTAAAAACACCGACAATTTCAGCCCCTGCGTCCTGAACCCCTAAAATCAGGTTTGCGAGCATCAAACCTTTTCCTAAAATAACCGCTTTCATAACAATATTATACCATTTTATCTTCTTTTTATGCAATTATTTAAAATAAAAAATTGCCCTCTTTCATATATTATGAGAGAGGGCAATTAAATTTGTTATTTGAAAAACTATTCGTCTTTTTGGGCAAATGACTGATTAGCTCGTGTTTTGATTTCATTTTCTATTTTTTCAATGAATTCGTCAACAGAGAATGTGCCGATTTGACCGATTCCTCTTGCTCTTACAGCAACAGTTCCGTCTTGTGCTTCGCGATCTCCGACTACGCAAACATAAGGGATTTTCTTATCCTGCAAGGATTCTCTTATTTTGTAGTTCATTGATTCAGAACGGTCATCAAGTGTTGCTCTGATACCAGCTTCACGCATTTTTTTGTAAACTTTTTCTGCATAATCAGTATGTTTTTCGTTTGAAATCGGAACAACATTAACCTGAGTTGGAGCAAGCCATGTTGGGAATGCACCTGCGTAGTGTTCGATCAGGATTCCATGGAATCTTTCCATTGACCCGAATATTACCCTGTGAAGCATTAACGGAGTTTTTAATTGACCGTCTTTGTCCTGATATTTAATATCAAATCTTGCAGGTAAGTTAAAGTCAAGCTGAATTGTCGCACACTGCCATGTTCTGCCAATTGCATCTTTAACTTTGAAGTCGATTTTTGGGCCGTAGAATGCGCCGTCACCTTCGTTGATGTCATATTTCATTCCGCGTCTTTCCATTGCTTCTTTTAATCCTGCTTCGGCTTTATTCCAGTTTTCGATTTCACCGACAAAACTTTCAGGACGAGTTGATAATTCAACTTCAAATTCCATATTGAAGATTGCCATTGTATCTGCAACAAAATCAATGATGGCATTGATTTCATCAACTAATTGCTCAGGAGTACAGAAGATATGAGCATCATCCTGTGTAAATCCCTGAACTCTTGTTAAGCCTGACAATGCACCTGATTTTTCTTTACGGTAAACTGTTCCAAGTTCTGCCATTCTTAACGGCAATGAACGGTATGAATAGCGATTTGCCTGATAAATCAAAATATGGAACGGACAATTCATTGGTTTAACAACATATTGATCATCACTATCCTCATCTTTTTGAATAAAGAACATATTTTCTTTGTAGTGATCCATATGACCTGAAATTTCCCAAAGAGTAGATTTCGCAATTTGGGGAGTATTAACAATTACATAACCTCTTTTTCTGTGTTCTTCTCTCCAGTAGTTTTCGATTTGTTCTCGTACACATGCTAAATTCGGATGCCACAAAACAAGACCTCCGCCCATTTCTTCACGTGTTGAGAATAAGTCTAATTGTTTTCCGAGTTTTCTGTGGTCGCGCTTTTCAGCTTCTTCCAAGAATGTTAAATATGCCTGCAAATCTTCTTTATTCCAGTATGCAGTAGCATAAATTCTTTGAAGCATTTTATTTTTTTCGTTACCTCGCCAGTATGCACCGGCAACTTTTAATAATTTAAAAGCATTTGCTTTAATATATGAGGTATTTGGCAAGTGAGGACCTGCACAAAGGTCATTAAATAAAGCGTTTCCGTCTTTATCTTTTGTTATGTAAAGTGTCGGGTTATCGTTTCTATGTTCTTCTAATAATTCAGCTTTGTAGATTTCGCCCTGAGCTTTAAATTCATCAATCTGAGCCTGAACATCAGGAATTTCATATCTTTCAAATGTAAGATTTTGTTTAACAATTTCTTTCATTTTTTCTTCGATTTTGTCTAAATCTTCCTGCGTGAATGCATGACCGTCTGTTAAATCAAAGTCATAGTAAAATCCATCAGCAGTTGACGGCCCGATTGCCAGTTTTGCAGACGGGAATAAACTTTGAACAGCTTGTGCCATAATGTGAGATGTCGAATGTCTTAAAATCGACAAAGTTTCGTTGTTCTTTTCCATATTCAGTTTTCCTTCCTTATCCTTTTTGCTTTGCCGAATATTTGTGCGACAACATTTACACAAATATTTATCTTTTTCCGCCTGTGCAATCAAAGATTGCTTCGTTCCTTTCACTCCCGTTTCAGTCACAACGGCGGTCATATAATGTTTCGTGCCCTGTTCGTCTCGTTATTTAACGAGACGACTCCGGCACTTCACACCGGCTTACGCATGGGGTGGATCCCCCTAACATGTACTTTTATATTATATAGCAAAAAATTTTTTTAGGTATTTTAAATTATATAAAGGAGAAGTATATATGCAAACAAATTTTAATGTGAATCACTCAAATCCGGCTTTTGGGATTAGTGTTTCCGAATCATTTATAAAAGCCGCTCATAACTATTATAATGGTGTTGAATACAGACCTTGGCGTGCAAATATTTTTGATAAAAAAGTTGCAAAAGTTTTTAATGATTTTGGCTATGACGAATTTACGCTGAATTATGAAAAAATTCAAAAAGGCGGTAAAATTTCTCATGTATTAAAAGCAGAGCGTGAAGGATTATCTGTTCCGATTACTGAAAAAGATCATTTCAGAAAAGTTATCGAAAAATTCCAAAGAATGACAAAAGGCGAATTATATATAAAAATCAAACAGTTCAGACATGATAATCCGCAAGTTTAGTTTTTCATGTATTCAGGCAGTATTTCAAATACATCCCCGACAATTCCGCAGTCTGCAATATCAAATATAGGTGCATCTGCATCATTGTTTATTGCAATTATATATTCAGAATTTTCCATTCCGACAGTATGCTGTATAGCGCCTGAAATTCCGCATGCAATATAAACTTTCGGTCGAACTGTTTTCCCTGTTTGTCCTATTTGTATTGAGTGCGGTGCAAGCCCGCTTTCGACAGCTGGTCTTGTTGCTCCGACACTGCCTCCTATTTTGTCCGCAAACTGCTTTAACAATTCAAAACCTTTTTCATTTTTTAACCCCATGCCACCGGCAACTACTATTTCGGCGTTATCAAGGTCATTGATAAGAGTTTGTGTTGTTTTTTTGAATTCTGTTATTTCAACAGGATTGTATAAATTTTCTATTATAGTTGTATCTTTTTTGATAAATTCTGTATTCACATTATAATTAACCGAATGAACTTTAAATACATTCGGACGAACAGTTGCCATTTGCGGATAATTTTTGCATAATATTGTTGCCATAAGCTGTCCGCCAAAGGTTGGTCTTGTCGCGGCAAGTTGTCCTTTTTCATTTATATCAAGGTTTATGCAGTCTGCCGTTAAGCCGGTGTGTAGCCCTGCTGATACTCTTGGTGCTAAATCTCTGCCTTGGGTGGTTGCTCCGATTAGTAAAATTTCAGGTTTTACTTCTTTCACCAGCTCTTGTAGTAATTTTGAATAGTATATGCTTGAATAATTCTCAAGTTTTGGATTGTCAAAATAATAGACTCTGTTTACTCCCATATTTCTAAAAGATTCTTTATATTCTTCAAGTTTAGATTCCGGTGCAAATATAACAGCACTAATTTCAACATTACCCAATTTCTGCGATAATTCATGAGCTTTATCAAGTAATTCATAGAATACAGTATGAATGTAGTTTTCATTTGTAATTTGAGCATATATCATTATTCCGGAATTATCTTGATTAGGCATCTTTGCCTCCTGCGTTTGCTATTTTTTCTTTTAATAAATTTATACTGTCCTGAAGATTTAATTCAAATTTTTGTGCGTTGTGTGCGGATTGATTTCTGAAGGCCTTGCTTACATATGTTGGTGAACCTTTAAGACCGGTTTGTTCGGGGGTTAAATTTAAGTCATCAATATTACAGATTTGAATTTGTTGTTTTTGAGCATGTTTAATTCCGTTAATGGTTGCTCTTCGCGGTTCAAAATCATCCTGTAATACACAAATAAGTGCCGGAAATGTTGTTTTTACGGTTTCAATTCCGTCTTCAAGCTCTCTTGTTAGTGTGGCAGATTTATTATCAATTTCAGAAATATCTTTTACGTATGTAACTTGCGGGATATTTAAAAATTCTGCTATACAAGGACCGGTTTGGGCTGTATCTCCGTCAACAGCAAACTGACCGCAAACTATTAAATCAAAATCAGGAAGAACTGTTTTTATTGCTGATGATATTGTTTTTCCTGTTGCATAGGTATCTGCACCCGCAAATTTTTTATCAGAAATCAACACCCCTTTATCACAGCCAAGTGCAATGAGTTTTTTTAGCATATCCTGAGCCTGATTTGGCCCCATTGTAAAAACAGTTATTTCAGCATCATTTAATTGCTCTTTTATTTTCAGAGCAAATTCACATCCGTAAATATCATACGGATTTATAACGCTTTCTACCCCTTCTCGCTGAATAGTATTATTTTCTGTCCATTTAATATCTGTTGTGTCAGGAACTTGTTTTACACATAATGCTATTTTAAACATACCAATCCCCATAGTCTATATAATACATTATAATGCTTTTATTACAAAAAACTATTTTGCAGCTTTTTGTTTTTGATTTGCATCTAAAAGAGCATTATATGCAAGTAAATAGATAGCACATTTTTTTACATTTGGTACATACCAAGAACATTTGTTTTGTACGCAGACCATTTCAATTCCGGTATTTATACTAAGTAAAGGACAGCTTTGCAGTTTATTGTTAGTAGCCATTTTCTTCTCCTATAGTTTTGCAGCCTGTTTAAGCAGATTGCAGTTTTCGTCTCTCTTTCGTTCCTGATCTTTATAAATTTTTGTTCTATTAATAACTTCATCAAAATCTATTTCGTGAGCATTAAAATCCGGTCCGTCAACACACGCAAATTTTGTTTCTCCGCCAACAGTAACTCTGCATGCTCCGCACATTCCTGTTCCGTCAACCATTATCGGATTCATACTTGCTTCTGTATAGATTCCTTTATCTTTTGTTAATTCTGCAACTGCCCTCATCATTGGCATCGGGCCTACTGCAATTACATAATCAACTTTTTCTCTTTCAATAATATCTTTTAATACGGTTGTGCCAAAGCCTTTAATACCGTATGAACCGTCATCTGTTGTTAAATATAGCTGTGTGCATGCTTGCTTCATTTTGTCTTCCCAGAACAGTAAATCTTTTGTTCTTGCTCCGGAAATCATATAAACTTTGTTTCCTGCTTCTTTCAGGGCTTTTGAAATAAGATAACATGGCGCAGCACCGTATCCGCCTGCTACACAAACAGCCGTACCATAATTTTTAATGTCTGTCGGTTTTCCTAAAGGCCCGACCAAATCAACTATTTCATCACCTTCATTTAATGCTGCAAGTTTTTTGGTAGAATATCCTACAGCCATAAATACAAGAGTTAAATGTCCTTTTTCTTTATCGCAGTCTGCAATGGTTAAAGGTACTCTTTCTCCGTCTTGTTCTGCTCTGAATATGATAAATTGTCCCGCTCTTGCATTACGCACAACATATGGTGCGTCTATTGTTATTTCATATTGATTAGGGCAAATTTCCTTTTTTGATAATATTTTATAACCCACCGAAGTCTCTCCTTGATATTCTTTACTTGATTATACTACAATTTTGGTTTGTTGAAAAGTATGTATTAATTAAATATTTTAATTATATTGTAATTTTCATCCCACTCAATTGAACCGTTTAGATCAATATTGTGGTAGTTATACGGGTTTATTATAAACTGTTCTTTGAACATATTTTTTTGAGCGAGTATTTTTATAATATCCGGTAATAATTTTGTACTGCCGGCAAGAGTTCCCTCTTTAGAGGTTGCTTTTTCTCCGTCAAAATAAATTTTTTCATCCGCAAACGTAAATTCTTTAATTTCTGAATGTGTGCATGGCAGACAATCTGAGATAAGTATAACTTTATTTTCAGGCTTTGATTTAAAAAACAACTCCAACGCTTCATCACAAACATGTACCCCGTCTGCAATAATTTCCGAGTACAAATTGTCATTTACCAAAGCGCTGAGTGTTGTCGATTTCCCTCTGTGTGAAATCGGACTCATTGCGTTAAATGTGTGAGTTGTTCCGCTGCAGGTGTTAAGCTCTCCTGCAGTACAATGACCGGCCTGAATTTTAATTCCTTTTTTATTCAGATATTCTATAAGGTCAATATTCAATTCAGGTGCAAGTGTGACGATTTTAATAAAATCATCCTCTATTTGTTTAAAGTTATCCGCAGTCAACGGCAAGAAATGTTTACTGTTATGAATCCCTTTCTTCTCAGGATTTAAAAATATTCCTTCAAGGTGTATCCCAAGAATCTTTGCGCCGTTTACTTTTTTTTCTGATGCCTGTTTTATGACATTAATTTGTCTTTTAATATTTTCAACGCTGTCTGTAACAAGTGTCGGAAATATTCCGCCAATTCCTTCGGTTTTGATTTTTTCTGCTACAGCGCAGACTTCATCAACGGAAGCTTTGTTAAAATCAATTCCGTAACACCCATGAAAATGTTGTTCTACAAGCAGTTTTGTTTTCATATTTTATATAACACTTTCTGCAAATACTTTTTTGGCTTCTTCTCTGTCATCAAAATGAATTGTTTTATCTTTAAGTATCTGATAATCTTCGTGCCCTTTTCCTGCAATAACAACAACATCATTGTTATTAGCAATTGTTTTAAGCATAGCGATTGCTTCTTTTCTGTCAGGCTCAACCGTAACTATATCAGGTGATACCGATTGCAGTCCTGCAATTATATCTGTAATAATTTGTTGCGGATCTTCAGTTCTTGGGTTATCACTTGTAATAATTATTCTGTCTGCAAGTTTTTGAGCTATTGCACCCATCTTTGGACGTTTGGTTGCATCTCTGTCACCTCCGCACCCAAATACACAAATAAGTTTTCCGTTTTTAGGGGTTATTTCTCTTGCGGTCTTCAAAACATTTTCAAGTCCGTCAGGGGTGTGTGCATAGTCAACAATTACAAGCGGTTTTTTGTTGACTACTTCAAATCTTCCGGCTACCCCGTGAACATTTTGTAATGATTTAAGAGCAAGTTCAATGTCAATGCCCATTGCAATAGTTGAACTTATTGCCGCTAAAACATTATATACACTGAACATTCCGTTCATGTGGAGATTGACATTGTATTCACCCTTATCTGTAATGAGTGTAAATTCTGCTCCGTTTGGCGAAAAACTGATATTTTTAGCACTTATATCCGCTTTATTTTTCACTCCGTATGTGAGTTTTTTAACGCCTTCCGGAACTTCATTTAAGAATCTTTCTCCGTATTCATCATCAATATTTATTACGGCAAAATTCCCTTCCTGTAATCTTTGGAATAATAAGGCTTTTGCTTTAAAATAGTTTTCCATTGTTATGTGGTAGTCCAAATGATCTTGGGTAAGGTTAGTGAAAATTGCGCCGTTAAAACGACATCCGCCAACCCTGTTCTGTTCAAGAGCATGTGAACTTACCTCCATTACAACATTGTCGATTTTTTCAATATCCTTAATCATTCTCAATGTAGCCTGTAATTCAGGTGCCTGAGGTGTAGTGTGTTTTGCGTTTCGATATTCGCTTGTTGAAGATAATTTATATCCAAGTGTACCTATAAGTGCACATTTTCTTCCGTCTTCTTCCAATATTTTTTGTATCAGGTGTGTAACCGTTGTCTTGCCGTTTGTTCCGGTGACACCTATCAGATTAATCCCTTTTGACGGGCTTGAATAAAATCTGTCAGCAATATCTGCAATTTGATGTTTAGTAGATGCGACCTGTACCTGAGGAACATTTACACCTTCAACTTTATGTTCAACTAGAAGCGCAACTGCTCCCGATTCAATAGCTTTTTGTGCGTATTCATGACCGTCTGTGTGTTCTCCTATCAAACATACAAATATATCACCCTTTTTTGTTGTATTTGAATTATATGAAATTCCGGAGATTTCAACATTTTTAAAGTTGATTAAATCTTTATACTTCAAATATTCTATAAGTTCGTCAAGTTTCATATTATTTTCTCCTTATTATTTTTTAGTCTGAATTTTGTCAGGTTTTAAGTCCAGTATTCTTGCAACCTGCTCTGATACCTCATGAAATACCGGGCCTGCTATCGTATTACCCCATACAGGACCTTTTTTTGCACTGTCAATAACTACATATATAAGCACTTTTGGATCTTCTGCAGGGAAATAACCGATAGTTGAAGTGTACATTTGACCTGAATATCCTCTGCCATTTTCAAGAGGTTTTCTTGATGTGCCTGTTTTTGCAGCTATATTATATTTGTCTGATTTTATTACTGATTTCCCGTTATTTACACTCTGAACAAGCAGTTTGGTTATTATTCTTGCCGTTTCAGGTGAAATTGTCGGTATGCGTCTTACTTTTTCAGCTTCTTCTTCCGGTGAATATTTAATGACGTGCGGAGTAACTCTGACTCCGTTATTTGCAAGTGCTGAAACAGCAGATACCATTTGCATAATTGAAACTGAAGTTCCGTATCCGTATGACATTGTCATATGAATACCCTTATCCCAATGTTTTGGAGATGCCAGCAGTCCTGAAGATTCGCCGGGCAAATCTATACCGGACTTTTCTCCGTAACCGAATTTTTTCAGCATATCGTAAAATTCTCTGTGGGTCATTAAATACCCGACATTTACAGAGCCGATGTTACTGGAGTGTTCAAATAAATATACAAGATTTATTTTTCCCGGGGCTCCTCTTTGTTTGTAATCGTAGTTTTCAATTGTATAGTTGCCGAATTTAAGCTTGCCCTCATCTCTTATAATTGAATGTTCATTGATTTTTCCAAGTTCCATTGCACTTGTAACTGTTATGATTTTAAATGTAGAACCCGGCGGGTAAACATCCGTAAGTGTCCAATTCTTTATTTGTGTATTCGTTGCTTTTTGATAATGGTTCGGATCATAGGTCGGTGCTACGGCATAAGCAAGAATTTCACCTGTTTTAGGATCCATAACGATTACCGCACCCCGAAGTGCTTGTTTTTCCCTTATTGCTTTAAATAATTCTTTTTCGCATACGTGCTGAATGGCAGCATCAATTGTAAGCGTAATATCCTGCCCTTTTGGTGTCATTGTCGGAGCTACCGGGTCAGTAGAAAATTTGTATATAATTTTTCCGTCACGCGTCTGCTGGTAGCCTGTTGCTTTTACAACATGTTCAAGTTTATCTTTTGCAGAGTATTCTATCCCGTCAGAAACACCTGCGTCAAAGTTATAAAAACCTAATACGTGCGAAGCAAATACGCCTTGAGGGTATTCTCTTTCGTCTTTCTTATCAAGCGATATAGATCTGAAATTGTTGTCTGCTATTATTTTCATAAGTTTTTTTGCAGTATCTCTGTCAACATTTTTCTTTATCGCAATGACTTTTATGCTTTTATCCGATAATTTTTTATAGAGTGTTTGCTGCGGAATATTCAGTACAGGAGCAATAAGTTTTGCAAGTTTTTCAGGATTTTCCCTTTTGCTGTAATCCACAGGCCTTGCGTAGATGTTATAGTAAATTCTGTCTGTTGCAAGTTTAATACCGTTTCTGTCAAATATGTCGCCTCGAAGTTCAAAGTTATGGCTTGCACGCTGCATTTTGCCGCGTTCTCTGTATCTGTGAGGGTCAAATATTTGTAAAACCAAAAGGTGAATTACCAAAATAACAATTACAACGATATAAAGGATATCAAGTATGCCTGTTACGGTATTACAGCGCCGCATTTTTTTATTTTCAGCTTTCTCCTTCCGCATATATATCCCTCAATTTTCTTATTTATTTAATTTTATCATAATGCGTATAAAATATCACAATTATTAAATAAATTTACGAATTATAAATTATATTGTAAAATTGTTTCATGTTCAGAATAATTTTAATATTTTTGTTTGTTATTTTTGTAAACATTTCTGAGGGAGTTTTTGCATTTGATATTGTATATCCCAAGAAGGATAATGTTACTATAAATGCTGATAAAACTTTTTTTATTGGCAATGAGCAAATTTGTAAAAGTTTAAAAATTAATGGTCAGCCAGTAATACTTCACCAAAGCGGCGGATTTAAACACACTGTTCATTTGGATTATGGTGTTAATTCATTTGTTATTGACAATGGAGCAGATAAAAAAGTTTATAAAATAGTTCGTCCTGCAAAATCTGTAAAAACAGCAAAAGAAAGAAAATTTATTCATTATGGTTCCGAAAAGATTATAAAAACATCTTCTCAAAATGTTCCTTTAAGATCATCTCCTGTTGATGCGGGATTAAATCGTTTGCAGCACTTACAAAAAGATATTGAGCTTGTGGCAATAGGGGAATATGGTGATTTTTATAAAGTCAGGCTGGGGCGGGATGACACAGCTTGGATAAGTAAATCTAATACTCAAATTTCAGACAGTAAAGAATTTGTTTTGGGTGTAATAAAATCGACATCTTCTTATGAAGACGATGATTTCAGATATTATAAATTTACTGTTGATAAAAAGGTTCCTTATGTTCTTTCAGAAAGCGGTTTGAACGGTTATAATTTAGTTTTATACAATATGTCTGATGAATTGTATAATTTTGGCAAATATGAATTTAATATTTCTCAAAAAGGCAAAAACTTTGGATATAGTGCCTATTATAATGACGAAAATGAATTAATTGTAAAAATTCGCAAGTATAAATCATCTTTAAAAGGCTTAAAAATTGTTATTGACCCTGGGCATGGAGGAAGTGAACGGGGGGCAATCGGTTGTCTGTGTGATGCTGAAAAAGATGTTAATCTTGCGATTGCATTAAAACTCCGCAATAAATTGCAAAAGCTTGGGGCTGAAGTTTTATTAACCAGAGCAGATGACAAATATCTTGGTCTGCAAGAAAGAATTAATTTTACAAACGAAAATAATGCACAAATGTTTGTAAGTATTCACAATAATGCACTTGCTGATTCTCAGGCTGACAAAGAGGCAAAGGGTACAGAGGTTTATTATTTTTATTCACAGTCAAGATATCTTGCAAAAGTTATTTCAAAAATGCTAAGCAGTGAGATTGGTTTTAATAACAGAGGTGCTAAAGGCGGCAGTTTTGCAGTTATTCGTAATTCTGAATGTCCGGCTGTTCTTATAGAAGTCGGATTTATGATTGATCCTGATGAAAATTCAAAACTGATAAATTCAGATTTTCAGGAAAAGATTGCCGATGGTATTATTAAAGGCATGGAAAAGTATTTTAAAGAAGTTGATATGGAGATTATATTAGGTAAATGACGTATAATGGTGAAAAATTAGGAGCTTTTATTGTTCCGACAGGTGTTGGGGCATCTATTGGCGGCTATGCCGGTGATGCATCAGTTTATGCAAGAAAATTTGCTAACAAGCATAAGATAATTGTTAATCCTAATGTCGTTAATGCGGGTTGTTTTTCAGGCATAACCGAAAATATGCTTTATGTTGAAGGGTATAGCCTCGATAGTTTTTTTAAAGGTCAGATAAATCTTTTACCGTCTGAAAACAATAAGATAGGAATTGTTTATGATAAGGCTATACCTCAGGATGTTTTAAATGTTCATATAAATACTCAAAATGCTGTTTCAACGGTCTATGGCGTTGAAATTTGTGCATATGAAATTACTAAACAGGATGTTGGGGTTGAATTTTATCTTACGGATGACGGAATATCTGTTGGAAGTGTAAAAAATATTGCAGCTGTTGAGGATGCGGTTCAAAAACTTATTGATAAAGGTTGTGAAGCTATTGCTATTGTATGTCTGTTTGATGAACCGGAATCAGAGAATGAGGATTATTGCAACGGATTAGGGGTTGATCCTGTTGGTGGTGTGGAAGCAATTATTTCACATGATATTTCTTCAAAATTTAAAATTCCATGTGCTCATTCTCCGGCCTTTATTGATTATCAGATTTATCCTCAACTTGTAAATTCTAAATCGGCTTCGGAATATATTACTCCGACATTTTTGCCATGCATATTATTAGGACTTTCACAGGCTCCAAAGATTACGCGAAATTCAGAAAATGGTATAAATATCTCAAACCTTGATTATCTTGTTATGCCGTATAATTCATTAGGAGCTGTTCCGGTGTATGAATGTCTAAAGCGAGGAATCAAAATTTATGCAGTTAAAGAAAATTCTACCGCACTGGATGTTACTAAATCAAAATTATTTTCGGATTCGGATATAGTCGAAGTTGAAACATATGAAAAGGTTTTAGATCTTATATTATAGCCCGTTTTTAATGACAGGCTGAGCCTCTTTATTACTACAAAGTGTTACTAGTAGGTTATTTACCATTTTTGCCTTTTCTGCATTATCCAAATCTACAATATTATTATTGCTTAGCTTATTCAAAGCCATTTCTACCATACCGACAGCTCCTTCAACTATTGTCTTTTTTGCATCAATAATAGCGGATGCTTGTTGTCTCTGCAGCATCGCTACTGCGATTTCGGGTGCATAAGCAAGATGCGTGATTTTTGCGTCTATAATACTTAAACCGGCAACTTTAACATTTTTTTGTATTTCATTTTTTAATTTTGCTGAGATTTCTTGACTATCACCTCTTAATGATGTTACTCCACTATCTTCCGGAGTATCATAAGGATACATTCGTACAATATTTCTTAGTGCAGAGTCACTTTGTGATGATAAAAACTGAGTATAATCATTAACATTAAAGATTGCTTTTGCGGTATCCTGAACTTCCCAAATTACAATAATCCCAACCTCTATAGGGTTACCTATGGAATCATTAATTTTTTGTCTGCCATTATCAAGTGTTCTTGCCTTAAGTGAAATTGGTTGAAAAGTTGTTGCGCTTGCTGCAAACGGATTTACATAGTGAAAGCCTTCTCCCCTAAGTGTTCCTATGTATTTACCAAAAACTGTCAAAACTATCGCTTCTTGAGGTTTAAGCATTTTAAAACCTGCACCTGAAAATACGGTTAAAATTATAAAGAATACTCCGATAGGGACAGTATATGGATCCAAGAGCATCAAACCTGCAGAACACAGTATTATCATAATAAATATGAAAAGCATTATAAATCCGTTTATTGAAAATGCTTCATATTCTTTTTCTTTACTTTGAATTTCAATTTCTTGTTGGTATGCAGTATTTTTTGTAATGTTAGAACTTTTGCAGTATTTTTCTAAAAATGCTAAGTTATCAATTAAACTTGGCTCTGTTTTCATATAAATACGGAAAAATTTTGCCAATTCTCCGTTGTCAAAGTGTACGGCATTGCAATTTGTGCATTTGTCCAGTAATACTCCATTAAAATATACTTTTTGGGTTGTTTTGCCGCATTCAGGACAAATACGTGCATCTTCTTTTACGTTTATAGGCTCTAAATCCACAGGATTAATAATATCTGCTTTAACCCCTATTATTTCCGAAATCTTTTTAAGTAGTGAATATTTTATCCATACAGATTTACAATCGCTGCAGTAATTGATTGCAATATTGCCTATTTTATATACATCTAACTCTTTTGAACATTTACAACATTTCATATAGCTGCTCCTTTATATTTGTAGCTACATTCTATCCCTTATTGATATATGTCGCAATTTTTTAACATTTGTATAATTTTACAAAAAATTACCTGTACCGTTTAGTTTTTGAGCATCTACTCTTTCTTTAATTGCTCCTTCAGGTTCATAGTAAGGTGATACTGTCATTACTTTTGCAGCAATGTCCGGATAATAGTAAATAAATTTAAGTTCGCTTGTTGTTAGTGGTTTTTGAGTATGTACGTTTGCGTAACGTACAAGTTCAAGAATGTTTCTGGCTTCGTGTTCGTCTTTAAACTCTAATTCAAGATTGTTATATACGTTTCTGAACCCTTTAATACCTCCATATTCACCGGTTGTAATCATTCGTCCGGTTTCAATTATTTCAGGTTCTCCTCTGCCTAATTCTTCAAAATCATATAGTTCATAATTTCTTCTGTCTTTTAATGCTCCGTCTGCGTGAATACCTGATTCATGCGCAAATGCGTTATCCCCGACTGCCGGTTGATTTATCGGTATAGGAACTCCGAAAGCATAAGCTGTGTATTTAGCAATTTGCCATGCTTTGTCCAGTCGTATATTTTCATCAATTTTATACTTACCTTTAAAGCCTGCAGATTTTAAGCAGCCCAAAAGACATGATACAAGGTCAGCGTTTCCTGCTCTTTCACCCATGCCGTTTATTGCTGTATTTATATATGCGTCAACTCCGCCATCAATTGCGGCCTTTGCACCGATAATTGAGCAAGCTGCTGCCATTCCCAGGTCATTATGAAAATGCATTTCAATCGGCATCTGAATTTCTTTTGCAATTCTGTAAATTCTGTCATAAGTTGTTAACGGGTCTTCTCCTCCTAATGTATCGCAGTATCTGAAGCGGTGAGCTCCCGATTTTTTAGCTTCCCTGCCGTATTTTATAAGAAATTCAATATTACTTCTTGATGCGTCTTCTGCATTTACGCCGATAATTCTTGCACCTTTGTCAGCTGCACATTCAACGGCTTCTTTTGTCATTCTGATTATATCATCCGGTGTTTTTTTACCGCCATATTTGCCGTTAATCATTTGTTCTGATGTTGATTGTGAAAGATTAACATACTGTAAATCGGGAACATTTTTGAATGATAATTCTACATCTTCTGAAATTCCTCTCATCCAGCCTGACAATTTTGTAGTTTTAATAGCCCCTCTTTTTACAAGTTCAAGGTTGCCGTTTAAGTAATTTAGTTCGTGTTTTGTTGTAGGAAACCCAAATTCTGATTGAGTTATCCCCATACTGTCAAGCATAAGGTTTATTATTGTTTTTTGTAACTTTGCCAAACCAAGTCTTGAAGTTTGCACACCATCTCTGTTTGTTACATCTACAAAATATATTCTGTTATCACTCATAAATTTCCCCTTTTTATATATTTTATAATAGTGGCTTGTAAAAAACAACAAGGAATTATATTTTCCAATTCCTTGTTGTTTTTTTATTTATATATGAGAAATTATTAGTCTTCTTTTAAGAATGATTCATAATTTCTTGCCAAAAGGTGTGAACGTACCTGATTAATTAAATCAAGTGCAACACCAACCATGATGATTAGTGAAGTTGCACCGATACCCTGCAGGGTTTCAATCTTGGTAACATAACTTCCAAAAGACGGTACAAGTGCTATAATACCTAAGCCGATAGCTCCGATAAATGTTGTTTTTGTTAAAATTTTATCCAAAGCTTCAGCCGTTGGACGACCGGGTTTTACACCCGGAATGGATGAACCGTATTTTTTCAAGTTATCTGCAATGTCTTTTGGCTGCATATTCGGCATAATTGATGCATAGAAGAATGTCAATGCAATAATTAAGCCTACATATATTAAATAATATGGTATTCCGTCAGGACTTAAAAAGTGATTTAAGCTAATAACAATGTGTTTAAGCTGTGCGGATTTAAAGTTTGCCTGTCCGACCATTGCAAGAATTGTTGACGGGAACAACAGAATTGCAATCGCAAAGATAATCGGCATAACTCCGCCCGGATTTAACTTAAACGGTATAAATGAATTCATGCCGCCATACACTTTATTACCAATTTGACGTTTTGGATTAACGATAATAACTTTTCTTACAGCTTCTTGCATTATAACAATCAAAATTGTTGCAAGGAAGAAAATTGTAAGTAAAGCCAATAATCCGATTTGCATTGTAGGACTTGCTTTTACAAGCTGATAAGTTCTCTGGGCATAAACAGGAATACCTGATAATATACCGCAGAAAATTATCAAAGAGCCGCCGTTTCCTATACCTTTTTCGGTTATCAATTCAGAAATCCACATAACCAGCACTGCGCCGGCAGTAAGTATGCAAACTGAATTCAAATAGAACGCAACGTGATTAACGTTTGGAACTACTGCTCCCGGTAAATGATGTAAGAACAGCATAAAAATGAACCCTTGAAATATTGCAAGTATTACCGTAAATATTCTTGTGTATTGTGATAATTTACGTCTGCCCTCTTCTCCTTCTTCTTTCTGTAATTTTTCCAATGCAGGAATAACAACAGAAACAAGCTGAACGATAATTGAAGATGTGATAAATGGTCCGATACCCAATGCCAATATCGAAACTTTACCTAATGCACCACCTGAGAACAAATCCAAAAAGCCAATGATGTTGTTTCCTGATGCTATACTTGAAAAGACTTGATTGTTAATACCAAATAAAGGAATTTGAATACCAAATCTCCATACAGCAATCATCAACAATGTGAACAGGATTTTTTGTTTTAATCCCGATGCATTCCACATTGACATCAGATCTTCTGTAGTAGGTGCTTTTAATTCATTCGCCATTATGCTACTTCAACCTTTCCGCCTGCGGCTTCAATTTTTTCTTTTGCTGAAGGAGTAACATAAGCTGCTTTAACAGTTACAGCTTTTTTAATTTCTCCGTTACCCAATACTCTTAAACCAACACATGATGGATGTATTGTCATTTTTTCTTTTAATGCTTCTAATGAAATTTCTTTTAAACCTAATGCATCAATTCTGCCTACGTTGATTTGAGCATAATTAGTTTTAGAATATACCATAAATCCTTTTAATTTAGGTAATCTTCTGTATGCAGGCATCTGTCCGCCTTCAAAACCTCTTTTTTGAGAATTTCCGGATCTTTGACCTTCACCGTTATGACCGCGGCAAGATGTTTTTCCTCTGCCTGATGAACGACCTCTGCCAACTCTTTTGATTTTAGAGGTAGCACCTTGTGCAGGTCTTAAATCTTCTAATGTTATATTTGCCATTTTTATTCCTTCTTTCTGTTTTATCAGGATAAACCTGATGAGTATTTAACTATTTTACAATTTCAAGCAGGTGAGAAACTTTATTTACCATACCCATAATTGTAGGAGTGGCTGCATGTTCTACAACCTGATCTTTTTTGGTTAATCCTAAACCTTTAACAACTCTAATCTGTTTTTCGGAAGCACCGATTAAACTTCTTACGAGTTTGATTTGAATATTTTCTGATTTTTTATTTGCCATTTTTTTTATTTCCTTATATATTTTTCCGATTAATTAATTAGTTCAAAAATTCAGCCATTGAAAGACCGCGTTTTTGAGCCATTTCACCAAATGTTCTGAGTGATTTTAAAGCATTAAGTGTTGCATTAGCAGCATTTAAAGGAGCTTTAGAACCCAATGATTTAGCTAAGATGTTTTCAATACCTGCAAGTTCCAAAACTGAACGAACTGCACCACCGGCAATGATACCTGTACCTTGTGAAGCAGGTCTTAAAACAACAGCGCCCGCACCTGATTTTCCTTGGATTGGGTGAGGAATGGTTGTTTTGAAAATAGGAACTGTAATAACATTCTTTCTGCCGTCAGCAATTGCTTTTTGAATTGCAATAATAACTTCAGATGCTTTTGCACATCCAACGCCAACCTGACCTTTTTTGTTACCTACAATAACAATTGCTCTGAATGATAATTTTTTACCACCCTTTACAACTTTTGTTACACGGCTGATTTGAACTACATTTTCAGTCCATTCGGATTGAGGTTTTTCTTCCGCAACTGTTTCGATTTTTTGTTTTTTGCCGCGGCCGCGTCTTGATTTAGCCGGTTTTTCTTCTGTTTCAGCAGCAGGAACTTCTGCAGTTTCAACAGCTTCTGCTGATGCTTCTGTTGAAGTTTCTTCTGTTACTTCAGCTTTTAATTCTTCATTGTTTTCCATTGATTTTTTTACCTTTCTTAATTTGTTTTCTAAGATTTACTTTAATGGTTTTTAACCTTTTGTATGAATAATGAATATACCAAACAACAAGCCGGTTAAGGCCTTTTGGAAAAATATTCATTTGTATAACTTCTGACAAGTGTATAATACCATTAAAATTATAAAAATCAAGTATTTGGCTAAAATCTGTTCTAAATATTACTTAATATTAATGATTGTATATCCTTTTTGATATATAATTTTTATAATAAGATTTTTAGAGATTTACATATGATAAGCAGTATATTGGGTGACAAAACTAAATTCTATTTACCTCAAAGTTCTTTCCAAAATCGCCGTCACAGGAGTAGTGCGTACGAAAGAGAGGTTACTTCAAGGGACAAGTATAAGGCATGTGCCGGTGCTGTTTTGGGTACTTTAGTTCCTGTTGCTTATATGATGAGAAAACAAAAGGTATCAAATCCTTTAAAATTAAGGTATGATTTGCAGGATATGGTTGCTTTGTCCGGCTTTTCTGTTTTAGGCGGTGTCGGACTGGGCATGTTGGGTGAAAATAAGGAAACCAATAAAAATAAATTTAAAGAGGGTGTCTTTCAATTTTTGAATGCATCTGTACCGACATGGATTGTCGGCGGAGTTTTAAAGTTGAGTGAATTAAGCCGTAAATTTAACAATATCCCAAGTAAAGTAGGCTCTGTTTTGCTCGGATTGACTGTCGGTATGTATGGGACTGCAACAGTTTCCAATTTGTTGTTTGATCCGTTGGACAAAAAACCGGACAGAAAATTGAAGCTCAAAGATTGTCTTGTTAACATGGATGATGCTTTGGGTGCATTGGTGCTTGCAAAGTTTCCTTTAGTTGAAAAATTACAGGTAGAAAAACTCTTACCTGCAATATATGCTTATTGTGGCTACAGAGCAGGTAAGAGTAATTAGTTTGTTTTAAATTTTTTACACCAATTCTTTTAAGTAGTTTGGCAGTGCAAAACGTGCATTGTGATATTCTTTGTTGTACATTTTGCACGTAGGGATAATTTCTTTTGCACGTTCGTCATTGAAGTATTCAAGCGGTTTAACATCAACCGAACAGAATGCCCAAGCCCAATATCCGCCCGGATATGTCGGCATATTTGAGGTGTATGTTGAAACAATAGGGAACACTCTGTGCAATTGTTCATACATTTTTTTGATTTCTTTGTGATTTGTAACCGGTGATTCTGATTGCGCAGCCATAATTCCGCCTTTTTTAAGGGAATTTTTAATGTTTGTATAAAATTCATCCGTAAACAATCCTTCTCCCGGACCCATTGGGTCAGTCGAGTCAATCAGAATAATATCATATTCATCTTTTTTGTCTTTAATAAATTCGATTGCGTCTTCAACTTTTATTTCAACTTTCGGGTTATCTAGTTCACAGGCAACTGTTGGGAAGAATTTTTTTGATGCTTCAATTACCATACCGTCAATTTCGCATAAAACAACTTTTTCAACTGTTTTGTGTTTTAAAACTTCTCTGACTGTACCGCCGTCTCCTCCGCCGATAACCAAAACTGATTTAGGGCAAGGATGCTGCATCATTGGTATATGAGATATCATTTCGTGGTAGTGATATTCATCCCCCTCCGTTACCATCATTAAATCGTCTAAAGTTAGTACTCTCCCAAGCATTGAATCTGATTCAAATACCTCAACCTTTTGAAATGGTGAATTATCCGAAAATAAAACATTTTTTGCTTTTATAACTAAACCGAAGCCTTCCGGTGTAATTTCATGGTAATATCCGTTTTCTATTCCGTTTTTCATTTATTTATCCTTTCTGTCGGAATGTTAATTCCGACCTGCAATTTTCAATTACATTATCATTAATAATTCTCGTATAACTTTTGTTGCAACAGCCGTAGAAACTCCGCTTGCATCATAATCAGGTGCAAGTTCAACTACATCTGCTCCGATTATTTCAAAGTCTTTCAGGTACTTAAACCATCCGACAAGTTCATTAAATGTTAATCCGCCTGCTTCAGGGGTCCCTGTTCCTGGCATTATTGAGGTATCAAGACAGTCTAAATCAACTGTTATAAATATTTTTTTGCCTTTTATACTTTCTAAGTCTTTATATTCTTTGCACAGGGTATTATTTTTTGCCATAAATTCCCATTCTTCTTTCATCCCTGAGCGTATTCCTATTTGCTTAATATTTTCAGCTCCGACAATTTTTGAACAATGGCGAATAACTGCACTATGTGACATTTCTTCTCCGAGATATTCTTCTCTTAAATCTGTATGAGCATCAAAATGTACGATTACAAAATCCTTGTAAAATTTTGATATTGCCTGAACTTCCGGTAATGTTACAAGATGCTCTCCGCCGATGCCAAATACTCTTTTGCCGTCTTTATAAATATCTTCCACATTTTCTTTTATTTGTTCAAGTGATTTATATGTATTACCCAGCGGAAATTCCAAATCTCCCGCATCGTGAAAGTTTACTTGCTCTAATTCTTTATCAAATATCGGAGAATATTCCTCAAGCCCCCAGCTCGCAAGTCTTATTTGTTCGGGCGCAAACCTTGAACCTGAACGATAGGATACGGTGCCGTCAAAAGGTAAACCTAACATTATAATGTCTGATGTATTATAATCCGGATTTTGCCCCATCCAGTTACGGTCTAAAAAAGGTCCTCTAAGCATCTTCTTATACTCCTTATATTAAATTAATTTTAGCATAAAAATATTAATATCTCTTAACTTATTTTACAAAATGTGCAATATAATCTATTATATTCATGCTATGGAAAATAATAATATAACTGAAAAAATTAACGAACTTGTCGTTAAAATGGCGAAAGAGCCTCAAAATATTGAAAATTATCATGAATTGTCAGAGCTTTATATGAAACAGCAGGATTATGACAAGGTTATGTCTGTGTTAGACAGTTTGCTGGCAATAAAGCCTGATGATGTAAGAGCGCTTGTTGGTATGGGTACAATGTGGTTTTATGAGAGAGATTTTAGAAAATCACTTCAGTATTACAACAAGGCTCTTGAAGTAAATCCAAAGAATTACCTGATATATTATAATATTGGTAATGTTTTTGCTGAGTGGAAAAATTTTGATAAAGCCTTATTCTATTATAATCGTGCAATAGATTTGAATTCTTCAAATGCTGAAATATACAATGCTATTGCACTATTGTATCAGGATAATGAAAATTTTGTAGAAGCTAAAGCATATTATGAAAAATCTTTATCGCTTGAGCCTGATAATGCTCCTGCGTTGATAGATTTAGGTAATGTATGCTTTAAACTCTATGAGTATGAAACTGCACTTAAGCTTTTCAAAAAAGTATTTGTGCTAGCCCCTGATAATGAGTTAGTAGCAGTTTGTATTGCAAATGCCCTTACCTTAATGAATGATAAAGATCAGGCATATGCATATTATGAAAAAGCTCTCTCAATGACAGAAGATAAATACAGAATTTATATTTGTTATGCAATTTCGTTGTCTGAATTTAAACAATACGATCATGCAGTAAATATGTATAAAAAAGCTATAGAACATTCTCCAAAGAAATCTGCGGCTTATGTGTTACTTGCTAATTTGTATTTGAGTCGTGACAATATTAAAGAGGCTATTGAATTATACAAACAGGCTTTGCATGTTGATCCTAATAATGCTGAAACATATGAGCTTTTGGGTAATGCACATTATCTTGATGATGATGTAGAGCATGCAATTCAGTCTTACAGGGCCTCTATAGGATTAGCTCCGACAAATGACGAATACAGGCTTATATACTCTCAGGTAATGGAAGATTATGTAAAATCTGTTCATAAGTAGAGGTGTTATGCATAAAGTATATTTTGAACCAAGTTTACCTGACAGAGTAATTTCTGCCTTGTCTTATTTATCTGCAGGGTGGATTGGACTGATTTATATGGTTGTTTTGTACTTTGCACGCAAAGGTTCTTCAAAATTTTTAAGGTTTAATGTATATCAGTCGATATTTATATCTTTTGCAGTTTTTGTAATTGGTATGATTTATACCCTATTCTTTGATTTGCTTACTCATATACCGTTTATCCAGATAATAGTTTCCTGGATTGATTTGTTCCTGAGTAAACCTACTTTCGGAAATTACTCTATATTACAGGCCTTGGTTGTTGTTTATCTCGCTTATGTAGTAATTTGGTCACTTCTTGGGAAATTCCCTATGATATTCAAAATTTCAAGATTGTTTTACAGGATATAATATTTATTTGCAGGGTTGGAGTATTTCGTATTCTATTACATCATTTTCTTCTTCTAAAAGCTTTTTAATTTTATTTGCGTGACATTCAAGTTTTCTTTTATCCTGAATATAAGCATTTTTAATTTTGTAGATGTTAATTTTATTATTTTCTTTGCCTACTACATATAATTTGCATACTCTGTCATATTCGCCAGATTTGTTCAGAAAATATTTTCTTTTTGATTTTGTTGTTTTGACAATGATGTCATTTATATCTTCCGGCGGGTACAAATCAATAGTTTTTTTATAGCCAAGATTTGATTCTATCCGAATCTCACAGTTATTTTGTGTTGTGTCGCAATAAAATACTCTGCTTCTGTCCTGAAATAAGTGGTATATAAATATTCCGGCAATAATAAAAGCTAAAAATAATATTTTACCTGTGACATTGTTGTGCGCGTGTATTATTTCGGAATCTTTGTTACTGTTCTCTCTTATTCTTCTCTCGTTGACATCTTTCTGTTTGTCTTTTCCAAATAAGTTTGACATAATATTATTCCCCGAAGTAATTGTTTATAATTTCTACAATTTGAAGTGCTGATGTTCCGTTGCCATAAGGGTTTTGAGCTTGTAGTCTTGTGGATTTAAAATCTTTATCCAATATTTCTGAAGATAGTTCTGTGATTTTGTCGTAATCTGCACCCACAAGAATTGAAACTCCTGCATCTATTCCTTCTTGACGCTCTGTTTCATATCTCATAACAAGTGTTGGGCATCCAAAAGTTGGAGCTTCTTCTTGTATTCCGCCCGAATCGGTCAGGATAAGTTTTGAATTTTTCATCAAATATACAAGATTTGGATAATCAAGCGGTTCAAACAGTTTTATATTGGCGTATTTTTCAAGATTATTATGCATCTTGTCTTTTACATTCGGATTTGGGTGGACAGGAATAATAAATGTATGATTTTTGTATTTGTCTGCAATATATTCAATTGCTTTAATTATATTATCAAGCCTGTCTCCGTGATTTTCTCTGCGGTGAGCAGTTATTAATACGGTTTTGTCGTTGATTTCAATACCTTTATTTTCAAAGAATAATTTTGCATTATTCATAGTGTCATCTGAAAGACAAAACAGTGCATCTGTAACAGTATTTCCCGTAATATAAATTTTATCTTCCGAAATTCCTTCTTTTATCAATGCTGTTTTATTTTTATGTGTTGGAGCAAAATGTAATTCTGTTACTCTTGATGCCATCTGACGCATAATTTCTTCCGGAAACGGTTCAAAAATGTTATAAGAGCGCAAACCTGCTTCAACATAAAACACCGGTATTTTTCTGTAGTATGAAGCTAATGCTCCGCATAAAACCGTCATTGTATCGCCTTGTATTATTGTTGCATCAATGTCGTATTTAGTAAAAACTTCCATTTCCAGAGCTGTCAAAATTCTTGCCTGAACTTCCGCTAAAGATTGATTCGGACGCATGCAATCAAGATTTATGTCTGCTTTAAGATTAAAGTAACCAAGAGTTTGGTTTGAGAGTTCTTTTTGCTGCTCTGTGTTGCATACAATTACATTATATTTGTCAGGGTATTTTCTTAACTCCATAATAACCGGCGCAAGTTTTATCACTTCCGGTCTTGTTCCAAATACAACTAATATATTTTTAATTTTGCTCATATACGGATTTTATTATAAAAATTATACTTTTTCAATTATTGTAATCCACCTTAATATTGTACTTTGTGATGATTATATTTATAATAATCCGGTAATAAATTATATAGGAGGAAATTGTTATGTTAGAACTTTATATTCTCAGTAATTGTCCGTATTGCAAAAAGGTTATGGATTTTATGGATGAAAACGGGATAGAATATTCAAAAAATGATATCAGTGATGATGTTAATAATTCAAACCTTATTGCTATCGGCGGGAAAGAGCAGGTGCCTTTTTTATACAATACCGAAACAAATAAGGGTCTGTATGAGTCAGATGAAATAATTGAGTATATTAAAACGGAGCGTATTAATTCCGATGAATAATAGTGAATTTTTTAATTATCCTGTAAGAAATGACGGGTGTACTTCCAGAGGAGCTTGTTCTTTACCTCCTTCAATTGCATCTTTGCAAGAATTACTGTTGTATATAATTAAACAAGTGTCTTATTATACTCTTGCGTTGACCAAATTCGATTTGAATAATGACAAAATAACAAAAACTGTTGTAAACAGCCTTTCCTCTTTGGTTTTAATTAATGAATTGAATGATAAGCATTTGTATTCTTTGATAATGAAGAACTATTATGCCTTTGTAAATGCAAAAGAAACTTATACAGCTATCTGTGACAGAAAAAGTATAGAAGCTGATATTTTGCCTTATGATGTTGATTTTGATGATAATTCCGGAATCGTTTCAGCTATTTCTGCCGGCGAATCTTTGTTAAAATGTGCTTATAGTAACAAAAATATCGAATTAAAAAACAATGTTCGTATTTTATTGATTGTTATAAAGAGTGTTTGTTCAAATATAAGTAAACTTTACAATTTTGGTTTGGACTGCAAGTCTGTTTGCGACATGGTTTTTGCGGCATTAAATCTTTTAAACGGTCAAAATATAAAAATAAGTGATATTCAGAAATATACAAGACTTTTAGCTTCAAATGATATTGAATTAAATTTGCGTCTTGCCGCTCAAATAAAAACTAATTTTGGTGAAATTACTAAAATTTCTCTTTCTCATTCATCTCGCAAAGGTAAAGCAATACTTGTTTCAGGGAATAATTTTTTTGACCTTTTAAATGTACTTGAATTAACAAAAGATAAAGGTATTGATGTTTACACTCATTCAGGGTTATTAATTTCTCATTCTTTGAAAAAATTTAGGCAATACAATAATTTGGTTGGTCATTACGGAAATTCATCCGAGGATTGTATTGTGGATTTCGCCACTTTCCCCGGATCGATTCTTTTAACAAAAAATTCTCAAAATAATACAGAATTTTTGTATAGAGGGAAAATTTTTTCAAACGATTATAATATTCCTCAGGGGGTTACTGAAATAGCTGATAGTAACTATGCTCCATTATTAGAAGCTGCATTATTATCTAAAGGTTTTTCTAAAGGGAAAATATTGCCTTCTTCTCCTTTGGGGATTGATGAAAATGATTATTATGCATTAATATCTGATATTTCCGATAAGATTATCAATGGTGAAATAGAGCATCTTTATATCATTATCGGCAATACTTTTTCCGAAGCTGAAAAAGAATATTACCGAGTCTTTTTAAATAGTATTGATAAAGATGAGTTTGTTTTATCTTTTTCTTTTGGGGTTGATTCTGATAATGTAAAAGTCATAAATCTTGGGAATTGTAATCCTCTGATAATAGATTTTTTGAGTAAATTCTTAAAATACTCTGTTCCGAATGATAAAATTACTTATATGTTTAGCAGCTGCAGTGCCGCTATTATATCAGGAATAATTTATTTAAAAGGGATTGGGGCAAAAGATGTTTATTTGCCTGCTTGCTCTCCCCGTTTAATAAATCCCTCTGTACTTGCGACTTTTAATAAGGTGTATAAAGTTAATAAAACTACTTACAAATAAAAAAAAGAACCGGCAAATGCCGATTCTTTTTTGTTTTATTATTTTGCAAATTAGTATCTGTAATGAGCGAAAGCTTTGTTTGCTTCTGCCATCTTGTGAGTATCTTCACGTTTTTTGCAAGCTGCTCCGGTTCCGTTAGAAGCATCAATAATTTCATTTGTTAATTTATCAATGAAAGATTTTCCGCCTCTTTTCTTTGCTGATTCAATAATCCAAGATGAAGAAAGAGCAAAACCTCTGTCAGCTTTAACTTCAATAGGTACTTGGTATGTTGAACCACCGATTCTGCGAGCTTTAACTTCTAATAACGGTGTAGCATTTGTCATAGCTTTTTGGAATACTTCAATCGGATCTTCATTAGTTCTTTCTTTAATTCTTTCTAATGTAGCATAGAAGATTCTTTCTGCTAATGATTTTTTACCGCGTCTCATTACTCTGTTGATGAATTTTGATACATCAACGCTGTTATATACCGGATCTGCTAAAGGTATTCTTTTTGCAGGTTTAGAACGTCTTGACATCTCTATTTACCTCCCTTTTTATCTCTTTTAGCACCGTATTTTGATCTTGATTTAGCTCTGTTCGCAACACCTGCAGTATCTAATGTACCACGGATAATGTGATAACGAACACCAGGTAAATCCTTAACACGACCGCCTCTGATCATTACAACAGAGTGTTCCTGTAAGTTGTGACCAATACCCGGTATGTATGAAGTAACTTCAAAACCGTTTGTTAATCTTACTCTGGCAACTTTTCTAAGTGCTGAGTTTGGTTTTTTAGGGGTTGTTGTGTAAACCCTTGTGCATACTCCGCGTCTTTGTGGACAATTCATCAAAGCCGGAGATTTAGTTTTTGATTTTAGCACTTTACGTTCTTGACGAACTAGCTGATTAATGGTTGGCATAATTTCTCCTTTTACCAATTTGTCCTATACTAAAGCCATTGTTGAAATACGTTTGGACGTCACGCTTTCGGCTACTTTGTGTAATTAGCTTAATCTTTTTCAGAGGCTTGAACAAACCTCCCAGCACGAAAATTTCGGCTAATATACTCTTATCAAACATCAAGCATGATTAAAAGTCAATAAGTAATGTGTAAATAGCTTAATATTTTCGTGTATTTTGCAAAAATAAAAGCAAGTTAGAAACTTGCTTGTGAATATATAAATGTTTTAGGGATATATTAATATTTGAGGTAATTATTTATCTTAAAGACATACTTGATAATCGTTCACCGATTTTTCTGTCAATTTTTTTTATCATAGAACGCATTTTCAAATTTTGTTGATTTATGCTAGGATTTTCTTCAAAATTCTTTCTGTATTGTCTGTATAATGCAATTTCACGTTCTTTGATGTCTTTTCTTATTCCTATTTTGTTTTCTTCAATAACTTCTTTTTTGCAGGCGCTGAAGATGACTCCGAATACTAACAGAACAAATATGCTCCATAATGTTTTGTTTAGCGGATATTCTTCAGAAACCATGTTGTTTTCTCCGTTTGGAGTCTGAGTCATAACAGATGAGTTTCTTATGTTTTTAGCTGTAATATAAATTTTTAAACTGTTTCTGCCTGAATTTTCAACTACCAAATTTTCAACATTATCTGTTCCTTTATACAGTGCATTTACTGTGTCCGAGGATTTTATACCTGCCAGGTCTAAAACTATTTCATTATCTGCCAGTGTCTTTTTGGTAACCTTTGTAGTATTGTCTGTTTTAAGAACTATATTGTAACCGTTACCGTTTTTTTCAAGTGTTATTGTATGCAGCATATTTGTCTTTGCGCTAACCGAAAGGCAGGTAAAAATAAATATCGCCAAGAAACTAAAGGTTAAAAATATTTTTTTCATTTTTCCTCCTCCCCTAATTTCCATACTTATACTAAAACTTTTATATTAAAAGAACATCAACCCATGGATTGAAATATCCATGCCTTATTTTTTGCAAAAAAAATACCCTCTCATCATTTGAGAGGGTATTTTCAAATCCTTTATTCTTAGCCTTGAGCCCCGGTGTAGTTTGGCTGGAGCATTTTTGCATCTGCCTGTTCCATCTTCTGACAAGCTTCGTAGTCTTGTTTTGCCATTGTAACCTGAGATTCAAGTCTTTCTTTTTCTGATTGCAATTCTTCTTCTTCCATTTTTAATGGTTCAATTAATGATTCTTGATAATCATCATAGTATGCTTCAATTTGTTGCTTTTGCATTGCAATTTCTGTATCCATACGAGCTTTTGACATTTGATATGCACTATTTGCTTCGTTATATTTTGCATTATATTGTGCTTGCTGTTCTGTTGTCATTGACTTCGCATCAGAACCAAGTCCCAAACTAGGTAATATTTGTTGTAATGCTGAGCTTAACTGCTGTTGTACAGTTAAATTAGCCATTGTATTTTGAGCACTTAATGCATTTAATTCAGCTTTTTTATTTCGTTCAAGGGCTTTTTGTAACCTGTCCATCTGATTATGAACACGTCTTGCGCGGGAAGATATATGCATCAGACGAGCCTGGAGCGATCTGTATCGTGTTCCAGCCATCTGTTTTCCAAATGCGCCTAATAAGAAACCCATGTTTATATCCTTGTGTTTTGTACTCTTACTTATATAAAGTATTATTGTTTTCAAGAATTGCCTTTTTGGGTCTTTTTTGTTAAGAAATGTTACAAGTATTTGTAGTATTTGTATATAATTAGTATATACATAAGGGCTAAAGTGTGAGTATTATTGGTTTTCTGGTTAATATATTGACTTTTTCTGAAACATCATTATTATTTATATGTAGTGTATAAACAAAGAGGTTAGCTATGGGTTCAAGTACAGGTTCATCAATTATTACATCAATAAATTCAGGATTATCAAATACTTTTGCGTATTTATCGTCTTTGTATCCCAAAGATGGGGTTACATACCAAAATATTACCGCAGCAAGAAATGATACGACAAATTATTTAACTCTAAATCAGCCTTTTGCATCTTATTTGCAGAACAATTTTGGGGCAATTGATAAAGACGGTGACGGAAAAATCAGTGCAGATGAAATGAATAAATTTTCTCAGACACTTTCTACTTCCGGTGTAACAAAGAATGAATTAACTCAGCTTGCGTCCAGCGGTGCTTATTCAGCATCTTCTATTTCAAAAATTCTGGATAATTTTGATGAAATAGACAAAAACCATGACGGCAGAGTTACGAATGCTGAAATTGCAGCATATACTTGTGATTGCTCAAAACAGGAAAAAATTGATGAGTATAATTACAAAAAAGCTACTGATTTATCTGTATTCTATGGCAGTGATAGTAATGACAATGTTTCAGAATACAGTATTTTGAGCTATCGTTATAAGAATTATAAGTCATAGTTTGATTACTTTTTTTGCTTGTCTTATATTATGTACTATAGATTTATAAGGATATAGTACATGGATAGTGTTGAAATTATAAGACAGGCGCAAAAAAGCGTTGCAAAACAGTTTGAAGAAATTGAACAAATAAGAGATTATAATCAGGAAAAAGTGTTGGAAGCTTTTTGTGAAAACAAGGTTGCTCCCGAGCATTTTTATACGGTTTCAGGTTATGGTCATGATGATTTAGGCAGAGAGGTTTTAGATAAAGTTTATGCACAGGTTTTTAAGGCTGAAAAAGCTCTGGTGCGTATTCATTTTGCGTCAGGTACCCACACTCTTGCGTGTGCTTTATTTGGAAATCTTAAATATGGCGATAAGCTTTTATCAGTAGCCGGAGCTCCTTATGATACGATGCAGGAAGTTATCGGTACTATGGGTGATGAAGAAACAAAACGTTCTTCCCTTATCGGTAATGGTGTTTTATATGACGAAGTTCCTTTGTTAAACGGAACAGAAGTAGATTTTGAAGGAATTTCCAATAAGGTGGATGAAAATACCACAATGGTTTTAATACAAAGGTCAAAAGGTTATTCAACAAGAAAATCCTTGTCAATTGATGTTATTGAAAAAATTTGCAAAATAGTAAAGGCCAAAAATCCTGATTGTATTTGTTTTGTAGATAATTGTTATGGTGAATTTGTCGAATCAAAAGAACCGTTAGAGGTCGGAGCTGATTTAATCGGCGGATCATTAATAAAAAATCCCGGCGGCGGGATTGTTGAGGCTGGGGGATATATAGCAGGAAAAGCACTGTATGTTGACAGAAGCGCAAACCGACTCACAGCTCCGGGGATTTGTGGAGAAGGCGGAGCAATGTTTAATCAGCACAGGCTGATTTTTCAGGGACTTTTTATGGCCCCGTCAGTTGTTTGTGATGCTGTTAAAGGTGTTATTCTGGCTTCTAAAATTTTTGATGAGATAGGTTACAATTCTTTTCCGAAATTTGATGAAAAGCGTACAGATATTATTCAGAATATTACTTTCGGTAAACCTGAATTACTTGAACAGTTTTGCCGTACGATTCAGGCTTTGTCGCCGATAAATGCGTATGTAACACCTATTCCTGAGTATATTCCGGGTTATGAGGATAAGGTTATTATGGCAGGCGGAACATTTATTGAGGGTTCAACAATTGAGCTGTCTGCTGACGGTCCGATGCGTGAACCTTATGTTGCTTATATGCAGGGTGGTTTGACATATTCTCATGTAAAAATTGCTCTGAAGAAATTTCTTGATAAAATTTGTGGGTAAGTTTATTAATTTATGTTAAATATTGAAAAATAATTCCGTCTTTAATATAATTAGTCTGTATAAGTTTATAAAGAGGTTGATATGGCTGATAAAATTAGTGATAATGTGGGGAAAAAGATAGTAGAAGCATTAAAAATGCAGACTCAGGGAACAGAGCATGCCGATATTAGTCCTGAGGATAGTTTGATGGACAGCGATTTTCAGCCGGAATCCCCAGCTTATTCTGAACCTGCAAGTGATTCGGAAGTTTCTGTTAATAATGTTAATTTAGGTTTTTCTGCTGCGGATCAAAGCTTTTTCAGTTCAGATGCTGATATTGACAGCGCTTTTCAAAACAGTTTAAATCAGAACTTGCCAAAAAGTCAGTTCTCTCAGCCTCAAATTGATTATGAATTACCTTCTAATGTAGCAATTTTAAATCGTTTAATATCAAAATTGCCTGTTGGTGTATCAAAACAGACAGGTGCTTTAATTATCAGTCAGACAATGGAAGCATTGGGAATTTCAATGAATTCTGTAATTCATGAGGCAAAAGAAGTTCAGGATTCTTTAACAAACAGTGCAAGAGAGTGTCAAAAAGCTATTATTGATCATCGTAAACAAATTTCTGAATTGGAATTAAAAGCTCAGCAGTATCAAAAGCAGGCTGTGATGATGAATGATGTAATTAACTTGTTCAATCATGCCTAGTATTTTAAAGTTAAGGGGCTAATTTTAAATTATCTTGTGCTGTAAGAGAATAATTCTCCGATTTCACCCTTAATCATTTCTTCAACGGATTTTAATTCTGTATCAATTTCTTGTAATCTTGTTTGAATTTCAGTTTTTTGTAAGCTGAGTTTTTCTTCAAGAAGTTTGAATTTGTATTGTCTTTCTTGCAGTCTTTTTGCAATAATTGAGTCTGATTCATAATCAGTTCCAACCTGCATCAATTCATTTTGTGATTTTGATGCTTCTGAAATTGCCTTTGTAATAAGCAGCAACTGAAAGGATAAATTGTGCTTTTCCATCCTTAATTGGCGTCTTTGCATTGTTGCTACTAATAAACCCATTTTCTACTACCTTTTTTGATCTAAATTGGAACCTTTTAAGAAATTGTGTTCACTGTTTTCGGCTATAAGCTGTTCCATTTTTTGTAACTGATGCCTGTGGTAATTCAGCCTGTATTGAGCCATTTTCAATTTCTTTTTTATTGTCAGAAAATCTTTTATTCCTTCTACTATCGATTCAGAAAGTGCTTGTATCGGATTCTTTCTGATTATATAGTTTTTTGTGTATAGCAAGAAGTCTAAAAGTCTTCTGAAGTATAGTTCTAAAGATTCTTGAAACATATAATTATTCCTTACACTTTAGACCTACATGTATAGAAAAACATACCAAACTAATTAATTGCTTTTTTCTCTCTTTGTTTGTAACATTTCTTCACATAAGTCTAATATTATTCTACATATTTTATAACGGTCAAATTAAAAAAATCTTTAATATATTCTTTTATCGTTAAATAATTTGTTACATAATTATTAGCAAAAATTTTTTTTTTTAACATTTTTGTAATAGGTGTACATTATGAGGCATAAAATATGAATTTGCAAATTTCTTCATTTAGTAAAAACAATTTTAATATATCAAAAATTAGTTCTAAAGTTTCTTTCGGTGAATATGACGGGGATGATTATTCATATTCTCCTCGTTATATATCTAAGGCAGAATATGATGTTAAAAAAGAGATTATTAATGAAAAGTATAATAACCTGCGGTCATCTTACCTAAAGGATGCCGATGATTTAGAGTTTTCATCTGTAGAAGTTTGGAAACAATTAGATAATATTGAAAAAATGCGAAGTGCTGAATTAAGCAGACTTGCTTCCGAATATGCCGTATAAGTTTTTTACAAAATATCCGCAGGTTTGGGAATTTTGAACAGTGAGTTTGAGGTTTATTTTTGTGCAAAAAATTGTTTCCTGTGAACGGCCTATGAGATTTTATTTGTATGGTTTGTTCTCTTGACAATTAACACTTGTTATACTATTTTTATTGTGAGGGGTGTCAGACACGCCGACTGCGAGGCAGTAAATGACAATTAAATATGGGCATGTGGTACTCTGCCGAACAAAAGCTGACTAAATGTCAGGTTTTGCGAGAGGGGTAGACACGCCGACTGCGTGGTAGTAAATGACAATTAAATATGGGCATGTGGTACTCTGCCGAACAAAAGCTGACTAAATGTCAGGTTTTGTGAGAGGGGTAGACACGCCGACTGCGAGGCAGTAAATGACAATTAAATATGGGCATGTGGTGGAATGGTAGACACGCTAGTCTTAGGAACTAGTGCGAAAGCGTGGGAGTTCGAGTCTCTTCATGCCCAAACTGGAGGGTATAACTTATGTTATGCCCTCTAGTTTTGTGTATTGAGTGAGATGTTTTGTATCAAGGATATCGAGATAAAGTAACGCAAGTTTGACATATTTAGTCGGAAGTTTTTGAAAAATGTCGCAAAAATTTAAACGGCATTTAAATGTCGTTTAAAAGGTGTTTTATTGGTGTTCAAAAATTACATTCTTTCAATATACCAGTTAGACATTCCAAAATGATTGAAATTCCATTGAAGTTCAAAATAAAAATTAAACTCCAAAGAGTTGTCATCTTTGAAGTTCCAAGAGTATTTATTTAATTGTGTTTTGCGATAACTTTCAAATGCATCCTGAATTTCTTTTGCAAATTTTATCCTAAATTCAGAATACGGAATATCCAATTTTTCTTTGGTTAATTTATTTTTCAAAATCATCTTCAAACCCTCTTATATTATCAAGTTCAATATTGTAACGTTTGCCGGTTTTATCAATGCAAGTCGCAAAATCAACAGTTTTATCAGCATATTTGTTTTCCCATAAGCAAATTAGCAAACCAATCTCTTGTGTTTTAAGATTTAAAATCTTTGTCCCGTATAACGCATAATCCTTTTTAATCATATTGTAACCCTTTCAAGCTACAATATTCATCACTCTTTCAGCGGGAAGCATCAACTATATATGTCTAAAATGTATCATTCCGACACAATTATTAAATATTTCAAGCATTTATTATATAATCCAAATATGCCTAAAGAATCAATGCGAGAACAATTTAAGAAAATACTGTATGAAACAAACATCAGAAATTATGACTCTGATGTTATTAATAATGAAAAAATAAACAATCTTTCCAAAACACTAACCGATATAAAACCTCAAAAATTATACAGATACAGAACATATAACAAAAATTCATTAGATGCACTAAAAAATAATTTAATTACATTTTCTAAACCAAGCTCTTTTAATGATCCTTTTGACAGTTTAGTATATATTAATCCTGATAATGTGTTTCAAAATATAATGAACCATTCAGCTAGGCAAGATCTCGCAAAATGGTTAAATATAAATCCAAATATAAAAAATGTAATTCCTGATGAAATGTATAAAAACCTTATTGCCTTAATTGAAGAGCCAATTGAAAATTATCAACTTACAGTAAAGCTATCACAACCAAAATTCAAAATGCTAATAATGTTAATTATACGTAGCGCGTTAGTTTTTCTTAAAAACTATCCTCATATTGCTTGCTTTTCAGAAACTCAATATTCTCCTACTATGTGGGCACATTATGCTGATAGTCATCAAGGATATGTACTTGAATATGATCAAAGTATAGAATGCCATTCTTGTTCTCAATGCAAAAATAAATGCAGGAATGCCCATTATGATTTATTATTACCTGTAATATATTCTAATGAACGATATGACGCTAATAATTTTGTTATTGAATACATTTCGCAAAATTTGTTTGCAAATAATCCCAATGTTTTTGTCCCAAATAATGATAGATTATCTATGCATAAAATTTTAATACACAAATCAAAAGATTGGGAATATGAAAGAGAATGGCGCATGATTTCATTATGTAATACAATCCCGAAAGTTATACAAAAACCTACTGGAATTTATTTGGGTATTAATATGCCCGAAGAAAATAAAAGGATACTGTATGATTTTGCCAAAGTTAATGGAATAAAAGTTTATCAAATGTATATTGAACCAAACACTTTAGAATATAAAATAAATAGTTATGAAATTCTTTGAACTCAATTTAAACGGACTTTAAACACAATTTAAACAGCATTTAAATTTTCAACATCTTTTTCGTGATCAATAAAGAATGCATTCAAAACATCAGCATCATTTTTCAAGTGCTTGATTACCGGCGCAAGATTGTAACATTCTTCAAGCTCCGGTTGATCAGCAACGAAATAATCGATAACAACAGCTGTGTTATAAATATTCTCCGCCCATTTACTCAATTGTTTAAACTCTTTTGGGGTAATATTAAATCCGACTTTTTCCATACGACCTCCTTTAATGTGTCGTATCAATCACTCAAAGTCAGAAATAAATCAAGTTTTTAATATACACTATTTGTAGGTTAATTATTTTTTTTATAATAAGTATAATTCATTTATTATGGCAGGAAAATCAAAAATTGAATGGACAGAGTCAACTTGGAATCCAGTTACAGGTTGTACAAAGATAAGTGAAGGTTGCCAACATTGCTACGCAGAAAGAATGGCAAGACGTTTATGTGCAATGGGACAAGAAAAGTATAAAAACTGTTTTCAAGTAACTACTCATGAAGAATGCCTTGAAGAACCTTTGACTTGGAATAAACCGCAAATTATTTTTGTTTGCTCAATGAGTGATTTGTTTCATAAAGACGTGCCTGATGAATTTATAATTAAAATATTTGAGGTTATGAATAAGGCTTCTTGGCACACATTTCAGGTTTTAACAAAACGTGCAGAACGGCTTGAAAAAATCGCTCCTAAACTTAACTGGACACCTAATATATGGCTCGGCGTAACCGTTGAATCTGACGAGCAAAAAAAACGTATTCCTTACTTAATAAATACACCTGCACATATTAAATACCTTTCAATAGAACCTATGATTACAGAAATAAAAGACTTGTCATTAGAAAATATTAACTGGGTGATTGTGGGTGGTGAAAGTGGACCCGGAGCTCGTCCCATCCAAGAGAACTGGGTAACCTCAATAAGAGATAATTGTATTGAACATGAAATACCATTTTTCTTCAAGCAATGGGGCGGTGTAAATAAGAAAATTGCTGGGTGCACACTTCAGGGTCGGCAATGGAAAGAATTACCCGTTTAAAGTAATGACATTTGTCTTGGCTCCAATTTTGGTTTAATAAAAAACTCTATTGTATCTTCAGGTGCAATTGTTCTAGTACTCTCTTTAACATGATTAAATTTTGCATATTCCCCTTCAAGTTTTATTATGGCTAGTTTTATATGCCTTTCTAAATATGGCGAAGAATCGATAAATTCATCTAATAGCTCTGAATATTTTTTTGTTTGACCTTTATATAATTCCCATATTTTTAGTTTTAACTTTTCCACTTTGCTATCTGAGGTATTTAATAAAACCATTTGATCAGGATTTGGCTGATTAGGACCTAAAAACTCAACATTACCCATATTACAAGAAGCAAAAGCATCTTTCATAATAGAACATCCTTTAATATTTTGCGTTATATGAAATAAATAATAATATGTTTTATTTTGATTTGGAAAAGACATTCTATATTGGTAAGTATATTTTGAAAACATTTTTAAGTTATTTCTATAAAGTTCTACTAAACCTTTTTCTTTTAACTCCTCTTTATAAGATCTAAATTTTTGCCAATCAGTATTTCCATATAATTGATTAATTCCTGCTTCACTAGGTAAATTTGTAATAAATCTATTTAGGTAATTATACATGAAATTTAAGAAAATTTCTGTTCTGGGAATCGACATAATTCTTTTAATGGTATTAAAATCAATATCTATTCCATACGGATCTATCATAAAGAATGTTGGTGCAGGATTTTTTTCTAAATAATCTAAAAATTTATTAATATTATCATTGTATTTTTCTTGAGTAAAAGTTATTTTTGACAAATCTAATTTTTTGTATTCTAATACTTTCTTTAAATTATCTATATTGCTTTTACAATCTTCATTCAAATAAAAATGGCATTTATTATGAATTCTTCTTGATATTGCTGTTTGCTGAGCAATTAGTGGAGAACCATATCCAAATTTATCATTATAATAGTCATAGTATGCGCCACAACCGCTAAATCCATCATAATAATTAATCCGTGAATTTTTTGAACCTAAAATTGTAACCCAAGCATCCAAATATTTATTTAAGACGTTGTGTTTTATTTGAGTTTGTTCAGGATATTCCCAAAAATAAAAATTATAATTATCTATTAGTATTTTTTCAATATGTCCCTTTTTAGGTCCCTTTGTATATCTTATTATTTCATAATTTTTAGTCATTTTAATCCTTTATGATTGTCTTTTATAATCAAAAGCTGCTCTTATAACATTCCAATATTTAGGCAAACTATCTTTTGAATACCCGTTATTTAATGCTATTGTATCAAATAATTCAACTAGTTTCCTATCATTCGATAATACATAATCATCGTATTCAGCTATTTTTTCAATTATTTGTTTTATGCTTGGGCGCTTAATATTAAATTGATATACTTCTACAAGCGGATTATTAACTTTCACTTCATTAACTAATGAAGATTTCCTTGGTGCAGATTCGTCAGCTCTTATATTATTGTCTTTTTTATAGTTATAAATAGTTCTGCAGATAGTCCAATATGATGGTAACTCATGTTCAGAATATCCGTTATTCAAGGCTATTTGATCAAAGAAATAACAAAATTGTCTATCATTATCCATTAAATTTGCATTTAATGTAGCAAGTTTTTCAACAATTTGTCGAGTTGTAGGTTTTGGATCAAACATGCCTTTAAATAAGTGATTATCAATATTATTCATTTTAAAATTATAACATAACATTTGATATGTCTTATTTTTTTAACGTTTTTTAAGTTTGTTAATTGAATTTCTATAATGTAAGAAATTATACTATTTCTCAAATCTTGTAAAAAGATGCTTTATACTCTTAAAATTAAATGCAAATCCTTTTTTCTGTTCATTATTTTCAACAGGTTTGGTTTGTTGAGTTTCTTCTTCAAGTTTTTGTTCGGCTTTTTCTATTCTATATGATACAACAAATTCTCTAATCTCTTGTGCTATTGACGGAATAATTTTATATTGTTTGATAATTTCATCTAAATCTTTATTTAGTAAATCTTCTAAATAAAATATTCCATGATCATATACAACATTTTTTGATCTCAATGGTAAATTTGTATCTCTTAATCGTTGTTGCTTATTACCTTTTAATGGAGTGTAAGGGATATTATTTTCAATTAAAAAGTCTAAAAATTCATCTAATAATCCTGCACCTACACCATTTATATGTTTGATGTTTATTATGTTTGTTCCGACTAAATCTTCAATATAAAATTTCCCTTTTGAATATAGTGCTGACTTTAAATTAGGACTCAAATTGTAATTGTATAATCCTGTTTTAGATAAGTCTTTATTAGCAAAAGGAATACCGTTGGTATTCATTAACTGAATAAGCTCCTCTATTACAAATGGAGCAACATTTTTTTTGTTTTTTAATACTTTAAGGTCAATGTTTCTAATATCTTCTATCTTAAAAATATCAACTTTTTCCAATTCAATTAGTGTTTTATCTCTTAAGTTATAGTCTTTCAAATAAGTGGAAGTTTCTGTAGTTAATTCTTCGATTGCTTCTTCTTCATAATTTTCTATTGCTTCAATGTCATTTTCTACTTCATTTATTTCATATTCAACAATATTATTTTCTTCAATAGTAGGTTTATTATTTTGTTGTTCTTCTAATTGTTGTTCAACTCGCTTTAATGTATTTTGAACTATATTTTCAGTTTCTTCATTTATTTGTGTCTTTGCACTATCTGTTACTGTTTTTGAGGGTTGTGTATCTTTAGTATTTTTTACATTATTGTTTCTTAATTTACCTTTATAATAGAGTTTCACATATTTTTTTAATTTAGCAAGTGCATTTTCTTCATTTTGCCTTATTCTTTCACGAGAAACCCCGAATTTTTGTCCTATAGCTTCAAGTCTGTATGCTTTACCACTTTCGGTTAAACCAAATCTTAATCGAATAACATCTCTTTCTCTTTCTTTTAGTTTTTCAAGTAATTCATCGAGTATGTCGAATTCCATTTGTTTATCAATATCATCTTCAACCTTACTCATATCATAAGAATAAAATCGGTCATTTTCTTTTGGTGTTGCTTTTTCTAAATACCAATCCAAATTAAGACTACATCTTCCCCATTCAAATGCTTTGTCAATTTTTTCTTCGCTAACTCCGACATAATTAGCAATTTCTTTATGTGTTGGTTTATCATTACGCATTTCAATATATTTTAAAATTTTATGGAATAATTCGTTTGCATGAACAGGATAGTGAATTGTCTTTCCAAAATCGCTAATGGTTCGTTGTATACTCTGTTTAATCCAAATAGTCGCATAGGTTGAAAATCTACAATTCATTGAAGCATCAAATTTTTCAGCGGCTTTCATCAAACCCTGATTACCTGCTTGAACTAAATCTAAAAAAGATAATCTCTTCCTTTTTGGATAGTATGATTTTGCTATATTTACTACTAATCTTAAATTGGCATTTATCAATAGGTTTAAAGCACAATATCTACTCCAATTATCTGTTTGCCTGATTCGTTCTGCTATTTCTTTTTCCTCTGATCTTGATAAAAGTGGAATTTTACCAATTGCGTTTAAATACCAATAAATGTTATCTTCAACAAGAAGTTTTTCTCGCATTTCAAATTGTCGAGAAACATCAATACTTCTCATATTTGCAACAAGTTCAATAAAGTTTTTGTTAAAATCTTCTAATTCATTTTCACTTGTTGCCCTTTCATCATATTCATCATCAAAATTATCTGTTGTTTCGTAATCTTCTTCATTAAATTCTTCAAAATCATCACTTGCAACATATTCAACATTTGATGTTTCATCAGTTGTAGTTATTTGTGGTGTCGGTCGTTGCGGTTCTACTTTTGGTTGAACTTGTGGTTTTACTTCTACAATAGGTGCAGGTTCTTGTACTTCTTGTTTTATTTCCGATTTTGTTTTAATAACCGTTTCTATTTGTTCAACAGGTGTTTTTACCTCATTTATAACAAGCTTAGGTTCAGATTTAATTTCTAATTTCTGTTGAACAGTTTTTGGCTGTTCTTCTTTTTTAGGTATTCGTTTACAGTAAACATACTCAATATTAAATGCCTTATTCAATACTTCAAGTTGTTGTTCTGTCAAGAATTGCGGAGTTATACGCAATATATTTATGCTTTCCAAAACATCTTTTTCGCTATCATTTTTATTTATACGGTGTTCTGTGAATACAAAACATAAGTACTTACCAAACTGCATTAAAATAATACTTTGACAAGGTAATTGCTTGTTAATTTCGTATGCAATTTGTTTAATTATGGTATCGGTGCATATACTTGTTTTTAATTTCATTGCGAAATACATATATGCTTGATTAGAAGATTTAACTTGTGCTATATGTTTGTTTCTTAAAATCTTATTCAAATCTTCTGTTGTAAATTGAAACAAGAAATGAAATTGATCCCATTCAGACCAATGTGCCTTAATCTTATTAAGTTGTGGACAAGCCGTTATAAAATCGTTCGGACTGTCTAATCCTGCAAGCCGTCTTTCAGTTGTATATCCAAAACTCTCAAATAAATTAATAGCATCAGATTTTAGGTCAGACTTATAACTACCTAATTTCTTAACTATTTCCTCTGTTGTTGAACATACATCTATTTCCATACTTATATTTGATAACTATTATATTCTGCTTCCGACATTGCAAACTCATTATCTATTGTTTTAACTTCTGAATATGTTAAATCATATTTTTTATACAATAACACATTAATTTGATTTTCTATATTATGAACTAATTGTTGTTTATTATTATTAGTTTCATAATCTTCATTTAATGAGTATGTTAGAATTTTATCAATTAATTCAACCAATTTAGATACAAAATTATCTTCAAATTGAGGTATAGGAAAATTATTTAACATATCTTTATTGAAGTTTATTCCGCCATTATAACTTGCTGATGAGTACTTTTCTTTTATGTAACCAATTGATATATTGCTATTAATTATTGCCATAATTAATTTTAATGTTACAACATTGTCAGATTGTATTACTAATGTAGATTTACAAGGTATATATTCACCTTTTTGATCAAGAAAAGAATGTAATAATGTTAAACCTTTTATGATTAATTTGGGTTTACATACTTTATTTGAATAAGAATTTTTAAATTCATTGAAAAATTCTTGCTTGGCTACAACAGGATATGTGTAATCATCTTTCAAATATTTAATTTTAGAACTAGACCATTTTGAATAAAATTTACCTATTGTACCAGTATTTATTAATTTAAAACAGTCATTTTCATCTATTTCAGAATTATTCAAAGATTTAACCAATGGTTTCAATTTATACGCATCGCTTGTAGCACATGCACTTTGGCATTCACAAAGACTAAAAAGTTTTAATGGTTGTTTTTCTATTTTATTTATTAAATTTAAGTTTTCAGATGCAACAAAATCTAATGTGTAAGGTGGTTTTAAATTACTCATGTCTATTGAATGTTGGTCTTTTACATTTTTTTCTTCGTATTTTTTTACACTAATTTTGTTTACTTTTATTTTGCAAATATTTGTTATTATTGAATCAACAATCGCACTTTCAAAAACATCACGACCTGCAAATAATATGCTTGAAATATTTTTATGTATATTTTTTCGCATAGTTTCTCCGAAAGGTCTTGCTAACCATTTATCTGGAGTTATAAATATCATATTGCCATTACAATTTAAAAAGTCATAACCTTTTTCAAAAAATGCTATATAAATATCCCAATTACCTCTTGTCCACTCAAAATGTTTTACAATATATTCTCTTTCATCTTGTAATCCAACATTCACCATTGTTTCAGAGTCTATATAAGGTGGATTTGCGATAACAATATCAAATTTATCAACATTAAACATCCATTTAGCATTAAACCAGTCAGAATGAGTGTCTTTATCATACGGATTCCAATCTGCTAATGCTTGAGCACTCTCAAGAGTTGCCCCTATTATCACTGATTCTTCCCTAATTTTTTGTCTTAGCATTTTATCTTTATTTTGAATTTCTGTTTTTTTCTTTGAACTATTTGCTCTAAAGTGCATAGCTCGGACTTTTTCCAATTCTTCTCTTAATTGAACTATTGTCGGGAATGTTGAGAATAAATTATTTTGCGGTAAATCTATCAATGTATTAGCCGCAACAAATTTTGTTTCAAGATTTGGTAATGCAAGTATTCCCATATTTGGTTTATTTTTATTCGTTTTTTCATCAACAATAAGAGAAATAAAAAATCTTAATCTTGAAATTTGTGTTGCCATTGGCTGAATATCAACACCGAAAATACAATTTTGAATTAAGTACAATTTTCTTGAATAATCCATTTCATTATCATTAAATTGTTCTTCAATGATTTTTATTGCTTCTTCTCTTGCTTCAACATCATCTATTAAATTGGCTTTTTCAATTTGAGATTCTTTCCATTTTTTGTTATGCGGATCTAATTTAGCCAATACATGAACTAATTTGTGTAATAATCCCATAGGGAAAGCTCCTGAACCACAAGCTGGATCTAAAATCTTTACTTCATTTACTGCTTTTATCAATTCATCAACTTCACTATTTGTAAAAGAATGATTTTCTGAATATGATAAAAGTTCTTTTAATTTTTCATCAATATTATCAATATTCAAATTTTCAACGCTTGTTTTTAAATAGTTAATCAATGATTGTTCGCACATATAATCAACTATTTCACGAGGTGTATAGTATGATCCTGTTGATTTTCTTGCAGTTGTTTTTGTTTCAGGGTTATGTGCCGCAAGTAAATTTTCAAAAACTCTTCCTAAAAGTTCGGGATCTAATGCAATTTCTTCTTCAATCGGGGTTGTTTCATCAATAGTAAACTTATATGAGTTCAGTATTGTAAATAAACCTCTTACTTTTGCATTTTTATAATTATTGTTATCGTCAAAATGAGCAGATAAATCAACTATAATAGGCTCTTCCAAGAAGAAAATATCATCAGAGATTTTTAAGAAATTCTTTGAATCATTATCCGTAAAGCAATCAATGTATTTCCCGTTCCGTTTATCATCAGTGCATTCAAACAAACCGCCGTTTAAGAATGGAATATCTTTAAACATATCAACAACATCTTGAGGGTTGTTTAAATATTTTGCATATCTGAATAAGTTATTTACATCATAACCTGTGTTTTTTCCCTGAAATCTATCTTCTGAACGAAATTCTCGTCTATCCATTGGTTTTGATAAACACCCAAAAAACAGGTTTTGAAGAATAACCTTATAGTACAAATCTCCCTGTTGTTTATATTCAGGTTTTAACAGGTTTAAATAGGTTTGTTTATCAAAAATCCTTTCACTTACCAAACCTTTTTCTTTTATAAACCAGTCAAAGATAATCCTTGTAACCATTCTTATTACAAACATTTTTTGACTTTCATATTTTTTCTTATTGTCATTTTCTATTGATAATACACAAGTATCGAGTGTCCAGAAGAACCAATTTGAAAGCTCAGCATAGAATTTTTTGTTTAGTTCTGAAACACTCAATGCTTTTAACCAAATCTTGTGTAATTCTGCAAAACTATTAACATTAAGGTTTTCAAATGCTATACTTGATAAAATATCAATGTGTGCTCTGTGTGTATTATGAATTTCTATATCTTTAATTAAAACGATTTTTTCTAAAACATCTTTTGTATCATCGGTTTTATTTAATCGTCTGTCAATAATAGCAAAAGTTAATTTATCTGCATATTTAAACAAAATAAAAACAGGCATAGGTCTTTGTTTGTTTATTTCTCTTGCTATATCAGATAATTGTTTTTTAGTGTAATTGTTTCCGCTTAATTCAATAGCAACAAACCAATATGCCTCAATAGCCGTATTATCAACCATATCTGTTGTAATACTTTTTTCATCAGTATTTAGTTCATTGGTTCTTAACTCGAATAAAAATTCCGCATTTTTCCATTCTGAATACAAAACCTTATCTTCATTGAATTCTCGTTGTAAAACAAAATTTTTAAAATCATCTTTTGTAGATAAATCAATTCTTCTTGTTGATTTATAACCTAATGCTTTAAACAAACTAATTGAATTTTCAAATAAATTATCATTTTCAAAATGTAATATTGCGTTTTTTATTTCATTCTTAATCGACATTTGCTTCCTCACTAATTATCAACCAACTAACTAATTCAAAATCATCTCCACATTTTACCTGTTCCTCGCCAGTTGGGATAATTCCGCCACGAGAAAATACACTTGTAACTAGACTTTTTTGATATGATTTTGTAATTTCGCTAACAGATGTTTTTAGGAGTTGGTTATAAATTTCTAACCCATTTTCAACATCTAATTTTTTATTAAATATGTCGCATAATTCTTGATAAGGAACATCTTTACCTAAACAAAGTGTTCTATAAATGTCTAATATGCGTTTACCCTTTTCAAAGGATAGGTACATAGTTCCGTCATTTTTGATATAAACCAAATAATATGGTTGGAATTTATTAACTTTTTTATTGTCCTCAGACGGGTGTTTTTGTTTTAAACAGAAAATAATTCCTGCCGGCATTGTGCAAATATTTTCCAATTTATCAGTAAATTTATTTGGTATTATTGCATTTAAACCTAATGGTAATTGTTCAAGTTTATCGTTTTGGTTTCTTGTATATGACATTAAATCAGTATTGAAATCTTCCATTGAGACATCAGATAATGTAAAATCTTCGCTTGAATCTTCAATATCTTCCAATGGTTCTTCTTCCATGAGTTTTTTAATTTGTTTCTCTCTGAATGACAATTCATTCTTCTCAGCAAACTCTATATTTTGTTCTTTTTCTAAAATGTTATCATCAGTTACAGTTGTATCATTCGCTAATGCCATTCTTGCTTCTACACGAGATTGGAGTTTAATGTAGTGTTCCAAATCCTTTGTCGGCCAGAAACTTATCATTTGAATTTCAGCATTATTACTTCCGATTCTGTCAATACGACCAAATCTCTGAATTAACCTTACAGGATTCCAATGAATATCATAATTAACAACGGTATCACAATCCTGCAAGTTTTGACCTTCTGAAATACAGTCCGTACATATCAAAATGTCAATTTGTTCTTTTGGTGATCTATCGAAATCATCTAATTTTGCTCCGGGAGCAAAATTTTCCAATATTCTATCAAATTTATCTGATCCATAAGTTGTTTTATTGCCATTACCTGTAACAAGAGCAATATTTAAACCTAATGTCTTATGAACATAATCTTCTAATTCTTCATACAAATAATCTGCCGTATCGCTATATGAAGCAAATACTATAAGTTTTTTATTATCTTCTTTAGATTTAGATTCAATTAAACTCTTTAATTCTTGTAGTTTTGCATCTCTGTCAGCGGTTATTGTTAATGTCATTTTATAAATTTTTTCAATTTGTTTTCTGTCTTTTAATAATGCTTCTTTCCATGCTTCGGTATTTAAATCTCTGATATCAAAGACTAATTTTTTACCAACTGTATAATCAATTGGATCTTCTTCATCATCTTCGTATGTATATATTGGTTCATCATTTATATATTCCAAAATGAAATTGTCTTTTGAATTTTCGCATAATTCAATTTGTTTAAGTCTTTGATCTATGTTATTTAAGATATGTTCCAATGACAATGAAAAAGAAGCAATAGAACTTTCTAATCTTTTTAATAATCCTATTTTCATCATTCCGATCAAATAATCTTCTCTGCGTTCTTGTGTCATTGTGGAACGACCTTTTTTATTATATTTTTCTTTGTTCCTTTCAACGAAATTTGTCGGTTTGTATAATGAAAGAGAATATTTTTCTATTTCATCATTAAGTTGTTCATAGGTTGGGAATTCACCTTTTAAGTCGATATCCTTATATATAGACTTAGGTGATTTCCTTTTTGGTATTTTATTCATCAAGTCGTCTGTTTGATAGTAATTTTTGATTTGTTTACGAGAACGAGCAAGTGTTAAACTAGATAAGAAGTTTACAAATTTAGCATCAAATTTTTCTATTAACTTGTCTTTATTTCTATTTTTATCTTTTGCCCACGTTTTATACTTTCCATTTGCATTATCAATTAACTTATTTATATTTGGAATATCCAAATTTTGTGCAAATGCGTGTTCATCATCTAAATCAATAAGTCTTATTTGATTTTTTAAATCTATTAAAGATGTATTAACTGGTGTTGCGGATAATAATAATACTTTCGGTTGTCTTGATCCGTTTTTGATAACATCATTCATTAACTTATCATATCGACTTAATTTTATTATGTTACCATCTTCATCGGTTTTACTTCCGGTTGCATTTCTGAAATTATGAGATTCATCAATGACAACCAAATCAAAATCACCCCAGTCAAATTTTTTATTTTCTTCATTTTCGGAAGTTAAATCTGTATGTGTTTTAAAATGAATTCTCAAACCGTCTTCTTTGAATGGGTTATCAATATTCTTATCTTCGTATCGTTTCCAGTTATTTTCAAGTCTTTTTGGTGCTAAAACCAAAATGTTAGGTCGTTTAGTACAAATATAATATTGAATAACACCTAATGCAGTATAAGTTTTACCTAAACCAACACTATCTGCTAATATACAACCGTTATACATATCTAATTTTTTTACAATTGAATTTACTGCATCTTTTTGGAATTGGAACAATTTATCTTTCCAAAGAATTGTATCAGCAAATTTTTTGTTTGTTTCAACATTTATAAAGTTCTTATCTAATTCTCCGGAAAACATTTCATATAAAGTTTTCATATAAACTAATTCCGGTGCATTTTCTTTATAGAGTGTTTCAATGTACTTTAAAATTTCTCTTTTAGCATCTTCGGTATTATTTTCCCATAAATCATCAAACCATTCTTTTAGTTCATTTATACCCTGCTTACTATCTATAATTGTATTTAATTCATAGTTAGAACATTCATTTATACCAAGACCATTACTTGTGAAATTTGAACTTCCGACAACGGCATCAACAACACGAGAATTGTTTTCTTGCTCTATGTAATACATCTTTCCGTGAATTAGAGTTTTATGATCTTCTTTTTTGGGTGCTGTCCTAATTTGAACATTTGATGATTTTAACCAGTTATAACAATCTTTTGCAGTTGCATTTTGAGTAATGACTTTTTCAAGTGATATATTTTCATCTTGTACCATCTTAAAAACTTTTAGTTTTTTTTCTTTTTTACTTAGATTATCAATAGATGAGGGTTCTCCTAAAATAAAATTAGTATGTGAAACTTTTTTAGTTAATTCTTCTTTTAAATAATTGAATGCATGTATTGTAAAATATGCAGAAACTATGTTTAAATTAGATTTCTTGCCCTCTGCAAAATTGTTATTAATTTTATCTTTAATAAAATCAACTACTTTCTTGTCCGTAGTATTGTCCAAAATAATTGAATTGTCAGCCATTCTAACCCCTTTATTTTTTCATCACTTCTAAACTTTATAGTATCACAAAAATAATAGTTCTATTGTAGTGTAACGATTTTGTGATTTATAGCTACTCATAAATTTGCTAACCAATTGGCAAACAGAGACACTACAGGGTGTCCTGTATCAAAGAAGAATATTCTGGATTCTTCTTGCTCAACATATTCAGATTCTAACTCATCGGCTTTAGATACGTATTCATCCAATGCTTTTTGTTGCTTTTGCAAAGCTAATTTATTATAGTTAACCATATCTCGCAACATTTCTTCTCGTGCTGCATCTCTTTCTAATGCTCTTGCTCGTCTTTCTTCTTTGGTTAATCCGTCATTAGGTTCTGCAAAGACTTTTTCGGTTTTTAATGTGCCTTTTTTTAGTTCTTCAACGACATAATAAAGACCGACAACTTTTAGGCTGACAGACGCACTAATTTCAGAAAATTTTCTTTGACTAAAATAAAGAGCCTCGTCTTTACCATCTAAATATGGTCTGTCCAAAAGAGAATTAAACCATAATATTTGTTTAATCGATAATCTTTTTTCCGAAAGGTACGCAACATAAGAAGATAAATCAAACAGATTTTCTTTAGGAATTTCAGGAAGTTTAATTCCTAATTCTTTTGCTCTTGCCCATATTGCCTTAAATCCAAAACCATCAGCATTCATATTCCAATGAATAAACTGAATATTATCATTTAATTCAATAAATGATTTAAAGTCATACAATAACATTTTTTCAGATTCATCAACGGGATGAGATGGGTAAAATTTATCAATTGAAAAGTTAACTCTCGTTTGCATGTGATCCCTAAAAATTGATATGCAGGATATTCTCGGAGCCGGAGAAAATCCACTATAAAACCCATCACTTGCGTAATGAATGAAAAAACAATTTTCATTCTGTATTAAATTTTGCAATTTCTTATCCATATTTTTATAATACAATATGGGTATGTCAAATTTGGACACAACCTATAATAAAAATTGGTTATTACAAATTGCTATAAAAATCTACAACTTTTTCATCAACAATAATCTTATTGGGATCAAAGTTTATCAGATACAAACCGTTCAGGGTTCTTATTCTGCTCAATGCTACATACATTTGACCTTTTTCAAATATTCTTGCACCATCCACAACCAATTTATCTAAAGACATTCCCTGTGATTTATGTATTGTGATTCCATATGCAAGTTTCAGAGGGAACTGAACTCTTTTTGCTATAAGCGTATTTTTTTTATGGAAATCAAAATTATGTCGTTTAATCTCTGATGTTATACCATTATCAAATTTAACTAAAATGTAATCATTGTCCATTTCTAAAACGTTGCCACAAGAACCATTTATAAGGCATTTTTCAAAATCTAAATTTATAAGTAGCATAACTCTTGCACCTACTTTTAATTCAAGTTCTTTTTCGGCACGACAAAATCTATCAATATCAAATTGGAATTTACCTCTAAATGAATCCTTTGCCTTAAATGTTTTTGTCGGAGCATCTATCTTGGCAAAATTGGTAGCATTATAATTGTATGATTCTTCATTAGTTGAGAAAATATGTAAAATATCGGACAAATCCTCACTATTATCACAGACTCTTGTTCGCAATAATTTTTCATCTTCTTTTGTCATAGCATTTATTCTAATATCCGATAATGCTTTTATTAAATTTTCTTCGTTCTGCCTATAATTTTTTGTAAGTAAAACTGTTTGAAAATCAAACTCTTGCCATAATTCAGATTCAAAACAGTATCCATTTTGTAATTCGGGATTACCATTATCAACAGGTGGTAATTGATAAAAATCTCCAATAAAGATAACTTGTATTCCTCCAAAAGGTTTGTCAATACTTCTTACACTCCGTAAAACTTGGTCTGTATATTCAAATGTTTTGATATCCAACATTGAAACTTCATCAATAGCAAGAATTTTACAATCTCTGATACGTTTTGATATTGAATAATCTCCAAGAATTTTATTAATTCTTTTTTCAACAGATTGATTACAAATCCCAATACCTGCCCAAGAGTGTAGTGTTTGACCTTTTACATTAACTGCGGCAATTCCTGTTGTACTTGTTATAACAATGTCGGGAATAATTTCTTTTAGTTTTTCAAGAATATAACTTTTCCCTGTTCCGGCATGACCTGTAATAAAAACATTTTTGTTTTCAGATAATAATTTCAATGCTTTTGCAATATTTTCATCATCTGATTCTGTCGGTATTACTATATTATTTGAATGTGAGGTATTTTCACTTTCTTCATTTTCAAAATTCGAGTTTCTTTTAGCACGAACGACATCATTTCCTCGGAATTTAGAAACTGTTACTAATTTTTTATCAATAACACCATGGATAAAAGTTATAATATCAGTTAAGGAGTAATCGCTTAAAACCCCAAAATATTTGGAACTTTGAGATTTTTCACCCAAGGTTGATTTACCCTGCAAGACTTTTGATAGCCGTTTTAACCCTATACCGCCGAATTCTTCAACACAGGATATTATATTTTGTTCAATTTCACTATTGTTTAATGCCATAAAATTCCTCTATATCTATCATACCATAAAACATAACCCCTGCTAACAGCAGAGGTATATGTAAAGTTATGAGGTAAAACAAACATTTATTTTAATTATCATATCCGGATGAAATTTTGTCAGGATATGAGGCAAGTTGATAAAAATTAGGCATTTGCTCTGCGTAACGGAGTGCATCCTGTGAACAGTATGCCGATATTTGCATACCAACTCTTGTGCCATCTTTAGTCCAGTACTCAACATGATAAGTATCCATTGCCATAGTTTAGTCTCCTTTTGTTTTCTTATACTTTTATTATAAGTTATACCTGTGTCAGAATTGGACACCCTCAAGGTTATTTTTCAGAAGTTTCAAAAAAGTTTATATTAAGCAACTCACTATCAATGTCACTTAAAGTCCTCTTTGGCTTCCTTTCAGCTATTTTCCTTTTTAATTCTTTTTGTGCTTTCTCTGAAATTGTTTTTAATTCTTCTATTGTTGCAGGAACTTTAGGTAGTGCTTGTTCCGCAATCTGCATAATTGTGTCTTTATCAACACCATATAATTGGGCAATTTCTTCAGGAGATTTTGGAAATCCGCCAAGCCCAAATAATAAGATAATTACATCTCGCTCTTTTGCTGATAAATTTTTAAGTATATCTTTAACTTCTTCTGTCATAATGACCTCCTTTAAAAAATTAGTTTTATATCTTTTTCTTCTGCAACTTTTACAAATTCTTCCCACTCTTTGGGTTGCAAAACTTCTTTGGCAAAAATCGTTGCAGTTTTATTACATTCCTCCGGGGTTAAATTATACGGTTCTGCCAAGATTTTATCGCTTGTATTTTCAATAAAATCAAGCAAAACATTTATTTTATCTTGATTAAAAGCAGATATAGTAAGTAAATATTCGTCCTCTGACAAATACGGATACTTTTCAAAAAACTGATTTTTAGAGTATTTTAAGAACGCATAAAACATTTCAATATTGTCTTTAAAATCGTAAGCCGTATCAGTTTTGCCTAATTTATAAGTCAAATCGGAATGATATTCGCTTTCTTCTATTGCTTTATTGATGATAGAAACAATCGTTTGTTCATCAATTTTTGTATTGGTTGTTTTGATTTGTATGTTAAAAATATTTTGTGTAATAGACATTTATTACTCCTGATTTGTTATTTTTCGGATTGTAATAGTGCAATTTCTTTATTAATTTCAGCAATTTGTTGCTGAATTGTACCATAAGTTGTATAAGTTGATTCTTTTTCTGATATTAGCACTTCTAATTGCTTAGTAGATTTATCAATTATATTTTTATATTCTTCAATTCGTGTTTTAATTATATCGTATTGTTTGTATTGTTTATAGATATTAACATCAAAATTAGGAATTGTATTTTCCATTTCTGCTAATATTGCTTGCAAATTCATTATTAGTGAATTTGATTGCTCTATTTCTTTTTCTAAATTATTTTGCAATTCTTGTTTATTTTCTAATCGAGGTGGAATCATAGAGAGCATTTGTTGTTTGCATTCTAATTCATTTTTAAGTTTTAGAATTTTTTGTTCTTTTGTTTTTTCCATAGTTTTACTCCTTTTTATAACATAATAAAATTTATAATCTAATAACTGCAACACATTTTTTCTTTCCTTTTTGACAACCCTTAATCGGCAGTTTAGTTTTATGGGAATCCAAAAATGCTTGTGGATCATTTAGTATCAGTCGTGGATCTTTATATTCCGGTGGGGTGTATTTATTAATGTATTTTTGTGGGAAATCGTAAAGTGTTCCTAAACTTGTTGCACATAACTCCCCGTAACATGCTTTTGCACTCGGGGAAAAACAAAATAATATAAATACAATTGTCAAAATCAGTTTTTTCATAAATTAATCCTTTATTTACTTGTAATAAAAAAGTCATCATTACAGATAAATGCCGTCAGAGTTCCGTCTGGCTCTTTCCCGCAACCGGTATCAATTCCGATTTTATCCTCTTCTATATACGGTTCATAAAATGCCGTATGTCCGAAAATTATTTTTTGTTTTAAGTTATGTTTTTTATCAATAAAATCATCTCTTATCCATAGCAAATCGTTTTCGTTTTGTTCTTCCAATGATTTGCTTGGATTAATTCCTGCATGAACAAATAAATATTTATCGGTCATATAATAAGGTTTGAGGTTTTTGAAAAAATCACCATGTAACATCAGCATTTCAAGTAAATCACCGTAATTATCCAATGTTTCATTTCCGCCATTCATTAACCAATAATTAATATCTGTTTCGCTTTTTGTTTCAAGCATTTTCAAAACCATTTGTTCATGATTACCTTTTAAAAATATGCAATTTACTTTTTCTGAAAGATCAATAAGCCGTTCAACAACTTCTTTTGAATGTTTGCCTCTGTCAATATAGTCACCAAGAAAAACAACTGTATCTGATTTAACCAAAATCAATTTTTCAAGCAATGAATTTAGCCTGTTAATTTCTCCATGTATATCGCCTATTGCAATCAATCTTTTTTCTTTCATTTGTCATTCCTTAATCATTATTTATTTTCATTTGACTCAACCCTATCGGGGTGTCGCTGTGCTGTTTCTTGTTCAAAAATACTTTTATAAGTTTTGGTATTTCATAATCGGTTTCAGATTCTATGTTTTGGTTTAACTTTAATGCAGATGTAAAATCTTCGTATGCTTGAATAAAGTGTTTAAGTTTGTAATTTGTCAGTCCTCTGTAATAATAAGAATTTGCAGTTTCTTTAAGTACAATACTTTTAGAAAAATCCTTGAGAGCATTTTCATATTCTCCAAGTTCATAATTTGCATTCCCTCTTGTCCAATATAAAAAATCGTCTCCTGAACCTTCAGTCATTTTCAAATAAGTATCAATTCCTTCTATGGCTTGTGCAAATTTGTCTGTATTATATTTGCAATACGCCATTTCCAAATAGAATTCTTCTTCATCCGGTTCAAGTTCAATCAATTTTTCATAATCTGCTAATGCGTTTTCGTATTGTTTCAAATATTTATATCTTGATATTCTCAAACTATAATAATGCGTATCATCAGGTTCAAAAGCAATTGCTTTATCCAAATCCTTTATATCGTCTTTTACCTGTTTTTCGTTAAAGGTACAATCTGCATAACAAGCATCTTTAGTGACCTTACCAGATGCAAAATTTTCAATAGCGTTTTGTCTTTTAAGCATTTCCGCTCTTGCGGCAACTCTTGAAAAATAATTACTTGCACAAGGATTTATTTTTATCGCTTTGTTAAAATATTTCATTGCATCTTTTTTACCCATCTGAATATGAATAAATCCAAGTTCCGTCATTGCATCATCACATTTTGGATCAAGTTCTATTGCTTTTTTGAAATCTTGTACGGCTTTTTCTAACAGCTCCATTTTTTTATACAAAATTCCTCTGCGATAATATGCTCTCGCAAATTCAGGATCAATTTCAATTGAAGAATTAAAATCAGACAAAGCCAAGTCGAATTCTTCAAGTGCCATATAGCTGTTAGCACGGAATAAATATTTGTTTTCTGTGGGCTTTAGCTCTATTCCTTTTGAAAAAGAAATAACTGCATCTTTGTATCTTTCTGCCCAATACTCAAACCTGCCTCTGTCATAGTAAAATGCAGAAGTTTTAGGTTCTATTTCCAATGCCTTATTTATATCAACAATTGAATCTTCATATTTATCCATGTTGCAGTATGACCAACTTCTGTCATAATAATGCTCTGCCTCATCAGGTTCTTTTTCTATTGCATGAGAAAAACTTTCTGCGGCATCATTATATTCGCCAAGATTATATAGTGCATTCCCTTTGAAACTATATGCTTCCGGCAAGTCTTTATTTATCTTTAAAGCCTTATCACAAAAAGAAATAACTTCGTGGTATTTTTCTTTTTCCATATTTTTCTTTGCTTTTGCTAAGTAATCGTACTCGTTCATTATGTTACTCCTTATATTTTTATTATAAAGTTTTTCGATAAATTCCCAAGGTTATCTAAAAACCTTTGTACTATTAGAATAAAATATAACCGTGTCAAAAATGGACATATTTAATTTTTTATGATATAAATTTTTTAAAAAAGGAGTTTTGTATGGCAAGAGGTGATGATATAAAAAAGATTCTGAATCTTGCAAAAGATATGCGGGATTCAACTATGGGTTATTCTATTCAGATGATTCAGGATGAATTGAGAGTTTCGCACAGAACTGCTATGCGTATTAAAGATATTATTTCTGATGTTTTTGAAATTGAAGAAGTACCCAATCCCGATTCAAGAATCAAAAAATGGAGATTAAAGCGGGGAACATTAGACAGAATTACCGCTTTTAGTGCGGATGAAATTGCAACGCTTGAAGATTGCCAAGCGTATATGAAAAGTCAAAACTATACAAACAGGTGCGACTTGCTCCCCGAAATTATACAAAAAATGAAAATTACAACAAACTCAATAGCAATAAATGATAATGTTTCTGATTTGTTGGAGGTTCAGGGGTATGCTGTGCATCAGGCACCGAAAATTAAACTTGACCCTCAAACGATTTCAAAAATTTCAGAAGCACTTTTGGCTCAAAAATATCTGACCTTTAGATATAAAAATAAAAAGGGCGAGGAAAAACTGAGAAAAGTCGCACCTTATGCGGTAATTTATTCAGAATATACATATCTTGTTGCAAAAGATGAAAACGAAGATATTTATAAACACTTCCTTTTATATAAAATGCAAAATACAAGAGTTACAAACGAATATTTTGATAAAGACGAAACATTTAATTTGCAGGAACATTTGGCAAAGGCATTTGGCGCTTTTCAAGATAGAGAACCAATGAAAATAAAGTTGCTGTTTTCAGAAAATGTAAAAGATATTATTGAAAACTACAGCCTGCACCCGAATCAGAAAATTATCCCCAATGACGACGGAACAACAACTGTAACCTTTGAAGCTGGCGGTGCTTATGAAATTTGCTGGTTTTTATTCCGCTGGGGCAAAGATGTTCAAATTCTTGAGCCGCAAGAGTTAAAAGATACTTATAAAAAACTCTTGAGCGAAGTTCTAGAGCAGATGTAATAGTTAAAAATAATAAATAAATTTATACCGAACCCTACAGTGTCCGTTTTTGACACAGTAAGGTTTTATTATGAGAATGTAAAGAGTACAGGAATAGCAAAGGAGTAAAAAATTATGGCAATACATTCTCAAATCAGAGCAGAACAAAGATACGGGCTCAGTGAATTTAATCCGCTGAAAGTTATGAAAGAAATATTAGCAGACCGCTGCGTTCAGGTGGAAGAAAATTTTGAAAAGTTTTCAAGAATTTTTTATGTAAGATACAACAACAAATATCTTAAAGTCGTAACGGACTACAATGTATCATTTGTCAAAACAGTTTTGCCGGATGCAAACGATTTCAATATTCTTGAAAAACTGATTAATAAACTCGCAAATTGCACTGCTATCGCAGCATAGAATATCAAGAGTCCAATAATGACACAATAGCAATTGAAAATAAAAATATAAGGAGGTACAAAATGTCAATGTATGAATTTTATTGTGAATACCGTACAAAAGACGGTCAGAGATGTGGCGAAACAATCTATGCGCGTGACAGCATAGAAGCAAGAGAAATCATTAAGAAACGCCCTGATTTTTCTTATCTTATGGATTCACCAAAGAAAATGAGTTAAGGAGGAGATTATGCCCTTTTGGCTTGTTTGTCTGATTTTGTATTTCGCATTTAGTGATTGTGATTTTTATGACGATTAGCAATTGCGGTTGACAAAATCAGAAAATAATTTAAAATAAAATTACTCATAAAGAGTGTACGAGGGACAAGCCCGTTGACTACACAGCAACCGGGGTAAATGCATATTAATAAAAAAGTGCATTTCCAATAAAACCCTAAGGTGCTAATGCTTGGATGATGAGGACGGATTTTTTTTAGAAACGGTTCATCATCAACGATGAGCCGTTTTCTTTGTCGCCTTTATGAGATGTAGTACACACTAAAACAGGAGACAAGACGATGATTAAATTCATTTCAAAGAGTGAGTTGGACTCTCAAAAATCCGACAACAAAGAAAAACATTATGTAGGCACAATTTACCCGCAAATTTTTTCTAATGATGAGGTGGAAGAATTTAGGGTCGGTATGCAGATGGAAACAGGTATTATCTGGCTTGGTGCGTATTGGCTTGACAGTAATCTTTTCCCGAAAGAAAAATGCCCGATATGCGGAAAAGAAGAAGTTTTAATACCGTATAAAACTGTCGGTTCTGTTCTTTCAGGCTGTCATACCATTAAGTTCTGGTGCTCGAACTGCCACGAAAGATTTGTGACAAATGAGCATATTGAATATTTTAGATTAATTTACAAATATGTTCTTGAACACCGGCATGAATTTTGTGCGGAACAAAAATTAGACAACTGCACATCAGCACCGATAAAAGCAGAATTTATATAACAGATTATTTATAATTTGGATTTTTGACACAGGTATAATTTAAAATAAAAATATAGCAAAAATAAAAAGAAAGGACCACATTATGGTTAAACATACTATTGAATGTCCTAAATGCCATGAGGTATTTCAGGTTGATGAAGCAGGGTACGCTGCCATCGTAAAACAAATTAGAGACAAAGAATTCTCAAAAGAGCTCAAAGAAAGAGAAACTCAATTTGAAAAAGACAAAGAAAGTGCGCTTCAGGTAGTAAAACTTGAAGCAGAAAAGATCTTTCGAGACAAATTGAGCGAAAAAGAAAAAGAAATTGCGGAATTGCTTTCTAAGCTTGAAACGGAGAAATTATCTAAAACTTCTGCCGTAAAAGAAACCGAAGCCGAAAAAGATAAGGAAATTGCCGAGCTTAAAAACAAGTTAGACTCTTTTAATAAAGATAAACAAATTGAAATAAATGAACTTATCAGTAAAAAAGATGCCGAAATTGTCGAAAAGAACAACGAAATTCTTAAACTTCAGGGACAAAAAGATTTGGATGAAAAAGAATTTCAGATAAAAGAACAAAATCTTAAAGAAAAATACGAAGTTCAGTTACAATGCAAAGATGAAGAAATTGCCCGTTATAAAGACTTTAAAGCAAAATTATCTACAAAAATGCTCGGCGAAACTCTTGAACAGCATTGTGAAACATCTTTTAATCAACTTCGTGCAACAGCATTCCAAGGAACATATTTTGAAAAAGATAACGATGCAAAATCCGGCAGTAAAGGGGATTATATCTTTAGGGATTATGATGAAGCCGGAACAGAATATCTTTCAATAATGTTTGAAATGAAAAACGAAGCGGATACAACTTCCACCAAAAAGAAAAATGAGGATTTCTTTAAAGAGTTGGATAAAGACCGCAGAGAAAAGAATTGTGAATATGCCGTACTCGTTTCACTTCTTGAACCTGACAGTGATTTTTATAATACGGGAATAGCAGATGTTTCTTACCGTTATGAAAAAATGTATGTGATAAGACCGCAATTTTTTATTCCAATGATAACGATGTTGAGAAATGCAACACGTCATTCCTTAGATTACAGAAAAGAACTTGCACTTATAAAATCTCAAAATCTTGATGTCGCCAAATTTGAAGATGCATTATATGATTTTAAAGATAAATTTTCTAAAAATTATGAACTTGCCAGCCGTAAATTTAAAACAGCAATAGAAGAAATTGATAAAACAATTTCACATCTTCAAAAAACAAAAGATGCTCTGTTATCTTCAGAAAATAATTTGCGACTCGCAAACAATAAGGCAGAAGACTTGTCTATCAAGCAGTTGACAAAAAACAATCCTACAATGCAGGCAAAATTTGAAGAACTGCAAAATAAAAAGAAAAAATAAATTCAATAATATGGAAAAAGCCTCTGTCCCAGAGGCTTTTATTTTTGAACACTATTTAAACACATTTTAAACAGTTTTTAAATTTCGACATCTTTTTCGTGGTCAATAAAAAATGCGTTCAACACATCCGCATCATTGCGTAAGTGCTTAACTACCGGTGTAAGATTGTAACATTCCTCAATCTCCGGTTGATTGGCAACAAAATAATCAATGACTACGGCAGTATTATAAATATTCTCCGACCACTTACTTAATTGCTTAAACTCCTTTGGAGTGATATTCAATCCGACTTTTTCCATACGACCTCCTTAAACGTGTCGTATTCATCACTCGAAAATTAATATAAGTCAAATACAACAATAATTAACATCTAAAATATGAATAATATATCTTTCAAAATCTTGGTTGTATCGTTTACCTGTAATGAGTTTTGAGATATAACTCTCGGTTAGGTTTAATCTTTTGGCAAGCATTTTTTGCGGCATATTTTTCTGCAGCATTTTGAACCTTATCATTCTTTCCCTACGGTACAAAAAATGACTTCCGCCATCTTTCATATTATTAGGACTTTTGGACATTTTTTGTTCAAGCAGTTCGATTTGTTTCCTAAGTTCTTTACGCATAAAAACTCCTTAAAATTAACGGATAAACATTGGGGTACACACATTTTAACTCGCTTTGCGAAAACATCAAGTCCTGATTCACTTCCGACTATGTGTCCGAATGATACAAAGTTAGTCGGAAACAGTTCCATTCTTCCGTGTTCAGAGTGATGAATGTTAGTACGATGAACGAAGAAAAATATATTACACTCAAAGAATTAGCAGATCTCAAAGGTGTAAGTACCCGAGCAATAAGACTTTCTCGGAGCAAATATATTACTAGAGAGATAACAGTCAAAGGCGGAAAGAGTTTTGAGATTCTATTATCAAGTATTGAGCCGGAGCTTCAGGAAAAATATTATTCTAAAATTGTTCCGAGTTATGCTGAAAAGCGACTTCCTGTGCCAACGGATTTCCACAAACCAGATAAGGCAAAAAATATTGCACTTGCGCGTTTGGATTTATTGAATCTCTGGAAACAAGAACGCAAAAATCAGCAGAATAAAACACAATTTGATAAGGATTTTTTAGGTGCATATAACGCTCAGGTTTTGTATCCGGAGATTTATACAAAACTTGGAAATGTTTCAATTGGCACACTCCAAAGGTGGAAACGGATTTTAGGAAATAGCAATAATTATGAACTTTTAATTCCAAATTACCATTATGAAGATTATTCAAGAACCTGTCTGACTGAACATGAAAAGCAAATATTTTTGAAACTGCTTTTACACCCAAATAAATTCAGTATCGGAAAAGCGATATCTTTAACCCAATATGTTCTAAAAACTCAAGGTGCGGAATATATTCCTGCTCCGCCAACTTTTAGAAAATTTGCGAACTGGTATAAATCAAATTATTTTGACAAATGGACACTCTTGCGTGACGGCGAAAAAGCTCTAAAAGAAGATGTTATTCCGCATATAAAAAGAGATATTTCAAAAATTGAAGTCGGAGAAGTTCTGGTTGCTGACGGGAAAAGATTAAATTTCCAAGTAATAAATCCGTTTACGGGCAAACCCTGCAGAGCTACCTTAATTGGATTTTTAGACTGGAAATCAACAGCACTGGTCGGGTATGAAATAATGATTGAAGAAAATACGCAGAATATTGCATCGGCATTAAGAAATGCCATTCTAAATTTAGGTAAAATACCAAAGTTCGTATATCTAGATAATGGCAGAGCTTTCAAAAGCAAATATTTTATTGGAAGTGCAAAATTTGACGAAATTGGTTTAAAAGGAATTTATGAAAAACTAGGTATAACAACAGTTTTTGCAAATCCGTATAACGCCAGAGCAAAAGTTATTGAAAGATTTTTCTTGGAAATGCAGGAAAGTTTTGAAAAACTGTTGCCGAGTTATATCGGAACAAGTATAGAAAATAAGCCGGCAAGACTCCGTAGGAATGAAAAATTCCACAGTGAAACACACCAAGAACTCGTTCCTACAATTCAACAAACAATACAGATGATAAACAGCTGGCTTGAGTATAAAAATTCTCTGCCATGTCCGAATGATAAATCAAAAACTATTCAGGAAATGCTGAATAGCATTGAAAAACAAGAAATAAACCTGCGAGAACTGGATGATTTAATGCTGGCACAGGAAGTCAAAACTATAACAAGTCAGGGAATAAGGTTCTTAAAATCTGATTATTACAACGATGCTCTTTATGGTTTGAGGCAGAAAGTTATAATAAAATACAGCCTGTTTGATTTGAGCTATATCAATGTTTATACAATTACCGGAAAATTTTTATGTCGGGCAGACAGGATTACCCTAACACATCCGCTTGCACATTACACAGGCGAAGTTAAGGATATTGAAGATTATAAGCAGAAAATCCAAAAGCAAAAACAGCTTAAGAATAAGACAATAAAAGCTTGTAAAGAGTTTTTGAATATTGAAGATTTGGAAATTTTAGAATGTCAAATGGATAAAAACGAAGAGACACTTTTACCCACGCCTATAATTACTAAAATTGAGATTAAAAAGGCAAAGCCGGAAAAATATAACCCTGCTATTAAACCATTATTCAAGACTAGTCATGAAAGATATGAATATCTGATGGAGCACGGTTGCACCTGTAATAATGACAGGATTTGGCTTACGGCATATAAAGAATCAAAGGAGTTTAAAGAATATGAAACCAAAATTTGTACTGACTAAAAATGTAAAAGGATTTATTAACCTTATCCATAACCTAAAAAATAAACCGGAAAATATTACAAAAATCGGATTGGTTTATGGCAATGCAGGACTTGGTAAAACAAAAACGGCATTATACTTATCCATCCAATATGATGCAATTTATGTCAGAGCAACAAACTCTATGAGTCCAAAATGGCTATTGGAAGAAATCGCCAAAGAACTTGATGAAATACCAAGATTTTATACTGCGGATATTTTCAGGCAATGCGTTAATGCACTCAAATCAAATCCGCAGATTATAATAGTTGATGAAATTGATTATCTGCTAAAAGATTTTCGGGCAATAGAAACCCTGCGAGATTTACACGATGAAACTGGTATTCCGATAATTTTGGTTGGGATGCTGCTTGCAAAACACAAGCTTAAAAAGCACGCGCACCTGTTTGACAGAATTTCTGAAATATACAAATTTAACGATTTTGAATATTCAGATATTAAGCAGATTGCAGAAGAAATCTCGGAAGTTGAAATTACAAAAGATGCGGTACATTTAATCTATAACAAAGCCAAAAGCTTTCGGCAAATTGTAAATACAATTGATGCTTTTGAAAAAGTAGTGCAGGCAAACGGATTAACACAAATTAATGAAAATATAGCTCAGGAGGTGTTAGGTGGATAAAATTTTGAAAGTTGCAAAAAGATTAAAAACATTTACTCTTGAAGATATTGTTATGTTCAGCGAAATTGATGCGGAAACCATCGGAAAATTTTTGAGAGAATCGGAGAATATAAAGCCTGTTGGAAACAAATTTGAATATGTTGAAACATTGAAAGCAGAAGATAAATTCAGGATTATTGATAAAAATATTCCGTGCAAAAATTCAGGTATTACGGTTATTTCCGCTTGTGAAATGTTTTTAGAAATAAAACAGAAAACTATTACAGAAACATCATTTCAAACTTATAAAACTTTCGTCTACGCACAAATTATTCCATATTTTAAAAAGTTTCGTCTAAAGGACGTTACGGTTCAAGATGTTCAAGAATTTAAAACATTTATGCAAACAAATAAAATATCTGAACGACGGATAAAGAATATTCTTGCACTTTTAAATCAGATAATTAAACATTTTCAAAATGAAGGATATATAGATAAAACCTGTATTTTTGAAGTAAAAAGAATAGCAGATATTCCGAAACGACAAATTCAAATTCTGACTCAGGAACAGTTAGCGCAACTTTTTAAAATTACAAACAAAAAATATCCTTATCTTACTCCGATTATTAAAAATTTGATTACATTAAAACAGCCTTTGAACATCATTTTAACGGGTAGTGAACAACAGAAGAAATCTCAGAAACGAAAAATCAGAAAAGATTTTTATAAGATAAAACAAGAACTGGGCTTAACTAATTATATGTTTGATGATTTAAGGTTTATCAATCTTGACAATTAGATAAAAATAATATATTATTAGGTAACATTAGGTCTAATTGGGTATAAATATGTTAGAAAATATTGATATTAAAATAAATAACCAAATGCTTTCAATAATCTCTGAAATCGATGAGTTCAAAGGTTCCTGGAAGCTATTAGGCAAAATGGCTCCGGAAAAATTAAGAGCTTTAAAAAAAGTTGCAACAATTGAAAGTGTAGGTTCTTCAAACCGAATTGAAGGTAATAAGCTTTCAGATAAACAGGTAGAAGAATTATTATCCAGAATAAAAAAGCAATCTTTTGCAAATCGTGATGAAGAAGAAGTTGCAGGATACGCAAAACTTGCTGATACAATTTTTGAGGATTGGGAAGTTATTCCGTTATCTGAAAATTATATAAAACAATTACATAAAATCTTGCTTGAATACTCTTCAAAAGATGAAAAACACAAAGGCGAATATAAAAAAGTTTCTAATGCAGTTGCCGCTTATGATAGTGAGGGCAAAGAACTTGGTGTCGTTTTTGAAACAGCAACTCCTTTTGAAACACCATTAAAAATGCAAGAACTTGTTGAGTGGACTAACAAGAATTTGTCAGATAGATATTATCATCCGTTAATTGTTATCGGAATCTTTGTTGTTAATTTTCTTGCAATTCACCCTTTCCAAGACGGAAACGGCAGATTATCAAGAGCATTAACAAACCTTTTACTGCTAAAATCCGGCTACGTTTATGTTCCTTACAGTTCAACTGAATCTATAATCGAAGATAATAAAGAAGGATACTATAGAGCTTTAAGACAAACTCAAACAACTTTAAACGGTTTAAAAGATTCTGATTACGAACCTTGGCTGATGTTTTTCCTAAAAACATTGCAAAAGCAAAAAATCAGACTTGAATATAAAATTGAACATGCAAATACTTCCGTTCATACAAATTTGGATTTGCCGGAGATTTCTGCAAGAATTATGGAAGTATTTGAAACAAAAGACAGGGCAACAATCTCTGAACTATCTGAATTAACAAATACAAATATAAATACAATTAAAAAGCATTTAGCAAATTTGGTTGAAAATAATTACCTAACAAAACACGGCAAAACCCGTGGTGCTTGGTATACGAAAAGTACAGGAGACTTAAGTATTGAATAAAGTAAAAGAATTCTTTATAAATTATTTAGATATTATAAAAACATTTTCAGGCGGGGCTTCAGTATTATTCGGAGCGTTTCTAAATATAGATTGGACAAAACATTGGTTATGTGATGGTAATGTTTCTGTCGGGATTAAAACTTTGTTCTGCGAATATGCCATATATTGGTTTTTATTTTTCTCTATAGCATTATTTATTATAAGTATTGTAGAACAAGTTAAAGGTGGCTCATATGCTAAGGTAAAGCAAGAATTAAACCTGAATAGAAAAAAGTTGGAGTTATTAGACGATAATTTAAAAGATATTCTTATTGGTCAATTAATTGCATTTGGTAGAAATGAGTTAAAATTTGGTAACGAAAATTTAAATAAAGAAAGATTAACCCTATATTGGGTAGACCCAGAAGAAACGGAAACAAAGTGGCTATATCAACTTGCAAGATTTTCAAGTGATCCTACATATGAAAAGAGTAAAAGTAAAAAATATTCTATTAATAAAGGTTGTATAGGTCAAGCGTACAGGCATGATTGGTGTTTTGATCCAAATGTAACAGATGGAGTATCAAAAACCAAGTACAATTATTCTGACGAAGAGTTAAGCTTGATTAACATGAAATCGCATACATACGCAGCTTGTAAAATAAAAGATAGTGAAAATAAAATATATGGAGTTTTGGTTGCGGAGCATATTGATAAAAATGCTTGGGAGGAAGAAATTATAAAATCTAAACTTCAATTACAATCTGAAAGATTAGCAAAAATGTTAAAAATTTTGAATGTATATATTAAAAACAGATATAAAGATAATAACGAAGGAGGTACACAATGGTAACAATTCATGTTCCTCAATATAATGATAATTTAATAAATATTGTTGCTTATATTTTAAAAAATTATCCTAATAAAAAAGATTTATCTAAAGCAAGAGTCACAAAAATGGTTTATCTAGTAGATTGGAGAGCTGCTTTTGATTTAGGTTCTCAAGCAACAGATATTCAATGGTATTTTGATAATTATGGCCCATTTGTTTATACAATTAATGACATGGTTGAAGAAATGTCCATATTTGAAAAAATCAGAACCAATAATTTTTATGGTAGTGATAAAACTATTTATAAATTAGTCGATCAAGATTATATAATAAATTTGAGTGATGAATTAATAAAAATAATTGATACTGTTATCGAAAAAACAAAAAATATGTCTTGGACAAATTTTATCAATTTTATTTATTCAACATATCCAATAGTAACATCCAATAGATATACTCATCTTAATTTAGTTGAAAAAGCCCAGCAGTATAAGATTGAATTAGAAAAAGAAGCAATAAACTAATATGAAACTTGACTGAAATTGATACATTTTAAAGTTAATTTTAGTTGTTTTGTAATGTGTTTTATGAGCTAATTTTACTGTTATTCAAATGCCATAAACACTTCCGGCTTGTTTCCGACTTGAAAATTTGGCATTTCAAAAGGGACTTTTGTGTCCTAACTTTGTCATCGTTATAATATAGAGTGTGTTTGAGTTTTAGCGATTTGCACGGATTTATACCGGACATTCTGAGGACAAAAAGTGAAAGAAAAGGGACATTTCGTCCAATTTCAGTCAATTCGTATAAATCCGCTAAAACCTAAACGTGTTCGCCAACACAGGCTAATTAATTACAATTCAAATGTCCTAAATAAACCCCATGAGACGAGAAGCGCCGATTTGGAGTTCGAGCAAGCCGAGCAGAGCCACGAGCGAAGCGAGAGACAGACAATTATGTCAGTAATGAATATTCTGACTAATTGGAGGCGGTGGCGTTTAATGCGAGGCGCAGCATTTTTAGGAATGCCGTTTATGGAGAGCAGGTCAAGACAGTCTCTTCATGCTCACCATATTAAAAAGAGGTCAATAAAACCTCTTTTTTATTGCTATTATTAGTTTGTACGAGTTTAAAAATATTTTCAATTGGTGCAAAAAATTGCACCCTACAAACTACTCTTTCCCAATTTTTCTTCAATAGACCGATTATTAATCGGTCTGTTTTGATATTAATTACGACATTTTAGTATTTTATGTGTTTATAATTTACAAGTTTTATGAGTTTACCGGTACTATCGTGTATAAAATCGTTTACATAGCTTTTATCTGGTGATGTCAAAGACCTAAAATCATCAATTACATGCTTTAAACCGTTTTCAATTTTAGTACAGGTTCTTCTCACATATTGCTGATATTTGTCTTTGTAGTTTTCAATACAGCCTTCTTCTCCTGCTGTTTTGTAATAATCCTTGTGCTGATGAGATGTTACTATTCCGAACATATTAAAATCTTTTGCATCAATATCTCTTTTAAATTCATCATATTCAACTTTGCGAAACAGAACATTATTATCATAATAATGTTCTGTAACCATATTGTTATTCCTTTTATATATTTGAGTATAATTCCCGAACGCTATATTATTTGTTATTGTATTCACTGTATTCTTTTGCTTCTTTATGCCATTCTTCTTCTGTTATACTGAATGCGTGACTCCAAAATTTTTCGAGTGCATAATTTTCACGTTCTTCTTTGTGAAGTATATGAACAACTACATCTCCGTAATCAAGTAAATTCCAACGATTTTTTGTATCGTTTTCATTTCTTAAAGGTAATCTTGAAAAATTATTTTTTACTTTTTCTTTGACTGTTTCCATCAGAGCTTTTACCTGCGGAGTTGAATCCCCTGTTGCAATAACAAAGAAATCTGCAAGCGATGAAACATGACTGATGTTTAGTATAGTAATATCTTTTGCAAGTTTATCGTCTAAAAATTGTGCAATAATGCATGCAAATTTGTGAGAATTAATTTCTTTTTCTTCCAACTTGATTTACCTCTACTCAATCATATCAACTCTTTTTTTGTGACGTCCGCCTTCAAAACCTGTTTTAAGCCATACATCAACGATATCAAGAGCAAGGTGTTCTCCAATAACTCTTGAACCGAGACATAATACATTTGCATTATTGTGGGCGCGTGAAACTCTTGCGCTGTATGTATCTCCACATAATGCTGCTCTTATACCGTGAACTTTGTTTGCAACAATTGACATTCCGATACCTGTTCCACAAATCAAAATTCCCCTATTTGCTTCGCCGGAAATAACTTTTTCTGCTACATCCCTTGCTATTGTCGGATAATCACAAGATTCAGGGGTATAAGTCCCTAAATCGATATATTCAATATTTTTGAATTTTAAAAAATCAATAACTGCTTCTTTATAATGAAAACCTGCATGGTCTGAACCGATTGCAACTTTTACGTTATCCATATAAATACTCCTTTCTTTACCCATTAAATTTTACCTAATTTTCCATTAAATGTAAATAGCTTTAATATTTCATGAATTGAATTTGGTATTGAAAAAATGTTGTGTTCTTGTTAGAATCTATCTGCTAAAAACAGAAAAGAGGGATAGAAATGAATAAGCGAGTATTGTTATGTATTATGGATGGCTGGGGAATTTCTCACGGAAGTGAAAAATTTGATGCTACGAAGTTGGCAAATCCTGTCCATGTAAATAAGCTTGAAAAAGAAGAAAAATTTATACAAATAAAAGCTGATGGTGAAAATGTCGGTTTGCCTTCAGGTCAAATGGGAAACAGTGAAGTCGGTCATCTTAATTTGGGTGCCGGCAGAATCGTATATCAAGATTTGTCAAAAATAAATAACGCAATAAAAGATGGTTCATTTTTCAAAAATGAACGTTTCTTAAATGCTATTGAACATGTAAAAAAGAATGGCTCTGCTCTGCATATATACGGTTTGGTTTCAACCGGCGGGGTTCATTCTTCATTGGATCATTTGCTTGCATTGATTAAACTTGCATCAGATAACGGACTTTCAAAAGTTTATGTTCATGCTTTTCTTGACGGCAGAGATACTCCGCCGGCAAGTGCTTGTGAGTATTTGCAAATTGTTGAGGATGAACTGGCTAAATATAATTTGCCAAAGATTGCAACAGTTATTGGCAGATACTATATAATGGACAGAGATAACCGCTGGGAAAGAGTTGAAAAAGGTTATAATGCCCTGTTGTTAGGTGAAGGTAATAAGGCAGCCTCTGCTGTAGAAGGAGTTAAAAAATCTTATGAAGAAGGAATCACAGACGAATTCGTACTCCCTATCGTTGTCGGAGGGGATGAATCAAGAATACACGATAACGATGCAATCATATTCTTTAATTACCGTCCGGACAGAGCAAGAGAAATCTCAAAGGCAATTAACTTTGCTGATTTTACCGGATTTAACAGAAGAAAAGTCTTGAAAAATATTTTATATACCACAATGACAAGTTATGATGCAACCTTCACTTTTCCGGTTGCGTTTCCAAAGGAAAAGCTTGTTAACATCCTTGGGGATGTGTTGGAAGCAAATGGTATAAATCAATTTAGAACAGCAGAAACTGAAAAATATGCCCATGTTACATTCTTCTTTAACGGTGGTATAGATGAACCTCAGCCTCATGAATCAAGAGTTCTTGTTCCTTCGCCAAAGGTTGCAACTTATGATATGCAGCCTGAAATGAGTGCTCCTGAGGTATGCGAGAATGTTTTAAAGGCAATAAATGATGATAAGTATCAGTTTATATTAGTAAACTTTGCAAATCCTGATATGGTTGGGCATACAGGTGTAGTTGAGGCTGCAACAAAGGCTTGTCATGTTGTTGATGAGTGTGTTGGTAAAATTGCCGATGAATGTAAGAAAAAAGGTGTTGTAATGCTATTAACAGCAGACCATGGTAATTCTGAAACAATGGTTAATGAGCAAACAGGGAAACCGCATACTGCTCACACTACAAATCCTGTGCCGTTTGTTTTGATAAATGCACCTGAAAATGTGCAGCTGCGTGAAGGCGGAGCTTTGTGCGATGTTGCGCCTACTGTATTGCAGCTCCTTGGCATTGAACAACCTCAGGAAATGACGGGTAAATCATTAATAAAATAGGTAAAAATGGGAAAAGTTGACGATTTAAATATTGATTTTTCATTTAAAAAGAATAATGTAGATGAGTTATTCTTTAATTTGAGCGAAAACCCTGACGGGTTTAAAAATAAGGATTTTCGCTATACATTGAGTATGATATATCAGATTGTTGAAGATGAATTTGCCGGTGTTTTTTTAAGTCCGAATACCCCGACTAGAAACACGAATTTTCACCTTATCAATAAAAATGGTCAATTATCCTTTTTTGTCACTCCTACGAATAATTTTGAATATTATTTAAAATCAAAGGGTTCTTTATTTCGCATAAGACCGGAGGAATTAAATGGTGTCAGAGGTTATTTTTTAAGCTGGGATCTTGTAATGGATTATTTTGGCGGTTTTGGGAATGTTGTTGATTTTGAGGCATTAACTCCGTCATTTATTTATTTCAACAAGCTTACTTATTTTGTAATGAAACTAATCGAAAAATTGTACTTTATTCCGACCGTCAAAAAACATGGCAATTTTTTCCGTATAATTTATGAACCTATCGTAAATAATCAACATATGGCAAGAATTATCAATCTGTTTGAAGAATGTATGCCGGATGATTTATTTATTATGGGTGAAAAGCCAAAGAATTTTGTTTATGAGTTTATATACACATATTTGAATTATGTTGTTTATAAATTTCTTGGGATTAAAATGTTTCGTTTTAAGGATGTTCAGTCCGGTTCATATTTGCTTAAAGATCTTGAGCGTAAATGCAGTTTAAAGGGCAAGGATTTATCTGAAAGTTTCACTAATTGGTTTGATGAATTATATCTTGGTAAATATGATGTAATACCTTTGTTAAAAATTGAAAAGCAGACTGACGAAATCTTTAGGTTAAAAGTATATATAAAAGACAGAAAAACTGATGAAATTGTCCCTGTTGATAAATTGTATTCTGATGAAAATGTCTTTGGTGCTAAGGCTAATGATATTTCAAGAATTGTTGAAAAGCAGTTAAATTATGCTTTGCGATATATGCCTGAATTGGAAGATTTGTTTGAAGATGAAGACAAATTGTATTTGGATTTTAATCTTAATGAAGTATATCAAATTATTACCAAAACCGCATATTATCTTCAAAAAGCTCAGATTGAAGTTATTTTACCTGACGAATTAACAAATATTGTTATTCCTCGTGCATCAATTAATGCAAAAGTGAAAGATGCAAGATCAGGTGATTTATTAGATTTAATAAACAGTAATTCTTCAGGAAAATTATCACTTGATGATATTCTTGAATTTTCTTATGAAATTGCTATTGGCAGTGAAAAATTATCACTTGAAGAATTTAAAAAGCTTACTGCTGAAAATAACGGTTTAATAAAGTTTAAAAACAAATATGTTCTTATTGATCAGGATGAATCTAAAAAGATATTTGAGCAAATTGCCAAAACTAATCTTAAATCTATGTCAAGAATGGAGCTTATTCATGCTTCACTTTCAAAACAGTATGATCAGTATGATTTTGATTATGATGCTGCGTTTGCAAGAGTGTTAGCTGATTTTACAAAACCTGTTGATATTACATTACCAAAGAATTTGAACGGCGAATTAAGACCGTATCAGCAAATTGGTTTAAAATGGCTATGGACCAATATTGCCAAAGGTTTTGGTGTATGTATGGCTGATGATATGGGATTAGGTAAAACAATTCAGGTAATAAGCTTAATTCTAAAAATGAAAGAAGAAAAGAAATTAAAGAAGCCTGTATTAGTTATTTGTCCTACAACATTAATGGGCAACTGGATGAAGGAACTCCAAATGTTTGCTCCCGGACTTGATGCTGTTATATACCATGGAACAGACAGGGTTCTTGATGTAAAACATGATGTTATTTTAACTACTTATGCAATTATGCGTATTGATGTTGAAGAACTCAAAAAACAAAGTTGGGGTGTTATTATTGTTGATGAAGCTCAAAATATTAAAAACCCTGATACTGCACAGACTTTGGCGATAAAAATGCTTAAATCTGATGTAAAAGTTGCAATGACCGGTACACCTGTTGAAAACAGGTTAACAGAATTGTGGAGTATATTTGACTTTATTAATAAAGGTTATTTAGGTTCATTAAGGGAATTTCAAAAAAGTTATGCGATTCCTATTGAACGTTTTAAAGAAACTTCGCGTGCAGGTAAATTAAAAATGTCAATTTCTCCGTTTGTTTTAAGGCGTCTTAAAACTGACAAAAATGTAATATCAGATTTACCTGAAAAGATGGTCTTGAACGAATACTGCTACTTGTCAAAACCTCAGGCTGTATTGTATGAAAAAACTCTTAACGAAATGATGGAAAAAATCAGCGGATTTACCGGTGTTAACAGACGCGGTAATATATTCAAACTCATTACTGCATTAAAGCAAATATGCAACCATCCTTATCAGTTCTTAAAAACCGGCGAGATGGGTGTTGAACAGTCAGGTAAAGCTGCTAAATGTCTTGATTTGGTACAGAGCATTCTTGACAGGGGTGAAAAAACATTGATATTTACTCAGTATAAGGAAATGGGTGATATTTTATGCAAGATGATTGCTCAAGAGTGTAATACAGAGCCGTTATTCTTCCATGGCAGTTTAACTGTATTCCAGCGAGAAGAATTAATTGAACGATTCCAAAATAATGATGACGCTAAAGTTATGATACTTTCACTTAAAGCAGGCGGAACAGGTTTAAATCTTACTAAAGCAACAAATGTAATTCATTATGACCTTTGGTGGAATCCTGCTGTTGAGGATCAGGCGACTGACAGAACATATCGTATTGGGCAGGACAAGAATGTAATGGTGCACAGAATGATTACTCTGGGCACTTTTGAGGAAAAAATAGACGAAATGCTCAAATCCAAAAAAGAACTTGCGGATATGGCCGTTTATGAAGGTGAAAAGATTATAACAGAACTTACGGACGAAGAAATTTACGAAATCTTTACTTTGTCAGCATAGTTTATGCTTTTTTCTTGAAGTTAATGTTCATTCCGTTTCTGTCTGAACTGTTTGAATTTATATTATTTGTATTGTTATTTGTATTTAAGCTGTTGGTATTATTTTGTGCAATGCTGTTTGTAACACCGTTATTTGTATTCTTGTTGTTGAATCCTTGTGTTCTTTGGTTGTTGTTTGCTTTACCGAGTGAAGCTGCTGCATTTTGAATATTCATGCCGGTGTTTGCTTTTGTTGAACCAACGCTTGCCGATACAGTTGCTGTATTTTTGCTGTTGCTTACAGCATCAATACTTGCCGCAAAGGTGTTTCTGGCTTCTTGTGTTACTCTTTGAGCAGCTTTATTTTGTGCGGTAGTTTGAGTAGCAAGGGTTTTCCCTTGTGTTTTAAATGTTTTTCCTTGTATGTCAGTTCTTCTGTTTATGCCTGCTGCAAGGTTAACTTTACCTCTTGTATTTCCTGCTGCTTCGCCTGTATCCGATGAAAATCTTTGTACTGTTCCTGAAACTGCTGATGTCACCGAACCTGCAGCCGCTGTTATATCACCATAAGTGTGCATTGCTGCACCTAAGGCAGCTGTGTAAGGATTCTTTTCAAGTGCTTGACCTGTTGTTGAAACAGCTTGCCCCATTGCTGTACTAAGCTGACCTATTTGTCCTGCTTTTTCAGCAATCCCTGTGGTTTTGCCGGATGTTGTTTGGGCTTGCGAAATGTTGCTTGAAGCTATGTTCATGGACATATTATTCGCTTTACTTAACTGTGCTGTTTCTCTTTGATATGCACTGTTTGTTTTTATATTGTTTTTATACTGTTTGTTAATTGAGCTTAATTTTCTTTGGCTTTGTCCGATTTGTGTATTTTTTGAAGTTATTGTTTCTGATTTTGCATCAACCTGACTGTTAAAACTTTTTTGCATGTCTTGAGCTTCTTCTTCTGATTTTGCTCCTTCAACATTAAATGAACCGGACATTTCCTCTATTTCTGCCGAAGTCTGCATCATTTGATTTTGCTGTTCCTGAATTTTTGCTTCTTCGTCAGCTTGTTTTTTCATTTCTTTGGTTTGTGTCTGATTGAGTTTTTCCATGTTAGCCTGAAGCTTTTCATTCTTTTTGGCATTTGCTTCGGCTTGTTTTTCCATTCTTTGATGTTCACTTTCCATCAGGGAAGTTGCTTTTTTTGTTTCTTCTCCGGCCTTTGTTTCTTTCACGGTTGCGGCCAAAGTTGCAGCTAATCCAACTCCTCCAAGTCCGCTTTTTGCATTTTCATATGCTTTTTTGGCATCTTCCTGATCAGCAGCTTTTTTGGTTTTTGTATTTGTTGCTGACGGTGTATTACCTGCAGAATTACTATTTTCGGTGTTTTTAATATCGTTAGCTTGTGTTGCCGAACTGTTTAAATTCTTGCCCTGAATTGCTTGATTAACCTTACCAAGTTTTTGTTTTAGAGAATTATATGTTGAACGATCAATATTCTGATCGAGCATTTCAGATAAATTTTCTTTAATTTGTTGTAGTTCAGTGCCGGAATATAAATTCAGACTGCTAAAATCTACGTTGCTTATATCCCCTTTTTGTACCGATTGAGAGTGGGCAGATTTTGCATTGTTCTCTGTTCCGAATGTGTGTGAGCTGCCCGAGGTTGATGTTGTTTCTGCATTTCTTCTGGCACCAAAAACTGATCCGTTCTTTGATAGTTCGGAATTATTGTTGATATTCTGTTTTCTACTCAAATTATTATTCTTGTTTAGTTGTTTCAAGATAATATTTGAGTTCAGCTTATCAATAGCCATGCTCTCACCATAGTTCTCTCTTAAATATATAAAAACTTCCAAATATCCTTAAAATCGCTATTTTAGTTATTTGTTACATTTGTTTACATCTTTATTTTTAATAAAAATAAATTATATAATGTTATTAATTCTTGGAGATTTTTATGGATAAATTTTTAAAAATTAATTTCCCTTGTGAGAGGTTAAAATTCTTTCAAAATTGTATGATTTTGTTTGTTGTTCAGTTTATATGTGCAGTTACATTTTGGGTTTTAACCACTTATGTTACAGGTTTTAGGTCAATTTTATGGCTGACTCCGTTATTTTTAATTTTTGTCGAACTTCCTTTGCTGTATATGTATTTTGTTCAGTGTGCCAGAAGGACTTACAGCATACTTGGGGTTCGTAAAATAAGTTTAATTGTTTCAATATTTTTATTTTTATTATCGTTAATTGGAATAATTTATTTTCCTATTTTAGCGGTGCTTATTTTTGTTATGTTTTTGTTGGTTCCGGAAAGAGATATGAATGTATAGATTTTTAGGAATTTTGTTTATATTATTAAGTTTTTCTCTTTGCGGATATTGTTATGATTTAGATGTTTCCGTAAATAGTGACATTGAACAAAAGTATGATTCAAATAAGCTGAAGAATGAAATGGGGGTATCTTCTGCACCGGTTAAAAAATCAACTAAAAAAGCCCCAAAATCTACCCCTGTGTTTGACGCCTTAACTCCTACTGTTTCTTCATCAAAATCGGGAGCTTCAAATACAGTAAAATCTGGGCCTAAAATTCCTTCCGGTACAAAATTCGCTGTAAAGTCAATGACTTCGGTATCAGGTTGGAGTGGCGTCAATAGTCAATTGTCGTTTACTTCTACTGCTCCTGTATCTAAAAATGGTGTTACAATTCCGTCAGGAACGGTTTTTAAGGGAGTTGTTTCAGATTCTCATGCCGGACAAATTACGGGCAACGGCGGTCTTATAGAAATTAATCTGACTTCAATGGTATATAAAGGTAAAAACATTCAGATTGAAGGTGTAATTACAAAAGCTAATTCCAAAAATGTCTTTTTAAATAACATTAAAGGTAAAAGACAGTATATTGCGAATGTAGGGAATCAGCTTAAAAAGGGTGTAAATATATATAATAAGGTTCAGAGTATATCTTCAGTTATTCCGAATAACCCTTTAAATAAAGTTTTATCTCCTGTTACTGCTGTTGTCGGTGCTGCAGGAACTCTCACCAATACTGTTATTTCTCCGGTTGTTGCGGTTTTTAAGAAGGGGCAGAATATTTCTTTGCCCGCAGGGACTGTTTTTGAAATTAAACTTACAAAAGATGTATATCTTAATTAAAATATTGTAAACATTTGTAACAAAAAGGCAATTTTTAAACAATAAAATACTTTATATTAATATATAGGAAATTAAGGGATTGCTATGGTTAATTTCAGAATGTTATCAGAAACAGAATTTAGAACAGGAAACTCGGATTACGCAAAGAGTTTGCGTTCAATTTATGGTGATGACGGTTATCAAAAATACAGTGCCAAAATAAATAGTGTTATTGCTGAGGCAAATGGTGATAATAAAAAAGCAGTGCCTGAAAATCCTTTAAAAAGAACAAATGAGCAAAGGATTGCATATTTGGAAGCGGAGTATGCAAGAGTAAAGATGCAAAATGCAAAGAATAAATCTGCACTACAACGCTTTATCGCAAAATTATCGGGTATGCTTAAAATTTCTACTCTTGATGAAGAAAATTTAGCATTGAAACAAAGAGCTCAGTTCAATTCTAATATTGATGAAGATACTGTTTTAAGTGCATTGCATGATGCATATCTTGCTCGTGGTATGCGTGGTTATGATGCGTAATTATCCTACGGTTATATGATTCTTTACCTAATTCATACAAAAGCATTATATTAATGCTACAATTTTTGTATGTCTGGAACGTGGGATGAATTAATTCAGGAAATAAAAAGCCGGCTTGATATTGTCGAGGTTGTATCCGAACAGGTTGTTCTGAAAAAACGCGGCAATACATATTGGGGTTTGTGTCCGTTTCATAAGGATAAAAATCCGTCTTTTGCCGTTACTCCTCATTTGGGAATTTATAAGTGCTTCAGCTGTGGAGAAGCAGGTGATGCAATTAAATTTATTATGAAAACAAAAAATCAGGAGTTTAAGGAAGTAATTGTTGATTTAGCAGAAAAGTTTGGTCTTGAAATTCCTAAATCTCATAAAGGATATGGTGCTTCAAATCGTGAAGTTAAAGAGCAAATGATGAAGGCAACCGAACTCGCGGCTGTATTCTATAACGATTTATTATTAAGAGATAAAACCGAAAATTCAAAATCTGCTTTGGATTATTTGACTAAGCGCGGGATTGGTAATGATATTATTAAAAAGTTTCATCTTGGAGTCGCACCAAAAGAATATACGGTGCTTTATGACGAACTACGTAAAGATTTTTCTAATGATATTCTTGAAAAATGCGGTCTTATTTTAAAAAGTGAAAAGGGCGGATACATTGACAGATTCCGTAACCGAGTCATTATACCTATTCAGAATGAGAATGGCGAGTTTGTTGCTTTTGGTGCAAGAGCGCTGGAATCGGGTCAAAATCCAAAATACCTAAATTCATCCGATTCGTTAATTTATAACAAAAGTAAATTGTTGTATGGGTTATACACTGCAAAAGATTCTATAAAAGAAGAAGATGCCGTAATTTTGATGGAAGGATATTTTGATGTTATATCTTCGCAGGCGCATGGAATTGGCAATTGTGTTGCGTCATGCGGAACAGCATTAACCCATGACCATGTAAAATTACTTTCGCGATATACAAAATCAAGAAGAATTTATTTGTCATTCGATACTGATTCTGCCGGTCAAAAGGCTACTTCTCGCGGAGCGTCAGTTATAAAAGAGGTGTTTGAGGGGTTAGGTGACATAAAGCAGTTTGATGAAAGTTATTTGCCGACTTCGGACTCTCAAAATGACAGATTTTCATGTGAAATCAGAGTTATTGCGCCACCAGAGGGTAAGGATCCGGATGAATTTGTAAGAAGTGTGGGTGCAGATGCTTATAAAATGTATGTAAAAAATGCCCCTCTATATATAGATTTTCGTTTAAATAGTATTTTAAAGCAGAAAGATGATTATAAAACCCCGCAGCAGAAGGCTCAGTTTGTTTCTACGCTGATACCTGTTCTTGCAGAAATTAAAAACAATATTATACGTGCCGAATATACTGATATGGTGGCACAGGCTCTCAAGATTGATTCTTCCGCAATTAAATCAGAGCTTGACGGCTTTTTAAAGTCAAATCTTCCAAAGACTGACCGAATTATTAAGAATGTAACAAAATCAAATTCTGTGTCACAAAAAGCGCAAAAAATTTTATTGAGCGTTTTTCTAGTACCTGACAATTATTTTACATTCCAAGAATTAAGTGAAATGATGTCAGACGTTACATTCGATGATGAAATATTAATAATTGTAAAATCTACAATTGACAAATTGATATGTACCGTAAATAATGTGAAAGAATTAATCGGACATTTATATACTGAATTTATAGAAAACCCGCAAGCACAGGCTATTTTGCCGGAGCTTATACAACATGCTCAGGCATACAACGGGTTGAGTGAAGAAGAATTCTTAAATGTGATAAAAGAAACAATTAATAAAATAAATCAGTGTAGGCATGTTGAGGAAGTTGAACACATTAGAAAGATTTATAAGGGCATAAATGATGATGATCCCCAGGCTCTTAAAATTCAGATACAACTAAGAGATAAAATACGAAACAAAGTAAAGCAATCGGAGATGAATTAGATGACTAGAAAAAGACAAAGCAATTCTTCAGTAGTGAGTATAGAAGAAGACGAAACCCTTGATTTAACAGACTTAGGCGAAGATTCAATTGAAAATGACGCCATGAGTTTTATGAATATTGATATTTCAACTGATAATATCGAAGATATCGTTACTTCAAAAATGGAAGACAAGGTTTCTTCTGATGATATTTATATGATGCATTCTTCTGATGATGTTGATCCGAGAGATTTGGAAATTCCAAAAAATATTGCGATTGACGACCCTGTAAGATTGTATTTAAGAGAAATTGGCAGAATTAAACTCCTGTCTGCAAATGAAGAAATTGAACTTGCAAGACAGATTCTTGAAGGTGGTACTCCGGGTGCTATCGCAAAAAGAAAACTTGTTCAGGCTAATTTGCGTTTAGTTGTTAGTATTGCAAAAAAATATATCGGCAGAGGAATGTTATTTCTGGATTTAATTCAGGAAGGTAATTTAGGTTTAATTCGTGCAGCCGAAAAATTCGACCATGAAAGAGGCTTTAAGTTCTCAACTTATGCTACTTGGTGGATTAGACAAGCTATTACAAGAGCTATTGCTGATCAGGCCAGAACTATAAGAATCCCTGTTCACATGGTTGAAACAATTAACAAGTTAAAGAAAGTTACAAGAAAATTAGCTCAGGATCTTTCAAGAAAACCTACAGAAGATGAACTTGCTGTCGAAATGAATGTTTCCATTTCTAAGCTTCGTGAAATTATTAAAATTGCACAAGAACCTTTATCTTTAGAAACTCCTATCGGTAAGGAAGAAGATTCAAGATTAGGTGATTTTATTCCTGATGATAATGTAGATGCTCCTGTCAAAATGGTTGCTTCTGAATTATTAAAAGAAGATTTGGCAGAAGTTTTATGCACACTTTCTCCAAGAGAACGTGATGTATTAAGATTGCGTTTCGGTATGGATGACGGCAGACAAAGAACTCTTGAAGAAGTTGGTCAGTTATTCGGTGTAACACGTGAACGTATCAGACAGATTGAAGCCAAGGCTTTAAGAAAATTACGCCATCCAAATCGTAAAAAGAAATTGGAAGAATATGTTGAATAATTTAAAAAGACCTCTTATAAGGAGGTCTTTTTAGTCTGAAAATCCGATTTTTACTATATTTTTTGAAAATCTTTTTTCAAGTCTGTCAAAACATTCTGTTAATTTCTTTTGTTTTTCGTTTGTGTCTGAATTTGTATAAAGTGAAAGCTGTTCAGTCCCTTCTTCGCCGATTTTTTCAAGTATTATACCTGTGCTTCTATAAAGTATATTCGGGTTGTATATTTCTTTAAGTAATTCGATTGCAATTTTTGATATATCAAGTTCAAAATCCGTAGGGGAAATTAAATCCTGTTTTGTATAAAATACTTTGAAATCTTTTGTTCTGAGCATTACTCCGACCTGCAAACATTTTGTGTTATGTCTGCGAAGTTTTCTGCATGAAGTATGAATATGCCTGTTAAGTTCATTTTTAATAAAATTAAAATCCGAAGTGAAAATTCCGAAGGCTCTTGTATTTTGTATGGATTTCGGAGTTGTAGTTTCATTTATGACAGGTGAAGTCATTTCGCCCAGCAATTCGTGTTTCATTTCAAGTCCGTGTATTCCAATCTGTTTATCAAGCCATTGGTCAGATTTATTAACAAGTTCAAGTGCGGTTATGATTCCGCTTTTTTTCATTTTGTCTGTGAGCCTTCTTCCGATTCCCCATATTTCTTCTATTTTTGTTTTTTCAAGTTCGTTTAATATGTCGCCAGTGTTTATAAAATATATGTGTTCGGGTACATTTTTTGCTTTGTCTGATGCCAGCTTTGCAAGGGTTTTTGATGTACTTACCCCGATAGATACGGGTATATCAGCTTCATCCAGCACTTTTTGTCTTAACATTACTGCAAGTTCTTTATAGTTTTTTTTATAAAGTCTTTCAAGTCCTGTTAAATCAACAAATGCTTCATCTACAGAGTATATTTGCACATACGGACTAAAATCTTTCAGTACACTCATAACCTGACGGGATACCTGCCCGTAGTATTCATGGTCTGCAACGGGATAAATAGCTTTTGAGTGTTCTTTTTTTGCCATAAAATACGGTTCGCCCATTCGTACTCCCATTTGTTTTGCTTCTTTGGAACGGGAAATGACGCATCCTTCAGGGTTTGACAGTACGCATACCGGTTTGTTCTTTAGTTCCGAATTGCGTTTCTGCTCGCAGGATACAAAAAATGAGTCACAATCTACAAGTGCTATTACCTTCTGTTTATTCATATTTTAATTATATTATATTGTTTTTATTTTTTGTATAAAACTTTAATTTATGATAAAATTTTGTAAAATACTTTTAAAATAAGAGGCGGGGATATATGAAGTTAAATTCAGCTTTATTAAAAAAGTTCGGTATCGTATCTGGATGTGTTTTCGCATTTATATATTTATTATTTTTAATTTTACCGTTTGCGCTTTCACCATTAGTAAATTCTTATACTTCTGATGTTGAAAAACTTGTGAAGGAGGTTTCAGGTTTTGAATTTAAAATTGACAAACTAGGGCTGTACTCAACACCTGTATTGAGTTTAGGTGTAAGAGCAGGAAAAGTTGAAATTGATATTCCTGACAAGAACGATGATGTACTTGTTCTGAATAATGTAAAAGGGGATTTAAGGCTTTTACCTCTTTTGTTTAAACAGGTAAGACTCGGCAGAATTTCTGCTGATAGGGTTGATTTAAAGCTTGGTGTTAAAAAAGACGGCGCTTTTGAAGTACTTGATTACATCCCTCAAAATGAACAAGAGCAAGAACCGGTGGTTTCGTTACCTTATGGGTTAAAACTGTCCAATCATTTGCCCGATATTAGTGTAAAAGATTATAAGGTTTCGTTTGTCAATATTGAGAATAATAAATCCTATTATTTGCAGGGCGAAAAATTCAAAATCAGCGATTTCTTACTTGATAAAAAAATAAAGTTGTCCTCTGTTGGTAAAATAGTTTTAGATGATAGAACAGTATCAAATTATGATATAAAAATTTTCAATAAAATTATGCCGGATATTTTGCTTGATGATTTGTTGTTTCCAAAGGAAGTTAAACTCGAAGATGTTAATCAAACCGTTCAGGCAAGTGATGATAAAGGTTTTAAACTCAATATAATTGACCTTTTTAATCAAATCAATAAAAATCAGTTAAAATTTGATGTTAAAATTGATGTAAAAACTTCCGGAACATTAAAAGAACCAAAACAGCAGGGAATTTTTGAAATTAATAATTTGTCTGTTGCAGTTGATGGTAAATCTCTTCCGGAAGGCTATTTAAAACTTATTTTTAAGGGAAATAAATCTAATATTGATTCTGTGTTTTATACTTCTTGTGATAAATCTGAAAAAACGCAGATTCTTGGGCATATTCTTAAAGATGATATTGATTTGACATTTCGTTCAAATGCAAAATTTAACAGTCTGGTTAAACTTGTAAACAGCATTGCATTATCTTTTGGAATAGAGGATTTTAAAACTCTCAGTGCAACCGGCGGTGTTGATGCAGATTTTAATATTAAGTCGGATTTCAAATCGATTATTTCGAACGGTTATTTGAAAGTATTGCCTTCAAGTATTAAGTATGGCTTGTATAATGTATTAATTGACAATATAAAATCTGATATTGATTTGCAAAATAGTGATATTACTATAAAAAATACAGGCTTTTCTGTGATGGGGCATCCTTTGACTTTGTCTGGTCATATTTCTTCACAGGCAGATGCGGATTTAAAACTTTTAGCTGATAAATTGTCTTTAAAAAGTTTGTTGCTTACGGCAGGTCAGGTTTCATTGTTAAAAGAAAATGATGTCGCAAATGGAACATTATCTTTAAATGCAATTATAAAAGGCAAATTATCAGAAATAAAACCTGATATTTCTTTAAATGCTGATAATATTAATATTTATAATAAACCTTCAAAATCGCGTATATCCCTTAAAAATGCTTTTATAAAACTTATTGTTGATAAGGATAAATTCAGCGGAAATGTGGATGTAAATTCATTGTCTTTAAAAATGGACGGGGCATCTGTATCTGTTCCGAATACCAAAATCATAATGGATACCAAGGATATAAATATTTCTGATACAAATATTTTGTTGAATAATTCGAAATTATGTTTAAAAGGTTTAGTAAAAGATTATTTAACTGATAAGCTTAATATGGTGGTTTCTGCCTCCGGTAATCTCGCAGGTGCTGATGTTGTTGCATTTGTTCCAAGAGAAGTAAGACCATTTTTTGCGTATAAAGGTTTTATGCCGGTTAAGGTTTTGGTTGCTGGAGATAATAAAATTCAGAATGTTGCTTTTGACCTTAGTGCGACTCCAAGCGGTTATGTCAGGTTTCTTAATGTGGATAAATTAAGAAATAAAAATTCAAAAATTCATTCGGATATAAAAATAGAAAATAATTCTCTTAAATTTGAAAATACATCTTTATCAGTAAATGGCAAGTCTTATGCAACTTTAAGCGGCATGGTGTCGGATTTATCGAAATTAAATCTAAACCTTATATTATCTGTTCCTGAAGATGTGTCGTTTACAATTCCGGGGATGGGAGAAGATACAAATATTACAGTTAACGGTCTGGTTGATATTCTTGGGACTCCGGAACACCCAAAACTCAAAGGCAAGGCTTTTGTAAAGGACTTATCCGTAAAAGGTATGGATTTTGAAATTTCTGATATGTCAGGCAGTTTTGACGGTAAAGGTATTTCCGGCTCGGCAAAAGCTGACAAAATGAAGTTTGGCGGGATTATAGCATCTAATTTGTCGTCAAAATTTCTGCTAAAAGATTATGTAAATTTCTATTTGAATGAATTGAATGCCGATTCATTTAAAGGTAAAGTTAACGCTAATATATCTTACAATATTCCAAAATTTGCATTTTCACTTGATGCAGTCGGTAAGGGTTTAAATTCAACCGAAGCCGTTTACGGTGCTGTGGGTATAAAAAATGCTTTGACCGGTACTATGGGATTTGATGCAAAATTAACAGGTAAAGGGTTAACTGAAACTGATATAATAAAATCTTTAAAAGGGAGTGTCAAATTTGATGTTAAAGACGGCAGATTTGTAAGTATCGGCAGATTAGAAAATTTTGTACTTGCTCAAAACATAACATCAAATTCAGTATTGCAGTCTGCAATCAGTGCTTTAAAAACAGCATCAGCTTTGCAGGAAACAGACAGATTTAAGTCTATAACGGGTGATATGTCTTTAAACGGTGGTAATGCAACTTTGTCAAGTATCATAGTTGAGGGTCCTTTAATGTCTTATTATGTAAAAGGAACTTATCATATCATTCCAAATAGTGCGAATTTAACTATTTTAGGCAGGATTGATTCAAAAGTTGTTTCTTACCTCGGACCTTTAGGTCAATTATCGGTTGAAAGACTGGTATCATATATCCCGGGGTTTGGAGAAGCTACTGCCAAGATGATTAAATTAATGACTCAGGATCCTAAAAAAGAGCATTTAGCACTTATTCCCGCATTAACAAACGGAAGTAAAGAGTATAGCGATTTTAAGGTATTGTTTAACGGACCCGTTGAAAAAGCTTCTTCAGTAAAAAGTTTCAGGTGGTTATCAATGTGTGACACCAGTAAAATGGATTTAAAACAGGAAGCAAAAGATGCACTTCAGGCGGCTAAAAATAATATAAACAGTCAGGTTGAATCGGCAAAAAATACAGCTGAAAATATGAAAAATAATCTCAATAATATTGTGAATACGCAAAAACAAAATATTGATGCACAAAAAAATGCAATTGAACAGGCAAAGAAGGATATTCAGAATATAAAGCAGAACGCTCCGCAGAATGCTGCTAATTTGGGCAATTTACTAAAAAATGCAGTTAATAATGCGAATAAAAAAATGGAAATTCCGAAAAGTGAAAATACTACTCCAACGGTTCAAAATACTGCTAATACTGAAACAAAAACTCAAACAACGGAACAAAGTTCAGAACAACAAACAGAGCAAAAATAAGAATCGTCGCAATAGTTATTATATATTGGTAAATTTGAATAGGTGAAACATGTTTAGTAAAGAAGAATTAATAAATGTGACAGGTGCAAAAGTCCTTGCAGATAAGGGACGAAACTGTAAATACAATATTTCCACAGATACTCGTACAATCAAAAATGATGATATTTATCTTGGATTAAAAGGTGAAAACTTTGATGGCGAAAATTTTATAGAAAATGCACTAGGTGCAGGAGCAAAGGCTTATTTTACAACTAATGATAAAGTGTTTGAGCCTGCAGATTTGGTATTAAAAGTTGATGATACAAAAGAAGCTTATATTAAAATAGCTAATTATTACAGAAAAAAGATAAATCCTGTTGTTGTCGGGATAACGGGCAGTGCCGGTAAAACTACTACAAAAGAAATGATTTATTCTGTCTTAAATCATAATTTTAAGACTCATAAAACATTCTCAAACCATAATAATGAGATAGGTTTTTGCCAAACTGTTTTGTCTATGCCTTCTGATTCACAAATGTTGATTGTTGAAATGGGTATGAGGGGTTTAGGCGAAATTGAGCAGATTTCAGTTCCGTTAGAGCCTGATTATGCAGTCATAACAAATTGCGGAACTGCTCATATTGGGCGTTTAGGCTCCGCTGATAATATTGCAATTGCAAAATGTGAGATTGCAAAAGGACTAAAACCTCAGGGAGTGTTTCTTTCTTTAAATCAGGATATAATCAAAAAACATTTGAATTTTTCCGGAGAAAAAATATTTTATTCAATTGATGATGTTAAAATTTTGAAAAAATCCTGCTCATATTCAAAATTTGAATATAAGAATAATATTTATGAGTTAAATGTAGAAGGAGATTATAATATTGAAAATTCTCTTTCTGCAATAAATATTGGTTTAAAGGTTGGTATGAGTCCTGAAGATGTTGCATTGGGGCTAAAATCTTATCATCCTATTGAAAAGCGCTGGGAAGTTGAACAGATATCAGGTTATAAGTTCATTAATGACAGTTACAATGCTAATCCTGAATCAATGAAGGCATCCGTAAAAACCTTTATTGAGCTTTATGATTCTCCTGTCGTTGTGCTTGGTGATATGGGCGAACTCGGAGAAGATGAAAAAATGTATCACAGACAGGTTGGGGAGTATTTATCAGGTTTTAATTCAAATGTTAAATATATTCTTGTTGGAAATTTGGCTCGTGAAATTGGTAAACCTCTTGAAAATAAAGGGATAGAGGTTGTTTATTGCAAAGATAATACTTCTGCTGCGTGTAACATTGTTGAAAAAATAGATAAGAGTAATACAATATTTTTAAAGGCTTCTCGCTCAATGAAGTTTGAGGAAATTTTGGAACAAATAAAAAAAATGAGGGATATATAAATTATGATAATGACGGCAGTTTCCTTTTTGTTGGGATTAATCTTGTGTTCACTTTTCGGTGTACCATATATAGATATGCTCAAAAAGAAAATGATCGGTCAGTATATAAAAGACGTTGCCCCTGAAAGCCACGCTCAAAAGGAAGGAACTCCTACGACCGGCGGAGTGTTTATTGTTGCTGCAATTATTATGGCTTCTGCTATTGTTTTGTCGCTTGCTCAAAAAATGAGTACAACTGCTCTTATTGCTATAATGTCATTGATATTTTATACATTAGCAGGTTTTCAGGACGATTATATTAAGATAAAAGGTAAGGGTAATGACGGTTTAACTCCGAGAGGTAAGCTGTTTCGTCAGATTGCGATAGCTTTGCTGCCTACAATAGCTTTAATTACATCAAATGATGCGGCATGTAATTTTGCAATCGGTCATTATACTTTGCATTTAGGCTGGTTGTATCCGTTTTTGGCTGTGTTTATAATTACAGGTGCTTCAAATGCTTATAATTTGACTGACGGACTTGATGGTTTAGCTGCAGGGTGTGGTGTTTCAGCTTTTCTTGCTTGTTCGGTAATTTCTATGCTGATGGGGGATACTGATTTGGCAATTATATCGGCTTCAGTTGCCGGAGCTTTAGTCGGATTTTTACTCTATAATAAGCCAAAGGCACAGGTTTTTATGGGTGATACAGGTTCTCTTGCAATTGGTGGTTTGCTTGGAACTATAGCGGTTTTAGGAAAATTTGAATTACTTCTTGCTTTGTGCGGCGGAATTTTTGTTATTGAAGCTTTATCAGTGATTATTCAGGTTACAAGCTTTAAAACAACCGGTAAGAGAGTATTCAAAATGGCTCCTATTCATCATCATTTTGAAAAATTGGGCTGGAGTGAGAAAAAAATTGTAATTATATTTTCAGTTCTCTCATTTGTATTTTCGCTCGGAGCAGTATTAATATTTAAGTTATTTTATTAAGGGGATTAAATATGAGTGTAAGAGGTAAAAAGGTTCTTGTACTTGGTTTATCAAAAAGCGGTATTGCCGCAGCAAAATTTGCAAAAAAGCATGGTGCGGATGTTTATTTGACAGAATCAAATGATATAACAAATAAAGAGCAGTCTGATAAGGCTAAAGCACTCGAAGATTTGGGCATTCATGTAGAATATGGCCATCATTCCGATGAGTTTATAAAAAAATCTGATTTGGCGGTTACAAGCCCCGGAATTCCGCCAAGAAGTGAAATTATCCGCAGAGTCCGTGCGGAGCAAATTCCTGTTATATCTGAACTTGAACTTGCGTATAGAGAATGTGATATTCCATTTATAATAATTACCGGAACTAACGGCAAAACAACGACTACTGCCTTAACTCAGCATATATTATCTCAAAAATTAAAAACTGTCGCATGCGGCAATATCGGAACTCCGCCATGTTTGGTTGCTGATGAAAATTTAGATTACTTTGTTTGTGAAGCCAGTTCTTTTCAGCTTGATATGAGTACCTCGTTAAAACCTTATATCGCAGTATGGACAAATTTTACACCGGATCATATTGATTGGCATAACGGACTTGAAAACTACTTTAATGCTAAAGCAAGAGTTTTCAGATCTCCTCAAACTGCAAGATATTGTGTTCTTAATGCAAAAGACCCTAATCTTGCTCAATTTTCTAAAGAGGTAAAAGGTGATGTTTTCATGTTTGGGGATAATGTATCTGATAACTGTTCTTATGAAAAAGACGGATTTATTATATTTAAGCAGGGAGGAAAAGAAGAAAATATAATTGCTCTTTCGGAATGTCCCCTTATTGGCGAGCATAATTATCAAAACATTATGTGTGCAATAATATGTGCAAAATTAACAGGAATTGATAACAGGACAATAAGAAATGCTATTATGGATTTTAAAGCTCCTGCACACAGGCTTGAATTTATTGCACAAAGTAACGGAATTACCTTCTATAACGATTCAAAAGCAACAAATCCGGAGGCTTCTATTGTTGCAATAAATTCATTTAATAATCAAAATGTTGTTTTGATTGCCGGCGGTCGTGATAAAAATACTGATTTAACAGAATTTTGTCATTCGGTTAATAATCACATTAAGACTGTTATTCTGATAGGTGAAGCAACAGAAAGATTTGAAAAAGAACTTAAAAATAACGGCTTTGATAATATTATAAAAGAAAGTTCCATGGAAAGTGCGATAGATAAGTCTATTGAATTAAAACCGGATGTAGTACTGTTATCTCCGGCTTGTGCAAGTTTTGATATGTTTAACAGTTATGAACACAGAGGAGAAGTATTCAGGGAATATGTCTTATCGCGGGTATAAATCTAAAATATCTGATAATACGACTGAAAAAAAGGCTAAATCTGATGTGATTCTTTCAGCCCCTGACAAGCCTTTGATTATCATAGTTACATTTCTTGTGATTATTGGTTTTTTGGCTATATTTTCCGCTACTGCACCGAAGTGTATGCGTGAAGGTGTAAATTTAATATCTTTTCTTCTCAAGCAGGGGATTTTTGCCGCTGTAGGATTTTTTTTGATGGGTTATTTTGCAAAATTTGACTATCATAAGCTTGAAAAATTTAATTTGAAGTTTTTGTGGATAGTTATAGCGTTATTATGTATTGTAAAATTTACTCCGTTAGGTATGGAAATTAACGGTGCAAGAAGGTGGATGAATCTTGGTTTTATGCAGCTTCAGCCTTCTGAGTTTGCAAAACCGTTATTTTGTATGCTGTTAGCTTCAGCCTTTAAAAACAAAGTAGATTTACTTAATACCAAGCATATTTGTAAGATTTTTCTGCCTATTTTGATTGTGTTGTTTTTAGTATTTAAACAGCCTAATTTGAGTATGGTTATCATTTTACTTGCAACAGGTTTTGTTTTATATTTAGCTGCAGGCGGTCCTTTGCTTTTGGTTGGAATTGCCGGTGGTATTGGCGGAATTGGGATTATATCAATGATTCCAAAACTTTTACATGGTTATCAAATGGACAGAATTACAATATGGCTAAATCCGGGGAGTGATGCGCAGGGGCGTGGGTATAATATTATTCAGTCCTTAATTGCATTCGCATCAGGTGGTTTTAGCGGAACAGGTTATGGCGGCTCTATTCAAAAATTAGCTTATTTGCCTGAATGTCATACAGACTTCATTTTTTCTATTATTGCAGAGGAATTTGGCTGGCTGGGATGTCTTTTTGTAGTCGGGTTGTTTGTTGCTCTTGTTCACAGAGGATTGAGAATTGCCAAAAGATGTACCGATATGTACGGCAAATTATTAGCAATTGGTTTGACTTTTATTTTGGGATTTCAGGCATTTTTAAATATGGCAGTTGCAAGTTCTTTGCTCCCTGTAACGGGTGTTACCCTTCCGTTTATAAGTTATGGCGGAACTTCAATAATCGTATTTCTTTCAATGATCGGTATATTATTAAATATTTCTAAACAGAGAATTAAGCGTATAAGGGCAGAGGTAAATGAATAAAAAAGTATATTTTATTACAGGCGGTGGTACCGGAGGACACATTTATCCTGCCGTTGCAGTTGCTGATGGTTTGTTGGATAAAAATCCCGAGAGTGTAATATATTATGTCGGAAATCCAAATAATCTTGAGGCTTCAATTGTAAAAGATAAAAAATATAAGTTTTTGGGTGTAAACAGTTCAGGTATGCCGAGAAAAGCTTGCTTAACACTTATTATATGGTGTGTGCAAATGTTTTTTGGTTGGCTGAAGTGTTGTTTTTACCTTTTAAAATATAAGCCGGATGCTGTCTTTGGAACAGGGGGGTATGTATCTGCGCCCGTACTGTTCGCAGCGGTTACTATGCGTGTTCCTTTTGTAATGCATGATTGTGATGCAAATCCAGGACTAGTAACAAGAATACTTTCACCGTTTGCAAAAAGTATTTCTGTTGCTTTTGATGTTGAGTGTAAAAAGCTCAAAAATAAAAATTGCTTTGTTAACGGCAACCCTATCAGAAAAGAGTTTTCAAGTTTAGATAAATCAACGGCTCGCAGACAGATTGGATTAAGTGACAAAATGACTATTTGCATTATGGGAGGTTCTCAGGGTGCGAGAAATATAAATAATTCTGCTGTAAAAATTTTAAAGGATTTATCATTGAAAGATTATCAAATCATTTTTCAGACAGGTAAAAGAAATTATAACGATGTTATTTATGACCTGGAAAAATGTTATTCTGAGTTTCGCAATGATAAAAATATAATTGTCAGACCTTATTTTGACAATATGGCAGAGGTTTTGTCATCAAGTGATATTGCCGTTTCAAGAGCCGGTTCTTTGAGTATTTCTGAATTGTGTGCCTGTGGCATAGCTGCAATATTTGTTCCTTATCCGTATGCTGCAGCTGATCATCAAAGAAAGAATGCAAAATATATGGCTGATAATGGTGCGGGATTATATATTGAGGATGAGGATTTATCCGCTCAAAATCTTGCAGAACTTATTTATTCTCTTACGGCTGATAATCAAAAATTATGTAGTATTCAGGCTAATGCTAAAAAACTTGCGGTTTATGACGGAGTTGATCGTATAATTGAGCAAATTGAAAATGCCTGTAAGCATTAATTGTTTTCTGATTTTTGAACTTGATTTTTACAATTAATTATCGCGGCTAATGTCCAGAATATAAATTGTAATTGCGGTCTGAAAAATACTGTATCAACAAGACCGTGGAACATCATTGCCCAAATGCCGATAATACAGGATGAAATTATAATAATATCATTTGTGTCTTTTGGTTTAAAAATACTTACTACTGCATCATAAGATAATTTGCCAAGTATAGCTAAAAATAAAATCAATGCAAATATACCGCTTTCAACAGCTGTTTCAAGATATATGTTGTATGAACTGAGTGCATCAAAACCTGTTTTCATGTATAAACCGTAAATTTCTCTGAAATTTTTGTTACCGACTCCAATTCCAAGAAGCCAGTTATCCTTAAACATTTGCAAGGACGAATTGTAAACATTAAATCTAAATGAATTAGAAGAATCGCTTCTCATTGCAAAAATTGATAAAAATCGAAGTCTTAATGAGTTTACAAATGTAATTATCATTAAAAACAAAACAGTTGTTATGCTGATTATTGATATGTATATTTTTTTATACTTATTCCAAAAGAATTTTGCACTGATTATAAATACTGCGCCTATAATAAGCATCATCGCAAGATATGCCCCTCTGCATCCGGTTTGTAATATGGCATACATTACTGCAGTCGTTAATATTGCCGAACAAATTGTTAATTTAAGATGTTTTTTTGATGCAAAGTTAAAAATTACACCTATTACAACCGGCAAACCTGCAATTAAATATCCGCCGTATAGATTTGGATTAAGCGGTTTTAGTGAACCATATACTCTTGAAAGTACATCCTCTGGGTTTAAATTTGATGTATCCTGCCATGTGGAAATTTGCTCAAGATGAAGTGTGCTTTGAAACACTCCAAGTATTGCTTCGGCGCTTATACATAATGCAATTGCCCCTAATATTACGGGTATTTTTTCTTTATTGCTTTTTAAATATTGCGATAGAGAATAATAAAATCCGATATAGATAAATGTCTTCAGAAATCCTTTAAGGCTGAGTGCAAACAGTGTTGAACCGAATAAACTTACTATAACTATCAAAAAATATACAAGTATTAGTAAATCAACAATTGAAAAAGATATTTTTTCATTTGGTTTTGTAAATATTTTTATTAGTGTAAGGAATATTACAGATAGTGCAATAAATCCGATGTAATCAGACTGCATAAATGTTGATGCTGCAAATACCAAAAGTATTAGCGGCAATATGATAGTGTCTATATTTTGTAATATAGCGCTGTTTCTGTATAAAATATTTAATTTATTCTGTGAAAAATTTAATATATTATTGAACATCATCTGTAGTATTTATGTTATGATTTACTGCTTCACTGTCAACGGTATCGACAACCTGAATATCCGAAACAGAGCCTGTGAATTTGTAATTCGGACCTTCAAGTGTTATAGGTAATCCCATTTTAATTTTATTACCGCCGACAACTGCTCCGTCTTTTGTAATTTTTGCGTTGTCTGTTAATGTTACAACAACATCATACAAATCAGGCTGTGATTCATCTTCAACTACTACCACAATTTTTTTTGAGTTTGTTGCAGGGATAACAATTTGTCTTCTTTGTGATTTTACATCTACAATATCAAGGTCTGAATAAGGTACATTTCTTATACTTATAAATGTTTTATCCCCTTTTACGATAGGAATATTCTCACCGGAAAAAGTAACCCCTCTCATGTAAACTTTAAAAATAATTTTTGAGGTTGCTTCAATTTGTTTACCGGCTGTTTGTCTATAGCCTTTGAATGTTGTATAGCCGACAGCGAGAGCTATTATTACAAATACAAATATAATAATATCTACAATTTTAAAGTTTTTGATTATCTGTTTAATCTTTTCCATATAATCTCTCCTTAATTATTATAATTTTTTGACTGCTTCCAATAGTTCATCTATTGTTGTTGTTGCACAACCAAATTGTCTGACAACGATACTTGCTGCAACATTACCGATAACGGCGGAATATACAGGATCAATTTCGCTTGCAAGAGCAAGTGAATAAACCGCAGTAACAGTATCACCTGCACCTGTTACATCAAACACCTCTGATTTGTTAAATACAGGAATTTTTGTGTATTTATTATCAGGTTCAGTTACAAACATTCCGTCAGCACCGCAGGTAATTAAAATAGATTTCGCTCCTGTTTCTTTTAATAATTTATCTCCTGCTTTTTTCAAATCTTCTTCCGAATGGATTTCAAAACCAACACTTTTTTCGGTGTCAGGTAGGTTTGGAGTCATTGAAGTTACATTTTTATAAGTGTGTAAATCTCTTTGAGCATCTACAACAATGACTTTATTTAATTTATTTGCAAGTTCTGTTGTTGTGTGTACTATTTTGTCGGTAATTGTACCGATGTGATAATTAGACAGAATAACGGCATCATAATTCGGTAAAAGTTTTTCTATCATTTCTATAATTTTTGATTCTGTTTCATTTGAAATAAATCCTTTTGATTGTCTGTCAATTCGTACAATCTGCTGTGTAATAGAAGTTGTAATTGAACCGGATATTCTTGTTTTAACAATGGTTTTTCTGTCTTTATCTGTAATTATGCCTTCACAATTTATATTGGCTTTTTTAAATGTGTCGATAAGAAAACCTGCGTGATAATCGTCACCTGCAACCCCTATAACACCGACTTTACCGCTATTTAAAGTCGAAACATTGTGCGCGGCATTTGATGCTCCGCCTAATATATATTTTGTGTGGGTGTGCTGCAAAATCAATACAGGTGCTTCTCTTGAAATTCTTTCCGCATCTCCGTATATCATTTCGTCTAATGCCAAATCCCCAACAATCAACACTCGTCTGTCTTTTAACTTATTAATAGACGCAATAAGTTTCTCTTTATCGAAATTCATAAATTTACCCTTCTTACATAATTCCTTATTAATTTTATATTACCACAAACAAATATAAATTTTTTCAAATAGCTGTTACTCTTGAAAACAATTTGTGCTTGTATTAAATTTGTATGTGTAATAAAGCTTTTAATAAGAAAGAAGGATAATATGTCAGAAGTAAGAGTAAGAATTGCTCCGTCACCTAGCGGAAATCTTCATATAGGTACTGCCAGAACGGCATTGTTTAATTATTTATTTGCAAAGAAAAATCACGGCAAATTTATATTAAGAATTGAGGATACGGATGCATTAAGAACAGAACAGGAATATGTTGATAATATTTTTGACAGTTTAAAGGCATTGGGTCTTAACTGGGATGAAGGTCCTGATGTTGGCGGTGAATACGGTCCATATACTCAATCTCAAAGATTTGATATATATCCAAAATACGTGCAGCAGCTTTTAGATAGCGGTTTTGCTTATGAATGTTTCTGCACTCCTGAAGAACTTGAAGCTGAAAAAGAAGAAGCTACAAAAAATAAAAAAGCTTATGTATATTCCAAAAAATGTGAAAATTTAACTGATGAAGAAAAAGAAAAATTAAGAGCAGAAGGCAGAAAACCTGCAATTAGATTTAATATTGCAAAGGCTCAAAAGGCTTTTCATGATTCTTCAATTCTTGAATTTGATGATTTGGTAAAAGGCAAGCTTCATGTTGATACAAATTTAATCGGTGATTTTGTTATTATGAAATCAAATGGTGCTCCGACATACAACTTTGCGGTTGTAATTGATGATGCGTTGATGAAGATTTCTCATGTCATAAGAGGGGAAGACCATATTTCTAATACTTATAAGCAAATTCTTATATTTGAAGCTTTAGGTTTTGAAGTTCCGAGGTTTGGTCATTTAGGTATGATATTAGCTCCTGACAGAAGTAAACTTTCAAAGCGTCATGGTGCTACTGCGGTTTCAGACTTTGTTAAAGAAGGCTATTTGACAACTGCTCTTGTGAACTTTGTAGCATTATTAGGCTGGTCACCTTCTGATGGTGAAGAAATTAAAACTGTTGACCAGATTGCTCAGGATTTTAGAATAAATGAAATATCTTCATCAAATTCAATTTTTGAATATGATAAATTAAAATGGATGAACAGTCATTATATCAAAATGCTTCCGATGGATGAATTAAAAGAAAGACTTATGCCTTATCTTGAAAAATATCCGCTTAATGAATTATCAGAAGAACACTTTACAAAAATGATTGAGTTAACAAGAGAACCTTTAACTTTACTTTCGGATATTACTGATGCTGTTCCGTATTTCTTCGGTAAAGATGTTGAAATTGACCCTGAAGCTCAGGAAAAAACTCTTGATACAGATGTTGCTCAAAATGTTTTAAAAGATTTTGTAACTAAAGCACAGGATTGGGAATGGACAGAAGAAAATCTGCATGAAAAACTCGCTGATTTCAGAGCATTCTGGAAAGAATCTGCAGGTATAAAACCAAAAGTTACAATGTGGGCGATTCGTGCAGCAATTACAGGCAGAACTTGTGGTGCTGATATGGTTGGTATTCTTGATATTTTAGGAAAAGAAACCTCATTGTACCGTGCTCAAAAAGCTATTAAAGCACCTGTTGCTTAATAAAAAAGAATATTAATAATAAAAAGCCTCAACAATTATAAGTTGAGGCTTTTTATTATTCAGAATTAAGCTCTTGAAAAAACTTCAACATCTGCACTGTCATAAGTGTTCGTGTTGAAATAAGCGCATGATGCCACCATTGAAGCATTATCAGTGCAGTATTTCATAATCGGGGCATAAATTTTATACCCGTCTTTTTCAAAATCAAAAATTTTCTTTCGTATTTCAGAATTAGCGGCAACTCCGCCGGCTATTACCACCTGATTATAACCCTTTTCCTGCAATGCTTTTTTAACTTTTTTGGCTAATGTTCTTGAAACGCAGTCCTGAAAACTTGCACAAATATCTTTGATAATATTTTCAGGCAGTTCATCATTATCTGCAATATTATTTTCTTTTTTTAGCTGTTTAACAAGTCTTAAAACTGCTGTTTTCAGACCGCTAAAGCTAAAATTGTATCCGTCAACTTTAGAAATAGGTAATTCATATGCTTTTGGGTTGCCAAGCTGAGCCAGCTTATCAAGTTTTGGACCTCCAGGATATGGAAGTCCTATCAGTCTTGCAACTTTGTCGTATGCTTCACCTACAGCATCATCTATTGTTTCACCCAAAATCGTCTGTTTTGAGTAAGATTCAACATCAATAATTTGAGTGTGTCCTCCGCTTATTAAAAGAGCCATAAACGGCGGTTTTAAATCGGTATCTATATAATTGGCGCAAAGATGTGCATTCAAATGATTAACCCCTATAAATGCTTTATCATGCACAAGTGCAAGTGTTTTAGCTGCATTTAGTCCGACCAAAAGGCATCCTACAAGTCCTGGGCCGACTGTCCCTGCAAAAGCAGTTATATCTTGAGCCTTTAATCCGGATTGTTCAAAAGCTTCTTCTATTACAACATTAATTGCTTCCAGATGTTCTCTTGCTGCAATTTCAGGGATTACTCCGCCGAATTTTTCGTGTGTTTTAATTTGTGATGCTACGATATTTGCAATTACTTCTCTGCCGTTTTTTACAACTGCACAGGCTGTTTCATCACAGCTTGATTCAATTGCCATAATATAATTATCGTATCCTGAATCAACACCAATATTTACACTTTTTCCGCTGAATAATGTTTTCTTTTCCATAGTTGTATCATACTACAAAAAAATATTTTTATTGACTAATTTACCAATAGTGTGCATAATGATTCAAAAAGGAGTTTATTATGGCAAGAATTGAACCTGTTGACGCTGTTGAAATATTCAAAAGACCTGTAGATACTATTGCTTTGTATAAAATTTTATCTTCTCAAAAGATTTCTGATGAGGATAAATGTAAGTATATAAAACAGCATTCTTCGGAGATAAAATCTATTGCAAAATCAAAATTATCCAAAGAAGAATTTGAGTATCTTATGCAAAACAGACCATTAATAAGATTTAAACCGCTAAAAAATTCATTTACCAAAAAGGTAGATGATAAACTCTTTGCACAGGCTGTAGGAATTGATAATAGTGAAATTAAAGGCTATATAGAATCAATTATCGGTTCAAATTTTGCGATTCATGACAGACAGGAAAGAGATAATATTGAAATGGCAAAATCTTATGTATATCGTCATGGTTCAAAAGATCAGGTCGTAAAGTTTCTTGAATATGAGCTTTCTGATGTAAAAAATACTCTTGATATTCTTTATAAGACACTTGATGAAAATTCAGGCGGTGTTGCAGGATATTTTTCAAGACCTGTCCATCATATGGATAATAAAACTTTGAGAAATATATACAGAGTAATTGATAAATCTTTGAAAAATTCTATGAATGCAGGTTATATTGACAATGAAGAATATATCAGAAACAGCGAAAAAGCACTTATTCAAATTTATAAAATTCAAAATAATTCAAGGATAATAAAGGCTTATCGTTTGTATCAGGATTTAAAATAGTTATATTGTCAAAAATATTTATGTTTGTTTTTTCCTAATACTATGTGAGGATTTTGATGAAGGTAATTTCTGATAATATTTATGTAGGCAAATATAAAAAATGTAGTTTGAATTTTACGGGATATACTCCGCATGTCCATGTAAAGACCGTTTATCCGCAGGCAATTATGGATGCGATGAATATATCTTGTGCAAAAGTAAAATCACAGTTGCAAATCGGGAGCAAGAAAATGGGTGTAATTGACAAATTTATAAAAATAAGAGATGAATTTTCTATTGGTTTAGATAAAGTTTTAAGAGAAAATGAAAAGTCTGCCTGGGATTTTTATATAAATTCAACCCCTGAAACTATGAAACAGTATGAAATTGCGCAGGACGAATATACAAAACTTTTTAGCAATAAAAAGGTTTATGATGAATTTATGTCTGTAGATGCTTCAAAATTACCTCACCATGAACAAAAACAGTTAAAGGATTTGCTAAAGGTTTTTGATGAAAGACTAAATTCAGGCGAAAATTATAAAGCTCTCGAAAAAAAAGAAAATGAAATTGCCCAAAAATTTAACGGCTATATACCATTAATAGATGGTAAAGAAGTTTCAAAAACCGAAATTTCAAAAATTCTTCAAAGTGAATATGACCCTGTTTTGAGGCAAAAGGCATATGATTCGCTTATTAAAGGCGGTGATTTGATTGCTGAAGATATGGTTGAGTTTGTCAAAATGAGAAATGATTTTGCCAAATCTAAAGGTTATAACAACTTTTTTGATTATAAGCTGAAGGAAGATTATGATGTTGATTCCTCTTTTCTTGATAAATTAATTAGTGAGGTTTATTCAGGCGCAAGTGAAAAAATTATAAGTATTCAGGATAAGAATTATTCAAAGTTAAGAAAGATATTTAAAACCGAGCAGTTGCAGGGATATCACTATGGACTTCTTACGGATGATAGTCCTGACAGAGCTGTAAATTCATATCTTGAAAACTTGAGTATTGAGGATATTTCAAAAAATGCTTATAAAGGAATGGGTTTTGATGTTGATAAGTTTATTTCTGATGGTAAACTTACACTGGATTTATACCCTCGTAAAAATAAAAATACCCATGGTTTTTGTTTCGGTATTGATCCGGGGAAGGATTCAAGAATATTGGCAAATTTAAGAAATGATGCCAGAAGTCTTGATACTCTAAATCACGAAATGGGACATTGTGTGTATGATTTGGGGATTTCCCGAGAACTACCGGTAGTTGATCGTGAGCCGTCATCTTCTGCGTTTACTGAGGCTATTGCAATGATGATGGGCGACCTGCAAAAAAGAGAAAATATTTTAAAAGGGCTTATCCCTGATGATGTGCTGTTTAAATTTCAAAATTCATTAAAAAATGATGAAGCTGATTTTGTATCTAAAAGTCTTTTAATTATTGACTTTGAAAGAGAGTTTTATAAAAATCCTAATCAGGATCCTGCAAATTTATGGGCATCTTTACGCAAAAAATTTCGCAATCAGGATCACTTATCCAATAGTGAATGGGCAACAATTCCGCATTACTTATCACATCCCGCTTATTATCAAAATTATTTCAGGGCAGCGCTGATGAAGGTTCAGATATATAATCATTTACACTCTATTCTTGGTAATATTACCGAAAATTCAAAATGTGCCGATTATCTTAATCAGAATATTTTTTCAAAAGGTGCATCTGTTGAGGAGTATGATTTGATTAAACAGTTAACCGGTAAGCCTTTTAGTGCAGATGATTTTATAAAATCAATATAAAAAACGGTATGTCAGTCAGACATACCGGGACTGAATGAAAGAATGTACGCTATTTTGCCGTGCATTGCGAGATAGTTCTTATACAGCCTGTAATCTCATATATTCGGATACTCTTGAAATTGCCGCATCCTGAATTTCTTTATTTGCGTCTTTCAGATATTCAATTGCTAAAAATACATCTCTGTCTGCATCATACCAACGTTGCATTTTGTACTTTTTGGCACATTTTTCATACAGCTTTGGTTCCGGTTTAAACCCTAAATCAGTTAATTCTGTAATTAGTCGTTTTGCGTATCTTTCACGGTCAGATTTCTGTGCAAGTTCAATCATACTTATCAGGATGCACACATCTGCCGACATTTCGTACCAGCGTCTTTTCATAATTTCTCCTCGCAATTTAGTATATCCCTTGTATATATTATTTAATATTTTTTCATGCTTTTTAATTGTTTTTTAAATAATGTTTTACAATTCTTAATATAGTTAAACTGTATTTAAAAAGCATGCACTGTAGTGATTTTGAGATATTTCCAGTAATTGGGGTATATTAGTTTTGCATTTGTTGGTACAAAAATCGCATCTTGGGTTAAATCTACATCCGTCTATTTCATCAGAGATTGTCGGAGGCTGACCTTTTATGGTCTGCAGTTTTGTATTTTTGTTTGTTGGAATTGATTTAATTAATGCTTTTGAGTACGGATGATTAGGGTGAGTGAAAAATTCTTCACATTCTGCTTGCTCTACAATTCTACCGGCATACATAACTGCTATTTTATCTGAATTTTCTCTTACAAGTGCGAGGTCATGAGTTATAAGTAAAATTGATGTGTTATTTGTTTCTTTAATTTCATTGAGTAATTTCATTATTTGAGCCTGTATTGTAACATCAAGTGCTGTTGTCGGCTCATCTGCAATAATAACCTTTGCGTTGCATGCAAGTGCCATTGCAATAATTACTCTTTGCTTCATCCCTCCCGAAAACTCATGGGGGTAGCTTTTTAATCTTTCTTTTGAATCAGGAATTTGTACTTGCTCAAATGATTCAATGGCTTTTTGTTCCGCTTCCTTTCCGTATAAGTTTCGGTGAATTTTTATAATTTCCAGAAGCTGATCCCCGACTGTATATAAAGGATTAAGTGATGTCATAGGGTCTTGCGGAATATATGCAATTCGCTTACCTCTGTATGTGCGCATTTCTTCCTGTGAAAGTTTTAATAAGTCTTCTCCGTTGTATAAAATTTCTCCGGAGGTTATTCTTGCGGTTTTGGGAATTAGATTGAGAATACTCATTGCACTCATCGTTTTTCCGCATCCTGACTCTCCGACAAGAGCAAGTGTTTTGCCTTCTTCAATGGTGTATGAAACATCAAAAAGTGCTTGTTTAAAAGTATCTTCTACCGCAAATCCTAAATTCAAATTTTTTACTTCAATTGTTGTCATAATATAATTATATTTTTTTATAAAAATAATAAATCGGTAGATTACCGTATTTTTACTGAAGATATGGTTTAATTAATTCATCTGTTTGTTTTGAATCTGTTGCTTGATTTTGTGTGGGCTGCATTTTTTGAGATTCCTGTTGAATTTGTTGCTGATTGATAGCTTCAACAGGCTGCATGCCTACACCTTCAGCATCTGTTTCATCTTCAGGCAGAATAAGCTTATTGGTGTTTAAAAATGCGTCCATTCTGCTTTCAATCATCAAATTATCTTCTTTTTCTATTTCGTTGATTTTACTTTGCACTTCTTCTTTATATTGTGAATATTTTCTGCATGTTTTGTAATTATCCAGCATAGAAAGATATGAACGCAAATTGCCTTCTACAACAGATTTTCTTGAGTTGTCTTCATTTGCAGTCCTAAATATCAGCCTGTATAAAGACATCATGTTATGTTGTGAATAATCTAAATACGCACAGGAAGTGTTTTTTATCGGTAAATTTTTATTTTTCTCAAGTTTTTGATTAAGAAAATCTCCGATAGAAAGATACTTGTAATACTTATCATTTGTTGGCATATGAGTGTTGTGATCCAATTCTTCAAAGTCTATCTTATTATTCAGGTATTTAATTTCAGAATATGATTTTAAACTGTAACAAAGAAGTGCAATGCCTAAAACTATTGCACAAATACCGCCGATAAGTAATTTATTGTATGATATATTCATTTCTCTCTCTTATAGATTATTATACTATATTTTTTTTTGTTGTAGAAATTTGTAACAAAGAATTCATTTTTTATGGCTTGTAATTATACTCTCTCATTTTTATTTTATAATGATTTTATGTATAAAGGCTATCTTGAAAATAAATTTGATGTAATAGTTGTAGGCGGAGGTCATGCAGGCTGTGAAGCTGTAATGGCTTGTGCAAAACTTGGATTGAAAGTATTGCTTGCAACATTAAATATCGAACATATTGCTCTTCAGCCTTGTAACCCTGCTGTAGGAGGGCCTGCAAAATCAACTCTTGTAAGAGAAATTGATGCACTGGGCGGAGTTATGGCAGAGGTTACTGATGCAACATATTTGCAGATGAAAACATTAAATTTTTCTAAAGGGCCTGCTGTCAGAGCTTTAAGGGCTCAGTCAGATAAGGCTGAATATTCAAGATATATGCGTAATCTTCTTGAAAGTAATGAAAATGTTTATTTAAAACAATGCTGTATAACAGAACTACTTACGCATAATGATGAGATTACAGGAGCAGTTGATGAGTACGGAATTGAATATAGCGCGCGTGCGGTTATTCTTACTACGGGTACATCATTAGAGGGCAGAATTTTTATCGGTTTAACCCCATATAGTGCCGGCAGGCTTGGAGAACGTGCGGCTATCGGATTATCCGATTCATTGCATAAATTGGGTATTGAAACTAAAAAATTAAAAACAGGTACTCCTGCAAGAGTTGATAAACGCACTATTGATTATTCTAAAATGACTGTCCAAGATGGTGATGAGGAACTGCATTTCTTTTCCTTTAAGCCAAATAGACCTGTAAGAAAGACATATCCTTGTTATTTAACGAGAACTAACGAAATTACACATAAAATAATTATGGATAATCTTGACAAATCACCTATGTATCAGGGATTAATTCAGGGTGTCGGTCCAAGGTATTGTCCGTCAATTGAGGATAAGGTCGTAAGATTTGCGCATAACCCATCACATCATATATTTATTGAACCTGAGGGTTTGGGAACTTATGAAACTTATATTCAGGGGTTTTCAACAAGTCTGCCTGCAGATGTTCAGGTTAAAATGATTCGTTCTCTGCCGGGGTTAGAAAATGCCCATATTATTAAACCTGCTTATGCTGTTGAATATGATTATGTTCCGGCTTTGCAGACTACTCATTCTCTTATGTCGAAAAAGATTAAGGGATTATTTATGGCAGGTCAGATAAACGGTACGAGCGGATATGAAGAAGCTGCGGCGCAGGGGTTGATTGCGGGTATAAATGCTTTTAATTATATAAATAAGTCAGATATGCTTGAACTTTCGCGCAGTTCTTCATATACGGGTACTTTAATTGATGATTTGGTAACAAAAGATATTCAGGATCCTTACAGAATGCTGACTTCTCGTTCCGAATACAGATTGCTTTTAAGACAGGACAATGCAGATGAAAGATTAACTGCTATTGGGCATAGAGTTGGGCTTGTTGATGATGAACAGTTTTTCAGGTTCGAGGAAAAACAGCGACTTATAAAAGAGGAGAGTAAGCGCCTTGAGAGCGTAAAAATTCCTGCAACAGAGAAAAATAATGATATTCTTGCAAAGTATGGTGAGTACATTGATAGAGGGTACAGAGCATCTGAATTGTTAAAACGCACGGGGATCAGTTATAAAGTTATTCAGGAATTAGACGAAAATACAAAAAATCTTCAGATACCTGCTGAAGTTTATGAACAGATAGAAGTAATTATTAAATATGATGGATACATAAGGCGTCAACAGGATCAGGTTGAGCAGTCAGGAAAATTGGAAAAATTTAAGATTCCCGAAAATATTGATTATGCATCTATAGATCATATCTCTTCTGAAACAAAGGATAAACTTGCCAAAATCAGACCAAAGGATTTGGCACAGGCATCAAGAATAGGTGGTATAAAGCCGGCAGATATTTCTGTTTTGATGGTTTTACTTGATAAGCACAGAATATAGTTTATTATTGCATTTAATTATTTTTATGATAGTATTGAACTATAATCGAAATGGACTTGTAGCTCAGTTGGTAGAGCAGTTGACTCTTAATCAATTGGTCGTGGGTTCGAGTCCCACCGGGTCCATTTTTATTTGACAATAAAGTAGTTTTACGGGCGGGATGCTCATATATACAGATAAGTGTTTTAGTTTAGATAAGAGGGGTAATATTATGGGGTTTGACATCAGAGAAAAATCAGTAAAAAAAATCATCAGAAAAGCACTGAAGGTTTTAGGTAAAAAGAATTTTGTTTTTATTATGCATAATGCTAGTTTTCCTGCTGCAAGCGGTGAAAATACCGGATTTGGTACGATAAATTCAAACGGCGGGAAAAGATTTCTTGACTATATTGAAGGGCTGTTTGATGCGGTTCAGATGGGACCTGCCGGTAAAACAAAATCTTCTGATGCATCTCCATATACAGGAACAATATTTTCAAACAATCCTCTTTTCATTGATTTGAAAGAACTTACATCTAAAAAATGGGGTAATATTCTTTCATTGGATACATTTAATCAGATTGTTGCTGAAAATCCGAATAAATCTAAAAACAGAACAAGTTATTCATATATTACTAAAAAACAAGACGAAGCTTTGTCAGAAGCATACGAAAATTTTGTAAAACTAAATGATAAAAAGCTGAATAAAGAATTTGAATCATTCAAAATTCATAACAAATCCTGGCTTGATAATGATTCTTTGTATGAAGCATTAACTGTAGAGCATGGAACGGATTACTGGCCTAATTGGAAAAGTGAAACCGATAAAAATTTGTTAAATCCGAAATCTAACGAGGAAAAAATTAATTTTGCAAAAAGAATTGAAGAAATTTCAAAGAAATATTCTAAAGAAATTGACCGTTATAAGTTTATTCAGTTTGTTTTAAGCGTTCAGAATGAGCAAACAAGAAAACTTGCAAAATCAAAAGATATAAAAATGATTGCGGATAGACAAGTTGCATTTTCTGATAGAGATACATGGGCATATCAGTCATTATTCCTTGACGGATGGTGCTTGGGTTGTCCTCCTGATTATTTTTCAAAAGATGGTCAGGCTTGGGGTTTCCCTGTTGTTAACCCTGAAAAATTATACAATGCTGACGGTTCACTTGGTGAAGCCGGTATTTTGATGAAAAATCTTTATAAAAAAATGTTCAAAGAAAATCCGGGTGGTGTCAGAATTGACCATATTGTCGGCTTAATTGATCCTTGGGTTTATAAAAAAGGTAAAAAACCAATGCCGGAACAAGGGGCAGGCAGATTATTTTCTTCTCCTGAAAACCCTGAACTTTCAAAATTTGCAATACCTTCAGTTGAAGATTTAAATCAGGAATATACATCTGACAATGAAAAGAGAGTTAAATCTTTAACAAAGGATCAGATTAAAAAATATGGCAGACTGATTGAAAAAATTGTTATTGCAGCTGCTAAAGAGGAAGGTTTGACAAAGGATGCAATTGTTTGCGAGGATTTAGGGACTTTAACAAATCCTGTTGCTGCTGTTATGAAAGAGTATGACCTTTTAGGTATGCGTTTGACTCAGTTTACTGTACCGACAGAACCTGAAGATCCGTATAGATGCAAAAATATTACTCCGCATTGTTGGGCGATGGTTGGAACTCACGATAATAAACCTGTTTCAGTCTGGGCAAAATCTCTTATAAATACCCATGAAGGGTATTTGCATGTAAAAAATCTTGTTGATGATTTATTTAGTGAAGCGGATAATAAAGATGAAATTATTGTCAAAATGACAAATGATGCTGAGTTTTTAAAGGAAACAAAGCTTGTTGAGTTATTTGCATGTGAAGCTGAAAATATTCAGATATTCTTTACTGACTTTTTCAATATGTCAGAAACTTATAATGTTCCGGGAACTTCAGGTGATAAGAACTGGAGTTTAAGGCTTCCTGACAATTTTGAAACAATGCCTGTAATAAACTTGCCACTGATTTTGAAAAAAGCTATAATCTCGAGAGGTAGTGATTTTGCTAAAAAGAACAAAAAGATTATAGAGGAATTAGATGAAGTTATTTAAAATATTACGTTTATTACTTGTATTTTTATTTGCATTATTCATCTTTAATCCTGCATTTGCGGATTTATCAAGTGATGCAAAGATAGAGTATAATAAAGGTATTCAGTTTTATCAGACCGGTATGTATTCTCAGGCAGCTGATTGTTTTAAAAAGGCAACGGAATATGATCCGAATTTTATAGATGCATACTTTAATCTTGGTTCTTTGCTTGAATATTTAAAGCAGGATGATGATGCTCTGAATGCTTTTAAGCAGATAATTTTGCGTAAACCTGATGATTATGAGGCTGTTTATAAGGCTGCTGAACTCAGTAAGCGGACAGGTAATGTTGAAAAAGCAATTATGTATTTGTCCTTGATCCCTGAAGATTCTTTAATCGGTCAGCGAGCAAAAGAACTTGCTCAATCAATGAATGTCGATTTAGCAACGGAAAAAGCTAATAAAACAGCTCCGCAGTCTTATGAAGATGCCAATCCGATGAATAATAACAATGGCGTTTATAGTGATATTTCAAGCCCGACAGGTGTTGTAACTGATAATGAAGGCAATATTTATGTTGCAGCTTTTTCAGATAATACAATATACAAAATCGGACCTGATAATAAAAAGCATGTTTACATAAAAAATGTAAATATTAGCGGTCCTATAGGCCTTGTGCGTGATAGTGCAGGGAATTTATACATAGCTAATTATAATAAAGACAATATTTTAAAGGTTGATAAAAGCGGTAAGGTAACAGAACTTATTTCAAACATACCAAAACCGTATTGTATGCACATTTCAGGAAACTTGTTGTTTATTTCTGCTCAAGGCAACAATACGGTTGTTAGATATAAATTAAGCAATTAGACTACGGTGTAGGGTGATCCTTGTGAATTACATTGTTCGGACTATCATCCACTTTGTATGATGATGGCCAGCTGAGTGTACAATTTGAAAATTTACTATTTTTCAGGTATCCTTCAAGCTGTTTTTTCAAATCATCTATTGCGTGTCCGGCAGATCGTGACCATCCCGTATAAACTGTTTTTGTCTGACCGTTTGGAAGTTTTATGCTTGCTGATCCGTTAACTCCTCCAAATCCTGCACTCTTTAAGTTCAGTGTAACTGTTAATTTTGGATTTTCTTTAGGAGGGGGATTATTATTTACTTCATCTTTTGATTTTGAAGCGTCAACTCCATTATCTTTTTGGGGTTTTGAGCTTCTTCTTGTTCTTCTGTTGTCTATGCTACTTGATGCAGAATTATCCTGTTTAGGTGCTTCCGTTGGAGCTTCTGTTGGTGCTTCGGTTGGTTCTTGTACCGGTTCTTTTTTTGCTGCATCCTTTTTGTTGTAACTGAAAATCCAATCTTGGGCTTCTTTATATTCGGCATCTTTAATATTTTGTCCGTCTTTTGCCATTAAGGTAAATTTACCGTTTCCTTCGGAAACAACAGTAATATCTTTTTGCTTTGCAAAAGTTTCCAGTCGTTTTAAGTTTGCAGCATCTGATTCATCAGTGCTTTTTGCACCTTGAGGTTTTACTTGTTTTTCTTCCGGACCTTGAACGACATCACTCTTACTGCCACCAAATAAATTGCCGACAATAGCTAAGCCGCCAGCCAAACCCGTTATTATGTCTGCAAGATTACCCCAAAAACCGCGTTTACCGTTGTCAATTACGATATTTTCCTGCATAAATGTACCATGGCTGACATGTGGTCTGCCGCCAAAACCTATTACAGGCATTCGCCTGTCATAAATGAAAGTTTTTAATGGCCCGTTTGGTCGGTATTTTAAGTTAAATGCTCTTCCAAGTCCGTATAAACCACTCATACAGTTGTCCTCTCTTCTTGTACTTTATATATATAAAGTATATATAAACTGTATAATTGCTTATATATCGGATTATGTTTACAAAAGTTTACAATAAAAAATTTTAAAGTTTAGAAACAATATTGTTTAAATTAATCAGTAATTCTGTCCAGTCATTTTGAATTTTGTTTTGAAACGGTTTTACACTTTTGTACCAGCCGGTATCGTCTCCTGAAGTTTTATACCAGCGGTAATTTGTCTGATTATTAAATAAAGCTATTGTTTTTTTGCCTAATGCACCTGCAAGATTCAAAATAACATTGTCAGTTGATATTATTAAATCCATGTTTTCTATCGCACATGCACTGTCTGTAAAGTCATTAAAGGTTTTACCAAGATTAATAAATTCTTCAGGAATATTTTTTACATCTTTTTGTAAAAAGTATATTTCAATATTTTTTTTATCTGCTAAAAATTTTAGTTTAGTTATATCAAGGTTTCTGTTGTTGTAATTTGAATCGACTGCGCCGCTTGTTGATATTCCGATTTTGATTTTTTTATTTTTGTTAATATTCTCTTGTGCATACTTTTTAATAAGACTATTATCCACTGATAAATACCTATTTGTGCATGGCATATTATCAGCTGTTGTACCAAGTGCAAACGGGCAGTCAAGCAGTGCCATAGAATAGTCATATTCAATGCCTTTAAATTCGGATTTTGTAACTACTTTTGTATCATCAAACAGCTTTGAATTATTTATTAAGTCAAACAGTTCATCCTGAACCACAAATATAATTTTTTTAGTAAATTTTTTCATTTCAGGAACAAAGCGGCTATACATTATTGTATCGCCAAAACCTTGCTCGTAATGAATAACAAGAGTTTTACCTTTAATATCTTCTTTAAAATCCCATCGCCTTTGAAAAGGTTCTTCAATAGGATATTTTAGATTAATATCATCAATATTGAATCTGTGTGTAAAATATTTATGCCCGTTTATAAAATCTCCGCAATGAATCAAAAAAGCTCCGTAGTTGTAGAAATCATTTTCTGTCGGATTATTTTCAAGCAATTTTTTATAATAATAATCGGCTTTTTCGTTATTATTTATTTTTTCATAGCAAAATGCTAAGCCATGAAGTGCCAATCTGCTTTCAGGCTGCAATTTATAAGATGCTTCATACAATTCAATTTGTCTTTGGATTGAGGTATATGGCTCTGTTTTTGAATATAAATCAGCTGTAATGTTGTATATAACTGCTTTTGTTTTATCTATTGTTAAAAATTTCTCATAGTATTCAATAGTTTTTTTTAATTCACCTGTTGATTTGTAAAAATCTGCAAGCTCTATATAAACAAGTAATTTGTTATCTTCAGTTCTTTCAAATAAGTCTGTAAACTGCACAATTATATCATTTTGAGAATCAATATTATTTATACATTTTGCAATATTGAGGTAGTCTTTCGGGATTAGATCTGATTTTATAATTAAAAACCTGTATAAAAGTAATTCGGACGCATAATTTCCTTTAGAACCTTCTTCTGAAGCAAAATTTCTTATAGTATCAAATAAAACGGTTTTCATGCTGTCAGGAGCCTGTTGTTTCATCGGCATGAATTTTTTATATACACCTATTACTTCAGGTGATATTTTTGATGAATTTTTGCATATGATTTCATCAATAATTTTTATTGCGTTTTTAGTTATTTTATTACCTTCCGGTAAAATGGTATCAGAAGTTAATAAGCTCTCTAATTCATTATTTCCCATAAACTGATTTTATCATATATGATATAAAAAGTAAAAACGCAACTTGCCTCAACCTAAAAAATTGATTATAATCTACTTATGGTTGTTATCAGAAGACTAAATTGCTTTGATTATCCAAAGTTAAAGAAGCTTATTTCATATCTATGTACGGATGAGAATGACAAGCTTGTAAAAAGTCTTGCAGAAGCTCCGTTAGGGCTTGTTAATGCTTTAATGCCTCTTAATATGAAGTTTCGTTCCGAGTCTTTTATTTTGACTGAAGATAAAGAAATTCTTGGTTTGATTACGGTTATCGGAACATCAGGAAATCCTTATAAAATAAACATTACAAGGCTAATTTTTAAAGAAAACAGGTATGATATTGGTAAAATGCTTGTTGAATTTGTAGTGCAAAAGTTTGGCGGTAAAGGTGCAAATTCTTTTTCAGTTGTTATAGATGAATGTCATGAAGAATTATTTGATTTATTTATAAACGGCTGCGGGTTTAGACAATGCTCCTCGGAAACACTTTGGAAAAAAGAAAAACCTCAACCGCAAAAAACAAATTTCAAATGGCGTCTGGCTCAAAATTCTGATTCGGAACAAATTGCATCTTTGTATAATGATGAGATTATAAATATTTATAAACCGTCGCTTCAGCGTAGCCCTAAAGAATTTACCCAGCCCTTTTTTCAGGGATTTTCTGATTTTTATAAATCAAGATTTGTATATGACGGGTGCAAAAATATAACAGGTTATTTTTCTATTACTACTTCTGATAATATAAACTATATTCTTGATTTAACACTCAGCAGCGGATATGATTTTGACTATGATGAATTAATCAATACTATGCTTTGTGAAATTGCATCAAAAAAACGCGCTTTTTACCCTTTAATAAAACAAAAAAAGTATTTTAAAAATTCGGAACAACTTGAAAATTACTTGAATACAAACGGTTATACTCCTATACAAACTCAGCACATTTTAGTTAAAGATTTCTACAGATTACAAAAAGAAAAATCTTCAAAGTTAGAAGTTTTTATGCTTGGTGATAGTCAAATTAATGTTTAGCCTTGCGTTTTAAAATAATTTTCATTTTCAAATGCCTATATTTATGGTAAAATATCTTTTGTAAGAGTTAGGTTTTTATTATGATGAGTCAAACCAAAAAGTTATCTATTGCTTTCTACTGGCATATGCATCAGCCTGTTTATCAGCTAACTCCGAATGGTGATTATTTGATGCCTTGGGTAAGACTGCATGCTGTTAAAGATTATCTTGATATGGCTTTATGGGTTAAAAAATATAATATAAAACTGAACTTTAACTATGTGCCTGTTTTACTGGATGCCTTAATTGATTACGAAAATGGTGCTCATGATATTCATTCGCGCCTGACTGTTACTCCTGCAGACGAACTTACTGCAGAAGATAAAATTTTCATTTTGAATAATTTTTTTGATGCTAATTATCAAACTATGATATTAAATAATCCGGAGTATCACAGATTATATAAACTTGTTCAGAACGAAGGTACAGAGGATATTTCAATACTTTCAAATCAAGAATATTCTGACTTGATGGCTCTTTTTAATCTTGTGTGGATTGATCCGTCATTCAGAGCAACAAATCCTGTTTTGAAAAAACTTATCGATAAAAAAGCAAACTATACTATAGAAGACAGAAAAGCTATAATTGAAATTCACAGAAGTATTATATCAAAAATAATTCCAACCTTACGCAGACTTGTTAAATCAAATAAAATTGAAATTACAACAAGTCCTTATTATCATCCTATTTTACCTGTATTGCTTGATTATAAAGCAATCAGAAAAAACTATACGGCAGATGATGAACTTACTGATTTAGCTACTGAATCTGATGCGGAGCTTCAGGTTGAAAAAGCTCTTGACCGCGTTGAAAAACTTATTGGTAAAAGACCTAAAGGTATTTGGTGCTCTGAGCAATGCGTCAGTCAAAAAACCCTCGATTTATATAGAAAATTAGGAGTTAAATGGTCAGTTTCTGATGAGAATGTATTAGCTAATTCTATAGATTTTGAGTTTATTCATGATTTTAAAGGGTATTTGGAAGATCCTTATCATTTATTAAAATCATACAGCTATAAAACAGGTGATTCTGATGTAAAAATGATTTTCAGAGATTCTACTATAAGTTCTCTGATTAATTACGAATACGGTCAGCATAATCCTGTTGCTACGGCAAATGACTTGTATGACAGAATAAAAATTATCCAAAGTAAGATATTATCTTCGCCTGACAAAGAACATTTATTGACGATTGCTCTTGACGGTGAAAATTGCTGGGAAAATTATATTAATGACGGTAATGAGTTTTTGGATACTTTATATTCCCTAATAAGTGAAGATAGCTCGCTTGAAACTGTTTTAATAAGTGATTATCTTGAAAATTGCAAAGAACATAAAGAACTTAAAAAAGTTGTATATTCAAAAAACTTGCAAAATGCTTTTAAGCTTTGGATAAATGAGCCGATTAAGGATGTTGCATGGACATACCTAAAGCGTGCTAATCAGGATTATATATCTTATAGCAAAAGAGAACCTAAAAATCCTAATCTTGAAAAGGCTCATAAAGAATTACTTATTTGTGAGGGCAGTGATTGGTACTGGTGGTATGGGGAACCAAATTCTTCAGGTCGTGATAATTTGTTTGATTTTATCTTCAGAAATCATATAAAAAATATGTATAAATTTCTCGATTTAGAATGTCCGTCATATCTTGATGAACCGTTAATCAGTATATCAACTTCGCCGTCAAATTATCCAAAAGGACTTATATCACCTAAAATTACAGGTAAAGATTCTATTACTGATGAAGATAACTGGATAAATGCCGGATGTATCGAAATCCCTGACGGGCCTGTTTTACGAGAGTCCAAAATATTTGATAAGATTTGTTTTGGCAATGATAATGATTATTTTTACCTGCGCTTTTATCTGAATAAATTTATTAAATCAACGCAGTCCACTATGTCAAGGACTTACCAGATGTATATTTATTTGAGAAAAGCCGGCAGAATGCAGGCCTTGTCACCAATTCGATTAATTAATAAATCGGAAAATGTAACTCCTGTGTCAATGGAAAAATTCCACAATGAAATTCAGGTATCCATCAGGAATGATGAATTGAGATTTTTGCGTCTTGCAAAGGCAATTCCCGGCGATATGTGGGTTCTTGAAAATTATAAGTATATGGAAGTTGCATATGGTGAAGTTTTGGATGTAAAAATTCCGTTTAATGTCTTAGGTGTTGATTTGGGTGAAACATTAGAATTTTTATTTATAAATGCAAATTACGGTATGACTGATTTTTATATTCCTAATGAAATGGTTTTAACTGTTACAAGACCAGCTGAAGTTGTGACGCAAAATCATTAAAAGGATTTGCCCATTAATTTTGTTATGCCTGTCGGGTTGAAAGAGTTGTGGTCATTCCACCGTGTTCCGCTGTAAAATCCCTGCATATATGATGGGCCGTATGAAGTTGAGTATGGTGCAGGGGCTATTTGAGGAGTAAATCCTGTAGGTTGCCCTATAAAAGCATTTTTTAGCTTATCTTTAAGTGTTTGCTTTGGAGTGCAATATGTTTCGCCTGATTCAATGTATTCTTCATAATCTGCATTTTTGTAATATTCTTCATTTTCAATATATGCATATACTGTTGCACATGCTGCAATCTGAATTATAAGCAAAGCTGTTATCACTATATATTTCATTTATTTCTCCTTCTTTTCCCCATATTTTATACTTAATAGTGCATTTTTATATTCTCTTAGAGGATAATGTTAATTTATGGATTAATTTTTTTAGGAATGATATTATATGAATATGGTAAGTAGAGGTGAGAAGAAGAGAGTTATAGCATATTTACATTCTCATTGGGATAGGGAATGGTACAGAGAATTTGAGGTTTTTCGCCTCAGATTAATACGAGTTTTTGATAATGTTTTAGACATGCTTTCAAGAGGTGTTATACCGTCATTTTATTTTGACGGGCAGGTTTCTGCACTGCTTGATTATCTTGAATTCAGACCGGATAAGGAACAACTTATAAAGGAGCTTGTTGTTGATAAAAAGCTTTTTATAGGGCCGTTTTATACTCTTGTTGATGAATACTTGACTGACGGAATATGTTTCAGAAAAAATCTTGATATAGGCTTAAGTATTGCCAAATACTTTGGTTGTGAGGATTTTATCGCATACTTTGCGGATACATTTGGACACAGCCAAAATATTCCTAAAATATTAAAAGAATATGATATTGATAAGGCAATAGTTTGGAGAGGAGTTCCTGACAGTCTGCCTGCAGAATTTATTTTTAATGGCGTGAATACCGTAAATCTTGTCAGAGGCTATTTTATGGATATTTTTGCCTGCGATAAAACCATAGAAGAAAAGGCAGAATTTTTAAAGAAAAATCTTGACATGATTGCTGAAAAATCAGGAGATTATTTACTTTTGCCAATTGGTGCCGATCATTTGGGCATTCCTATTGATATTGCTGATCAGATTGCGGAGGTTAATAATTATCTTGACGATTATGAAATTGTTTTGTCAAACCCGTTTGAGTATTTTGAAAATGTCAGGTTCAAAACACGATATAATGATGAATTGAGAGATAATTCTGCAACATTTATACTGCCGGGTTGTTATTCTGCCAGATTAAAATTAAAACAGTTAAACACGGAATGTTCTTATAAATTAAATCTGGCTGATAAGATTCAGTATAATTTTGGCGGAGATTATTCTGCAGCGATTGATTATGCATATAAGCTTCTGCTTCAAAATCAGGCTCACGATTCTATTTGCGGATGCTCAACCGATGATGTTCATGAAGAAAATATAGTCAGATATAAAAAGATTTTGCAGATTGCTAATACTGTTATAGAAGAATCAAAGTTTGCACAAGAAGAAAATATGGTTGCATCTTTCAAATATCAGGATAAACACAAAATTTTGGAAGTAATAAGAACTGAAATTACTCCTAAAGATCAGGTTATTGAAACCTTTCAGGGAGTCCCTCAAAGGCTGCTTTGTGATACTTTGAAAATTCCTGTTACTGAAGATTACAGAACTATGTATAGGGTTTTAAAAGAATTTAAACCTGATAACTTACCGTCTGATCTTCATGTTAGTGATAATACTCTTGAAAATTCAAATATTAAACTTGAAATCGTGGACGGTAAAATAAATTTATCGTTTGGAAGGTTTGTGTTTAATGACTTTATAAAATTTGTCAGATATAAAGATCAGGGAGACACTTACAATTATGCACCCGATCCTTATGATGCGGGTGAGGTTGCACAAATTCGTTCTGCGCATGTGATTATGGATGGACCTTTGAGATGTGCTATTAAAATTGATACTACATTTTTCAGTATAATTGTTTATTTGAATAAAAAATCAAAATTACTTAATTTTAAAATTAATTGGTCAAATTTACTTACTAACCGCCTGTGGCAGGTTTGCTTCAACCTTGACAGGCAAATAAGAGAAACTATGTCTGAAGATTTGAATGAGCTTGTTAAAAGAAAATTTGACCCTGCCTATAATATGAGAGAGAATTTACCGAAAGTAAAAGGTAAAGAGGCAAAAACTAATACTGCTCCTATGCAGAGGTTTGTTTGGTGTGACGGATTTGGTGTAATTACAAAAGGTTTAACAGAATATGAAGTATATAGAAATACTTTATCTATAACACTCTTGCGCAGTATAGGTATAATTTCAAATCCGAAGAATCCTGCAAGGACTACTCCTGCAGGGCCTCCTATCAGAGTTGCAGGCGCTCAGCAGTTAGGCTTAAATTCAGCAGAATTTTCAATAGGATTTTTCGACATAAAAGACTGGGCTTCTTATGTCGAAGAAGTTTATCCTGAAACAATTGTATTTTAATAGCTTTCAGTTGTTTATGGGTTTACGATTGCAATAATTTTATTTAAAAAGTTTTTATATCTTATTCTTGCAGATTCTCCGGATAAAACAATATCAGCATGCTCTTTGCATGGTCTTATATAAATTTCTGCTTTTTGACTTGCATTTTCGTATATTGTGTCTGCACTTGAGCCTAAATCTCTTTCGGATGCTCTGATGTAAAATCTTTCTTTTTGAACATTATGCCTTACATCAACATATATTTTAAAATCAAATGCATCTTTAATCTTTTCTGTCAGAGTAAATAACCCTTCAGAGATGATTATTTTTGATGGATGTGCAAGAGTATAGTTATCATATCTTATTGCTGTACCTGACATATCATACTTTGGTAAATAAACAGATTTCCCGTTTAATAATTCTTTAATGTGTTTATTCATCAGTTCAAGTTCAAGAGCTTGCGGAACATCTAAATCATAATGCTTTGCAAAATTAGCGAAACTGCCGGCTTCTTTGACCATTTCAGAACGGTCATAATAATAATCGTCTGTATTTACTCTTGTAATAAGATTTTCAATATTATTTTCTTTTGAAAATGCGTCAATTGTATCTATAATATCGTATGTAATTGTTGATTTTCCACTGGCGGTTTCTCCTGCAATACCTATAGAAGCAGGTCTTGTAATATTCCCTGATAAGTATTTTGCAAGTTTCGTAATTACTTCCGGTTTATAACTTATCAATATTGAATCTTCAGACTGTAACTCTTCTTCAAAAATAAAATTTAAACGGTATTCAATTTCAGAATGTTTATTATCAGGAAAAGAAACATAACTACGCTTTGCGCGTGACTTAGTTCCTTTAACTTTGTCTAATGAATTAAGCATCTTTTTCCCTTACCCGATTTTATTCGGAGTTATTTCTACTTACTATATCAAATAAAAAATAAAAAAAAATAAATTTGACAAAATTTTTATAATTTCGACATATAATTTTACAATGTCGGATATTTTTACTGCATAATCCCGTTATAATCTATTTTTAGTTGATTTTGAAAAATTTTTTTAGTAAAATTAGTTATAAATGCAAAAAGGAGATAGCTATGGCACAACAATACAATAATCCAAATGCTCAAAATATCAAAAAACGTTATGCGATATTGGCATTTTTAAAGGGTTCAACAGCACCTTTGGTTCTGTATGTAAAAGATCCTCAGGCTCTGTATGATGAGCTCGTAAGTTTAATTCAAACGCAAAAAGCGGTAGTTGTAGAAAAAGAAACAGACGGACCGATTAAAAGAGTATGTTTTTTGTCTAATCAGCTTGCTGCTGTTGCAATTCAGGAAGAACAGTATATATAAAGAAATAAAATGCAAAAATTATTACTTATAGATGATATTGAGAATGCTGAAAACAAGACACTATGCTGTGTATTTGATGATAAAATCGATGGGATTGACTGTGTTACTCCCATTAAAGCAGAGTTAAAAGCAAAATCACTCGGTGAATTTATACAAATAACAGGACATGTTAGTGGTGTTGTAAATTTAGAATGTGATTTGTGTCTTGAAAAGTTTGAGTACAAGTTGGATTTTAATATAGACGAATTATACTCAAAAACCTCTATTATAGAAGATTATACCAATTCTGACAAAGAGTTTGAAATTACGGATGGTCAGTTTATAAACGATTTAAACGGCGAGAAAGAAATTGATATTTATGACTTATTGTATCAATCTGTAATATTAAGTTTCCCAAATAAAAAAGTTTGTGGTATAAATTGTAAAGGGAAAGATTATCTTACCGAAGAAGATACATTTGACCCAAGACTGGAAGTCTTTAATAATCTCCAAATTAACCCAAAAAAGTAGACAGATAAAAATAAAAGGAAAGAAAAATGGCAGTACCAAAGAAAAGAACGGGACATAGCGCACAAGGTTCAAGACGTGCAAATTGGAAAGCTACAAAACCCGAAACAACTAAATGCCCTAATTGCGGCGCAACAGTATTAGCTCACACAGTATGTACAGAATGTGGTACATATAAAGGACAGCCTGTAAAATTAGCAGATAAGGCTGCTGCAAGTGTTAAAGCTGCTACAAAGAAAACAGCAAAAAAATCAGCTGAAAAATCGTCTGAAAAGGCTGAAACTAAATCAACAGCAGCTAAATCAACAGCTAAAAAATCAACAAAAGCTGCTAAAGCTGAAGAAAAAGTAGAAGAAGCTTCAACAGAAGCTCATGCTGAAGAAAAAACAGAAGAATAGTTAAATCTATATGTTTATCGTTGTAAAGTTGGGCAAGTGTCCCGACTTTCAACGGTATATAAATGATTAGGAATAAATGAGGGAGTATGGCTAGAATAGCGATAGATGCAATGGGCGGTGATTACGCTCCTAGAAAGATAGTTGAAGGTGCTCTTTGGGCAGCAATGGAATATGGTGTTGCTCTTGAATTGGTTGGAAGAGAAGATGAAATTCAAAAAGAATTAGATCATATCCGCAAAGTAGGATATATTCTTTCAGATAAAGGTACTAAGGGGCATAAAAGAAAAATTAAAATTGATTTTAATAAAATTGATTACACGATTACGCATGCATCTGAAGTTATTGGCATGGGTGAGGCTGTAGGGCAGTCAATAAGAAGAAAAAAAGATTCTTCAATTGTGACATCTGTCAATGCTGTTGCTCAGGGCAGATGTGAAGCTGTTGTTTCTGCAGGGTCAACCGGTGCGGCAATGGCTGCAAGTTTATTTGGATTAGGCCGTATATCCGGAATTACAAGACCTGCAATAGCAGTAACTCTTCCAAGAATGGGTAAGCCGGTTGTAATTATTGACGGTGGTGCAAATAGTGATTGCACTTCTGGTATGCTTACTCAATTTGCGCAAATGGGTGTTGCTTATGCAAAATTAAGTTTAGGAATTGAAAACCCAAAAGTCGGGATTTTGAGTATTGGTGAAGAAGAAGGTAAAGGTAATGAGCTTGTAAAAGAGACATATCCATTGCTTAAACAAATGCACGAAGAAGGCAAATTTGAATTTGTCGGTAATGTTGAAGGAAAGGAAGTTTTCAAAGAAAAAGCTGATGTTATTGTAACAGATGGTTTTTCAGGAAATATTGTTTTAAAAGTAACTGAAGGTTCATCTTCTATGCTTTTAAAGATGATAAAAACAGAGTTTAAAGCGGATATTGTAGGCAGCATCATCGGTTTACTTGCTAAACCGTTCTTACGCCGTATTTTAAGCAGAATTAACTGGGAAGAATTTGGCGGCATGCTTTTGCTGGGTGTTAACGGGATTTCTGTTATTGCACACGGCCGCAGTTCTGCTTATGCAATGAAAAATGCCGTAGGTGCAGCAGTTAAGGTTTTGAATAAAGATATAAATTCAAAAATATCAGAGAGTATAAACTAATAAAGCAAGGAAATGTTCTATGAAACCAATGAAAATCGCAGGAATTGGATATAGTTTACCAAAAGAAGTTATAACTAATGATGATTTGACAAAATTATATGAAACTTCTGATGAGTGGATATATTCAAGAACCGGTATAAAAGAAAGACGAGTTGTATCCGGTAATGAAACTGCGATTGATCTAGGTTTAGATGCGGCTAAAAAAGCTATAGAAAAATCAGGATTTTCACCTGAAGATTTTGACTGTATTATATGTGCTGCTTCTGTTCCACCTCAGTTGTATCCAACATTAGGATGTACTTTACAGGCAAAATTGGGTATTCCTGGAAATGTTCCTGCTTTTGATTTAACTGCCGCTTGCACAGGATTAATTTATGCTATGCAGGTTGCAAGAGGTTTTATCGGTACAGGTATTTATAAAACAATTTTAATTGTTGCAGCCGATAATAATTCAAAAATAACTGATTGGTCTGACAGAGGTACTTCTATTCTGTTTGGTGACGGTGCAGGTGCGATGGTTGTAACTGAAGCTGATGACGGTATTGATGATATATTATCAATAAAGGTCAGTGCTGATGGTTCTATTGGTCACTATATTTATACCGACATGCCTGGGCAATGCTGTCCGCTCGTTAAAGAGGCTGATAAAGTCGGAGATGGCAAAATACATATGAACGGTAAAGAAGTCTATAAATTCGCCGTTACAACTGTTCCTCCTTATGTTGAGGAATGTATTTCTCATTCGGGTTTGAGTGCAGAACAAATTGACTATTTAATTCCGCATCAGGCAAACCAAAGAATTATTGAATCGATTCAGAACAGATTAAAATACTCTGATGATAAAGTTATTTCAAACATAAAATATTACGGCAACACTTCTGCTGCATCTATTCCGATAGCACTTGTTGAAGGTGTTGAACAGGGTAAAATTAAACTCGGTTCAACTGCTGTATTATGTGGTTTTGGTGCCGGTATGACCTGGGGTGCTGCTGTTGTTAGATTGCGTGAAGGCATTTGTTAATAATGCTGTCTGGTCGAAAAATAGCTCTATTTGGTACCGGTCATATTTGGCGAAATTCGGTGAGTGCACCTGTATTACAACCGCTTAATCTTGATGTTGATTATTCGTTTCTTTTTGATAAGAAAGCAGTTTCGCTTGTTGATATATATAAGAAAGTTAAAAGTAAGTATCACCCTGAAAGTGATGTTTATAAAGTTAATAAAAAGTAAGCAGTGAATTTATTTTAACATTTCATTTATAGCTTTAGCTGCTTTTTTTCCTGCACCCATTGCATTAATTGCATTAGATTCCCCTACAGGAGCAACATCTCCGCCTGCAAATATACATGGGATACTTGTTAATCTTGTGTCAGGGTCAACGGTTATATAACCTTTTTTATCTGTCGCCAGGTCAAGCCCATCCCATTGAGCAGAGCGTTGAATTATCGGATTAGGGTCTGTTCCGAGAGCAACAATTACAGTATCAACATCTTCAGTTACATATTCTCCTGTTCCTACAGGTCTGCATCTGCCAGATGCATCAGGTTCACCAAGCTCCATTTTTTCAAACTTCATACCGTCAACATATCCGTCTTTATCAAGTATTTCAACAGGCGCGTGCAAGAATTTAAAAACAATACCTTCTTCTTTGGCATGTCTGATTTCTTCAAGTCTTGCCGGCAGTTCCTTTTCGGTCCTTCTGTACATTATATACACTTCTTCAAAACCAACTCTTACTGCTGTCCTTGCTGCATCCATCGCAACATTACCGCCGCCTATTACGGCAACCTTTTTGCCTACTCTTAACGGTGTTGCTGAATCATTTTTACCTGCGCCCATAAGATTTACTCTTGTTAAAAATTCGTTTGCAGAATAAACTCCATTGAGATTTTCCCCTTTAATATGCATCATTTTCGGTAAACCTGCACCCGAACAGATAAAAATTGCATCAAATCCGTCTTCTTGCAGCTGTTTCAATGTAATTGATTTCCCGACAATAACATTTGTGTTAAATTCAACCCCCATATCTTTCAGGTTTGAAATTTCTCTGTCTAAAAATGTTCTCGGAAGCCTGAAAGGTGGAATACCGTATCTCAAAACTCCGCCTAATTTGTGTAAAGCTTCAAATACTACAACTTCATGACCGGCTTTTCTTAAATCAGCAGCGGCAGTTATTCCTGCACAACCGGAACCGACAATTGCAACTTTTTTACCGGTTGGTTTTATCTCCGGCTTTTGAGCTTTTGTATTGTCACCTACATATCTTTCCAATGCTCCGATTGAAACTGCTTCCCCTCTGATACCAAGTACACAATTACCTTCGCATTGCCTTTCCTGAGGGCATACACGACCGCACACTGAAGGCAGCATGCTTGTTTGTCTAATTATGTCGCCGGCTTTTTGAAGATCATCATTTTTAATTGCTTCAATAAAATCAGGTATTTGGATATTTACAGGGCATCCCTGAACACATTTTGGATTTTTACAGTGAAGACAGCGAGAAGCCTCAAGTTTTACCTGCTCCGGAGTTAAATTGCTCTCTACTGCGTCAAAATTTGATCGTCTTTGTATTTTGTCCTGTTCTTTTACTCTCTGTCTTTCTGTTGTCATAATATGTTCCTCTTATACTTTTTTTATTGATATTTTATCTTGCTTTTCAGCTTCAATTAAATCATAAACATATTCGTAATATGCACTTTTACCTTTAAATTTTTCTAATTTTTGCTCTAATTCTTCAGGAGTTATAAATCCTTTATACAAAGCAATTTCTTCCAAACATGAAATTTGCTGACCTTTATTTGATTCAATTGCTCTGACAAAGTTTGCAGCTTCAAGCATAGAATCTTGCGTTCCCGTATCAAGCCATGTAAAGCCTCTGCCCAGTATTTCTACATTTAATAAGCCTTTTTCAAGGTAAATTTTGTTTAAATCAGTTATTTCAAGTTCTCCACGGTCAGATACTTTAAGATTTTTTGCATAGTTACAAACATTTTTGTCATAAAAATACAAACCTGTAACGGCATAATTTGATTTTGGATTTTTTGGTTTTTCTTCAAGAGATATAACTCTTTTTTCTTTATCAAATTCAACTACACCAAATCTTTCCGGGTCTTTTACTCTGTAGCCGAAAACTGTTGCGCCACTGTGATTTTTTAATATTTGGCTTAAAAAAGTTGAAAAACCAAATCCATGAAAGATATTATCCCCAAGAATAAGTGCAACATCCTCGCCATTAATAAAATCTTCTGCAATTAAAAATGCATCAGCGATACCTTTTTGAACATACTGAATTTTATATTCAATATTAAGTCCAAACTGCGAGCCGTCCCCAAGCAGTTTTTGGAAATTTTCACAGTCATATTTATTAGTGATAATAAGTATATCCTGAATTCCCGCCAGCATAAGCGTAGAAAGCGGATAATATATCATGGGTTTATCATATATTGGCAATAAAATTTTAGAAATTGGCTGAGATGCCGGATATAATCTTGTCCCCGCACCAGCTGCAAGAATAATCCCTTTCATATTACTTATACCTCCGTATGTTATCCCTGATACATTAAATTATACATTAAATATAAATTTATGTTATAACTTAACACAATCTTTATATGAGATTTGACCATAGTTTTAGTCCATGTTAATATCAGCTTATGAATAAAAAGCCGATAGTTGCAATAGTAGGACGCCCGAATGTTGGGAAATCAACATTTGTAAACAGACTTGTCGGAGCAAGAAATTCAATTGTAGATGATGCTCCAGGGGTTACACGCGACAGAATATATTTTGATGTTGAGTGGCAAAATAAAATATTTACTGTAATTGACACCGGCGGAATAATTCCGGGTGATGACGATGATATAATGAATTCAATTTTTTCACAGGCACAGCTTGCTTGTGAAGAAGCTGATAAAATAGTTTTTATAGTTGACGGAAAAGATGGTATAAACCCTGTTGACTATGATATTGCAAATATACTCAGACGCTCTAGTAAACCTGTATATTTAGCCGTAAATAAGTGCGATAATCCTGAATCTATGTCAATGACTTCGGATTTTTATGCACTTTCAATTGGTGAACCGGTTGCGATTTCTGCTCTTCATGGTTCAGGCGGAGTTGGGGATTTACTTGATTTAATATGCGAAGATTTTGAGGTTTTAGAAGATATTGAATCTGAAAATCGAATTAAAATCGCAATTGTTGGCCGCCCAAATGCAGGCAAATCATCTATAGTTAATTCTTTGCTTGATACAAAAAGAGTTATAGTATCAGATGTTTCAGGTACTACGCGCGACAGTATAGACAGTTACATTAACTACAATGACACTGAATTTACAATTGTTGACACTGCAGGAATAAGAAAAAAATCAAAAGTAGATTACGGTGTTGAAAAATTTGCAGTTGACAGAGCAATTCGTTCTATAAGGGATTGTGATGTTGCACTTCTTGTTATTGATGCAAAAGAAGGTATTTCCGAACAGGATAAAAGAATTTCATCTATAATTACGGAATCAGGCAAAGGTATTATTGTTGCAATAAACAAGTGGGATTTGATAGAAGATAAAAAAGCAAATACAATTAATAAGTTTGAAAAGCAGTTAGAAAGTGATATACCTTTTTTAAGTTATGCCCCAAAAATCTTTATTAGTGCCGTTACAAAACAAAGATTAACCCAAATATTTGACGAAGGTATAAAAGTTTATAACGAGGGTTGTAAGCGTATCTCAACAGGCTTAATTAACAAAGTTGTTAATGAAGCATACGCACTTAACCCTCCTACAAGTTTTAAAGGCAAAAGGTTAAAAATATACTACACAACTCAGGTCTCGGCTCAGCCGCCGACATTTGTATTTTTTGTAAATAATCAGGAACTTTTAAAGGACAATTACAAGCGATACTTAGAAAATAAATTAAGAGAGGCTTTTGGATTTTTTGGTAATCCTATCAGGCTTTCGGCAAGAGAACGCAAAGAAAAGAAATAAATCTTTTACAGCTCTATTCTCAAGACTTCATAAATGTCCATTTTCTTTGATTTGCCGCGAATTTGTACTTCTTTAATTTTTATAACATCAGCTTTATCCGAAATATAATTGTAGGTAGTGCTACTTACCAGTAAATTTGTTCTGTAAACTTTGTTATATCCTTCAATTCTGCTTGCAAGGTTAACAGTATCCCCGATTACTGTATATTCCATCCTGTTTTCAGTACCGATATTACCGATGAATACTTCCCCTGTATTTATTCCTATCCCAATTTCAATTTTTGGCTTGCCTTCACACAACCATTTTTCTCTCAAATATTCAACTTTTTTAAGCATTTCATAGGCGCATTTTACGGCATTTGACGGATGATTTATATCCGAAATAGGCTCTCCGAATATTGCCATAACCGCATCACCGATAAATTTATTTATTACGCCGTTGTATTTTGATATTATAGGCTCCATTTCGGCAAAATACTCATTTAATATCATTGAAACTTCTTCTGCTGTCATTTTTTCGCTCAAACTTGTAAAGCCTCTTATATCAGAAAATAGTACGGTAACAATTGCTTTTTTGCCGCCAAGACCCAGATTTTCAATATTTTTTATTACGACATTATTCATAACGTCTTTTGAAATATATTTGCCCATTGCATTTTTTATTTGTTCTTTGTTTCTGCTTTCATTTAGGAATTTGAATGTATATGCAAACACCGCAGTTACAAATTGGCATATAAGAGGTACACTGAAACTTAATATGTACCCGAAAGACGCAACAATCATGATAAATATAAGATATGCGAAATCAAGAATAATAAGAGATATTAAACCTTTTATAAATCTTGTTTTCATAATTATTATAAAAGCACTTAAACACAGAAGTATAAATGCAATACATGTTGCAACAATTCCGTATCTGTATAGCGTATTTTGGCTGAGCATGTTATCTAATATGCTGGCCTGAATATCAACTCCCGGATGTCTGTTATCAATAGGTGTTCGGAGAACATCATCACTCGGGCCTGAAATATTTATTCCTATATACACAATTTTATCATTAAATATTTCAGGGTTTATAAGTGTATCTTTATTTTTAGGATCGTACATTTCAGGGTGATTTGCAGGAGTAATACCGCTTTTTAAAGCCTTGTAAGTATCAAAAATCTTTGAAGCTTTTATTGCTATATGAGAATAGGAGGTTTTTTGTTTGTTTTGGTATTCAATGAAGCTATAATATCTTATAGGAGTGTAAAAACACCCGTTTTCATATTTATACTGTATTTGTAGTCCTGTTTTAGGTATGTATATAAAATCGTCATATATTACAACTTCATTAGTTTCATTAAGCATCAGATACATTTTTAATGATAACGACGGATAATAATCATCATTAATCTTAATAATATTTATTGCATCAAATATATAGTTTGAGTCTTTATCTTTTTGAATGAGGACTGAGCCGTAATTTTTAGTACCTTCTCTTAATATGTCAGAATAGTCCTGTATCCCCGAAAATTCTGTATTAAATTTTTGCTTTGAGGAAACTTTTACATTGAGCGCGTTTTTCTTTTTAAAGTCATTCATAAAGCGCATATCATCGCCTGAACGGTTATTTTCAGGAATGAAGGCTGAAACAAGATTATCCATTGATTTTATGTTATTCAAAAATCTTGCGGATTTATATATGTTATCATCTCTTAATGACACATATACAATATCAAGCCCCACAATTGAAGGCTTTGCATAGGTTTTAAAATAATCAAGTAAGTCCGCTGTTAATTCATTATTGTTGTCATTTAGCCAGTTATATTTTTGATTTGTATCATCATCAATAATTACCTCTATAATATCGCTATTAGGGTAATAGTTAGAGGTTACATTACTGAGCAAAAAGCTATAAGTTGACGGTTTTATAAATTTTTCCGCTAACCCCATAAATATGACTATTAATACAATATATAAAGCAAGTGAGCATAAATAAAACCATTTATTTTTTAACTTTTTCATTACATTCTCCCGTGTATATAATATTTATGATATAATAATTTTGTGAAAAAGGCAGTTTGTGTATGAATGTAAATTTAATTGATAAATTATCAAAAAATAAAGTTTTTCCGATAATAAGGAGTAAAGATCCGGATTTTGTTTTGAATACGGCAAGGGCATTGATTGACGGCGGACTTGATATTTTTGAAATTACAACTGAAAATCCTCAGGTTTTTAATGTTATAAAAGAGCTTTCAAATGAAGCTATAATATGTGCTGGTGGTATAATTACTTCTGTTCAGGCTCAAATTGCTATTGATAGCGGAGCAAAGTTGTTTTCGTCCCCTGTATTCTCAAAAAATTTGGTTAAAATTTCTAAAGACAGGCATATTCCGTACATTGCAGGTACATCAACCGCAAATGAAGCATACGAAGCCTGGAAATCAAGAGTTCCTATTGTAAAAGTTTTTCCTGTAACTGCACTTGGCGGAATTGAATATATTGAAAATATGCTTCGCCCTATGCCGTTTTTAAAGGTTATACCCCAAGGAAATGCTAAATTGAATGAAGTTAAAAGATATATTTCTGCAGGAGCTTTGGCTGTTGGTGTCGGTCGTAACCTTATTACAGGTTCGCATGTAGAAATTGTAAACAGAATCAAAGAACTGAAGGTAAGTTTAAGATAGATGACTAAAAGGGTTGTTTTATCAGGTTATTTTGGCTTTAAAAATTTCGGTGATGAGCTGATATTATCTGTTTTGGTCAATAAATTAATGACACTAGATACAAGTCTTACCATTATAACTTCTGACCCTGATTATACAAGTAATTTATACCCAAATACTAAATGCGTAAAAACATTTGATATGTTTGAGATTTTAAAATCTATTTTATGTTCTGATATATTGATTTCAGGCGGAGGCAGTCTTTTGCAGGATGTAACAAGTGTAAAAAGTTTGTTTTATTATTTGATCGTTATATTTATTGCGATTTTTTTTAATAAGAGAGTCATAATATTTGCGCAGGGTATCGGGCCTGTAAATTCAAAGATTGGGCAGTTTTTCATGCGTTTATTGTTAAAAAAAGCCTCTTATATATCTGTCAGAGATAAAAAAAGTGCGGCTCTTCTTGAAAATTGGGATATAAAATCCGATATAGTATGTGATCCTGTGTTTACAATTAAACCTTTAAAAACTCAAAAATCAAAGATTATTGGTGTCCAGCTAAGAGGTTGGAGTGAACTGAATGAAAAATTTTTAAATGAGCTTTGTGATGTTGTTTCCGCCCGTTTTAATGATTATAAAATCGAAGTATATTCACTGCAGGATGAAATTGACACTGATGTTTGTAACAGATTCAGAAACTTGTTAAAAAACAAAAATTGTAATTTTGATGTTAGTGTTTATTCAAACATGTCAAACAATGATGTTGTAAACCGAATTTGTGCTTGTGAATACCTTATTTCAATGCGTTTTCATGCTGTAATTATCGGGCTTTTGACAGGTGCTAAAACACTCGCAATCAATTATGATGTAAAGGTTGAAAAGCTGGCTGAAGAATTTAATTTACCGATTTTAAATTTAGATAATTTTGATGCCAATGTATTTGATACCCTTATATATCAGGATTTAGCGAAAATTGAAAGCATATTGTCATCTAAAAAGTTTGATTGGGACAATATTGTAAACTGTATCATGTACTAATACTTGATTTTTTTTGCATAGTATGGTATTTTGTTTTTGGAGAATAATTATGAAAAATCAATTACGACGTAGCAGATGTTTTTAAAAGGCTTGTTTTAAGTTAAACAAACATTTGTTGTGTTGAATATGATTTAGAACAGAGCCAATAATCAGCGGCTCTTTTTTATTGCCCCTTGATTGTAACAAATAGTTAATAATAAGTGTATAATTGGCAATTATAATTATTCAGAAGAATTAATATGAAAGTGAAGGTAAAATTTATGAAATATAATACTCGACGAAACTCAACTATTAAAGCGAATGCTCCAATCGTGAAATTAATGAATTTAGTATGGGGCTTGTAATACACAAGTTGAGGCAGATTGTGTGAAAATTCATGCTCTCTGAAGTAAGGAAATAAAATGATATCAAAAATTAGTGCTAGCACAATATATTCTACATTAGGTAATAACAGTTCACTTATCCCGTTAGGCATAAAAGATGTTGCCAACAGTTGCGGTTTAACCACAGCTTCTTATCTTGCAGGCGACAAATTAGAAGGAAAAGACAGATTTATAGACGAGTTCGGAACTCAAGCTATATGGCTTGGAGGTATTCCGACTTATAAATATTTAATTAATAAAACATTATTTAAGTATGCAAAACTTGATCCGGAAGTTGACCCGAGAATATTGAATAATAAAAGAATTTTGACTTTGGCAAAACAATATGCCCCATCAGAAAAAATCGCAAAAAATATTGAAAAAGCTGCAAAAAATCAAATTCACTTTAAAAATCTTGCAATGGCAAAATTTATTCTTTCTACAGGTTTAACTGCTATTTCGTATTTTGCGTTAACAAAATTCAGACATAACTACACAGAAAATCAGATTAAAAAAGAATATTTAGCAAAGCATGGTAACCTGAATGACTATAAAGGTGCAAATATTCCGTTTTCATCAGCATTTGACTCGGTTCACAATAATAAAAATAAAAAAGTATCATTTACCGGCGGTATTCAGAACTTCATGTTTGATCCTGTTAAAAATCTAATGATTGTTGACGGTGTAATTACGAGTGAAAGACTTTCTCATTCAAGAAATGCTCAGGATTTCACAGGTTATGCTATTAAAGAAGGCAGCTTCTGGCTCTTTATGTATGGTGCAGGCAAAATGATTTCTGATGCTCTTGAAAAATACGCAGAGAAAAAACATAACAAATCTATTGATTTAGATGCAAGAGTAATTGAAAATGAAGAATTTAAAGAAGCATTTAAAAACGGCACAATTAAGGAACATTTAAAAGCATTTAAAGCCGCTGATAAATCTGATTCTGCCATTTATAAATTTGCGGTAGATAAAAATACAGATAATTTGATAGTCAAAATGGCTAAAAAATCAGATATCCTGCCATTATTGAAACTTTCAATGTTTAAAACATCAGAAGATATTGTTGATACTAGAAAATTTATTGAACTTGGCAATAATAAAGCCAATGATTTTAGCGGTTTAAGAGGGGTTGCTAAAAAAATTGAAAAATTGCTTGCTCAATATGAAAATTCAGAGCTGAGTACTGATGAATTTTTCAAAGCAGTAAGAAAGCTTAAAAGAGGTTCAGTTATAAAGAATATTGGCGCTTGTATCGGTGCATTGGGTGTAATTGCACCTGCGATAATGCTTGCGTTGAGAAAGTTTGGCGATAACAAAGAATATCAGGTAAAAAAAGACGTTGAGGCTAAACTTAATGAAAACGCTTAAGTTATGTTAAATATTACTATATGGCTCAAATATAGACTATAATTAAATTATGAGTAATTATAGCTTTTATATTAGTGCAGATGGCTCTCCGGGGTTGTATAGCAATGATTTCGGGGATATTTATCATAGTGTAAAAGGTGCTTTGACTGAAAGCATTGAGAAGTTTGTATATCCTATAAATTTTGATATGTTACTCAGATATGATGAAATAAAAATTTTGGATATTTGCTACGGTATTGGTTACAATACAAAATCTTTTTTAAATTTTTTAAAAAATAATCAAAAAAAATTTTTAAAAATAAAAAACTCTCATGCTAGTTGCTCCGAACCGATACATACTGATAAAATACTTGCAAATAATTCTTATACAAATATCGGTACGATATATACTGATAAGAATTATAAAAACAATTCACAAGAAAGTATCGAATCGGTATATACTAATAATATTAAAAGCAATCATCTGCATGCTCAAAATAAGAATTTTGATAAATTATTCGGCAGTATTTATATTAAAGCCCTTGATAATGACGATATTTTGCCATATCTGTCGCCGTTATTAAAATCAAAGGTAAAAAATAATATAGACAAATATAATCTTCCTGATAAATCACTTGAAAAATATTTTAAATATAAAAATATGGCAAAAATTAAAATAAATGATGAGATAAATTATTTATTACTAACCAAGCTTGTCAATTCTGTAAAAAATTCACCAAATGCTGATAAAATATTGCAAATAGCTGCCAAGAATCAAGATATATTTGACAAATCGTTTATAAGCCTTTTTAAGAACCTTTTATATTATCCTGAGTATAAATCTTCATCAAGGCGGTTTATTTCAAATTTACATAATATATATTATAGGTACATATCTAATCGCTATAAAAAAGCCATAAAACACCTTAAAATAGGAGATATTTCATTTAATCTCGAAATTGATGATGCAAGAACTTCTGTATTAAGAGATAATAATACCTATAATTTGATATTTTTAGATGCATTTTCACCTTCCAAATGTCCATGTTTATGGAGTTATGAATTTTTTAATGAGCTTTTTAGAATTTTAGATACAAACGGAATGATTATTACATACTCAACTTCTGCGCTTGTAAGAAGTGCAATGCGTGAAGCAGGATTTTTTATCGGAAACTCAATTAACACATCCGGTGATGTGGTTGGTACAGTTGCTGTTAAAAATAAATCATTGATAAAATTTGATTTATCTGAAGCTGATTTAGGGCTTTTAAATACTAGGGCAGGTATATTTTATCGTGATAAAAATTTAAACGGGCAAAATGAGGCGATAATAAGTGCTCATAATGAGGAAGTAAAATCAAGTGACAGAATATCAACTACCTGCTACTTAAAAGAAGTCAAAAGGAGGAATAATGTTTGATGTTGTGATTATTGGCGGCGGAACTGCGGGCTGTTCATGTGCTTGGAATTGTGCAAAAGCCGGTTTAAATACTGCTTTGATTGAGAAAGAAGCATATTTAGGCGGCACAATGACCGGTGCGCTTGTTGTTCCGGTTATGAAATCGGGCAATAATCAGATAAATACCGATTTTTACAGTGAATTAATTTTTAAAATGAAAAATTCGGGTAATCAAATCACATATCAAAATAATCCTGGCTGGTTTAATCCTGTCGCACTAAAAGATACTTTAAAAGAGATGCTGGTTAATAACGGTGTAAAATTATTCTTAAATTCAGATATAAAAAATATAAAATTATCAGACCATGCAGTTAGAGGTATAGAATTTACGACTGACAATTTATCAGTATATAACTATTCGATATATGCCGATAATGTTTCTATTAATAATGATAATATTTTATCAGTATATATCGAAACGAAGTATGCTGTAGATTCGACAGGTAACTTAAATTTTTGTGAAAAAATTAATTGTAATTTTTTAGAAAATGATTCAGAATTTCCTCCGATGAGTTTAAGATTTATAATGAGTGGTATTGATCTTGGGGCGTTTTCTAGTCAGTTGTTAGAAATTGATACCGACAGAAATGTTACTACTGTAGAGCATATAAACGGCTCTGTGCATCTATCTACGGCATATACTTGGGATAGTAGTACAAAATGGGCTCTGGCGCCATTATTTGAAGATGCAGTTAATAAAGGTATCCTAAAAGATAGTGACAGAAACTATTTTCAGGTTTTTACAGTTGCAGGTATGCCTGATTCATTGGCTTTTAATTGTCCCAGAATTATTGAAAAATTGAATCCTCTTATACCGGAAGATGTTGAAATGGCTTATAATATAGGCAAATCAGCGATTTACAGAATTGCATATTTTTGTAAGATATATTTTAAAGGCTTTGAAAACAGCTATATATCGCATATTGCGGATAAAGTCGGCATAAGAGCTTCAAGACAAATAAAGGGCAAGTATTTATACACAATTGATGATTTAAGAAGCGGTAAGAAATTCACCAATCCGGCTGTTATATCGAATTATCCGGTTGATATTCACAGCAGAAATAAAGATGCCTCTGTTCTTGAAAAAAATAATGAATATCAGCTTCCTGTTGAAAGTTTGATGTCGTATGATTATGATAATTTGTATGTTGCAGGCAGAGGACTTAGTGCTGATAAGCTCTCACAGGGTGCATTAAGAGTTCAGGCAAGTTGTTTTTCTATGGGGGAAGCTGTAGCAAAAGATATTTACTCCAAAATTAACAGTCCCGCTCTGTTTTAGTGCACAGTATCTGCATAGCGTTTAAAATGGGGTCTATTGTTGTTGAATACGGCGGAGAATATGTAATATCATTATTATTAAACTCCTGCGCCGTAAGATGACCAAGCAGAGCAGAAGTTATGGTATTTATTCGCTTATCAGCTCCGACTGATCCGATTGCTTGAGCCCCAAGAAGCAGTCCTGTTATTTTATCTGCTATAACTTTGAGTGTAATATCACTTGCATCAGGCATATAAGCAACTTTGTCAGGTTTATTTATAATAACTGATACGGGTGTAAAGCCTATATTTTTTGCGCTTTTTTCTGTTAAGCCTGTTGATGCTACCGTAATATTAAGGCATCTTGTTACAGTTGAACCAAGAACTCCGTCAAATTCGGCATAAACCCCTGCTGCATTCATTGCGGCGCATCTGCCTTCTTTGTTTGCTGTAGAGCCAAGCGGAATCCAAACGGGTTTGCCTGAAACAATATGTGTTTTTTCTGCACAGTCACCACAGGCATATATGTCTTCAATTGATGTTCTCATAATTTTATTAACCTTTATTGCACCTGTTTCACCTATTTCAATGCCTGCATCTTTAGCAAGTTCAACATTTGGTTTTACACCGGAACATAAAATTACCATATCTGTTTCAATTTCTTTTCCTGATGCTGTTTTAACGGATTTTAGCACTCGCTCCTTACCTGTGAATTCAGTTGCTTTTTCCCCTGTGTATATTTTGAAATTATAATCCTTGTTATCTTCAAGTTTTTCGCGAAAAAGTACAGACATTTCATCATCAAGGTTGTGCATAAGATAGTCGTTATGTTCAATTAAATCAACAGTTAAGCCGTTTTTTACAAATGCCTCAAGCAGTTCAAGCCCGATATATCCTCCGCCTATTATAACGGCTTTTTTAGAGATGAGCATTTTTTCTCTGATATTTATTGCATCTTCAATTTTTCTGACTGTATAAACCCCATCAAAATTGTTTATTCCTTTGATTTCAGGAATTTTTGGTCTTGCGCCTGTTGCAATAATCAATTTATCATATTCAACAAGTTCCGCCTGATCAGGATGAGCAACCAGGATGCTTTTTTGCAGCGGTAATATCTTTTCAACCTTTGATTCTAAATATACATCTATACCCGATTTTCTAAATTCTTCGGGAGAGCGAACCAAAAGTGCTTTGTAGTCGGTAAAATTTCCCTGAATATAGTATGGAATACCGCATGAAGAATATGAAACATGAGTATCATCAGTGTAAATCTTAACACTTGCATGCGGCAGCAATCTTTTAATTTTTGCAGCGGCTTTTGCGCCTGATGCAACTCCGCCGATAATAACAATTTTCATAGTTATTTAATACATCAAACTATGAAAGCTTAAATCCCCCGAAGGTCTAATTAGCACAATAAGAGCGGATAATTAGTTCTTTCATCAGTTGTGCATAACAATCAGCGTTTTTTTCAATATTTTTTGCGTTTTGAACTAATTTTTGAAATTCAAATAATTCATCGTTGTTTAATAATTTATCATTCATACACACATGCCCCGTTTTATTCACATTTATATATACGGCAAATTTCACAAAAACTTTAATTAATAATGAAAACCTCTGCTTTGTACAAAACAGAGGGAAAAAATAATTAGGGGAAAATAAAGTCTTTTGATTAGCCTTGGAAGGCTTTAAATGATCTGCTGATATTTTTATCAATTGCAGATTTTACAGAATCGTATTCTGTCTGCATAGCATGATGTTCTGAATCAAGCAGGCTCAACTTTCTTTGATATTTTTCATCCTTTGCATTGATTTCTGCAGTTTTACGCTGATATTCAGCTTCTGCTTGTGCAACTAATTTTTCATTATCTGCAGCAACTATATCAGGGCAGGATGAATACATTTTTGAACTCCATTCAATACCGTTTAACTCAAATATAAACGGATCATTTTCATTTTTAAGGGTCATTTCAAGACCTGTGTATTCAACAGCTTCAATTTGAACTGAACCTTTTACTATTGCATCTGATATCCAGCTTGATGAATTCATCATTTTGCTATCCATTTCAACAAAGTTTTCTGAATTTGTTTTACCTGTTGAACATCCGTTTATTTTATACCATAAGTTTGTGTACCATTGAGCTTTTGTTTTATCATCCCATTGATATGCACTTGCAGGAGTAACACCCTCATTATCTAATTCATCTGTGTAAACAGCTAATGCAGCTTTATATTCCATGTAGTTATTATATGTATCAGGGGCAAGACCACTGCTTGCATGATATTCAATCCAGGATTCAAATGATACAAAGTTACTAAAATCATTTCTTGAACTTTCCATCAAAGACTGTGCTTCTTCAATTTCTTCATCTGATACATTCCCGCCCTGTAACTTTGAATTATATTTTATTTGATAATTGGATAAGGCATCCATATAATATTTTTGCCTACCATTTTTTTGGGAGACCCATACTTCTTTCCATTCTTCACTGTTTCTATATTGAGCTGCAAATTCATCATATTGAGCTTTATAGTCATTTCTTTTATTATAATTGCCATTAGCATCATAGCCCATTTTTGCTCTAACATCTGCGTATGCATCTGCTAAAGCCTGAGTTTTGAATATTTTTTTCAAGCCGTATTTACTTAAGAAATCTTCTAAGTTTCTTGAATTTCTGTAATTCTCGGCATCCTTGTGGTTTAAAATAGGTTTTCCTGAAGAATTTGTAAGTATATATTGATTTTTTGTATCGTTATATTCATACAATGAACCTGCAGTTAATGGGGTTGAAGTCATATTACCACTGCTGTCATATGAAACAACATTGAATACTTGTTTATTTAATTCGCCAATATACTCTTCACTTGCTTCCTGTGATTGAACTGCAAGACGCATTTTTGCATTCGAAATCTGCTGTGACTCATATTCATTTGATGTGAGTCTTGCCGTAATTGTTAGTAATCGTCCTTGTGAAGATGATAATCCCATAATTATTCCTTTATTATCTGATATTCTTTATGACGGCATAAATGCAATTATTCTTTAGTTTTTTAGGGTTAATGTAAAGTAATGTAACAAAATTTATATAAATTGAATATAAAAAGTCAATATTTTTTTAAGTGGAGTTTTTATATATATGTAAGAGTTAAATAAAGAAAAAGAGATCGTTTAATTAAGTATTTAAAGAAGAGAGGATTTAAGTATGGCAACTATGTTGTTATTTTCTGATGCGGTTACAAATACATATAAAGATACATCTATAGCAATAAGCGAAGTTAATTTGAATGACAAAAGAAAAGTCAGAAAGACTTTAACTGAAATGATGAAACAGTCATTTTTCCAAGGAGCAAACAGATTTGGAACTAACTTTATTGCTTAAAACAAGTTTCGTTGGAATATATGGATAAGGAAAAGGATTTAATTTTAAGAAGGAATTAGGAATTGTATAAACCCCTTTAGTAAGGGGTTTTTTAATGCTTATTAATTTCTGACATGATTTTATCAATATCCTCAAGAAGCTTTCTAACATCTTTATCTTCTCTGTATGATAAGGCTTTTTGGACATGCTCTTTAGCCTGTTCAAACTTTTGCGAATTAAAAGATATAATTGCATAGTTATATTCAATCAAGAAATATTCATCCGGAGTTTTGGCAAATTCATAAGCTTTCTTTAAGTTTTCAACAGCCTCTTCGTATTCTCCGAGTTGTTCATATATTGCGGATATATTGATATAACCGGCAGAAATTTGAGGATATTTATTTATATATTTTTTTAGTTCAATTAATTTTGCCTGCAAAACACTATCATCATTACCAATTACAATTGGTCCGTAAATATATTTTTCTTTATTTTTAATTTTAGAATTTGTTATTGTCGGATAAATCTTGTATAACAATGTTAGCGTATTAATATCTCTTTGAGAAATATCCATCAGTTTAGGTCTATAAGCTGCAAATAAATCATAAATTTTGTAGTTGTTTGAGTACATAATATCCGATGAACTGTCACTATGCCCCATTATACCCAGCGCATGACCTAATTCATGCAACGCGGTATGATAAATTTCATTCGATAAAAAATCATCTCCATACGGATTTGTTTTAAAGAAAGAAATTACCATTTTTTCTAAAACATTTTTATTACTAACATTATGCTCTGTTGTGGCAACAACATAAGGACATCCGTTTTTATCACAAATACCTTTGGGCGTATCTTTAAAAACTACAGATATGTTACTTTCACTTTCTGATTTAACCTCTAAAAATGATATAAAACCTGATCTTTTTTCCCACTCTTTTAATGCGGAACGAACCATTTTACAATAATAATCAGGAATACTGTCATTTTTTTGAATATAAACTTTTATAGGAAAATCTTCTAAATTCCAATGAATAATTTCACTTGTTGCGACAGCACGCACTATATAATTATCTTCTAAACCATCAAGAAACTCATTTCTCAAGTTAGATACATACGATTTTGCAAGACTTTTAGCGCTATAATCAGCGTTTGAGCGAGAAATGTTATATAATTTTTCCTGAACAAAATATGTCGGCTCAACCTTGGTAAGACTAGCAACATAAAAATGAGTATAAGCAGCATTATCAGGGTTTATATTTGTAGCCTGCTCAAACATAGAAACCGCTTCATTGTAGTTGCCTGCTTCATATAAAATTTTGCCTTTATTGTAGTAATAATTGGCACAAATAGGAGTATAACGCCAAAGCAGTATCCCTCCTAACACAATCAAAACAAATATAAGAATTAAATTAATTATCCTTTTTTTCATCAATATCTATCCCATTTTCAAGCTGTTTTGCAAGGGCATTTAAGTCACCTTTTAATTTGAAATATTCCCTAAATTTAGCAGTAGTTTTAAGATTAATGCTCCTGCCATTTTTATCTTTGCTTTTGGAAACCAATCCTTTTTCTACAAGCTCTGCAACATGTTCATAGGCATTTGAACGCAATTTTACTAATTCAGACTGCCTTATAGATTTTTTTATTGCAATAACTGACAATGTACGCAACACCGCAGGAGAAAGGTCAATCGGACAAATTTTTTCAACAATATCGGAATAGTCTTCTTTTACTTGCAAAATATAACCGTCTTCGTCATCAATTTCTAATGCTCCATCCCTTGAAGCATAATCCATAATTAAATCAAGCACAGCTTCTTCCACTTCTTCAGGTTCAGCCGCAACATAAGCTGCAATTTCATTTAGCGAAAGTGCTTTTGCCGTAACAAACAATACTGCTTCAATCCTTGATTTAAGCTGTTGCATGACTTCCACCTCTTACAATATATAAATCCGAATAAAATTCTTCTTGTTCAAGCTCATAATCAGTATCTCTGCTGATAAATAATAATGCTAAATATGCACTAATTTTATCCAAACCAAGCGGAAGCAAATCATTAAGCTCAATTTTTTCATTATTTGAAAATATTTGTTCCAAATTGTCTTTTAATTTTATAACAGCTTCTTCAATATATTCCTCATGTGCCATTGAAACAATTTCTTCCGGTGTTAACCTTGAGTAGTTTCTCACATGGCGTTTTGCCCTTTCATGTGCATTTTTTAAAGATGCACGTTTTTCAAGTATTTCATAAAATTCAAGTTGTTTAATGAGGTCTTTTAAGGTAACAACTCTGTTTCTGTTAAGTCTTATACTTGTTCTTCTTTGTAGGGCTTCATCCCATTTTACAACATTACTTGTCGGAACAAACGGCTGGTCCTCATCACCATAATCAGCAATAAAACCATCATCGTCATATATAATTTCCGGTTCTTCATCTTTAAATTCATCAATAGTTAATCCTGCAAGAACATTTGACTGCATTCTGCATAAAATCGCCGCAAATAAAAGTGTTCTGCTCGCGACTTTAAGATTTAGAGAGTTCATTTCAAACATTTTTTGAAAATATTTCTCAGTAACATCCACAATATCAATGTTCCAGGGATCAATCTTTCCTGATTTTGCCATTTCAACAAGAATACCAATACCGTCTGATGATTGATCGTACCCTTCATATAATTGTGAATTTAAGCCATTTGAATTAATAAGATTATTGTTCATTGTCATCTCTAAGTTTTACACCCGTAACTTTTGTTTTACCTTTTTCTTTTTGAGTAACACCAATTGTTCTGCTTGCAGCTTCAATCATAGGTCGTCTGTGACTTACAACAATAAACTGAGTATCAGAAGACTGCTTTTTAATCATGTCTGCGATACGTTCAACATTCATCGTGTCAAGATTTGCATCGACCTCATCAAGCGCATAGAAAGGAGCCGGCAGGTATTTTTGAATTGAAAATACCAGTGCCAATGCCGTAAGTGCCTTTTCTCCCCCTGAAAGAGCACCTAACTTATTGTTTGTAGTTTTATCTCTTGGTTTTGCTTCAATTGTCATTCCGGCTGAAAGCGGATCTTTTTCATTTTCAAGTATTAATCTGCCTTCCCCTTCTGATAATTGATGATAAATATCTTTAAAGTTCTCATTTATAGCAGTATATGTAGTCATAAATGTTTCTTTTTTCTGCTGCTCAAAGCCGGACATTTTTTCAAGTATTGCTGATTTTTCAACCGTAAGAGTCTGTATTTGGGTTTCAATTTCTTCTTTTCGTTTTGATTTTTCCTCAAAAGAAGTAATTGCACGCATATTAACGTCACCTAACTCCTGCATACGCTTATCAAGTCTTTGAATTTTGGAATTAAGTTCTTCTTCGGAAATTTCAACAGGTTCAAGTTTTTCAATATCAATACCGCCGTCAGTTAAAAGCTGCTGTGCCTCTTTTAGTTGAGGTTCAAGCTCTCTTCTGCGAGCTTTAAATGATTCAATCTGCTCATTTACACGCTCAATATCACTAAGCATAACATTTGAATCCGTTTTAAGCTGAATAAGACTATTATTTATTTCTTCTTTTTCATTTAATAAAGTACCGATTTTTTCATCAATAACTGCAATTTTTTCGTCAAGAGCTTTTTGAGTTTCTTTTAGAACTTCAATCTCCTCTTTGTAAGTTTTTTGGTCGTTTTGTAAATTAACATTGTTAGTTTCGGTATTTTTTATATCTTCTTTTTTAGATAATATTATTTGCTCATTAAATTTAATAGTCGCTTCAAAACCGTTTATTTCATTGTTAACATTTAATTTTTTATCATTTAGAGTGCGGATTTCATCCTCTATCCCCTGAGTTTTTTCCTTTAATTCCTTAAGATTTTTATCACCCAAAAGTTCATCAAGCTCTTTTAATCGGTCTTGTTTTGCTTGAATAACTGAAGCATATTCAATTCTTTTTGATTCAATTTTATCTAATTCAACATTTAATTTTTCAATTTTAGGTTCATTTTCATTAATAATATTCTGCTTTTCATCCAATAAACCCTGACTGTTAGTGTACTGCGAAATCATATTGTTATATTCAATTTTAGCTTTTGAATATTCCGTTGAAGCATTTGAATAAGAAACTCTTATTTTATCAAGTTTTTCTTCAAGTTCTTTTTTCTTTGCAACTGCATCATTATACTGTTTTTGTAATTCATCAACTTTTTTCTTGGCATTTGCAAGTTCTTTATCCTCGTTCATACCAAAACCAATCATTGATTTTTTCATGTATCCGCCGGTAATTACCGCTGATTTTTCATACAATTTTCCGTCTAATGTAACCATTCTGTATTTGCCAATCAATGGTTCAGCAGCATCAATATCTTCAACAATTAAAGTTTCACCGACAGCATTATAAAATGCGTCAATATATTTATCATCAAAATCAACAAGATTTATTGCAAAATCAATTACTCCCTTGCCTTTAGGCAGTTGCAGGCGCGAAGGTGCAGGTTTAATTTTATTCAAAGGTATAAATGTTGCTCTGCCTGAGTGGGTTGCATTCAAGTGTTCCATCGCAACATAAGCCGCATGAGTGTCGTCAACAACAATATTGGTCAGCCTGCCGCCAAATGCAATATTAAGAGCAAGTGAATATTCTTCATCAACTTTTCCCAACTGCATAATAGGTGCATGCACACCCTCAAAATGTGCATCCATTACTGTTGTAATCGGTAATGTTGTTCCTGATGAAGACATTGCACTTTTTTGCGCTTCCATTTGATTAAAACGTCTTTCCGCAGCTCTTAAATCAAAATCAGATTGTTCAACAAGAGTTTTTGTATCATCAAGTTTATGCATTGAAGTAGTCTGAATTTCTTTCAACTCATCCATTTCTTTCTTTAAATTAGAAACTTCTAATTCTTTTAAAGACTTTTTATCTTCAAATGTTTCTTTATCTTTATTTGCAGTTTCAATAAATGTTTTGGCTTCTTCAACCGTATTTTTCAAATTGTTTAATTCATTTTCTTTAGTCAGGGAGTCCTTTAAAAGTTCATTATCCTTATCTTTATATTCATCTAAAACTTTTGATGTTTCGCTTCTTTCTGTAATATACTTATCGGCTGTATCACTTAAACCTGCTTGTTCTTTAAGTTTTTTGGCAAGTTCATCTTTTTTCTCTTTTAACTGAGTTTCGATAATGCCGATTTTATCATGAGAAAGTTTAATATTTAGTCTTTCGTCTTCGATTTTTTTATTACACTGTTCAATCCCGTTTTTAGCATTTTCAATGGACTGTAAACCCCTTTGATATTGAGTTTGGGCAAAATCAATAGCATGCTCTTTAGTCTGAATTTGAGAAACAAGGTCACTTTGCTTATCTTTTAGTTTTTTGCGTTCTTCTTCGCCTTGTTCCTGAAGTTTACCGTTTAATTCGTCATATTTTGCCTGAATAAGTTTAATTCTTTCTTCTAAATCCTTCTTATTTAGTTCTTTCTCTTTTAATTCTTTATTAGCTTTTAAAATATTTTCATGGGCAAGTTCAAGGTTGCGCTTTAAATCAAAAAACTTAACCGTACCTATTTGAGCTTCAAGAACAGATTTTTCATCTTTTAATTTCTTATATTTGAGTGCAACTTCTCTTTCTTCTTTTAATTGTTCAAGCTGCAATGCAACCTCTGACAAAATCAAAGAAGCAGAATCAACACGCTGCTGAACTTTTTCCAAATCGGATTTTGCCAAATCAATTCTTCTGTCAAAATCAGCAACACCTGCAATTTCATCAATGATACCTCTTCTGACTTTTGATGAGCAGGATATAATACTGTTTACGTCACCCTGCATGATGACATTATAGCTGTTTGGGGTAATATTATATTCCTCTAAAACGGACTTGATATTTGTAAGGGTATCAACTTTATCATTAAGATAATATGTACTTGCATATCCTTGGGAATTTTTTCTTATTCTTCTTGTTACTGATATTTCGCCTAAATCTTTAACTCCGCCGAAAGTAACCTTTACGGTTGCTTCATTTTTGTTGTTAAAGGTTGTTATAAAGTCTGAAAGGTTTTCAATACGCAAAGCACTGCCGGAACGAAGCCCAAGAGCAAACATAACACTGTCAATAATGTTACTTTTACCCGAACCGTTAGGGCCGGAAACCGTGGTAAAACCTTCCAATAGGGGTATATCCGTTTTATTGGCAAATGATTTGAAATTATCTATCTCTAACTTCTTTATGTACATAAATCTTCCCAAGTCAGCTATTATATCAATGATACAGCTAATAATACATACTGTCAAACGCTTAACAATTTATAAACAAAAAAGATGCACCCTGTTTGAGTGCATCAGATTAAGTTATTGTTTTTCAAACTGATCTTTCCCAACCCCGCATAAAGGACAAGTCCAATCTGCCGGTAAATCTTCAAATGCGACACCATCATTTTCCGCAGGATCATAAACATAACCGCAAACACTACATACCCATTTGTCCATAATAAATTCCTTTCTTACTAAGTAATATCAGCATTTTAAATGCCAAGGACAATTATAGCATAAAACCCTGAACTTGCAATAAGTGAACAATACAATATTCATTTACATCAATATTTTTTTATGATATATTCAAATTGTTATACATTTATTGAAAAAGAGGTGAATATGCAGGCACGCAGAGCATCAAGAGAATTAGCATTTATATTATTTTCACAGTTTGATAATAAAATCGCTTCCTATTCAAAAGAAAATATGGAAGATATAATTATAAAATCTATAAGAATACTTATAAATAACTCAACTGAAGAACTAAAGACATCACTTGGCGTTTTAACAGATATGAAAAACAGGATTGATGACTATGAAGCAGAACATGATATAAATTTGAATCGTCCTTTAGGTTCATCAAACATACCTGTACCGATGGTTATGACAGCTGATATGAAAACTCAAATTGATGAAATTATTGATGTAGCTGATAAAGCTTTGCTTGGTCTTGAAATTGCCGAGTTTTGTGCTCTTGATTCTCAGGAAGAAGTAAAAACTTATGCACTTAAAATCGCTCAGGCATACAGAGATAACTATTCAGAAATTGATGAAAATATCAAAAAATATTCAAAAGGGTGGGATTTTGACCGTCTTGTCAAGATGGATAAAGATATTTTACGCATCGCATTGTCAGAATTACTCTTTATAAAAGAAACTCCAATGAAGGTTGTTGTTGATGAAGCACTGGAGCTTGCAAAAAAATATTCAACAGACGACAGCACTTCGTTTATAAACGGAATACTTGCAAAAGTTATTGTAGATAACGGTTTAAAAGACTAATAAAACAGTTAAATTCCGACACTTAAACCAGCGCAGACATTAATTGATTGTCCTGTAATACCTTTAGCTCTGTCTGAAATAAGGTATTTTACAAGTCCTGCCACTTCAATAGGCTCAACAAAACGTTTTTGAGGTACTGTATCAAGAATTTCATCTTTAAGGAAATCACTCATTTCAATTGATGCATGCCCTAAATCAGTGTCAACCCAGCCGGGATTTATTGTATTAACAGTTATACCGTATTGCGCAAGCTCTAAACCTGTAGATTTAGCAAAACCAATCAACCCGGATTTTGTAGCTGAATAGTGAGAGGCATTAGCTTCACCCATAACACCTGAAATAGAACCAATATTGATGATTCTGCCAAATTTTTGGGTTTTCATATATGGAACGGCTCTTGAAGCCAAATATATAGGAGCTCTTAGGTTAACAGCCAAAATGTGATTTAGTTTATTAATTTTGGTTTCATCAACGGGAGTATAAGTGTATTCACCTGCATTATTTACAAGAACATCAATTTTATTCTCGCATATATAATCGCCAAGTTTTGAGAGTTCATATTCATCACTCAGTTCACACAAAAAATATCCTGCAGGTTTAAGTTCTTTTAAAGCCTGTTCATTTCTTGCTGTTGCATAAACATTCCCGATTGATTTCAATTCTTGTGCTATAACTCTGCCTATACCTTTTGAGGCACCTGTAACCAAAATATTCATCTAAATTTCCCCATTAACCTACAGGTCAATTATATCATATATGTCAATTATGTTAAGAAAAGAAAAACCGCTTCAAGATTGAGCGGCAAAGGGGAAAAATATAAAATGTCATTTCGGGAATAAAAAACTTTATGCGTTGAAAATTCCAAAAGATTTTTCAACATTCTTTGATATAACTTTTGCAACAGAATCATATTCGGTAACAAGTGCCGAGTGTTCTGATTCAAGTTTTGTAAGCTCCATATCAAATCTTTTATCTTCTGCTTCAATTTTATCCATATGAGTTTGATAAATCTGTTCAGCAATAGCCATTTTTGATTTATCTTCTTTATTTACAATAGACTCATCATCATCAAGTGTCGTTTTAATAAAGCTTTCATCATTTTTACTGTAGAACGAGATTACAAACTTGCCCTGTTTTACGTATCTTACAAGCCATTCATTACTTGCAAACGGTGTAGTTTCAGATTCTGCTTCAGTATTTATATACTTATCTTTAATCATATCATCATATGTTGTATAACCTTTTGTAGTCATTTCATTAAAGATATTTTTATAATACTGTACCTTGTCAGCATCATATGTTAATTTTGTCGAATTTGGCTTATATTGTGTGGCATATTTTTTGTTTAATGCCATTGCATAGTCATAAAGTTGTCTTTGTTCCGGTGTACCGCCCTCATAGAACAATACATTTTTCTCGGTAGTCGCAGAAGCAGTACCTCTGTTAGTTGTTGCATTATTAACAACATTAACCGTATTATTTAAGTTAAAGTCTTGTTTTTCAATGTAAATATTCCCGTTTGAATCTTCCTGAATTCTGTTACCATTGCTGTCTTTAAATATAAAGTCATTTCCGCTTGCTTCAACCTGTATTTCATTAAGATACCATTTTTCAGAATTTTCCTGCGGTTCTTCTGTTGCCTGGAAATATGCGGCATACTGGGTTAATCCGTTTGCGTCAATATAAGATTCAACCTCAACTTTATAGTTATTATAGTAGTAGTTATTATCCTTATCCTTATTCAGATAAACTCTTTTTGCACCGCTTCCGATAAAAGAAGTATTATATGTAACATAATCTGTTGCAGAATCACCGCTTGCAACTTCATTATAAGAAAATCCGACAATATGTCTTAGTTTATTAGCTGAGGTAACATCATCTGCATAGATACCGTTAACATCACCTCTATTTATTGATGAAAGGTATTTATCCCAAGCATCATGAACCATGCCTTCTGTAATGTTTTCTTCTGATACTTGAGTAAAATGATTACCCTGACTGCTTTCAACTGTTTCTAAAAACAAATTGTAGTTATGTTTTGAGTTTTCAAAAGCCTGAGCAATAGCTGCAGGAACAACAATTCTTCCTCTATTATCAGAGATAATGTACTGTTTGCTTTGGGCTACATTATTAAATCCGGTTAAAATATTATAAGAAACAGCTTCATATTGAGCCGTATCACCGTAATAACCTGTCAATACCTGATATTCTGTCTGTTGTAAAGCTTCTAGGTATTGGTCATTAGCCTCTTGTGAATCATCAGCAAGACGCTGCTTTGAATATGCAACAGCCTGCTGTTCAAACTCGTTGTTTGAAATTCTGGCTGTCATAAATAACAATCTGCCTTGTGATGCTGCCATTCCCATAGTAGAACGCTTTATCCTTTCTTGACATTTTTATATCTGCAATTACTATGTCGTCATTTTTTCTTATATCTTTAGTTTTTTTAGAGAAATATTAACTTTTTGTTACAAAAAAGCAATTATTCAAAAAAGAAAAACTTTATATATATGTAGGTTAGGTTTATGCATTTGTGTGTAATATCAAAATGCAAACAATAAAAGGAAAAGGTTATTATGGTTAGCGGCGTATCAATGGCAATGAGCAATTTAGGTAAAGCCTGGGGCTACACAAAACGTGTAGGAGAGGTAGTTCCGGAACTGATTTTTGGAAGTGCTAGTGAATCGATTGGTGAAACTTTAAGAAAAACAAACGGCTCATTATTTACAAAAGCACAGGCCGGCTGGCACACATTAGAAAAAGCCGGTGCGGGAAATTTCTTCGAAAATTTTATTAAAAATTTCAAATCATTTATTCCTGATATTAAAAACAGTATAAAGATTTCTGCATCACAAGCTAATATTGCAAATCAAAGTAAACTTTTAGGTGGAGTAAAAGGTTTATTTAAAGGTATAGGCAAAAAGATGCCGTTTATTGGCGCATTATCAATGATGTTGTTTGAACTTCCAAATATATTTACAGCAACAAAAGAAAAAGGCATCTTCCAGGGCGGAGCAGAAGTAATTAAATCAACTGCTAAACTTACAGGCGGCGGTTTAGGAGCCGCAATCGGTTCAGCCGTAATACCAATTCCGTTTGTCGGTACAATGGCAGGGTGGATTGCAGGAGAATGGTTTGCAAGTAAAATTGTAGGTAAATCTTATTCGGAAGAAAAAGCTGAAAAAGAAGAACAATTAAGAACATTTATTGAACAACAACAGCAAATGCAAACTCCGGAACAAGCACAAGAACATCAACCAAACGGTAATCCGTTCTGGATGCAAAATCCGCAAGCAGAACAAATAGCACAGACTCCTGCTGCTAACCCACAAATGCAAATGACAAACAGTCCGACAATGCAAGGAAATGTTCCTACACCTCAAACCCCTGCAATGCCGACAGTAAATACACCGGGTGCGTATAATCCGTTCGCAGTTCAAAACCAACCTTATTCAGATGATATTATGAAACCGAATTTTCAGTATAATATGACAGCATAACAAAACAAAAGCCATAAATTAATCTAAAAAAACGGTAAAATGATAATTATAGTCATTTTGCCGTTTTAATGATATGATAATCTTATGAAATTATGCGTCTTTCAGGGAACATTTAATCCGTTTCACAATGCACACATCAGATTGGCGGAATATACAATTAACAAGTATAATTTTGACAGTCTTCTTTTCATACCTGCATACAAGCCTCCTCATAAAAAGTGTGATGAAAGTATGGCAATGCATCGCCTAAATATGACAAAACTTGCTGTTAACGATGTTAATAACCCTAAATTTGATGTAAGTGACATTGAATATCAGAGAAATGAAAAATCATACACATATATAACAATTTGTGAATTATATAAAATTTATAAACCTGAAGGGGAAATTCACTTTATAATTGGTACGGATGCATTTAACAAAATTGAATCATGGTATGAATCTGATAAACTAAAGGATATATTAAAATTTATTGTTTTTGAACGGGAAAATAATTTTGATTTTGACAAATATGAGTACTTAAAGCAAAAAGGGTACGATTTTATTACGGAAACACTTGAATTTAATGACATATCTTCAACAGAATTAAGAGAACTAATCAAAAACGGTAAAGATTATACCAATTATGTAAATATTAGAGTAAAGGAATATATTGAAAACTATGGATTATACAAAATATAGCGAAGAAGAAATATTAAAGTGGTTAAAAGAAAATTTGGATGAAAAAAGATATAACCACTCTATCGGCACAGCATTATGTGCGAAGAAATTAGCGGAAAAATTTAATGTAAACACTGACAAAGCATATCTTGCAGGACTTCTGCATGACTGTGCAAAGTGCTTTTCAACAGAAAAATTGCTTGATATAATCAGGAAAAATTTACCTGAAGTATCAGAAGATGAGCAGGCCAGTTATAAAACTCTCCATGCTCCTGTGAGTTCATATATTTCAAAAACAGTCTTTGGCGTAAATGATTCTGAAATTTTATCCTCAATTCGTTTTCATACAATTGGGAAATTATCAATGACAACATTTGAAAAAATCATTTTTCTTGCGGATAAAATTGAAGAAAAAACGAGAAAGCCCGAGTTCAGAAATAAAATTGCCCCATTCATAGAAGAAGAAAATAATTTAGACAAAGGACTTTTAGCCAGTTATAAGGAAACTATAAAAAGTTTATGCGACAGAAATTTAAGAATTTGCCCGTTAACTATTGATATTTATAATGAATTACTCAAAGAACTAAATGTTAACTAACTTAATAATTATTTAAGATTAAATAATATTCATGATACAATTGTTCAAAAATAGGGAGCTCAAATGGATATTATTGAAATAAGGAATAATTTGGTAAAGTTTTCGTATGGAGAAGAAGAAAGTCCACAGCTCGGACAGTTTATTGCTCTTACAACAAACAACAAATCTTATGTCGCGCAGTATGTAAATTTAAAGGCTGATTCTTTGAATAATTTTGCAGTTGCAAGATTGATGTTTACATTTACAAAGGACGGTGTTGTAAGCGAGTATGACGGTTCTATTCCAAGTGCTGCTTGTTCGCTTGTTAATCTTGCTCCGGAAGAACTGCTTGATTTACTCCCTATAGAAACCCCTATTAAAATGGGTAAAATAGCCGGTCAAAATACAATGCTAAATATTGATATATCAGTGTTTGAGCATAATTTTACAATCTTTTCACATTATGATAATGAGAAAAATATGGTTATATCAAACCTAGTACGACAACTTTTCAGATTAAAAGAAAAAAGCGTAATCATTGATATTGACGGCATTTATTCAGAGTATAAAAGTCTGAAACTGGCAAAAGATTTTAAACTTCCTTTAACAGTTGATATGATTGATTACATTTTTGAATATGACTTAAAAGAAGTTGATAAAACTACAAAAGCAATTATTCAGGATATATTTAGTGCTGTTTGCCAGTATATAAAAACGCTCAAAGATCAGTTTCTGCCGATTGACAGCTTTATAGAAGTCGTTACCGCCCAATATAAAGAAACACAAATGCCTGAACTTGCTTTGCTTAAAAACAAACTGTTAAAATATCAGGAAGCAGGAATCTTTGCAAATTCAAGTGATGAATTTAGTATTATAAATGAAAAACTTAACGAAGGAAATTGCACTGTAATTGATTTGAAAAATATAAACGGTGAATTGCAAAAAGAAATTATTACCCATATTCATTCAAAACTTGAAGCAATAGATAAGTATATCTATTTCTTTGTACCTGTAAATAATGAAAATTCTGATAAAAAATTGATTAAAAAGATGATTAATAATAATCACGTATTTACAACATTTATAGCTCCACATAATTATAAATATGCATCTGAGCTAAAAGATCATGCACAGGATATAATGTTCTTTGCTCCGCAGGATATACAACATGATTTTGCGGCATATAATACATTCCTCAATAAGTTAAATCCGCAGGAAGCTGTAATTTGCGGCGGGTTAACACAAGGAGTACCTTTAATAATATCTGTTGAAAATCTTGATTTAGACTTGACCAAAGAAGATGTTTTTGGTGATGTGCAGATGTTTTTCCCTGCAATTGAGAAGAAAACGAATGTTCCGGAAAGTAAAAAGACACCTATACCGACATTAGACGCCAAAGTAAATAAAGATACAGCTAAAAATATTCAAGAACCGGTTGAAACAATCAACAAGGCAGATGTTACTATGCCGCCTCAACCTGAAAAAGTTGAAGCAGCTGAAAAAGCTCCTGAAGAAAAAATTGATGCTAATGTTTCGGTTATAGAACCTGTAGAGAATTTATTGTCTGATGATTATGCCTCTGAAGACGATATAAGTACTTCTGAAGAAAGTGATAATGATCTTGATCAGGACGAGCTTACAGAAGACGATTTAGATTTTATTGAGAATACACAGGAAGATGATGCCGCTGATAATCTTGATGACATTGATCTGTCTGATATAGACGGATATGATGATGAAAGCGTGCCTGTTGTTCCTGTTTACACTCCGGAAGAAGATGAAGGAGAAGAAGTTTCCGGTGATGAGATAGGCTACAGTAAGGGAGAAAAAGTCAGTCACCCAAGATACGGCGAGGGTGTAATTGAAAAAATTATCAAATACGGCAATAAAACTCTCTGTTCAATTACATTTGACAATGTAGGACGCAGGTTGCTGGACCCGTCAATATCAGAATTTGAAAAAATTTAGAACTTTTTGAATTATTTATCGTTAATATATTATATGAGTATATTATTGTGAAAGGTTTATTATGAAAAAACTTTTGTTAATATTAATGTTGTCAGTATTCACTTGCTGCGGATGTTTTGCGGCTAAATACAGCGTAAATTCTTCCGGTGTTGTTAAATCTGAACAGGGAAAAGTTTTAAATTCACCGGGAAATGCCGTTAACCAGAATTTTTATAATACATATACAACCCAAACTTATATTGACTCAAATGCCGTTAATCGTGATGAAACAGAGATTATTGAATTTGTAATGGATTATTCCGGCAGTATGGCAAACTGGATTACTGTTGCAAAAAGAAGCATGGCATCAATTGTTTCACAAATTCCGTCATCAGTAAAGGTTGGCTTCAGAGTTTTTGGGCATGATAATTATGGAAATAATCCGCGTTCCTCAACTGTTCAGGATATTAAAAAAATAGTTAAAAAAGGGAACAAGATGTCAGTTGTAACAGTTAAAAGCTATCTTGGAAACACATCAGGAGTATGTACGGCTACAACACAAGTTGCTCCAATAGTAAGTGCTAACGCATCATCCTTGTTAAACGGTATGAATTCTGTTGATATAGGAGGAGCAACACCGTTAGTGTATGCTCTTGACAGAACAGTCGCACAAGATTTTGCAAACCTTGATATGACAACCCCTAAAAAAATTGTTCTTATTACTGATGGCGGTGAAAATTGCGGAGGTGATCCGTGTGAATTTGCAAGACGCCTTATGACAAAGCGTTCAGATGTACATATTGATGTAGTTTTAGTTTCGTCTTATTCAAGAAATTTAACCTGTCTTTCAAACACCACAGGCGGTCATTTTTATAATATAAACAACTTATCTGATTTTACTACAGTAATTAACCGTTCCGTTCAATCAAAACCATCCGGTTCAACAATTAATAGCGGTGCTGAAAATCAAAACAATAACGACCAAAAGTATGAATATATCAATGATGCAGACTTCAACGAATAAATTATAACTTTACAAAACTTAATATAAAATTAACAAAAAAGCAATTCTCTATAAATTAAATACTTTATATATACACAGGGGATATATATAAAGGGGATTTAAAAATGAGTATCGCATCATTAGCAAAACTAGGGTTACAATATGGTAAAACAGGATTAAAATATGCATCTGTTGTACCAAGATATGCTTTTGGCGAAGGATATAGTGTTATTCAAAACGCAAGAAAATCAGTTGGCGGACGTACTATATTCCAAAACTTTGTACCAAAAGCAAAAATAGGTTTTCAGACTTTGAAATCTGATATTATTGCAACTGCATCAAGACCGGGCTTATATGCAAAGGCAAAAGCACAATATTCAGCAGCAGTAAATGCAGCAAGTGCAGCTAAAAAATTATCATCATTGCAAAAAATTGCAGCAGGTACTAAAGGTATTGCAAGTGCAGTTGGTAAATCAATTTCTTCAACTTTTAAAGCAGGTGCTGCTGCGGCAACTACAGGTAAATACTTAGGCAAACTCGGTAAATTTGGTAAAGCATTAGGCGGAACAAAAGCAGTTTTAAAACCACTTTGCAAAATGCCTGTAATAGCATCTCTCGTAACTTTAGGATATGAAACATATGAAAATATCTATCCGGCATTCAAAAATGAAGGATTCTGGGCAGGTTTAAAAGAAACTGGTAAATCCTGCATTAAAATAGCAGCAGGTGCAGCACTTGGCGCAGTTGGTGCAGCTTGTGGCGGAGCAATTGGCGGTATCGCAGGTTATGTTGCAGGTGAATGGATTGCAAACAAAATAATGGGAGCTTCATATGCAGAAACTCACGCAGCTGAAACAGAAGAAGCAAATCCTGAAGAACAGCCAACAGAAGTTGTTCAAGACGAAACTAACACACAAGCTTTAAGAGACAAAATCAGAAGTTTAGCTCCTGAAGTTGAAACAGCACAACAATCTCAAGAAGGTTCTGAACAAGCTGAAAGTACTGATGAAGCACAAGCAACAGATCAAACAACTGCTCAGCAAACACAAAATAATTCAGGACTTCCTGAAAAATTAGAACCATCTGATACATCAGTTCAGTCATTCACATCAAATCCGGTTGCACAAAGTGCATACACAACATACTCTAATCCATTCGGACTTGATGCAGGTTCAAACATCTTCCAAAGATACCCAATGGGATACAAATTCCAATATCAAGGTAACGGATTCGGAATGATGGCATAAAGGTAATATTCCCCCCCAATATATAATAAGGAACCTTTAATTTAAAGGTTCCTTTTCTTATGTAATAATTTTCTTTATCTATAATCCGCATACATTAAAATCGCGTTCAGATAATGAACTTGAACATTCTAAAAGCTGTGCTAAGAATCTTTCTATTAATGCTTCAACGGATTTCATTTCACATTTTAAACTTTTTAATCCTGATAATCTTGCTTCTTCTACCTCTGAATCAAATAATGTGTCCTGCATAAATTACAACTCCTCTTAAACTTTCAACAACTTTTTAATCGACATGCTTTGAATAAAACTTTAATAATATTAAAAATTTTGTTACAAAATTTCATCATATGTATCTGTTTAAAATATTTTAAAGTACAATAATAATAAGTTTTTATAGGGGATAATTATGATTAGGGATTTTGAATTAACCGGATATGATTTTTATTCAAGCAGACGCAATATGGAGATAATATCTTCAATTGTTGACGCACTTAATAAAATACTTGAAGAAGACAAAAAGGAAGAACAGCCCCTGTTTTTAAAAATATCAGATACACTGATAATGAACATTGCAAGAAAAGTTGTACATGACAGAAAAAAGACTTTTTTAATCGGTATTACGGGCGAAAGTGCATCAGGAAAAACAGTTTTTGTCGATAATACTATAAAAGCATGTGTAAAAGAGAAAAAAGACGGAATTTATACAGTAATCAGATGTGATGATTATTATAAAGATACTTCAAAAGAATTGCAGGAAGCAGGCAGCTATGAGGAACTTTTTAAAACCGGTTTTAGCTTTGATACTCCTGATGTAATTGATTTAGATTTAATGAAAAATCATTTAGCCGCCCTAAAAGAAGGAATGACAATAAAATCTCCAAGATATGATTTTGTAACTTGTGAATCTAATCCTGACGGAGAAGAGAAAAAACCGGCAAAAGTAATTTTAACAGAAGGATTATATGTTTTGAATGAAGGCATCAGAGATATTATGGATGTCAAAGTTTATGTATATACGCCATTAGAAGTTATTAAAGAGCGTTGGTACAAAAGAGCAAAAGAAAGAGGAAAAGAAGGTACTGCTGCAGATTTGCAGTTTGCAGATGTAAATAAGACTGCTCAGCAATATATAAGACCTGCTTACCAAATATCTGATGCAATAATAAATGGTATGGTCAGTCAAAAATATATTCAGGATATAACAGACAGAATTTTTAAAGCTCTCAGAGATATTGAATATTAATATATCTTCACATAATTTTTTTTTATTCTTACATATATAATTTTATATAAAATTTTTATTTTTATTTTATTTTTTAAAATGAAAAGTGTTACTATTACACGCATATAGCCCATTTTAAAATGTAAAGTTTTGTTAAAATTGAGTTATTTTTTTTAAATTTATTAAAGATAAATTACGTAAAATAATGTATAATATAAATAGAAGAAATACCAATTTTACCCCAATAAAAATAATTTGGTATAATCTCACTGGAGAGGTGGCGAACGTGAGCAACCTGAAATTAGAGAATGATATTGAAAAATTGCTGGACATATTGCCGCAAAAAATCAGGCAGTGTTTAAATCCGCAGATGCTTGAAGATGCTATTGAAATAGTGCTTGATTTGGGCAGAGTTCCGGAAATTCGTAATTCCGGCGGCAATATCACTTATCTTGATACTGAACTTGTTAATGATTCAGACATCATTTATATAACTTCCAGAGTTCAGGAATTTACTTCAGATAATCGTTCGGGAATTGCAGGTACTTTGCACAGAATAAGTGCAATAAGAAATCGTCAGGGCAAAGTTGTCGGGCTAACCTGCCGTATTGGCCGCGTAGTAACAGGTACAATATCCTGCATAAAAGATATATGCCTGCAAAATAAAAGTATTCTCTTTTTAGGTCGTCCGGGTGTCGGAAAAACAACAAAATTAAGAGAAATTTCAAGACTTGTTGCAGATGAGCTTTCAAAAAGGGTTGTAATTGTCGATACTTCAAATGAAATAGCCGGTGATGGCGATGTTCCTCATCCTGCAGTTGGTCATGCAAGAAGAATGCAGGTAAGACAACCTGAATTTCAAAAAGATATTATGATTGAAGCGGTTGAAAATCACACACCTGAAGTAATAATTGTTGACGAAATCGGTACTGAAGAAGAAGCTCAGGCAGCAAGAACTATTGCAGAACGCGGCGTAATGCTTATCGCGACTGCTCATGGTAATACATTAGAAAACTTGATTAAAAACCCGACTTTATCAGACCTTGTTGGCGGAATTCAATCTGTAACTTTGGGCGATGACGAAGCAAAACGAAGAGCATCCCAAAAAACGGTTTTAGAGCGTGAAAAACAGCCTACATTTGATATTGTAATAGAAATATTAGACAGAAATACGCTGGCAGTTTATAAGAATACTGCAGAGGCAGTAGATTACATATTGAGAGGATGGCCTATTAAGCCTGAAATCAGAAAAGTTGATAAAACTTATGAATTTAGTGCCTCTGCACCGATTCAGTCTATCCAAAGAGTTCCTAATGTATTGGATAAAATTAATAAACTTGATGATACAATTGACCATCCGGAAAGCCTTAAATTCAGTTTTTCAAGGCAAAAATATGTTGAAGATGTAAAAAATTACAAGAAAATTTATCTGTATGCTGTTTCAAGAAGCATAGCAGAAAAAGTTATTGAGAGGCTGGACTTAAACGCAGAAATTACAAGAAATATTGATGACGCTGACATAGTTATTGCACACAAGAACTTTGTAAAAGGTGGTGCGAAAGTCTTATCAACCGCAGAACATGACAGATTACAAATTTTCTATGTAAAAACAAATTCAATGGCTCAAATTCAAAAAGTTATAAAGCAAGCTTTGGATATTGCAGACTTAAAAGAAACAAAATCCTTTTATGATATAACTGAACTTGCACTGGATGAAGCAAAATCTGCTATCGAAAAAATTCTGGCAGGCTCGGTCAAAGATATAGAACTAAAACCGCAAAACCAACAGATAAGAAAATTACAACATGAGCTTGCTCAACAACATAACCTTGACTCTACTTCTGTTGGCGAAGGTGAAAACCGTCACCTGCGAATTGTCGGCGGAACCGAATTTGGCGACAATACAAAACAATAAGTAATAAATATACATTTAAAGATTTCTATCCCCTTTCATTAAATACAGAATTGCATTAGACAATTTGCATTCTGCAGAAAGGGGTTTTCGTATTATTCAACACGAGAGTTTATATTACTTTTTTCAAGATGTAAAATATCAATTAAGCTATTCAATTTCGTAAACACTTCATTAAACTGAGGAATTGATAAACTTTGTTTACCATCACTCAATGCTTTTGCAGGATTTGAATGCACTTCCACCATAACACCATCTGCTCCGGCAACCAAACCTGCCTTTGACATCGGTTCAATTAAATATCTTTGACCTGTGCCATGACTTGGGTCAACAATTACAGGCAAATGTGAATACTTTTTGATAACAGGAATCGCCGAAATATCTAATACATTACGAGTATAAGACGAATCAAAGCCTTTAATACCTCTTTCACATAATATAACTTTTTCATTCCCGTTATACATAATATGCTCAGCGGCAAGCAAAAATTCTTTTATAGAACTTGCAGGACCTCTTTTTAACACAACAGGCTTATTGCATTTACCAACAGCTTTAAGCAAGCGAAAGTTCTGCATGTTTCTTGCACCGATTTGAATTACATCAGCATATTTTTCAACAAGCTCTAAGTCAGAAGCATCCATTAACTCGGTAACAACAAGCAATCCTGTTTCTTTACCAGCTTTTTGCAAATACTGAAGTGCTTTTTCACCCAATCCGTCAAAATCGTAAGGTGAAGTCCTAGGTTTAAAAGCTCCGCCTCTTAAAAATTGGCATCCAAGTTCTTTTGCTGCAACCGCAACTTCTAATAACCCATCATAATCATCTTCAACGGAACAAGGACCAACCATAAATACAGGTCTGTTATTCCCGCCGATTTTTACACCATTATCAAATTCTATAACGGTATCTTCCGGCTTTCTGTCACGAGAAGCTAATCTGTACGGTTCTCTAATCATTTTTACATGGCTGACACCTTCCATAGCTTCTAATCTGTTTAAAGACAGAGTTGTTTTATCACCAAGAGCATCAATAACGGTGTGAACATCCCCTTCATGAAGAATTGCCCTAAATCCGTGTTCTTTTAATTTATCCATAACAGCCTGTATATTTTCAACAGTAGCTGTCTTTTCCATAATTATAATCATATTAAATACCTCGTAAGATGAGTTTATCACAAACATTGATCAATATAAATCAAATAATCTTAATCATTTGGTAAATATAATCTAAGTATGTTATTATTTTCTAAATTCAGGGATTAAATAAGATATAGAGGAGTCTTTAATGGCAAAAGTCGGGCTTAAACTTTTATCTACAGCTGACAGCGAATGTATAAACGCTGTTGCCGAATTGTATTCAAAAAAATTATTTGATTATGTAGAGCTTTATGTTGTACCAAACACAACCGATACAATAGAAAAATGGAAGAATTTCCGGTCAACAGGTTTATCCGGCGAAAAAATCAGCCTGCCTATAATGCTTGAAGCTCCTGATTATCATCATAAAATAAATTTTGCCAACCCTGACAATTTTGAAATTAACAGAAGAATTTTTGATGAAATAGAACAGTTCAGACAAGCTCTAAATTCAAGATGCACGATAATAACCCCCGGCTACAGAGGTAATATAAGCGAAACAATAAGACAACTAAAAGAATTTAAACCTAAAAATATAATTGTTAAAAATAATGTGTATAGAATTGCAGAACTAAGCAGCGCTGCGGGTATAGGCTCATGCGGGGAAGAACTTGAAATGGTTAAAAAAGATACTTATTGCGGCTTTTGTCTTGATATTGAAAATGCTGTTTGCACTGCTAACATAACTGACAGAGATCCGTATGATTTTCTAAGAGAATTAAATATACTGAACCCTATAATTTATCATATAAGCGGTAATAATATATCCACAAAGGATGTAACAGGCGGGAATATAAGCGGCGGCGATTATAATTTTTCCAAATTATCATTAATAATAAGAAACAATGCCTTAATTACATTAAATACAATAATTAAAGAGCAAATAGATGTTTTTAAATTCAGAGATGATGTACATTATTTACGCAGATTTTGCAAATAAACTATTTACTGATCGCTTTCGTGCGTATCATTATCTTTCATAAGTTTTGCAAAATCAGAAGGTTTAATATCCTGAATAAATGTTTTAAATTCTTCCGCTTCCTGGGCATCTTTTGCACTGTCAGTTGAAACAGAGCCGGTTGAAAGAACTTTTTCATTTACATATATAGGAGCTTCTACCCTTATTGCAACCGCAATTGCATCTGAAGGTCTTGAATCAATTTCAACAATTTCATCTTTTTCATTTTTCAGGTAAATAGTTGCATAATAGGTTTCTTTTTCAACATCATTAATTTCAACTTTTTCAAGTTTATAGCCTGTTTTTTCAATTATACTTATAACCAAATCGTGAGTCATAGGCCTTGAAACAGAGAGATTTTCAATTTTACGGATAATAGAGCTTGCTTCAGCTGAACCAATCCAAATTGGTAATGCACGCCTGTTCTCTTTATCGTGTAAAACAACAATTGGAGAACCTGTTCTTGTGTCGAGTGCTATACCCATAACCTTCATTTCAATCATAATTTATAACCTTTCTGCCAGTGTTTAAAACAGGCAAATAAACAAAATCACTATATAAATTATATATGGCAAAAATTTTTTTTAAAGCCTTTTCAAAATATTATTTTTATGATAACATGACATAGTAATCTTGGCAAAAGGTTATGCCGCAAATGGAGAAGTGGCCGAGTGGCTTAAGGCGGCACCCTGCTAAGGTGTTGTGTGGGGTTACCTGCACCGTGGGTTCAAATCCCACCTTCTCCGATTTAAACCCGATTAACTTTTGTTAGTCGGGTTTAATTATTACATCTCATTTGGGGGATATTTAATATTAGGAGTAATACTTGCGCTATCCAATAATGCTGCCTTTAAATCACGTTTTTCATTTAAAATATCACGCAAACTGCGTTTTGCCTGTTCAAGAATATTTAGGGCAGCATCTTTTGTTTTAAAGCGTAATAATCTTTGTATTTCTCCAAGCCCCAACTCGTACCCTCTTTTTACATTATTATAATTAAAGATACCGTATCGTGCATTTAAAGCTGTGCGTTCATCACAAGTAAGCTCATATAATAGATTGCGAAGATAACGCGAATTATACTCACTATTTTCAAAAGATAAAATATTTTTGTCTTCTGAATAAAAATTATCTAAATCAACGAATTTTATTTTTGGTATATCATCCCAAGAAATCGGCTTACAATCACCTGAACCTTGCAATTCAGTATTATAGTTTTTTGCATACAAATACAAATCATTTTTTGTAGGTTTAAGCTGTTTAATGTAAAAAATAACTTTGCTCGGATTAATAATTCCTTCTCGGCATTCTTCAAGCCTATTTAGAAAATCTAATCGAAGATTCTGTAAATAATCATCATATGAACAAGCTTCATTTTTCGAAACCACACTTTTTGCTATATTTTGAAGATATTTATCTACAACTTTAACAGCCTTTGTTTTACTATTTTTACTCGGATTTTCAACATATTCGGCAATACTTTCATTAATAAGAGTATTATATGACTTTATTCCAAATTTTTTAAATAATTTATCAGCTGTTAAAACATCAATACCAAGCGCACAAGATATTTCACCAGTTGTGCATCCCTGATTCACAAGTTTTAAAATTTCATACTTTGAAACCTCATGTAACGCTCTTTGACATACCGTCTGCACACCGGATTTGCCAAGATAATTTCTAAGAGTTTCATATGGGATATCACACCTGCGAGAAATTTGCGGAAGACTTTTGCCCCTTGCGGCAAGCTCCTGTATTTTTTCAGTCTTTTTATTTATATTAGGTATTTTTCCCCTAAAGGAAAAAGATGACCTGCTTGTGTTTATATCAAAATTCATATTTTTTATCCTACTGAAATTATATAAAACACCTAAAAATAATTTTTGCGAAAAAAAATATCGACCTTAATAATAAAGTCGATATTTTTTTTGATAATTGTAAAATATTATGCAACAGTTGATGATTCAGCTTGTTCTGTTTGAGCTGATTCTGCAACTTCTTTAAAACAATCTCTGCAATAAACTTCTTTACCAGGAACCGGCTTAAACGGAACCTGTGTCTGAACACCGCATTTTGAACAAACAGCATCATACATTCTTCTTGATTTACGATGAAGTTTTCTTCTTGTTTTTCTGCACTCAGGGCATCTTTTTGGTTTATTTACCAAACCCTTTTCGGCATAAAATTCTTGTTCCCCTGCAGTAAAAACAAATTCACAACCACAGTCTTCACACACTAATTTTTCATCTTCGTACATTTTTTTTCTCCAAGTTACAGTACTATATAGACCACATAAGAATAATACTCTTTTTTTTTAGTTTTTGCAAGTAAATAACAATTTTTTTATAAATATTTGGCGAACATGTAACAAAAATTTAACATAAAGTGTATTTAAGACAAAAATTAAACTTCACCAGTTTTATGCATGATATCTTATTTAGTGAAAGAATAGTGTGTCATGACCGTAAAAATACCGGAAGTTAAAATATACCCCAAATTCTCTCTTGCAAATGTAAAAAAGCAGTTTCAACCGCACAATATTGTTTCATCAATGGCAAGTGACGGATTTTTACCTGTTATCGCGCTCGAAGCATTTGTAGAAGCAGGTAGAACATACCAGGCTTATAAAAGAGGTGGTTTTGACGAAGCAAGAGAAAGAATAACTGAAGAATTTTCGGGCGCATTATTCTGGTTAGGCGGTGTAACCGGACTTAACTGGTTATTTGAAAAATTAGGCAAGAAAATTCTTAATTTACCGAAAGAAACGGTTGACATTGCAAGTGATAATGTTCGTAAACCATTAGATAACTTCTTGACTTCCGAAAAGATGAAGAAAGTTGAGAAAGTTATTGAAAAAGCAGCTGACGGCACAGAAAAAACTGTAAATAAAGTTGTAGAAAAAGAAATCCCTCAAAAGCTTATCGCCAGATTCAAATTTATAAAAGTAATATCCAGTGTACTGATAGCAAACGCATTTATAGGATTTATACTACCGAAAATTAATCAGGCAATTACGCGTTCATATCACAAGAATGACAAGGCCGCAGAACAAAAACCGCAGGTTAATACTGATAATTATATAAAAAGACCTGAATTTAATGCATTTGGTAAACAAAACAAAGACAAAAATGTATCATTTAACGGTCTGGATTACTTAAAAATAGCAAATGCATTTGAAAATAACAGAAATGTAAAACTATTATCAGTCGATGCAGGTACAGCAAGCGGAAGAGCTATTTCAGCAAGAAACAACAATGAAAGAGTTGAGATATTATTCAGAGATCTTTCTTCAATTTATTTCTACATGTTCTGTATGGGACATATGAACAGTCTGCTAAACAGAGTTGAACAGGGCTGGGATAATAAACATACAACAAGACTTGATACTTCCTCTGCTAAATTTGCGACTGAATATATGCAAAATTATCTTGACGGAAGAAGTGTTGACCTATCAAAATTCGAAAAAGATATGCTTGGCACAGGAAAAGACCTGCCAAAAGAATTTATTGAAAAACTAAATAATAATGCGGTAATTACACTTGATGAATTCAAAGCTGAACTGAAAAACTCGGGCTTATCAGAAAGCAAGATTGCAAAATTTGAAAAAGTTGCCGAACGCATGTCAGAATTACAGCCGCAGATTAAAGGACAATCAATCTTAACATCCGGTCAGGCTAAAGATATTATCAAAGAAGGCTTAATTAATAAACCTGAATTTTTAAAAGCATTCTATACAAATGCATTTGGCAAAAAATTCATGAACAAATACAAATATATCAGTCAATCTTCGCTTGACAGCCTTAAAGATGACCTTACAAGATATGTTAAGTCAGTTATTGAAGAAGCAAACAAATCGGGAGCAAAAGAAATTACAAGCGAAATCATAGACAAAGCATCAAAGAAGAACTTTAAACTCAATGCTCTTAACTGGGGTGCAGGATTTGCAGTATCAGCACTTTTCTTATCCACCCTTATACCTAAGATGCAATATCTTATTACAAAATTAAGAACCGGCGAAAATAGTTTCCCGGGAACAGAACAATACAGAAAACAAGAGCCTGAAAAAGCAGCATAAAATTTTGTAAAAGTCTTTTATTTTATAAAAAAAATGATATAATAATCTTCAGAGGGGAACTATGACAATAACTAAATCTGAAGATAATACGCATGAACTTATAAATGACTGTATAAAATGTATCAGCTCAAAAGACTATATTGCTGCGCAAAATTACATTTCAGACATTTATAATGTTGCACAAGATACAAACAATAATAAGATTTTATCAATAGTTCTCAGCCTTAATGCAATGATTCAATATTCAATCGGAACAAGTGACGGCTCCGAATTTCTTGATGAGGCAAGTTTTTTAGCAAAAAATGAAGAAGATAAAACAGCTGCATTGATAAATGAATTTGTAAAAGGGAATATAAATTTTGCGGAAAATAATAAAGATATTGCGCTTATTCATTACAATAATGCACTAAAAACCGCATCACAGAATGACGAATTTTCTCTGTCAGGACTTATCAATACGAGAATTAAACAGTTGCAAAACGGTATGGATTATTCATTGCCGACACAAACCGATCCGCTTGTTTCGCTTGTAAAAATCAGCCGTTCTATTACTGCATTGACAGATATTGATGAACTGTTAAAAGTCATTGCCCAAGAAACAAAAAATGCAATGCAGGCCGACAGATGTACCGTATTTTTATGGGATAAAGAATCAAATGAATTATGGTCAAAGGTTGCTCTTGGTGTTGAAAATAAAGAAATAAGATTTCCTGCAGATAAAGGTTTGGCAGGGTATGTTGTTCAGTCAGGCGAAACAGTAAACATTACTGATGCGTATTCGGATTCGCGTTTTAATCCTGAAGTTGATAAAAAAACAGGTTATAAAACAAAAACAATTTTATGTATGCCTATTATGAATAACAGCCACGAAATTATTGGTGCATTTCAGGTTTTAAATAAAATAGACGGAATTTTTACAAAGAATGACGAAGATTTACTTATAGCAATAGGCGGAAGTGCGAGTATAGCACTTGAAAATGCACAATTATTTGATCAACAGCTGCAAATGTACCGAGAACAAAAACTTTTGTTTGAAAGTTTTATTGATACACTGGCAACTTCAGTTGATGCAAGAGATAAAATTACAGCAGGTCATTCTACAAGGGTTCGTATGTATTCATCTTTGCTTGCAGACGAATTAAATCTTGATAAAAAAGATAAGAGTTTGCTTGAAAAAGCTGCAACTCTTCATGACATAGGGAAAATAGGTATAAGAGATTCCGTACTGCAAAAAGAAGGTAAGCTTACTGATGAAGAATACAAACATATTCAGGAGCATGTGCGTATTACCCATAATATTCTGAACAAGTTATATATGTCGCCTGATTTTAGAATTATTACGGAAATGGCATCATCGCATCACGAAAAATATGACGGTTCAGGATATTACAGACATCTAAAAGGTGAGGAAATAACGCTTGGAGGCAGAATACTGGCTGTTGCAGATGTATTTGATGCTATTACATCAAAAAGACACTATCGTGATAAAATGCCTATTAAAAATGTTCTAAATATTATTATTGAAGGCTCTGGGAAACATTTTGACCCAACATTAGCAGATACATTCATGAAGATTTCTCTTGATAAAATTATAAATGTATTCTTATCTGAAACAGGCGGAAGTATTTCAGCTCAAGACAATGAAGTATTGTCAAAACACAATTTATATGATATAAAAAATATTTCAGACAACCAGACTCAAAATGAAAACGAAACATACCTTCTGGACTTATTTAACAAATATTATCTTAATATGAGTAATGGAAATGAATAGAATATACATAAAACAATTTATAATATTATTACTTACCCTGGCTTCAGTCGGCGGGGCATATGCGTTTGACCTTAATGACATTGCTCCTGTAAACCCTCTTGATGAAAAAACAAAAAATTATAATAAAGAATTATCAATGCCGATATTTGAACTAAAACGAGCTAAACTCACCAAAAATGCAATAAAAAATCAGTATGCAATTGCAATGAGTAAATTTACAAGAAGCAACGTAAGAGCTTCATATGCTGATTTTAAAGTTTTGATTGACAGTGTCGCACCGAATGATTATGTTTATATGAGATTAGTTCAGGAAATGGCATCTATTGGATTTTTTAATCTTGCAGAACTTGCAATGTCAAAAATTGAAGATTCTACATTGTGTTCAAGCGTTGAGGATGATGTTAAAAAGTTTTATTTCCCGTCTTCAGATTTAACTCAAAAAGACCAGTTATATCTTGCGGAATTATACTCAAATATTATGTATAACGACCAAAGTAAAGAGGCTACGAGCGAATTATCAAAGCAATCAACATTACTGATGGAATCTGATTACGCAAATTATATACTCGCTCTTGGCTCAATGAAAAACGGAAATTCAAAAGCAGCTCTGGAATATATAAATAAAGCTGCGGTCAAAAATCCGAAAAATCTTAATTATAAAAAACTTAAAGCTGAAATATATGCCCAAAACGGAAACCAAAAAGAAGCATTAAGTATTCACAAAGAGCTTTCAAAAGCTGATTTAAAAACAGTTATATTTAACAATGAAATTCATTCATCTGTTGATTATATTATGTATAAAACAGCCAAAAATGATTATATAAGAAAATATTATCTTGCTCATTATTATTTTGATAAAGATGAATATAACAAGGCTCTTGGGGTATTACAAACATCAGTATCAACAAAAAAGAATATAAATAAAGATGTTTTTGCACTTTCTTCACAAATATATTTTGAAACTAAAGAATTTGAAAAAGCACAGGACTATGCTCAAAAATCTCTTAATATTGACGGCTCAAATTATGCAGCGTTAACTGTTATAGGTGATGTTGCATACAGGAACAAAGATTACCAAAAAGCCATAAAATTTTATAAAAAAGCTCAATCTCGTGAACACGATTATGAGGCTTCTTTAAAACTTGCACAAGCATATCTGAAATTAAAAGAAATTAACAAAGCAAAAGAAATATATTCAAAAATTCTGAAAGATTCATCAAAATCATATCTTGCATATTATAATATGGCTTTGCTTGAACCTGACAGAGAAACAGAATACCTTAAAAAATCAATTTCTATAAATCCTGATTTTGAAGATGGCTGGGTTGATTTAGCCAGAGTTATGATTAAGAAAAATATGTTTGAACAGGCTCTTTCATATCTTGGTATTGCAAAACACATCAACGAAAGCGATTACAGATATTATTACTATTTTGGATTAGTTTTAAAAGAAAAAGGTTTGTTTGCTTCTGCAAAAGAAAATTTTGAACAAAGTTTGAAACTAAATCCTGATTTCACACCGGCAAAAGAGGAACTGCAGATATGAAAAACAACCTTTTAATTGTAGAAGACCACGAGCTTACAAGATTTGGGCTTAAAACAACATTTGAAGATGTTGAATATGTCGGCACAATTTATGAAGCATCAACAGGGGAAGAAGCTGTTGAAATATTCAAAAATAACACTATTAATATTATAATTATGGATCTAGGCTTGCCCAAAATGAATGGTATAGAAACAACAAATGTAATTCGCAACATAAACAAAGATGTTAAAATTATCATCTTAACATCCCACAATGATGAGAAAGAGGTTTTGAGCAGTTTAAAAGCCGGTGCGAATGCATATTGTTCAAAGGAAATAAACCTGCAAAGACTTGTTCAGGTTGTGCAGTCTGTATCCGAAGGCGCAGCATGGTTTGATCCGAGCATTGCACACATAGTATTGCAGGCAACTTCAAACTCAAAAGCACAGGACTTGAGTAGCGAATATAAAAATTATGATTTAACTTTGAGAGAAGCTCAAATACTAAAACTAATGACAGAAGGATGTTCCAATATGGAAATTGCTAAAAAGCTTGTCATAAGTGTTAATACAACAAAAGCTCACGTTGCGAGTATATTGCAAAAATTGGAAGTTGATGACAGATTAAATGCAGTGCTAAAAGCAATTAATAACAAAATAGTATAGAATTAGGAGTTTTATGCAAACAGATAAAGAGAAACAATTAAAATATGCGACCTTGCCCTTGACTCAAAGGGAAAAAGATGTTTTACTCTTAATTAAGCAAGGCTATACAAACAGAGAAATAGCAAATAAACTGTATGTAACAGAATTTACCGTAAAAAGTCATGTTTCAAATATATTCAAAAAATTAAACGTTAAAAATAGAACACGTGCAATTCTTACGGCAATGCAAATGAATTTATAACATTTTAAGGAGATAAAAATGCTGGATTATACAAAAGATGAATTAATGTCTTTATTGGAAAGAAGTCCCGAACAATTTAATGAATGGAAGAAAGATAATGAAGAAGTAGATTTAAGTGAAGTTGATTTTTCAAATATTACATTGAAAGAAGTTGATTTTAGCAATGTTGACTTAAATTCAAGTTCATTTGCAGACAGTAATTTGTCGTTGGTAAATTTTACGGATGCCGATTTAACATCAGTTGATTTTACAAGAGCATCAGTTGTTGAATGTGATTTTACGGATTCATTGTTAACGGGTGCAGATTGCAGTTATGCTCAAATGCCTTATTGTACTTTTACAGGCGCAGATATGGCAGGCTGCATATTATCAGAAACAGATTTATCAAATTCAGATCTTTCTGCTGCGGAAAATTTGGCATCTGCAAGATATGATGCAGACACACAGTGGCCTGATTCTGATATGTTACCTGAAGATTTTGATTCAGCATATAGCGATGACTTGTCAGCATTAAAAGACGAAGAAGATGCCCCAATAATGAGTGATGGTGAATACTAGGACAAATATCCAAAATTAAGGAGTAAAAATGATAAAAGTAGCAGTTTGCGGTGCAAACGGTAAAATGGGAAAAGAAGTTTGTAATGCCGTTTTAAATAGCAATGATATGGAATTATGTGCAAAAATAGATTTGTTTGGTGAAGATACATTTAAAAATATTGAGCAGGCAAAAAACAGCACACAAATAGATGTTCTTATTGATTTTACACAACCTGCTTCGATTTATGAAAACGCAAAATACTGCCTTAATAACAATATTAAAATTGTAATCGGGACAACAGGCTTAAAAGATGAGCAAATTGCAGAACTAAAAGAGCTTGCACAAAAAAATAATACAGGTTGTTTTATTGCTCCGAATTTCTCAACAGGTGCAGTTTTAATGATGAAATTTGCACAAATAGCCGCAAAATATTTTTCTAACGCTGAAATAATTGAATTTCATCATAATCAGAAAAAAGATGCACCGTCAGGAACAGCAATCAAAACGGCCCAAATGATGTCTAATGAAAAAGATACTTTTAAAGAAGGCAATTGTCCTGAAACCGAAACAATAACAGGTTCAAGAGGGGGTTCATCTTATTCTGATATTCAGATACATTCAGTCAGAATGCCCGGGTTTATGGCTTCGCAGGAAGTAATTTGCGGGGCAAACGGACAAATATTAACAATCAGGCACGATTCACATGACCGTAAATGTTATATGGACGGAGTTTTACTTGCGACCAGATATTTATACCAAAACAATAACTTTACATACGGTTTGGATAAAATTATGGAATAAACCAAAATGAAGAATAAAATCGGTTTTTGGGGATATCCGCACCCACAGACAATAAAAAGAATAAAACAGCAATATCCTGATGCTCAATGGTTTGATTTGGATTTTGATTTTTCGGATAAAGTACCCGACTTTAATATCCTGCCGGAAAGCTATTGCAAAATTATTAAACAAATAATTAATAATTCAATATATTTTAGAGATGATTTAATCAAAATTGTTGCACCGATTGGGAAGGATAAATGTGACAGCGGTTGGTTTGCTGCTCAGTTGCTTAAAGATATGGGGTTTGATGTGGAAGAAACAATATTTGAAACATTTGAATACAGAAAACCTTTAAAAATTTCAACAAGTAATATGCCACTTTATGACAAAATCACAACAATTACGGCAAATATTGTTAAAGACACAGACATAATTGATACAAAATACACTCAATGCAAAGCAAAATTCGGTTTTTGGGGTGTTCCGCCAAACGATTTGGAAGTATTAAAACTATTCCCTGATGAAACACATGTATATGGTTGGACAAGATGTGTTGAAGCAGGAGTACCGGCAGATATTGAACTTGAAATGTATGCAGAACCTGAAGTTCCGACAGTATTCTATGCACAGGCCTTTTGTTCTAAAACTCAACTTGCAAAGTATTTAGCAAACAAATATAACGGACTCTATATTGATATTGATGATTATGCAACTAATTCGGTTAAAGCAAAAATTGAAGCCTTTTTACGCCTGAGATAGTTATATTTCAATTCCTTCCATCATATCAACAAGCTGACCTATTGTACCTTCCATTGTTACACTCTCACTTGTTCTTTGCTGTAAGAATGCATTAATTTTCGGCATCATTTCAATAGCTGTATCAAGGCGAGGATTTGACCCCGGCTGATACATACCAACATCAATTAAATCCTTGTTTTCACGATACAATGACATTATTGTCCTTAATTTTGCCGCAGCCTCTTTGTGTTCAGGAGATGCAATTGCACTCATCAAACGGGAAATACTCCCCAAAACATCAATAGCAGGATAATGATTGGATTCTGCAACCTTTCTTGATAAAAATATGTGACCATCAACAATACCACGAACAATATCAACAATAGGATCGTTTATATCATCCCCTTCCATAAGAACGGTGTATAAAGCGGTAATAGAGCCTTTTTCACTGTTTCCAGCCCTTTCTAAAGCTTTTTGCAGCCAGGAAAATATAGACGGAGGATACCCTTTCATTGTCGGCGGCTCGCCTAATGATAAACCGACTTCACGCCCAGCCATTGCACAACGAGTTATAGTATCAGTCATTAAGAAAACTTTTTTACCCTGATCCCTAAAGTATTCACAAACAGCAGTTGCGGTTAAAAGACATTTTTGCCTGATTAACGGCGGTTTATCACCTGTTGAACAAACTAAAACAGATTTTGCCATACCTTCAGGTCCGAGAGCATCTTCTACAAATTCTTTAACCTCTCTGCCACGTTCACCAATTAGCGCAACAACGTTTACATCCGCATCAGAATTCCTTGCAATCATACCCAGCAAAGTACTTTTACCGACTCCTGACCCTGCAAACAAACCAAGACGTTGACCACACCCCATTGTCATGCACCCGTCAATTGCTCTGACACCTGTTGAAAATTGTTCAGTAATAATTGGTCTTTCAAACGGACCCGGAGGAGGCCCTTCAATAGCACGCCATGATGCATCAGTCAGGTCAAGCGGTCTTCCGTCAATGGGATTGCCCATCGGATCTATCAGTCTTCCTAATAAAAAATCACCCACAGGAATAATTATAGGCTTTCCTGTCGATGTAACAAGACTACCCTGCCCGATACCACCGCCATCAAGCAATAAAGACAGTTGAGCAACCTCCCCCTTGAAAGCCTGAACTTCTGCAGGTTTTTGTTTCCCGTCATAAGTTTCAATAAAACATAAATCTCCTATTTTTAGTCCCGGAAGTTTTACCTCAACAGTCAAACCCAAAAGTTTTGAAACAGACCCTTTATATGTAAGAAGTTGCGTTTCATTCAGTTTTTGCCTAACTCGATGTTTTAAATCTTCAATATTAGATTTATCAATATCTGCACTCATATTTTAATTATATCAATTATTTTTGCTTAATCAATTTTGTATAATATTATTAAGATTTATTAAGTGCTAAAACTTAGTAATAATAGAATTTTTTAAGAAAATGAGAAATACAATAGCAATAAATTAAAAAAAAATAACTTTAATAATGTAGGTAGTGATAGTGTATTTTTTAAGAAAGGTTAGGTTTTTATGTCTGGTGTAAATTTTGGAAGTTATGTAGGTGCTCGTTACGATTACAACAAAGCTAAAAGTCAGGGAAAATTTGCCAACAATTTTGGGACGGCCGTTGCACTTGCAGGAACTGGGGGTGCTGCTTATGCAGTTAATACAGTCGCAAAAGCAAACCCTAAAAAAATGGTCAAATTGTATAAAGCTGCAGATAAGTATGTAACAAAAGGTCTTGATTTGGCAACGACTTATGGCGGTAAAGCACTTGAAAAAATTAACAGTACAAAAATCGGAAGCAAAATCACAACAAAATTAGGCGAATGGATTACAAAAGCAGGAAAGAAAATCGGTAAAACCGAAAAAGGTAAAAAAGTTATAACAAAAGTGATTGACGCAGTTGAAAAATTTGCAAGTTCATCAAGCGCAAAACGCGGGAAATACATGTTAGTTGCAGCCGGATTAGCGGCAGTCGTAGGCGGCGCAATTCACATTATAAGACAGCATGACAGAAATGATGGTGCTATTGACCAAAAATATAATGATATAAATGCATTATCAAAAATTATCTAATCATAACTCATAAATACCCATAAGATAATATCCGCAAATTTCAAACACTTGCGGATATTTATTTTATATTAGATTTTATACTCTCAACAATTTTTATTGCATTATCTCTTAAATTTTTATAATCTGAATCATTATTTACAACAAAATCCCAATTTTTTATATGATCAAGACCAATTTCTGTTACATCATCTTCCCCTGACAGACTTCCGCCTCTTAACAATCTTGTATCACGAGAAGCTTCCACTCTTATTGATATGGCTCCTGCACTCTTAAAAACATCATATTCGTGCGGAACCCTTACATCAGTAACCATAATATTACCTTCTTGAGAAATAATTTTATTAAGCCAGTAATCAGGATTCTGGGCTCTGCCCCAATTCCCAAGTTCAATAAGATCAGGTCTGTATAGTGCTTTATTTTTTTCTATTTCTTCATAGGATAAATTATTTTTTTTGCCATAAGTTAACTTGATTATATCCCCCATTGCGCAACGGCGAAAATCAGGCATTAATTCGAGCATAATCTTTGCCAAAGTATCTTTTCCTGAGTATTGTTTACCCGAAAAAATAATAATTTTATCAGCCATATTAAAGCTCCTTTAAAATAAATTCTAACACAAGCAAAATCAATGTTTTATCATACTTAACATTTATTATTATAAGCTTGAATTTGCACTGTTTTGGTAATACTATAGAATAACGAGTGTACACATTACAATATTGGAATATGTTATGGCATTAAATTTTCAAAATTTAGTTTTAAACTTGCAAAAATTCTGGGCTGATTACGGATGTATAATAGAACAGCCTTATGATATTGAAAAAGGCGCATCTACAATGAATCCGGCAACATTTTTGCGTGTACTTGGCCCTGAACCATGGTCTACAGCAATGATTGAACCATGCAGACGCCCAACAGATGCAAGATATGGTGAAAACCCTAATCGTTTAGGACATTATTTTCAATTTCAGGTTATATTAAAACCTTGTCCTGACGATGCGCAAGAGCTTTACTTAAGAAGCCTTGAAGCTATGGGCATAGATTTAAAAGAGCACGATGTCAGATTTGTTGAAGATAACTGGGAATCACCAACATTAGGTGCAGCCGGTGTAGGTTGGGAAGTGTGGCTTGATGGAATGGAAGTAACTCAATTCACATATTTTCAACAGGTTGGCGGAATAGAAATTAAACCGGTAGCATTGGAATTGACATACGGCTTGGAAAGAATAGCTATGTATCTCCAAAATAAATCGTCAGTATTCGACATTATGTGGAATAATAAGCTGACTTATGGTGAAATATACCACCAAAATGAAGTGGAACAATCAAAATATAATTTCGAAGTATCAAATGCTGAGGATTTATTCAAAAGTTTTGATTTATACCAAAAAGAAGTTGATAACTGTGTAAATTCTAAACTTGTACTTCCTGCATACGATTATGTATTAAAATGCTCACACACATTTAACCTTCTTGATGCAAGAGGAGTAATAAGCAAAGATGAGCGTAATAACTTTATCGGCAGAGTAAGAACAATGGCATCTGCAGTAGCGAAATTGTACGTGGAACAAAGAGAAGAAATGGGATTTCCTCTCTGCAAATAATAAACTTTTGGCACTTAAATAGCTTAAAATAAGGATTAAAAATGGCTGAAAAATTTAACAGAGCGACATTTACTCGCAATTTTTTGAAAAATATTACAAGAATTAAAAACCCTGACGAAATGATAGCAGAAGCAAAAGCTGACGGGCTTGAAAAAACACTTGGCGTATGGGATTTAATTATCCTTGGAGTCGGTGCAATTATAGGCTCAGGTATATTTGCTGTTGTCGGTATTGCTGCGGCGGGTGACGGATCTTCATTAGGTGCCGGTCCTGCATTGATGATTTCAATGATTATCGCAGCTATTGCCTGTATATTTTCAGCTTTGTGCTATTCAGAATTCGCAACAATGATACCTGTTGCAGGTGGTGCTTATACATATACCTTTGCAACATTAGGCGAATTTGCGGCGTGGATGGTTGGCTGGGTTTTGATGTTGGAATATGCAATCGGATTTATTGCTGTTGCATGTGCGTGGTCAAATTACCTTATGCAATTTTTACAATTATTTGAAAAAAGTCTGCCAAGCTGGATTGTTCATCCACCTGTTTGGTTAACAAATGATGTATTTACAGTTTCAAAGATTGCTGCGGAAAATCCGCAAATCTCTGTACCTACATTGTTTGGTATGCCTATATGTATAAATATTCCTGCAATTTTGATTGTACTAATAATAACCGCAATCTTGGTAAAAGGCACAAAAGATTCTGCCAAAATGGCGGGTATAATGGTATTTATAAAACTTGCGGTAATCTTTTTATTTGTATTGGTTGGAGCTTTATCTTTTGCACACACTCCGCCTCATTGGCTGCCATTTAATGCACATACTTTTGCTCCAAACGGATTTGCAGGTATTTGTTCTGCGGCATTTTTAATCTTTTTTGCATATATCGGATTTGATGCACTGGCAACGGCGGCCGAAGAATGTAAAAATCCGCAAAAAGACTTACCTGTAGGTATTATAGGCTCTCTTGCATTGACTACTGTTGTCTATGTTCTTGTAGCTTTAGTATTAACTGGTATGGTTGATACAACCGTAAGCACCCCTATTGAATTTTTAAAGGCACCAATGGTTTATTGTATGAATATTATTCACCATGATAAATTAGCGTGTTTAATTTCTGTAGGTTCTCTTGCCGGATTAACTTCAGTATTGCTCGTGCTTGAAATGGCAGCAACAAGAATTTTATTTGCAATGAGCAGAGATCATTTTATTTCAAAAAGATTTCAGAAAATACACCCTAAATACAAAACACCTGCACTTTTAACATGGACAGTCGGCGGTCTTGCAGTCATCGGTATTTTAACATTAAATCTTAATGTTGCGGCAGAATTGTGTAATTACGGTACATTTACATCATTTATAATTGTATGCGTTGCTGTTTTAATACTAAGACATACAGATCCAAAAAGACCAAGACCGTTTAAGGTTCCATTTTCACCTGTTACACCATTGTTGGGTATTTTGTGCTGCGGAGGCTTAATGGCATATAAATCTATGCAGGCAGGAGGTTCTGCGTTGTTATTTCCTGTATGGCTTGGTGTTGGAGCTATTATATATCTTCTCTACGGATTTATAAGAAACAGAGATAATGAAAATAAAATTCACAGAGAATTAGTTCATGGTTTTTTAAAAGAAGAAAGTAATAAATAATGAATTTTAAAGAAATTAGCCGAAATATATTAAAAAAACGCAGTATTGATGAACTTGTCTCTACAAGTAAAAATTCAGAATTAAAAAAGACACTGAATGTTTTTGATCTGATAATTATAGGCATAGGCGCAGTTGTCGGTACAGGTATTTTTACAATTATAGGTACAGCTATTACAGGAAGCACCGAAAGTGCAGGTGCCGGACCTGCGATTATTATATCAATGGTTTTAGCAGCTATAGCGTGCGTGTTTTCAGCTTTATGTTATTCGGAAATAGCCGCAATGATTCCGGTTGCAGGCAGTGCTTATACATACACATATGCAACTATGGGTGAATTTATGGCGTGGATGATAGGCTGGATATTAATGCTTGAATATGCCATCGGGAATATAACAGTTGCAAGCGCTTGGACAGGCTATTTTATTCAGTTACTAAAAGGTTTTAAACAATATTTGCCTGATTTTGTTGTAAATTTCCCAATATGGTTAAGATATGATTACAGAACATTGGCAAATATATGCAGCACAAACGGATGGGATATACACGATAAAATACCTTATCTTTTTGGTCATATACCAATAGCAATAAGCCTTCCTGCTGTTACAATAGTAATCATATTAACAATGCTTCTTATAAGAGGCATAAAAGAATCAACAAAAGTTGCAAGTATAATGGTTGGCGTAAATATGTTTATGATATTGTCATTTATAATTGTCGGAGCATTTTATGTAAAGCCTGAAAACTGGACGCCATTTTTTCCTACAGACCCGACAGGGATAATAATGGGAGCATTTTTAATATTTTTTGCCTATATTGGTTTTGATGCAATTTCAACAACTGCAGAAGAAACTGAAAACCCTCAAAGAGATTTACCTGTTGCGATTTTAGGCACACTGATTATATGCACAATTTTATATGTAAGCGTTGCATTAGTTTTAACAGGAATTGTACCTGTTAATAAAATTGATGTAACCGCACCAATTGCACACGCTATGAGTTATATCGGCAAAGACTGGTTTGCAGGGCTAATTTCAGTTGGGGCTTTATGTGCTTTAACTACAGTTTTGCTTGTATATCAACTCGGAACAACAAGAATTCTGTATGCTATCAGTCGTGACAAATTTTTGCCTCGTTCATGGAGAATGATACATAAAAAATATAAAACACCGCACATTATGACCTGGATATCAGGTATTGTAGTAATCGTTTGCGGTTTATTTATGGATTTGAATATATCTGCTGCATTATGTAATTTCGGAACATTTACATCTTTTGTTATTATCTGCCTTGCTGTTTTAATATTAAGAAAAACAGAACCGAACAGACCAAGACCATTTAAAGTTCCGCTTTGCCCGTGGTTTCCGATTTTAGGAATGGCTATTTGCGGTGTTCTTATTGTATTCTCAATGAAAACACTCCAAACATCATCTTTATACTTTGTATTTTGGCTGGTAGCCGGATTACTCATATATGTATTCTATGGCTACAATCAAAAAAGACTCGGCGAGAAAAAACGTACGGAATAAAAAAAATCCCGCAATTTGCGGGATAAATTTTCTACACTAACTACCTAACCTTATTTCATATTATGAGAATATTTATGTGGTGGATATTTTTTTTGGTAATTCGTGTATTTATATTTTATGATTTATTATTTTGAAAACATTGAGTATGGAGAGTAGTTATATTCAACCCCTGCAGCTGCCAATAACTTTTTAACGATATTGTTATAGTTGTCAGCTACATCGTTGTTAATCCAGAACCAGCTGTTGTGTACTTCTTTTTTGATTGCTTTCATATCTTCATCATTTGATAAGTCAATTCCTAAATCAGCTGCTGCTTGTTCTAATGCTGTTGCAACTTTTTCACCGAATTCTTTTTTCTGATGAGAACCTGCATCTGCCATAAACATTTCCATTAAAGATTCATTTGGATATTTTTGATTCCACATGAACATAAGTTCAATTACATTGTTTTTATTGATTTTGTTCATTGATTCTTCAAGTTTTTTGTCGTCAGTTCCGATACCCTTCATTGAATCATATAAATCTTTAATTAATTCATCATAGTATTTACCGGAAACTTCGTCAGGATTTAAGTCATCTTCGCCTGCTCTTGTATAAATATTATCATTTTTAACTTTTTGAGCTTTTGTTTCTAAAGAATCTTCTTCAGGTTTTTGACCTTGTTGAGTTTCAGTAGTCTGTTGAGTTGCTTGTGCAGATTGAGCTTCCATAGCCTTGATTGTTGTTGTGCTTAAATTGATTAAATTAGTAACACCGTGTTTGATGTATTCAGATCTTTGATAAGCTGTTTGAGGATCTAAGTTTCCGCCGTTAGCTTTCAAATAGTTTAATTGTCTTTCATAATTTTCAAGTTGATCTACTTGTTCTTTAATAACAGTTTTAAGTTCATTTGAAACATTACCGCTATTGTATTTAGAGATCAATTGATTTTTTTGAGTAGTCAATGCACCTAATGCTGAATCAATATTGCTTGAAGTAAGTTTGTTGAAAACTTCAGCTAACATACTTTGAGCTTGATTTACAACTGCGAATGGATTTGGTTGAGCAGCCGGTGCTGTATAATCAGTACCAATATGTGTTGCACCCTGCTGACCAAATAATGTCATACCACCGTTTGAATTAGAACCAAATTGATCATTAGTGAAGATATGAGTTCTTCCTGCTAAATCAACGACACCTGTTCCAGGTAATCCTAAATATGGTGCATTTGCAATTGATAAATTTGAAATCATTTTTCCGTTCCCCGTGTTTTTAATATCCCCTGTGTATATATAAAGTATTTACATTTTAAAAAATTGCCTTTTTAAGAAAAAATATTTTTTATAAAATTCAAAAGTATTGATATTAGTGAGTTTTGAGGATTAATAATATGTTAACATTTCTTAACATATATTACCGAAAGACAAATCATGTTATCATGCAAATATGAAAACACTTGCAAAATTTATATCAACAAAAAGAGAGAAACTTGACCTCACAAGAAAGGCACTTGCAATAAGTGCTAATATACCATTAAATGACATTGATGAAATAGAAGAAGGTAAGGTTTTATTTTTATCAACAACTGTCAGACAGGCATTAGCTAAAGTTCTGAAGTGTGAGCCTGACGAAATTAAAACATACGAAAAAGATATTTCAAGTGATATAGTTTCTGCAGAAATAATAGAAAGCCTTAAAGAATTGATACTTAACGGTGCAGGGGGATTAAAATGCCCAAAATGCGGAGCTCCGCTGGTAACTCGGGTAGCAAAATTATATGATTTGGAAGACAATCTTGTACTGCATCCAAAAGCTCATTGTACCAAATGTCCGTTTCAGATACACAGTTAATTACAGATTATCAAGGATAAATTTACCGATTTTGCCATCTCTGAAATCTTTTAAAATATATCCTGCTGTGCGCTCATTATCGGTTTCATTATTTTGAATAAGCCATTTTCTTGAAAGTGCAACATTTTCCAATGTTAACTCTTGCTCAGGCGGAATATTATAATATTCTTTAAACACATTAATCTGTTTGTCATTCAAAATATTCAAAAGCTCTCTTGCAACAGGCTCATTTGAATACGCATTATCCCCGACAGAATTAACAAATGCGAGCTTAATTGCACGTTCCTGATCTTCCTGTTTCATTGGTATTATCCCCGGAGTGTCCAACAGTTCAAGCTGCGGATTTATTCTTACCCATTGCTGCTGGCGTGTAACTCCTGCTTTTGCACCGGTTTTTGTTTTGGAGGATTTTGTCAACTTGTTAATTATACTTGATTTACCGACATTTGGAAGCCCTACAACCATTATTCTTGCAGGTCGTCTTAATAACCCTTTCGCCATAATTGCCTGTATTCTCGGTTCAGCAAGCCTGACGGCTTCTTTAACAATAACATTCATGTCTTTTGAATTTTTTGAAGTAGTAGGAATAACCGCAGTTTTTGTATCTTCTTTTAAAAATTCAATAAACTTTGATAGTTCATTCTTATCAACCAAATCAGCCTTATTAACAAGTAAAAAACGGGGCTTCTGATTAAGAAGTCCCGAAATATTATCATATCTGCTTGACAGAGGTAATCTTGCATCAACTACTTCTATCACACAATCCACTAAAGAAAGCTGTTCTTTCAGTTTCCTTTCGGCTTTGGCTATATGCCCCGGGTACCAGTGAATATGTGTCTTATTTCTTTTCAATTTTTTCCTTAATACGTGTAGCTTTACCAGAACGTTCTCTTAAATAGTAAAGTTTAGAACGTTTTACATCACCGCGTCTTAAAACTTCAATTCTGTCAATTCTCGGAGAATTTACCAAGAATACACGTTCAACACCAACACCTTGGAATACTTTTCTTACTGTAATAGTTTTGTTTAAACCTGAACCGTGAAGTTTAATAATAGTACCTTCAAAAGCCTGAATTCTTTCTTTGTTACCTTCAACGATTTTTACAAAAACTTTAACTGTATCACCGGCATTGAATGTAGGTAATTCAGATTTTAAATATTCTTTTTCTAATTCATCAATAACAGGGTTAATCATATCATTTTCCTTTATATTATTATGTTTGCTACTTACAATTCCTTAATTTGTGTGATAATGATTTTTTCCACATAAAAATCCACACAAACGCACGTTAGTATAGAAATGATATTATAAACAAAAATGTTTTGCAAGAGATTATAAAAAAGAGATTTAGTTTGTTACACTTTGTTAATAAATAACAGATTCATAATTTATAAACAAAATTTTGATATTCTAGGTTAAAAACATTTTCATAATATTTTCGTGATAAAATAAATAAAAAAAGAGGGATAAATTATGGGACAAACTTTAGTTGAGAAGATAATTTCCATGCACGCTGACCATAATGTCAGAGCAGGAGAACTTGTTATAGCAAATGTTGATGTTTGTGCAGTACAAGACGGCACTGGACCGTTAACTATTGAGGAGTTTAAAAAACTTGGCAAAGACAAACTATACAACCCTCAAAGAACAATTTTATTTATTGACCATGCTTCTCCAAGTCCGAGAAAAGAACTATCAAATATGCACACGACCTTGAGAGATTTTTCAAAAGATTACGGTGCAGTTTTGTCTGAAGTTGGTTCGGGTGTGTGCCACCAAAGACTTGTAGAAAGTTTTGTAAACCCTTGTGAAATACTAGTCGGTGCAGATTCTCATACCTGCACATCAGGTGCTTTAGGAGCTTTTGCAACAGGAATGGGCTCAACCGATATTGCTGTTGCAATGGCATTAGGTAAAACATGGCTCAAAGTTCCTCAAACATTCAAAATTGTCATAAGCGGGAAATTTAGAGAAGGAATTTGTGCAAAAGACTTAATATTGCACCTTATCGGAATGATAGGAGCAGACGGTGCAACATACAAAGCTTTGGAATTTTGCGGAGAAACCGTTAATAATATGGAAATGGCAGACAGATTTACCATTGCGAATATGGCTGTGGAAGCCGGAGCAAAATGCGGTTTATTTGTCGCTGATGAAAAAACAAAAGCATATCTTGAAGAAAAAGGCAGAGGTGATAAATTTAAGACAATAACGCCTGATGAAGATGCCAATTATGAAAAAGTCATCGAAATTGATGCTTCAAAAATAGAACATACAGTTTCTTGCCCTCACACAGTCGATAATACAAAACTTGCAAAAGAGCTCAATGATGTAAAAGTTAATCAGGTATATGTCGGAACATGTACAAACGGCAGAATTGAAGATATGCGTGTAGTTGCAAAAATCCTAAAAGACAAAAAAGTCCATGAAGGCGTCAGAATGCTTATTTGTCCTGCTTCAAGAACTGTATATAAACAAGCTTTAAAAGAAGGCTTGCTTGAAACATTTATTGATGCGAATGCAACAATTTTGCCTCCGGGGTGCGGTCCTTGTGTTGGAATTCACGCAGGAATACTTGCAGACGGGGAAGTTTGCATAACAACTCAAAACCGAAACTTTATCGGAAGACTGGGTAACACAAAAGGATTTATCTATCTATCATCACCTTATGTTGCAGCTTATTCGGCAATTAATGGTTATATAAGCGATAAATAAAAATAAAAAAAGATAACAAAAACGGCATATCTTAAAAGTATGCCGTTTTTAAAATCCTTTTCTTTGAGAAATAATTAAACTTCCACAAATAACCTTCTGCCTACTATATTTTGTTTTCCGTTATAATAACCTGCAAAGTATCCGCCTTTGACAGGTCTGTTTTGAGCATAATATTGAGTGTGAAAACTTCTGGCACTATAATTAACAAACGGATTATTTCCATATGGATTTGAAGCTTCTCTAACTACAGGAGGTGCCTGAGTAACTTGCGGTGCTTGAAATACATTTGATAATAAATTAACTAATCCTGCCATAAATTCAACCTTTCTACTGTAGTTATTTTTTAATAATTAATATACATTTGTCATAATTATACCACCTAAAATCAAAAAAATTTTAAATTTCTTAACAAAATCATTCAAATTATGTAGTATAATACACCTATGAATAATGATAGTATTAACATTCTTATAGTAGGGAACGGGGCAGTTGCATCGGCTCTGGCAAAAAAACTGAATGAATACGAAAATACGGGTAAAATATTTATTACTGATTCCTGCGAATACAAAACTGACTACTACGAGTGTGCAGATATAAGAGATGATGACATAACATCATTGTTAAAATTCGCTCTTGAAAATGAAATAACTCTGACAATTCCCATATCAAAAAGAGCTTTTAAATCCGATATAGTTGAATTTTTCCAGTCAAACGGACAAAATATATTTGCTCCGTCAAGAAAAACCTGTTCATTCTTTTTAAACAAAGCAAACTGCCAAAAGTTTTTATACAAAAATAAAGCGCAGTGTCCAAAGTTTGCAATCTTCTCTAAATATTCGCAGGCAATTGACTATCTGACAACTGCAGCATTTCCGCTTATCATTACGCAAACAGAACAATCAGCACAAGAACAAAATACAATCTGTACCACAATAAAACAGGCACAATCTTATCTTGACAGAATATTTGCAAATGGCGAAACAGATGTACTTATACAGGAATTCCCGTACGGAACAAACTGCACATACTATTTTATTTCTGACGGATACAGCGCAATCCCGTTTGGTTCAGTCAGGAATTTCAAATTTACAAATGCTGATAAAAGCGGACAATATACAGACGGCATAGGCTGTTACTCTCCCGAATACAGAATTAATGAAACCGTATCGGAAAGAATTAAAGGGCTTGCAGAAAAAATTATAAATAATTTTGAATTTAATTCATGTGCATATTTGGGAATTATAGGACTTGAATGTACCCTGACAGATGATGACCGATTTGTTGTGCAGGATATAAAACCATTCTTGCAGGAGCACGATGCCAGAGCAATTCTGAACTTATGTGAGGATAATATTTTAAATGTTATAAATTCCTGCATAAACGGATACTTCTCCGATGAATACGAACAAATTAAAACAAATAACTGTTCATCAGTATCAGTAAAAATAAATACATCACTAATCGATATAAAAAACACAAATGATTATGACATCGATTTTTGTAATACATATTTAAACGGGAATAATGTATATTCATCTTCTTTAATTTTAACCAAAACAGCTTCGACTCTCACAAGAGCAAAACACAAAATATCACAGACAATTGAAGAATTTGAATATAAAGACATAAAATACAGGAAAGATATTTGTGATAAAATAAATACATAGAAAAGGAGAATTTATATGTTGGAATTTTTTAAAAGACAAGCAGCAGAGTTTAAGGCATTTGCAATCAGAGGCAACGTAATTGACATGGCTGTAGGTATCATTATAGGTGCCGCTTTTGGTAAAATTGTTGATTCAATGGTTAATGATGTAATCATGCCGCCTTTAGGATGGTTGATGGGCAAAGTTGATTTTACAAATTTGTACCTGACAATGCCGACAAAATTAGATGATTTAGGACATATGCCGCATTATGATTCATTATCAGCGGCAAAAGCTGCCGGTGCGGTAACTATTAACTATGGTGTATTTATTAATACATTAATAAGCTTTATTTTAGTAGCATTTGCAGTATTTTTACTAATTAAAGGTGTTAATAAATTACAGGCAGCAGCCAAAAAAGAAGAAGTTACAGAAACAGCTGCAACTCAAAAAGCATGCCCTAAATGTTTTTCTCAAATCGACATCAGAGCAACAAGATGTCCGCATTGCACATCTGAAATTAGTGAATAATCATTTAAAATTTACAATAAAAGGGCGCGAGAATTTTTCTTGCGTCTTTTTTATTAATACCATTGGCAAGAATTATCAGAACATAGTATCGAATTTAGTTCATTTATAGTTTCATGCCTTGTCATTTCATAGGTTACAGGGGTTATTGAAATTTTATTATTTCTGACAGCGGCTATATCGGTCATGGAATTTTGCGGTTCATTTATAAGTTTACCAGCCATCCAATAATAAACCTTACCTCTGGGATCTATACGCTTTTCATAAGCATCGGTAAACATTTTACGCCCAAGTTCTGTTATAGCAACCCCTGCTATATCTTCTTCCGGTAATAAAGGTACATTTACATTCAAAATACTTTTTGGCGGGAAATTAAATCCTTTTAACTTTTCCAAAAGTAGTGAAGTAAAATGAGCACAATATTTAAAATCTTCATAATTTGCACTCATGGAAGCAAGAGAAACAGCAATAGAGGGTATCCCAAGCATAGCACCTTCCATCGCACAACTGACAGTACCCGAATACAAAATGTCTGCGCCCAAATTTGGTCCGTGATTAATACCGGAAATAACAACATCAGGCTGTTCATCTTTATTTAAAATTGCACTAATCGCAATTTTGACACAATCGCCCGGTGTACCTGTTGTTACCCATGCCCTTTTTGTACCTAAACTTGTATCCTCAATTTCTTCAACTCTCAATGGGGTATGTAAAGTAAGGGAATGACCGGCAGCGCTTCTTTCTCTGTCAGGTGCAACAACATACACATTATGCTTTTTAGACAACTCTGCAACTAAAACTCTTATACCATTAGCCGCAATGCCATCATCATTTGATATAAGTATGTTCATAAAATACCTCCAACATAATAAAAGAGTGGAAATTATTTTTTAAATATAGATTTTTTTACTTTTTTATCATTAGAGGAAGATGCATTTTTTGAGGAATCTTTTACATCTTCAAGTTCATATCTGTAAAAATTAATATCATTAAGCCACAAATCTATATACATTTCATTTGCCTGCTTATCAAGCAATGTAGATGTATATCCGTTTTTACGAGTTGAATATTTTGTATAGCTGTATATATATTTGTAAGTTTCTTTAGCTTCATCACGACCTTCATAATAAACAAAAGGTATAGTAATATATTTTTCACTCATAGATGGCTCAATATCCATTACAAAACGCATCATAATAGGTGACATTTGATTATACAAAACAGGAGCTCCGATAAAAATTATATGATATTTTTTTATATCAAAATTATTATTTTTGAATACAATTTTTTCCGGATGTTTTTGTTCATATGTAATACGAGTCTTAAATTCTGCAGGATTTGACGGATACGGAGTATAAGGTTCAAGAGTATAAACATCACCGCCGACACGAGATTTAATAATATCAGCAATACGAATAATACCCTGATTAATCGGATGATAAACTATAGCAATTCTTTGAGTTGATATAGCACCGACACCGGGTTTAATCTCTTTACCAAGATAAACACGTCTGCCTAAAAAATAAACAACAAGTCCTATAACTAAAATAGAAACTAAAATAATTCCTGATAATAATTTTTTATTCATAAAAGCTCCTTTGATATATGCAATACACAGGAAAATTATAGCACATTTTAATATACAGGACAATATAAAAAACCTTATAATTAAACATTAAGAAATGTAAAAAAAGTTAATATAATTAAAGATAAAAGCGTTAAAATCCGTATATATATTATGAAAGAACAAATCATGTAAGGCGGTCGAAATGAAAAAAGCATTAAATGGTCAATTTGAAGAAGATTTAGACATTTCATCTTTCGGGTTAATTGCGGCAATATCTAAAGCTGAAGACTGTAAAGACAAAGATTTTGACAATGTCATTCAGATTCTTGATGAAAGCGGAGATGAAGTAAATATCACCGAAGAAAAATTTATTGAAATGTTTGATCAAAGAGGACTTAGCAGCTTTATATTATAGCAGCAAACAAAAAAGTTTGGCAGAGTAACGTTAATTTCGTTACTCTGTTTTGTATGTTTATACCTTCAAATTTTCAAATAATCTTTCAAATTCAGGAAAAGATATATTTACCCACTCAAAATCTTTTATTGATATTTCTTTTTGTGAAATCAAACCTGCAACATAAAGCGTCATTGCCAATCTGTGATCTCTGTACGAGTCAACAATTATACCGCCGGAAAGAAAAGATTTACCATTTATAACCATACCGTCAGGAGTTTCTTCAATGTCTGCACCCAATTTTTTAAGTTCACTAACCGTAGATGAGATTCTGTCTGACTCTTTATTTCTTAAATCCTGAGCATCAGAAATTATCGTTTGACCGTCACATTGAGTCGCCAATAGAGAAATCACAGGAATTTCATCAATTAATTTAGGTATTAAATCACCTGATATAGTACAGGATCTTAAGTTTTGAGAATATGATACTTTGATATCAGCAACAGGCTCGCTGCACACTTCTCTTTGGTCTAAAATTTCAATATTACCGTTCATTAATTTAACAACATCTAATATTCCGGTACGAGTCGGATTTATATTCACATTCTTTAATACAATTCGACTATCGGGAACAATTAACCCTGCAACAATAAAATATGCTGCAGATGAAATGTCGCCTGAAATTTCAATTTCTATAGGGGACAATTTAGATTTTTTTATATGAACAGTATTCCCGCTTGAAAAAATATCCGCACCCATATTTTTTAGCATTATCTCAGTATGATTTCTTGAAAGATACGGTTCAGAAAAGACTGTTTCACCCTCTGCATGCAAGCCTGCGAGCAAAACACACGATTTAACCTGAGCGGAAGAAATCGCAGAATTATATGTAACCCCAAAAAGATGAGAACCTTTAATTTCTAACGGTGCGCGGTTATTATCTGACTTTATATCAGCCCCCATTAACTTTAACGGTTCAATTATTCTTTTCATAGGTCTTGATGAAAGGCTTTCATCACCGCACAATACACTAAAAAAGCTTTGTCCGGATAAAATACCTGCCATAAGACGCATTGTTGTTCCGGAATTACCACAGTATAAATCTTTATCGGGAGCTGCCAATTTCCCTGAAGAATTTATAACAATTCTATCATCTTTAATATCAAAATTTACACCAAGTGACCGGCATACATCTAAAGAAGAATACGGATCTTTACCTGATGAAAAATTTTTAATAACTGATTTTCCTGACGCAAGAGAAGAAAACAAAATCGCCCTGTGAGAAAGAGACTTATCCGGCGGAACAATAATTTCCCCATTTAAAGATTTAAAATTCTTTTTTACAGAAATTTCCATAGACCAATCCTATCATAAATAATATTAAATATTATCATTTTTTTTTAAATTAGGTTAAAATATAAATATGTGGGAAGAACTTGGTTTCAAAAAAAGAAGAAAATTCACAAAAATTGACATATATGTAATATGGATTGTCCTTTTTATTGCTGTTATACACGAACATCCTCAAAAAATGTGGCTGTATTTAACCTTATTGATACTGGCAATGGCATGTATGATTTTTATAGAATTTGCCAAGAAAAAAGAACAGGAAGAATCAATAATAAGTTATACTAATGTTCCAAAAGAATTTTTAAAAGACAGAAACACGCTTAGTAATGTTCATTGCATTGCAAAATATTTTCCGGCACAGAAAAAAATTGTAGTTATGGATCAGCCGGAATCACGAATTAAGACCGAACTCAGAACATTTGAAGTTTCAAAGGAAAATGTGGGAAATGTTGATAAAGTCTGGCATGATATTTGTTCTGTTTTTGATGAATATACATTTTTTGATACATTATTTTCATATATTGATAAAAATTCCGGAATATTAAGGCTTACATTTATACATCGTAAAAAAGAAGAAAATGTTGATAAAACAGTTGAATCAACGCATAATTACACGCATAAAGAACCTGAATACGCCCCTGATGCTGTAGTATATTCAGAATACGGCGAGCCGCTTGTTAATATAGATAAACTTGATAAAAAGCCTACAAAAGATGAAAGCACAAAAGCAGAATCTAATGCAAATAACGACCTGGTTGAAATGAATGACATTCTGCACACAGAAGACGGGAAAATTGATGTTAATGTAGCAAATGCCGAAAAACTTTCCGCACTTCCCGGAATAAATATAGTAAAAGCAAAAAGAATTGTAGAATACAGAAACATAAACGGCTTTTTTAAAACCAAAGAAGATTTTTGCAAAATTGCAGGACTTAAAGATCATTTTATTGAAAAAATAAAAGATATTATTACAGTGGACAGATCTTCAAAAGCAATAGTAGAAAATCCAAGGCTAAACAACGAAAGAATCGTTGATTAATGATAAGAGTTTATAAAATATTAAAAAATACAACAGCAGAGGGACCGGGCAAGAGGTTTTGCCTGTGGGTTCAGGGGTGCAAAAAGCATTGCCATGGTTGTTATGCAAAACAAACGTGGGACTTTGATGCAGGAACACCATATAGCGTTTCATCGCTTTTTGAGATTATAAAAGCAGAGAAAAATAATATTGAAGGGGTAACTTTTCTTGGCGGAGAGCCGTTTGAACAGAGTGCAGAATTATCAAAACTGGCACAGCTTATAAAAAATGATTTAAAGCTGACACTTGTATGCTTTAGCGGATATACATACGAAGAATTAAAAAATAAAAAAGACAAAGATACTAAAAACTTATTAAAATACATAGATTTACTAATAGATGGAGGTTTTGAAGAAGAAAAATTTGATCTTTCAAGACCTTGGGTTGGCTCCTCAAATCAAAATTATATATTTTTGTCAGACAAATACACTTCCGAAGATATTTTAAACTATAAAAACAAAGTAGAAGTACATATTAAACCTGACGGCAGACTTGAAATCAACGGAATGGGGGATTTTAAAGAAATAGAAAGCAAGTTTTGTTTACATCTTGGCGAAAATATTGTAAAATAAATTTAATATTAAGAAGCAGAGGGCAGTATGGATAATAAATTTATTTCGCAATTAACAAGATTATACAGGGCAAGATTCCCTTACATATACATTACTACCTATGAGGAAGATAGAGCACTCGGACTTATCAAAAGTTTATCAGCATCAGAAAAACTGATAAAAATCCCAAGAGAAGTTTTTGTATGGACTCAAACAAAAGGTTTTACTCAAAATGACAAAGTTATCGAAGGAACAAACAGTCCTGACAAAGCAATAGATTTTATAAATGATGTTCAAAAAAACGCAGTATTTGTAATGTGTGATTTTCATGTATATTTCGGTGTAAAAGGTCGTCAGGTTGATTACAATGTTGTAAGACACCTAAGAGATATAATCGGCAAATTAAAAACTGACAAATTCAGAAAGAATGTTATTTTTATATCTCCTGAACTGATTATACCTGACACGATGCAGAAAGAAATTACTGTTCTTGATATGCCATTGCCAACTTTGGAAGATATAAAAGCTAAATTTGACAGAATGGTAACACAAAATTCACAGATAGATTCATCTGAACTTGATGAAGAAACTTCGGAAAAATTATGCAAAGCAGCTCTCGGACTTACACTTCAGGAAGCAGAAAATGCATTTGCTCTTGCAATGGTAAATGACGGGAAAATAAGCATAGAAGATTTGGACACAATTCAGAATGAGAAAATGCAAATCATAAGAAAAACAGGTATTCTCGAATTTATCAAGACCGATTTAAAAATGGATGATATCGGCGGACTTGAAAATTTAAAAAGCTGGTTGATGAAACGCAATAACTCTTGGTCAGAGCAGGCAAAAAAATACAGTTTGCCTGCCCCTAAAGGAGTACTTGTTACAGGAGTTCCGGGTTGCGGTAAGAGTTTGACAGCAAAAGCGATGAGCAGCGCATGGCAGTTGCCGTTATTAAAACTTGATTTCGGTAAGATTTTTTCAGGAATTGTCGGCAGTTCCGAAGAAAACATGAGAAAGGCATTGAAAACGGCAGAAGCAGTATCTCCGTCTATTCTGTGGGTAGATGAAATTGAGAAAAGTTTAAGCGGTTTAAATTCCAATGGTGACAGCGGAACATCTTCAAGAATTTTTGGGACTTTTCTTACATGGATGCAGGAAAAAACAGCACCGGTATTCGTAATTGCAACGGCAAACGATATAAGCGGACTCCCGCCCGAATTGTTAAGAAAAGGGAGATTTGATGAAATTTTCTTTGTAGATATGCCTACGCAAAAGGAAAGAGAAGAAATTTTCAAACTGCATTTGACAAAAAGGATTAAAACCCCTGAAGTAAGCGGTAAAATCCAAATAAATAATGCATTGTTTAAAAAACTGGCGCAATTAACAGAAGGTTTTGTCGGCGCAGAAATAGAACAGATTGTAATAACTTCATTGTATGAAGCATTCTTCAATAAAAGAGCATTAACTTTGGAAGATTTGACAAACACAATTAACACTATTGTGCCTTTATCAGTAACGCAGGAAGAACAAATATTTGAGCTTAGGGACTGGGCAAATGTCAGAGCTGTATCGGCAACTCCTGTTGACGAGCAATACAATAATGATAATCAAGATGATGTAAATGCCTTCAGAGGCGGAAGATCTCTTGATTTTTAACAGAAAGGATAATACAGGTGTCAATTACACTAACAGCATTCCCTACTGCATTTTTAGTCAGTCCGGACACAGCAAAGAAAATAACATTAGCACAAATTGCTGATAAAATAAAAAATAAAAAACTTAAATCTTTGATAACAAATTATTCTTCGCTGAGAAATATACGAATTTTAACTAATCTTCGCATAAGTGAAACCCCAAGATTAATGGCTGCATTTGACGAAGTTAAAAGGGTTGGCGAATTTGAATATACTTTTAAAAACGGACTGAATGTTGAATGGAAGTATATAGACGGTTATTGCTGTGCAATATTATCAGCAGAAAATACTGCCAAAATTGTCCCAAAGTACGGAGAAGAATTATTCAAGAATTTAGACAAGATAAAAAATGTTAATGTTCGCGATATAAATTCGGAAGAATACTTTTATTACAACTATATAACCGAATATACCGGTGCAGACCAAATAATTACCGAACTAAAAATGCGTGAAGCTGAAAATATTGTTAAAACCTCTGAAAAAGAGATTAAAGCAACATATAATAAGCAAAACATCAGATATTATCAGGATTATTACACAAATAGATTCATTCTTGAAACAGAACAGAAAATTTCACTTGTTAATATAGGAATGGATGATTCAAATCTTGCAATGGTTGAAATTAAAACAAACATAACTCCTGAAGAAATTAAAAGTTTACTAAATAATTTTGGGTATGACTTTAATGAAATTACCAATCAAACACCTCTAAAAATGTCAAGTAACATTATTGAATGGAGTTTAAAAGATAATTATTATACTGCAAAACTACGCAATATTTCATCTTCACATTTAAAAGGGGAAGTAGAGCATCTGTTTGCGGCAATGAACAAAAAAGCCGGCAGAGATTTAAGAATTACTGATAACAAGTCAGAATTAACCTATACATACAAAACAAATTATACGGATAAGGGCGTTTTGTTGAATACATTAACTGAACACGGTGCAAAAAAAATTTCAGAAACAGATGACAAAATTTCCTGTGAATTATTTGGCATGCAGATGTCTTATACAAAAGATGCTGACAATCAGGCGTATAATCTTGTAATAGAGAGGGTAACAGATAAAAGTGAATGTGAAGGCTTAATATCAGATTTGAATGATGAATATGGCTTGAATATACAGGAAATAACTTATAAAAAAATTCTGGACAGAATTGAAAGTGAGAATTTGCATTTGGAAAAGGAAGAAGTATTGGAAGACAATTCTATATTGCTGACGATTGAGGTGTAAAAATATATGGGTAAAATTAAAATAAGATTACTTCCTGACGGAAGCATAAAGATGGAAACTGAAGGCATAAAAGGAGCAAAATGCACGGATTATGCCAAAGTTTTGGAACGCCTGGCTGATGCAAAGATAGAAAAAATGGAAAAGACTCGAGAATATTATGAATCAGATGAGATGCTTCAGCTTGACGAAATCCAAAATTTAAGAGATAATTAAACCGTAAAAACTAAAGAGAGGTGTCCGAGCGGTTTAAGGTGCAATCTTGGAAAGGTTGTGTGGGAGCAATTCCACCAGGGGTTCGAATCCCCTCCTCTCTGTTTTTAGAAAATTGAAAACAAAATATGCAAGGGATGAGAACCCCTAACAATGCGAAGCATTGTTGCAGGTTCGAGCGAAAGTCGAGCAAAGGCTGAAGCCATCGGCGAAATCGTAAAGCGGTCGGCTAGACAAATGAGCCGATGCGGAAGCCGTCTAAGGCGAGACTTTCAAGACAATCCCCTCCTCTCTGTTTTTTAGAAAATTGAGAACAAAATATGCAAGGGATGAGAACCCCTGAGGAATAAAATATAAAAATCTGAAATATGTTTATTAAATTGAAGTTTACAAATTATGAGGTTAAATAATATGAAAAAAGTTATTGCTTTATTATTATGTAGTTTATTTTTAAATCTTAGTATGCCTGCGGGTATGCTTTTAGCAAATGAAAATAATGGAAGTGTCAGTATTGAACATATGAAATTACCTAAAAAACTGGCTAAAAAGACACCGACAAACATTGTAAATTCAAGTGCGGAAGAAACTGAAATAGTGTCATATAACACATTACAAGTTGCATTTGGTCAAAATTTTAACAGTAAATATGCAAATGTAGGCGATGAAATTGTTTTTATATTACCTGATTGCTTATCAACTGAAGAAGGCACACAGATACTTCCGGCCGGAACAAAGGTTGTTGCGGAAATTTACAATGTGGAAAGGCCAAAATCATTTAACCGCAGCGGAAAAATTCACTTAAATTTCAAAAGAATAGAACTACCTGACGGCGAACAAATAGATATAAAAGCAAAATTATTCAGCAATAAGGACTTTTTATCAAGAGGCAAATTAAATGCATTGGGTAAAGGTTTGGGTTCAACACTTGGCGGCAGTGCAATCGGTATCGGAGCAGGATGCGGAATCGGGGTTGCTGCAGGTGCAGTTATTGTTGGCGGTTTTGCAATCGGACTACCGATAGGTTTTGCAATTGGTGCAGTTGCAGGTTTGGTAACTCCGGGGTTATATTATAAGGCTAAAGCCGGAGACAAGATAAACATACAACTTTTAGACAAAGTTATTATAGATAAATAAACTGGAGAAGTGTCCGAGTGGTTGAAGGTGGCGATCTCGAAAGTCGCTGTGGGGGAGACTCCACCCGGGGTTCGAATCCCCGCTTCTCCGTATAAAAAGCTGTTTACCAAAATGTAAACAGCTTTTTATTTTATATATTTTTTCTGGTAGTTTCGGAATTTCAGACAGTTTGAGAATATATTGTAATTTGCCTCTACGTAAGGATTATAGCCAATTAAATTATATTGCAGTCAGTTCAAGAATTTCGGGCAGTAATGATTTTTTCTAAATAATTGGTAGTTTGAAAATTTTATTAAATATTTTACAAAAATTTTGAAAAATTTTACTGATTTTTGCTAAATTCAAACTTGGTAAAAATTTAATATCGAGTTGGTAGTAGATTTTTTAAAGTCGGTAGCGAAAATTTGTTAATTTTTATGCTATTATTATAAAAAAGGAGTGAAGTATGGCAATACCTGATTTTCAAACATTAATGTTACCGTTGTTAGAATTATTAAAAGACGGCAAACCTGTCAAGTTATCAGAAATGGTTGATATAATGTCTGATAAATACAATTTGACAGAAGAAGAACGAAATGAATGGTTGCCAAGTAAATTACAAAAGACCATGTATAATCGTGTAGCATGGGCGAAGCAATACTTAAAAAATTCTGAATTAATTGAATCTCCTGAAAAAGGTTCTTTTAAAATAACCGAAAAAGGTTTAAGCATATTAAAATCAAAACCTGAAAGAATTGATTTAAGATTCCTTAAAAATTTAGATAAAGAAAATCAACCTGAAGTTGAATCAGAATTGCAAGAAACACATATTGAAGAAAACAAAACTCCCGAAGAATTAATTGAAAATGCTCAAAGTTTATACACAGAAAGTTTGAAAAAAGAGTTATTAGCAAAATTAAAGAGTGTTGATCCAGTTCAGTTTGAAAGAATAGTCTTAATTCTCATGGAAAAAATGAATTACGGTGTTGGTTCAATGACTCCAACCAGCCATGACGGTGGTATTGACGGTATTATTGATGAAGATGAATTAGGGTTAGAAAAAATTTATCTCCAAGCAAAAAGATACTCTGACAACAAAGTCAACGAAAAAGAAATGCAGAATTTTGCCGGAGCTTTAGGCTGTTCTCCTGTTCGTAAAGGAGTATTTATTACTACAAGTTATTTTGATGAGAGAGCAAAAAGAAAAGCAGATTCAATTCAAGGAAAAGTGATAAGGCTTGTTGATGGCGAAGAATTAACAAGACTGATGATAAAACATAATATTGGTGTTCAAACAAAAACTAAAATAGAAATCAAAAAACTTGATGAAGATTTCTTTAATGATGAAGAGTAATTTTTATGAGATATGTAGATATAAAACACGATTCTTCGCTATACGATAGATTTCATGAGTCCGTAAGAATACTGGCAACACAAACTGGTTCTTTAAACAAGAGATTATTGCGTTGTCATTTGGGAAATCTGTATCCATTATACGGAGAAAATTTTAAAGAGAAAGATATAAGTGAAAAATTGGAGTATATTGCAAATATATTTTCTGATAAAAATAAATGTTCTTATTTTGTTGGTGGTGATGGCGGATGGCTACATTGTCATTGGACTGAAAGTAAAAAAATAGCTGAAAATATATTCTATATATATGACCAAATAAATGAAATTCAAAATGAATGAAACATGTTTTAGTTTAACTTATTCTTACAATTCATTATGTATTTATTAGCATACTTGTAATCAAGTTCTGCAATGGTTTTTCTCGCACATGCTTGTTCAAAAGGAGTTGATACGCGATTTTGCAATGTGTTTTGAGCTTTTTCATAAGTCTTTTTATCATATACAAATTGTATATGTGGTGGGGCAAAACTGAATAGCTTATTTAAAGCTACTCCGCCCAATTCATTTCTGAAAGTAATTCTATCTTTTAATGTTTGTAATAGTTGTTGATTAAAATACATTTGTTTTCCTTTTCTTACTGGTTTTAATATATTATGAAAATATCATAACACATGACTTGAAATTTTGCACCTTTTTTGGTACAATATTAATAGAGATTAACAAAGGAATTAACAAATGGATAATAAATGTACTGGCTCAAATTTTGACGATTTTCTTGAAGAAGAAGGCCTTTTACAAGAATCAGAAACTGTTGCAATAAAAAGAGTTATTGCTTATGCTCTTGAACAAAAGATGTTGGAAGATAACATCTCTATAAATCGTTTGGCAAAAGAATTGGAAACATCAAGGACAGCAATATCAAGGATTCTTGACCCACAAAATACATCTATTACTTTAAATACAATTGAAAAAGTTGCAAAATATTTGGGAAAAAGGATTGTTTTCTCTTTTGCCTAATGACAATCCTTATACCTCTTTATTGCAACATCTAACTCTTTTTGTGGAGTTTCTTGTGATTTTTTGATGAACCCATGAAGTAAGATAATTTTGTTATTTTCTACACAAAAAATAACTCTTGCTATGCCATTAGATATATTACAACGGATTTCTTCAAGAGTTATGCCATCTTTGCAATGTAATAACCTAGTTAATGGCATACCGATAGGATAACCAAATTGAACAGTTTTAATATCATAACCAATACATCGCATATCTTCTCTTGGTAATTCTTTTAGCCAAACGCGGACAGGTTCATTACCTGAACTTGTCTAATAAAAATATACTTCCAACGGTTCTTTTCTATCTACCATAGGATAATTATAGCACAATTTATACTTGAATTAATATATCTTCATAAATTTGTTGCTAATTTTGACGAAAAATCAATAGTTTTCAGCATTTATTATAGTTAAATTTTTAGGTTGTAATATAGCTGCTATATAGTTTAGCAAAAAGTTGTCAAAGTAAAAAACACTTATATTGAAATTAGTAAAAATATTCGTTAGAATAAATTTAGACATAGTTAAATTACTTGCAAATACTAGTAATTTAATACTAAATATAAGATTCAAAGCAAATGTAGTTCAAGCAAAATGAAAAATTTTGTATAACTAAAAGTTAGTTATAACAAGAAATTTTACAAATCTCGGTTCGAATCCCCGCTTCTCCGTATAAAAAGCTGTTTACCAAAATGTAAACAGCTTTTTATTTTAGGTAAGCCTATTTAGAGTTAATACCAAGTATTGAAAAAATATCATTTGACCATTTGAAATTACAAGAATTTTTTGGTTCTTCTATAAAATTATTTTTTCTATAAAACTGTTTTACACTATAACTTTTTTCAGATTTTAAAGTTATATGATTATAAACTTTTTGCAGACATTTCATAAGAGAAGTTCCGACACCTGCATATAAAGAGCCTTTTACATAAGTATAATCCGGATTTCCCTGAATATAAGATATATGACCGGCAATATTTGGAATAGAATCTTCAACGCTTGCAACAGCAAGAATTTTTTGTCCATCAAGATTCTCAAAATTATCAGTTTGAGATGTTAAAACATAAGTCTTAACCTTGTCATAAAAACTGCTGCCCTGCGATTTTTTTAGCGCGTAATAGTAAATATTAGTGATGAAATTTGCATTATGTCCCTGAGAATTGACATACTGCCAATCCCGAGCAATATTATATAGCGCCGTTATATCAGCCTCTGATGAATCATCTATCAATAAACAATTGACACTACTTTGTTCATATTTGCCCGTAATTTTTGACAAATGCCCAACTTTAGGAACAAAATCGTTTTTGAAACGCAAAACATTTGCATTGAAATTTATATTAGGGTTAATGTTTTCTACTCTCATAATCTAAATTCTACCAATATCCAAAACAATAATACCCCAAACAAATAAAATATGATATATTGAAAGATATATCTTTACAAATAAATAACAAAATTTATATTTTTGTTGTAAAATTAATATGAACTTAATGGAAGTGTATAGTAAAACGTACTAAGACAGAGTACGAGAAAGAAAGGGTATTATTTATGAAACCTGAAACAAAGAGTTTTCAATTAGAAATCGGCGGGAAAACCGTCACTATTGAAACAGGGAAGTATGCACAATCCACTAACGGTTCTGTTACCGTAAGATGCGGCGATACAATGTTATTTGTTCACTGCGTTGTATCAAAAGAGCCAAGAGTTGGTATAGATTTCTTCCCTTTACTAATCGATTATGAAGAAAGAATGTCTGCAATCGGAAGAATTCCGGGCGGATACAACAGATCCGAAGGGAAAGCAAGCGACAAAGCTATTTTGGTATCTCGTTTAATTGACAGGCCAATCAGACCGCTTTTCCCTAAAGGATATAGAAACGATATTCAAATCGTTGCTCAATTATTTAGTTATGATCAGGAAAATCAGCCTGATACATTGGCTATGTTAGGTGCATCTTGTGCATTAATGCTTTCAGGAGCACCATTTGAAGGACCTATCGGTGCAGTCAGAGTTTCAAGAGATGAAAACGGAAACTTTATAGCTAATCCGACACACAAACAAGCACACGAATCAGATTTAGATATCGTTGTAGCAGGTACTCACGATAGCGTTATCATGGTTGAAGCAGGATGTAAATTTGTTACTGAAGACGATATTATGAATGCTGTTGAATTCGCTCAAGGCGAAATCAGAAAACAATGTGATGCTCAGGTCGAATTTGCAAAAGCTTGCGGAGTTGTAAAAGAAGAATTTGTAAATCCTTATGATACTTCAAGAATCGCTCAGATTATTGAAGAAACTGCTCACGATATGATTTTTGATGCTTATCATAACTTTGACAGAGAATATCGTCAAAATAAACTTGAAGAAGCAAAAAAATTGGTTAAAGAAAAAATTGACGCTTTACCTGAAGATGATTATATTAAACAAATCATTGAAGAAACAGGTATTGACTTTGTTGCAGAAGAATTCAAAGCTGCAGAAAAACACATTATGCGTGCAATGATTCTTGATGAAGGAGTCAGAGCTGACGGCAGAAAACCAACCGAAGTTCGTCCTATTTGGTGCGAAGTTGGTGTTATACCAAGAGCACACGGAAGTGCCGTATTTACAAGAGGTCAAACTCAAATTCTTTCAGTTGCAACCTTAGCAGGCCCTGCAATGAAACAGGAACTTGACGGAGTTGATCCTCAAACTGAAAAAACATATATGCACAAATACATCTTCCCGGGCTTCTCTGTTGGCGAAGTTAAACCTTTAAGAGGTCCGGGCAGAAGAGAAGTTGGTCATGGTAATTTAGCAGAAAGAGCTAATATTCCTGCATTACCAAGCCCTGATGAATTTGGTTATACAATCAGAGTAACATCAGATGTATTAGAATCTAACGGTTCAACATCAATGGGTTCAACTTGCGGTTCTTCAATGGCTTTGATGAACGCAGGTGTTCCTGTTAAATGTATGATCGGCGGTGTTGCAATGGGTATGATTAAAGAAGAAGGTTATGAACCTGTTGTATTAACAGATATTCAGGGAATTGAAGATTTCTTGGGTGATATGGACTTTAAAGTTACAGGTAACGATACCGGTATTACAGCTCTTCAAATGGATATGAAAGCTAAAGGAATCCCTAACGAAACATTACGCAAAGCTTTATTCCAGGCAAAAGAAGGCAGATTACATATCTTAGGCAAAATGAGAGAAGTAATCACTGAACCGGCTAAGGAATTATCACCATTCGCTCCAAGCATAACAACATTGACAATTCCGACAGAAGACATCGGTACAGTTATCGGACCTGGCGGAAAACAAATCAGAGAAATTATTGATGCATCAGGTGCGGAAATTGATATTCAGGATTCAGGTCTTGTAACTATTACATCTAACGATCAGGAAGGTGCAAAAATTGCAATCAAAATGATTAAAGATATTACTTTCAAACCTGAAGTTGGCATGGTAATCAAGGGTAAAGTTGTAAGAATTATCCCTATCGGCGCTTTCGTTGAATTAGGCGGCGGAAAAGACGGTATGATTCACATTTCTCAAGTTTGCAACGAGAGAATTGAAACAATTGAACCACATTTGAATATCGGAGATGAAGTTATCGTTAAAGTTATAAAAATTGACGAAAAAGGTCGTGTAAACTTAACTTTAAAAGGAGTAACAGAAGAAGATAAAGCTAATTGCATTAGCTAAATCAGTTTTTTATACAAAAAATAGCGAGTTGTAAATTATCATTACAACCCGCTATTTTTTTTAAAGTTTTAAACATAAAAGACCGATTATAAATTTATCTATTAATAGAGGTTGTATGGACTTTTCGTATTACGACAGTAAAAACAAAATTAATAAGATAGAAATATCGGCAGGCTCAAAATGGAATGATATTAAAGTAAATAACCCTGCCGTACAGTCCATATTTGACAAAATTAGGGGAAATAACGATACAATAACTGAAAAGAACATTAATTTACTCAAAGATTTAATGGATATTGCTGACAATAAAACATCAATATCAAATTCAAACGGTGTAATAGACACGAAAGAGGCCGAAACACTATCTCAAATGATGGACAACAGCAGTAAATCAAGAGTGATTGACACATCAAAAAATGAAACTCTTAAATACTCCTACATTGACACTTTTGATGATGAAATAGCAATAATGCGAAATTTTGATTCCACTGCGGCTGACACATCAAATTTACCAAAAGGCAAATACTATCTTAATTTTGACGGAGTTTCATCATATGATGACAAAGGGGTTAGTAATGAAAGACTTGAACCGATTAAAATGCAGAATAAAGCAGATATTAAAGAACAAAACTGGTCAGAAGGATTAAACAGAGAAATACGCACAATCAAAATGAGTGACAGTTCAAAATCAGAAAATTTTGAAAAAGTTAAGCAAGAAATGAATTATATTGGTAAAGAACTTGGTTTTAAGGTTGAAACAGTACATTCTGCTGACATTTGGGTAGAAGACTATACCATCAGAAGAGCTGACGGAAAAGTTTATGCTCAAAGCAAAAATGAATATAACTTTATTAATAAAGAGGAAATAGAATCCATACAAAGCCGCAGAAGTGATATAGGGACTTCAGGACAAGGTTCAGCCGCTATAAACGGGAAAACAAGTGAATACATAAAAACAGTTCCTGAAGATGAAATCGTAAAATCAAATACATATTTAGAAGGCGGGAATGTCTTAAATACCCTAAAAGCAGACGGCAAACCCGGAGCCGTAATAGGAGAAGAATCCATCGGTTACACGCTAAAAAGTATGGGGCTTGAAGACACTCCTGATAACAGAATTAAGGCAAAAAATCAAATTGCTTCGGATTTGGGATTAAAACCGGAAGATATAACCTACATTCCGCAGTTTGATTTTCATATTGACATGACATATCATCCGCTTGGCAACGGAGAAATGGCAGTACCTGATTATCAGGCTGGGATAGACATGCTTAAAAATACAAAAATTTCCGAAATGTCTGAAGACCAAAAACAACACTTTATTGATAAACTTGAAGAAATGAAAGAAAAAACAGCCTCAATAACAAAAGATGCCGAAGCTTCATTAACCAAAGCAGGCTACAAATTAGTAAAAATACCTTGTTTTACTGTTCCAAAAGATGATAGTGTTCCGCAAGTTAATTTTGCAAACGGAGTAGGAGGAACATCAAAAATGAAAGGAACATTCTTCATTACAAACAGCTCCGGCTATCCTGAATTAAATGAAGCAGCAAGCAAAGTTTTCAAACAAAACGGGGTAAAGAATGTTTACTTTGTATCGAGTGGCAATTATTTAAAATTGTTAGGCGGAATAGATTGCATGACACAGGAAATATAATTATTTTAAACCATTTGATATAGTACAAATACAGAAAAATTTTGCCTTATTTATAACTAAAATGACAATTTATGGTATAATTTACATATGTAAATAAGGAGTTTAGTATGAGTGATATTGTTACAATTGGAAGTGCGACAATGGATGTATTTGTAGAATGTGATGATGCAAATGTAGTTTCAGTACGCAGAAAAGATCGTTCTACAGATTTTATGAGTTATCCATACGGTTCAAAACTTGAAATAACAGATTTTGATACACAAGTAGGTGGCGGCGGAGTAAATACCGCAGTAAATTTTGCCAATCTGGGCTTTGATACAGCAGTAATTTTTAAAATCGGAGATGATATTTACGCACAAGGTTTATTAGACTTTTTTAAAAATAAAAATGTTAACCTTGATTCAATAATTCAAGATCCTAAAGATACGACAGGATTTTCTATTATTTTAACAAGCTTTGAGGGTGACAGAACAGTTCTGGCTCACAGAGGCGCAAATGCACATATAAAAAAATCAGAAATTGATTTCGAAGCCATAAAAAATGCCAAACTGCTGTATATTGCACCTTTAAACGGTGATAGCAACAAACAACTTGATGACTTGGTTAAATTTGCAAAAGCAAACGATACTTATGTTTGCTTTAATGCAGGTACAACGGGTATTAAAAAAGGGTATAATTATCTGAAAAAAATTCTTGAGCTTGCAGATGTTGTCGTAATGAATAAAGAAGAAGCTTCCATGGCAACAGGCATAAAATTAAGACAGGATACAAAAGACATTAAATACTCTCAAGAACTGATACATCCCGATTTAAAAGAAATGTTTCATAAACTAAAAGTTTCGGATTATCAGGTAATAGTAATTACAGATGGCGGGCATGGAGCATATGCTTATGACGGTAAGAGATATTTATACTGTCCATGCTTTGATGGGCCTGTAGCTTCAACACTTGGAGCAGGAGATGCTTTTGCGTCAACATTCTGCGCGGCTATGATTAGATATGATATTGATATTGCAAAATCACTTATTGCAGCTTCTATTAATTCAGCCGGAGCAGTTTCAGTATTTGGAGCTACACAAGGACTTTTATCATTTGATGAAATTACCGAGAAGATGAATGAAAATCCTGATTTTACAGTTAAAATTGAAGATGAAAAATAAAAATGAACAATTATTTTTCTAAATCGTTTTAAATATGTAGAACAAATAAGGAGAATCGTTATGACAGAAGAAGAAAGAAAAGTAGAAGCACCTCAAAAAGATTGCTGCTGCTGTAAAATGTTTTGTAAATTTTTATTGATTACAGCTTCAGTATTTACAGGTACATTATTAGCATTATTAGTTGCAAAAGCCCTAACACAGCCTAAATTTCCGCCTTGTCCTTGTGCTTTCAGGGACCACAGACCGGGAATTGAAAGACAGATGCCGCCACAATACAGAATTGAAAAACGCGGTATGCACGGACACCATTTCAAAGGAGAAAGAAAAAACATAAAAGGGCAAAAACCAAGCTTCGAAAAATAGATATTATAAAAACGGTAAGAAAACTTAATTCTTACCGTTTTTAATTATTAAAATTGATAAATAACATCATCATTACCAAATTTTCTAAACTCAGAATTTGTCTGACTTTCATCAAACTCTTTTCTTATATGCGGGTCTGCAAGATGCTGAAGGGCGTTAGGAACGAATTTTTTATCCTCTCCTGACTGTTCAGGTGATGATTTCATCGTGAATGTTCTGACATCTCTCGGGAAAAACCGCATAAACACATTTTGACTAATATTTTTTGAAAGAGTTTCGTTAGAATACATCATAATTTTTTCAAGCTGAGACATCGCCTGCATCTGATTAGCGGCAGAGTAATAACCGAATGTATCAGATACATCTTTACTATACTTTCCGCTCCACATAACAAGCTTGTTTACGCAATCAGTTAAAACTGCATTTGTTTTCAATTCAAACGGATAAGTCAGTTTAAAAGCACTGCCGATTTCCAAAATATCCCACAAATTACGCCTTAAATCTGTTTTATCATTAATCGCATAAGAATTAATTAACAGAACTGACTTAACTCCAAAATAATTCGCAACTGCCTGTAATGTAGGGAAATCAATTTTATCCTTATCCCTGTATTGAGTAAGTAAAGCCTGAGTTTTCGACTTTAATTCGTTGTTTTTGGAAAATGCATCACGCATCTGAGTTAAAGATTTTGTATTTATTGCGTTATATTGTGCCATATTTTTAATAACATCATCTGCAACTATATTTGAAACTTCAGGGAAGCAAAAATAATTGTCACAAACTGAAAAAATATCAACCGGCAAAACTAATAAATCAAATTGCACAGCCTTTACACAAAGATTTGATCCGAATAAAATAACCAGACTAAAAAATATGTTTAAAATTAGTTTTTTCATAGAATTATTATAGCATAATTGAAAATAATATGTTATAATAAGTTTATGAACAGAAATGTTGTAAATATACTGGGATATGGAGTTGATACATTTACATTTGAGGATGCGATAGAGTATATATACAACCGTCACGGACAGGTTGTAACGATTAACCCTGAAATGATACTAAATGCTCAAAAAAATAAAGATTTTTCGGATGTTATAAACAGTTCTGAAATGATAGTGCCTGACGGAGTCGGAGTACAAATTGGGCTTAAAATTTTAGGTCATAAAGTATCAAGAATTGCAGGTATCGATTTTAGCAAAGCACTCATCCAAAAATGCGTAAATGATAACAAAAATATTGCACTTGTGGGTGCAAAACCTGAAATATTACAAAAAACCTGTGAAAAATTAAAATCGGAATACCCAAACATAAATATTGTATATGCTCATGACGGGTATTTTACCGATGAAAATGAAATAATAAACGAGATTGTTCCGCTTGCACCCGATTTAATACTTGTTGCGCTCGGAGCACCAAAACAGGAATTTTTTATAAGCAAACTAAAAAAACAACTTCCAAACAGTATAATGATAGGTGTCGGAGGAAGTTTTGATGTATGGTCGGGAGTAATTAACAGAGCTCCTGAAATATATCAAAAACTTGGGTTAGAATGGTTATACAGAACAGTAAAAGAACCTAAAAGATTAAAAAGGATATTCCCGACACTTCCGCTGTTTATTTTAAAAGTTATGAAAGAAAGGTTAGTGCCAAATGTTAACAGATAAAGAAATTAATGAACTTAAAGAACTTGCTCACAAGAGCAGAAAAAATATTTTAGATATGGTTTATACAGCACAATCAGGTCACATTGGCGGTTCTTTATCTGCTACAGATATTTTAACCGTTTTGTTTCATAAATGTATGAACTTTTCTGCCGATATGACAGAAGAAGAATATAAAAACAGAGACAGATTCATACTGTCAAAAGGGCATATATCACCGCTATACTATTCTGTTCTGGCTCAAAAAGGATTTTTTCCTGAAGAAGAATTGTTAAGTTTCAGAAAACTTGGTTCCAGACTGCAGGGACATCCTACACACATGACTCCGGGTGTTGAAATGGCTACAGGCTCACTCGGCCAAGGATTATCTTTTGCATGCGGACTTGCTATGGCATTAAAACTTGATAAAAGTCCGGCTCATGTATTTGTAATGCTTGGTGATGGTGAATTACAGGAAGGGAATGTTTGGGAAGCCGCTATGCAGGCTCCTCACAGAAAATTAAATAACTTAATCGCCATTGTTGACAGAAATAAACTGCAAATTGACGGTAATACAGAAAATGTAATGGCTCTTGGTAATGTTGCAGAAAAATTTAAAACATTTGGATGGGAAACAATAGAAATTGACGGACATGACATAGTACAAATATACTCTGCAATTGAAGAAGCTAAAAATTCTTCTTCTCCGGTGGTTATTGTAGCGAATACAATAAAAGGCAAAGGAGTAGAGTTTATGGAAAATGATCCGGGATGGCACGGAAAAGCTCCTAAAGAAGAAGAATATAAAAAAGCAATTGAACAGCTGTCAAAAACTCACTAAGGAGGTCATTTAGTGAATAATATTAAGAATAAAATGAGAAATGCCTTTTCTCTGCTTGAATTAACAATCTGCATACTTATTGTCAGTATTATAATAGTCGTATGCGTTCCTCTTATAATGGATCAAATGAAAAAGACCGAAGAATATGCGTATTTTCTCGGGTTCAAAACAGTTGAAAAACTGGGTGCACAAATTGTTGCCTACGGCGATCCTGCGTTAGCATACAATAACAACAAATTGGATGCGGAAAATGATACAGGCCTTATTGCATTTATAGGAGATAAATTATTTTCAAAAAAAATAACTCCAAAGGCTTATGCACAAAGAACTATTATTTTAAGTTTTCCAAGCTACGAATATGAAATGGCAAGAGTTTGTAACGGAAATCAGTATGTAGTTAAAGATTATAAAGATGAAGCAGGTAAAGGTTTTACCGAAGAAGAAATAGCAGGTTTCAATTGTCCGGGCAGTATTCACAGAGATCAGACAAGAATGAAACGCAGATTCACCTGCAACGGAACAACAAGAGATATATATTCAATTATTGCCGGCCAAGATATAGAAGCCGCAGATTTTTGTAATATTGTAGGTACAGATTGCAAAAACATATACAGTGCATATAATGTTCAGTATGAATATAAGGTAATCACATTAAACCAAGCCGGAAACAGATCCCAGTACGGACAATGTATAGTATATATTCCTGAAAATAATGCAGCTCCTTTAACAGCTTCTGGCAACCAGTCAAACGGGGTATTCCCGTCATATTCAGCTTCAACCTGCGAAAATTTTGGCTATTATAATGTTATAGGCTCATATCTTTCAGGATGTTCCTGCAACGGAATGAATCCTGAGCGGGCTGTAAACCACCCGAGTATATGCTGTCCTACTCCGTCAACCGGAAATGTTGCGTATGCAGATGCTGATGGCAATTGTATCTCCGGAGGATGTAAAGTAGGAGCATACAATGAAGAAACAGGGACTTGTTGTCCTGAAAATTCATATTACAGCAGAACAATTGGTCACTGTGCCTGTGCACAAGGTTTTAAACCTGATAACGCAGAAAATATGACATCTTGTCAGCTTATAGAACCAATTGTTTGTCCAACAGGCTACCATTTGGATGAAGTTTCAAATGTTTGTGTAGTTAACCCTCCTATTACCAAAGCAAAAAGATTCTGCGAATTAATCAATGATAATTATAACGTTTCATACAGCAATTGTAACACCTTCAATGATGTTAAATCTTTTGAGGGAGGAATTGATCCAATTTCATACAATCAGGAACTGTATAATGCAATAACAGCAGGAGGCAAACCATACTTATCGGCACAGGCAGTACAAGGCGCATTTGATAATATTAAACCTAATATCACATTTTCAAATGGTTTAAAACTGTGGATTATGGGCGATAAAGTAGCATCAATTGCAGGTTTATCATTCAATCCTACAGACTACACTCCTGATATTAATGCCTGCGTTGACAGAAAAGTTTACACTAAAGCAGAGTGTGATGCAGCAGGCGAAACGAACTATTTTTGCCAAAGCGGAAACCATTGTTTTACGGTTGAAGCAGGCAATAGTACCGCAAAACTTGCCGATGCAAGAAGCTGCTGTCCAACAAGAAATTATGAAGACTTACAAAAAATATATGCCGGAAACACCTATTTAAGAGAACCAAGAGTTTATGCAATAGATGGTTTTACTGTATTTGTTGACATAACCGGTGAAAAAGATACCGGACAAGGCGGCGGTACATTGTGGAAAGATGTATTTCCGTTCTATGTAAGTTCAAACGGTTTAGTTTATGCAGGGTACCCGTTAAATGCTTCAAAAGCTGATATAAGTTTATATCAGGGGGGTAACAGTTCGGCTTTGAGTTCTGATGTATATTATTTTGATATTGTTGACGGAGTAAGACGAAAACAAGTAATATATAGTTCAATTCCTTACGCAAGAGCTCAATGTTTCGCACTTCAGGTAAGTGCTTTCACGCCATACTGTCAAAACCTTGGTACAAAATTTAAAGGCGGACAGAAGTACGATAAAATTGATAAATATATTTATTCTAACGATAATCCTTGCTGGAAGCACAGATGCTATGTACATGTAAAAAATAAAATTAAATTCTTATAGGTAAATAAATGATTACAGATAAAATCAAAAATATTGATTTATACACAAATATTCCACTCGAAATAAGAGAATATATTAAAACACTCACAAATTTAGCTTCTGTGGGAAGACATGAATTATCGGCAGGGAATTATATTAATCTTGAAAGCTATCAAACAAAACCTCTAAACAAGGCGAAATACGAAGCACACCAAAAATATGCAGATATACAATTATTGATTTCAGGCAAAGAAAAAATTTATTATAAAGATAAAGAGCATCTTACAACTGATATTGAATACAACAGTGAAAAAGACATTGAGTTTTTTAAAGAAGATGTTAACGGTAACTTTATAGAACTTGACGGTACAAATTTTGTTGTATTATACCCTCACGAAGCACACGCACCGCAAGTATCAGTTGATAATGATAAACAAACAGTATTTAAAGCAGTTGCAAAAGTAAAATTATAAATTATTTTTTTAATTTGTCAGGAAAAACACTCCACTTAATTTTGTCATTTTTTCTAAACCAAGTAAGCTGGCGTTTTGCATATTTGCGTGTATTTTGCTTTAAAAGTTCAACACTATCATCTAAAGACATAACACCGTCTAAATACTGAATTATCTCTTTATAACCGATAGTATTGATTAAATTGTATATTCTGCCATGTTTTTCCAACAATGCCCTTACTTCGTCAATAAGACCATCCTCAAGCATTTTATCGACTCTCTTATTTATTCGTTCATAAAGAACATCTCTTGGATAATTGCACCCTATCCACTCGACTTCAAAAGGACTTTCACTAACCCCCCTTGAAAGAGAAAGAGATTTACCGGTTAAATTAATAATTTCAATAGCACGAATAATTTTCTTTTTATCATTAGGTTCAATTGTCAAAGCACCTTCAGGATCTTTTGATAGCAAAATTGAATACAACTCTGCGGAAGAATAAGCTGACAACTCATTTCTTAAAGATACATCAGGCTCAATCTCAGGTAAATCAAAATTTTTTAAAAGAATATCAATATAAAGACCTGTACCGCCTGCAACTATTGGCACCTTTCCTCTTGACGCAATATCACAAATCACTTCAGTTGCACGAGTTTTATACAAGCCTGCAGAATAATCAACTTCGGGCTCTACAATGTCAATCATATAATGAGGAATACCCTCCATTTCATCAGTCGTAGGCTTAGCAGTTCCTATATCAAATCCTTTATATACCAGCCTTGAATCCGCAGAAACAATTTCGCCGTTAATCTTTTTGGCAAGTTCAATAGAATACTTAGTTTTTCCGCTTGCAGTCGCACCTACAACAGCAATAACCTTAATCTTCATTTTTGAGGAAGTATTGCTCATAATACCTAAACACCAAAATAACAATAAACAATATTGAATAATAATATAAAACAAGTAAAAGAAATACTACATAAGGGTTTGTTGAGAAAAATTGTATTGAATAATGAGTAACAAAATTTATTAAATATACAAACAAATACAAAGCTAAAGTTTTGGGAAAAGTTTTAAATGTCTTTATTAGAGAATTTTTTAAAGCAAGAAACGCATTTTTTTCACAATATACAATTTCAGGGATCCACAACATACCAAAAAATGACAAAACGGAAGATATTAAAAACAATAATGCCGCAATATAATTTGGCAGATACAAATAATCTGCAACGATTTGCAGTTTTGCAGGCGGTATAAAATCAACAGTCATATAGTAAAAAATGACAGTAACAAACATAGAAATTGTCACAAATCCCAAGAAAGAACCAAATAAGCGCCCGACACCTTTAGGCAAAGATAACATAAGGTCTTTTAAAGCATTAATTCTGTCATTTTCATAAACAAAAGTACGACCGTTTAACTGCAATGTTTTTTTTACCATATAAAACCAACCGGCAAGAAGACCGCACACCATAACAAGCAATGTCAAAAATGAAAACAATGCCAAATTCACAGTTCTTGCATGTGTTGCAATAAAAGACGCGTATAAAACCGTAATAAACATGAACAACACCATCGGAGTCGCAAGAATTATACTGTTATTTGTTATTTTAAAATTTGAAAATATCAACTTTAGCATGGATCGTACCTTAAAGTCATTATACACCATTTATGACTGATTTTGTAACCTTCTTTTTCTTCTTCTCATCAAATCGACAAAAGCCTCAATTCTTGTAATATATCCGGCACGACCGGTTTGTTCATCCATAATCAGAGCCAAAATAGGAATATCACAATCTTCTCTCATTGCAGGGAAAATATTTTGTGACATAATTTCCGGCATACAGGTAAACGGACTGAGATGAATAATTCCGTCAGCACCTTTTTCCTGAGCATAAACAACATCAGAAACACATTCAAGTGAATCACCGCCAATATCACGCATCAAATACGGTTTTGCAAGTCTGAAAGCTCTTTGCAAATGAGTTTCACCTTTTCTGAATAATTTTGGAATAATTGCATCTTTTAAAAAGCTGGTCAGTGTAAGGCTCCTGCGAACCTGAACCCCCATTCTGCCAAGTTCTCGCTCAATATTTTGATTTGAAAATTCATCATTTACGACATAAATTTCACCCGTAATATCAACATGTAAAACTTCTCGTTTTAAATCAAGCTCAATCTTATTCATTTCCTGATCAACTTCTTTTGAAGCCTTTTTCAAGCCTTTAATCGTATCGTATGAATCAATAATTTTTAGAGAATTTTTATAATGTTTTTCAGAATCCCCAAAATTAATTTCTCTTGCTCTGCAATAAGATAAACGGGTTTCAAGACTGTCAAGCAAAAATGCCTTTATTATCGCAATTGTAATGGCTCTTAAAAATAAAAACGGAGCATTTTTACCGCTTACTGCTTTTAAAAAATTATACATACCTTTTATACCATCATACAACTGCATTTCAATATAATTAGCCTTGTAACCTAAATCAGCAAGCGCATTTTCAATACATTTTCCATATTCACCCAATCTGCAGCACCCCGGGGATGTAATCATTGCAACATAGTCCGTTCCGCCTTCTATTGCTTCTATAAAATTCCCGAGAATTAACTTATAAGGAATACATATAGCTTCAGGGGAATGTTTCGTGCCAAGCGAAAGAGTCTTTTTACTTGTATAAGGTTCAATATAAGGTTCACAGCCTATTATTCTTAATGCCGCAGCCCAGGCATAACAAACGGTTCCCATATGCGGAAACGATACTTTTATTTTTTTATTTTCTTCTTTATTTGTCATATTTATATCTCAATTTTAGCTTATTCACATATTTTATAATTTAAGTCAGGATGACGCGCTGCCAGCACTTCATCAATCTTTTTCACAGGGGTAGAATGTGGAGCATCAAGCACCCCCTGAGGATTATTTTTACATTCCTGAGCAATTTTAACCATAGAATTTATAAAATCGTCAAGTCTTTGTTTATTTTCAGACTCTGTCGGTTCAATCATCATTGCTTCATGGACAATCAGAGGGAAATAAACCGTAGGCGGATGAGCATTTTCATCCATTAAAGCTTTTGCAATATGCAGGGTTGAAACACCATTTTGTTCTTTTTGAGCTTCCCCTGTGATGACAAATTCGTGCATACACGGTTCATCATAAGGTAAATTATAATATTTTTTCAAATTTTCTTTTAAATAATTTGCATTTAAAACGGCATTTTCAGATACACACTTCAAATTTTTACCCATCATAAGAATATATGCATAAGCTTTAACAAGAACTGAAAAATTCCCAAAATAATCTTTTACATTACCGATTGTATTAGATACATTATAATTTCTGTAATATTTACCATCTGCACAATCAACTATCGGTACAGGTAAATAATCTTTTAACTTTTCACAAACCGCAACCACACCTGCTCCCGGTCCGCCTCCGCCATGAGGAGTTGAAAAAGTCTTATGTAAATTAAGATGCACTACATCAAACCCCATAAGCTTCGGATTCGTATAACCCATAATTGCATTGAAGTTAGCACCGTCATAGTAAAGCAATGAACCGTTATCGTGCATCAATTTTGAAATTTCAGAAACATTTTCTTCGAAAATTCCAAGCGTATTAGGATTTGTCATCATAATTGCGGCAACATCTTCGTCTAACACTTGCTTTAAAGCATCAATATCAACCTGACCTTTAGAATTTGACTTAATTTCTAAAATATCAAATCCTGCCATTTTTGCACTTGCAGGATTTGTGCCATGTGCTGAATCAGGTATAATAACTTTTTTACGAGCCTGACCGATTGTGTCAAAATATTTTCTTATTATCATCATACCGGTCATTTCACCATGAGCTCCGGCAGAAGGTTGGAGTGTCAGAGCATCCATACCCGTAATTTCAAGTAACGCATTGCCAAGATTATACATCAATTCCAAACATCCTTGAGCATCTTCGTCTTTAACATCAGGATGGATATTAAAACCTTCAAGCGAAGATAATAATTCGTTAACTTTCGGGTTATATTTCATTGTGCAGGAACCCAGAGGATAAAAGCCTTTTTCAATACAAAAATTCATATCAGACAATTCTTTATAATGGCGCATAACCTCAAGTTCGGACAATTGGGGTAAACCAACAGTTTTATTACGCAAAAACTCTGATGGAATAAAATCAATATTATCAGTTTTATCAGTTAAATTAATACCGTCAGAGCCGGTGCTCTTCTCAAATATTAAATTCATTTATATTATCCCCTGTTTAGCCAAATCTTTTTTTATTCTGTCCAATCCGGACTGAATTATTCTTGAAATTCTTGACTGTGATATGTTATATTCCAGTGCAATTTCCCTTAATTTCTTATCTTTAATAAATTTACATTCAATAAATTCTTTTTCTCTCGGAGGAAGTTTCTGCAAAGCTTCAAGAATACCTGTTTTAAGTTCAGTATAAACAACATCTTCCTCTGGACTTCTTGTATCAGATTTTATCTGTGTAGGAACTTCGCCGTCTTGCAATTCATCAATAGAAAGTATATTTTTATAAACCTCTGCTCTTATTTCTACAGGGTCATTATCACAATCCGTACTTGGATTATCAGAATCATCAACAGGAACATCGTCCTGTTTTTTATTTTTTAAAGTGTACCATTTATATCTTCTGCGCACTTCGTTACGAATAGCCCACTTTATTGCAGTTGATAAGTAGGTATTATTATATTTTTCAGGCGGATTATTTTTAAAAAGAATATAAAGAGCATGTGTACCGATATTAACAAGTTCCGGCAATTCTATCAAATGGGAACTTGAGAATTTCTGATACTCCACTTTTGCAATAATTTCGATTAAATCTTTATAATCTCTTAGCTTTCTTTCATCAACTGACATTTTAAATATAACCTGATAATCTATAATTCTATATTAGCAGAAAAAAATAATATTACCAGCCAATGTAATTTTCCTTAACATTAGTTATTTTGGAATAAAAGGAGGCATAAATGCGTATATTATTTTGTACAGACGGTTCAAAAACAAGTTATAACTCAATAAGTAACTTTTCAATGTGGGTAAAAGATTTTAGTGCAGAGATATTATCAGTATCAGATGTAACTTATCTTCCGGACTCTGTGCTGTTTGACGGAAATAAATACCTGACAGAATGTAAAAATTCTACGAACTCAATTATTGAATACTCACAAGAATACTTAACAAAAGAAAATATAAAAATATCAGGGATACATAAATTATGCGGAAATGCAGTTGATTCAATACTAGAAACAGAGCAGAAAAAATATTATGAATGTATTGTAATGGGTTCAAACGGTAAAAAAGGTCTGCAAAAATGGTTAGGTTCCGTATCACAACAGGTTGCCTCTGCATCAAAATCAAATGTATATATCTCTAAATCAAAACAAACAGCTAAAAACATTCTGTTGCCAATCACACAGACTCCGCTATCAGAAGATGTAATAGTCAACGTCATTAAAAACATAGATTTCAGCAATGCAAATGTCCACCTGCTTAATGTATATGAAATGCCTGAATTTTTGTTTTTAGAGGGTAATATTGATTCAAACTGGATAAATGATGTTGAAAGACAACAACAAAAATATGCACTGACAAATCTGTTAAAAGTTGAAAAATTATTTATGGCAAACAACATAAAAATAGAAAATAAAACAGTCATAGGCGGAAACCCTGCTGAAAAAATACTTGAATACATAATTCTTAACGGCATAACACTTACGGTAACAGGAATGAGAAACCGTAACGCTTTTTCAGGGATACTAATGTCATCTGTAAGCCGAAGAATACTTGAATATGCACAATGTGATGTTTTAATAATTAAAGAAAAATAATCTAAACAAATTTTATAACGCCATCATCACATAAAATTGCACTCTGACCGACAGGCAAAGTGATTTTTGAACTGTCATGAGATATTTTATATCCTGAATAAACAGGAACATTTAATTCCTGTGAAATTTCATCAAAAAGATATTCAAGCTGATCTTTATATTCCTCAACACCTAAAAATTCACCCAAAACAATACCGCTTAAATTATCCTTAAACTTATCGATATTCAAAAGCTGGCGGAAACATCTGTCAATTTTATAAACCGGCTCGTTTAAATCCTCTGCAAAAAATATAAATTTTTCATCTGGGATAAAATCCAAACCACACATAGAAGATACAGTTACAAGGTTACCGCCCCATAATATTCCCTGACAACTCCCGTTTTTATAAACCTTTAAATCAGCAGGATAAATCTCATTAAGATTGCCATACATCACATTCCAAAAATATTTTTCTGTATATTTATCAATATTTTCAGGCTGAAAATCTCCTTTTGGCATAGGAGAAGAATAGGTTATCAAACCGGTCTTTTTTAAAATCATAAGAGATAATGCTGTTATATCAGAATATCCGCAAAATATTTTCGGGTTATTTTTGATAAGATTATAATCTATTTTGTTAATTATCCTCAATGCACCATAACCGCCTCTTGCACAAATAATTGCTTTAACATCATTATCGCAGAATGCTTCTTCTATATCAGATATACGCTCCGCATCAGTACCCGACATATATCTGTCTTTATTAAAAAGATTTTTCCCAAGTTTAACTTGAAAACCTAAACCTTCAAAATACTTGGCAGAATTTAAAATTTTATCCTTTTCAACACATCCTGAAGGTGCAATTATGCATATTGTATCACCTTTAACAAGATTTTTAGGTTTAATTAAATTCATAATTTATCCTATTTCATAATTATCTGCTATAATTATTTTATCATGAATAACAATTATGTACCTTTATACAGAAAATACAGACCGCAAAAACTTGAAGAAGTAGTCGGTCAGGAGCATATAAAAAAAGCATTAACCAATGCAATTGAATCAGACAGAATTTCACACGCATATTTGTTTACAGGCCCGAGAGGAACGGGTAAAACATCGACTGCAAGAATTTTTGCCAAATCATTAAATTGCGAAAAAGGTCCGACAGTTTCACCTTGTAATGAATGTGAAAACTGTATAAATATAACAAAATCAGTTCCGATAGATGTAATCGAAATGGACGCGGCAAGCAACCGCTCGGTAAATGATGCGGAAGAAATTATCCAAAATGTAGCAATGGCACCGGTTCACAGCCGCTATAAAATTTATATCATTGACGAAGTTCATATGCTGACACCCACAGCTTTTAATGCTTTGTTAAAAACACTTGAAGAACCGCCTGAAAATGTAATATTTATACTTGCGACAACAGAAGTTCACAAGGTGCTTGATACTATTAAAAGCCGTTGTCAAAGATTTGATTTTAAAAGAATTACAACTGACGATATTACAAAACATCTCCGCTTCATTTCAGATAAAGAAAAAATAAATATTACTGATGAAGCTCTAAGATATATTGCAACAAATTCTGCAGGAGGAATGAGGGACAGTATAGCTCTTTTAGATCAGTTAAGCGTACTCAATTCAAGCGACAAAAAAATTGAAACAGACGACATTAACAGATTATTGGGAAGATTATCATTTTCCTCATTAACCGTATTATTTGAAAATATTATAAAATCTGACGGTTCAGCATCCCTAAATACCTTAAACGACATATACAATCAGGGGAATGAACCCTCTCAAATTTTATCAAATTTTCTTGAATATTTAAGAAATGCCCTAATAATAAAAACAACAGGGATAAAAGATGTAACTGATGCAATTCAATTAAATGAGGAGCAGATAAAAACACTTTGCAAGGATTTAGACAACATTGAAGCGCACCAGCTTATATCCTTGTCTGACAAGTGTGCTTCATACATAAGAGAATTAAAACTTACGACAAATCCAAAACTATGGCTTGATATTGCAATTCTTGATATGGCAAACCTGACAGAAAATACAAAATTAGAAGATTTGCAAAAAAGAATCAGCTCACTTGAATCAGGCAATATTGTAAAACCTGCACCTTCATACAACACACCGCCAATGCCGGTTAATAAATATGAAAGTGTTGAAAATTCAAAACAACATACCCCTGTGCAAAAACAACCTGTGCCTAAACAAACAGTCCAGAAATCTAAACCTGCTCCGGCGCAGCCAAGTACAATTCAGTCTGCAGGGACTTCCGGTGATTTAAAAGCTGTGTGGGAAAAATTCCTTGAGGGTATATCCAGTTTCCCTTCAAGAGCAATTTTGAAACAACAGGCAATTCCTGTAAAAATTACACAGGATGAAATTATAATTACAATAAAAAATACTGCGTGGTTAAAAAGCTTTAGTATTGATGGTGAAAGATTTGCATTTTTGGAAGAAAGCGCCAAAACATTGTTTGGCAAACTGCCTAAAATTGTTGTAAGAGCTCCTCAAGCCGGAGATGACAAAATAAGAGCAGAACAAAATCCATCATCAGAACAAAAGTCTGGAGTTTCTCCAAAGCCGCCGCTTATACCAAAAACTCAGGAAACAAAAGAAGAAATAACAGAAGCAATAGAATTAAGTAAAGACGAAGAAAAAAAAACAATAAATAATTCCTCGGAAGAAGAAACAAATTCACCCGATGCAGAACCGCCTTCTGAAAATAATGTTGCACCGGCACAATCACGTGCAGATGCGTCATACCATTCAGACGAAGTGAATATGGTGGTGGATTTATTTGAAGGTAAAATCATAGAATAAAAGATTAAGGGATATTTATGGTAAACAGAGTAAAATCAGGTTCTGTAATTGGATTAAATGCTTATGAAGTTTCTGTTGAAACGGACATTATAAATTCGCTGCCGGCAATGTCTGTTGTCGGATTACCTGATGTTGCGGTAAACGAAGCACGAGACAGGGTTAAATCTGCCATAAAAAATTCAAATTTCACATTTCCGTCACGAAAAATTGTTGTAAATTTGGCTCCTGCGGACCTGAAGAAAAACGGAACAGGATTTGATTTACCGATAGCTATAGGAATTTTAATCGAAGAAGAAGTTTTAACATCAGATCAGGTAAAAGATTATGCATTTATCGGTGAACTTGCTCTTGACGGAATGATACGGGCAGTTTCAGGGGTATTACCGCTCGTATTAGGTTTAAAAGAACAGGGAATAAAAAATGTAATTGTTCCTTATGAGAACGCAAAAGAAGCAGGCTTAATTGAAGGGATAAATGTTTATGGTGCGAAATATTTATCGGAAGTGGTTGCACATTTTACAGACACACCAATTGCCAAAACAGAAATTGATGTTTCCGCCTATTTAACAAGTGAATCGGCAATTGAATATACATACGATTTTAAGGATGTAAAAGGACAGCAAAAAGCTAAAAAAGCACTTGAAATTGCTGCAGCCGGAGGACACAATGTACTTATGGTGGGTTCTCCCGGCTCAGGCAAAACAATGATGGCAAAATGTTTTCCCTCAATTTTACCTCCGCTTGAACTTGAAGAAGCTCTTGAACTTACAAAAATATACAGCGTTTCGGGATTACTTACTCCTGATGAACCGCTGGTTACAAAAAGACCGTTTAGAGTTATCCACCATAGTGCCTCTGCAAACGGAATAATAGGCGGCGGAAGTAATCCAAAACCGGGAGAAATAACACTTGCCCATAGAGGAGCACTGTTTCTTGATGAAATGGTTGAATTCCCAAGACAAGTGCTTGAAGTTTTAAGACAGCCTTTAGAAGACGGCGAAATAACAATTTCAAGAGCATCACATTCTGTTAAATACCCTGCTAAATTTATTCTTATAGGAGCAATGAATCCGTGTCCGTGCGGTTTTCTCGGAGATAAAGAAAAGCAGTGCACATGCTCTGATTTTCAGATAAACAGATATATTTCTAAACTGTCAGGTCCTCTACTTGACCGTATAGATTTACAAATTGATGTACCTCGTCTCACTCCTGCGGAATTACTGAATACCGAGCCGTCAAAAGAAAGTTCATCTGACATTAGAAAAAGGGTAATCAATGCAAGAAATATTCAGCTTGAAAGATATAAAGACGAAAAAATCCTAACTAACTCCGAATTAACTTCAAAGCTTATAAAAAAATACTGTCAGCTTGATTCACAATCGCAAGAAATAATGAAATCGGCAATTGTAAAGTATCAGTTATCAGGCAGAAGATATGACCGAATATTAAAAATTGCAAGAACAATAGCAGATTTAGATTCAAGTAAAGAAATATCAGCTATACATTTAACTCAGGCACTTCAGTTCAGAATGTTTCAGATTGAAGATTACGGCAAATAAACATTATCAAATTGTAAATTTTTATGAAACAAATTTGAGAAAACAGGCAATTTACCCATTAAAAAATACTTTATATAATCGGTGAAGTGTGTATGTTAAACGTAAGTAACATAGCTGGTAAAATTCAAAGAACATCAAACAGGGTAATGCAAAAGATTGCAAACGGCGTACCCAATATGACTGTGTCTAATAAAACCCTGCTGAAAGGAATTGAATGGGCAGGTAAACACATTTCTTCACCACAGAACAGATTAATTCTTGGTGTTTCAGCCTTAATGAGCCAACCGTTTATTGATTTATACAATAAGAGAGTGGATGAAGATACAAGAAGAGCATCCGCATCAAGAACAATTGCCAAAATACTTGCCGGTACTACAAGTGGTTTTTTAGTACGTTATTACACTATTAAAGCCGTTGAAAAAATGACACAAATACCGGCTAAATGCAAAAAATCCTGGGAAACATTCTTTACACCTTCACCACTACATGTAAAGATTAGCGCCGAATCAATCGGACAATACAAAAATACCATAGGAACATTGCTTGCACTTGGCGTTATGTTAATGACCAATTTCTTGTTTGATGCCCCGGTAACAAAGAATTTGACAAACAAATTTATTGCATACGACAAAAAGCATTACAGAAAAAATAATCAAGACAAAAATCATAACATTGAACTTAACATAAACACAAACCATCTCCGACCGACAATGCAGAATTTTATGAATAATGTCGGCAAATCGGCGAAAGGAGGTGCAAATGGCTAACCTGAGTATTTTTGAACGAATAAAAATACAATTATTTAACACATATGGCAGAGAATACGGGAAAATGCTTATTCACACCGGTATAATCGGCTGGGCAATGTCATCTGTGGCACAGGTATTTGCTATCGCATTTAATGAAAAAATTCCTAAAGAACAAAAAATGTTTATGATTCCGCAGGAAATAGCAGATGCCGCAATAAACATCGTTTCATTCTATGCGGTTACTAGAACTTTAAGCACCCTTGCAAATAAAGCCGTAAAATGCGGGAAACTTTTACCGGGTAACGTAAGCAAATACTTCAACACAACATTGATAAAAAGAATACCAAATAAAATAAAGAACTTGGGAAAAGCAAATTTTGATGTTGAAAAATATGTAAGGCAAATGCCTCCAAAACTAAAGAAAAATTATCACAATTTTAAAAACGGCATAGATGTACTTGCAACTCTGACAGGTTCAATCATATCATGCAACATTTTAACACCTGTATTCAGAAATATTTATGCTTCACATAAACAGCAGAAAAATATCGCTAAATATAATAATACCCTTCAAGCTCCGGATAAACCGCAAAACAAATATTCAAAATACTATCCGCTTGGGAAAAATATCTATTCATTTACCAACAGAGGCGATTTAAAAATTTAGCCAGATAAAACACGAAATTATTATTGACAGCAATATAAAAAATAAGATTACTAATTTTTTTAAATATGTTGTTGAATAATTATCATCCGAATCTGAAAGCAACGAAATAACAGCCTTTGAATAATCATTTTTAAAATTCCCTTTAGTTCTTTCATAAGCAGAGTGCATAATTTTTTGAAACTTATACATCAATTCAAGTTTTTCACGGGTATCAGGATTTGAAACGGTCATTTTTTTTACTCTTATATTATCAGATTCATTTAACTCGTGATCAATATAAGCTGATAAACTTTTAATAATCTCGCGGTCATTAATTTCATCTTCTTCAATATACTTTTGTTCCGGCCTATTTTCTAAACCGCAATCAAAGTATATTTTTTGCAATTCTTCAACCTTTCTTCTGCATGAAGAACATTTTTTTATATGATTTTCGACATATTTTTTTAATGTCGGATTTAACTTTCCGTCAACATAAAAGGTTATAAGCGAAACAACCTGACTGCAGGTAAGATGATTATCCATAAAAACTCCTTATATATAATTTGCCAATATCTCATGTAACTTCATTCTTGCGCGCGAAATCCTTGATTTTACTGTGCCAATTCCTGTTTTGGTAGCCTGGGCAATTTCTTCATAACTCAATCCCTGAAATTCCCTTAAAACAATTGCAATTCTGAATGTATCAGGTAATCCCCTGATAGCCTTTTTAATTTCCTTTTCACATTCGGCACTTATGCATTTATCCATTGGTTTCCCTGATTTATCGGGAATTTCAATTTTAATATCCATATTGAGAGCAGGACAGGAATATTCAAGTGAAATCATCTCAGGTTTTGAGCGGATTTTACGCATATAATCATAATATGTATTTGTTATAATATGATTCTGCCACCCGTGAAAACACTTTGGATTATGCAATTTTTTAATATTTTTGGCAATTTTTACGAGTACATCCTGAGTTAAATCATAAATATTTTCATTACTTTTAAGAATATATGCTAAAGTTGCAAAAACATCTTTTTGAACGCGTTTTATAAGTTCTTCCAGCGCTTTGAAATCGTCCTTTTGGGAAAGAACAACAAGCTCTGGGGTTTTCATTTTTTTGTAATTAAGTTTTTCACTCATATTAAACCTTAAATCTACTTGAAATCCGGAAGTAAAATTTTTGCATCTACATTTTTTATGCCCTTAATTGAATTATTAAAGCCATCAAATAACTGGGCAGAAGTTTGTGCATTATAAAATTTCCCGCTTGTAACAAGAGCGGTACACCTTAACTGATTCAAATCATCAGAATTATTTATATTAAAAGCAATAACATCAATTTGAACATCTCGCCTGAATTTTATTAACTGCATTACAAAAGAACAGGGACTTTCATCACAATTTTCACCCCCATCAGTCATTAACACAATGTGTTTTTTACCGATAAAATCTCCAAAATCATACTTTATCGCCTGTTTTAGAGAAAATGTAATCGGTGTCATTCCTCTGGGTTTACGCTTGGATAATGCGGACTGAATATTATCAACATTATTTGAAACAATAGGAACAGCAAGCGTTGAAGCTCTGCAAGCTTCAACAGGAGTAAAACCCATTCTGTAACCATATATACGAAGTCCAACCTGCGTATCTGCAGAAATTTTAGGCAAAACCTCACGCAATGTTTTTAGCATTAAATTAAATTTTGTACTATTTTCAAGTGTTTCATTCATACTGTTTGACAAATCAAGAATAAAGAGTAATTTTTCACCTGCATTATTGTCGAAAGTATAATTATAAGGATGAAACACATCATATTTCCCTGCATAAGAAGGCAGCAGAATAAAAACAGATACAAATAAAGTTAATAATAATTTTTTCATACAAACATTATCAGCAGAAAAGAAAAGAATACATTAGCCTTTTAACATAATACAAAGACAATTAAAAAATTTATAACAAGTTGAAAAAGGTGGATGTTTTTGTTATTATCAGGAAAAGTTATAACAGAAATAAAAGAAAAAGGGGATAAATTTATGTCAGGACATTCAAAATGGGCAAATATTAAGAATAAAAAAGCTAAAACAGACGGGCAAAAAGCTGTAGTATTTCAAAAATATTCAAGAGAAATAATAGTTGCGGCAAGACTTGGCGGCCCTGATCCTGCCGGTAATTTCCGTTTAAGAACAGCTATTGAAAAAGCAAAGGCTTCAGGATTGCCGAATGATAATATTAAAAGAGCAATTGATAAGGGTGCAGGTGCGGGTTCAGCTGATAATTATGAAGAAATTACATACGAAGGATACGGTGCAGGCGGAGTTGCAGTTGTTGTAGAAGCAATGACAGATAACCGTAACAGAACTGCAGGAGATGTGAGAAGTACATTTTCAAAATTCGGCGGTAACCTTGGCGAAACAAACTGCGTAAGCTTTATGTTTGACAAAAAAGGCTCTATTACATTTGACAGCGGAGAAGTTAATTTTGACAAGCTTTTTGAATGTGCAATCAACCTTGACGCTGAAGACGTAGAAGAAGATGAAGACTCTTACAGAGTAATTACTTCAGTAGAAAATTTCCAAAGTGTAGTAGAAGGATTGGAAAAAGAAGGTTTCAAAAGTTCTAATGCCGAGCTGACAAGAATTCCAAAAAATACTATTGACATTACTGATGTAAAGACAGCACAGTCAATTTTGCGTCTTGTTGACAGACTTGAAGAACTTGATGACGTTCAAAATGTATATGCAAATTTTGATATGTCAGATGAAATTGCACAACAAGCAGAGGCTTAATAAGAAAGACATTGATTGAAAATATAGAAAAACTTTCTAAAATTTTAAATGAAAGCTACAGTGAAAAAACACTGCAGTCGTCTTTGGCTGATTTTTTTAAAACAAATTTCGGAGTAAATGAATTTTCACTAAATCTCGGCGCGGAAAAAGATCTTAAAAAAACGAATTTTTCATATCCTATATACAAGCACAAAAAAATTATAGGAACTCTTGAATTTTCAAATGCCGATGAACAAACCCAAAATTTTGTTGAATTAACCTCTCAGTTTATATCGCTAAAAATTCAAAATATACTGCTTAATGACAAAATGCAAAGAGATATTGATTTTCATGACACAATGAAAAACATTGCCAAAATGATTGAAACTCAGTACGAATTAAAATATATTATCCCTATAATTGGCGAAATGCTGGATAAATTCTTTGAAAATTATCTTGTATATATTTTCTTAAAAGACGAAAATAAAAAGACAAATAACCTGTCCTGGCCGAACAACTGCAAGGATGAAAATATATTAAAACTGGTTAAAGATTTAAACAAATCCCAATTTTCAGAGAATGAAAAAATCTACGCAATACCGCTTATCAGCGAAAATAAAAATGTCGGTTCGGTTGTTGCAAAAAGTACTTCAGGAAAGATTTCCTCAAAAGACAAAGAATATTTTGAACTTTTGGCGACTCAAATTGCGATAACAATAAACAGAGCAAATGTTTACGCAGAAATTCTGAAACATGCAACCCTTGATGCACTTACAGGTTTCTATAACCGCAGACAACTGGAAGAACGCATCAAGCAGGAAGTTGCAAATGCAAAAAGACAACACGCACCACTTTGTGGGATTATGACAGATATAGATTTCTTCAAAAGTGTCAATGATACATACGGGCACGCAGTAGGCGATTTGGTTTTACGAAATATTGCAAAAATCATACGCTCACAATTAAGAGAATACGATATTGCAGGAAGATACGGCGGAGAAGAATTTTCTATACTGCTTCCGTTTACAAAAATTACAGAAGCACAAATGGTTGCAGAACGTTTAAGACAAACAATTGAACAAAAAACAATAGATATTTCAAAAATCAACCCTGATGCTGAAATCCAAAAACTCAATATAACAATGAGTCTTGGCATATACGAAATCAAAGAAAATGACAAAGACGAAGATTTATTGAGAAAAGCTGATAAGGCACTTTATGAAGCAAAAAATACGGGAAGAAATAAGGTAGTAGTATATTATGACTAAATCATACGAAAAAATATGTTCAACACTAAACGACACCTCTGAACTTGCACATAAATTTGCAAAATTAATTGAAAAAGACGGTTGTTTTATAAACCTTTACGGCGAAATCGGTGCAGGCAAAACAGCATTTGTAAAAGAAGTTGCAAAAGCAATAGGGGTAACAGAGAAAGTAACAAGTCCGAGTTTTGTTATTCTGAATGAATACCACAGTGCAAATATTCCGGTATATCATTTTGATTTATACAGATTAGAAAATGAAGGGGTAAAAACAATTCACGAGGAATTGAGCGAATATTCAGAAGGCAGACAAATTACATTTGTAGAATGGGCAGAGTTTTCACAAAACCAAATTCCGTTTGACCATATAAAAATAAATGTTACTTATGAAGATGACGATTCTCGTAAATACACATTTACGGGTATGGGAGAAAAAAGCGACAAAATAGTGGAAAAATTATCGCAACTATCTTAACAATTGGACTTTTTTCTTAATATATAATATACTTAAACTCATAAGAGAGGAAAATAAAATGGCAAAAAACAATGATACAGTACCTATAGAAGTAACTATTTTAACATCTGATCATGATATAAAAGGGGTCGTGCATGTTTCAAAATATACAAACACAAACAGAGAATTAACAGACCTTTTGAATGACAGAGAAAGACGTTTTCTTGCCGTTACAAACGCTGAAATATATCCTCGTACAGGCAATCAATCTCCTCGCAGATATAATTTTTTGGAAATACATATGGACTATGTGTTAATGGTTCACCCTACAACACAGGCTGTTTTCAGAGATTCCGGCAAAACACAGGAAGATATTGCAAGATTTAGAGATTTAAGAGCAAAATTAAATCAAACTAAACCGTTCTAATGCGGTTTTATTTCGTCTTGATGAAGTGTATTACAATAAGGGCATCTGTTTTCGTTTGAATTACGGAAAGAGTATATTTTGCCGCAAGCCTTACATTTTTGCTTTTTTGGAAGAATAAACAATATTAACCCCATAAATCCGAAAAACACTGCATTAAGCAAAATAAATATTAATGCTCCCGCCAATACAACCAGTATTATAGCCCACAGCAACTGCAGCAGAGGAAGAAACGGATTATAAAACAGCGGAACATCGAACTCACCGCAGCACAAATCATCTTGCGACTGTGCAACCTCGGTTTTTGTCGAAGCCGGAACTTGCGGAGCAGTAGTTTCAACAGTCAGCTGAGGAACATTAACCGCCGGAGCAGGACTTAAATCGGCAGGCGGATTAACCCTTATAGGTCTTTTTGTAACTATCGGCATAATTATATTATAGCATATTTGGAATATATATGCTATAATAAGCAAACAGGAGAGATTATGCAAAGAATTGGTATAGGATACGATATTCATAAACTTGTAGAAGGCAGGGATCTTATTATCGGCGGAGTTAAAATTACTCACGAGAAAGGGCTGCTTGGACATTCTGATGCAGATGTATTAATTCATGCAATTATTGATGCAATGCTTGGGGCTTTGGCTCTTGACGATATCGGTACAATTTTCCCCGATACGGATATTAAGTACAAAGATATTGATAGTACAATTCTGTTAAAAAGAGTTTTTGATTTAATACAAAAAAAAGGATTTCACATTGTTAATATCGACAGTAATATCATTGCACAAGAACCAAAGATGATGCCGTATATACCAAAGATGAAAACTCAGATAGCAAAGATCTTGGAATTATCTGCGGATGATATATCAATCAAGGCAAAAACCAAAGAAAATATGGATGCAGTAGGGATGAAATTAGCAATAGAGGCTAATGCAGCAGTACTAATTGAGAAAAACTAAGGTTAATTTTTTTTAATAAGTATTTCTTTTTAATCTTTATGGAGTAGAATTTTTTTATGGAAACAAAAGAAAAGTTATATTCGGATGTGCCACCAACACAACTGAGGGGGAAAGAAGAAAAATTTAAACCTGCAAAAACAAGCAAGTTTTGGCTTACGGTTGCCAGTTTGTTTTTCTTCAATATGCTTCAGAACAGATTTTATGCATTCCGATATAACGGTTTTGAAAATTATGCAAACAGAGATAAAACCGTTCCGACAATTCTTTTTGCTCCACACAGTAACTGGTGGGACGGCATTGTTTTATATAACACCACACACCGTATCTGCAAAAAAGAAATTCGTCTGATGGTTGAAGAATTAAACAGGTTTCCGCTTTTAAGACGCGGAGGAGCATATTCCGTAAACAAAAAATCTCCGCAGTCGGCGATGCAAGCTCTTAAATACTCTGTTGATTTATTAAAAGATTTAAGAAACCAGCTTTGCATATTCCCGCAGGGAATAATTAGGCCGCCACACTACAGACCAATTGAATTTCAGACAGGACTTGCATATATAGCGCAGAATGCGGTTAAAAAATATGACAAAATCAATCTTATACCTTTAGCTATTGAATACTGTTTCTTCAGAGATAACAGACCTGAGGTTGTTGTTGATTTTGGCAAGTGTATTGAACTTACTGACAAAAACATTGACAGACACGAATACACAAAATTTCTTGAACAGGCGCTTACTCAGACATGTGATGAGCAGTTCCATAATATTTCAACCGGAAAAGTTGAAGATTACGATATATTGTTCAAACAGCATTTAAAATGGTACCGAAGAATTGAACAAAGATTAAAAAGTATCGATTTGCCGGAAGTATCAGACGTATAAAAAGAAATAATAAACATGAAAATATCATTAAGACCCCACCATTTGTTATGCCTTCAGGGATATAAAGGATTAAATTATTCCAAAGGGAATGCTTTGTCTTGGGCAAAAATATCAGAAACCCTGAAGCAAACCCCACAATCAGACATTTTGATAATAAAAGGCAGTGATGAACTATGCTCTGGGTGTCCGGCAATACAAAATCAAAATAGTGCAAGATGTATAGAAAAATCAGTAAATGCTCTTGATAATAAAGTAAAAAAAATTCTGAAAATAAGAACAGGGGAAACATACAAGTATAAAGATATTGTAAATAAAATGAATGAAATTATGACTCCGGAGAAACACAAAGAGTTATGTTCTAAATGTGCATGGTGGATAAAAGGACTTTGCCAAAACAGCTTTGGGAAATAAATATTAAAATATGTAAATATGAACAAAAAATGTAGCAACATAAAACATTTACCGTTTTTAAGACAAGCATAAACAAACATCAGAAAGGAATTTTTATGAACAATATTTCATTCCAAGGTAAAATTTCCGTATATGAATGGAAATCATTAGATAAATATGTCGAAAGAACATTCAATACAAGTGAAGCACAAGATAAACTTTTAAAAACGGTAGCTGATAGTTTTGCAAAAGCAGGTACAGAATCCCATGTCCACCGCAGAAAATTAAACTTTTTCCACAATTTACTGGAAGAAATTACCGGACATAAGATAAAAAATCTTAATAATGATAAAAAGTTCTACAATGGCGGAGATTATATATCTTATAAAGATGAGAATTCAACACTATTAAACGGTGTAGATGTTGAAGTGGACTTTATGCCGTAATATACAGAACCTTATTTAATTATATAAAATTTTAATTGTTACGAAATATTACAAAATAATCATTTTCTGAAATCAGAAAAAATTAAAATACTTTATATATGTAAGAACAATTAAATAAGGAGACGAGAGATATGGCATTTTTAGCATTGGCAAGTCAAAAGAGCTTATTGACTTTGCAAAAAAACTTTTTACAATTGCAGTACAATTCGATTATGAATCAGGTACAGGCTGCAGAATCACAAATGAACAGTATCAAAAAAGCAGGTAAAGCACAGTATGGTACAGATTATGACGAAGAAACAGATTCAGCATACTTGTATTATGAACAGCTTGATGAACAATTAAGTTCTGAAAAAGATTCAATTGATACACAGATGACAGCAATTGAAAACGAGATTTCTTCATTGAAAACACTTGTAAATAACAACATTAAATCAAGTTGTACGCTTAACTTAGCTTCCGGCGGTTAATAATTAATCATTAATACCGTTCTTTAGCTTATACAATTCAACGGTATTAAGCATTAGTGACGCAATGGTCATAGGACCAACCCCGCCCGGAACAGGCGAAATATATGATGCAATTTTCGAAGATGAGTCAAAATCTACATCTCCTCGTAATTTGCCATACTCATCTTTGAAAATTCCGACATCAATAACTACAGAATTATTTTTTAACATTTCCCCTTTTATAATATTTTTTCCCACTGCAGAAACAAGAATATCTGCAGTTTTTGTTATCTGCTCAAGATTTTTTGTATAACTGTGGCACATAGTAACAGTTGCATTTTTATTTAAAAACATCTGCGCCATTGGTCTGCCGACAATTGAAGACCTGCCTATTACAACAGCATGCTTACCTTCAACTTCAATTCCATATTCTCTGAGTAATAATAATATTCCTCTCGGAGTGCAAGGATAGACTATTGGCTGAGCACCGCAAAAAAGTTTTGAAAAATTGTACGGAGTAAAACCGTCAACATCCTTAAACGGAGAAATTTCAGCAATTACACGATTTGGATTAATATGAGCCGGTAAAGGCAGCTGAACCAGAATAGCATCAACAGATATATCATTGTTTAATTCGTTGATTTTATCAAGTAATTCATCTTCTGACACATCAGCCTGATAATTTACCACTTCAGAGTGCATACCCACACGAACAGCCATTTTTCTTTTATTATTGACATAAACCTGACTGGCAGGATCATTGCCGACCAAAATAACAACAAGTTTTGGCTTGATTTCGTATTTAGCAAGTTCAAGCGACAAGTTATCAAGTATTTTATCTCTTAAATTTTTACCGTCTAATATAATTGCCATAAAGAGATTATATAATAAAAAGTCAAAAAATTAAATAATAATTAAGTAAACCGGAGATGTTTATTTTTGGGTTATAATTTTACTATAATAAAATGTTAAGAAAGGGAAATCTTATGTGGGATTATTCTGAAAAAGTTATGGATCACTACAGAAATCCACGCAATGTGGGAACAATTGAGGATGCAGATGCCGTTGGAACAGCGGGCTCTTTAGTCTGCGGCGACCAGCTTAAAATATACTTAAAAATTAAAGATAACATTGTTACAGATGCAAAATTTCAAACATTCGGATGCGGAAGTGCAGTTGCAAGTTCAAGTATTTTAACTGAAATGATAATCGGCAAATCCGTAGATGAAGTAAAAAAAATAACCAACAAGGACATTGCAGACCAATTAGACGGATTGCCGCCTGAAAAAATGCACTGCTCCGTAATGGGATATGAAGCATTGGAAGACGCCTTCAAAAATTACGAAAAAGACGGCTATGTACCATTAGAACAAATATCCAAACAAACTGAAGAAAAAATGATTTGTACATGCTTTCAGGTAACAGATAAGGTTATAATTGATGCAATTAAAACAAATAACCTTAAAACCGTTGAAGATGTAACCAATTATACAAAAGCAGGAGGGGCCTGCGGACGTTGTAAAGACGAAATTCAAAAAATAATAGATAATTATTATAACGGAGTTAAGCCTACGGAAGAAAAAGCTGAAAAAATGACTCCGACACAATGGATTTTAAAAGTAAATAACATTATTGAAAACCAAATATCACCTGAATTAACTAAAGATGGTGGTGATATTGAGCTTGTAGATATTAAAGATAAGGATATTTATGTTAAACTCAAAGGCATGTGTTCAGGATGCAAAAATTCGACAATCACACTTAAAACATTTGTTGAAACAACCCTAAAACATGCACTTGGAGATGATATTAACGTTATTGAGGTTAAATAATATGGACAAACTTATATATTTAGATAATAATGCGACCACAAAAACTGATGAACGCGTGCTTGAAGCAATGATGCCGTACTTCAAAGAAGAATATGCAAATCCTTCAAGTATGTATGATTTTAGTAAAAAATCTTCGCACGCAATTAAAGAAGCAAGAGGGAAACTAAAAGATTTTCTTGGCGCAAAAGATGAAAAAGAAATCATTTTTACATCATGCGGAAGTGAAAGTGCCAACACCGCAATCAGAGGCTATCTTGCTAATTCTAAAAAGAAACATATCATCACAACAAAAATAGAACATCCTTGTGTTTTAAATGTTTATAAACACCTTGAAAAACAGGGCTACAAAGTAGATTATATCGGAGTTAACTCTAACGGAGAACTTAACATTGATGAATTAAGCAACCTTATAACAGATGATACTGCATTAGTTTCTGTTATGTGGGCAAACAATGAAACAGGAGTACTTAATCCGATAAAAGAGATTTCACAAATAATAAAATCAAAAAATCCCGAAACAAAGTTTTTTGTTGACGGAGTTCAGGCTGCGGGCAAAGTACCTATCAACGTAGAAGAATGCGGAATAGACATGCTCGGAATTTCCGGACATAAATTACATGCCCCAAAGGGAATTGGAGTTTTATACGTAAACTCAAAAACTATGATTTCTCCGCTGATTATTGGTGGTCACCAGGAAAGAGGCAAACGTGCAGGAACAGAAAATGTTCCGTATATCGTAGGATTAGGTAAAGCATGTGAACTTGCAGCAGACAATCTTGAATATGAAATGACTGAAGTTAAACGACTGCGTGACAAACTCGAAAAAGGAATAATCAAAAAAATATATAATGCCAGAGTAAATACCAATTTAGCTCAACGCGTACCAAATACAACAAATATCGGGTTTGAATATATCGAAGGTGAATTAATATTACTACATCTCTCTGATTTAGGAATTTGCGCATCTTCAGGTTCTGCCTGCACATCAGGCTCACTTGAACCAAGCCACGTATTAAGAGCAATGAATGTTCCGTTTACTGCAATACACGGTAGTATAAGATGGAGTTTATCAAGATTTACGACAGAAGATGAAATTGATTATGTTATCGAAAAATTACCACAAGTAATTGAAGACATAGCAAGAATTTCACCATATCAGACAGAACTAAAAGAACTGCGAGAAAGACGCCAGGGCTCTTGTCCTAACTGTACAGGCACTTGCTGTAAAAATAACTAAGATTTATTACATTTACCCCTAAAAAAAATCCCGCTTGTGCGGGATAAAATCTTCTTAGGAATTAGGAATAGGAATTAAATTGCTCTCTTCGTTTTAAACGGATTGTAAATCTCTCTCTTAAAATCTCTCGTGTTTATTTAATGTTCTTATATATATAAAGTATATATTATTTTATATATTTCAGAAGATGATTATTTCTTTACAATGCTTAATATTTGAACTAAAATTTTAATATGAACACTATAAATATATTTAAAAATAAGAGGATAATTCCTGCAAAATTAACTAAATACGGTTTTAAAAAGTTTAAAGACACTTTTAGTTATGAAACAGACATATATAATGGTGAATTTACCCTTAAAATAACAATCCAAGCTGATGATTTAACAACATACACAGAGCTGAAAGAAAAAGCAACAGGTGAAGAATACACCCTTCACCTTGTTGAAGATGCACAGGGCGAATTTGTCGGACAAATTAAAGAAAAATATAAAGAAGTATTAGACGACATAAAATCAAAATGTTTTGAAACAGGAATATTTGAATGGAACTATTCATACAGGGTTATAGACTACTGCAAGAAGAAGTACAAAGACGAAATGGAATATCTTTGGGAAAAATTTCCAAGAAACGGTGTATGCAGAAGAAAAGATAATAAAAAATGGTATTTGGCAATTCTGTCTGTAAAAGCAGAAAAACTGGGATATAAAACTGATGAAATTTATGAAGTGCTTGATTTACGTGCCCCTGTGAATGAAATTCCTCAGATGATTAAACAAAGAAACATTTATCCTGCATATCATATGAATAAAAAAAGCTGGATTACAATAATTCTTGATGGCTCTGTAAATATAGAAGAAATTTATAAAAAAATAGATACAAGTTATGAACTTGCACTCAAGAAATAAGATTGAAAGTGCCATATATTCATGATAGCATTCAACAAGATAGCGAGGGATTTATGGAAATTGAAACAAATAATTTTACACAATTAACTTACGGTGAAAATCCGCATCAAAAAGCATCAGTATCACAGGATTGCTATATAGATTATGAAGTGATAAGCAGGGAAAAAAATCTTGAATACATAGATTATTTAGACTTATCAGAAGCAGTTAAAATAATGGGAGAATTTTTTGATGTAAACTGTGCCGTAATCACAAAAAGTGCTCAGATATGTTCTGTTGCACTTGGTTCTACAACAGAAGAAGCATTTGCAAAGGCTCTTGATTGCGACCCTGTTTCAGTTTTCGAAGGCACAGCAGGATTTTCAAAAGAACTTACAATTGAAAATGCAAAACAATTAAAGATGATGAAAATAAAAAATGCTATAGCTCCATCATTCTCAAAAGAAGCATTTTCATATTTGTTGGAAACAAATGTTAAAATGATAGCCGTAAAAACTCCTCTACACGAGGTCCAGGGGTTTGACGCTAAGGATATAAAAGTAACACCGTTCGGGACACTTATACAGGAACAAAACAATTCTAAACTCACAAAGGAAACATTTAAAGTTGTATCACAAATAAAACCATCTCAAGAGCAGGTGGAAGATGCAGTTTTCGGATGGAAAATATCAAAACACTTAAAAAGCCGCAGTGCAGTTATTACAAAAGACTTAGCAACAAGGGGGCTTATTCAGGGAAAATCAAATGATGTTATTGCCGCAGAAGAAGCAATGAATCTGGCCTGCGAAAGTTCAAAAGATGCTGTTCTCATACTTGATGATGTAATTAATAACACCGAAATAATTAACACTGCTATACAGGGCAGAATAGGGTTGATAATAGACTCTGGAAACGGCAAAAATTCATCAAACATACTAAAATATGCTGACAAATACGGTATAGCAGTAATTTTTACAAATATACAGAATAAAAGATACTAAAGAAAAGGAATAAAAAATGGCAAATATTAAACCTTGGGATGAATACTTCTTAGCACTTGCAAAAACATGTGCAACAAGATCAAACTGCATAAGAGCACAGGTTGGTGCAGTTATTGTAGGTACGGACAAAAAAATCAAAGCAACCGGCTATAACGGAACACCGTCCAAGGTTGAATCATGTGCCGAAAGAGGCTCTTGTTACAGGATAGATCATAATATTCAGTCCGGCACACAATATGAAACCTGCCGTTCCATACATGCAGAACAAAATGCAATAATACAGGCAGGACAAGACAGATGTAAAGATGCCACAATATACATCTGGGGGCACAGCATGATATGTATTTTGTGTAAAAGATTTATAGTCCAATCAGGAATAACTCACTGCGTACTTCAAAAAGACGAAAATTCCGAAATCGTAAGAGTTTCAGTTGAAGATATAAGAAAAGAACTTGAAGCCACAAGATAATACAATTAAGATGGGAATTTTCTTACTGTTCTGTTTTCCGTTATATGTGCAAACCTGTTTAACCAAGACGCAAAAGTAGAAAGTAAACCTCCGACAGCTTCAGGGTGTTGAGCAGAAGCCCAAACTGTTTCAGGCGCGGCAGACGGTGTAATTTTTGCAATAACAGAAGGTACTATTCCTGACATATTTACCCCGACAGCATCGGCACTAAATGCAGTTCCTACAGCACTTGAACCAGCTGCAGTTGTTTTTATTGCAGATACTGCAGATGTAGTTGAAACAGAAGAACTAAGATAACCGCTACCTGTCGAAACTTGAGAAGGAAACGGAGCAGTACGCTGAAGTTCATTCACTACAAAATTGTACCTCTGTAACTTTTCAACACTTATTCTTGCACCAAAAGACAAATTTACTTTATCAACATTCATAATATACACCCCTGTATAAATATAATACATAAAAAAAGATTTTTTGCGAAATGAAGGCAATAAAAAAGGAACCTTTGAGGTTCCGTTTATATAAGTAGTAGGGGAAAAGGAGGAAATTATTATGTTCTCTTGTTACATGATAAATATCGACCTTTTCACCAAAAACTTTAATAAATTGATTGAATTGTTAAGAAACTGTTACAAATTAATCTTCAAGAACAGTATGAGCTTCCAAAATTACCGGCAAACCTCTTACGACACAAAGAATAATTGCAAACCAAGCAAGTGCAATACCTAAAGCACATAAATCTCCGCAAATTGGCATACTTTCAACAGACGGAATGTGAGCAATTATAATAATTGCAAAAGCCGCAATTTTTGCAACAGCATACAAAATTCTCATAAATCTTGATGCGCATATAAATTTACCGAGTTCAGTTGATTGCATTGAAGAAGAACCAAATGCAGTAAACCCTTTTGAAAGAGCAACACTTCTTATACTGTCAACAACAAATGCTCTTGTAATACATATAACAGGGAACAATGCATTTACCCAAATAACAGGAGATAAATATCCCAAAATAGCCAAAACAATCCAAAATGCAGTTTCAACTATTCTGTCCCCCATAATATCAAGCACAGCACCAAGTTTAGATTCTTCATTAAATTTTCTTGCAAGATAACCGTCTAACCCGTCAAAAGCAAAAGCTATGATTGCAAGAACAATAGCTCCTATATACGCCTTATCCGTATGGCTGAACAATAAAAATACCGCAAAAAGCGCAATAAAAATTCTTAAAATTGAAACAAAATTTGCCATTATTTACTCCTTTAAAATTATATTTTTTTTGATCTGGACAATGCAAAATCAACATTATCAAGATTTTTTGCTCTGTCTCCAAGCATTATTTTTTCAGCTTCTTCTAAAATACTTACTACAACAAAACCATTTTCCCCATCAGAACGGGCTTTCTTGCCTGTTTGACAACAACTGATAAAATGCTGACATTCAAGTTTTAACGGTTCAATTTCCAAATAATCAGACTGAACAACTTCACTGCTGCCTGCTTTAAAGTTATCATAAATTGTAAGTTTATTCTCAGCAACGGTATCATCCATTATAGCAGTTCTTTTTGTACCTCGCACAAGCAACTGGACATGCTTTTTAGGGGTAATCCAGCTGTCTGAAATTTGTGCAGTAGCTCCACCCTCCATTTCAAGAGTTATATGTGTAATGTCCATAATATCATTTTTATCGGAAGAACAACCTACAGCTGAAATTACACGTTTAGGATTTTTGCCCAGAACATAACATATCATTGAAACATCATGAGGAGCCAAGTCCCACATAACACTTCTGTCATTTTTAAAATAATTAATATTTAATCTGTCACTTTGAGCATAAACAATTTCACCAAGCTGACCTTCTTCAATAATCATTTTTAATCTGTTTACAGCCGGATGATATAACAAAAGATGACCAACCATAAGAACAAGTCCTTTGCTTTCAGCTAAATCAGCCAAATCTCTTGCTTCTTGGGCAACAGTAGAAATAGGTTTTTCTACATACACATGCTTTCCAGCCTCTAATAATGCCTTAACAAATCTGAAATGTGTATGACTGGGGGTAACAACAACAGCACCCATAATCTCGTCATTATTCAAAATATCATTAAAATCTTTAGTTGTTTTAACGCCGGGATATTCTGCCTGAACTTTTGCCAAATTATCATCATCCAAATCGCAAACCATACCAAGAGCATTAAGATTATAGAAATTTCTTACTACATTCCTGCCCCAAAGTCCACATCCCAAAACGGCTATTTTCTTATCTTCGTTCATATTACCTAACCTTCTTATATACAACGTATGAGCCTGAACCCATCTAACACAATTATAATACCCATATACTTATTTTGCAAATATATAACTACCTTGAATTGCGTTCCTGAGCTCGTCTTGTTTCTTCAGCCTGCAAACGCATATTATACATCTGTTCATAACGCTCATAAAATATTTGTTCATCCCCAGGGAAAAATTGAGCAAAAGTATCCAATAAAGGTTTAGGAATTTCAGAAATAGTAACCATTCTGTCAATTTCATTTTCATTAAGAGGATACAACGCTCTAAAGTTTTTATGATATATATGAGCACATTCAGCGGCAATTTGAGTACCGTATTTACCTGCCTGCTCACCAATTTTATAAGTAACAATGTTACCGTCAAACTGTATTCCGTGCAAACCGCTCAACATTACACGAATTATCAAATCATAATCGGCAAACAACCTGAATTTAGAATCAAAATAACCTAATTTTTCTAAAGATTCTCTTTTAAAGACTACTGCCTGATGAGAAAACGGCATAACCTGAAAAACATTATATATAGACGGGTTAAACAATATAGCTCCACCGTCAGGCATAACACAATAAGCAGGGAAATAACAAAAATCGGCATCATTTGCTTCCATAAGATTTACAACATCATAAAGTCCTGTTATGTCATGATAAAAATCATCACAACTTAAAAAAGCAACATACTTGCCTTTTGCCCTTAGTAAACCTTTATTAATTGCATCATACTTGCCGTTATCAGGTGCAGAATAAAAACTTATATAACCGGAGTTTTTATAATCTTTTAACAATGTTATAGTTTCATCCGTAGAGGCATTATCGACAACAATATGCTCAATATACGGATAAGTCTGTCTTTGAAGCATTGCAATTAAAACCATAAAATCATCGGCTTTACCAGCATCTACAATGTTATAAGTTGGTGTTATAATACTAATTTCCGGTTCATACATATACTTTATTTCCTTCTAATTTGCATACAAAACTCTTAAAATCTGTTCTTCAATATTCTTTTTATCCGCAGATGAAGTTTTGGCACTTTGAATCATTATATCAAAGGCATACAACTTTCCGCTGCGGGATTTTATATAACCTGCAATCGCACTAACATCAGACAGAGTTCCGGTTTTTGCCCATAAATTATTCTTAAGATATAACATTCTGTTTACCAAAGTTCCCTCACCCGGAACAGCAAAATATTTTTTCAAATCTTCGAAATTTTGATCTTTCGCAATTTTTACGAGATAATTGACCATAAAATCGGATGTAACAAGATTATTTTTTGAAACCCCGCTTCCATCAACAATTTTAATATCGGATGTATTTAACTCCAAAGACTTTAAGTAATCATTCAGCATATTTAATGAATTATCACTTGTTCCAATATCGCCTGAATAAACAGCACCGGCGACTTTAAATAATGATTCCGCACATAGATTATTACTGTCTTTTAATGTTGCAAACATAATATTTTCAATCGAATGAGTAATATCACCGACAAGATAAGAATTAGTCGGCACTTTACCTTTATAAAAATTCTTATAATAGTCAATTTTTGCAGATTTTATTGCATCTTCTAACCTCAAATTAAAATACAACTGAACATTATTTATCGGAATTTTTAATTTGGTCTGAGAAGAAACAGTACCTGTTGCATTCAAAATATTAGGAGCAATACTATTATTTCTGGCAAGTTTTACCCCCGAGCCTTCTTTGACCTCTATCATATTCATAAAAGTTAAAGGATAATACGGTTTAACCTGAATACTTGGAGAACGATGCTTGCCCTGCGGAGTAATTTCAATATTCAGTAAATTTCCGTCAATGTTGTATGCACTGAATTTAGGCATAAGAGGATTCAAATCATCATCCCATTGCCAGCCTTCGCCCCATTCAACATCATCAAAAATTGTATCATCGATATATAAATATTTTGGTTCAATTATCTTTTTATCTGCAGCCATTTTCATAAGAAGATTTAAATCTCCCGAAGTAAGCAACGGATCAGCACCAAGTTTTAAATACAAATCATTTTTAGCAGTCTTATACAACTTGGTTGAAAATTTATAATCATCACCTAAAGTATTATATGAAGCAAAAGAAGTAATCAGCTTAAGTGTTGATGCAGGATTACGAGGTACTCTCTCGTTTAAAGTATATACGGTATTACCTGTTGCAACATCTTTTACTGAAACAGAAACGGCACCTGAATTTATATTCTTGGAATTAATCGCTTTCGAAAACTGATTAGCACTGACAGGCATCAATGAAAACAAAATAACACCAAACATCAATAATATTTTACGCATATAATTTTACCTCATAATTATCTTTTATATCATTTAATACAAGACATTTTGCTCTGAAATCATACATTTCTTCCAAATTTAGAACTGAAGAAATTATACCTTCACCTTCAGAGATAGAACTTAATTCTTCACCCTTATAATCAATAATTCTTGAGTGACCAAGATTAAATTCATCTTCACTTATTTTACCACACTGAGTAAGTGCAACCATATAGCACTGATTTTCTATTGCGCGGGATTTAGTCATCATTTCCCAAGGAATTGGCTTTTTAGAACCCCACGCAGCACAATTTATAAGCACATCAGCACCATTTTTTCGGTATGCTCTGTATATTTCGGGGAACCTTATATCATAACAAATTGTTAGGCCATAACTTATACCATCAAGTTCAGCAATAACAGGACACTCACCCGCTTTTACATAAGAACCTTCATCACATCCGTAATAAGAAAACAAATGGTTTTTATTATATAAAGCAACAAGGTTGCCTTTTATGTCTATCACAGGACAAGTATTATAAAATTTGTTATTCTGAATTGATATAAAACTGCCGCCAATAATATTAATATTGAACTTTTGTGCCGTATTACTCAAAAAAGAAACAACAGAACCGTCTATATTTTGGGCTGTTTGGTTAAAATGAGAACAACTCCATCCGCAAGTCCAAACTTCAGGCAAAACAAGAACATCAGTATCAGGTGGTAATTCATTATCAATAATATTACCAACTTTAGAAATATTAGCATCAACATCCCCAATCACAGACGACATCTGAAGTGCTGAAATTTTTACTGTTTTTTGCTCCATAATTTTTGTTCTTTTGCCTCTTTATACATTTGCGGTGCAATATCCTGAAGATGAGCCAATGAATCAGCAACAGCATTAGTAATTTCTTCTTCGGATTTTCCTTCAGGATAAATCGGATCACCATACAAATTTAAAATTTTACAAAAACCCATCGGCAAACTTATTTTATCCCATGACGGAAGCTTAACAAAGGTTTTATCCTCTGAATACCAATAAACCGGAACAATTGGCACATTCATTTCTTTAGATAAAGAAACGGCTCCGCGTTTCACTTTATGATACGGTCCTCTTGGCCCATCCACCATAATAGCAAGACTTTCTCCAGCTTTAAGTTTATCAATTAATTCTAAAGTAGAAGCAACTGCCCTTTTGTGTCCGGCAGAACCTCTTACAACTTTGAATCCCCAGTTTTCAGATACCAAAGCAACAATATCACCATCTAAAGAAGTGCTAATCAAAATATTTACATTATTTCTTGACGGAAAACCATGCACGCAGAACTGATGTTCATGCCACATAGCATATATGCATTGATCTAATTTTGGGCAATTCCAATTTTTGATAAAGGTCATTTTTTCCTGTATCTTTAGAATCCCATATGCAAAATTAGCAAATACTGAAATATTATCTTTATTTATAAGTCTGACCATAACAAGAATATAATACCATAGACAAACCTTATTATTCAAATACTAAATAAATACTTGACTAAAGAATATTTTTATTTTACTATGGGCATACACTGGCGGTGACGAAATACTTTAAATATTGACAATGCCGTCAGCTGAAGATATTAATTTTTGAAAACTTAATATCGGGATGTAGCGCAGCTTGACTCTGCCGAACAAAAGGTGACTAAATGTCACGTTTTATGAGAGGAAGCACCGTAGGGGCGCTACAAACAAATTGAAAACTTAATATCGGGATGTAGCGCAGCTTGACTCTGCCGAACAAAAGGTGACTAAATGTCACGTTTTGTGAGAGGAAGCACCGTAGGAGCGCTACAAACAAATTGAAAACTTAATATCGGGATGTAGCGCAGCTTGACTCTGCCGAACAAAAGGTGACTAAATGTCACGTTTTGTGAGAGGAAGCACCGTAGGGGCGCTACAAACAAATTGAAAACTTAATATCGGGATGTAGCGCAGCTTGGTAGCGCACCTCGCTTGGGACGAGGGGGTCGCATGTTCGAATCATGTCATCCCGACCATTTAAAAGACTAACTGCATAAGTTAGTCTTTTTTTGCGTGTCGGAATTCCATGATTACATCATGAGCACGCACGCAGTTTTTTACGCACTAAAGTGCTTAAAAACTAGCTGGCTGCATACCTGATTCGTACGGCTCATTTTTCGCCTACGACTCCGGCATCATCCCGACCATTTAAAAGACTAACTGCATAAGTTAGTCTTTTTTTGCGTGTCGGAATTCCATGATTACATCATGAGCACGCACGCAGTTTTTTACGCACTAAAGTGCTCAAAAACTAGCTGGCTGCATACCTGATTCGTACGGCTCATTTTTCGCCTACGACTCCGGCATCATCCCAACCATTTAAAAGACTAACTACATAAGTTAGTCTTTTTTACATGTAAATAAATAAAACAAAATTCTTGATTTGAATATATGTTTATAATAGAATTACCTCATAATCATTTACACTAAATAAGAGAGGATTAGGGAATTGGATTTTATATCATTAACAATAAAGTTTTTAACACTGCTGGCTAAATTTGTCGGTAATTACGGTATGGCAATAATAGTTTTAACTATTATAGTAAGACTTGCAATGTGGAATCTGAACGTCAAACAACAGCGTTCAATGAAGATGATGCAGTCGCTTCAGCCAAAATTAAAAGCAATTCAGGACAGATATAAAAGCAATCCTCAGGTAATGCAGCAAAAACTCATGGAGTTTTATAAAGAACACAACTTCAATCCAATGGGCGGCTGCCTGCCACTACTAATCCAAATGCCGATTTTCATACTTTTATATTCCGCATTAATAAGTCCTCAATTCATTCAGATTGCAGGAAATCAGCACTTTTTATTTGTTGACAGCTTGGCAACAACATTAAGAGCTACAGCAGGAATATCAAATGACGGAAAGTTAGGTGCTTCTGCAGGTGATAAATTTGTATTAGGTAACAATGCAACTGTTTATATCGGTAATGTTGTAAAAACTGCCAAAATCAAAGACGGACAACAAGCGCTTAAAATTCAGGGCGAACTTGAACCGGGCAAAGATATTGATTTGACCTTCAGTTTAGATAACATCAACCTTAAATTCAGCGAACTTGCAAAAGTTGAAAAAGCCGAAGTGGTTGTAACAAATTCAAATATCAGAGAAAACGAAACAATTACCTTCATAAGAAAAGATGAAGATAACATGAGTGCAACAGTACCGACTGTACCGATTAAAAAGAATTTACATTGGGATGTTGTAATACTGATAGCTTTATTCGGTATAACAATGTGGATCTCACAGAAAATAATGATGTCTATGACAAAAACAGACAATCAGGATCCGACTCAGGCAGCATTACAAAAATCTATGGGGACTTTTATGCCGATTATGATTTTTGCAACATTTATCATTATCCCAATCCCTGCAGGTGTATTGTTATACTTGATTACAAGTAATATCATTCAAATCGTTCAAACTGTTATGATAAACAAACAAATTGATATTGAAATGGCAAAGAAAAAAGAAGCCGTTGACGATACTGAATTAAATAACGCAAAGAAAATAAATTAACTTAAATACCCCTCGCCCCATTGGGGAGAGGGCAGGGTGAGGGGCAAATGAACATATCAGATTTTGACTATGAATTGCCGGAAGAACTTATTGCACAAATGCCGGCAGACAAAAGAGAAAACTCAAGAATGATGGTTCTAAACAAGGACAATCACACTGTTGAGCATAAGCATTTTTATGATATTCTTGACCTTTTAGATGAAAATGATGTATTGGTACTGAACAATACCAAAGTTTTGCCTGCAAGACTTTTTGGAACAAAACAGGATACGGGTGCAAAAATTGAAATATTGCTTCTTAACCCGTCCATACAAAATCCAAAGCAATGGGAAGCTCTTATTAAACCGTCTAAAAGAGTCAAAGAAGGAACAAATATACAAATTTGCAAAGAATTAAGCATTATACCCGTAAAAAGACTGGAAGATGCAGGGGAGTGGCTTATTGATTTAAAATACGAGGGAGATTTGTTTGAGATATTGCACAAAGTCGGTAACATTCCGCTTCCGCCATATATTGACAGAAAAATACAATCAGAAGAAATACGCAAATTTGATACAGAACGCTATCAAACTGTTTATGCAAAAGATGAGGGTTCTGTTGCCGCACCAACAGCCGGATTACATTTTACACAAAAAATTTTAGATAAACTCAAAGCCAAAGGGGTAGAAATTATATACATAACCCTAAATGTCGGATTAGGAACATTCCGACCTGTAAAATGTGAAAATATACTTGATCACAAAATGCACTCTGAAACCTTTGAAATAACACAGGAAAGCGCTGATAGAATTAACCAAGCCCAAAAACAAGGTAAAAAAATCGTTGCAATAGGCACAACAACAGTTCGAACTCTTGAAACAGCCTATCAAAAGTACGGGCAGATTTGTGCATGCCACGACAGTTCTGAACTTTTCATTTATCCGCCTTATGAATTTAAAGTTGTGGATAAACTTCTAACGAATTTTCACCTGCCAAAATCAACACTTTTAATGCTTGTGAGTGCATTAGCCGGTAAAGATTTTATTTTTGAAGCATACAGACAAGCCGTTGAAAATAAATACAGATTTTTCAGCTACGGCGATTGCATGTTTATTAAATAAAAATCATCTTAATATTTCTTAATATAAAGGCAATTTTTAAACAATAAAATACTTTATATATATACAGGGAAGAATTAAAGGGATAAACTATGGGCGTTAATTTAATCTCAAAATTACTAGCAGCAGGTCAAACACCGGTATTGAGAAGTGCAGGTTCTGTTCATCAGGCAGCTGTAAAAAATTATGCAACTAATCCAAATCTTGTTTCAAGATTGGATGCACTTGATGTTCAATACGGATGTCCAAAAGAAGTTAAAAATGATGTACTTGGACAACTATACTGCGGTATAGCATAATTAAGACAATATATCCAAATGTCTTGCCAATGTCGGAGATTTAACATTGGGGTGACTGGGACTAAAAGGATTATTCTGGCTCGTTAGATTTAAAAAATCAAACGAGCTTTTTTGATGCTTTTGTGAATTTTTAGCCTCAAATAAATGTACCGGCTGAACCGTATAAATGTACTGTCTTTGAACAGCATCTATCGAACTGTTATTTATCATAATTAAAAATCTCTCTTAAATATATTAAGTATTATAGATTATGCAAATTTCAAAAAGAGAAATATTTGTTACAATTTTTACAAATCAATATCAGAACTGTGAATAGGCGCACCAATAACCCTTTCAAGCTCTGCTGCATGAATGTTATAATCTAATAAAACAGAATAATAATCTAATTGAGCATTCAGATAAGTATTCTCAGAATCCTTAAACTCAATTGCATCACCCATTCCGACCTGATAACGTCTAAATGCTTGGTACTGTTGTTCTTTTGCTTGCTGAAGCGCAAGTTTTGACACCCTTATAGCATCAAAAGAATTCATCAGATTTATATAGGCACTTTTCACATCAAGATAAACATCTTGCTTTTCTTTTTCGTAATCAGCAGCAGCTTTTTTGTATGTAGCCTGAGCCTCATCAACTTGTTTTTTCAACAAATACAGATTTACATTTTTATATTCAAGCGCAAAACCAACCTGATAACCCGAATCACTGTTAATTTCCCTGCCGCCATGCTGATAAGAAGCAACAGCATCCAAATCAGGAGTGAAAGCCCTCTTTGCAGAGCGAATCGCAATTTCTGCCGCATCCATCTTTTTCTTCGCTGAAAGCAGTGATGGCCTTGAGGTTTGTGCTATTTCAATAAGTTCAGAAAAATTCACCTGATATTCTTTTGAATTTAGGGAATCTTTTAAAACAACACCTGCAAGTTCAGGGATACCTACTGCATTAGCAAGTTCGACCGCTGCAAGCTCAAGAGTATTCTTTGCTTTAATTTCGTTTAACTGAGCTTTCCCAAGGTTATACTCAGCATAAGTTACATCTATTTTCGGCTTTTTACCAATTTCATAATATGCTCTTGCCTGTTTTAGTTGTAATTCGTAATCTTTAACAGTTTCCGCATAAACCTCTTTTTGAAGCTTTGCAAAAATCAAATTATAATAAGTTGCTTTTACATTATAAATAACTGTTTCAATAGCTGATTCCGCATCATATCTTGTAGATTCATACACCCTTTTATTAGTATCTGCAACAGCTTTTGTTTTACCAAAATCGAATAAAAGCATATTAGCTGATAAATTCGGGACATAAAACAAATTGTACTTTTGAGGAATCATACCTGCCATCGAACCGCCAAATGTCATAAGCATATCATTTCTGGAATAATTTACACCTGCAGAAAATGTAGGGAAATAATTTGACCACGCCTGACCGACTCTTGAATGATAAATTTCCGCATTGCTCAAAGCTGACATAATAGCAGGATGATGAGTTATCGCAAGTTTTATACAGTCATCTAAAGAAACTTCTGACGGAATATTGGAAGCATCATTACTGTAATCTACTTTACTATTGATTACCGGAAACTTTGTTTCATACATGCCTTCAGCTTCTTTTGAAGAACGAACCTTATTTTTATGCTCAAGATTTTTCTTTTTAGCCTCTTTTTTGGTATTAACCTTTATAACCTTCTTTTCAGGCTGAACAATCTGAATACTCTCTTCATGTTTTTTTACAGAAGATTTATCTTTAACCTTTTTTGCATCAGCACAAATACCTGCCGATATAATAAAAGCTATTATAATTATTTTTAAAGCATACTTCATTACTACTTAATCTCCAAATCTTTTTCGGTAATTTGACGTTTAGGGAACTTATCAACAAATTCCTGAACGATAACATAAAATGCAGGGGTTAAAACTGCCCCCAAAGTAGCCGCAGCAACCATACCGCCAAATACGGTAGAGCCAACGGAAATTCTTGAATTAGCACCTGCTCCGCTTGCAAATATCATAGGCAATACACCGATAATAAATGCAAGTTCTGTCATCATAATTGCCCTAAACCTTAACTTCGCAGCTTTCATTGCCGCATCTTTTACACTTAATCCATATTCCTCATGCTGAACTTTTGCAAATTCCACAATCAATATAGACTGCTTTGCGGCAAGACCGACAAGAGTAATCATACCAACCTGAGAATATATATCAAAAGCCTGATTGATCATAAGCTGGAACAACAATGCACCCAATGCTGCTACAGGCGAAATTAACAATACTGCAAGCGGAATTGTATAACTCTCATAAAGAGCAACCAAAAATAAATATACAAATATCAGCGCAAAAGATACAATCATAATGGTCTGACCGGAAGCCTCTCTTTCCTGCGCAGAAGTTCCCGACCAGTCAAAAGTCATATCAGAAGGCAAGACTCTTTTAGCTACGGCCGCCATCGCTTTCATAGCATCACCGGTACTTTTACCGGGACTCTGCTGTCCCTGAATTTGAACAGATGTATAAAGGTTGTATCTTGTAATAGATGCCGTACCAATTGTTTGTCTTAAAGACATTAAAGACAACACAGGAACCTGAACACCGTTTCTGTTTGTTACATAAATCCCCTGCAAATCGGTTGCTTTATCTCTGAATTTGCTTAATGCCTGCAATTCAACTTTGAAAACACGGCCGTATTTATTAAAGTCATTTACATAATATGTTCCGAGCATTGAAGCCAAAGTTGCATATAATTCTTGCAAATCAACATTTTGAGCTAATGCCTTCGCATAATCAATGTCAAGAATATACTGAGGAACATTTGCCTGGAATGTCGTATTTACATTTGACAAGGATTTATCCTGATTTGCTTCTGAAATTAATTTATTTGCCCAAACTTCCATTTGCTGAGGAGTATAATCACCCTGCGAAAGCATTTGAAATTCAAAACCACCCATCATACTCATACCCTGAATTGCAGGAGGAGAGAAAGAAATAATAGATGCCTCTTTAATTCCTGCAGCAATTTGTCTTATTTTTGACAAAATAGCTACATGAGAAAGGTTAGTTTCTTTACCCTGAATCTTTCTTATTACCCATTTCACAGGGCCTATTTTACGTTTATCATAACCGTCAAGCAAAATAATTGCAAAAGCCGAATTTGATGCACCGGTTCCGCCAAAAACAATAAGCTTTGATTTATCAACACCATCAATTTTACCAACCTGCTCAATAAATCTGCGTGCAACCTTTTCAGTTCTTGGTAAAGACGCACCATCAGGCAATGTAATTGCCGCAATCAAAACCTTTTGGTCTTCATCGGGAATGAAACCCGTTGAAGTGAATTTAAAAGCACCAACAACAAGCAAGACTATTGCCAAATATGAAATTATAACCAATTTTTTGTCATAAACAAACTTTTCAACAAATTCCATATAAAAGTTTTCAACTTTATCAAAAAACTGATTAAATTTAACAACATAACGCATAGTTCTTTTTGAAATTCGTAAAATTATTCTTTTATAATGACCTGAAAGACTATTATCATGTTCAGAAGGTTCCTGCAGCTTTTCTCTGCCTAAAAAATGAGAACACATAGCAGGCGACAATGATAATGCGCAAATTGCAGAAATCGCAATAGAAACAGCAATACAAACGGCAAACTGTTTATACATAACACCTGTCATACCTGTCATAAATATAATAGGTACAAATACCGCCATAAGAACCATTGCCATTGCAACAAGCGAAGACCCGACTTCTTCCATCGTAAGCTGGGTTGCAACTATTGCATTTTGACCTTCTTCAATATGTCTTTTTACATTTTCTATAACAACAATCGCATCGTCAACAACAACACCTACCGCCAAAACAAGCGCAAATAATGACAACAGATTTATAGACATATTAAACATCTTTAACGCAAAAAACGTACCGATTAAGGATACAGGAATTGTTGCACAAGGAACAAGTGTAGCCATTCCGTCACCCAAAAACAGATAAATAATCAAAACAACGATTAACCCCGTTAAAAGTATTGTAAATTCTACTTCTGACATAGATTCTTCAATGTAATCGGCATCATCTTTTACGGTAATAATTTTTAAACCGTTATTTAATCTTGAGTTTAATTCGTCAACTTTTTTATGAACAGCTTTTGACATTTCAATAATATTGGCATCCGGAAGCTGTGAAATAACAATAACCGCAGACGGTTTACCGTCAATAAGCCCCAGATTCTGATATGTCTGCGCACCTAATTCAACTTTTGCTATATCTTTTATTCTTACATTTGAACCGTCAATATTTGAACGAATAATAATATTTTCAAACTCTTTTACATCCTGCAAACGCCCTTTAGTTTTCAGGGTAATCTGCAAAGCCTGTTCATCATCTGTCGGTCTTTGTCCCAAAGCACCGGCAGTAACCTGAGTATTCTGAGCTTGAATAGCCGCCCTGACTTCACTTGTAGATACATTTAACCCCGCCATTTTTTGAGGATCAAGCCATATTCTCATAGAATAATCACCGGCACCATATACATCTACATCAGCTACCCCAACAAGACGTTTCAACTCGTCTTTAATATATATAGAACCATAGTTTGTCAAATCAAGCTGTGACCAATTACCACGTTCAGGGAACAATGTAAGAATTAACGCACCTGAACCTGAAGTACAGGTTATTGCCGTAACACCGGTTCTCTGCACATCTTCCGGAAGTTGTGATTGAACCTGCTGAATACGATTTTGAACATTCATAAGGTTTACGTTCTTATCTGTTCCAACCTTAAAAAATAATTTCAGCTGATACATCCCGTCATAACAAGTAGAAGTCATATAGGTAAGATTTTCTACCCCGTTTAATTTTTGTTCTAACACAGATGCAACGGAAGATTCAATTACTTCTGCACTGGCCCCCATGTAATTTGCACTGACCTGAATTTGCGGTGGGGTAACATCAGGATAACTTTCCTGTTTTAAACCAAGTAAAGAAATTAACCCGATTAATACAATACAAATTGAAATTACAAGTGCAAATCTCGGTTTTTGTATAAAGAAATATAATTTTGATTTTTCTATAAATTTTTTCATTCTAAATAATATCCATAATCGTTAAATAAACTTATTTCTTTTGCTTTTTATCATATTCTTCTTTTGTTACGGTTTTAACTTTTTGACCTTCAGCCATAATATTTTGAATACCCGCAACAACAATTTTGTCCCTCTTATTAAGTCCTGATTCTACAATCCAGTTATTTTCAAGTTCATCAGTAACTTTTATATCTTTTCTTACAACTTTGTTATCTTTACCTAAAGTCCATACATAATAACCGCTCATAGCATCACCCTTTGTAGCTGACTGAGGTACAGTCATAAATGAAATTTCTTTAGGAGCAATAAGTTCAACCTTCACATAATCACCCGGAACTAACCACCCTTTTGGATTCGCAAAAGTTGCACGCATCTGAATAGATCCGGAATTTTTGTCAATTTGATTATCAACGAAATCAACAACGCCGATTTCAGGATACCAATTACCATCATCAAATTGAGCTTTAACCTGAACATCTTTGAATTTATCACTTGCTTTAAGCAGTTTTACAAAATCAGTAGGACGGAGGCTGAATGTAACATAAACAGGATCAACACTTGAAACATTTACAAGCGGACCGGAAGTTAAGGTAACATAATTACCCTCGGTTATTTTAATTTTACCTATTCTGCCGTCAATTGGGGATTTTATTGAAGTATAACTTAAATTAACTTTTGCCAGCTGCAATTTTTGTCTTGCAGAATCTAATAATGCCTGATTTTGATTTCTCAATGCTAAAGACTGATCAACCTGAGAATGACTGATTAAATCTTCTTTTATAAGTGCATTGGCTCTGTCAAGTTCTTGCTGAGAATTTAAAAGTAATGCACGATACTGATCAACATTTGCCTGAGAATTTTTTACTTCAAGTTGAAATTCTTGCGGGTCAATTTGGAATAAAAGCTGTCCTTTCTTTACAAAATCACCCTCTTTAAAAAATTTCTTATTCAGAAAACCGGCAACACGCGCCATAACATCAATTGAATATTTTGCTTCAACTCTGCCTGTTGATTCAGCATTTATATTAGAATCAATAATAGTCGGGCTATCAACAACAACCTCTTTTGGCAGCCTCATCATTTGTTGCTGAATCAAGCCCATAACAAGTCCTGACAATTTATTATAAACAATAGGAACAATTATGACGGCTAATACAACAATTGCCCATTTCTTTCTTGACATTTTAATATTCATAAAGCTTATTTCTCTCCAAGTTTTGTATATATTAAATCTACCTTAAATATGCATATTTTACAAATTATTTACAAAAAAAAAGAGGTATTTGTATATACCTCTTTTTTCTATAATTTTGATTCATATTAGAAATATGATTTTGTACCTTTTCCGCCGGGATTCCAGTAAGAATTACCCTGACTTCTTTGTTTTGTCTGAATACGAACTCTCGGTTCAGTTTGAACAGGTACAGGTTCACCTTTTGCAGCAGCATTTTGCGGAACCATATTTTCTCCATAATCAAATGTTGTTGATGGTGTATATGTTGCTTCGTAAACACCGCCTCCGATTGGAGATTTTGCCTGTACTTCTGTTGTGGTAGAATCATATGTTGCCGGAGAGCTTGACAAAACTGTTGTATGTAACGGCTGAAGCAATAACGGTTCAGCAGCCATAACAACCGCAGGTGATAAAATCATTGCTGATAATACTAATAATGCTGTCTTTTTCATTTTTAACTCCTGTTATCTATCATTTTATATTACATTCTAAAATATATTATAACATAAAACCAAACAAAAATAAATTTGTTATATAATTTTAATAAAAAAAGGAGAAAATTTTGCACACGAGATTACCGGAATATCTTAAAAGACCAATAATAGATACCGATACAACAAGACAAGTCCGCAGAACCTTAAAAGAAAATTGTCTTAACACAGTATGTGAAAACGCAAGATGCCCAAATAAAAATGAGTGTTACACAAAAAATACCGCAACATTTCTTATAATGGGCAAAAACTGCACAAGAAACTGCAAATATTGTAATATAACCTGTGCAAAACCGGATCCTCTTGATTTTTCAGAACCGACACACATTGCAAAAGCGATAAAAGGACTCGGGCTAAAATATGCCGTAATAACCTCTGTAACAAGAGATGACCTTGAAGATGGCGGAGCAGGACATTTTGCAGAATGTATAAAAGAAATCAGAAAAATATCAGCTGATATAAAAATAGAAATTCTCACCCCCGACTTTAAAAACAATAAAACAGCTTTAAACACAATAATAAACGCAAAGCCTGATGTTTTTAATCATAATATTGAAACAGTTAAAGAAATCTTTAAAACCGCAAGACCGCAAGGGAATTACGAAAGTTCGCTGGAAGTATTAAGTTACATCAAACAGAACAGTAATATTACAACAAAATCAGGACTTATGATTGGTTTAGGAGAAACCTACAACCAAATAAAATCAACAATGAACGACTTAAAAAACGCAGGATGCGATATTCTTACAATAGGTCAATACATTCAGCCGTCAAAAATGCACCTGCCGGTTGCTAAATACTACACACCGGAAGAATATGACACTTTAAAACAAATGGCAAAAGAAGCCGGTTTTAGCCATTTTCAAATCGGCCCGCTTGTCAGAAGCTCGTACAATGCTTCAGAGTTAATTAAATAACAACATCAATTTCACTGCCGGTTGCCATTACCATTTTTCTTATAACAGTAAGTTTATCCTTTTTGCTTGGCAATTCCTTTAAAGACTCAAGCATCTGACTTACGTTTTCATTTTTTTGAGCAATTGAATTTGCATATTTGACAGCTTTTTTATAATAACCGACATTTCCGGGAAATCTGTTGTCAATAAAACTGCACAAATTTCTTGCATCTTCAAAATCATAAACACCGGCACCCATTTTTAATAAAGATGCTGTTGGAACCTTTTGTCCAAAACTTATATTATTGTAATTCGAAATATTCATATTTGTATTAAAAACAAACAAAATTTTTTTTGCGCTTAAAGCTAATTAATATCATATGTAAACTGTAAAAAATTACCCATAAGATTTTCGTTCCATACCTGAACATCATCCGGAACTTTTAATACAGTAGGAGTAAAATTCCAAATATACTTGATCCCGGCATTTACAAGAAACTGTGCACTGCTTTGGGCAAACTGGGCAGGAACAGTCAATATTGCAATATCGATGTAATGCTGCCAAACATAAATAGGAAGTTCTTTTATATCAAGAATTTTTTTATTGTTAATTTCTCTGCCGATTTTATCCGGATCATTATCAAATAAACTCACAATATTAAGTCCGTAATTACTGAAATTATTATAGTTTGCAAGAGCCATACCTAAATTACCTGCCCCTACAATATAAGCTCTTTTTGTTTTTGAAAACCCAAGAGTTGTTTCGATAGACTTTTTTAACTCTTTTACTATATAACCGACACGGGATTTGCCTGATTTATTCAAAAGATTAATATCTTTTCTTACCTGAGAATCATCTATACGCAAAAGTGAGGCAATTTGTCCGCTTGAGATATATTCTTCATCATTTTTTATAAAATCCTGCAAAATACAATGATAAAGAGTCAACCTGTTTATGACTTTGTCTGAAATTTCTTTCTTCATAATGAAATTATACACAAAAATTTAAAAATTTTTATTATTTAAAATTTACAGATAATTTGCCAAAATATTCTTTACATAATTTTGAGTTTCTTTATACGGAGGAACTCCGGAAAACTTGTCAACAGCACCCGGCCCTGCATTATACGCCGCAAGTGCCAAAATCACATTGCCATTATATTTTTGCAGCATAGATTTCAAATATTTTACTCCGCCTTCAACATTTTGAGCTGCATTATAAGGATCTTTTATCCCAAGAGCTTTTGCAGTTGTCGGCATTAATTGCATTAACCCCATTGCTCCTGCTTTTGATTTAGCATTCGGATTAAAACCTGATTCCTGCTTAATCAAAGCCTGAACAAGTTTTTCATCAACCCCGTTATCTCTTGATATTTTATTTATCATTCCTAAAAGTTGAGATTTTGACGGAGCTACTGAAGATTGAGAATAATCCCTTATTGCATCATTAACTTCCTGTATAGCCCTTCTTAAAACTTCGTTTGTAACTGTATCAGTACTAATATCATTTGAACTGCTGCCGTAAACATTTCCTTTGACCTTTAAAGAAGCCGGATTTAAAAGCAAAGAGCCAAAATTTGATTTTGTAGTACCTGATAAGACTTTCTCAAAAGATTCAATCGTTGAACCTGACGGATAAATAGCTTCAAGAGAATTTGGATTAGATGATATGATTCTGTCAGGATTAACTTTATTTGTGGCATGATTTACATAATTATTAAGGTGAGTAGCACGCTGCATAGCCGCCGCCTTACCGCCTGAATTCAACATATTTTGAATCATTTTTGAAAACATGTACTTACCTACCTCCCAAGTACTACACAAATATAATACATTATATTTTTTTAAAATGTATCCACCAAATGATTTAACGATAAAAAAATAAAAGTCAAAAAAACCGCCTGACAATACAGACGGTTTTAAATTTTCTTTAAAAAGCTCTGCGGCAACCCGGACAACTGTTATAAGTATCCATATAAATAGGTTCAACAGGCGCGGCACAGCCGGTGTTTGTACCTCTGATAATTTTAACACCATGCAATTTTTCGCACTTGGTTAATTTAGGGCGGTGACACCGCTCGACTTTACACCCACAGTCATTACCAAAACCTCTGCCAAAGTTTGTAAAAGGATTTAAACTGCCTAACCCGTCATACGACCACGCAAATGCACCCTGAGGAACAGCTAAAAATGCCAATAAAGTAAAAAACGGTAATATCTTTTTCATAATGCCTCCTTATTAATTGTCTGCAAGAACTGATATTACAAGTATAAAAATTTTAATAAGGAATAACATTACCGTTTCAGATAACAATTATAAGAAAAACCGGCTAAGACAAAACGGCTGTATTTTATAAAATTTCGGCATATAAAATACCATTTTTATAATCAACTATTTTCACTTGTTGAATTGTATTATACAAATCTTCTCTATCAGAATTTATCTGCACAGTTAAATAATTTCTCGTAACCCCTTTTAAATTACCGCTGTGCTTATCTCTGTGCTTTTCAATCAAGACTTCATGCAATGTGTTAATATTATTCTTTACAAACAGAGAGTATTTTTCTTTTGAAATCGATTTTATAATATCTGCCCTATGACTTTTAACGGAATCACTTACCTGTCCGCCCATGGATTCACCAGCCGTACCCTTTCTGACAGAATAAGGGAAAGTATGAATTTGAGTAAGTCCTGACTTTTTTAAATTTTCAACGGTTATCTGAAAATCCTCATCAGTTTCACCGGCAAAACCCGCAATAATATCACTTCCGATAAAAACATTATCAAATGTATTTTTTATCTGCTCAATTTGGTTTAAAAATAAATCAACCGAATAAAATCTGTTCATTGATTTTAGAGTTTTATCGTTTGCGGACTGCAAAGAAAGATGAAAATGCGGACAGAATTTCTTTGACTTTGATAAATACTCAATTAAATCATCATTGATTTCGGTCGGATTTAAAGAACCTAAACGAAATCGCTCGATAGAAGTTCTTTCTTCTATTGCTTTTACTAAATCAATAAACCCTAAACCAATATCTTTTCCCCACTGGCCAATGTGAATACCGGTTAAAACAACTTCCTTAAAACCGGATTTGCTAAAATTATTTATCTGATTTACAACAAAATCTAATGACGCGCTGCGGCTTTTACCTCTAGCTTTCCAAATTATACAGTATGAACACCTGTTGTCACAGCCATCCTGCACCTTTAAACTTGCCCTTGTTTTTGACAAATCAGAAAGTGCTACCTCGCTGAATTTATCCTGATGCATAACATCTGAAACACAAAGAGTATTTCCCTCATTCAGATATTTGTATAAATTAAGTTTATCGTCATTTCCTATTACATAATCAACAAAGTCATATTCTAATAATTTATCTTTTTCAATTTGAGCTATGCAACCCGTTAAGACATTTTTGAGTGCCGGATTTTTATTTTTAGCTGACCTCAACAGATAAAAAGCTTCATTATCACTTTTATGAGTAACAGAGCAGGAATTTAGGATATAAAAATCAGCATTTTTTATATCATCACTTTCCTCAAAACCGTTATTTATAAGATTTTCTTTGACAAGAGCGGTTTCAAACTGATTTGACTTACAGCCCATTGTCTGTATATAAAAGCGTTTCATAGAACAATATTATTAAAAAAAACTCATAAAGTAAACACAACTATGAATCAGCTTCCTGCTTATAATTACATTTTATACTTGAGCAGCAAATTACTTCACCGTTTTTCAACACTTTTTTAACAAGCATTTCTCCGCATAGAGGGCACTTTTCACCTGTCGGCTCATTCCACAATACATAATTACATTCAGGATATTGATCACACCCGTAGAAAACAGTTCCTCGTTTTGATTTTCGTTCAACAATAGTACCTTTACCACACTTCGGACAAGCTACACCGGTAGATTTTCTGTAAGGTTTTCTGTGTCTGCATTCAGAAGAAGTACATTCTAAATATTTGCCATAAGGCCCGATTTTAAAGACCATAGGACTTCCGCATTTTTCACATTTTTCTTCGCAAACTTCTGCAGGAGTTTGATTTGTATCTTCGTCCTGTTCATTTTCCATTTCCTGCAAAACATTTAATGACATAGCAGTCTTACATTCAGGGTAACCACTGCATCCTAAAAATTGAGAGCCTTGTTTACTTGTTCTTAATACCATCGGTTTTCCGCAGTTTGGGCAGGTAACTTTTGTTTCAACAGTAACCTTTTGAGCTGTTTTCATAACAGCATTAACCTCGTCCATAAAAGGCTTATAAAAATCATTTAAAACTTTTATCCATTCAACTTTTTTATCCGCTATTTCGTCAAGCTTTGCTTCCATGCCTGCAGTGAATTTATAATCCATAATATCCGCAAATTCTGCCACCAGCTGTTTTGAAACTGCACGGCCTAATAAAGTCGGATAAAGAGCTTTGTTCTTTTTCTCGACATATTTTCTTGTCTGAATAACTGTAATAATTGTCGCGTATGTAGAAGGACGACCGATACCGTATTCTTCAAGAGCTTTAACTAATGATGCTTCGTTATATCTTGGAGGAGGCTGAGTAAAATGTTGTTTTGGTTCTACCTTTTTACATACAACCTTATCCCCTTTATCAAGATCAGGGATTTTGGCATCTGCTTCTTTATTTTCCTCATCTTCATCATCATTATAAAGTTTTAAAAAGCCGTCAAATGTAACCTTGCTTGTACCCGCTCTAAGAGTATAATCTCCGCTTTCAATTTCAATTGATTTATTTGCAATTTCAGCCGGAGCCATTTGAGAAGACATAAACTTTTCCCAAATCAGCTTATACAGTTTATACTGATCATTATCAAGATACTGTTTTATGCTCTCAGGAGTTCTTTCAGGATACGCAGGACGGATAGCTTCGTGTGCATCCTGAACATTCTGCTTGCCTTTGGCATATATATTGGCAGTTTTTGGATAATATTCTTCGCCGTAATTTTGAAGAATAAAATCATGTGCCATATTCTGCGCATCATCAGATACACGAACAGAGTCGGTTCTCATATAAGTAATCAAACCGACAGGAGTACCGTTTTCAAGTTCAATACCTTCATAAAGTTTTTGAGCCACCTGCATGGTTTTTGAAACTCCAAAACCGAGTTTTGAACTTGCGGCTCTCTGCATTGTTGAAGTGATAAACGGAGCAGTTGGTTTTCTTTTTATAGTTTTTTTAGTAACCTTTGAAACATTATATTCTGATGAAGGATTAGACAAATAATCAACAATTTTTTGAGCTTCCTCTTGATTTTTAACAGTTTTTTCAACAGATTTACCTTTTATTTTTGAAAGCTCAGCTTCAAAAGTTTTACCGTCTTTATCCAATAGAGTATGAATAGACCAATATTCCTGAGGCTTAAATGCTTCAATTTCTTCTTCTCTTTCGCATATCATACGCAGTGCAACTGACTGTACTCTGCCTGCAGAGAGTTTTCTGTTACCCATTTCTTTCCACAAAACAGGTGATAACTTATAACCTACAAGCTTATCAAGAATTTGTCTGGTTTGCTGAGCTTTTACCATATCCATATCAATCCCTCTCGGGTTATCAACGGAATACTTCACAGCCTTTGGAGTAATCTCATTAAATACAATCCTGTATATTTTATCATCAGGTACTTTTAATATCTGACGCACATGCCATGCGATAGCTTCTCCCTCACGGTCGGGGTCGGATGCAAGGTATATTTTGCCTGCTTTTTTAGCCAGATCATTGAGTTTTCTTACAACCTGCTGTTTACCCGGAATAATCTCGAATTTTGGTTCAAAATTATTGTTTACATCAAAACCAAGATTTTCTGTTGCAGCATCTTTAGTCGGCAAATTACGGATATGTCCGTAACTGGCTTCTATCTGAAAACTATCTCCCAAGATTTTTTTTATAGTTTTTGATTTTGCCGGTGATTCGACTATTACCAAAGATTTCTCTTGTGCTGCCATTTTTAATAACCTTCTGTAATTATAATCACTAACAAGAAACGCAGAATATTACTGACATTTCTTATATCTATCCCCATCTACTTGTTTTATTATGCCTTTAAGTTCCATCGTTGTCAAGTTCATTAGTAAATTTTCAAAACTCAAACCTGTTACACACAAAAGTTCATCAACTCCCTTTTCTTCCACACTCAAATTATCATATATTATGTCTTCTTCAGGTGTAAGTGTAGGTAAAGCAAGCTGCTTTTGTTCATATTCTTTCTGAATTTCCCAATTTAAAGCATCCAGTATATCCTGACTTTCCGTCACCATAGTCGCACCGTTTTTGAGTAATTTATATATGCCCTGAGTATTTACATTAGAAATCTCTCCGGGAATACACATCAACTCTCTGCCTTGTTCAAGAGTAAGATTAGCGGTTATCAATGCTCCGCTTTTTAAAGATGCTTCCGCAACAAGTGTTCCGTATGATAACCCCGAAACTATTCTGTTCCTTTGCGGAAATCTGAATTTTATTGGCTCAAAAGACGGATAGTATTCTGTTACAACTGCGCCGTAACCGTTTTCTATATTTTCATACAATGTCTTATTTTGTGTCGGATAAATATAGTCAAAACCGCTTGCAATTACTCCAATAGTTTTTAAATTATTTTCGATAGCCGAAGTATGAGCAACCGTATCAATTCCGGAAGCTAAACCTGACACAATACATATATCGGTATTAGCCAACCCCGAAATTATGTTCCTTAAATTATCTCTTGCAGATGAACTTGCCTTCCTTGAACCGACTACAGCAAGAGTTTTATTCAAATTACATTCTGATAATTTACCTTTATAATACAAAACAGCAGGGGGATTTTCGATATTTTTAAGCATAGCCGGATAATTTTCATCTTCCAGCGTCAGAAAATTTATCCCTTTGGTTTCGATATTCGCAAAAGTCTCATCAACATCAACTTTATCTCTTAACTTTACAAACTCCTGAGCCTTTTGGACTTTTAGACCTTCAATATTTTCAAGTTCAGTCAGACTGCAATTGAATGCTTTTTCAATATCTCCGAAATAATCATACAGTCTTTTTATAAATCTGCTGTCAATTTGCTCTATTGATGAAAACGCTATCCAGTACTTTTCTTTCATTATACGCTGTCTTTCAACCCATTTATGCGTTCAATAATTTTTTTAATATTATCTTTTTCTTCCTGAGGAATATCCATATTCATGTAGTCCTCAAAATATTCAATGGCATCATCATAATCTTCTCTTGCCATATATAAAATCGCAGCTTTTTTATATGCAACGGCAAGTTTATTATTTCTTGCAATCGCTTTTAAAAAATTCGATAAAGCCTTATCTATTTCATCATTTGCCTGATATGCTTCTCCAAGATAGTAATATATCCATTCATTCTCATCTTTGTATTCAAGTATATTTTCAAAATTTTCGATTGCAGAATCATAATTTCCGAGTTCAAAATAAACTCTGCCTAAATCATAATAAGCATCATAATTATCAGGCTGTTTATCTAGTATATATTCTAATTCATCAATCGCAAGATCTCTTTTTGCATCCTCCATATAAAATCTTGCAAGATAATGCCTAAAGATTAAATCGTCAGGAAGATTTTCAATAGCATATGATAAAATATTTATTCCTTCTTCAAATCTTTTTTGCCTGTAATAAACATCAACCAGGTTTATATAAGTTTGCGGAATTCTTGAATTAAGTTCTATACTTCTTAAATAATTTTTTTCGGCTTTTTCATCATTATCAATATTTGCATAACACAAGCCTAAATTATTATAAACTTCCGCATTACCGGTATCCGTTTCCAATACGGAAGTAAACAAATCAATTGCACCGTTCCAGTCTTTTTTATTAAAACATTCTATCGCTTTATCAATTTTATCCATAACACATCCTTTATTATTTACCAGACAATAATATCACAAAAACGGAAATAACTTATTTACACTCATTAAGAACTTGCTTTTTTAATTATACTTCATTACAATAAGGATAAGGGGATGCTATGAAAAACGAAACAAAAATACTTGAAAATAAGATAAAAAAAGAAGTAAAAACAGGGAATGTAAAGTCAGCAATTGAATTATGTCAAATCGGACTTCAAAAAGACCCTACAAATGCCAAATTACATTTACGACTGGGGGATTTATACCTTACATGGCATCTTGATATATATTCATCAAGCCAATATATTGACGAGGCAATAACCGAATACCAATTGGCTTTAGAATCTGTAGATACCCCTGAAATATATTACAAAATAGGTGTAGCACAATTTCATAAGGGCGATTTAGATAAAGCTGTCAACTATTTTAACAATGCAATAAAAAAGAATCCGAAATATGCAAAAGCATACTATATGCTTGCTGAAACATACACTAAAAAAGCAAGATTTACGGATGCAATAGAAAATGCAAAACTTGCAGTTAAATATGCACCGTTATCAAGTTCTTGTGCTCATTACCTGCTAAAAAGTCTTTATCAGGTTTCATCATTCAGAATAGTAAAGAATAAAATTAAAGCATTTTATGAACATATAATGTCTATACTAACACTTCCGTTTGATCAGGATGCAATAAAAAGAGTAAAAGAATCATTTTCATACATAAAATTCATTCCGATCCTTTTTAACGGTTTTATAGCTGTTCAGACAAAAGGAATAGAAAATGCGCTTGATATATATATAGAAGCAGTTGACAAAGCGCCAGGATTTGTACCGCTGTATTGTCTTTTGGGAGATATATATTCTTCTCTTGGCAGATATGAAGATGCAATAACCGAATACAAAATGGCAATATGGCTTGACAGCTTGAATATCCCGGCATACAGACATTTATGTAAAGCATACGAAGATTTAGGCGATTATGACAACGCTGTCGATATATATGAAAAACTTATTAAAATTATGCCAAATATGCCTGAATATCATTCAAATTTGGCAAATATACTTTATATTAAAGGTGATGTTGACGGTGCGGTATCCCATTTTCAGACGGCTATCACACTAAACCCTAATAAAGAATGGACAAGCGTTGTCAATCAGACACTGGGTTTTGTATTTCAGGAAACCAAACAGGATCTTGATGCCGCAATTACATCATACCAGAGTGCATATTTAATGACACCTGAAGATATTGATATTTATATCAACCTCGGAAGTGCTTTTTACGATAAAGAAGATTACGAAAATGCTTTAACTGTTTACAGAAATGCGTTGGAACTTGAACCGAAGAATGCAAAAATTCATTGTAATTTAGGATTTTTATACTGGGGAAAAGGTGATACAGACGAAGCGATAAGAGAATATAAACATGCCATAGAGTATGATAAAACATATTCAATTGCATACAATAATCTTGGTGTAATTTATCTTGATGATTTGGGCAGAGTACAAAATGCAATTGAGATGTTTAAAAAGGCTGTAGAATATAATCCAAATTATGCTTTGGCACATTTTAATCTTGCTCGTTCAATTGCAATTACAGGCGACAAGATTGAGGCTGCAAAACTATATCAAATTGCACAGGATGTAAATAAAGTTACTGCAGAAATAGATCCACAAGATATAACAGATAAAATAAATTCTTTATTTGATTAAGAAAAGGGGTAAAGTATGAAGAAAATCTTAGTTTTGGCATTGTCAGTATTTATGTTGGCAGGGGTAATTCCACCGGCATTTGCAGGTACACATGGTACGAACGGTAAAATTTCCGGCAGATCAGTCGGTGCAAGCTTGTTATCACTTATTATTTGGCCGGGTATCGGGCAAGCCGTAAATGATAACGGATATGAAAAGAATGTAACACACGCAGTTTTGGGTTTGACAGGTGTTTTCAGAATTTGGTCATTCTACGATGCATTTGTTGACAGAAAAGGCGGAGTTTGGAATAACAGAATATAAAAACAATTATAAAATTAAAAGCGGTCTTATAAAAGACCGCTTTTTAATAAATTTTCCTATCCTTTTCCTTGACTTTATCTTTCTCTTTTTCCTGATTATCCAACCACTTTTGAAATAAAATTAACAACATCAAATATTGAATCTTCAACAAACTCTTTAGCTAACTTGCTGACAGGTCTGTTTTCAATACAATCAAATATATAATAAATCGGATCTTTTCCGTTATTGAATCTCATTTGTCTGTCTTTTTTGTCCAAATAAGTAAATTCTTTAACAGGTCTTCTTCTTTTTGAAGGTTTAACAATAGAACCAAAAGCTTGTTGTGGATTTGCTAACATAATTTTAATCTCTCTCTTATTAAATCTTTCTTATATATATAAAGTATATAAACTCTGAAAAATTGCCTTTTTTAAAGGGTAAATGTTAAGATTTTGTAATATAAAATTTTAATTTATTTATCAAATAAAAAGCAGGAATAACTTACATTATCCCTGCTTAAAAATAATATTATAATTATATTACATTATATCTTTTGGCTGCATTTTAAACATCCATTCAGGCATACCAAAATCAATTAGAACCTGCTTAAATTCAGGAGAATACCTACTCATATCACCTTCTGAAGCACGTGCTATAAATTCTGCAGGATTATTATATGCATAAGCAATTCTGCTTTCAGGCAAGCCTGCAGCTCTGAATTCATCAACATATTTACAATTTTCTAAATCCGGAACTTTTACTTCATTACCATTTCTAATAATTGTTTTCTTTGGCATTATTTCATCAAGGTTGTACTTTTCCGGGATTTTTTTACCAGCTCTGGTTTGATCATTTGTATGAGTTAGTTCATGTCGCATAGACTGCGCAATTGTTTGTTTATCCATATCATGAAAAGCTAAAGAGCCTGATGCTCTTTCAGAATAAGCACTAGCTGCACTTTGTCCATAGGCAGAACGGGTATCATACCATGCGACATTTGCAGTATTAAAATCAATTATCGCCGGCATTTTTGCGGTTGCATTACTTGCAGTGTTCCAATTATCTAATTCTTCTGTTATATAAGCTAATGATGTTTCCATTCTGTTTTTGGAATATTTACTAGGAACAAATAATTTTACACCATATTTCTTATTAATATCAAGTAATTGCTGACCAAGTTCAGGATGTTTGGTAAATCTATTTGATACGTATTCATTATAGAGGTGTTCCGACATTTCAGAATTCGGATGTTCTTTTATATATTTTTTTGTAGAATACATTTTTTGAGAGGAAACATTATCCCCTTTAAATATATCAACTCTGTGTTTTGCGGTTAAAGCTTCATCTGCATAACTATTTATTGCATTTTCAACTTGATGCTTTCCACTTTTATCTTTTATAAAAGCATTCATTTTTGCAGCATCTGATTTAACTTTAACTTGCTTACCATCTTTTGTTCTGTATAAATCCTGATAATGAACATAATTTCCGGCAGATTCATTATAAGCATCAATTAATGTTTCTATTTCAAACAAATCATTTAAACTTTTTACTTCATTTAATCGACTATCAACATATGCTTTTATTTGACCTTCAGGTAATGAATTAATCGCCGAATCTAAATCAAGCAATCTTGAACGCAATTCACCTTGAGGTGTCTTACCAACAAGTTTTTGCATATTAGTATTACTAAATTTTCTTGCATCGATTGTTTGATTTTTTAAAGTTTCTTTTAAACTTGCGTTAATTTCTGCCATAGTTGCATCTTTAGGTGCAGTTATAAAAACTTCAGTACCATTAGCCGTTCTGACTCTATATTTTAGCATCGGTCTGGCTTCAGCAGAAACATCTGCCGCAACTTCAAATTGCCCTTCTTCAATATAATATGCAGAGTTCTCTACAGAAAAATCAATATTCGTTGCCTGCCCTGGTTTAGAATTAGGATTTGATGGGTCAAAATTTAACCACGGATCATCTGCAGGAGTCATATCATGAGCAAGATATTGACCTTCTCCACGATTCCCATCATATGGAGCACGTTCTCCCGGATGATATATTCTATCTTTTAATTTCCCGGTAGGGAATTCATATCTATAAAATAAACGTCCAGAGTCACCTAATTGATTATCTCCTGTAATATGGGACTTATTAGTAGTAAGATTATGCTCTCTTATTAACCTATCTAAATCTTTTGCAATTTGTGCCATTTCTTCTTGCGATTGTGGATATATTGTAAAGGCTTTTCCTGTTTGTTCAGGGGCAGTTTTTGCTAACAATTCCGGACTAACAGTTGAACTCAAAGTTTTATGTGCGATCTTATGATCATTCAAATACGGCAAAACAACTTCTGCCATCTGCTGATAATCAAGTTCATCAACTGAATATAAATGCATTTTCCAAGCACTATGATTATTTGTTGCTTCATATGGAGAATCATTCCAATAAGCTCTTTCGCTATATTTTGCCTCTCCATTCGCAAATAAATCTTTTCTATTTTTTACAAATGCTGCATGTTTTTCATCAAGCTTAAAGAAATCCAGTAATTCTTTATCTGACATGTAACTGTATTGCGGATATTCCATTCTTAAACTTGGCACATCATTTAATTCCGAGTGATATATCTCGCGTAGGGTATAAACATTTTCTCTTTGTTTTGGAGTAAGTACATCTGTATGCGTATTTTGAATTTCTTTTTTAGCATTATTCAGCATAGTTTTTATTTCATTATATAAACTTTCTAATTTAGCCTTAATCGCACCTTTTGCACTATCTGCAATTTTCTTAATATCTGCTAAAAGAATTCGTCCTTTTTCAAGTAATTCCTTAAAATTACTAATTGAAGGATTAGATAACTCTCCTGTAATAACTTCTATATTTTCTTTTGAAGTTTTCCACAATTCCTGATGTTGTTGAGGTATTTGAGCATCATCGATTTTACTTGTTAAATCTTTAATAGTTTCTTTATTAATTTCAGGTGTATCAACTTTTGGTTGTTCAACTTTTGGTTGTACTTCAACTTTTGATGCGATATTTTTAGCTTTCAGCATTTCAGATTTTGCTTTCATGTCTGCAACAAGCTTCTTTGTACCGCCGAATTTCTTTAACTGCGGATTAGCCTCCATTTTTGCAATCAATTCATCTAATTGTTGTGCGGTAGTTGAAGGTTTATTTATAAATAATTTTATTGATGTTAAATCACCCATTCCACCCTGAACAGGAATCGAATTTAACACCTCATCAAAATCTGCAAGCTGTTTTAATTTTTTATCAGCTTTTGAGATTAAATCAGCAGCATGGTCTTTACCCTGAACTTCATATTTGAACATGCTGCCTTTTTCATCCATACCAACACGTTCTTTTAACTGCTGTTTAAACTGTTCAATTTCTTCTTTTGTATTCAAATTGTTTACAAGATTATCTTCTAAAGTTGCAGCATCATGAGGAGCTAATGCGCCGGAATTTTTCTCTTTTAGAATAGCATCAGATGTTCTTTCAACATTTTTATTTATTTTATCAATAACAGCCTGACCGCCGTCTTTGGTTTCGGTTCTCTGCTTATGATGAGTTTCAAAACCTGCTTCCTGCTCAACAACATGCTCAATTTCCCTGCCCTGCTTACGATTTACAGCCTGATGTAAATCAGCTTCTTTATAGATTTGAGCTGTACGTTCAGGAGTTGCACCAGAACGAATTTCATCTCTGACTTCATTCTTAACTTTATCTAATTTTGCATCAGACAACTTACCACCGGTAGTTTTTGTGCCGTTTCCGGTTGCATTATCAAGAGTTTTAGGTCCCTGAGGCTTAGGAGACTTTTTGAATGCACCTGCACTGGCAGCGTTACCAACTGCACTTAATGCCGCATTCATAAGTGTACCTTCAACAGATACTTCTCCGGTTTGGATGTATTCCTGTGCCGCACCGTAAGCAACGTCACCGGAAGTCATAATTCCTGCCTGCGCAACTTTTTGACCTTTTGTTAAAGTATTTACTGTTTGTCCTGCAGCATTTGTAACTTGTGTACCTTTTACAAGAACCTGGGCAGCTTTACCCGCAAGACCACCGGCTAATACCGCACCGCCATCTAATACTGCATCACGCAAGATTTCCAAATGATCAGTGCCCTCTCTAAAGGTACCTTCGGTTTTTTGAGTATTGCCCTGTGCATCTGTATAACTTCCGGTAATATTCATACGGTCAGTTTCTTCAACAGCTCCGGATACAATTGCTGCACCTAAAGCCGCTCCGCCAATACCACCTGTTGCAACACCAACTGCAACTGCACCTGCAACTTTTACGCCGGTTTTAACAACCCCTGCACCCGTTTGCTGCGATTGGTTATATTCTGCAACTCTTTCGCCGATAGGCTGTTTTGTACCAAAAGCTTTTCGATAATTTGCAGCTGACGGATTTTGAACATAATCCGCTATCGCATTTTGGTTATAATCTATACCGAATTTTTCTTTAAATTTAGCTCTAAATCCTGTTTCACCGTCAGCTTGTGCAGCCAATTTACATTCAGCTATATCACTTCTTAATTTTGCCAAATCTTTGCGAACTTCTGAAGCACGATTTTTAGAACCCCACAAGATACTTACTCCGTCAGCTACATCACCTGCCCAACCGTCATTTTTTAATTGTTGATTAAATGCTTCTTCTGCAGATGCGACTTGAGAATCTAACAAGTCAAAAGTAGCTTCCTGTGCTTTAGCGGAATCTTCACGAATAGCATCAGATCTTTCAACACGGTCAACATAGTCAGATTTTAATAATGAACCATCATGTGCTCTTAGATAAAACTTACCGTTTTTATCAACAACAAGAGTTCTGCCATGTTTGTCTTTATAACCAGGAACTTCTGCATATTTAACATTAGTTTTATTACCGTTTTTATCTTTTACAACGCAGTCAACCTTATTACCTGCTGCATATAAACTTGTACTCTTTACATACTCTTCTTTTAAGATTACACCGTCATGTGCAACAACATAATATTTGCCGGATTTGTCCTTACAAATAGTACGACCGTTTACAGCATTCCCTACTTTTGTTAACTGCACATGGCGATTAGTTTTACCAAAATGAGCATCGACTTTTTCTCCGGCACCTTTTCTATCTTTAAGACCTAAAGGTTTTAATTGAGCATTTTCAGCTTCTCTTTGAGCCTTTGCAATTGCTCTTTTTCTTTCTGCAATTTCAGCCTGATGCTTTCTTTCTGCCTCTTTAGCATCTTCTTCAGCTTTAACTTCTGATTTCACATCAGCAGAAGATTTTCTGTTTTTAATTTTATCATCATCTGCCTCAAATTCTTTCGGAACAATTACATTATCACCATAAGCGATTTTATTATCTCCGTTTAAGGCCTTTAAATCTTCGACACTGCATCCGAATTCTTTTGCAAGCTGTTCTAAAGTTTCACCTTTTTGCAAAACAACCTTTGTATTACCTTTACCGTCATATTCAACGGAATATTGTTTACCGTCAACAGTTTTTGACTGACTCAGATGATGCCCTTCTTTATCGCAATCATAAACGGTTGAATTGTCAGGATATGCATTGTCTTTAACTGTTTCAGTAAAAGAACCGTCTTCACGATAATCATACTTATGTTCTTCTTTGACGCCGTTACCTTTATCAATTGTTTTATTTAAAATTCTTTCAGAACTTACACCGTTTTCGTCTTTTATAATATCGTAATTCTCGACAGTCGCACCTTTTTCAACCTTTTTAGATGTAGGTTCACTTCCTAAACCAAAATCATGATATTGAACAGTTGTTGTTTCACTGCCATCATTTTTCTTGGTTACAACCTTATCAATACTTTCTTCTTCGCCGTTGTTATATGATGTTACAGTAGTGGTATTATTTTCTTTATCAACTTTTGTTGAACTTAGATGAGTATTATTTACATCATAAGTTTCGCCGTTACCATCCTTATCAAAATTCGAATAGTTACCGTCTTTATCAATAGTACGTTTGTTTTCAGAATCTTTATAGGTTACCTCATAACCTTTTTGAGAATCTCCGGTCATGCCTTCAATATTTTCACCATCAGCAGCAAACTGATTTAGAATTTCAATCATATCCTTTTTGTTAAAACCGGCATTTTTAAGTTCTTCCTGATGAGCTTTTAAAAACTTTTTAGCTTCACGCCTTGTAATTTTACCATCACCGTTACGGTTAAGCCCTTTTGTTTCACCATCACCATTATAAAACTTGTTTATTTCTTCCTTGTCTAATACGCCATTTTTATCTTTGTCGATAATATCAAACAAAGATTTCATCTTGTTATCTGTATTTTCCCCCAAGTCAGCTTTGTGAAGTCCTGCTTTAAGACCTGAAACTAATGCCTTTTTACTATTAATACCGTCAACCATATATTTTTCCCTTTTGTGTAATTACCAGTAGATTGACGGTATTATCAGTCGTTTACTTTAGGTGTTTTAATCATTTTTTTACATTACTTAATAATAGTGGCAATATTTGTTTTTGGGATGTTTTTATATATAAAAGGTAGTGTGTTTATGAAAATTATTTCAAATAATTATGTTTCAAATATTGTAAAGACAAAACAAAGTCCTGCTTTTATGCAAAATCCTTTACCTGCAGAACAGACAGAGAATTTGGATATAAACAGAGTTACACCTGATTACAATATTAATAAACCAATTTCATACAACAAAATTGAAGATATAAATCTTGGGAATAATCTGACAGCCCACTATTATAAATTAGCAAACGGGCAAAAAGTAGTTATTATTCCGAAAAAAGGAACAACTGTTATAAAAACATATGTTAATACAGGGTCGTTAAATGAGCCTGATAAATATCGCGGCATTAGTCATTATATCGAGCACAACTTATTCAACGGTTCTGAATCTCTTGGGGATACAAACATCTTTGACACGGTAAATAAAATGGGGGCTTATGCTAACGCATCTACATCTTTTTCAGTAACAGATTATATTTTAGAATCAAATTTACTTGAAGATACAGACCTTGAAACAAAAATTATGCTTCAGGCCGGAATGCTTCAGACCCCGAAATTTCTTGAAGATAAACTTGAAAAAGAAAAAAAGATTGTCGATTCTGAAATTAACATGTATTTATCTGATGACACAACAAAAGCTCAAACACTAACATTAAAAAATCTATTTAATATTAAATCAAGCGCACCGGATTTAATTGCCGGTTCAACAGAGAACATTGATGCTTTAACAAGAGATGATGTTGTAAATTATTATAAAAACAATTATCATCCGGGGAATATGGTAACAGTTATAACAGGTGAAGTTGATGAAGCACAAACTATCGGGCTTGTTTCAAAATACTTTAATGCACCTGCACAAAATGTTTTGCCTCAACATCATGAACAAATGAACGTAACAGATAAACCTGTCAGGGAAGATATAATATCTTCTAAAAAAACAGGTGCAACTGATATTTTTATGGGTTTTGAAGGACCTCAAAACGGCAATGAAAAAGATTTTGTTTACCTCAGAGCAGTAAATCAATTACTGTTTGGATTAGCACATGCAAGAATGAAAAATATTGAACAAAAATATTCAACCTCAATATCCCAGACAAATGAAAGACTCGGAACAAGACAAACAGACAGCACGGCAACCATAATTCATACTGCGGTGCCTGAAGAATATACCGAGAATATTTTAAAAGACATATATGCAACTTTAGGAAATTTAGCGAATAATCCGCCGACAGATAAGGAATTTCAGGCGCTAAAAACACAAATTAAAAAAACTAATTCAGTATTTACACAATCTTCAGGAGCGCTTAATTATCACATCGGAAGTGATTTTCTGAACAATACCCCATACAGAACGGCAAAATACAATGAAATACTTGATAACATGACCAAAGAAGATTTCATAAACACAGTAAAAAAATACTATAACCTTGATAAAACCGCAATTACAGTTGTGCATCCTAATAATACAACTGCAGACTCAATAAATAATAATTACAAAAAAGCAAATAACATATCATTTACAGGAAAGAATATAAAAAATCCGATAGATATAAATAAAATTGAAGAATACACAATGCCAAATAATTTTGATGTTGTAATGCAAGATTCAGATACAGATGTTGCAAATTATACACTCAAAATTTTTACCAAAGATTTATCTCCTAAAAAAGCGGCAGCAGGCGAAATATTAAACGACATGCTTCAATATTGCGGAACAAAATCACACACCTGGCAGGAGCTTGCACAGATTTCAGACCTCAACGGGATTGACAGCAGCATAACAGGTTCGATTAATTCCGTTTCAATAAGCGGAGATGCCCCTGTAGAAAATTTTACGACTGCACTAAATCTTTTTAAAGAAAATATACAACAGCCGGATCTTAATCAGGAATTATTTAATAATGCACTAAAACATTGCAAAGACAAATATCAAACAAGCGAGCCAAACGCATATGAACCGTTTAAAAAAGCTATGAATGAAGGCTTACACACATCTTATACAACAGAAGATAAAATTAAAAGTCTTGATAATATCACACTTGAAGATATAAAACAGCTCTATAATGAAATCATGCAAAACGGTCAGGGACAACTTGTTATAACAGCACCGTTTTCAAAAAGACCTGAATTAAAACAAGCAGTATTTAATGTCAGCAGTCAATTCGCACCGCTTAAACCTAAAAACACCAATTTGTATGAATGTTACACCCCTATTAACAATGCACAGGTGCATACTGTTGAAACAAACAGAAATCAGGCCGAAATTATTGAAGGTTTTAAATTCAAACACACCGGAAACATAAAAGACGAAATTTGTCTTGATATACTAAATTCAATCTTCGGTGACGGACAATCTTCAAGATTGTTTAACGACTTAAGAGAACAAAGACACCTTGCATACGCAGTATATTCAAGCTGTAAAAAAACAGGTAATTTCGGAGTTGAATACCTCCGAATAAAAACAACAACCAATAACACCGAAACCGGAGAAAAAACACTTGATAACATTAAAAAATCAATTGAAGGATTCAACGAAAATATCAAAAAAATAACCACTGAAAAAGTTTCTCCGGAAGAACTTGAAACAGCAAAAAGAACTATTAAATCACAGTTGTTATCCACTCTTGAAATGAATACAATGCAAAATTCAATAATCGGAATGAGTGCCAAAACACCTTACGGTATAAATTACATAAATGAGCAATTTAAAATAATTGACAGCATTACAGCTGAAGACATCTTAAATACAGCTCAAAATGTTTTCGGCGGGAAAGCCGTATATTCTATTTCGGGAACAAAAGAAGCACTTGAAAGCAATAAAGATTTTCTTAACTCTCTTACCCAAAACTAATCTTCAGAAACAACAGCAGCGCCGTTTGGTTCTACATTTAGTGTCTTAATTTCGCACTTGATATTTTGATCAGCCCAGGTATCTTTTACAATACTTATGATATTTTCAAGGTTATTTTTTTCGGAAATAACCAAAATAGAAGACCCTGCACCACTTAATACACAACCCAAAACACTTTCAACATGCTTTAGATTTTCCAAAATTTTATCAAGTCCCTGAATTAATTTCATTCTGTACGGCTGATGTAATCTGTCTTTTAAAGCAATTCTCATAAGCTCGCTATCAGAAGTCGAAACAGCATGAATAAACATACCCATGCGTTGCGCATTAAATACCGCATCTTTCATTGGAACTTCTTTTGGTAAAACCGAACGAGCAATATCAGTCGATAACTCAAAATCAGGAACACAAACCGTAATAGCCCATTCTTCCGGCCAATTTAATTTTCTGTAAACAACCGATCCGTCATCTTCCTGAGAGGATATAACAAGTCCGCCCACAAAAGCAGGAGTAACATTATCCGGATGGCCCTCAATTTCACATGCAATAGATAATAATGCCGGTTCATCAGCCGGTCTTCCCAACAATTCATTAGCGGCAATTAAAGCCCCAACTATTACCGAAGCACTACTGCCTAAACCACGAGCAACAGGAATACCTGATTTTATAGTAATCTGCAATTCACTTGGAGTTTGTCCGATTGAATTATATAAAACTTCAACAGCTTTATATACAAGGCTGTTTTCATCAAGCGGAATGTGTTCTAAAGCGAGCTCATCAATAGAAGAATTGTCCGCAATAACATTTATATTAACACCGGTACCGGGTAAAACAGTTTCCTCAATTGTAATTGTATTATAAATCGGCAATGCCATACCCAAGCAATCAAAACCGGGTCCTATATTGGCCGTAGTTGCCGGCACTCTCACACTAACTTTCATACTTTTTCCTTCTTTTGTAAAAGTATTATACCAAAAATAAAAAACTGGGACAAATGTAAAGAAACAAACAGTGTATAATAACAGTCGGTTTGAGAAGAAAGAACAAAGATTTTGATAATTATTGTGGTGCAAAAAATTGCACCCTACACACTTAATAATTAAAATTAACTGCAAAAAGTTTGTTATGTCTTTATGAACCTTTAACAAACAAATTAATTTCCTGCTCCAAGAGGCAAAAAACCTTAGCAACTAAATATCCATCTGCAATTGCATGATTCAAACGAACACTTACAGGCATAACAAGTTTTCCATTTTCTTCTCTGTATTTTCCCCAATTAATAATTGGAGCAAAAAACACATGACCGTCAGGTAATTCGATATTTAGAGCATCATAAGAGAGCCAAGGTATAAATGATGCATCAAACCAGTTAGGATGGTTTGCCATATCAAGCATATATTCTCTTGTCTTTTTAGCATTTTCAATATCGCTTAAAGCCTTGTCATAGAACTTTTCATAATCATTATCATATTTTGTATAAACAGGAGTACAAGTTTCAGTATCTTCATGAAAAACGTATTGTGTGGGATTGATTACATCATAACAGATTAATTCATCAGTTTGGTAAAGATATCCCATCCTGTAATCCTCACGAGAATTAAGTACCTTAGATAAAATATAAAGGAAGTTAATATAGAACTTTGTTCCTGATTCTTTGGAATAATTAACAAGATCAGTAACATCAATTCTTGCGGTCATGGATGTTGAACACTTGCAATCTTCAGAGAAATGGCGGAACACTCCCTTTCGATAGTATGCTTCTCTGTCTATAACTTTATAGTCCATATAATCAAATTATACCTTTTGTTAATTTGATAATAACAAAAATATTATAAACTTACTATAAATTAATTATCAGTTAGTATTGAACAAATTATCTTTTCAATTTGAACTGTCTGACAGTAAATAGGACGGGTTTTAACCCGTCAAAAATAAAATTAAAATATGTGTCGGGCTAAAGCCCGACCTATTTTTTGAACAAAATTTTCAAATTACCGATTTTTTCCTTTTGCGTGACTTAGATTTTGTCGGCATTTGAGGTAAATATTTACTCCTTCAAAAATCTTTTTGCGGACATTTTTGTTACCAAAACCGGACATTCCGGACATTTTGAGACACTCAAATTCCGACCATTTTAAATCGCTGAAGGCTGGATTGCTTCGGTTTTTGCCCTCGCAATGACAGAAAACACTTTCGACTAAATGTCCTGTAAAAAGGTACTAAACTTCGCACTTGACTTTTGTCCAATAAAAAAACTCACCAACTAAGGAGAGTTTAAAAATCTGGGGTAGCTGGATTCGAACCAACGAGATGGCGGTACCAAAAACCGCTGCCTTACCACTTGGCGATACCCCAATATATGTGGCCTTTTCAAATACTATTCTACATAATCAAAAAATATTGTCAATAAAAATATTTATAAAAAAAATCAAAAAATAAGTTGACAATAAAATTTGTTCTTGCTAATATTGGATTACACGCAATTAGCCGATAGTATGAATAGTTAATTTGCGCTTGTAGCTCAGCAGGTAGAGCACTCCCCTTTTAAGGGATAGGTCGCGCGTTCGAATCGCGCCAAGCGCAATTTTTACATAAAAGAGGATTTAACCCTCTTTTATTTTTTATATTTTTGAAGTATATTTATCTTGTTAGGGATAAAAATTTTATTTACCGGACTTTATAATAAGGGAACCATGATGAATTTAGTTGAACGCAACATTCAGACAATGAAAAAATTTGAAACAATGATTAACACTGCAGATGAAAGTATTGCACAGCAAATCGTTGATGAAAATGCTCCCTTTTACACTCCTGCAAGCCCTGAAGTTTTGTATGGCGGAAAGGGTTATTTGTCTATTGTTCATTGGATGAGAAATTCTTTTTCTGATGTTCAATGGCACATAAAAGATTTGGTTGCAGGAGAGGATAAAGTCGCTGTTCATTGGACTTTAACGGGAACACATGATGGAGATTTCATGGGAATAAAACCAACAGGGAAAAAGATTTCTGTGAGTGTGATGAATTTTTATTATTTTAACAAAGACGGAAAGGTTAATAATGACATTGCCGCAGAAGGCATGATTGGTATCATGCGCGGAATAGGAGCAATATAATAAAGGATAGAAAATATGAAAATTAATAAAGTTGTAAATATACAAAGAACCCAAAACAGCTATACAAAAAATCAAAACAAATTTGGCATTTCGCAGGCGGTAATAGATCATTTTGGTTTAAATATGGAAACAATGGTCGGTTACAAAGGAGAAAAGAATTTTAAACCTGCTCCGGTAACAGTTGGTGATAAACTGGCAGATTATCTTAACAAATTGCTTCAGGTTGATTGGAGAACACATGTTGTAAACAAAGCACCTAAACAATAACTTTTGTGCTTTACGACTTAATCCTGCTAAAATAGATTTAATATGAAGAAGATAGCAAAAAAATTATACGGTTTATTTATTGATAACATATATTCAGAGGCTGTAAATGTTAATGAAGAGTTAAATAAGTTTATATAATATTATCATTTTGTATATGGGGTATAACCTGTAATTACAACACTAATGAAAGTAAAGTTTTGTAAAATAAAGGTATAATCTATCTTTACAGATTTTGCCATGCTCTATTACTATAATTGTAATAGAAATTTATTAAAACAGAAAGGAAAATAAAATGTATTACAACTACCCTCTATTTCAACAATTACACTTATTTAAAGATATGTATGACTACGCAGACGCTTGTAGAACTATACATAATCCTTGGAAATTAGATTTTGAAAGATTCCACGCATGCATAACCATCGGTCAGTTTTGGAATAAGTATTTATTCCATAATACAATTTAATTTATATGCACTTCTGATAACATAAATTGAGGTAATTGGAATTTACCCTTAATGGCATTATATTCCTTTTTATCAATAATATTTGGCATTAATGATGAGAATATGTCAGCCCGTAGGGTGCAATTTTTTGCACCGATTTTCTATTAATGGAAAGTAGGCGACCGGTGTGAGTAAATAATGAGTGAATATGAGTAAATCGGTTTTTGGGGGTAAAGTTGCACTTCCGACCAGCAAAACCCCTATAACGAGCGAGTTTTAGGAAACAAAATAGTCAAATTAACAAAACCAAACTACTCGTCAAACTACATAGATGTTTTCCATACTCCTCACTTAATATTTCTAATGTATTATCAGCCTCTTGTATTAAATTTTGGACACGTAAAACATCATTTTCTAAATCTTGAATCGTAGTTTCAACCTCATCTGCAATTACTATAAAAAAGGATAGGTACCAAACCTATCCTTTTTTATTTAGCAAGGGAGAGACTCGAACTCTCGACCTCTCGGGTATGAGCCGAACGCTCTAGCCAGCTGAGCTACCTTGCCATACCAACTCGTGTAAAACAATTCTCACATAAAAATCTTTTTTTTTCAAGTACTTGTTTAGTTTAAAATAAGCGAATGTATTAAATTTATTTCATGATAAAATTAATATGCATGATTACATAACAAGAGGGATATATTTATGGTAAACAAAGTAGTTATAGGTGCTCAATGGGGAGATGAAGGGAAGGCAAAAATTACAGACCTTTTAGCACAAGATGCCGATTTAATTATCAGATATCAGGGCGGCTGTAATGCCGGACATACCGTTGTCGCTCACGGAAAAACTTTTAAATTTCACTTAATACCGTCAGGTATTCTTTATAAAGGTAAAACCTGCTTAATCGGTAACGGAACGGTTATTTTACCGGAATATTTCGAACAGGAAATTGACGGGCTCAAAAAAGAAAATATTGATTTATCGGGGCTCAAAGTAAGTCCTCTGGCTACAATTACAATGCCGTGGCATACAGAAGTTGACGGTTATTCGGAAGACAATGCGTCAAAAGGGAAAATCGGAACAACAAAAAAAGGTATCGGGCCGACTTATACCGATAAAATGAACCGAATCGCATTGAAAATACAGGATTTATATTCTGATGAAGCACTTAATGAAAAACCTGATGTAATATTACCAATTAAAAACAAACAACTTGAAAAAGTTTACGGTCTGAAAACATATACAAAAGAGGAAGTCTTGGATTTATGCAAAAAATATGCCGAAATCTTCAGACCGTATGTTTGTTTTGAATGGCAGGAATTACTGCACAAATTCAAAAAAGAAGGCAAAAAAATCTTATTTGAAGGTGCTCAAGGGGTAATGCTTGATGTTGATTTTGGAACATATCCGTTTGTTACAAGTTCCAATCCTGTTGGCGGTGGGGCTGCGACAGGTTCAGGCTACGGGCCGACAGTAATCAATGAAATTATCGGAGTAGCAAAAGCATATGTAACAAGAGTTGGTGAAGGACCTTTTGTAACAGAATTAACAGATGAAACTGGCAACCTGATAAGAGAAGTCGGACACGAATTTGGCGTTACAACTGGACGTCCCAGACGATGCGGCTGGTTTGATGCAGTTACAATGAAATATGCCTGTCTTGTAGGCGGTTTAACATCAATTGCTTTAACAAAAATTGATGTTTTTGATAAATTTGATGAAATAAAAATTTGTACGGCATATAAAGACAAACGTGACGGAAAAATTTATACCTCATACCCGACAGATGTTTATATTCACAAATACTTAGAGCCAATATATGAAACTCACAAAGGCTGGGGCGAAGATATAACAAAAGTTACTAAATACGAAGATTTGCCGCTAAATGCACGCAAATATTTAGAAAGACTGGAAGAAATATTAGAAACACCAATTTCTATTGTTTCAGTAGGCCCTGACAGAGAGCAAACTATTTTTAAATAAACACTTAAATAAAATATTAAAAAAGAGAACCTTTGATTTAAAGGTTCTTTTTTTTAATGATTTATCCATTTGAAACTTTTTACGTAATTCGTACCGTTAATATCACCCAATATTTCGGCTTTGAAAACTCTTAGCGTATTATTTATATCAAAATTAGGAATTTTGTTTATATTACTTGAGGATTCTGGCTTAATTTCATTAATATTTATGCCCGGAATTGTATTCAGCAAACGATTTAAAGATGCATTACCGATTAAACCGAGCAATGTAGAAAAATTCTTGGATAAGCTGCCGTAAACTTCCATATCTGCAACAAGTGTTGAAAAATCATAGCTTCCTGTCAGATACATATTTAACTCTTTACCCGATGAATAAACATTAATATCAGTTGCAACACCATTATGAACTGTTACATCTCCGTTAATTTTTTCAAAATTACCTGTCTTTAACGGTGTAATCAAATCAATTATACCGTTTATAGAAACAGCACCAATACCGCCTGTTACAAGATTTGCAGCTTTCAAAAGATATTCAAGAGAACCGAGTTTTGGCATTCTGCCGTCAAGAACTTCAAATTTTCCGCTTCCGCTAAGGGTATTCATACACTCAACCCCTGAAATTCCTTTACATTTTGCGGTTAAATCACCTGTAACGATGCCGTACACCTGACCGTTTAAATCAAAGAAATTCTCGGCAATAATTTGAGCATCTGCATTTTGAATTTTCATATTTGCGGTTGAAACAAAATTATTTAAGTTTGAAACTATATCACCTGAAACTCTGCCGTTAGCCAAATCAAATACAAAATTATGAACCCTTAAAATACCATCTTTATCAACGCTCAATAACACATTCAAATCAGAAGCCTGAGCTTTTTTAATTAGAATTGTATCTGCTTTTATTCTGCCGTTTTTAATTATGACACTGTCAGGAGAAAGCCCGTCAGCAATACTTCCGGAATGAACCTGCTTCGATTTTAATTTATCCGTATCATAATCATTAAACCTGTTTGCAACGATATTCAAATCAAGAACATCAGTTTTTATAGTCATATCATCAATAATATACGGTGGATTAGGATTATTCACTATTTTCATCATCAAACTTATATCGTTTGTTAAAATAACCCCTTTAGAATTTAAGTAAACATAATCATCCTTGAAATTAACATCAATATCTCTTATCGTAGCATCAAGCAGCGGCATATCGATGCTGGAAATATTCAACTTACCTTTTGCTTTCGGACGCAATGAAGTCCCGTTGAAAATAACATCAGAAGTAAATACACCCTGTTTTATTGCAGGTTTTTTCAGAACAATATTGAAAATTTTTGCATCGGTCGGGGCAAAAGTCTTTATTTTCAGGTTGTTGAATTTTAAAATATTATTTTTGAGCAATGATACTCCGCCCGAAAGCTTCAGCTGATTTTGAACATAGTTTTTTTTATTTTGAGAAGAAATCGTTTGATTATAATCAAAAGAATTAATTTTTACATTATTTTTATTTACATTGACATCTGCCACCAGAGATACCGGATTTGTGGCAACACCGTCTTCATTTGATAAACCTGTAGGAGCACCTGCTAATGTAGCCCCCATATAATATATAGAAGAATTTTCAGCAACATTTAAAGAGGTATTTGTATGAAAATCATCTGCCGTACCATTAATTTTTGAAACAAAATTAGCATCCCCTTTTAATTTGACAGGGTATAATGATTTTGCATTGATAAATTTATCAAAAAATTCTTGATTAAATTTGCCGGAAATATACAAATTAGCATTTGGATTAGTTAAAACATTTGAAACACGACCGTTTAAATAAACCGGCATAGATGCAAGCCTTGAATTTACTCTGCTTAAATAAAGAGTGTCCCCTCTCATATTTGCACTTCCTGATAAAATTTTGAGAACAGCATCAGTTGATTTATAGGTAAAACTCAAATTTTTCAAATCCGTATTTGAATAAATTCCGCCATTTTTAATATTACCGTTTATGTTGATGCGACCTTTCAAATCAGTAACATTATCAACAATTTTCTTTGTTTTCGGATCTAAATCCGCTAACCCCTTAAAATCATTCAAAACGGAAATATCAAAATCTTTAAGATTAAAATCAGCACTCTTAATTTTAATATTGTTATAAATATCATCAGCTGTAAAAGATATAGTATAAGGATTTCCTTTTACATCACCCTTGAAGTTTTTACCGAAAAATGCGCCGTTTTTAAGGTTAAAATCACCGTTATAAACTTTTATAGAATCGGATGAATTCCTGTTAGAAAGAATATGGCCATTTGCAAATACTTTATCATACTGAATTTTACCTGATTCAACAGCCCCCTTATAACCGCCTGTAAATGAAACAAACAAATTACCTAATTCTTTTTTTAACGACATTTTTGGATCCTGATGCATCATATCCAACAAATCAATAACTCTAAACTTTTGAGATTTTGCAGTCAAATCAATATTCTTGTCATGAGCAGAACCCTTAACATCCAACACCGAATTTCGAACATTACCCGTAAGTTCATACTTGGCATCTTTTTTATCAAAAGTAACTTCACCCTTAATATTTTTAAGCGGTAAATATGTATCTTTTAAAACTGTTGAGGCATTATGAAAAACAACTCTGCCCTTTGCAAAAATATCTTTATTAAACGCAACATGAGTAACATCTTTGGCATTTCCATATATATTAAGATACAAATCTCCAAGACCTTTAGGTTGGGTAAAAGGTTTTACAACTTTTTGAACATCTTTCATATCTTCAGAAGTCATAATAACCTTAATCATATCCGGAATATTTTGGTTTTTGGTTTCCGCAAAAACATCTAAATCCCCAAAGACATTACATTTCCCATAAATTGAGGTAGGTCTGCCATTTATCGTTCCGCCAAGAGTTCTAAATGAAATATTTCTGTCATCAAATATTATTTCACCTGAGCCATTATTTAAAACAAGATTATGTATTCTTGTAAATTCAGCCGTGGCTTTGCGGAAAGTCATTTTACCCCATAAATGAGGGTCAACTTTTTTACCTCTTGACTGAACATGAAGTTCACCAAGCCCTTTAATTTTCATAATAGGTACAGGTCCTATTTTAAATTTCAACATTTCATGTAAAGGATTCAATACAACCTGTGCTTCTTCCATAACAACAGAATCTGTAGTATCTATATCAAGTTCGGAATATTTTGATCCATCAAGCTTTACAAAACCCTTTACGGTAACCGTTTGATTATGTTTTGCAGGGACAAAGACATTTATAAACATCTTTTGTCCTTTGAAATCCATATCAACGGATGCACCTTCAGGAGCAATAAGTCCCTTTCTCATTGCATAAACACCGGACAATTTTACATATCCAAACACCTCAGGGCGCTCGCCTTTACCTTTAAAATGCATTTTACCTTCACCCATACCAAAAGCGCCGTATTGTTTGAACTTATAAAAATCCATTTCACTCGGAACAGTTCTTATCCATGGCAAAAGTGCACATGCACTTTCAAGCTTGCTTGGTTTGATTTCAACAACAAAATCCATAGCAGGTATTATTTTACCCGAATCTGACAACTTACCGTCAAAGGTAACCTTTAACCCCTCACCCGTTAATGAGGTATTTTTAAGATAAGCCCCGCCTTTTATGGCAGAAATTTCAGAGTATAATCTTAACGGCTTTTTATGAACGACAGAAGACGGTTTATCAACTCCGATAACCTCAAGATTTTTGGTATCTAAAGAAAGTTTAACCAATTTTTTATGAGAAGATTTGTCTTTTATTGTTTCTGCACTAAAATTCAATGTACCTTTCAAATCTTTTATCAAACCGTTAGTAAAAATATTTACATAATCAGAAATAAAAGAGAGATTAAAATCTTTTATACCGGCATTGAGCTTTAATTTGTCATTATTCAAATTTTTGACAGGCAAGCCCATATCAACATCTGCATAAAACGGTGTTTCATTATCTCCGACCGCAAAACCGCCTTTAGTTTTCAATTTGATTTTTTTATTTCTGTGATAACGGGTATCTTTGACATATTCGCCGCTTAACCTTACATGTTCGTGATTTAAACGGTCATCCAATTTTAAATTATATTCCCCGAGCTCTAAATTAATTTTATCCAATTTCAACTTTGCGCCGCTTTTGAAATTTAGCGGATAATCTCCAAGCATAAAAACTTTGTCCTTAGTAAGTACTAAATCAATATTTTCTTTTTTTGCCTCTATGCGAGGAATACTTATCCTTTTAAAAATAAGGGAAATAGGATTAAATTTAATTTTCGGGCTATCAATATATAACGGTATAGAACCGTCCTTATTGACAACAGTTACTTTATCACTTTTTACCCAAATAAACGGAAAAAGCCCCATAGAAACCTTGGCATTTCCTAAGTCAACTTTTATACCGGAAGTACTGTATATTTTATCAGCCAAGAATTCACGATTTGACGGAAGATTGATAACATACGGAATTAACAACATATATAATGCTGTCAGCACCAGGGTCAGTAATGTCAGAATTTTCCATTTTATCTTCATAATACAATTATATTTTAATTACACCCTTATAACAAGAATTTTACATATATTATCATTTAGACTTTAGATTTTAAAAAGCTGTCAAGACAATTAATCATCGCATCTTTAAAAGTATTACATTCATCTTCTGTCTTAGCCTCAAAACGCAATGTAAATACAGGTTCGGTATTACTTTGTCTTATGAGAGCAAACCCGCCGTCAAAGACAATTCTCATACCGTCAAGAGTGACAATATCTTTAATTTCAGAACCAAACATATCAGAATTTGCTTCAACCTGTGATTTTACAAATTCTAAAGCCGCCTTTTTCATATCATTCGGGCATGGATAACGGACTTCAGAGCTTGTAAATACATGATTAAACGGTTCAAGCATATCTTCAAGTTTAAATTGAGGATTTTGCTTTTTATTTTTTGAAATTATTTCTATCATACGACAACCGGCATATACGGCATCATCATATCCGTAATATCTGTCCTTAAAGAAGGTATGACCGCTCATTTCACCGCCAAGCAATGCACCGGTTTCTTTCATTTTTTCTTTAATGAAGCCGTGGCCTGTTTTACACATTATAGCCTCTGCTTCAGTAGAATTTATAGTGTCATACAAAACCTGTGAACATTTAACTTCTGAAACAACTTTTAACCTGCTGCCTAAATCTTTTACTATATCAAGGGCGTAAATTAAAAGTAATTTATCACCGGTTAAAGGATTGCCATGAGAATCAACAACACCTATTCTGTCAGAATCACCGTCAAAAGCGATACCTAAATCAGCTTTTTCACTTACAACAGTTTCACACAGAGTTTTAAGAGTAGAGAATACGCTTGGGTTAGGATGATGATTCGGGAATCTTCCGTCAGGTTCTGAATATAATTCAACAACATCACAACCTATCTGCTTATATAATTGAGGCCCGACAACACCGCCTGTACCGTTTGCACTGTCAACAATTACTTTTATACCTTTTCCGCAATCTCCGAATCTTGATTTCATATCAGCAATATATTCGGGAATAATATCGGTTGAATAATCAGCATTTTTAATATTTTCAGGAAGATTTTTCCAATTTTTAAAAGTTTCTTCTTTTACTTCTTTAATCATCAACTCATTTAAGGTCTGACGATTACAGGTCATTTTTAACCCGTTATATTCGCTTGGGTTATGACTTGCTGTTATAACCATAGCTCCGTCTAAATTGTGTGCAAACTCTGAATAATATCCGATGGGAGAAGGTGCAATACCGTAATCCTCGATATATTTAACACCACAATCGGTTAAGCCTTTGATTAATGCCTGTTTTAAAGACTCTGAATGAAGTCTTGCGTCCATACATATACCAATTTTTAAATCGCCAACCGACTTTGCTTTCTGAGAAGAGAGCCAGTTTATATATCCAAAAGCAATGTTATAATAAAGTTCTTCGGTTATATCCTCTCCATAAATTCCTCTTATATCATTTTTACCAAATGCATGTTCATATTTTTGCATAATATATCCCCTTTTCTTATAATAAATATTAGCATGAATAAAATTATAAATAAAATTTCAGACAATCAGAATTTTATGGCATGGGTATTCATTTTACCGGCATTGATTGGGATTTTAATTTTCATAATTATCCCGATAGCGTGTTCTTTCGGATTAAGTTTTACCAAATGGGATTTACTAAACCCGATACAATTTGCAGGACTGTCAAATTATAAGGAAATTTTTTCTGACCCGCTGTTTGCAAAAATCATTACTAACACGATCATTTTTGCCGTCAGTACTTCGGTTTTTGGAGTTATTATACCTCTTATACTAGCATCCATCATAAACAATAAAATCAGAGGAAGTGAATTTTTTAAAAGCGCATATTTTTTGCCTTTTATAACACCAATGGTTGTAATTGCGATAATCTGGAGCTGGATTTTTGACCCGAATATCGGATTTATAAATAAGATACTACACTGCAGTATTAACTGGCTATATGACGAAAAATATGCACTTGGTGTTTTAATATTCATATCAGTATGGAAATTAATCGGCTACAATATGATAATATTTTTATCGTCACTATCAGCTCTGCCAAATTCATTATTTGAAGCCGCAAAAATTGACGGTGCAACATCACTGCAAACTTTTAAACATGTTACGGTACCTCTTTTATCACCATCCATATTTTTTGTCGTAATAATCACCGCAATAAGTTCATTTCAGGTTTTTGACCTGATATTTCTTATGACTGAAGGCGGCCCTTTTGACTCCACAAATGTAATTGTTTATGCAATATACAAAAATGCTTTTGAATACTTCAAAATAGGCAGGGCAAGTGCAATTGCATATATTTTATTTGCAATTATACTGATTTTAACCCTCATACAATGGCACTACAGAAAAAAACTTGTTTATAACGAAAATAAATAATTATTTTAACGGCAAAATTGCATAAGCATTAAAATTTAGCGAACCGTATATTATTTTTATTCTGTCATCATCTACGCTAACCCAGTCAGCAAAGAGTATTTCCTCCCTATCGTAATCATCATTTGTTACTCTTGCAGGAATTTGTGCAATAAGTTCATGCGCCTGATAAAGACTTAAAACAGCATTTCCTTCTTTTACATCCCCTTTGACCTGATAATGACCGACAGGAATAGCATCCCCGTTAACATCTATTTCAACAGGCAGAGATAAAACAGGCAAATCAGCTTTATCGCCGCTTGTTTTACTAATTTCTTCCGATTCATTTGCCTGAGTAAACTGTGAACCTTTAGGCAAATTCGTACCGGTTAAACGCTTCATCCATTTTTTTACCCTGTCCTGTTTATTTATTTTTTCTATAGCATCATTAAATTCTTCATCGCTTACAAATCTTGGATTTTTACTTTGTTGAATATTAGTGCCATAGCTATCCCACAAACCGTCATCCTCTGCAAATACAGGAAGGGCAGAAACCATACAAATTACTAAAAATAATCCAATATACTTTCTCATATAAATATAATAATGTTTTTTCTCAGAAAGTAAACCCAATAGATATATGATTTATTATATTTATGATAAAATAAATGATAATATAAATAGCAAAAATTTTTTTTAGGGATTTTATAATTTACCAGAGGTGAAACATGCGAATAGAAAATAATATTTATTACAGACAAAACAGTTACAATAATTATAAACAGACAAGAACGAACACAACTCCGAATTTTGAAGGTTTAGGAATTAAATCATTTAACTTTAACAGAGCATCAAAAATAACGAAAGCAAGAAAGATGCAAGATGAAATGTTTATTTTATCAGGTAAACTCGGTGTAACAAATAAAATACTTTCATCAATTATCAATAATGATGCTCCTGCAAAAAGATTTTCATTTTTGAGAAAAGTTGCAGACGCATATAATGCACAGAACTTCTACAGAGAAAAAGGTGCAAAAGAGGATCCTGCGAACGTATTATACATACTAAAAGACATTAAAAAGCCGCAGGAAGGACATTTTAATATTGTTGAAAGATCTGAGATGAATTTTGAAACAATGCACAAAATTTTTCAAAAAGCAAAGACTAAAGAATCTTTAGATTTTGTTCAGACGATGCAGCGCAATGTTCTTGATTATGGAGAGGATTCGGGAAAAGTTATTATCAAAATGCTGGATTCAAAATACAAAGAAGATTTTATTAAAACTCCTTTGGAATATGCCTCATACATAAAATTAAATTCTGAAAAACCGGATTGCGTAAAATCATTGGAAAAACTTTTGGATGAAGGGAAATTTGACAGAGCATTGTATGACAGGGAATTATCTTTCGAAAACCTTATGAAACGCAGAAATGTTGCCGAATTGGTAGGACACAATAAGGAATATATTAAAGCAAACCTGACAGATGCTAATAATAAATTCCTTAAAATTTTTGGCGAAGATTTTTATGTGTACAGAAAAGATTTTTCAGAACAAGATACACAAGACTTATTGTCAATATTCAAATCCACAAATGGTGAAAACCTTAAATCGAGAATACGTATTTTAGAAAAATTCAAATTTGATCATTCTCAGGCTGAAAATACAACTGACACTAGAGAAATGAGAAAATTATTCGAAAGCATGGACAAAAATTCTCATATCAGATCATTTGTTGAAAAAGCATTGGATGACAATATTAAAATAGAGTCAATTGAAAACCTGAATGAAGTTATCGCTGCTATTCCACCTAAAAAAGCAGAAATCTTCCACAAAAATATTGCAAGAATTGTAAGATTTACAACTCCTAAAGAACGTAAAGCAGTTCTTCTTTCAGATATAGAAAATCCGTTCTATCCTGCAAAAAGAATGAATGAAAAACACAGACGCGAAATATATCCTGCAGGGCTTACAAGAGAAAGCAAAATTTCAAAATGGTCAAGATATATAGAAAACCAGGTAAACATAATGAAATATAACCGCATGATGAAAGATGAACAAGAAATAATCGAACCGGTTATCATAGAAAAAGATAATATCTTCAAAACAATACCGCAAGATTTCATTGCAATACCGGAAATCAGTGAAACCGTAGCAGTCAACGCCGCTACAGAATTCGGTAAATTAAATCTTGTCAGAACATTAAAAGCTTCACCGGAAGCACGCAGATTACAGGTAAAATCAGATGTTAATGATGTAATCAAAAGAAAACTCGGACAAAAAACATACGAAAGACAAAATGAACAATACAGTGCAAAAGCTACAGCTATGCGTTTAAAACTCTTACCTGAAATATTTGATTCAATTTCAGCAAGCAGAAAGCTTCAGCGCTCAAACGGTATTCGACCAAATGTTGAAAATAAAGATGCAGTAGCACTTTATGAAAAAATTCAGGGTAAAAACCGCAAACTTATAAGATATATGCTTAAACAAACAAATGAAAATAATGAAAGATTGTTTACAGTAAAAGATATTATAGCATTTATCAATAAATCAGAAACAAAAATTGCACAGGACAAGAAAGCGAACCCTCAATACAGAGCGGCAGACGCAAAAGCTTACTACGAAGAATTATTCCAAAATCTTGTATCTGAACACGGCAAATTAAAAAGAACAAAAAAAGCAGCATAAAAAAATAACAATGTTATAAAAGAGATACCTTAAAAGGTATCTCTTTTTATTTGCAGATGGCAAGCATCTAATTTAGGTGAAACCCAACAAAACAGTAAGTCGCGTACAATATTTCGTACAAATATAAAAATAAGTTGCCTCCAATTAAAAAACACCCTTTCGGGTGTTAAAATGCCGATGGCCGGAGTCTGTCTTGAGTCGCTCGCAATAAACGGCACTACGGCCACGACACTTGTCGTGTCCTTCAGCCTCTGCTCGCTCCTCGTGAACCGGCAATAAGCCATTTCGGCTCTTGGCTATACAAGAAATAAAAAAAGATACCTGAAGGTATCTTTTTTTATTTGCCGATGGCCGGAGTCGAACCGGCACGTGGGGTGAACCACACCAGATTTTGAGTCTGGCACGTCTACCAATTTCATCACATCGGCTTATATGACGTGTGTAAATATATAATATCAAAAAAATATTATTTTTCAACTCGAAATTATAATTACACATTTCAACTATCCTGTTATGTATTACTATTCGGGGTAAAAACTTTTACAACTTTACTATGCAGAAACTATTTCAAATAATCATAATAATTTTTACTCTAACACTTTTACCTGCTTATTCAACGACTTTTACAGGCGGAGTAACAAAAGTAGGTCAGGAAGAAAGCAACAGAGTAATTGACTCAAAGACCAAAAACGGAATTGGAAACGCAAAAATTTCAATTCCTCAAAAAAAATTCCATACATACACCGATTCCAACGGCAACTTTAAACTACCTGATATAAAAATCTCGCAGCCAACACTCATAAACATAGAAAAAGAGGGCTACAGACCATTTTCAATAACAATTAACAATAACCAAAGTCTAAATACGCCAATGAAAATTGAAATCGCACAAAGCGAAGCACTCGATATTGAACTTGAAAGCGAGATAATCCACCTTGGAGATGACAGTTTTTCAAAAAACTCCGCAAGCGCAAACAAATTCAGACTTAAATCTTCAGGCCCAAGTTACACAAAAAGCTTTATTATGACCGATAATGCAAAGAAAAGCACAAATTATCTTGTTATCGGATCAATTTGCGGACTTGATACAAAGCTTGCAAAATCAATGGGGCAAAATAGAATAAAAACCCAAGCATATTCAACACCTGCAGAAGTCTATTTTAATAATCAAAAAATTGGCGAACTAAAAATTAACGGTGACGGACAACAAATAAAAATTCCGAATACTCTGATTAAATCCAATTCAACCAATTCAATAACGGTAAAAACAGGACACAATACAATGGCTCTGAGCCATATAGATTATGATGATATAGAACTTATGAATTTATCAATTTTAAGCGAATAAAAAAGACCGGCATAACCGGTCTTTTTATCTATGCATTTTAAAATTACTATCTTTTCAAAAAATCAGGAATTTCTATGTTTGTAAAATTTTTACTTCCTGATGATACAGGTTCCATAACTGACTTTGGTTGAGAATTAAATGCACCTGAGAAGAAATCTGACGCATTTAATTTTGAAATATCAGGATCAGTTGAACCAAATGCCCCACTACCGAACTGCAAAGGAATTGAATTAGTTTTCAGTTCAAAACCTGTAGCAATAACAGTAATCTGAATTTCGCCCTGTATTTTTTCATCAATTGCAGTACCGATAATAACAGTTGCATCATCCAAAACAGCATCGTGAATAACAGAAGCTGCATCACTGATTTCGTGAATACCCATATCAGGGCCTCCTGTAATATTAACAATAAGACCGGAAGCTCCATTGATAGAAGATTCAAGAAGTTGTGAATTTATAGCTTGTTGTGCAGCTTTAACTGCTCTGCCTTCACCTTGAGCTCTGCCGATACCCATTAATGCAGAACCTGATGCCTGCATAACGGATTTAACATCCGCAAAGTCAACATTTATAAGTCCAGGTACGGTAATGATATCCGAAATCCCCTGAACACCTCTTAAAAGAACTTCATCAACAATACTGAAAGATTCAAGTAATGAAACTTGTCTGTCAACAACCTGCAACAACTTGTCATTAGGAATAACAATAACTGCATCTACATGTTCTTTTAATTTATCTAAACCGGCATTTGCCTGAGCTTGTCTTTTTCTTCCTTCAAGAGAGAAAGGTTTTGTAACAACTGCAATAGTCAAAATACCAAGTTCTTTTGCAATTTTTGCAACAACAGGAGCCGCACCGGTACCTGTTCCGCCGCCCATACCTGCGGTGATAAATACCATATCAGCACCGTCTAAAGCCTGAGTAATTTCCTGATGAGCTTCTTCTGCTGATTTTTCACCAACTGAAGGATCTCCGCCTGCACCCAAACCTTGAGTAGAAGTTGCACCAAGCTGAATTCTGTTCTTTGTTTGACCATTCACAAGAACCTGTAAGTCTGTATTCATCAACCAAAATTCAACGCCTGACAATCCCGATCTAATCATTCGGTTTACGGCATTACCACCGCCGCCGCCAACACCTACGACCTTAATTTTTGTAGGATTGATGTTAGAATTTGGAGTCATTGAAGAAGATGAATCTTCTTTTCTTGCAAATATATCTGATACGATATTTTCCACTGTATTTACCTCTTAAATTTATTCATACCTAAAACATACATTTATACAAATATCGTATGTTAAATAGAAAAAAAGTACAAGAAATTTGGTATAATTATGAACAAAAATTAAGAAACTTAATTACAAAGCAAAAAGACAGCCTTTTGATAAGACTGTCTTTTAATTTAAACTTATTAAAATTATTCTGCAGAATCTTCTGAAACATCAGAAGCGGGCTGTTCGTGAATAGACAAAGCAATTCTTCTGTCTGCAGGATTAAATTTAATGATATATGTTTCAATTTTATCCCCAACCTGAATAATAACCTGCTTATCATTCTGATACTCAACAACTTCATCATGAGGCAGCAATGCTTCAACCCCGGGATAAACTTCGACAAAAGCACCAAAATATTTAAGCCTTGTTACGCTGCCTTCAACTTTGTCACCCTCTTTAATGTTCTTTTCTGCTTCAACCCAAGGATCAGGTTCAAGTTTTTTCAAACTCAAAGAAATTCTTTGTTTATCATAATCAACAAGAATAACCTCAACATTAATTTTATCTCCAACGTGAAGAATATCTGTAGGATGATCAATCCATCTCCAAGATAATTGGGATAACGGTAATAACCCGTCAACTCCGCCTATGTCAACAAAAGCACCAAAATCTGTAATTCTTACGACTTCACCGCTTACAATCTGACCGACTTCTAATTGAGAGAACACAGTTTTACGTGTTTCTTCAACATTATCATCATAAACTTTTTTATTAGATAAAATAAAGTTATTTTGCTGAACATCAAGAGTCAAAATCTTTAACTCAATCTTTGAACCGACTTCTAAATCCGTCTCTTTAACTCTTAACTGACTTGATGGGATAAATCCTCTTATACCGGCAACTTCAACAAGCACACCGCCTTTTACAACGTTAACTACGGTACCGAGAATTGTTTCATCAGTTTCTTTTGCTTTTTCCAAATCTTTCCAAGCATATGCAAAATCAACTTTTTTCTTTGACAAGAAGAATCTTCCGTCTTCATCTTCTTCACGAATTATAAGAAATTCGCCTTCCTGACCTTTTTCAAACTTATCTTCAGGATTTTCACCTTTTTCAACAGCTTCATAAGTAGGAATCAGGGCGGCTGTTTTAGCCCCGATATCCACCAATACACCGTGGCTGTCAAAACCACATATCACACCTTTTACGAGATCACCTTTTTTGAAATTATAGTCATACTGTTCAAGCAGTTTCTCAAAATCGGAATCTGAAGTCCCCTTTTTCGCTACCATACTAACTCCATCGTCACAAAGACACTAACATATTAAAACATGGTAAATATTATCAGACTTTTGTAAATCTGTAAAGCATTGTAACGATTACTTAATAATTCTGTAATTTTTAAATCTTTCACCCAATTCCATTATCTCGGAAATTGACTGAATTAATACATCTTCCAAATTTCTGTTTGCACCGTTTAAACGCATCTCAACGGACGGTCTCCATTGATTTCTTACAAATCTTTCTTCTTTCTGAATAAATTCATCCTCTGTAAGAGTCATTGTAATTCTCTTATTATTACCCATCATAAATTGATATTCGGAATTTACCGGTGAAAATTTTCTTACGATTTCCATATTATTTTCACGCAAAACTTTATTTACAAGCTTTTGCGGTGTCGTTACGTCATTTAAAATTTTAGAAACATTAGCTGCATACATAAAAAATAATCTCCTTTTTGGGTTAAAAAAACGGAGATTATTTTTTTTGCTACTATATTAAATAAAATTAATCTTTTAAAGAATTAATCAATTCATTAATATTATTTTCCTGCAGGAGAATTTCATCAATTCTGCCTTTAGTTTGATCAACAAGTTCTTTTGGAGCATTTGCAACAAACTTAGGATTGTTAATTCTTCCCTCTAAAGATTTTCTTTCACCCTGCAATTTTGCAAGTTTCTTTTCCTGTCTTTGAATTTCCTCATTAAAATCAATTAAATTTTCCAAAGGAATTATAATTTTTGAAGCAGAAACAACTGCACTTGCGGATTTTTTAATCGCTGTATCGCCATCACAGTAAGAAATATTTTCGACTTTTGCCATTCTTCTTACATAACTTTCAATAGCCTGAAAAACAGGTTTTTCATCTTTTGATGCATGAATTTCTATATCAAAATTAAGCGACATCGGAATATTAAAACTCTGTCTTACATTACGCAATGATGAAATGGTTTCAAATACAAGCTCCATTTCTTTTGCTTCCTTTGAGAATACCAGCTTTTCATCAAATACAGGATATGGCGCAAGCATAATAGCTTTAATATCTGTTTTTTGAGGAATTAATTGCCATATTTTTTCTGTAATATGAGGCATAATCGGATGTAATAATCTCAATGCCATATCAAGAACATATCTCAAAACTCTTTGGGTATTTAATTTAATATCACTGTCCTGTAATTGAATTTTAGCAATTTCAACATACCAGTCGCAATAAGAATTCCAGAAGAAATCATAAAGCACATGGGCTGTTTCCCCGATTCTGTAATTTTTAATATCTTCATTGACTTCTTTTGCTACAGAATTTAATTTATCCAAAATCCACTTGTCTGCAATTGTAAGTTTTGAAAAATCAATTTCATTATCATCAATACCATCAAGATTCATCAAAACAAATCTTGAAGCATTCCAGATTTTATTGGCAAAATTTCTGCCGTATTCAAATCTTTCATCACTAACTTTAATATCCTGACCACCGTATGTGCAAAGCGAAGTCATTGTAAATCTTAAAGCATCACAACCGTATTTATCAATTATTACAACCGGATCAATTGTATTACCTTTTGATTTTGACATCTTTTGACCTTTTTCATCACGAATTAACCCGTGAATATAGACAGTCGAAAATGGAGCTTTTCCTGTAAATTCCAAGCCCATAGTTATCATTCTTGCAACCCAGAAGAAAATAATATCAAAACCGGTTACAAGTGTTGTAGTCGGATAGAATTTTTTGAAGTCTTCGCTATCTGTATTTGGCCAGCCCATAGTTGAAAACGGCCACAAGCCTGAAGAAAACCACGTATCAAGAACATCTGTTTCCTGTTCCCAAATGGACGGATCAGGATTTTCTTTTGCAACAATCATTTCACCCGTCTGCTTGTTATGATAAGCCGGTATTTGATGTCCCCACCACAATTGACGGGAAATACACCAATCCCTTATATTTTCCATCCAGCCAAGATAGTTCTTTTCCCATCTTTCAGGAATAAATTTTATTCTGCCATCATGAACAGCCTTAATTGCTTCCTGTGCCAATGGTTTCATTTTTACAAACCATTGTTCTGATAAAAGCGGTTCAATAGTTGTATTACAACGCTGACACTTGCCTACATTATGTTCATGATCTCTTGTCCTTAACAAGAAATTTTGGTATTGTAAATCACCGATAATTGCTTTCCTTGCTTCATAGCGATCTAAACCGTGATATTTTTGCGGGACTTCACCACAAGCAATCATTCTTCCTTCTTCATCAATAACCCAAATCGGACTTAACCCGTGACGTTTTCCAACCTCATAATCGTTAGGATCATGAGCCGGAGTAATTTTAACAGCTCCGGTACCAAAGTTTCTGTCAACATATTCATCGGCAATAATAGGAATTTCACGCCCTGTTAACGGCACAACAACAGTCTTGCCAACGAGTTCCGAATATTTATGATCTTCAGGGTGAACAGCAATCGCAACGTCACCAAAAATAGTTTCAGGTCTTGTTGTAGCAACTATAATTGCCCCTGATTCATTTTTCAAAGGATAAGATATTTCCCATAAATGTCCCTGCTCAGTAGCATATTCTGTTTCAACATCTGAAATCGCACTACGACAGCGAGGACACCAGTTTACAATATATTTACCCTTATAAATTAAACCTTTTTCATAAAGTCTTACAAAAACTTCTTTTACAGCATCAGAACACCCTTCATCGAAAGTAAATCTTTCTCTTGTTCTGTCAAAAGAAGCACCTAAACGCTTGCATTGGTCTAATATTCTTGATTTATGAGCATTTGCCCATTCCCAAGTTTTTTCCAAAAATTTATCTCGACCTAAATCATAGCGGGAAATACCCTGTTCTCTTAACTGTTTTTCAACGACATTTTGGGTTGCAATTCCGGCATGGTCAGTACCGGGAACCCAAAGAGTTTCATAACCGCTCATTCTGTGGTAGCGAACAAGAATATCCTGTAATGTTTCATCCAAAGCATGCCCCATATGTAAAACACCAGTAACATTTGGAGGAGGAATTACAATTGAATAAGGTTTTTTAGAACTTTTTGCATCTGCTTTAAAAAATCCGTTATCTTCCCAAAATTTATAAATACTTTCTTCTGTTTCCTGCGGATTGTAAACGGTAGGTAAATCTTCTTTAATTACTGTCATATTATATATCCTCACTTTATTATTAATTTATATAACAAGGATAACACAAAAACAGTAAATAATTGAAAAAGTTGCAAAAGTATGGTATAATATCAATATATGCTTAACGGCGGAGTATGGGATGAAATTAATTAAGAGAAAACACGCATTCACTTTAGCGGAAGTTATGATTGTTCTTTTAGTTCTGACACTGTTACTTGCGGTGTTTGCACCTTTTATAACAAAAAGGAAAACCACTAAAAAAGACGAATTATGGCACTGGGCAACAAGAAACTACCTTGCCGGTCCTATGGATGCATTTTATAATCCTGAAGAATCTCCGAATGCATCTTTATTTATAGGTACAACTCCCGATTCTAAAGCAGAAATTGAGAGTTTATATACACCGCTTGGCAAAATAGTTATAAGAAGCGGATATTTAGATAATGACCATCTTCAGCATCAAATTCATCTCAGACACGGAAGGGTTAATTATGAAGATATAGGGCATTTTGCAGGTGATTTGCTGATTGATAATGCAAATATTCTTTTTGGTGCCCAATATCCGTACATGAAACCTAAAAAAACAGACCGTTCTTATCCTGCAAACAATATAGCAATCGGCTTTGAAGCATTAAATGAGATTGGGGACAGAGGTGAAAACACAGATCCCGCATTAAATAATATTGCAATTGGTCAAAGAGCCTCAGAAGTATTGGCATACGGCGATAGCAACATCGCAGTCGGTTCCGGCGCAGGTTCTACAAACCGCACAGGATCGAGGAATATCTTTATAGGTTATAATGCCGGCGGGAAAACAACTGCAAACGACAATGTTTTGATCGGTTACAATTCTCATGCGGGTCAGGGCGAACATAATGTATTTGTGGGTGCAAATACCGGACAACAACCGAATTATGTAACCTCTGAAGGTGTAGATAGTAATGAATATGCAAAAAATACGGCTATAGGTTATCAGGCATTATCATCCGTAACCACAGGTCAATTTAATGTCGCAATTGGTTCAGGTGCACTCAAAAATTTACAAAAAGGATATTACAATGTAGCAATCGGATATAATGCCTGCGGTAATTTAATAAACCAATGGTATAAAACCTGCATAGGATACAATTCCGGCCCGGCAAGTGAAGAATCTTCTCCTGTGGGAGCAGAACTCAACATGGGAATTGATGACAGAGCCGAAAGAACATATATAGGTTCAAATCCAAACCTTTCAAGTGACGGAAAAACTTGGACAAGCAATTCTCATGGTTATGGCGGAGATGCTGTATTAGAAATACATAATGTCGGAGGAAACAATCACAACCTGATAAATGAGCCGGATATAACATCAAACACTACAACTGTTATAAACGGGAACCTTGTTGTAATGGGTAAAACTTACCTGACTGTCGGCAATGTATTATATCCGTTTTCATATGAAAACAACTTATTCGGAGCACCATACAATGAGCCATGTTCGAGCAATCAGCAAAATTACTCTTTTGCAACAACCGGCAATTGTTCTTCTTTGAGTAATTTAACAGGCTTGAGCGACCGAAGACTCAAGGACATCATTTCAAAAAGCGGTGCAGGATTAAGAGAAATCAACCAACTAAAAATTTATAATTACAATTTCAAAAATGATAAGGATAAAAAGTTACACACAGGTGTATTAGCACAAGAACTTCAAAAAATATTCCCTAATTCTGTTACCAAAGATGATGACGGTTATTTAAAAATCCGCTGGGAAGAAATGTTCTATGCAAGCATAAATGCAATAAAAGAAATTAATACAAAGCTTGTTTCATTTATTAAACAAACTACAAATATGGAAGCAAAACTTCGACAATTAGAAAAAGAAAATACAAATTTACAGGCAAGAGTTAATGCTTTGAGTAAAAGAGTCGAAGCTTTGAAAAATAAATAAATACATTAAGCAGTCATTTGTAATATATCTTATTATTAGACCTGATATATTTGATATGTATCAGTGTTTGTTTTACAATGTCGAGAAGTAGAATAGTAGTGCCGGGTCGGAATTAAAAACCTTACCGGCAAAATAGAAATTAAGGAGAAAAAAATGACAGGAAAAAATTTTTTATTTACCTCAGAATCAGTAACAGAAGGTCATCCGGACAAAGTTTGCGACCAAATTTCAGACGCAATTCTTGATGAATTTTTGTCAAAAGATAATCGCTCAAGAGTAGCGGCAGAAACAACTGTTACAACAGGAATGGCCCTTATTTGCGGTGAAATAACGGCGGATTGCTATGTAGATATTCCTCAGGTTGTAAGAAACACAATCAGAAATATCGGCTATACCGGTTCATGTTCAGGTGGATTTGATGCTGATACATGTGCGGTTTTAACAAGCATTGACGAACAATCTACAGATATTGGAAACGGTGTAAACAAAGCATTAGAAAGCCGTACTACAAATGCAGATACATCAATCGTTGAAACAGAAGACCTTGGTGCAGGCGATCAAGGTATAATGTTTGGTTATGCATGTAACGAAACACCTGAATTGATGCCATTACCAATCAGTTTAGCTCACAGATTGTCATACAGATTGGCGCAAGTAAGAAAACAAGGACTTGTAAATTACTTAAGACCTGACGGGAAATCACAGGTTACAGTTGAATATGTAAACGGTAAACCGTCAAGAATACATACAATATTGCTTTCAACCCAGCACAATCCGGTAATTAACGGTGTTACAAACAATAATGAAGTACAAAATATAATTAAAGAAGACTTACAAAAACTTGTTATTGATTATGTATTTGAATCTTGCGACATCAAACCGGATGCAGATACAATTATTTTAATCAACCCATCAGGAAGATTTGTAATTGGAGGCCCTCAGGGAGATTCAGGATTAACAGGCAGAAAGATTATCGTTGATACATATGGCGGATACTCTCGTCACGGCGGCGGTGCATTCTCCGGAAAAGATCCTACGAAAGTTGACAGATCTGCAGCTTATGCTGCCCGTTATGTAGCTAAAAATATTGTAGCGGCAGGATTGGCAGACAAATGCGAAATTGAACTTGCATATGCTATAGGTGTTGCAGACCCTTTATCTATATTAGTTGACACTTTCGGTACAGGTAAAATTTCTGATGAAGAAATTGAAAAACTGGTTAGAAAGAACTTTAACTTAAAACCTGCAGGAATAATCAATAAATTTGATTTAAGAAATCTTCCAAAGAAAAACGGCGGCAAATTCTATCAATTACTTGCAGCATACGGTCATATGGGAAGAACTGATATTGATGTTCCTTGGGAACATACAGACAAAGCTGATGATTTAAAAAATCAGATTTCCGCATGCGGTTGCAGCTGTATGTAATTTGCATAGTAAATAATTTTAAACAAAAGACTCTTTAATTAAATTAAAGAGTCTTTTTATATAATAAATATATATAGTTTACATATCTTAATATTTTAATAAAAAAAAGCAATTTTATAAAAATAAAATACTTTATATAAATATAGGAATACCTTGGGATATATTTTTTCAGGGATAGGATAATAAAAGAGAACAGTCAAAATCAATAGGGAGGCTATCAACATGGGTGTTGGAGCAGATGATTACATCGATAGGATGTTAGTACAAAAATATCAGGAAGAAAAAGTTGACAATCATGACAGTATGGAATCAATGGTTGATCCTGAAAAAATGATGGGCGCAATGAATGATTATGCAGCCACATTGAGAAATATGATGGAGCTGCGCCAAAGATTGAATATTGCATGTTATGCAATTAATGCAAGGACTGCAAGATATCAAAAATCTTTAGGGCAGAGATAATAAGTTTCCTCTCTTTTGTTTTTGGTAAAATATATTTATCTAAAAACAAGGAGAAAAAAATGGGAAAAATTATCCTGGCATCTTCTTCTCCCAGAAGATCGGGTATTCTGAAAAAAATGAAATTGGATTTTGACGTTATACCGTCTGAATATGATGAACCTCATAATCAGACGGCTTTCTCTTATGATTTTGTCGAAAATCTTGCTTATAACAAAGCTCTTGATGTTGCAAAAAAATTGCACACCGAAAACAAATCTCACTTTGTAATTGGAGCTGATACCATTGTTGTAATTGATAATCAAATACTTGGCAAGCCAAAAAATTACCAAGATGCCGAACAAATGTTAAAACACTTATCTGGGAAAACACATTTTGTAGTAACAGGGGTTGCCGTTGTAAATTCTCATAATTTAGAATACAACATAAAATCCGACACAACCTATGTAACATTTGAAGAACTGACGGATTCACAAATTAAGTATTATATAGATAATTACAAGCCTTTTGACAAAGCAGGAAGTTATGGAATACAGGAATTACCGGAAGGGTATGTCAAATCTGTTGACGGGGAACTTGATAATGTTATAGGACTACCATCAAAAGTTGTAAAAGAACTATTACAGGTTTAAATATCACCAAAACAGAACTGGTTACTTAAAAATTCCCCTGATTTTTTATAATCATCATAAACTTTTTGAGCTTCTTTATTCGCATCACTCTCTAAAAAATTATTAACATAATCCACATCCTGCATTAAAGAACCTTTTGAATCTATATTAGGATATTTTTCTGCTGCAACAAAGTATTTTAAAGCCTGCTGTTTTTCCGCAGGATCAGAAATTTCACCCAAAAGATTGCGGCTTTTTTGGCAATATTTTGAACTTCCCTTACCCAACCTGCCAATTTGGGCAAAATGATAAGCATGCTGAACTTCATGTGCTGCAAGTTTTATAGAATCATTTTGTGATTCAGGATTAAATACAAGCATATTCTCAAATTCTGAAAAATATGCGGCTACATCATCTCTGAGTTTGTTTGATACTTTTACAACAGTATTCAGGCAAGACAAACCTTTTTCTTTTAACAAAAATTTTGCAAAAGCAACACGTTTTACGGAGTTATCAAAAATAAATCGGAATGGTAAATATTTATCATCTTTTGGCAATGAAACATTCTGCGCTGAAACATCCACGATTTTCGGAACACCATTTTCCAAATACATATCAAGCTTGATTTCCTTTTTTGAAGGATTATCAATTTCACTTTTTACCCAAGGATATTCGGTAACAGAAGCCTTGATATTATCACCATATACAACATTTTTATTTATTTGAAGTTTTGTCTTACCGGCTTCCAGATTTTTGTATGTTTTTTGTTCTTCCACAGAACGTAATTTAAACAAAAAATCATTTTTGTCTAAAAATTTCGTTACGATTTTTCTTATCTTACTGATAGATTTTTTATCTACAGAGCCTGATTTCACGGCATAATCACGCAAAATTGTTGAAGTGTCGGATGTAGAAATAATTCGTCTTAAAATTTCACCGTCTTTTGAATAAAATGTTAATATTTTCTTTTTATAATTATCGTCATTATTTTTCCCGATAATAACAGTCGTAAAACTATGAGCCTCTTCATCTGGAAGATATGACAGTAATTGAAACTTAAAATCTTCAACAGGATATTTAGGACTCTTATCAAGAAGCTTATATAACTTTTGCTTTTGTCCTTTTTCAAAAGAATATGCTATTTTGAATGGAGAAACTAACATTTTACAACCTTCTGTAAAAAGTAATGAATATGAAGATTATAAATTGCCCCCAAATACTAAAATATTAATAAATGTTAATATTATTCAACATTTACAGGTTCTCTCATAATTTTTTCAATAGCTTCTCTTGCTGTAAATACAAGTGCTTCAGGAATATTATCAATCACGGTAAACTGACGCAGAACATCAACAACACGTTTAAATGCCCTTACAATATCACCCTCACCAATATCACGTATTGAACCTGTAATTGTATCCCACTCTGCACCCTCTACCCACAATTCAATAAGAGAGCTGAAATATGTATTTATATATAATGGTGTTTCAATGTCGTAATAAGACTGAATTTTTTCCAACTTTCTTTTTATATTTCTGATTTTATTTAATGTCTTACGAACTTTTTCGGATACCGGAACATAAGGCATTTCCATTCTCATATCTTCAGTTGTTAAGGCACATATAACCCCTGCAAGTTCAGACGGTTTTAGGTTTTCTAATTCTCCCGAAAAAACAACCTCGGCCAAATATAATTCGTTTTCACTGCGAATTTGAGATGTTGTTTTACCTCTTTCTGTCGGGAAATCGTTTACTATATACCCATATTCCATCAAAACCGAGCGATGAGAAAGAAATTTATTCCAGTAAATATCCTTTTGTCTTTCAATTTCTTTTTCAAGTTTTTTGCGCTTTGACAATAAACGCTGAGTAACTTCAATATTTTTTGTATGCTTTTTGTAAAATTTACAAGTATCACATTTGAATTTCTGCATTTGAGCAAGTTCTTCTTTATTGCGCCTGCCAAACTCTTCTACTTCAGGAGCTAATGCTCGTTTTTTATTTTTTTCCTGCTTTAAAATCTTTTTATAGGTCTGACGATTCTGAACATATATAAACCTTGCTTTATCATAAGAATGTAACTCCTCATCCGACAATCTATACGGACAAATAAAAGCTCTTTCATTCAATTCTTTATCATAAGCATTTAACTGATTTAATATCGGAGTAAGCCTTGAATCAGACGAATAATACCCAAAACTTTTGAGTATCAATTCTTTCGCTTCCTCTAGACTAAATCTTTGCAAAAGATTTAACACCATTGAATAACTTGGAGAAAATTTACTCTCAAGCGGATTTGATTTACTCAAAACTAACTGTGCAACTTCTTCAGGAGTTTGGAAAGAAGTCCCCACAACCGTAACATACCCGACTTCGTCCATTCCTCTGCGCCCTGCTCTGCCTGACATTTGCAAAAATTCGTTTGCCGTAAGCATTCTGTGACCGGAATCTGTGCGTTTACTAACAGAACTTATAACAGTCGAACGAGCAGGCATATTAATACCTGCAGCAAGTGTTTCTGTTGCAAAAACAACCTTAATAAGACCTTTTTGGAATAACTTTTCAACAAGAATTTTCCACGCAGGAAGCAAACCCGCATGATGAGAAGCAACTCCCTGAATCAAATATTGAATATTATTATTTCCGTAAAGGTGAGGATTTTGAGCAATATATTCATCAATAAATTCTCTTATCTGCTGCTGTTCTTCTTTTGTATTTAATTCTAAACCGGAGCATTTTTCCATTTGCTCGTCACACTTTTTACGCGAAAATGTAAAAAATATAGCAGGCAGCATATCCTGATTATAAAGGTTTGAAATAATCTGCTTAACATAAGATTTTTTTCTTTTATCTCTGCCTTTGCTCCACTGCGGTTTTTCGGGTCTTATTTTAGAATTTATCTGACCGCTTGGAGTTAATAGCGGTAACAATTTAAAAGGCTGTGAAGAATCAAAATAATAAAACCTTAAAGGAACGGGACGGAAATCAGTATTAACAAGTTCTGTACCTGAATGAACCGTATTTATCCAATCTGTAAGCTCCTGACAATTTGCAACAGTAGCGGAAAGAGCGATAATCTGAATATTTGTCGGGCAATAAATAATACTTTCTTCCCAAACAGTACCCCTTTGCTCGTCATTCATATAGTGAACTTCATCAAGAACAATATATCTTACATTTTTTAAATTATCAGCAACAGCACCAAAGTTTGTGCCATAAAGCATATTACGGAAAACTTCTGTTGTCATAATTACAATTTGAGCATCACGGTTTATAGAGGTATCTCCGGTCAAAAGACCAACTTTTTCCTGACCATACTGCTCACAAAAGTCATAAAATTTTTGATTTGAAAGTGCTTTAAGCGGTGTTGTATAAAAAATACGAACACCGTCTTTTAATGCATTATTTATAGCGTGCTGAGCAATAACGGTTTTGCCTGCTCCCGTTGGCGCACAAACCACAACACTCTTACCGCTGTCAATAATTTGACAGGCATCTTTTTGAAAATCGTCTAACTCAAAAGGAAATTCACTCATTAAAAACTCCCGACTATATATATTATGACCTAAAATTTAAGATAATGCAAGATAAAAAAGCGGTTGAAAGATAATTATCTCAACCGCTCTAAGTTATATTAAAAAATTTATTGTCTATTTGTTAGGCTGAACCGTACTTTTAATGTGCAGTTCTCTTAATTGCTGGATTGAAGCTTCACCCGGAGCACCTGACATCAAGCATTTTGCACCTGCATTCTTAGGGAATGCGATAACATCACGAATAGAATCAGTCTTAGCAAGCAAGGCAACTAATCTGTCTAACCCGATAGCTAAACCTGCATGAGGAGGTGTACCATATTGCAGAGCGTTAACCATAAATCCGAATTTTTCTTCAGCTTCTTCCTGAGTTAACCCTAATGCTTTGAAGATTTCCTTCTGAACTTCTGAAGAGTGAATTCTGACTGATCCTCCGCCCAGCTCTGTTCCGTTATAAACAATATCATAAGCGATAGATTTAACATTTCCTAAATCTCCGGATTTTAATTTATCCAAATCAGCCATATTAGGAGAAGTGAACGGATGATGCATTGCTAAAAATCTGCCTTCTTCATCTGACCATTCAAACATAGGGAAATCAACAACCCAAAGTAATGCATGTTTTGATTCATCAATAAGGTTAAGCATCTTACCAAAGTGAAGTCTTAATCTTCCCATAATGTCATAAACTAATTTTGGTCTGTCAGCAAGGAAGAAGATTATATCACCGGCCTGTGCACCTGCACGTTCCTGAATAGCTTTTGCCTGTTCATCAGTAACAAACTTTAATACAGGAGATTTCGGTGTTCCGTCTTCTTGGTAAATAATATTTGCAAGAGCTTTTGCACCAAATGAAACAGCGATTTTTGTAATATCATCAATATCTTTTCTTGAGAACTTAGCACCCCCAGGAATTCTTATACCACGAACGATTCCGCCTTGCTGCAAAGTATTTTTAACAATTTGGAATTCTGATTCCATAATAATATCGCCAATATCGAATAATTCTAATCCAAATCTTGTATCAGGTTTATCTGAACCAAATCTGTCCATAGCTTCCTGCCAAGTAATTTGAGTAAACGGCGGTTTAACTTCAACACCTGCCGCTTTAAATGCGTCTACAATCAAACCTTCAACAACTTTTATAACATCTTTTTGTTCAACAAAAGACATTTCAATATCAACCTGAGTGAATTCAGGCTGTCTGTCAGCTCGCAAATCTTCATCTCTGAAGCATTTTGCAATTTGATAATATCTTTCAATCCCGCCAACCATCAATAACTGTTTAAAAATCTGTGGAGATTGCGGTAATGCAAAGAATTTCCCTTCCTGAACTCGAGAAGGAACCAAATAATCTCTTGCGCCTTCAGGAGTTGTTTTAATCAATATAGGAGTTTCAACTTCCAAAAAGTCTAAATTGTTCATATAATTTCTGATAGCCTGAACGATATTGTGACGAAGAACCAATTTTGAAAGCATAGTTTCGCGTCTTAAATCCAAATATCTGTATTTCAAGCGAATATCCTCTGAAACATTTTCATCATCAAGAACAAAAGGTAAAACTTTTGATTCTGATAAAATTTCAACAGTTTCAGGATACATTTCGACCTGACCTGTAGGATATTTTTCATTATATGTTTCTTCAGGACGTCTTGTTACTTTGCCCGAAACTTTTATAACATACTCACTTCTTACTTTTCCAAACACCTCATGAACAGACGGATTTATCTGAGGATTTGCAACCAATTGGAAAAATCCGCTTCTATCACGAAGTTCTATAAATAAAATACCGCCCAAATCTCTTACAGTTGATACCCAACCAGAAAGAGTAACTGTTTGGTCAATATTGTTTAAATTCAATTTACCACATTCATGGTCTTTGTAATTTGTTTCAATCATCTCTTAAATTCCCTTTTCTAACCTATTTATATTTTGCATATCAATTCTAACACAAACAAAAAAATTAATAGACAAAGGAATAGCTTTTTGGTAAATTTTCTTTATGATTACATTCGACAGCAAAATGCTTAATAAGTTTGCAGAAGAAAACAAAAGTTTTTTTACCGGTGCAAGAATAAATAAAATCCAGCAACCAACAAGACGCGAAATTATTTTATATCTGCGAAATAACGGAAAGACAAAACAATTTTATATAAATATTGACCCGCAGGTTTATCATATTTGTTTTATCAATGAAAATAGTTTTAATAAAAGGCGTCTTATAATTCCGCAAAAGCCTCCAATGTTTTGCATGCTTTTGAGGAAATATCTCAACAATTCAAAAATAGCTAAAATCAATCAACCTGAAGGCGAAAGAATACTTGAATTATATTTTGAAACGTATAATGAACTTGGGGACAGCATTTATTTTTGTCTTGCAATTGAATTAATGGGTAAATATTCAAATGTTATTCTGTACAACACAGATACCGGAATTATAATCGGATGTGCCCACAATGTCGGAGCAGATAAAAGCCAGAAAAGAGAAGTTTACGGACAAATACCATATACTTACCCGCCCAAACACATTGATTACACATTCTTAAATCAAAGATACGGATTTTTAGACAGCTTTAACAAAAACATTTATTCTAACCGCATCAATGATATTATTGACCAATATTATGCCGGACAGATTTCAAGAATTAAATTTAAAACAACAAAAAATGATTATCTTTCACAGGTTAATCAAAAACTGACAAAATGTATAAAAGCCCTCAAAGAAACAACACTCCAAATAATAAAAAATAAAAACTCCGAAAAATACAGACTGCAGGCTGATTTATTGATGGCAAATTTATACAATCTTAAAGATTACACAAAAGAAGCAAAAGTATTTGATTATGAAAACAATCAGGCAATTACTATCGAACTTGATGAAACCAAAACAATAAAAGAAAATGCAAATGTTTTCTACAAAAAATACAACAAAACAAAAAAATCAAACGAAAAAATCAAAGAATTAAATGAAGAATATTCACAGAAAAAAATATATTATGAACAGCTTTTATATTCTATCACCGCTTCAGAAACGCACGAAGAATTAGAAGAGCTTAAAGATGAAGTTGAAAGCATAACCCCGATTGAAAAATACGATAAAAGAGCGATAGAACCGCTTAAAATTGAAAAAGAAAACGAAACAAGAATTTATATCGGCAAAAACAATAAACAAAACGACTATATAATTTCAAAACTGGCATCAGAAGATGATTTATGGTTTCACACAAAAGACTGCCCCGGCTCTCACGTGTTGCTAAAAACTCAAAAATTAACAGATGAACTTATTTTAGAATGTGCAAAACTTGCAAAAAAGTATTCTTCAGGTTCAGATTCATCAAAAATCGGAGTCATTTACACCAAAAGAAAATACTTACGCAAACCGCCTAAAGCAAATCTGGGGTATGTAACCTACAAAAACGAAAAAGAAATCATAATAGACTAGCAAAAATTTTATTATATAATTAAATAAACAGAGGATTATTATGCTTTTATGTGTAGATATAGGTAATACAAATATTACATTCGGAATTTTTGATGAAGATAAATTTGCCGTTGAGTTTCGCATAAATTCTGATATTACAAAAGAACAACAAGAATACGAACAATATTTAAAGACAACTTTTTCACAATATGAAATAGATAAACTCATTATGGCTTCAGTAGTAGATGAATTAAATAACAAAATATTTTCTGCTTTAAAAAATGTATTCAATATTGAACCTTTAATCGTTTCCGACAAAATAAACACAGGAGTAAAAATTATAGCCGACAACACTTCAGAAGTCGGAGCAGACAGAATTGCAAACGCATCCGCTGTTGCCCGTAAATATGACAAAGCCGTTATAGTTCTTGATTTTGGAACGGCTACCACTTTTGATATTGTAAATTCAAAAAAAGAATTTTGCGGAGGAATAATTATTCCGGGAATAAAAACCCAGCTGCATGCACTTAAAACATCGACTTCTAAACTCCCTGAATATACACCGGACAAAGCACCAAGCGTACTTGGGCAAAATACAAAAGATGCTATTATGGCAGGAGTAATAAGAGGATGCGCCTGCGCAATAGACGGACTTATAGGACAATGCGAGAAAGAACTTGGAGAAAGAGCAATAATTGTGGCAACAGGCGGACTTAATTCATTAATTTCCGAATATATGCAGCATAAAATAGATGAAATTAATCCTATTTTGACACTTGAGGGGTTAAAACATATTTACGAACTTAACAGCTAAAAATTACTTGATTTCTGATATTTTATTATCGTCATCAACAATAACAATAGTCGGCTTATATCCCTGTAATTCTTTTTCTTCTACTGCAGCGTAGGAAACAATTATAACTTTATCACCCGGCTGAACTTTTCGTGCTGCTGCACCATTTAAACATATACAGCCGGAATTTTCTTCACCTTCAATTACGTATGTAGAAAACCTTTCGCCATTGTTTACATCAAGAATTTCTACCTTTTGCCACTCTCTGATTTTTGAAGCCTTTAACAATGCTTTATCAATAGTTATAGACCCGACATAATTTAAGTTTGCATCTGTTACTGTCGCTCTGTGTATTTTTGAATATAGAAACTCTAATTGCATATTTATACCTCGCAAAAAGATTATACTACAAACAAAATAATTAATAACAATACAAATTGTTTTAGGTATAATAAAAAACAAAGACAAAAATTAGAAAGGTTTACTATGAAAATATTGGTAGGTTTATCAGGCGGAGTAGATTCATCAGTCGCAGCATTAATACTAAAACAACAAGGACACGAAGTAATCGGTGCGACTATGTCAATATGGGGGAAAAACGGGTTAGCTGCAGCAGAGGGCAAACATAATGCCTGCTATGGTCCTGATGAAGCTGAAGATATAGAAACAGCAAAGAAAATTGCAGACCAAATAGGCATACCATACCACGTAGTAGATTGCGTAACAAAATATGAAGATATAGTAATTGCAAACTTTAAAAAAGAATATTTAGACGGACATACACCAAACCCTTGCGTATGGTGCAACGCACTGATTAAATTCGGAGTATTGCCTCAGGTTGCAAGATTAAACGGTGTAGAGTTTGATAAATTTGCAACAGGTCATTATGCAAGAGTTGAAGAAGAAAACGGAAGATTTTTACTCAAAAGAGGAATTGCACCGCACAAAGACCAGTCATATTTCTTGTATAGATTAAAACAAGAGCAATTAAAAAATATAATTTTACCTTTAGGTAATTATACAAAAGATCAGATTCGCGCAATTGCCAAAGAAAACGGGCTTGAAGTTGCAGATAAACCCGACAGTCAGGATTTTTACGGCGGAGATTACAATGAACTTTTAAATGTTCAAGATAAAATCGGAAACATTGTAGATACTGACGGCAAAATTTTAGGAACACACAAAGGAATATGGAATTATACTATAGGTCAAAGAAAAGGACTCGGGGTATCCTCAACTGAAGCTCTATACGTACTTGAACTTCGCAAGGATACAAATGAAGTTGTTGTTGGGTTTGCTGATAAAACATTCAAAAAATCACTTATTGCAAATGATTTGAATTGGATTGCCGTAGATAAACTTGAAACACCAAGAAAATGTCAGGCAAAAATCCGCTCTACACAACAACCTGTAGATGTAGAAATACAACCGCTCGGAGATGACAGAGTTAAGGTTATATTTGATGACATGCAAAAATCTATTGCAATAGGTCAATCTGCAGTATTTTATGACGGTGATACCGTTCTTGGCGGCGGTATTATAATAAGTGCAGAATAATTTACCTGTTTAGAATGAAATACGAAACATTCAGATAAGTTGCAAATATTATCCATAAAAAATACGGAACAAGCAGCATGGCTGCAGTTTTTGATATTCGGTAAAAATTTCTGATAGTCATTAAGACGAAAAGATCAAGTAAAATTATTATAATAAGAGCCAAACCTATATTTTTCATAAGAAAAAATACAGGACTCCAGATTACATTTAATAATAACTGCAGTGCAAAATAAATATATCCTTTTGTTTTTGAAGACACAGAGCTTGTCCTTATAAAGATAAATAAAGACAAAAATATCATTGCATACAAAACCGCCCAAACCGGTGAAAAAATCTTTGCCGGAGGATTCAATGCGGGCTTTGCAAGAGAATTAAACCAAACTGAATTATACATACCTGCATTTTTGCAGACACAAAAACTTATTTAATCACCTAAAAAGACAATTAATAAAATAACACCTGATATATACAATCGAATACAAAACTTTTTTAATATTATTCAATAGTTTTTTTAGATACAACGATAGCATTTGATAAAGCAATACCTCCTGTCTGCGGCGGAGAATTCACTATCTGACCGTTCACATACATTACGGTAGAACCGCCGCCATCTAAATTTATAGCATTCTCACATCCTAATGATTTCATGAATTGAGCAAGTTCATAAAGTGTTAACCCGACAGAACTCCCTTCTCTTCCGTCAACAGCAACAATAATCAAATTATTTGCAGAAGTGTAACCTATTGCACTTCTTGGATTACGCCCGCCGATTGATAACAGTTTTTCTTCAGATACATCTACATATATATTTCCGTTCTTTACAAGATAAGGTCCACCGCTTATTATGTGTTTTACATTATCCCATTTTGGATTAAGACTAATTTCAACATCAACCTTTGCCGATCCGAATAACGCACTCAGTTTTTCTTTCGGACCAACAAGAACAAAACCGTTTTCAGGAATAAAAAGGGGATTGGCAGAAGCAGCCGTAATTTTGTTGTCAACAATCTGCAACTGAACACCATCACGCGGTGAAGCGGGAGCATAACTTCCCCAATCCCTTGTATATACCAATACGTATGAGGATAACATTCGCGGTTGATTTATATTATCTATCTTTATTTCTGTATTATTACCGGTAATTTTTCCGTTAAATTCTATTCTGGCGACATCAAACCCGTTGTCAAAAATACCCAAAGCAACACGATTATATATTGGACCTGTAAATAATTTTCCATTAATCATCAATGTTCCTAACGGAATACCGGATTGCGGTTTAAAAAATCCGCCATTAATCGCAACTATCGAATTTGTACGCTGTGCCATATTTCTTATGGAAGATTTATGATTTAGTGAATTCGAAGATGCGGTAGCCGGCATAATTTCAAAATCTTGAGCAACTTTTGGATTTATTTCTACAACATTAATTTTAACAGGTTTTCCGTTATAATATTTAACCATTTTAATATGTTTTATTCCGTCAGCAACGTGATTTACTTTCCAACCGGAATACTTTGAGCGCATACTTCTTTCAAAAATTTCATTACGATAGACAGGTGAAAGATTCTCTCGGAGTATTTCACCTGCCTGGTATAACGTTGGGGTGGTTGCCGCAGAAGTGTTTGCTATTAAATCATTTGCATACATCGGAGGTAAAAATACAAAATGCGATAAGACTAATACAACAAATAACAAGACCGTTACAGCCTGTTCCAAACACCTGTAAGACAACTCAATTTTTCTTGCAGAAATAAGCGTATCCATAATGCACCTTATGAATTAGTGTAACCGGATACCTTTTTTATTAAAGAGTGGTGTGGGGAATAACACTCGTCAGAAGCCTATGTGGGCAAATAGGGTATTCCTACTACTATTGTAACATATTTTAACATGTTTCTCAAGTGTCTGCAAGCCTTTTATAATAAGAATTTTACAAAACTAAATAGTGGCAAATATACACTATTAAAGCATATCGTTTTATAAAAAAGAAAAAACAATTTATTATTTTTTTGAATGTTTATGTTATAATACTGTTGCCGTGCTCCACGGGGTGTTGCGAACTCTCGACCCGAAGCTTATGCGGGGTGCAGAGCCTGTTGTGAGGGCATTGCGGACTTAAATAAATTTAATAGGACTGTAGATAGCGTAAGTCATTATGGCGTAAAATTTCGAACCGTGTCAGGGGGGAAACTCAGCAGCACTAAGAAAATCTTTATGGGTGTAATGATAAGCGAAGGAGGAAATATTAAAGGAGTTTACTTTTGTAATGTTCGATAGACAGTGGCACGGTTTTATACATCCTAACGGACTAAGCCATAAAAGGCTTATTTTTATTATCGGCAAGACATAAAATAATCTAAAAAGAAAGGATAAAATATGACTGAACTTTTAGATTTATATTTATGTGAAACCTGCGGTAATATTATTCAGGTAATGCACTCATCATACGGTGAACTTGTCTGTTGCAACAAGCCCATGAAAAAACTTACCCCGCAAACAATTACACAGGAAGAATCACTTAAAGAAAAGCATGTTCCCGTTTTTAATGGCAGTACAATTCAGGTGGGATCAGTAATCCACCCTATGAATAAAGAACACCATATTGAATTTATCCAAATATACAGCGATGATAAAAAACATACCCAAACAGTATTTTTATCTCCGGAAGATACACCAAAAATAACCTCAGAGAACAATAATTACAATCACGCAGTCGAATATTGCAACCTGCACGGTCTGTGGTTGGGGGATAAATAGATTCAAAATATTTATACTAAATTATAAGTCTTGAAATCAATTCAACACCGGCATCTTCAATATTTTCTTTTTGAATATCAAAAACCGGAAGCATTTCATTGTTTTCAGATTCAATTAAACCCAAATCAAGTTTAATTAAACTTTGTCCCAAATCAACATTAAAGTCACTTTTGCATTCATTCAAATAATCTTGCAAAAAGCTTTCCGCTTCAACATTTACACTTTTAATACCCATGAATAATACTCCTATTATCTTCACAATATAAATATCGGCAGAATAAAAAATTACTTTAATTATATTGGCATTTTGTAACATATCTTCAGAATAAAGATAAAGACTTGAAAATTTAAACACTTTGTATTACAATTATAGTAATTAGGTAGAACATAGGAGAAAATTATGGCTTGCGGCTTTTTAGAAATGGAAATTTTAAATACTTTTTGGAAATTAAATTCAGAAAATGAAGACAAAGACATTTCTATTCAAAATGTTGTAGATGAACTTTCTTCAAACGGAGTAGAAAGAGCTTACACTACAATTAAAACCGTAATGGACAGATTAGTTTCAAAAAGTATTCTTGTAAGATACAAAACCGGTAAAAAATTCTTCTACAAAGTTACAATGGACAAACGTGAAATGGCATTAGAAATGATGAAAGAATTTACTGATAATTTCTTTGATGGTGATATTGCCAAAATGGTTCGTTTTGTTGAAAGAGAAACAGTAGAATTATTAGTTAAATAACATGTCAGAACAGTATAATAATGACAGAGAATATGCCGGTAAATTATTGCGGCTTGTTAGGATTGGGGAATTGTCCGTAAGACAGGCAATGTTGAAATATCCGAAAGATACAAAAGACGAAAGCCTGATTGCTGCATATCATGCACTTATACACTACGAAGCAGATGAAGATTTGCGGGCAAAAGACGAACTTTACAGGGAAGAACAGGATGATTACATTGAGTTTTTGGCTTACACCCTGTCTTCAGGCGAAGATCTGCCGCAAAATATTATAGACAACTATAAAAATTTTTATAACAGCGCACCAATAATGCACGAAAAGAATTTTAAAGGCTTTATTAAAAGCTTTTGGAAAAGCCTTAATGTAAAGGAAGATTAAAGGAAAGGACCGATGTAATACAACCGACTAATTTATAAAAAATAGCATAATATGTACTTGCAATTTTTTATTGATTAGTGTAACATAACTAAAGAAAAATAAATAAATCGTAATATTCGTTTATTTTTCTTAAAAAAAATGTAAGTATGAAGTTTAAAGTAAGGAAGTTTAACTATGTCAGAAAATGTTGAAGTACCTAATAATGAGGGTGATAATCGTCAAAGAATACTTTTGGCTGATGATGAGTCAAGTATCAGACGTATATTAGAAACTAGATTGAAAATGGCAGGCTATGATGTTTATACTGCTCAAGATGGTGAAGAAGCAGTTGCATCTTTTAATAAAAACAATCCTGACCTTGTAGTTTTAGACGTTATGATGCCTAAAATGGACGGTTATGGAGTAACAAGAGAAATCAGAAGAACATCAGATGTCCCAATTATCATATTAACAGCATTGGGTGACGTTTCTGAAAGAATTACAGGTTTAGAATTAGGTGCAGATGACTATGTTATCAAACCGTTCTCTCCAAAAGAACTTGAAGCAAGAGTTAAGGCTGTTCTTCGCAGAACAAACAACAGAGAAATGACAACATCTTCAGGCAAAGTTACTAAAAATGTTATAACTACAGGCAATATCAAAATTGATACAGCTCGTCGTCAGGTATATAGAAAAAATGACAGAATCAGACTTACAGGCATGGAATTCAGCTTACTTGAACTTCTTGTAAATAATTCAGGTCAGGCTTTTTCAAGAAACGAAATCTTACAACATGTATGGGCTTATCCGCCTGATCACAGAATTGATACAAGAGTTGTTGATGTTCATATTTCAAGATTACGTTCTAAGTTGGAAACAGACCCTGCTAATCCTGAATTGATATTGACAGCCCGTGGTATCGGTTATATGTTTCAAAGAATAAATTAATAGGGATAATAATCAATAAATAAAAAAGAGCCGCAGCAAAAAGTTACGGCTCTTTTTTAACGCTCAATTTCTTTAACATCATATTTATTTATCAGGCGGCAATTTAACTTATAAGAAATAAAAGTAGATAATAAAAAACTTGACAATGCACCCGAAAGAAACTTTAAAGTATTCACAAAAAATGAAGCTTTTTTCGATAGGCAGGCAAATGCACAGGCCACAGTTGAAGCCATAACAAATTTAGGTAATACTCTCGCCTGATTATTATACCTTCTTACAAATTCGTCTGCCTTATCAGGCGGTGCAGTATATGTGCGGGAACTTGTTTTACATGCAGAAGTATATTCAACCAAATTAAAATTTTTACTGTTAAAATCTTGTGAAACGATATGCATAAGAAAATAATAAAATTAACAGTTCAAGAAAAAATCCCCTGTTTATCTTACTATTTTAGACTTAATACGATTGAATAATTCCGTTGCATATTCCATTTTCATAATAAGGTTTAAAGGTACATATACACCCAGACACAAAACAGCAACCAACAGTATTTTCAATGCTTCAAATGAATATTTGCCAAGATGAACAAAATTATCATATACTGTACCTGCAGCAAAACATACAAGTAATGCTATCAAACCGGCAATAGTCATCTTTAAAAGATTAAAAAATAAATTCTTATAATCCATATTCATCTTACGAGTAATAAAATAACCCAAAACACAAGCATTGAATAAAGTTACAAGAGAAGTTGAAAGGGTTATACCGCCAATTCCCCAGCTTAATTTTGAAATAAATATATAATTCAAAAGCACCTTTAATATAATAGATGAAAAAGCAACCACAAAAGGTGTTTTAGAATCATTAAACGAATAATAAACTCTTGTAATTGAATCTCTGAAAACGTAAGGGATTATGGAAACAGATAAAAACCATAAAGCTTCTGTAACCATAAATGTTGCGGTTTGGTCAAATTCTCCTCTTTCAAAAATCAATCGAACAGCATCCATGCCGACAGTTAATATTCCAATTATTATAGGAATAGAACCAAAGAACAGAACACCAACACCTTTATTGAAATAATTATTTATCCCCAAATAATCTTTATCCGCAACAAGTCTTGCAAAAATCGGAAATAACGGCACCAAAAAAGCAGTAACAAGAATACCTACAGGAAACTGAAAAACTCTGTTAGCATAACCTATAGCAGTCCATGCACCTTCTGATATTGAAGAAGTAAAAAACATATCAACATATATATGGATTTGACCGACAGTAGAACTTAAAACCGCTGGAAAAAGAAGTTCTCCGATCTCTTTAAATCTTGGATTATTTATAAAATCAAAGTTCGGCTTTAATCTATACCCGAGCTTTCTGATATTGGGATATTGTATTATAAGCTGGAGAACTGCCCCTACTGTAGTTGCCCATGCAAGAGCATAACCTTTTTGATCATCCGGAACGGCAACAACAATACCAATAATTGCTGCCGACATAATTATCGGAGAAAGATTCGGAAGCATAAATTGTTTATATATTACAAGAATACCGTAATAAATTCCGACAATACCGCCAATTACAAGAAGCGGCGTCATTATTTTTAAATGAATTGCTGCAAGATTAATCATTTCAGCAGATCCGCCTGAAATAATTAATCCCATAATCTGCCGAGGGAAAAGATACATAAGAACCGACAATCCCAGAAAGAATATTATTGTCGCAGTCATAAAAGTTGAATACAATTTATTGACTTCTTCCGGCGGTTTTATTTTAAGAGATGGTATTAATTTAGAAAAAATAGCAACCGTTGCACTGTGAAAGGGCCCTCCAACCCCGCCTAAAAGAATAAGCGACAATGACGGAATCTGATATGCATAATAGTAAGCATCGGAAACCAATGATGCACCATAATAATTTGCAATAATAATATCTCTTATAAAGCCTATAAGTTTACTTATAATCGTAACCACCATTATAAGCCAAGCCGCTTTTAAAACACTTGGAGTTTTATCCTCTGCAATATTATTAATCTGAGAGCTCATCTTCTCCTGCCACCTCTACATAAAATCTTACACTCTTTGTTTTATCAAGATATGAAGGATAAGTAAACACAATAGTATTCATACCCTTAATAAGATAATCCGATAAATCTATTTTACTAAATCTTTCTTTTTTGTTTAGCTTAAAGGTCTCCTCAACACCATTAATTTTAGCACCCAAAAAATCTGCTTTAAACCTGTTATCCACAACAAGTTTGGCTTTTCCGCCACCGGCATAAAAGCTTTGAGTTGAACTATTTAAAACGGCATTGAGTATAACAGGAACTGTTGACAATGCTATGCCTGAATAATAATGCTTGAGTATCTGTTCATAATTTTTATGCAAATCTTTTGCCATATATCCTGCACCAAATTGACTTAAACCAACCCCATGTCCATATCCGCCGCCATAAGCCGTTATTTTTGAGAGTTTATTATCTTCATCATATTCCGGTTCAAAAACTAAATTTGCGCTCGGTAATGCCTTTCCTTTTACCGTAAAAAGACGCCTTATAACTAACTCTTTTTCAACGGTATAAGTTTCGGTTTCCGTTTCAATCTGAAGCTTCATAATTTTACCTGATTCACCGCGTTCAAGCACATTTATAGCAGTTATACGCCTGATTACCTCACCTTTTGCAACTTTTGGATGAACAAAACCCGCATCACTTTGCGCAGCTATATGATTTTGAATTTCTGTTTGCAGTTCATCTACAGTCCACTCCCTTTGCCACCTGTAATAAGGTGATTTTATATCGAAAGACTTTGGTTTTGTTTTATAAAATTCAAATGCATCTTCTTCCTTATTTAACTTTTTAAAATTTCCATAATCAGGCTTTGCCTTTAAATAAGGTTTCTTTTCATTTGACGGAAAGACTCTTGTTTTCGGATCTGAAAAAGCATTTTCATAACTTTCCGTATATCCTCCTGCAGTAGAAGAATATAATGCCAATATCAAATTCCAATTGTAAGTCGCAACAATGCCTGTTGTTTCATAAACCGCCTGATTTGATAACTCTTTTTCAGTATTAGCTCCGTAATAAACCTGACTTGCGACAGAATCAACAACATCATAATTATTATTTGCTTTTACTCTAGGAGAAAGTACATAATTACGGGCTGCAACACTTTGCGCTTTCAAAGCCTCCAAACCGAACCTTACAGGCATTTCATTAGGAACAACACCTTTTAAATATTGTTCAACATCTAATTTATTTACAATATGAAATTGTCCCTCTTTTGATGCCGGCACAAGTTCTATTTGCCCTCTGTATAATGCATCAGCCCCTGCTCTTTTTAACCCTTTTACACCTATAAACCCGTAATCAGACTTAAAAATAACAGGTCCTGAAATTTTGGCAATAACATTATCACCTCCGTCAGTAAGAATAAAAATACGGCCTGAAGTACAGATATTAACCAAATCATTCGCATCAAAAGTTGCTACATAAGTTTTATTATTATAAACCTCAAATTCACCTGTAGAATAAATACCGACCTTATCCCATACATAAGATGAAAAATTGTTTGTACCGATGCCGACTCTCACTATTTTAGCCCCCGGAGGAGTATAATTTTGCCCTATAGTTTCTTTGGCAATTTGTAAAGTCGTAATCGGAATATTGACAGTATTTGAACTATACGAAACAAGTCCCGACAAAAATATTATTGATAACAAACATATACCTAATCTGTGCATGATGAGTATATTATATTACAAAAAGCACTTCAGTGGAATATTTAAAAAGGCGGGTATCAAAACCCGCCTTTTAGATTATTTAACACTGCTTTTAGCAATTGTCTTTTTGCTGTTTACCTGTAGATTAACTACTGTGTCATCTCCGTCCATTTTTGATATAAATGATGCTATTTTACCAACTTTTCTCGGAGTTTGAGTTTTAACCATTCCTACCGGTTTGTTTTTACTCTTGATTAACTTAACTGCAGAACCGCCGTCAGTTATGCTCTTGCGTTTGCTGTCACCCTTACCCAATGACCATCTGAAGCCTGCGGATAAGCCAACACCTGTTCTGCCGCCTGCAGTTGCATATGCCTGTAAGTAACCTGTAAATCTGTCACCCCAAACTTTACGCAAACCTAAACCGTATTTGAAGTATGGTTTAACATGCATCTTAGGAAGAGCAATGTCATTTGCATGGTAATCAACATTATCCATAATATTCCATACCATGCTTACGCCTGCATATGGCTGCCATCCGTTCTTGAAGTTTCCTATGAACTTAATACCAGGTTCCATATTGATTGCGTTCAACGGTTTAGTTTTAATTCTTACACCGGCAGAATTTGTATAATCAAATGTATTAACAAATGAATATGACATTGTCCAACTTGGCTGGATGATGAATTTGCCTTTTGCAAGCTCCCAGTTATAACCTGTCTTACTTGCGATACCTGCCATCATCATGAAGAAGTCTTCACTGCCGTATCTTGTGCTTGCATCGGCAAAGTTAACACCGGTACTTGCAGTCAAGCCTGTGAAGAAGTTACCTTTATACAACATACCTGTTGCACCAAGTGATGCTCCGTTGTCGTAAACACCAACTCCGTCATATACCTGGTGAGATCCGTTGTAGCCAACGAATACACCAAACATACCGTCCCAACCATTGCCTAATTCTGTTAATTCAGATTCACCACCGAAGTATGAACCGTAAGCAACATTAGAAACTCTAGGTCCGTTTTTCAGGCTGACTTTTTCAAATGTACCGTAAGGTCTTACCCAAAGACCAGCTTTTTGGATAGCTTCCTGATTTGGATCGAATGTCATAAACTTACTTGAACCTGCAGCGGCATATTTGTTTCTCAACTTCATAGCCTGACGCTGTTCTTGAGTCATCAACATGTACATATCCATGTTTCTGAAGCCCTCATCATAAGACTGTAATTGAGTCAGATAACCGCCGAGCTGAGCAGCTACAGAGCTTGCAACAACTGCCGGATTGAATTCGTTATAATCGTTTCTGCCGCCTGAAGGAAGTATATACAATACAGCATTTTCATCAACTCTTCCGGTCATTCTTCTGATTGGAGTCATTGCAGTAAATGTTTTATTCAATAATTCAGGACCAACTGAAACATTTTGTAAATTAGTAGTACCGTTCAAAGGTATTACAGTTGTATGATATAAAATCTTATCAAGATTCTGGAGAGCTAAATCTGTTAAGACTACGCCTTCACCAGGAGCCTGAGTAGGATTATTAAATCTATCGGAAATTCTGCTTAATACATCAACATCAACTTTAACCTGAGAAGCATTATCAAATGTCATCGGAGTATTGTATGCTGAAGCATAACCATTGATAGTATTTAATGTAGCACCTGTTCCGACTTCTAAAGTTGAACCGCCTGCTAATACACTTTCATTAGGTAAATTCAACTGACCGCTTGAAAGAACAGCTGCTGCATTTGAAATTGTATTTCCGTCAGCAATACTAAATATTGTACCAGGATTTGAAGCACTGCCAGGAGTACCTGCTCTGCCGCTTAATTCAAATGTTGAACCTGTGCCATCACCTATAACATCATTATTGATTGTCATAGTGCCTGCACCGGATGTAACTTTTGCAGTTGCACCATCGTCAACTTCAATTAATGCTCCGTCAATTCTTTGAGAAGTTGCAGTTGCATCATTTCCTGCGTTGATATTAGTTGTACCTGTCTTAGCAACAATTCTTTCAGCACCTGTTACGGTATTATTCAAATTAGTTGTCTGAGCAGGGTCAGTATTTTCAACAATTACGTCATAAACATCACCCGGCTGAGCATTTGCAATGGTGTTATTAACATCCATATCACCTGCTGAATTATTCTGTAATGTAACTGTACTATCATCTCCAACTGTAATAGGAGCAGTTGAATTTGATGCAAATACATCATCAGTAATAATTGCTTCAGTTAAATCATCAACTTCAATTGCTGTAGCACCTGCAATAGCCTTATCTAAAACTGCATTATAACCTGAGCCGCCTGAAGTAGCTCCAACAATATAACTACCGTCAGTTGGTTCACCTGTCGCAGGGTCAACAGAACCTCTGATATCACCTGAAATCTGACTCAATTTGGAGTCTTCATTTTCAGCAGTAACCTGAATTTTCCCTTTATCAGCAATAACATCACCATTAAGTTTTCCTGAATCAGTAACACCAAGAACAGAATTATCTCCGTCTAATGTTACATCACCTGTTGCAGTTGAGTTTGCCAGCATATCGAATAGAGCATTGTCCTCAACTTCAACATCAGCAACTATAGTGCCGTTATTTGATAATGAATTAGGATCATCAGCAGCACCAGCTTTAACAGTTATTCCTTCACCCTGTTCAAATGTATTTGAGTTATTTATTACATCACCTGTGATATTTGTATGACCATCACCTGTGATAGCAGCTGCGATTTTATCGTAATTAGGATCTGAACCATCAAGATTCAAAATACCGTCATTATCAGCTGAAGTTAAGATACCGCTTGCTGTTGAGTTTACAACACCAGCAGGAGTTGTACCATCTGCACCGTTGTTAGTCAGCTTATCAATTGTACCCTGACGAGGGTTAGATGGATCCGTGTAATCAACAATATTATCAATCAAACCGCCGGCTTCGTTTATAGCATTTGCAATTGAACCGGTATTAGTTACCTTATCATCATCTAATGTTGCAGCTTTGTTGGTTAATGTAGAAGTTATAGCACCTTCGTTATTTAAAGTACCGCTATTTGTAACATCACCACTGATTGTACCGCTTTGAGCATTGTTAACTTCAGCACCTGAAGCATTTGCAACTGTACCGCTGATAGTACCTGCATTATCAATTGTTGTATCTGCAACTTTGTTTTCAAGATTACCTTTGATTTCAGAATTTTCCTTGTTATCAATTTTAGCACCTGCAGCTGTATTATCTATAGCATTTTCAATTACACCGCCGTTTTGATTGATTACATCATCAGCGTTTGCAATCTTACCGCCCTTGATTGTTGCAGCAGCACCATCATTTGTAATAGTACCTTTATTATCAATGCCTGTATTTGCTGTTATAGAACCGGTGTTGTTAATATCTGAATTATCACTAACCGTAATATTATCAGATTCTACAGTTCCTTTATTTGTAAGTGAACCTGGTACTTCTGTTGTACCGTCATCAGTACCAACATTGATTGTAGCCTGTTCAATAATTTGTGAACCATCGCCGGTTGCATTAGTTTCAACATTACCGGTTATATTTACAATACCAGTACCTGCTGCAAGAGAGCTGTCTTCAATATCAGAACCAAGAGCTAATGCAGTAGTATCGCCGCCGATTAAATTAACTGTACCGTCATTCTGTACTCCGCCAGTTACCTTATCAGCATTAGTATTTACTGTTCCTGATTTGTTATCAACAACAGATGCAATCTCGCCGCCTGCAGTATTGTTAACAGTGCCGCCTGCATTTGTAACGGTTCCACCGGTTATTAAACCGGTTGCATTATTGGTCAGTACATTGTTTGCACCGTTACCATTATCTATATCACCTGTTATTGTGCCGGCATTTGATATTCTGATATTATCTTTACCTGATGTATTGATAATATCACCTGTTATTGAACTATCTGCAGCATTTGTTATTGATGAGTTATCTTCGACATTATCTATGTCGGCAAAAATACTTCCGCCGTTTTGATTGATAATTTCATCTGCATTTGATATCTTTGTCGCAGTAATTCGTGCAGCAGCACCATCATTTGTAATAGTACCGGCATTATCAATGCCTGTATTTGCTGTTATAGAACCGGTGTTGTTAATATCTGAATTATCACTAACCGTAATATTATCAGATTCTACAGTTCCTTTATTTGCAAGTGAACCTGGTACTTCTGTTGTACCATCATCAGTACCAACATTGATTTCTGCCTGTTCAATAATTTGTGAACCATCGCCGCTTGCATTAGTTTCAACATTACCTGTTATATTTACGATACCTGTACCTGCTGTTGAACTTTCTTTAATATCAGAACCAAGAGCTAATACAGTATCACCGCTACCGCCAATTAAATTAACTGTTCCGTCATTCTGTACTCCGCCGGTTACTTTATCTGCAAGAGTATTCAATGTACCTGATTTATTATCTACTACTGAAGCGATTTCTCCGCCTGCTGTATTGTTAACAGTACCACCAGCATTTGTTACTGTACCACCTGTTATTAAACCGGTTGCATTATTTGTAAGAACATTATTTGCACCGTCACCGTTATCAATATTACCGGTTATAGTACCGGCATTTGATATTCTGATATTATCTTTACCTGATGTATTGATGATATCACCTGTTATTGAACTATCTGCAGCATTTGTTATTGATGAGTTATTTTCAACATTATCTATGTCGGCAAAAATACTTCCGCCGTTTTGGTTGATAATTTCATCTGCATTTGATATCTTTGTCGCAGTAATTTGTGCAGTAGCACCATCATTTGTAATAGTACCGGCATTATCTATACCATCAGTTACTGATAATAAATTGCTATTTTCTATAGTACCATCATTATCTATTGATTTAGCTGTTAATGTACCGTCATTATCTACAGTACCACTATTGCTCAAACCACTATTTATTGTTGCGGTCTGACCAACAGAGTTTTCAAATTCTGAACCTGCAGTTATTACATCAAGGTAATCCACAGTAACAGTACCGTCATTGACGAACTTACCATCTGTACTTTCCGTCAAATCACCAATAGCTAATTCTTGTTGTTCTAATTTATTCTTAACAGTTGTAGTGCCGGAATTAACATTTGTAGCTCCGCCTGTTCCGACAATTGTATCAATTGTATTTGTACCCTTTGCATTCAAAGTTTGAGTATTTTCAACATCAGCGGTTGCATTACCTGTCATTGTTACATTATTAAGAGTAACTTCACCGCCTGAAGTTGTGTTAACTATTGCGGTATCAAAGCCTTCAACATTCATGTTATTCAATGTCAAAGAGTGACCATTAACATCAATACCATCTTTAGTTGGATCTTCACCTGTCATTGTATCATTTGTACCGCCTGAGATTGATAATGTTTCACCATTCATCTTCAAAGCACCTGAAGAGTTGCCGACAACATTATCGCCCATTACATAAGCTTTATGAGCAACAGTAGAAGTGATTGCATTGTCTAAATCACTGTGTTCAATATGTAATGAAGTACCGTCGGTTACACTAAAATCATTCTTTGTAATTAACAAGCTGCCAACCTGAGCATTATTAGATACAGACAAATGATCAATCTTGATATTGTCACCTAAATCAGCATTTGCAACTTTTACATCAACAGGTATCTGATAACCGGCATCTGTAGTTAATCTTAAATTATCGATAGCAACACCGTTAGTACCTGATGTCAGATATATTTCACCTGATAAAGTATCAGCAACTGCACCGGTAGATGGAACAAGATTCAAGTCCATATCAACCTTAAGGTCTGAATTTGTTACATCTATCCTGTTTCCTAGGTTGATATTACCTGTTTGAGCATCTTGAACACTTAATGTACCACCGTTTGCAATCAAACCGTTTATACCTGCATCCGGTGAAAGGTTAATATTATGATCAGCATCTGCCATTGATGTAACATTGAATGTACCGCTTGTAAATTTAATGCTGTTATCACTGATTGTTTTACCAGATGCAAGAACTACATTTGTATCAGCACCTGCAGCGATTTCTAAAGTACCGGTACCTGTTGTATTCTTAACAACACTTGAATTGATTGTAACATCACCCGCTGTTGTATCATTGAATGTCAATGTACCGTCATTTTTGATATCAGAAGTGTTTGAAAGACCTGTAGTAGCTGTTTTTAACGTACCGTCATCAGTAATTTCAACCTTTGTTTGAATATCAGCAGAATTAGTTACTGTACCGTTATCCACAACAGTTGTACCTTTTGCATTCGGATCGGTAATATTTTTAGATAATGTACCGCTTTCAAGAACTAAAGTACCGTCATCTTTTACATCATTTTGCAAGCTGTCAGCATTTTGCAATGTTAACTTGTTGTTTTCATCAACTTTAATATCTTTGCCGGCTACACCCAATTTGCTGCCGTCAAGTACAGTAACATTTGCATTATTTGTTCCGTAACTTGAAACTTGAACTTCGGTTTCGACATCACCTGCAACAGTTACATTGCGTTGAAGTATTGTCTTACCGTTTCCGGTTACATCACTATTAAGTTTGCTTGCATCACTCAACGGTGTTTCCTGAGAATAAACAGTTAACAGACCGTTATTTGTAATAGTATTACCAAGCAAACTGTCAGCATTTGCCTCTAATGATTTTCCTGCACCACCGTTAATTGTAATATCCTGAGCGATTGAACTGCCATGAGCTATTGCAGCCGCACCGTCAACTAATGTAGTACCATCACCGGTAACTGCAATATGATCGGTAGAATTGCCTAAAGTTCCGCCGGTTAATACTAAACCGTCATCAGCCTTATTAAGAACATCACCACCGATGCTTGCTCCATTTGCAGTCAGACTGCCGGTAGTTTCAATTGTAATACCCTGAGCGATTGAATCAGCAGAATCAGCAATTTCAACATCACCTGTAATACGCGTACCACCATTACCTGTAACATCATAATCTAATCCGCCGCCGGTAAGGATTAATGACGCATCATTACTTATATCACCACCAAGGCTGTCTGCATTAGCGGTTAATGAACCTGATACTATATCAATACCTTCATTGATTGCACTGCCTTCAGCAATCACAACATCTCCGCCGGCAACTTTGGTTGTACCGTCTGTTGTTGTTGACACAGTATAATGATCGGTAGCAGAACCGAATGTTCCGCCTGTTAATACTAAGCTGTCTGCCCCTGTATTAACAACATTACCCTGAACACTGCCAGCATTTGCAGTCAATGAGCCGGATGCAATGTTTATATCCTGAGCGACACTCTTTGTAGAATCATTTATTGTTACGGCTCCATCAACCTTTGTAGTACCCGCACCGGTTACATTATTATCAAGATTACCGCCTTTTAATACAAGACCGTCAGTTGCCTTATTTGTGATATCACCGCCAAGACTCTGAGCATCAGCAGTCAAGCTGCCTGTTGACTCAATATTAATTCCTTCGTTAATCTTGCTGTTCTTATCATAAATAGTAACATTACCGGTAACCTTTGTAGTACCTGCAACCGCAGGAGCAGCTGCAGAAGATACAGTATAATGACCGGTTTCAGAACCGTAAGTTCCGCCTGTCAAGACTAAACTGTCTGCACCGGCATTAACAACATTACCTTGAATACTGTTTGCATTTGCAGTTAACGAGCCTGATGTAATATCAACATTTTGAGCAATAGCCTTGCTTGCGTTGTTAATTGTAACAGCACCTGCAACCTCAGTAGAACCGTTGCCGTTAACATTTACTGCAAGATCACCGCCTGTTAATACAAGACCGTCATTTGCTTCGTTATTAACATTTCCGCCAACACCTGAAGCAGCTGTAGTTAATTTACCGGTTGATTCAATATTTACACCTTCATTAATCTTGCTGCCATCGTGAACAGTAACAGCACCTGTTACTTGAGTTGTACCGGTTGTGTCTGTTGAAGATACTGTAAAGTTATCTGTATCAGTACCTAATGTTCCGCCTGTTAGGATAACGCTGTTAGCACCTGTATTATCAACATTACCGCCGATATAATCAGCATTTGTACTCAATTTACCGTTATTTACATTTATTTGCTGACCGACAAGTGCGTTAAATCTTACAACACCTGTTGTATCAATATCGGTATGACCTGTACCTGAAACAGCATAATCAACATTACCGCCGTTAATTGTGTATGTTCCGGAGTTATCAACAGTACCGTTAATATCAGAAGCATTAGCTGTTAATACTCCGTCATTGTCAACACTTGCGTTGATTTCAGTACCTGTTGTATTAATCAAATTACCTGTATTCTTAACAGTATCCTGCGTAAGAGTAGCACTATTTGTATTGTAAGCGCTAAACTCGGTTGTACCTTTATCAGCAGCAGTATGAAGAACAGTATTTGAATTTGTAATTCTGTGTTCTGAATCAGCTCCGCCGGTAAATGCCAATGTACCATCATTAGAAATATTATTAGCAGTTGTATGAATATCATCAGCTTCTGCTGTTAATTTTGCACCATCTTTTACGATAAGTTCTTTCTGAGTTATAGACTTACCTGAAGCTAACTGAACATCTGCATTACTATCAACAGTAGTTACACCGGTCTTAGTAGCTTGAGAATCAACGATATTACCTGCAATAGCACCGCCGTTAAAATTCAAATCTTTGGTGTTTTCAACATCACCACTGATAGTACCGCCTGTAATTGTGTATGTTCCTGCGTTAGTAACATTACCTGAAACAGTACCGCCTGATTGAGTTGCTGTTGAAGCAGCTAGTGCATTATTAACACTGGCAACAGTACCGCCTGCAATAGCAAGAGTATCATTATTTGTAATTGCTCCTGCACTACCACCATTAATATTAGCAGTTCCGCTATTCAGTACATCTGCAACACTTCCGGAAGTATTAGTAAATGTACCATTATTTGTAACATTAGCAAGAGTACCTTCGTTAGTAGCAACAGCACCCGCATCAACAGTTGTTAATCCTGTAACTGAACCTGTTGCAGTATTCCCAAATGTACCATGAGCTACTTTAACGGCCTGCTCAATAGCACCAGCATTTGATGCGGAAGTAGTCGTATTAACAGTTGTTGTACCTGCACCGCTTACAGTTGTATTCAAAGTTCCAGAAATCAGTTCTAAACCGCCGTCAACCGTATTGTTAACACTACCAACAACATTTGAACCGTCAGCAGTAAGTTTACCACCGGTTAAAATGTTGATATTTTGGCTGATTGCGTTTGTAGTAGTTGCAAAACCAACATTACCAACAATATCAGTATGACCTGTAGTTGAAGCATCAACATTGTCAGCCAAACTACCACCGTTAAGAGTTAAAGTACCATCATTATTAATATGACCGTCTTTATCACTTATTTTACCTGCATTTGTAACAAGTTCACCCGCAGTACCGATTACTATATCGTTACCTGTAATGTTACCTGTTCCGCTATTTGTAACTTTACCTGTAATTTCAGTTGTACCTGTACCATTTATAGTACCGGCATTCTGCATATCAGCACCGGTTAAAGTTAGACTGTTGTTGTTGGCAATAATACCACCATTAGTTAATGAATTATTAACCTTGAGAATACCTGCATTTGTCAAAGTTCCTGCAACAGTTAAGTTATTTTGTTCAACAGATACATCAGTTTTTATTGAAGTACCGTCAGCAGTTTTTAATGAACCTGTACCTGAAACTTTTGCAACAATAGTACCACCCGTTACATCCAAAGTGCCGGCATTTGTAACTTCAGATACTAAACCTTTAGTAGGTAATGTCGCGACATCAGCACCTGCGGTAACTAATGTTGCCCCCTGCGTAATATCAGTATTAGCAGCGATTATACCATTATTAGTATAAGATGTAGTTGTAGTACCGTTACCGATTTCAAATTTACCGGTTCCCTTGATAGCAGAACTGTTTGTACCGTTCATGGTATTAAATACGGTTGAAGCTCCATTAACAGTTAATGTTGCACCACTACCAACATTCAACGTATTAGCTTTTGAAGAGCCGGAAACAGTCAAATCTGTATCCTCCAATGATACAGTACCAACATCAATTTTATTAGCCGTTACAGTACCGTTTGACGCAGCAACCGTATTCGCACCTGTCAATTGATCAAATGCAACAGTACCTTCATAACCATCAAGATTGTTAATATTTACATTATAATACTGACCTGCAACCGCCTGGTCTTCTTCAAACTTGATTATGTGAGTATCATCTTTTGCATTAAGAGTCAAAGTTACAGGGGTTGTTGAAGTACCTAACATATAAATAGCATCGCCAACACCTTCATTACCTGTTCCTGAACCGTCTGCAGATTCATTTTTATCAAATATAACATCAGAATTTAATGATGCAATATTTACATTACCTTCAGAATAAATAGCACCGCCTTTACCCTGAACAGAACCCTGAACACCTGCACCATTCATACGGAATGAAGTATCTGTAACATTTAATGTTCCTGTTGCACTGTTATAGATAGCACCACCCTTACCGCCATTTGCCATATTAGCATTGGCTTCTGTACCATCACCGAACGATGCACCTGACAGGGTTAAAACGCCGCTATTGTAGATAGCACCACCGTTTTGAACTGCAACATTCTTAGTAAATGTATCACCTGTACTTGATACAGTACCTTGAGTATGAATAGAACCACCGTTTAGAGCCTTGTTATTATTAAAGATTACACCGTTTGTTGTAACCTGACCGGTAGTTTCGTTTATGATAGCACCGCCATTATAAGCACTTCTGTCGATATTTTCGAATGTATCACCTGCAGAGAATGAAGCAGTTGCACCATCATCAACCATTACGCCGCCTTCATAGTGAGATGGGTCAGAAATCAATGTACCCTGGTTGTAGATTACAATATTACTGTTATCTGCATTTGTTGTTCTCTTGAAGTTTGTATTATTAACGGTTAATGTAGCACCTGATTCAACAGTAATTACACCCTTATAAGTATCATTCGTTGCAAAGTTTTCAAATGTAATATCATTTGTTGTGAGTGAATGACCATTCTTAACAATTAAACCGTAAGTACCATTAGTTGCATGAACTGTTCTATTTGTACCCGGAGTAGTTGAGGTTGTAGGGTTATCACTTGTTATAATAAATGAATTTTTAATTTCGCCAAGAGCAGTTTGACCTGGTTTTTGATTAACAACTTCATTTGCGCTCATTGAATAAGTAAGAGCATCAACTGCACCGGACACATCAACTGCACCGTTTAATTTAGTACTTGTAGATTCACCGACTTTAACTTTACCGTCAGCCTGACCGGAACCTTGGATAGCAACAGTCTTACCGTCTTGCTGAACAAATAAAGTAGTACCTTCAACGGTTGCTTTAGCACCGCTTGAAATCAACTGAATTAATTGACCGTCATGGAGATCTTCAGCTCCTTTAATATTGACATTTGCCAATGTTATTGTTGCATCCGCATCAGCTGCAAATGTATCAATACTCTGACCGTCAATATCGACATACACTCTTGAACCATCCTGCAGTGTAACAACATTAGTACCGGTCATATAGTTATTGATTGCATTATCAATTGTATTGATACCGGCACCGTTCTTAACAGTAACAGCAGAAGCACCGCCTAAGACTGAGCCTGATGCCAAATGTAAAATACCTGAATCAACAGAAACATTCTGATCTGTAATACCTTTATCAGCTTTTACGGTTACACCGTCAGCTGCAGCGATTTTGATATTACCTGTACCACTGTCGCCTGTAATAGCGCTTCCGATTGTACCGTTAGCAGTATTATTAAATACGATTAATGCATCATTCTTAACACCTTCAGATGCGACCAGATTTTCAGCTTTTGTATTAACAGTACCTGTTTTAACAACAATTGATTTTTGAGTAACCTTATCGTTAAAGTTTACAGTACCTGTATAATCACCACCGCCGATTGTTGTAGTACCGGCAGGAGTTTCATTATCTGTAATAGTTCCGTTGAAGGTAATTGAGCGACCGTCTTTTGCCTGCAGATTCAAATTAGCTTCGTTGTGAATATCATTCGCAGTTAAACCTTCACCTGTAACAGAATAAGTACCGTCTGCATTTCTTACAGTAGATGCATTAGCTCCAATGTAGTTGTTTTCAAATACGACATTAGAATTATTTGCAACAATATTTACCGTAGAAGCAATGCTATAAATAGCACCGCCGCCTAATTTAGCAGCATTATTATTAAAGTTTGTATCCGTAAATGTTGCATTAGATCCATCTATAGCAACTGCACCACCTCGGTTAGCCAAGTTACCAGAGAAGGATGAACTTGTCATGTTTTCAAGAATTGAATCAGCAAGAGAAAGGGCACCACCACCTATATTTGAAGCTCCGTTATAGGTAGAAGTATTACCCAAGAACTTAAGATTTGATGCACTTTCAAGAGTTGAAGTGCCACTTAAAGATATAGCTCCGCCATAAGCTGCTTTATTGCTTTCAAATAATGAATTTGACAAGGTTGTAATATGGCCGGCATCTGCAGAAATTGCAGCTCCGCTGGAAGTTTCACTTGCACTTGTATTTCCTACAAAATCAACCTGATCAATTAATGCGATAGGATTTGATGAGCTTGATTCTGTATAAATAGCAGGAACACTATTGTTTGCAAATACAGAGTTGGATATTTCACTTATTGAACCATTTGTATAAATTACACCGCCATTATCCGGATCAAGACCATTACCAATAAATTTAGAATTAGTAATTTTCTTTGTACCTGTGCCTGTAATATTAATCAACTTGTCGGCACTGTTATTAGCAAGTACAACATCATCTATTGTAACATTAGCACCTGTACCGGTTGCATTAATGAAACTGTCGTTAAATCCGTTTACTGAATTACCTATATCAACGCTTGATTCAGCAACTCTGCCGTTTTCGTCAAAGATATAGTTACCGTTAGCATCCTTTGTAATTGTTGCACTACCAAGGTGTTGAGCTGTTAAAGTTTTACCGTCACCAACTTCAATACCGCCATGTCCTTTTAACAATCCGCCATCAGTATAAGATGCATCTATACCGTAATGATTATCTGAAGTACCGTCAATGAGGAGTGAAGAACCAAACATAGTACCAAGCTCTGTCGGAGTATCTGCACTATATGTCAACGCATCCTGACGGACATTTTCATTACCTGTTAAGATGTAAGTAGATACATCACCATCTTTTACAGCTGTCATAAGGTTATTAATAGCTGTATTGTTGAAATGTAACTTACCGTTATCTGCGTTATAAACATAGTTGTAAGTACCTGTTACGCCTTCACCGTTAGTAGCTACACCTGAACCTGTAACACGACCGTAAACATGACTCGGAGTTCCTGCAGTAGTTGAAATCAACTGAACATCAGTGTGTCTGTAACCTGAATCACTTGAAAGATATACAGAATCGATGTTAATTTTTGTATCGCCAGCAGCAACTGAATCAATAGAGAAGGAATCAACATTCGGTGTATCGCCTAAAGCTGCATCAATAGCAACATCAAGATTATTGGTTAATGTTACAGCACCCAATTTATGAGCATCAAAGTTGCCATTTTGAGAGTTAATTCTTGATGCGCCTGCACTCTTTAATGAAGTTAAATCCAAAGTACCGTAAGAAGTTGTATTATCTCCTTGAAGAGCAGAACCTAATACAACATTAGCTCCATTGTTTAGATTCAATGCACCCTGAACGGTATTATTAAATTTATAAGTACCGCCTGTTTTACGAGCTGTTGCATTCTTACTGGTTCCGCTAATCGGATCATAATAAGAGAACGAATTTTTGTTAAGTTCTATTGTACCGGTTGCACCGTTGATTGCACCGTTAAATGTAATCGCATAATCGGTTTTGGCATTTAACATAATGTTGCCGCCGTTATTTGTTATATCAACATAATTATCACCGATTTTATTATTATTGAATGTAACATCTGAAGAATCAGCAGTAATAGCAACAGTAGCATTTGCGCCGAAATTGTATATAGCAGCATCGCTATTGCCGGTGAAATTACCCTTCACATCAACTATAGCACCTGTGTTGTAGATAGCACCACCATATCCGTCTGCGCTATTGTTAGTAAAGTCGCCTGTAATAGACGAAATTAAACCTGAGTTGAAAATAGCACCACCATTGTAACCGGCATTGTTACCGCTGAAAGATGCACCTAAATTATCAATCTGCTTATCGTTATAAATCGCACCACCGTAATTTGCGGAGTTGTTGTTAAATTCAGATGTAATCAATGAACTGATAGTACCGTCATTATAGATAGCACCACCATTACCGCTTTGTGCAGTATTTCCGGAGAATTTACCGATTAATGATGTGATAGTTCCGGTGCCGCTATTGTAAATCGCACCACCGTTTGTAGCACTGTTATGGTCAAATACTACCCCTGACGCAGAAGTAATTGTGCCGCCATTATAAATAACACCACCGCTACCAATTACATTGTTGTTATGGAATACGGAATTAAGAATTTCTAAATTACCGCTGTTATCTACAAAACCACCGCTGGTTGCTTTAAATCCGTTAACAGATGCAATTATATCACCTGTTGTTGAATCAACAGAACCCAAATTATAGAGTTTAAGTGTTTTACCTGTGCCAACAGTAATTCCGCCATAGTTTGTGGTTACATCACCCTCTGTGTGAGAGCCGTTAATACCGAATCTGTTGGAAGATGAACCGTCAATAGCCAGGCTATCACCTGCAATTGAACCTAATTCATTAATTGTTTCATAAGCACTATAACTTGATGCATCAGCATGAACATCTTCGTTTGCAGATAATGTATATGTCGGATAAGTACCGATAATTTCGGCATCATTATCTCTTACTGCAGTGAGTAAGTTTTTAATATTTACATTGTTGAAGTAAATCTTACCGTCTGTTGTGTTGTATTCATACTTGTATTTACCGCCTGTACCGGCAAAACCTTCACCTGAAACTTTTGCGTAATCATCTGCATTATCAGAAGTCAAGAATTGAGCTCTTGAATGCTTGTATGCTGAGTCACTCAATATATTAATGCCGTTGATATTCAATTTATGATTGTTATCGGTAAAATCACCGTTCAGAGCAATATTATCAACCTGCGCAGTACCGCTTAATGCGGCATCAATTGACATATTCAAATTGCTGCCTAAAGTGATTGCACCGATAGTATTGTTTTCAATATGACCGTTTTGAGAATCAATACTTCCGCCGTTTGCATCATTTACTAAAGAGCCTACATTCAATGAACCGTATGTAGTTGTAGTATTATCAGCCTGCAATATTGAGCCCAATTTTACATCGGCATTGTTGTATAAATTCATTGCACCTGTAACATTGACAGCATTATTAAAGATATATTTACCGCCTGTAGGTCTTGGAATTTCAACATCTGTATCAGTTATCCCATCATGATAACTTGAAGAAGTCGGATTGATACTTAATGAAGTTACAGAATCTAACGTACCGCCAAATGAAATTGTACGTTGTTGAGCTTCACCATAAGTTCCGGCACTCAAACCGATAGCACCACCGTAAATATCATTATATTCACCATTTGCGGTGTTGTTGTAGAATTCAATATTTCTGCCATCTGCAACAAGATTCAACGAAGATACACCATATATTGCACCGCCGTTACCTGTTGTAGCCGTATTGTTTTTGAAATCACCTGTTACTGTACCGATAGTACCATAATTAGAAATAGCACCACCCTTAACGGAAGTATTACCTGTAAAGTCACCTGTGATACTACTTACAAAGACATAGTTCTTTATAGCACCACCCTCTGCATAAGAATAATCAGTAGCAGAATTATTTGCAAAATTGCCTGCAATAGATCCTATAATACCGTAGTTTATTATAGCTCCGCCTTCAGTAGATGAATTGTTTGTAAAATTACCATTTATAGCAGTTATTAAACCATGATTTCTTATTGCACCCCCTGAACCACTTAATGCTTTATTTTTTTCGAAATTACCGCTAATAGATGAAATTGTAGAACCACCATTATTATAAATAGCACCACCGTCATAATTTGCGATATTACCAATGAAATTAGAATTAATCTGACCGATATTTGTACCACTATTAATATACATAGCACCACCACTACTGGTTTCTGAAGTATTGTTTATAAAGTCACCGGAAATACTTTCTATTGGGGATGTAGAACTACTGAAATAAATAGCACCACCATAATTTCTACTGCTATTACCCACAAAATCTGCATCAACAGAACCTATGCCTTGGCCCGAAATGTATAATGCACCGCCATTATTATAAGAATAATTCTCACTAAACAAACCATTGACTGAGCCAATATAACGATTGCTGTAAATTGCACCGCCAGAGCCATTACTTGTACTATTACCTATAAATGAACCGGTAATATTATCAATAACACTACCCGCATTTTCAATTGCACCAGCACCATTACTAGAACTATTATTTATGAAATCACCCGTTATAGATGAAATCGTAGAGTTTACATCAACATATATAGCACCGGCATCTTGAAGTGCACTATTACCAATGAAATCACCTGTTATCGAACCAACGGTTGAATTATTCAAATATATAGCACCACCGTTAACTGTACTACTGTTGCCAACAAAGCTGCCTGTAATTTGTCCAATATAACTATGTCCGGAAGAATACATAGAAGATGCTATCGCACCGCCAGGAGCACCACTCGCACGATTGCCTATAAAGTTACCTATAATAGCACCTATTGTTGCATTATAACCATTAGAGTAGTTTTCAATAGCACCACCAAGACTTGATGCCCTGTTACCTACAAAATCACCTCTTATAACACCAATAGTACCAGAATTATATATAGCACCACCAGGATTTGTAGAATTATTTGCAATAAAGTTACCTGTAATATCACCTAATGTACCTTCATTCTCAATCGCACCACCAATACTTGTCGCACTGTTGCCGATAAAATCAGCTGTTATACTATAACCGTTTGTTGAAGTGTTTTTAATCGCACCACCTTGCGGAGCTCCATTGTTATTATAGAAATAACCGCCGTTGACATCAGTACTCAAGTTATCTATTCTAGCCTGTTTATCTCCTGATGTTGTATATGAGTATTTATAATACTGAGTTTGAGGAGTTGTGTCTGTTGTTTCACCTTCTACGGTTGTGTGCGGCAGGTTGAACCTGATTGCACCGTCAACACTTGTTAAACCGCCTTCACCATCTTCGGTATATTTTGGAGTTGATGCTAAAGGCACATTACTAGAACCCCATGTATAAGTACCTGCAGTGGTTTCATCAATCTTTGTCCAGCTGATACCACGAGTACCCATTCTGTCTGTATTAATAGTTACATTATAATATGTTGGTGTAACTTCGCCTGTTGTTGAATTATAATCATAATCTACAAAATTGTAGTTTGTTGCAGTTGCATCAGTAGGTTTCCAAACAGATTTTGCCATAACTGACGGAGTATATGTATAATACTTTCCGCCAAGTTCAAATACATAATTTTCACTAGGACCAACTTCTTTTAGCGCATAACTGCTTGTAGAAGCAATTTCACGCAAGTTATCAGTCATTTCAGGGTCAGTTTCGCTTGCCTTGAAGTAGTAAGTTGTACCATTGATGACAACCATGTCAGGATGTTCATCATCTTTTGTTGGAACTAAATTATTATATTTATTATGGTCAGATGCCAAATATTCAGATGTTTCTTTTCTAACCTCATCAAGAGTTGCACCGCCTGAAATAAATTTGTTAAATGTCAGCATACCTGTAGCACTATCATAAGAAACAGAATCAACATCATAACTTACACCTGTTTCAGCAGTAATATTCGCAAGAATATTTGATGATAAAGCATAAGCATTTGCTATATCTGAACCGCCCGTAGCGATAGATACAGAAACACTGCTATCATCAACAGAAGAAGTCAAATTGATTGCATCAATCAATATTGAACCACCACTGATTGAAGACACAGCAATACTATCAGCCTTATGTTCAGACATATCAACATCAATTTTAAGATTCAAATTGCTGCCTAAATTTACTGTTCCTAAGTTATTTGAGTCAATGTATGCATTTTGGGTATCAAGTGTACCGCCGTTTGCATCATTTGTAAAAGTATGATAGATAGGATCACCGTAAGAATCTTCGCCATCCCTCAAATCTAATTCACCATAAGTTGTTGAATCATCAGCTTGAGTATATGAACCTAATTTAACATAGGCATTATTATACAATTTAACATCATGGTATGTAATTTTGTTATTAAATAGATAATTACCACCAGTATATGTTCCAACAACAGTATCCGCACTTGAATTTATATTAAGAACAGAGTTAGTATAACTGCTTCCTTCAATTGAACCGTTGAAAGTGATATTTTGCCCTGTAGCTGCATTCAAATGAGTACTTGCAGCAGAAGAATAAATATCATTATACGAAGCAGCCGTTTTACCTGCTGTATTGTTTGTAAAAGTTACATCTTTGTCAGCTGCGTATATAGTGATATCTGCGTAATCATGGGCAATCGCACCACCTTTTTTACCTGCCGAGTTGTTAGTAAAGTTACCTGTAATATATATATTATTATATCCGGAAGAACCACCAAAATAAGCAGCACCGCCATCGGAATTAGTTGCACTGTTGCCAATAAAATCAGCGTCAATAGAACTATCTATACCGTTAAAATATACAGCACCACCGCCAAAATATTTATCGGTATATTTATTATCGGTAAAGCTTCCTTTTATGCTTGTAATATCAGAAAAAGCATAAATAGCACCACCTGGCATCTTCGAAGTTGTATTGTTCGTAAAATTACCAACAATAGGGCCTATGGTTCCAGCATCATTAAATATGGCACCACCCTCATTGTCAATAAAATCAGCATTGATACCGGTTATATTACCTTTATTATAAATAGTATAACCCGCATCATCGCCAGTTGCCTTATTATTTCTAAATGTACCGGTTATAGTACCAATTACAGCATCTTCATAATTGAATATTGCAGAACCATCTTTAGCAGTATTTCCTATAAAGTTACCATTAATAGAACTAATTGCACTATTGGATTTATTGTATATAGCTCCACCATAGTTTGCACTATTGCCTACAAAATCTGCAGACAAGTCACCCATAGAGCCACCAGATTCATTAAAAATCGCACCGCCCTTAATAGCCGCACTGTTGCCGATGAAATTACCGTTTATTGAATCTATATTGATACCCGTATATATAGCACCACCATTTTTACCGGCACTATTACCGATAAAATCACCTGTAACACTTGTTAAATAACCTTCGGATCCGCCGTATGAATAAATCGCACCACCGTCACCGCCGGCACTGTTACCGATAAAATCACCGGTTATAGAAGATATTGTACCTGCATTATTAATCGCACCACCGTTGGCATAACTACCTGACGCACTGTTACCAATAAAATCACCGGTTATAGAAGATATTGTACCAGTATTATAAATCGCACCACCTTTTCCACCAGCAGTGTTGCCGATAAAATTACCATTAAGAGAATTTATTTCAAGACCATCAGCAGCAATCGCACCACCATCACCACTAGCACGGTTACCAATAAAATCGCCGGTCACAGAGCCTATGTGAGTATATCCTCCACATGATGTAGTATAAATAGCACCACCACTTTGAGCAGTACTGTTAGCAATAAAATTACCAATGACTGAATTTACGGTATGACCGTCATGTAAATAAATCGCACCACTACTATTTAAAATAAACTCTGCTTTTATTGTGTCAATGTTGCTACCTACGTCAATTGCAGCACTTTCTCCAGATAAATTATAAAAATACTTATTCTCTACACTTGTTTCCGGAGAACTAATATGTCCTGACTGCTCATATCCAAGCGGAAGAACATAATTAACCTTATAAAATTCATCTTCAGAGGTGCCATTATGAGGAACAGACACTTTGAATATTCCCGAACCAGTCCTTGAACTGTTATCAAATACAAAATCACTTGGCGCAGTAGCAGTTTGATCTTTAGACCACATAACAGAACCAGGAAGACTCATTTCATCAGTTTTTAAGGCAACCTTATGATATTCCTTTGTTAAATTATCTTCTGCAAAAGTATAGAAAGTATAATCAGTACTTGTACCGTCTGCAACTTCGTAAACAGATACAGGCAATTTTTCAGTATCGTAAGAATAGTATGTGAATGTTGAACCTCCATTACCTATTTTAAATACATAATTAGCAGGCTCTGTAGTTGAACTTGTTAATGCAACACTACCCGTATTTGCAAGATTTACAAGCGCATCATTTAAAGCCGGAGTAGCTTCACCAGGTGTATAATAATAAGTTTTACCGTTTATAACAACAGAGTGAGTATGTGTACCTCGCGTAGTTGTCAATTCATAATTTTGATGTTCACCGTTCAAATATGAAGTTGATTCAGCTTTAACAGTTGTAAGTGTAGGAGTCGGAGCTGCCGCACCTGTAACATGACCGCTTCTTAATGATGTTTGGACTGTAGTTGTTTGAACAGAAGATGAATTAGCAGATAAAGTTTGGACTGAAGATGATGCAACTTTTCCGTTTACATGATTTGCTGTAAGAACACCGTTAGTCGCCTGCAAAGTGGACACAACAGTAGTATCATCAGATGCATCTAAAGATAAAACACTCTCTTTAGAATTCTGAGTGGAAGCAACTATTGATTCTTCCATTATAGATACAGGCTTTATATCGGTAAAAATTTTATGATTATCGTTATCACTGCTTTCAATTACCTCTGATACAACAGATGCATCAGCACTCTGGGAGAACATTGCAACCCCCATAATCGTAGCGAACAATAACGTATTATGCCCAATTCCCTTAACCCTCTTCATCATTTTAGTGTTTGCAGCCATATTCTTTCATCCTCATGTATAAATAGTCCAATATTTTACCATTATACAAAAAATCAACGGCCCTAGCAATAGTATAAAAAGAGTAGAAGCACCTATTACAAGTATAGATTAAAAAAAATTTATTTACATTTTTAATGAGTTTAACATTTCTTTACAATAATAGTACAAAATACAATAAATATTTGAAATAAAAATACTGCATGAACACCGTAAACAGATAAATATAGCCATATAAACATAAAAATACCCAAAAACAGTCAATCAACCCATGGGATGATATAAACAATTTTGCCGCCGCAAAAAATTTTCACTTCGCCCTAAACAATTTTTATGATAGAATACGCAAATGAAAAAAATACTTATAGGAATTATAAAAATTTATCAGTGGTTTTCTAAATTCACACCGCCGGTGTGCAGATTTACCCCCACATGCAGTCAATACACACTTGAAGCCATTGAAAAATACGGAGCATTAAAAGGTATTTGGCTTGGAATAAAAAGAATTTGCAGATGCCACCCCGGAAATAAAGGCGGATACGACCCTGTTCCGTAAACCCAACCTGAAATCTGCATAACACTAGGCTTGCTATGACAACATATTTAAAAATTTCTTGTGAATTTTTACATTATGAACACGCAAATAATCAAGCCCCTGATTCATTAAAATTCCGCCAAGCGCTAAAGAATAAACATCTTTTTCATCATTTGAAGCATCAGGCATATTGAGTAAACTCTTTCTTGAAACCCCAAGCATTACAGGATAACCAAGAGATTTAAACTCACTCCACCTTTGAATTATTTCAAAATTGTCCTCTCTGGATTTGCCAAAACCTATCCCCGCATCAACAATTATATTCTCTTTTTTAACCCCTTTTGACATTGCATAATCAGTCTTATCCTTTAAAGACATAAAAATCTCATCAATCAGATTTTCATAAACAGGACTATCCTGCATATTTTCAGGAGTACCTTTTGAATGTTGAATGATAACTTTTACATCAGGGCAGACTGCTACAACATCAGCCATAGCTTCATCATATTCAAGCCCCGAAACATCATTTATTATAGATGCTCCAAGTTTTATACACTCTTTTGCTACAACAGAACTTCTTGTATCAATACTTATCGGAACTTTTATATTTTGCTTATTTACATACTCTAGCACCGGTATTAACAATTCGAGCTGTTTTTCAGGAGCAATTGGAACAGAATAAGGCTTTGTAGATTCTGCACCTATATCAATTATATCCGCACCGTCAGTTATTAATTCCTCAAGATGTTTTAGCGCATCTTCGGTTTTATAATACAAACCGCCGTCAGAAAACGAGTTTTGAGTAAGATTTAGAACTCCGACAATTTTCGTTTTTGATTGATTTTTTGCAATATTTATCTGCTGTTCAATTTCACAGGCAAGCTCACTTAACCCAAAAGGCTGAAGCTTTAACTTTTGGGCAATAGTCTGAAGCTGAGCATAATTTCCGCCAAGAATACAGTCAGATTTTTCAGCCTGCCCTGTTATGACATTTTTATTTGTTGCGCAGTCCGCACCTACTGACAAGGCTGACTGCTTTAAAATATTTGCCTGTGCAGAGGTAACACCGAAAATTTTTAAATTCAAATGAGCAAATTTATCAACCGCACGAAAAACATAACTTTTATCATAACCGATTTTACTTATCTCATTTGCAGGATTTTTAACTGATATGGTTTTAATTACGAACTTTTGCATAAACAAAAATTAGCATAATGCCGAAAAAAATTCAATTACAAAATTGGCAAATTACAAATTCTCAAACCCCGGAGAATAAGACGGCAAACCTTTATAACCCTCATTTTGCATAACAGATTTTTTGATATATTTATTCGTGTTATTACCTTTTTCGAGCAGTTTCTTCAATGTATTTTCTCTTGTTACAAGCGAAGAATTTTTGTCATTACTTTCAGGATATATTTTCAAAATTTCATCCCAAACAACCGCTTCCATAGTCCAGGCATAAGTTTCCTCAGCAAGCGAATTAAATTCATCCTGATGTAAAGCTTCATGTGCAAGCAATGCCGCAATAGCACCTGCCGGAGCATCTCTGTGACGCGTACTTACATAAATATACAATCTCTTGCCCTTTTTCCAACCCAAAGCATCAAAGCTGGCATAATCCTTATTAATTTGGCTTAAATCTCTAAATTCAATTTTTACAGGTTTTTGCGATAAATTATTACCTAAAATTGCATTTCTTGAAAACATGCCGGTCGTATCCTTTAACATATCCAATGCAACATAGAAAATTTCTTCCGAACCAACACACTTATAGTTTGGAGCAATTTGCTTGATATACACAGGAGTATATTTTTTAGGATACTGCTTGGGTACAATTTGATCCGCAATTTCTTTATCTATCGCAAAAGTTGACGAGCCAAAAGCAAACAAAATAAAGAATGTAAGTAATATTTTTAATATGTTTGAATATTTTTTCATAACTATCCTGTAAATCCTGACCTATATCATTATTATATTTATGATTTGCTTAAAGGCAAATTAATTTTATAATTTTTTTCTGCACAACTTTGCAAGCTCGGAATAACGCGACTTATATTCATTGACAGGCTCAAGTTTTTCAGCCTCCGAAATATATTCTAAAGCCGACCTGTAATCCTCTTTTTCTTTATAAAATTCACTCATTTTTGCATAATATTTTGAATTATTCAAATCATACAAAATCGCACGTTTCATACATTCAATCGCTTCTTCCAAATCATCGGTTCTCTGCCTTGACAACGCAAGATAATAATATCCTGCAGCGCAGTTTATATCCAAAGAAAGAGCCTGCTGCGCAAATTCTTTTGTTTTTTCATAATCTTCTTTAATAAAAGATGCCTTCGCTCCGAGAATATACGCAGAAATATAATTCAAATTGCTGCCCAGTATATCGTTAACAACATCTATAGCCTTGTCGCAATCTTTTTTAAGAATATAAATTTCTGCCAAATCACATAAAACATCGACAGATTTTTGCCTGTATGCTTCCGTGGATTCCAGCAGCTGTTTTGCCTTTTCATAATTGCCAAGCTGAGAATATATCAAAGACAAAGATTTTTTAGCATAATCATCATCAGGATTCTTGGCAATACAATCGTCCAAAACTTCCACTGCCTCGACATATTTTTTATCCTTTGCATAAAGCAAACCTTTTAAAACCAAACCCGAATAATGCTCCGGATTCAAATCCAACACGGCATCAATTTCTTTTTTAGCCTTTGCATAATCACCTGTGTCATAATACAGATAAGCAAGAGAATATCTGTAATCCGCATTATCAACAGAAAGATATATTGCCTTTGAATATGCCTGCTTTGCCTCTTTTATCCATCCGTTGTAAAAATATGCGTTTGCAAGATTATAAAAATATTTTGAATTATTTTTATCAATATTCGAAGCTTGAGAAAAATGCTTAATCGCCTCTATAAAATTCATATTATCTAACTCAAATAATCCGAGATAGTTTAAAATTTCAGGATTTTGAGTATTTACACTTATGCGATTAAAAATCTCTTTTGAGGCTTCATAATCACCTTCATCATATTTCATCTTACCTTTTAAAAGTAAAACTCTTTCATCATTTTCATCACATTTTGAAATTAACTCTGATGCTCTTTGCACTTCACCATTCAGATACAAAGCCTCTGCACATTCAGTTTTAACATCATTATCAAAAAACTCACTATCTTTATACTTTTCAATTTCAGAAAACAACTTTAACTTAACCAAAACTTTAATTAAACGGCTGAGACTGTCTTTATTTTTATAATTTTCATATAAATTTTGGGCAACAGTCAGAGCATTGTCATACTCACCGGAACGCATACATATATCGTATGTAAGCCTGTATGTATTTTCATGGTTTGGAAAAATAGAACGAACTTTATCAAGGTACTGAACAGCTCTTTGCATATTATTTAACAGAAAATACAATTCACCTATCTGATATAATATCTCAACATTATCGTTTTCAATTTCAAGAGCTTTATACAGCATCTCAATAGCGGGCTTATAATACTTTTGCTCTTTTAATTCAAATGCCTGTTTTATAAAATTTATAGCTTCATTATTTTCCATCTTAAATACTCTTTCTATTCTTCATCCATTGTTTGCGGAATGTACGGAATTTCTGATTCTTCCTGCTGTTTTGTTTTTGATTTGAAATTAATTTTTTCAAACAAACTGTTATACCATTTTTTTTCTTTCTTAACAGGGTGTTCAACTTTTTTATTGATAATAATCAGCACTTCATCCTTCTTTGCCATTTTAAGATTATTTCTGGCAATTCCTTCCAGACTGTTGTCTGATGTAATTACTTTCTTTTCGGCTTTTAAGTCTTCATTGTGATGTTTTGCTTGTTCTAATACATCCTGAAGGGTTATTAATTTACCCTGATAAGATATGATATTAGAAATATTCAGTAAAGCACCGTACCCGATTTGGATAAGGCAAAAAAGCAAAACAATGGTCAAAAAAGAATAATAAAAACCTGTTTTTTTGTTTCTGTTCTGCTGAGCCTGCGATAAGGAATTATTTTCTGTATCTGTATTATTAGAAGTCTTTTCGTTTTCCATACAATGACATTATAAATTAAAATAGAACTAAACACAAAATTATTAACAAAATTTGAGCAACAAAAAAGCGGCATGGAAAAATCCACACCGCTTTATTGTCTAGTAAAACTATTTTACAAGTTCTTTGAATTTTTTACCAGCTGAGAAAGCAGGAACTTTCTTAGCAGCGATTTTCAAAGTAGCACCTGTTTGTGGGTTTCTGCCAGTTCTAGCAGCTCTCTTGCGAGATTCGAAAGTACCGAAACCAACTAAAGTAACTTTTTTACCTTTAGAAACTGTTTTTTCAATAGTGTCTAAAGTTGCTGATAAAATATTAGCAACTGATTTTTGAGATACTTTTGATTTTTTTGCAATTTCTTTTACTAATTCTTCTTTGTTCATTATGAACCTCCTTCTTCCTAAACCACGGGAACCATTTACTCCGCAGTTCCATGTAATCGACAAGATTTATTATAGCACTTTTCCTAATTGTGTCAACAGTTTCAGAAATTTAGATTTTCCAAACGGCTTATAATTATTATATATTATAGGATATATATACCACGAAACACAGATACTGTCTGCCTTTTAGCCATTAAAATTGTTAAGAATTTATTACAATTTCCTCGAATTTTTCAAGTAATTGTGACTCAGGAACGCGTGCAATTATTTCACCTTTTTTAAAAATATACCCTTCTCCAATGCCGCCGGCTATACCAAAATCAGCATGCTTTGCTTCCCCCGGACCGTTTACAGCACAACCCATGACTGCAATTGTAATATTTTTATCATAATTTTTAAATCTTTCTTCCACCTGTTTTGCAAGACTAATAAGGTCTATCTGGGTTCTTCCGCATGTAGGACAGGATATAAAATTAACCCCTCTATTCCTTAATCCCAAACATTTCAAAATTTCATAACCGGCATGCACTTCTTCCACAGGATTTTCTGTAAGAGAAACTCTGATTGTATCGCCTATACCCTGCGCCAACAATATGCCAATGCCTGCAGCAGATTTTACCAAACCGCCTTTTAGGGTTCCGGCTTCAGTTAAGCCCACATGTAAAGGATAATCAACTTTTTGGCTTAACAATTTATATGCTTCAACCGTAGTCATGACATCAGAAGATTTTAATGAAACCTTTATCAAATCGAAATCCATATCCTCAAGAATTTTGATGTGCCCGAGGGCACTTTGTACCATTTTTTCATATAAAGGCATGTCTGCGTCTTGAAGTTCTTTTTCCAAAGAACCTGCATTTACGCCTATTCTTATAGGAATATTTTGCTGTTTTGCAAGTTCTACAACTTTTTGGGTATGTTCTTTTTTGCCTATATTACCGGGATTTAAACGCAATGCACTAATACCGTTATTAATACACTGTATTGCAAGCCTGTAGTCAAAATGAATATCAGCAACCAACGGAACAGGCGATATTTTAACCAAATCTTTTATGGCTTCTCCTGCATCTTTATTCAAAACAGCAAGTCTGACTATTTCACAACCTGCATCCGCCAATTCCTGAATCTGCTTTGAAGTAGCTTTAATATCTCTTGTGTCGGTATTGCACATAGATTGGACTGATATAGGATTATCTCCGCCAATTTTAACATTCCCGACAGATATAACTTTTGTTTTTCTTCTTTTAATCATAATCTTATTTTACCACAGGCATAATTGCATCACGTCTTGTATAGGAAATTGCAATTGCAATAGCATCAACAGTATCATCAAGTTTAGGCAGATTATCGCACTCCAGTGAAATTTTAACCATTCTTTCGACTTCTTTTTTTTCTGCTCGTCCATAACCTGTCAAAATCTGCTTAACTTCAATAGGGGTATATTCATAAACAGGAATTTTTGACTGCTCCAATGCTAATAAAATAACCCCTCTTGCATGTGCAACGGGCATAACAGTAGTATAGTTTCGGAAGAAAAAGAGTTTTTCTATTGCACAAACATCAGGCTTGTATTTTTCTATAATTATACCCATATCGGAATAAATCTCAGCAAGACGTTGAGATTCAGTATGAGTTTTTGTCGTCTGAATTGAGCCTGAATGTTCAAGTTTTATATTTTTACCGTCAAAATCGAGAATACAATAACCAACTATTGCCATCCCCGGATCTATACCTAAAATTTTCATAAAATTATTATAAAAATTAACCGCAATTTTGTAAAGACAAAATTGCGGCTATAAACTTACTTACTTTAATATTATTCCCATGGCAGAGTTCTGGAAGGAGAAGACAACTTGTAATGTCTTTTAGGAAATGCTTTTGGATTATCTGCTTCATAAAATCTTTCAGGGAAATAATTATATGAATCTGTTTGATGAATAACACTGCTTAATTTATGATTCATCATCTTAAAAAATATTTTCACTCCGGAAAGAATATTCTTTACACTTAAATCATTAGGTACATCATCCAAATCATCATTTGCTTTTATATATTTCATATATTCTAACCTTGCTCTTGCTTCTGAATCTAAACTTTTATAATATTTTCTAACCATTGAACTTGTAGCATCTTTTGCTTTTCGTGAAAACGTATTTTTAGGATGATCAATAGTAATGCCTGTTTTATCTATGGCAATTGTTAAATTTAACGGCTTAATATTCATTTTATTTACCCCTTTCCTTTATGAATATATCACAAAGGATATATGCAGAGATATAAAATTAATAAAAATTTACATAGGGCATCATTGATTTTTGTTAACTTGTAACAGAGATTACCGCATTATGCTATACTTGAAAAAAAGGAGAACAAACAATGACCGCAACAGAAACAAAAAGTGTAAAATTCGACCCGGGATATGCAAAACACACAACAATTTTATCACTGAGTCTTGATTATATATACAGAAAAATTAATTCTATAAAAAACTTTAATCAAAAGAAATTTCAATTCAAAATGAATTATCCGCAAATTGTAAAAATGGTGGATAATAATGTTGGATTTTGTATCGGCTGTATTCTTTGGGCGGTTTATATTAAATCGCTCGGAGAATTAAATATTGAAGGCAATCCATGTCTTGATGACGAATTTAACGAAAAAGAATGTGTGGAAGAAATTGATTTTTCAATTGATTATCTGACAAAACTTCAAAAGGATGCAAAATACTATATCAATCAGAATTATGAAATAAACCCAAAATACGCAGAATATTTGAATTTATACAGAGAATTTTTACTTTTAAATAAGAATTTTGTAAATACTAAAACAACTTCAGATATTATTTTGCCTGCAAGTGTTAAAATCCCGTCAGAAAAAGACCTTAAAACAATACACAATAAGATTGAAGAAGTTATAAAAAGCGGTGAACTGACAAATTTATTTGAAGTATTGCCTTTAGCTTACGAGGGATAATATGCCTGATTTAAAGACCAAACTTTATCAGATGTTTATCCTCGGAATAGAGGGCGGTGAATACCGTCAAGCCTTAAAAAACGGACTTGGCGGAATCATATTTTTTACACGAGATATTCAAAATAAAGAGCAATTTAAACAACTTATTAATAATATAAAAAAGAATAGTATTATTCCGCCGTTTTTATCAATTGACCAAGAAGGCGGACGGGTTGAACGGACAGAAAATATACACAACGGTAAAAAATATCTTTCGGCTAAATTTGCTTATGAAAAAGGAAAAGAATATTTAAAAGAACAAACCCGACAAATCGCACTTGAATTAAAAAAATACGGCATAAACCTTAATTTTGCACCGTGTATTGATGTAAATACAAACCCTGATAATCCGATTATCGGAGAAAGGGCATTTTCATCAAACCCTGATGAAGTAATTGAGGCTGAAAAAATTGTAAGTAAAACATATTTGCAAACTGGAATTTTGCCCTGCGTTAAACACTTTCCCGGACACGGAGATGCAAACGCAGACAGTCATTTAACCCTGCCCCAAATAGACCTGACTTTAGAACAAATGGAGCAAACACATATTAAACCTTTCAAATCCGCTGTTGAAAACGGAATTGATATGGTTATGGTCGCACATTTGCACTGCACCTGCTTTGAAAAAGAACCAATACCGACATCATTAAGTAAAAAAGCAATTGATTACCTGCACAATGAACTCAAATTCAACGGCATAGCAATATCAGATGATATGGTTATGAAGGGTGTTGCTGATTTTGGAGAAACACAAGCCTGTATAATGGGGATAAAAGCAGGACTAAATATGTTTATCTACAGGTATTCAGATAATAAAACCATAAATCTTATAGAAAATGTTTATAAAATTGCAAAAAATGATAAAATTTTACAGAAAAACATCGAAAACTCTTACGAAAAAATTATTAATTTAAAATCAAAAATCTAACAATTGTGAAAGTTCCATTTTATAGGCTTTTGCAAGTTTTAACAGTGTTAAATATTTTGGCTCAACAAGTCCTTTTTCAATCCTTGCAACTGTTGATGGCTCTAATCCATTTTTATAACATAAATTTTCCAGTGTCAAACTACGACTTTTACGGAGTGATTTTATGTGTTTTCCCAATATTAATAATTCTTCATTATTATCTTGCATACATGCAATTTTAATATTATAATTTTAATAATTTTGGCACGCATGCCAAAACAAAAAATGGGGGTATTTATGAAAAAGAAATTAATTGTTTTAAGTATTTTAGGTTTGATGTCATTTGGTGGAATGGTATACGCTACTGAAGATAGTTCAAAAATAAATATTGAACAATCAAATATTTGTGTCGAAGCTGCAAAATCATTCTACGAAAATAGGGATTATGTAAATGCGGAGAAAAAATTAAATGAGGCAATTAAATTAAATAATAGAAATGCTGAAGCATACTATAGGCTTGGAATAATTGAAGACTTTATCAAAAATAATAAAGATAAAGCAATTAGCTATACTACAAAAGCTATTGAAATTGACCCTAATAATTTGGATTATTACATAAGTAGAGCTTATAATAAATTTCAAAAACTACAACTCAAACAAACATTTGATGATTTAAATAAAATCCTTCAATTAGACCCTAAAAATACAGCGGCACACGAATCTCTCGGAATTATATATAGCTCAAATGGGTATAATAAAGAAGCCATTGAGCATTTCAATAAAGCTATACAAAATTCTTATAATAAAAGAATTTTGTATAGCTTATATAAAGAAAGAGCATCTGCAAAACAGTACTTAAAAGATTATGATGGAGCTATTGCTGATTACAATAATGCCATTGAATTAGTACAACAAGTGAATGATTACGATAAAGTTGCTGATATTGAAGACTTAAATCAAAGAATACATATGCTACAAGAAGCTAAAAAGATATTTAAGTAAGGAAGGGATTGTATGTTTTGTAAAAATTGTGGTTGCGAAATAAATAACGAAAATAACTTTTGTCAAAATTGCGGATACGATTTGAATGCGGAAAAGCACGATTTATATGGCGTTACTAAAATATCAACACCGTTGTTTATATTATTTAGTGTTTTAACATTAGGAATTTATCCCCTTACAAAATTATATCGTATAACAGGAGATCTTGGAAAAATAATTGTTAAAGAAGAAACTGTTTCACCGATAATAATAACTATTTATATTTTATTATCTATAAAGAACATACTAAGAAGAGAATATATTGATTCCTTATCTATGCCAAAGAATATTGAGTCAATATATGGAATTATATTAATATTGTCAGGAATAATAGGGATTTGTCTATATTGTTATATTATATATCGTACATTGAATAATATTAGAAAAATTGCACTTACTAAACAAAATAAAGACTTAAAATACAATAAATTTTTGGCATTTATCTTTAATATAGTATATATAAATTTTGTAATAAATACATATGATAAAAGATTAATAGAAGTTGATGAAAAACAAAATTAACAAATTTTAAAAGTGAAAAGAATTTTTTAATAATACTTCGAGTGAAATTAGCACACCAAGAACTTATTAGCATAAAAACGGAGATAAAAAATGATTTGTCAAAACTGTAATAACGAAATTGATAAAAATAGCGCATTCTGTAGTTATTGCGGATATAAAGTTAACCACAAATCAGACGATTTGGTCGGTGTAACCAAAATAAACACCGCATTATTTGTATTATTTTCAATATTGACCTTAGGAATTTATGAAGTAATAAAAATATACCGAATGACCGGGGATATGAGAAAAATAGTTCCAAGAGAACAAACTGTTTCACCTGTTATAATTACAGCATATATCATATTAGGTATCATAATTAATATAATTTCATTACCAACAATATCTCTACCTGTAAATAGTACAAGTGAAATTGCATATCACTCAATAATAATCCTTAATAATTTACTATCTTTATACCTTGTAATACCTCTTTTATTTTATCACTCGGTATATCATACATTAAAAAATATTGCATATATTGCTGAAACAAAACAAGGAAAAAGCTTTAAATACAACAAATTTTGGGCTTTTCTTTTTGGGTTCAAATATATCAATTTTGTATTTAACACTTATAATGAAAGGTTAATAACACCAAAACAAACAACAAATAAGCAATAATATGTTATCAAAATTAACCTCTATCCACTAATTGACAGAGATATTAACATAAGGATAAATTTATGGAATCACAAGAATTAGAAAAAAAAATATCACAAGATAGTTTTAAAATTTTTTTAGACATTAATGTCGATATGAACAATAATATCGGCTATGTAAATACACAATATAAGATAGTTCCAAAAGACCTAAAATTTATGTGTGCAAGCTTATTATTATATACGGCAACACGAATCCTATGGCTTGCTAAATCTAACCAAGAATACGGAGTATTAACACTATATCGTGATTTTGTAGCGATTTCAGAAGATATAAATATAAGTCAATATCCATCAAATAATAAATATGTAAACATATACTGTGAAGGAACACTTGAGAAATACAATTTTAATTTAGACTATAAAGGTTTTATACTTGGAGGCATATTTGCAAAAAATATACCAGAATTAACTATTTATAGTTTTTTCACTTTATTTAAGTATATATACACAGAATTATTACCAATTAAACAAAATAATAAGTTTTATAATAAAATAATAAAAACACTAGAAGAAATTGCAGATTACAGTTTAGAAAACGCAACTCAATTACAAATAAAGCAAATATGCATGGGAAATGCTATAAGTCTAGCATATGAAATTGATTAATGAGAAACAATAATCCTCATATGTTTGTTATATAATATTTTTATAAACAACCAGCGAGGAAATTATGTTAAGAGATTATTTTTTAAATAAAGTTGAAGATGCACTGCTTAATGCAATAAAAGACAGTAAAGTCGGACAAATGAGCGAATACCAAAAAGGTTCGCTTATTGTTGAACGACCTAAAAATGCTGATTTTGGTGATTTTGCAGTAAATGTATCATCATTAGCAAGAAATGCTAAAATTGCACCTCCGATGATTGCAAACGCGATTTTAGAATACATTGACAAAGAGGACAATGAATACACAGTAGTCGGCGGATTTATCAACTTTAAAGCAGGCAAAAATCTTTTAACTTCTCTAATCGCTGAAATCATTGAAAAGAAAGAAAATTTCGGCAAACCTGAAAACATTGAAAAAGAAAAGATAATTTTAGAATACATTTCCGCAAACCCGACAGGACCTTTCCATATAGGTCACGGCAGATGGGCTGCAATGGGAAGTGCATTGGCTAATCTTTTAAAATTCTACGGTCACGAAGTTTATCAGGAATTTTATATAAATGATGCAGGTTCTCAAATCCAAAAACTCGGACGTTCTTTAATTATCCGTATTAAACAGGAGCTTGGCGAAAAAATAGACTTCCCATCTGACGAAGAAGAAAGAAAAAATTATTATCCGGGAGATTATTTAATTCCTGTAGCCAAAGCATTCATTAAAGAAAAAAATATATCATTAAATGATGTTGATAACATTGATTTACAGAAATATTGTGACTTCGCAAAGGAATACGAAGAAAAAGTCCAAAGAGATCTGCTGGATAAATTACATGTAAAATTTGACAATTTTTACTCGGAATTAACACTACACAACTCAGGAAAAGTAAAGCACTATGTTGATAAATTAACCCAATCCGGCAAAATTTATGAAAAAGACGGTGCAACCTGGTTTAAATCATCAGATTACGGAGATGATCAAGACAGAGTAATAAAAAAAGTTGACGGCTCAAATACATACTTAACTGCGGATATAGCATATCATGCGGACAAATTAGAACGTGGTTTTGACAGAATGATAGATATATGGGGGGCAGATCACCACGGATATGTGGCAAGAGTTAAGGCTTCATTAGAAGCATTAGGATATAACCCTGATAAATTGGAAGTTTTACTCGGTCAATTAGTTAATCTTGTAATTGACGGCAACGAAGTTCGTATGGGTAAACGCAAAAACATGGTTACATTAGAAGACCTCGTTGACGAAGTCGGAGTTGATGCAACAAGATTTTGGATGACAATGAGAAGCATTGATACCACACTTGATTTTGATATTGAACTTGCGAAAAAATCAACAGACGAAAACCCAGTATTTTATGTTCAATACGCTCATGCCAGAGCCTGCTCAATTATAAGAAACGCAACACAAGAAAGGATTGATCCGTTTGGCAAACAACCGATTGCTCCAATATTTACAGAAGAAGAATTTAACAATATAATCAGTAATTTTGATAAAAACACTGCTCAACTTGCGTTGCCAGAAGCAAGAAAACTTGTATTAAAGCTGGAAGAATTTAAACATTTGATTGTAACTTCTGCACGCGACAGGCAAGTTTACACAATATGCAGATATGTTCAGGATTTGGCTTCTGAATTTCATTCATTCTACAACTCTACAAGGGTTATTACAGACGATAAAGAAATTACGAAGGCAAGACTGTCAGTTATTTACGCATTCAAAACAGTGCTTGCAACAGCTTTAGGTTTAATCTGCGTAAACGCACCTGAAAAAATGTAGATTACTTTAAAGAAAAAATCTTTTTAAATAGTGATTTCCAAAAACTATCTTCTTCAATATAAGGTAATTCGTCCGGATTGATTTCAGTCTTTACCGGAGGATAATACATCACTATATTAGGTAAATCTCTTTTGGTTGCATTCTTATTATGCATAATAAAATTATCAATTTTCTTATCTGTAAAGTAATCTCCCGTATTCATGCCATATTTTTTATAAAATATATGAGGAGCTTTTTTAGGTGCATATTCACTACAAGCAATTAAATGAATATTACCTTCGCACCCGAGCTTTTTGCTAAGAATTTTGGCATAATTCATCAACTGAGTTCCAAACCCCTTACCTTTACTCAAAGACATCAAAATATCAACATACAAAGACGGCACAAACTTATGCTCTTTGGGGATAAGCTCTTTTTCTGCATTCATATAAGCCAAAAGTTCGCCCTTCTTTAAATCTATCAATTTAGAATAATGGCGAATAACCCCTGAATTCAAAGGCTTATCTACCGTATAAATTAAAATATTTGGGATTTTACTTGGATGAACTGTCGGAGTTATTAACATACTAAATAAAAAACACATAAAAATATTTTTTGCTCAAAAAAAAGAGTACAGGTTTAACCGTACTCTTTTAACATCTGTTTTACAATCCGAAAATTATAATTCCAAATTGTTTGATAAAATATCCATTTCTTCAGCCGAAGCGTATGCACTATGACATCCGCAATCAGCATAGATTACTTCTCCTGTCATACCGGAAGATAAATCAGAAGCAAGGAATAAACCGGCTTTACCAACATCTTCCAATGCAACATTTCTTCCTAAAGGAGCTCTTGCAACTGCAGCTTTTAACATCTTTGTAAATCCGCCAATACCCATTGCTGCAAGCGTTTTAACAGGGCCTGCCGATAAGCAGTTAACTCTTACACCTTTTTTACCTAAATCAACAGCCAAAAATCTCATTGAAGATTCTAATGCGGCTTTTGCAACACCCATTACGTTATAGCCCGGTACAGAAAGAATTGAACCCAAATATGTCATTGCAAATATTGAACCGCCTTCATTCATAACAGGTTCAGCATATTTACAAACAGTCACCAAAGAATAAGCACTTATACCTAATGCCAAATCCCAACCTGCTTTTGAAGTATCAATAAATCTGCCTGTTAAATCTTCTTTATTCGCGAATGCTACTGCATGAACAACAAAATCTAATTTCCCGTAAACTTTTTCACATTCATCAAATACTTTTTTAACATCTTCTTCTTTTGTAACATCACATTCCATGATGATTTTTGCACCAAAATCTTCAGCGATAGGTCTTACACGTTTTTCCATAGCTTCGTTTGCGTAAGTGAAAGCAATTTCACCGCCTGCATCATGAATTTGCTTTGCTATACCGTATGCAATACCGTGAGTATTTGATACACCAAAAATTAAACCTTTTTTACCTTTCATTAAATCCATTTTTATTTCTCCCTAAAAACTTCTTACTTTGATTTCTAAAGTATTATACAAAAAAAACAAATTAAACGCAAATTAAAAGACCCGCCGCAAAAGACGGGTCTTTAAGATATTATTATGTTTTATACACAAGCCGCAGATTTTGATTTTTCAATGCAGGAAATCAAAGTATTTGCAACTGTTTCCTGTTCTTCCCTTGTTAATTCAGGGAACATAGGAAGTGAGATTACACATTCCGTATTAGCTTCTGTAACAGGCAATGAACCTTTACCCATGCCAAGCCATGCATTAACTTTTTGGAAATGCAGCGGAATAGGATAATAAAGCATTGCACCAATACCTGCCTCGCCAAGCATTTTATGAACTTCATCTCTGTTAGGAATTTTAACCGTATATTGATGATATACACAATAAGTATCATCAAGTTCTTTTGGAGTTTGAACATCTGCACATTTTGAGAATAGTTGATTATAATACGCAGCATGTTCTCTTCTTAAAGTATTCCATTCATCAATATATTTTGCCTTAACTCTCAAAATTGCTGCCTGAATTTCATCGAGTCTTGAATTTACACCCAATTCATCGTTATGATAACGAACCATAGAACCGTGGTTTCTGAGAGCAATTAAATGATCTCTCAATTCTTCGGAATTTACGGTACAAAGTCCGCCATCACCCATTGTTCCGAGATTCTTTGTAGGATAGAAGCTGTAACAACCTATATCACCAAAAGTACCGACCATTTTGCCTTTATATAAAGAACCGATAGCCTGACAGCAATCTTCAACAACTCTTAAATTATGTCTGTGAGCTATATCCATGATTGCATCCATATCACAAGGCTGACCGTATAAATGAACAGGAATAATAGCTTTTGTATTAGGAGTAATTGCCGCTTCAATTTTTTTAGGGTCAATATTGAATGTATCAGGATCAATATCGACAAATACCGGTTTAGCACCAACCATGCCGATAGCTTCTGCAGTAGCAACAAATGTAAATGCAGTAGTAATAACTTCATCTCCGGCACCGATATTCAAAGCTCTTAAAGCAATATGAAGCGCATCAGTTCCTGAATTTAATGCAACGGTATATTTACAACCGATATATGAAGCAAGTTCACTTTCTAATGCTTTTACATTTGGTCCTAAAATATAACAGCCGCTTCTCATTACTTCACATACAGCTTTTTCGGCTTCTTCACCGATTTGTGCATACTGACGTTTTGAATCAAAAATAGGTATCATAGTTTCCTCCTTTATAATTTACACTTCTTGATAAAACTATTATACCACGCATTTTGGCGTCTTTATATAAACTTTACATCCCTAAAATCAATTATTTTCTGTTTCTGCCGTCAGCAACATTTGAAACAGCATTAACACGTCTGTTTTTACGATTTGCAAGGATTGTACTGTCCTCATTAAATCTTGTTAATCTTTTTGCAACGCTGTCACTTGTTTCGGTTTTTGGATTTACATTTTGTAAAGTTACTGCCGCAGATTTGACGATTTCTTCAGAGTCCTGAACATTTGCACTTGCAACCATTAGATTATTATCGGCTGCTTTTTGGTTATCACTCTCTTTTAGTGCAGCTTTTTGGGAAGATTCTTTATCACTGTTTGTATTAGTTTCAGGTTTTTGATCCAACTCTGCAGGTGGTTGCGGAACTTGTTTTTCTGCTTTTTTAAGTTCTTTCGCTGCATTGGTAAGTATTTTATCATCTTTACCCAATGTTTTTTGCATTTCAGATATACTTTGAGCATTTGCATCAACTCTGTCATCAGCTTTTCCGCTTGCAATCAGGGCAATTGCACCGGAAGCCACAACCCTTAAAGATATACCTAATGCATTTACACCGTTTATATAATTCTGTAAACCTCTTGCATATGTGAAAGGATTAGACATTTCAGATATACCGGTCGCAATTACAATGCCGGACAAACCGCACCACTCTGCACCGAATGCAAGGGCTGCAGCAGCAACACCGCCGTTATTACCGCTTCTTTCTGACAACATATCGTTTACTTTTGAAAAATCTGATACAGTACCATTGGAATCAACTATTGTTTTTTGAACTGTATTTATAGGCTTATTTAATTGTGCTAACATTTTTTGATCTTTTTGGGCTATATCATCAATATTTGCACTAACACCTTCTTTTTCTGTTTCATATGAAGTAAGAATTGCTTCTGCTTCTGTTGAATCCGCAGCTTCACCCGGTTTAGCAGACGATTTTTCATTTTCCATAGCTGCATTTGCATCATTTGCAGCCTCTTCATTTAATGATATATACTGTTCTCCAAGAGCCTGTGCATCTTTCAGATTTTTATCATGTGCTTTTAATGTCTTATTAGCATCAGTTGACTGTTTAAACAACTCTTTATCTGCATTAGCAACATCTTTTTTCGTAATATTAGCACTATTATCTACTGAAGATTTTTTATCTTCTAAATCAAATACAGAAGCTCCGGCAAGATTCATCATTGCAGAGGCAAACGGATAGAATGAACCGGTAAATATCATTGCCATTGTGGCTGCATTATTTACGCCAAATGTTGACCAAGCCATTGCTTCAAAATTTACATTTTTACCGTAATCGGAAATAATACCATTGTCTTTTTCTTCTTTTATTTGCTCTTTATTTTGATTATCGACAGATTTTGTATCTTCGACTTTTTTCACTTCTTCATTCTTAACAGCTTGAGGTAAATTATTATTTTGTTCAGAATCATCCGGAGTATTTACAGCAATCGGCAGAACACTTTCTGACGCTGAAGCTCTTTTACCCAATGTTACCTTCATACTGTTTACTTCGTTTTCAGCCTGTTCTGAAACCTGATTTACAGCAGGGAATGTGATTTTTTCATCATCATTATTGCTTTCAAAAACTCCTGCCGTTTGTGTAACAGGTTCATTTTCTGACAAAGTATTATTTGTCGTATTAGCAAGTTCAGATGTTCCTCTTGTCATTGAACGTGCCTGAATCGGTCTTTGTTCAAGGGATTTTTCGTTAGCAATGAACATTTCATCTTCATCAGCAGATATAACGGTTGGTTCTACACTCGGCTGAGCTGAAGGTTCTTCAACTTCTACAGGAGCAACGGTTGGTTCTACACTCGGCTCTGCCGAAGGTTCTTCAACTTCCACAGGGACAACTGTCGGTTCAACACTTGGCTCTGCCGAAGGTTCTTCAACTTCCACAGGGGCAACTGTCGGTTCAACACTTGGCTCTATTGAAGGTTCTTCAACTTCCACAGGGGCAACGGTTGGTTCAACACTTGGCTCTGCCGAAGGTTCTTCAACTTCCACAGGTGCTACTGTTGGTTCAACACTTGGCTCTACTGAAGGCTCTTCAACTTCTACAGGGGCAACGGTTGGTTCAACACTCGGCTCTACGGAAGGTTCTTCAACTTCTACAGGAGCAACGGTTGGTTCTACACTTGGCTCTGCCGAAGGTTCTTCAACTTCCACAGGGGCAACTGTTGGTTCAACACTCGGCTCTACTGAAGGTTCTTCAACTTCCACAGGCGCAACTGACGGTTCTACACTTGGCTCTACTGAAGGCTCTTCAACTTCTACGGGTGCTACTGTTGGTTCAACACTTGGCTCTGCCGAAGGTTCTTCAACTTCCACAGGCGCAACGGTTGGTTCTACACTCGGCTCTATTGAAGGTTCTTCAACTTCTACGGGCGCAACGGTTGGTTCAACACTTGGCTCTATTGAAGGTTCTTCAACTTCCACAGGCGCAACTGTCGGTTCAACACTCGGCTCTACCGAAGGTTCTTCAACTTCCACAGGTGCAACGGTTGGTTCAACACTTGGCTCTGCCGAAGGTTCTTCAACTTCCACAGGGACAACTGTCGGTTCAACACTCGGCTCTGCCGAAGGTTCTTCAACTTTCACAGGTGCTACTGTTGGTTCAACACTCGGCTCTGCCGAAGGTTCTTCAACAGGCTCATCTTTTGAAGATTTTAAACTATTTCCTTCATCAATATTATTTTTAGAAAAATCAGCAATATATCTTGCCTTTGAAATATATTCATCAGCAAACTTGGAAATATCTGCTTTTAACCCTCCTGATACATCTTCAAGAGAAGATTGACCTGAAACATTCAAATCCTGCCCCATATGTTCGGCTACATACGAAATCGTATCATCGGTTACCCCTGCAAGAATATCGTTTAATAAACCGGTGTCAGAAGATTTTACAGTCTGATAAGTGTGTTTACGGTTGGCTTCGTTTACAGGATTAGACAAATTTGAAAGATTATAAGATGCATCAATAGTTTCTTGGGCTGTGTTAATTGCATCCGAACTTTCATATCTTAGGGATTCAATAGAATCAAGAAATTCATTCAGACTTCTTGAATTTTCTTCCACTTCTTTAAATGCTTTTGTACTTGTAGAAATTTTTTGAGATAATTTTTTATATATTCCCTGTTCAAATGATGATAAAACACCATCTTTTTGCTTTTCATCAAGAACTTTCCAGTCTTTAAGCATATTCTCCATCTCACCGAGAGAATTATCCTGCAAAATCTTGCTTTGTTTTTGGGTTATATCGGCAGCTTTTTGAGTCAATACTTCAAGGTTGTCTTTTTGAGTATTCAAAGACTTTTGGGATTTATGTGTTTTTACTATCTGTTCCTTTGCCTGTGCGCGCAGTTTATTAGTTTCAGATTCATTTGAAACTTCACCTGTTTCTGAAGCAGTACTGTTTTCCGCATCTTCTGACAGGACAACATAATCAACAACATCAGCCTCCTGTTGTGCTTTTGCCCATGCAATAACCTCTTTTGGCACATTATAACCGTTATTAACCATGCTGAGAATCTCAACATAAGAATATCCTGAAAATCTTGGATCAGGAACATCGTCCAGTCCGGATTTTTTCACACCAAACCTGTAAGAATAACAAATAGAGAACTCCCTGCTAGCATACTCAAGGAAAAAAGAATCAGAATACTTATCCGGATTATTCGGGTCGTAATACTGCCCTTTTAATCGCTCAGCATAAACAACAACTTCAGGACTGTAACCTTCAGCAAGCGCAGCATCAATAGGCAGCGGCGAAGCGGTAGGATCAATTTTTCCAAATGAACGGTTACTGTTAACTTTCACTATAGACACCCTTATCCATGAATAGTACTATATTTTTTTAATCGGAAAAATTAAATCAATCTTTAATTTGAGCGATAAAAAGAATGATAATATTTACAAAAATTTACAATGAAAAAATTTTGTTATATAATACCCAAAAGGATTTTTATGCCACATTTTTTTATCAAATCAGAGAATATAGAACACAATAAAATTTTAATAAATGATAAGGAAAATTTTAACCATATCACAAGATCTCTGCGTGCAAGAACGGGAGAAAAATTACTTTTTATTGATGAAAAACAAATTCAATATGAAACAACAATAGAAAATATTTCAAAGAACCAAATTGTTACCGTAATTGATAAATCATACCCCTCAAAAAGATTTTTAGATTTTGATTTATTTCTTGCGCAATCCCCGTTAAGAAGCGATGCCCAAAACCTATTGATAGAAAAGGCAACCGAACTTGGTGTTTGCGCAATATACCCAATCAAAACGGATAACTGTGCACTTAATAACGAAATGATTGATAAAAAAACAGAAAAATGGAATAAGATAATGCATGAAAGCTCAAAACAATGCGAAAGAGCAATTATCCCAACCTGTTTTGACAGAACTTCACTTGAAGAATTACTCAACAAAAATCATTTTGATAAAATAATTGCATTCTGTGAAAGAATTGCCACAAATACAATACACAAATCTTTTGAGCAAAAACCGGTAAAAAAATCGGATAAAGTCCTCGTTATAATCGGACCCGAAGGAGGTTTTTCCGAAAAAGAATTTAAATTTTTTGAAAATAATCCGGAAATTGAAATGCTTACACTCGGAGATATGATACTCCGAGCAGAAACAGCAGCTATAGTTGGACTTGGAAATATTATTTATGAATACTCAAATAATAAAAGATAAAATTAAAAATGATTATATTTTGAATAATCTGGCAAGTTTTTTTGATAACGAAATATATCTTGTCGGCGGAAGTGTTCGGGATATTTTGCAAGGGAAAGAACTATCAGACAGAGATTTAATCGTAACAGATGAAGATGCAAAAGTTTTTGCTCAAAAAACAGCAGAAATGTTTGACGGAGTACTTGTACCGCTCGATGAAGAAAATAAAATCTACAGAGTTGTACTAAATGACAAAATCAATTACTTAGACATAACAAATCCGATTGAAAACTCTCTTGAACAGGATATTTTACGCAGAGACCTAACAATAAACGCAATATGCGTAAATATTAAAACAGGTGAAATATACGACAAAGTTGACGGACTGAAAGATTTTGAAAATAAAATATTACGAGAAATCAGAGAAGAAAATTTTACAGATGATCCATTAAGAATTTTAAGAGTATTCAGATTTTATTCTGCTCTCGGGTTTAACATATCCCAAAATCTCACCAATATAGTAAAAAAATATGCTTCACTTATTAACAACCCTGCAAAAGAAAGAATTGAATACGAATTAATGAAGCTTTTTAGCGGAAAATACGCGCACCAATCATTGCTTAAAATGGATGAGTGCGGAATTTTAGAACAAATTTTTCCATTTGTAAAAGAACTGAAACAAGTTCCGCCAAATGCACATCATCATTTGGACTTGTTTCATCACAGCGTTGAAACTGTTAAACAGATTCAAAACATTTATGAAAACTCTGAAGATTTTGTAAAAGAGCATTTGGACAAGATTGATTTCGGGGGTTTTTCACGCCTCGCACATTTAAAACTTGCAGGTTTCATGCACGATATCGGCAAATTTTCCTGCTGGTTTATTGAAAAAGATACAGGCCGCCACAGATTTTACAAACACGAAGATGCCGGCGCAAAACTTTGCCCTGAAATATTGAAAAATTTATCTTTTTCAAACAAACAAATAAAATATATCCGGACAATTATCAAAAATCATATGTATGCAACAATGGTTGTCTGCTCACCGCAACTAACAGACAAAATAATGATGAGATTTGTGAGAAAAGCGGACCGGGACGCTATTGATATGATTACAATAGCAAAAGCCGACAGATTATCAGCGCTCGGCCCTGAAATCACAGAAGAAATCGTAAACGAAAATCTTACTATGCTATCCAAGTTACAAGATTTCTATATTGAAAGTCTTGAAACACTTGAACCGTTGCCAAAACTTCTTGACGGAAACGAAATTATGGAAATTTTAAATATAAAGCCATCGGCACAGCTTGGTAAAATTCTGAATAATCTGCACGAAGCCCAGCTTAACGGCGAAATTACGACAAAAGAAGAAGCGATTGTTTTTGTAAAATCATTTAAGATTTAATCCCCGCTTGACAGACCAAAATTTCAATACTATTATAATTTTGGTCTAAAAATCAGGAGTCAATATGATTACTAAAGAAGTTAACGATTGGTTCAGAAAGGTCGAAAAAGGGAACTACTCTTCTTGGGATATTATGGAAGAATTTGCTCATTTTTCAAAATATCTGTCAAAAGAAGACCTCAAACAAGTTCACAAAAGACTGCATTCTCAAATTAAACATTAATAGTTTGTAAAAATTTATTAAGACTATTAAAGAAACTATACTCTTATGCCGATTTTAAAACTTGTCATAAAAGTTTTGAAGGTATATGAGTAAAGTTTCAGAAAACAAAATAAAATCTGCTGAAGTCGTTCAATTTATTAATAAATTGAACAGTTCTGATGCAAAAAAATTAATTCGATTTAAAGGACTTTTTGACAAAAACTCAGACGGAAAAATAAACGATTCAAACATCGGAAAAGAAACGGAATTATTTGAAAACTTCCTATACAATGCATCAGAATATAACGCAAAATTTAAAACAATTATTAAAAACTTAAATAACCTTTCAAAAGAAGAATATGACAACCTCAAAGAATATTTAACCAAAAATAACGGAAAACTGCCGGAATGGTTTCTTTCTGATGTCAAACAAATAAAAAAAGAAGAAAAAAAATATTCTAAAAATCTGCACGTTTCAGGAGAAAATGAAACTTTCAGTACCGTACGGGGATTTCAATATTTTGCTGATGACATAGGTTATCACAGAATGCGTGAACATGAAATTCACGAAAAATTAATGGAACTTTCCATACAGCAAAATCAGGAAATAAAAACGGCTCAAATACCCAATACCGAAGCACACACAAAATTTGTAACAGACGAAAACAATCAGCCTATATTGACAGTTTATTATGACAGTAATGACAATATAAATGGCTATTATGAAAATAAAGAAGGGATACTTCATGCTTTTGAACATGTAGTTGAAACTAAGACAGACGCCTCGAATAACGAAATTGAAATACACAAAAATATTGAAAAGGTCACAAATGACGATAATCAATTATTATCAGAAACCATTTACAACGGAGAATATAAAACAGATGAATTTCAATATGACGAAAAAGGAAGAATTGCAAAACAAATCAGATATAACATTGATGTAAATAATTCAGTAAATAATATTAGCGAATACACCTATAATGAAGATAATTCATATTCAGAAACGTGGACACCTAATATTAACACAGAGGACAAAGCTATATATTTGGAAAAAGGAATAACAACAAAAATTGTAAATGAATATGGGAGTGATAAGAAAAAAATAAAAGAAATAACTTATTCCGGGGACAAAAAAACTCACGAAATATTATTTGATTCAGACGGCAACATTAAAACCAAAAAAAATTATGATTTGCTTACAGGTGCATTACAATCAACAGAAGATGTTTCACCGCAAAAACTCGGTAAAATGGAAGAAACTATGCTTAAGCCTGAAGATTTTTTGATACCTGAGATTGTAAAACCTGATGATGCTGATACAACAGATAATATTGATACTGACGCAGATAAAGATGATGCCCCACAGCCAAAACCTAAGACAAAACTAAAATCGCAGGGGGCTAGATCCACCTTTAAAGATATGACTCTGAAAGACTTAAGAGAAAAATCAGAATACATCAGAAATCTTAAGAACGGATACATAGAAGACATAAATGATTTGATAAAAATTATTGAAACCCCTGATAGCTCAAAACTGCTTGCAGGTGAAAAGTATGCAGATACCCCGTATGCTGATAACGGAGTAAAAATACTGACGTCCGTTCTTACTAAAATGAAATCACCTAAAATGACACCTGCCGAACGAACAAGAAGTATGGATTTTATCCAAAAAATGATTACAAACGAGGATTATTACATAAGAAATTCATATATAGATAAGCCTAACGGTAAACTTGACAAAGCACGCTTCCAAAATGAGACAGGTAATTGCTGGCTGTTAGAAACAGCAAACGGCTTAAACCGAAAACCTAAAGGCCGAGAACTTTTAGACGAAATACTTGAACCCGATCCCAAAACAGACGGCGCTATAGTACATCTTGCTGGCGGTAAAAAGCATTACAGAATAACCCTTAAACAGTTAGCCGAAGCCTTTCCGTTATCAAGCGGCGAGTATGATATGCGTGCTATTGAAATTGCAATAAACAGATACAAAAATGACACCAATACACTCGGTTATATAAACACCGGTGAAACGGACTACACAAGTACAACCGGAGGAACTGCACACGAAGCTCTTGAAGCTATCACGGGGAACAAAACATTAACAGCAAGTGTTGAAAACGGTGTTCTCGGAGTAAAAATTGATAATGAATTTGTGCCTATAAATAAAGAGAATGCACAGAGATTAAGAAGAATACCGCTGACAATACCGGCATCAACAAAAAATCTTGAAATGCTTAAACAATACGGTGATGATGTTGTAATATACACAGGTTTATCCGGTCACGAATACAGTATGGACTTCAATGAATACGGAGATTTGAATACCTACGAACCGCACAATTCGAATAACGTCTTAACTTTTGCAACAAAAGAAATTGCATCACGAAGCGCTGCAAAAGAAATTGATATTATGTTCTTATAACTCGGAACTTAAAATTATCGTTTAAATATGATATAATATTAATGTAGTTTGAAAAAGGTTTTCTGCGATGTCTTATTACGATGATTTACTCAAAAAAATTCCAAAAATAAAACATATTCTGGACAATGATACAGACTACACAATATATCATTACACCAAACCGGAAAAGCTGCTTGACATTTTGCAGGGTGAAACAATCCGTTTTTCAAATGTTTTGTATTTAAACGACAAAGACGAGGTTGCATATTCTTATAAACTTATAGTTCAGCTTATTGAAAAAGCTCAAAACCTTAACGAAGAATTATTTGAAAAAATACACAATCATTTTTTTGCAAAATATAAATATATTGTTGACGGTAACAGTGACTTTGAAAACAATATCGAATATTTTACCACTTCATTTTCATCAGACAGCGATAATCTTACCCTTTGGAATAATTATGCCAAAGGTAAAAACTACACCGGATATAATATAGGATTTAATAAGAAAAAACTTATTAAAGATATGGAAAGCAAAAACTATTTTCCTATCTACGGAAGTGTAATTTATGACAGAAAAAAACAAACGCAGATTATATTGAGCATATTTAAAAAATGGAACACTTTGTTTGAAAGAGCTTCAAAGAGTAAAAAAGCCTCTAAAATTAAGCTTTTCAACATCTTATTTGAACTTATAGATGTTTTAAATATAGTCAGTATATTCTTCAAAAACCCCGAATTTAAAAACGAACACGAATACCGAATAGTTTTGGTTAATGCCTTCGGAACAGAAAAATCAAAACCAACAAAAATTGTTGAAAAAAACGGATTATTTGTACCATATCTTGAATACAAATTTAACAAATCCTCGGTGAGTTCTGTTAATATTGGACCGACACTCAACGAAACAATATTTTTCACAAGCACAAACAGAATGTTACTGAATTTCGGATACGAAAACATTGAAGTTTATCGTTCAAAAATTCCGCTCAGATACTAAACATTCGCCCCGCCGTCTTTTGATATTTTGTCAGAAACCTTCTTTGATACCGAAGTCTTTTTATCATAATCAAGAACGTAATTAGTCGCTTCATTATCTCGCGAAATTGCTTCCTGCAGATGTATAATTTCCTCAAGTTTTAATGTTTTATATGATAAAAGTTCAGGATTTGCGTAATATTTTTTAAGCATTTTTTGACTATTAAAATCAAAACCTGATAAACCTGATTTCATAGAATACCATTTGTAAAAATGATATAAAATATCGAGCCTGTCAGCTTTTTTATTTTCAATAATAAACATTGGAGCTGTTGAAAATTTTATACCGTTAAAGGTAACAAGCGAAATAAATAATGCTTCAAAGCCCTTCTTTTCGGGTATAAAACCGGGTTCTTCTTTTATATTTTTCAGAATTTTAGATGCGCCGGTCAGCTTATAAACCTGAGTTTTTGAAATCTTTACATATTCAAGCAACTTTTCAGGGTCACAATTTGATGAGGTAACAATATCATTCACGCCTGATTTAACAGTTTCAATAAGCTCTTTCTTTTTTAAATCAAAAGTAGCATCAATGCCTGCAGAGAGGACATTTTTTTGCAAGTCGTCCGAAAAATCAGTACTGCCTTCAAGAATACTCAATTGTGACTGTAAATCTCTCTTACGGTTAAAAAGAGCAAAAATTCTGACTATACGCTGAAAAATATTCATAAAGCAATTATACATATTTTCAAGAAGAATTCCCCCTCTATATATATGAAGTTGATAAATTTATAGCACACTTTATATTTTAAATCTTTTATTGTAATATTTGAATGTAGAAGTACAAAAGGGATTTTAAATTGAAATTATTGGTATTTGATACGTGTTTGGATAAGATGTATGTTACATTATCAGAGAATGACAGAATTTTGGGCTCAAAAATTGTAGAAAACCATGACAATAAGTATCATTCTGCATTTTTAATATCAACAATTAAAACTATATTACAGGAAAACAATTTAACCCCTAAAGATTTGGATGCAGTCGGCACGAACATTGGTCCGGGGAGTTTTACGGGAATAAGAGCCTGCACGACAGTTGCAAGAGTGATGGCACAACAGCTTGACATTCAGGCTGTGGGAGTATCATCGTTAGAAATTTTGGCACAAATCGGCGGTAACGATAAAAAAACTGCAGTTGCACTTGATGCAAGAAAAAATTGTGCATATTTTTATGACGGAGAGGTGCGGGGAGCACTTCAGCTTGATGAGGTTAAAGAAATTTTAGCCGGAGAAAAAGAATTATTTTTGGTTACGGATGACAAGTTAAAAAATATTTTGGGCGGAAATTCTTATCAAGAAAAGGAATATCCGCTGGGAGAGATTTTGGCACATTTAAGTTACCGGAAGCTGCAGGGGGACAAACATCATTGGTCGGAATTAAAGCCATTGTACATACAACCGCCGCCAATGGGATAAACATATTGACAAAAGAAATTTAATAAATAAAATTGATATATACGATAAATTTGTTTTGGAGGAGTGCCAGAGCGGTTGATCGGAGCAGTCTTGAAAACTGTCGAACGTGCAAGCGTTCCGTGGGTTCGAATCCCACCTCCTCCTCCATTTTTAAAGAACACCTGAAAGGGTGTTTTTTTAATAAAAAGGTGAGGATGAGTACCTTTTAACAGGACTTTTGTGTATTTTTTCAGGATGTAGGCTTCATCTTCGGTCATGGAAATTCCCCCTCTCTGAATAATAGTGCGGGGCGGCAGTACTCCTTGCTGTCGCCCCTTGATTGCCTACCAGCAAAGACGGGCGGGGCTGTCAACGACGGCGC